>BNJU01001403.1_pt1 | contig 595886 bp, 813 predicted proteins | sample 8539281 | NCBI WGS metagenome assembly BNJU01 (sample SAMD00202456, study PRJDB9452) | human saliva metagenome | isolation source: human saliva | place: Japan | reverse complement strand
GTCGCCACACTCACATTCAATGATTCTATATTCCCATAAATCGGAATAATTGCCTTTATATCTGAATTTTCTATCAGATATTCAGATACTCCGCCACCTTCATGACTCAAAAATAAATGCATTATTTTTCTCTCAATTCAATTTTTCATAAGAAACTGAATCTTCATGTAAAGCTGTTGCTATTTTTTAAATAATTTTTATCATTTAAAAAATTTTTACAATTTTTCAGGTGTTTTCATAAATTATGTTCAGCTTAAAAATTCCACTCATTGTGGCTCGTACTGTCTTTGGATTATAAACATCTACTGAACCCTTTGTCAGAATTAAATTCTGAAAATTTGCTGCAATCATTGTTCTAATAATTGTCCCGGCATTTCCCGGATCCTGAATATCGTCAAGAATTACCACATCCCCCTGTATATCCTCAATTGTATTTAAATTTTTAGAATACAGGAATATTATCCCCTGACTATTTTCCTGAGTTGAAACTTCATCAAACAGATTATCCTTCAAAATTGTCAGATTATCATGTTTAGAAACATCATATTTTTCATTAAAATAGTCAAATTTTCGATTCCTTCACAATAATTTTTATTAAAATTGATATTTTCATTTAGAAACTTTTCCCTTCAGCCTTTAAAAATGCTGTTTTTCATCACGATACTTCTTTTTATCCAGCTTTTTCAGCAATTTATAAAAATTTGTTATCTGGACTTGCTATCACATCTCTCATTTTCTATTTTCCACTTTCTATATTATTTAAAAGTACAAAAACCCCAATCTATTCAATTTATCAAACTTAATTTTCAAGGGGTTTTTATACACTCTAAAAATTCTTTATAAATTTTATTTTTTTATCTTTTTACCAGAACTTTACCATTTGAAAATAATTATTTTAAAAACTTTTAACATCTGCACCTTTTAATTCCTTACCTTCAAAATATACTTTTGTCCTTATCCTTCGTGCATAGCCAAACATCAGCTGTATAAATGAAGGGATATCTGCACCTTCTATTTTAGAAAAATATTATCTGAAGAGAATTTATTTAATTTGTTCATATCAAAATAATAAACCCCATTTTTTTATCCTGCAGGTAACCATTAGCCTCGGCAGTAGTTAAACCATTTGTGTAAGTATCACTGTCAGAATATTTAAAGGACTTTGTATCAACGTTTAGAGGCACTATTTCATATGTTTCTTTTTCCTATTTCTGTTTTTAATGCATAAGCTTTTATCTTTATTTTTAGGAAAATAAACAATATCCAAATCTTTTATAAAGTTGTTTCCTCAAACTCAAATTTTTCTGAATTTAAATCCTTTATTTTATTTCCATAGTAATAGACATTTTTATTATCTTTTGAAAATTCACTATTTAAAAAGGGTAAAAACTGTTTCTATCTGCCTCTTCTATCTTTTTAAAGGTATCTGATACAATTTATTCTCATAATACACGTTATTTTTATCATGAAAAATAATTTGCACTCATCAAATATTTCAAAAGTTTTAAAATCTACTTTAGGATTTTTAATAGCAACTACTTTTACACTTTTTCAGTTCCCTATTATTTTCATCAAATATTTCAACAAGTCTGTATAGATTTTTATTATCACTTATGAAAATTAATTGGTTCATTTGGTCTTCTAATTACCTTTAATCCGGCTGATGTTACACCATCCACTTTTTCCCCTGCATAATAAACATTTTTCCTGTCATAGGAAAAAGGAAACTGCTCTACTAATGACAAAACTGACCCTTATCCACATCCTCCAACTTCACAATACCATAATTTTCCTAGATAATAAATATTATTCTTATCTTTTGAATATCTATTATTTTTCCATTACCCTCAAAAGTATCTTTATCTGCATTTTCTATTATTCTAATATTTTTCCGGAGCATCATCAGGTGTTCTACATATACATTTTCATCATCTTTCCCAGTAGACAATAATACTACTGCCTGTAAACACAATATGCGAATTTTTATTAATTTAAATTTTTCGCGTCTTTTAATTTTAATTTCTTCCCATAAAAATATATTTCAGTTCCCATTTCTAACTATAGAATGATTTAAAAATTCAAAATTATTTTCATCTATTTTTCCCAAGAAATTTATCATCACCAAAAATAGTAATACAGGTTATTTTTATCCCTGAATAGCTTGTTTTCAGGAAATTCCCTAAAGGTTTTCAGAATCTGCACCTTTTTATAACTCTCTCCTGAAGCATATACGTTTTTATCATCTTTTGAATATTCTCCGTCTGAAATTACTTCAAATGTTTTTCGCATTTCGCACCTTCAACTTTTTGCCCAAAATAATATACTGAATTTTTTTATCCTTTGCATATCCATTTTCTTTATCCAGAGCTATAAAATGAATTTTAGCATCTGCACCTAAAATTTTCTCATCATTAAAAATACATTTTTATCATCTTTCAGATAAAACTGATTTTAAAAACCTTTATTGTTTTTGGATTTGCACCATTTATCCCTTTGAATCCAGCCATTTTCCGGACTGTATACATTATTTTGTCCTTTGAATAATCCTCCGGCAGCACTTCAAAAGTTCCAGCATCCACATCTTCAAACGACTTATTTCCGAAAAATAAACATTTTTACATCTTTGGCATATTTATCATTTAAAAACTTTAAATGTACCTAAGTCCACATTTTAACTTTAAATTGAAAAATCCTTCCCTTCAGCATATTTATAATAAACTTCATTATTTGTTTTTAACATATTCTGCCATTCCTAAATTAGCTAAAATAAATATCCCTATCAGAACTTTAAAAATGTAGTCTTCATAAATTTCCTCCGTTGTTTAGAAATCCGACTATTTTATTTTTAACTTGGCAGGCAGCTTTTTCTCCACCTAAAAATATGATAATGGATATGTAAAACTTCCTGTCCACCATTTTCTCCAATATTAGTTATAACTCTGTATCCTTCTTCATTAATTCCAAGTATTCTTGCCACCTTTGCCACAGTCAGTTGAAGTTTTCAAGTAACAATGCATCTTCTTCTGTTGCAGCTTCAAGATTTTTATCTCTTTTTAGGTATTACAAGTACATGTACCTTTGCAGCAGATTTATATCGTGAAAAACCAGAAACTCTTCATCTTCATAAACTATATTTGCCGGGAATTTCTTTATCTATTATTTTTAAAATATTGTAGACATTTTTCCTCCTAATTTTCAATTATAATTTTTAACTATTCAAAAATTTCCCTTTCACAATTGAAAGGGATTTTTATTTTCTATTTTTCTATTTTTCCAACTCTTCTTGCATGTCTTCCACCTTCAAATTCAGTGTTTATAAAAGTTTCTACACACGCAATTGCCAATGAATCACCTAAAACTCTCGCTCCAAGTGCTATAATATTTTTGCATCATTGTGAAGTCTTGAAAAGCTTTTGCAGTAAATTCATTATGTCAAGGGCAGCTCTGATTCCTTTTATTTTATTTGCAGCAATTGAAATTCTATACCTGTACCACATATCAGAATTCCAAACTGTGCTTCTCCTTAGGGACTTTTTCACTTGCCAGTGCAGCAATATCAGGATAGTCAACAGAATCAAGAGTATCTGTACCAACATTAATAACTTCATGCCCTTTTTCTCAGTTCCTCTTTTTACCTTGTTTTTCAGGTCAACACCTGCATGATCATTTCAATTACTATTTTTCATAATTCTCACCAGGGATAGAAATCCCTGTCTCCTTCCTTTTTAATTACTGTCCTTTTATTTTTCCAATATTTCCTTGCTTACCCTTTTTAATTTACCTTTTTCATCTGTAAATACGTTTATCGTTTCTGCTGTTACTTTCAGTTCCTTTTTCTGAATTATAGATTTCATAGTAAAATCTGATTTTTATGCTGTTAATTTCCTTTATTTCACAAATACTTCTATTTCTTCATCATATCTGGCAGAACTTATATATTCTATATTTCAGACTCTTTACAGGTAAAATAAATCCCATATCCTCTATCTGCTTATATGGAAAGACATCCCTGAAATATTCTGTTCTCGCCATTTCCATCCACTTCAAATAGTTTGAATGGTATACAACTCCATTTTTATCAGTATCATAATAATAAACTCTCAATTTACAGCTTTTTCTTCATAAGATTTTTCCCTTCGATTATAATTCCTTAACTTCAATCTTTACTATTTTCTTTCTTTCTTAGCAATTGAAGAAACAAGAGTTCTAAGTGATGTTATTACTCTTCCGTTTCTACCTATGATTTTTCCCATATCTTCCTGTGACACGTTTATTACTATATCTACATATTTCCCTTTTTCATTACTTTCTATTGTGTAGTTTCCAACTGAATCCAGCAGGGTTTTCCAGCCAGAAATTAACTGTTTCAAAATATTTGCTCATTTTTCCTCCAATAATTTTGTATTTTTAATTGTATATTTTCTATCATTTTATCTATTTATTTTCTAAATTCTATATTTAAAAATTCCTTATTTTACAATATTCCAAGCCATTCCTTTTTCAAGTATTTTCATATGGATGTCCTTTTGCCCTCAATCTTTCGATTACCTTATCCATATCATCAAAAAATAAGAATTTGTAATTATTTTTATCAGTCCTTTATTATTATCAAGTGTTCTGACATTTCCTAAACCGTCGTATGCTTCAACAATTTTATTAATAAAATCAATATGTTCTTTCCTAGTCTGAATTATATATTCCCAACTTTTCAATTTTCTACTCCGTTTCCTCTGAAGTTTTTTTCCTTTTTAATTCATCTATCAGATTTATAAATTCCTGAACAGAAAATTCCTCTGTTCTTGCAAGTCTTGTTTTTCCCAGTTTTCTCAAAGAATATCTCCTGTCACTTCCTTTGCTGTATCCTTCTCCCAACAAATTATTTGCAATGCTTTTTCTCTTATTGGAGAAAGCTGTCTTCAAATATTTAAAAGTATTCTTCTTCAGAAATCTGTTTTTCATATCTCTCATCATCAAACATTTTTGATTTTTAAAAATGCAGAATCCACCTTTTAGGAACAGGAGTAAATTTCTCCTTAGGAACAGTAAAAAGATATTCTGCATCAGCATAAAACTGCACTGCATGAGTAAGCAGACTCATATTTTTACTTCCTGCCTGTGATGCAATCCTTTCAGCAACCTCCTTCTGAACCATTAAATAAATTTCAGATATATTTTTCTATATTCGATTAATTTATTTATAATTGGAGAAGTTATATAATATGGAATATTTGCCACTACCTTGATATTTTTTCTTTCCATTCAGAAAAGTGCTTAAATCTGCTACCATAAAGTCTTCATGAATTAATGAAAAATTATCCCTGCCTTGAAATTTTTATTCAATACAGGAATTAAATCATCATCTATTTTCAAAAAGCAGTCAGATGCTTTTGAGTTTTCTATCAGTTTTTCAGTTAAAAATCCTAATCCGGGACCCTATTTCTATCACTTCTATATCTTTTAGATACCCTGATATTTCTATTATTCTTTCTGACGAGCTCAGAATCCTCCAGAAAATTCTGACCATATTTTTTTCTTTGCTTCATGAGTTTTCATTTTTATGATTTTTATAAATTTATTTTTACCCAAATTTTTCTCCTAAATATTTATTTTCAATTCATTTCTACTAGAAACTATTTTTATAAAGTTCATCTGCCAGCAAGTGCCACATAAGGAATATTTCTGTATTCTTCCAATAAAGTCAAGCCCATATCCCAGTACAAATTCATTAGGAATTTCCAAATCCTACATACTGAACATCAACTTCAACTTCACGTCTTTCAGGCTTATCAAGTAAAGTACATAATGAAATTTTCTTAGGTCCTCTACCACCCAATACTTTCATTACTTTTTTTCAGAGTCATTCCTGAATCTATTATATCTTCAACAATAAGTACATGTTTTCCTGGATACTTCCTTCTAAATCTTTAAGTATCTTTACTTCTCTTGTTGTTTCAAATCCTTCTCCATAACTTGAAACAGACATAAAATCCATTACCAGAGGCAATTTTATTTCCCTTACAAGATCAGCCATAAAAATAATGGATCCCTTTAAGCAGTCCCACTACAACAAGAGGACATCATCATCCTTTAAATCTTCTGTTATCTCTTCACCAAGTTCCTTTATTCTTTTTGCAAGAGCTTCCTTTGTAATCATCTGAGTTTTGATACCGTATTCCCAATCTTTTTCATTTTTACAACTCCATTCTTTGTTAAATTATGTTTTGTCTCCTCATATTTTTATGATTATATCATATTAATTCAAGGTAACAAAATACAAGGAAAATATATAGACTTAAAGTTTTATTTTATATATTTTCTACTAACTATCAATAAAATCGAAAAAGTCATAAATAATATTGAAAGTTCTCCAGCAATAAAATTTTTCCTAAAAATAAATATTACTGCAAAAAGAAAATATCATTACTCCAAAAATTTTAAAAATCCTCTTTATATAAACGCATTTTTCTTCTCCAGATAAATCTCATTTACAAATAGCATTAAATAAAATCCTGTATATCCGACAATGTAAAAGATTGCTAAAAATGTTTTATCCACGTTCTTTCCAACCAAATTCCAACAATAAATTATAATCTCTAAACTCATTAGCAGAAAAATGTGAGTATATAGGATAAACCCTCTTGTCTTCTGGTTAGGATTTATTGCTTTATTTATCAGTACTGTATAAGTTCCAAATAGAAAAACTATTGTAATGAATGCTATAAAAGGATAAATAGTAAAGTATTCTGGACTAAAATATTGTGCGATGGTCACAACCATTTCCCCAAAAAATAATATTGTCAGCAGCTCGAATCTTTCCTTCAAATGTCCAAAATTGGTACCGTTGCTAAATTTCACTCTATGTATCATAGGCAGAAAAACACCGGAAATGTTTGCAGCTATGCAAAACAGTATTCCTACACGAAAACCTAATAATAAACACATTGCAAATAGTGTTATAACAATCAGCAGGATATTTCTTGCATTGATTGATTCCCTTTCTCCAACACTTTTTTTCATAGCCTGACAATGATATAAAAATGCTACACTTGAAGACATTATCAACATAGAAATACTAAATGGATAAAAAATCTGCTCCCAATCTAAGGAAAGAGAATTGGAAAGATAAATTGCAGCTCCCATATTTATACATATAATGACAATTTCTTTAATGTTAAAATGTCCCAAACCTGTTTAAATAAATAAGTTAAATATGACCACTCCTGAAGTACTGCAAGAGAATACAATATAAAACTTATAAGTACCAGGGCTCAATAATTCCATTATGAGGATGTTGAGCAAGTTCTGAAATTTTTGAGATAGCGTAAACAAATATCAAATCATAAAAAGCTCAATATTCTCAACTTTCCTTTCTTTAATTAAACTCATTTTTATAATTCCTCCTTATTTTCTATTTTTAGCATATTTTAAATTAAAAATAAAATATAACTGATGAACTAGCTGATAAATTTGATTATAATATTTTTACTACTACTTCCTAATTTTTACCTTCTCTTTTTCCATATGATAATATTGCCTTTTTCATGCTATTTATGTTATTATATTTACAGTAACATAAAAATATTTGAGGTGCTGAAATGGCTAAAAATTTAAATTTAATATTATAAAAACTATAAAAACTTTTCTTGTGTTAGTTTTGTTTATTTATACTTTCAACAGTAGGAAAAAATGTTTTTATAAGGCATTTCTTCAATGAAAAGGCTTACTGTTATTCCTAACGTTGTAAATCTTAACGAAAAGGATGCCGTAAAATATTTGAAGGAAGCAGGACTTAATGTTAAAGTAATTAATTCGAAAACTGAAAAAGTTCCACTTGATACAGTTTACATACAGTTTCCTTTTACCTGGAAAAAAACTGTAAAGGTCAACCGTGCCATACAGATTTGGGTAAATAATGGTAAAGGTCAGGAAGTACCTAATATTGTTGGATTGGAACTCCTTGAAGCACGTTCATTGCTACAGGGACAGAATATACAGATTGAAAGGATAGATTATCAGCCTTCCAATCAGAAGTACAACACTATATTGGGAGTTTATCCAAAACCTGGAACTACCCTTGAAATAAATCAGAAGATATCAATACTGGTTTCATCACAGAAAGTTGTCGATCCTTCTGTCATGCCTAACTTAATAGGACTGGATTTAAATGATGCAAAAAGTATTACTGGCTCAAATTGGATTGGAATTAGGAGGAACTTCCAAGTCAAGTGACCCTACTCTTCCTGTAAATACTATTATTTCAACATCACCTGCTCCAGGACAGAAAGTTACAAAAGGACAAAAATTTCTGTTGTTATAAATGCAGGAACTCCAGTAAAATCTGATAAACCTTCAGTAGAGGAAATCATAAATCAGACTAACAAGCAGATTGATGATAAACAGATTGATAATATAATTAACAATACTCTGGAAAATTGACAAACGTAATAACGAAGGTAAAGACAATCAGAAAAATAATTCTAACCAGAATAATCAGAATAACAACAGCAATAATAATTCGGATGATTCAAATGATAATAAAAATATTTACAAAACCTAAAAACGTGAAGTTGATCGTCCTGGCAATGATTAAAATGCAGCTGGTTAGTAAAATATAATTGGGAGGAATTTATATTAAAAGGAAAAGTTATTAGAAAAATTAAAGGATTTTACTATGTTTCAGATGAAAGATACGATCATTTGAAGGAAGAAGATACTTATGAATGCAAGCTTAAGGGAACTCTAAAAGTAAAAAATAACAAAATGAACTGTATCATAGGTGATATTGTTGAATTTGATGAAAAAGGAAAAAGTCATTACAGGAATTGAAGAAAGAAAAATTTCCTATATCGTCCATTGCTTTGCCAACATTGATTTTATAGGTATTCTATTTTTCCATAGTTTCTCCGGAATTTAATTTTAATGTGTTTCAAAAGATGTTATTAAATGCCTCTTGGCAGAATATTCCGCTATATTAATTATTTCGAAAAATTGATTTAGTTGAAAAATACTTTAGATGAATTTTTAAACAAGATAAAGGAAAAATTTTGGGGAAGAATTTCCAGTTTTTCCTATTTCTACTGATATTGGTTTGACAGAATTAAAAGAATACATTGAAGGAAAATCTATTACAGTTTCAGGTCCCAGTGGAGTAGGAAAATCAACCTTGATTAATTCCCTTATTGGGGAAGAAATTCTTACTACAAATGAAGTCAGTGAAAAGACTTCAAGAGGACGTCACACTACGACGAAAGCCGTTTTTTTCAAAAATAAATGCATCTACGTATATCATTGATACACCAGGATTTACATCACTTGATTTTCCAAAACTGGATAACAAAAAAGAGCTGGAAACACTCTTTCCTGAGTTTCTTAATCATATCCAGAATTGTAAATTCAGGGACTGTCTCCACAATAATGAGCCTCATTGTGGTATTAAGGAAGCTGTTGAAAATGGTGATATTCCTAAAATGAGATATGAGGTTCTACTTAAACTCTCTGGAAAAATATTTTTAAAAAAATTAGATATTGAAGATTAAATAAAAATTTATTTAGTAAAAGGTGGTTTTTATGGAAAAAGAAAATTATTATAGCTCCTTCATTGCTTGCTGCAGACTTCAGTAATTTAAGGGAAGAAATATCAGAAGTGGAAAAAAACATGGTGCTGAATATTTTGCATCTTGATGTTATGGATGGTAACTATGTTCCTAATATAAGTTTTGGAGCTCCTGTTATTTTCAGCAATAAGAAAAACATAGCAATCTTGTTTTTGATGTACATCTTATGGTTGAAAAATCCTGATATGTACATAAAAGATATGGTTGATGCGAGGTGCTGACATTATCACTGTTCACGCTGAAGCTACAAAAACATCTCAACAGAACAGTGCAGTTAATCAAATCCTATGGAAAAAAAGTAGGAATTGCCTTAAATCCGTCCACTCCTCTGGAAATGATAAAGTATGATTTGAAAAAAATATTGACATGGTACTTATTATGACAGTTAATCCTGGATTTGGCGGACAAAAATTTATAGAAGATATGACAGAAAAATTAAAGAATTACGTAATATTAATAAGGACATAGATATTCAAGTAGACGAGTGGAATAAATGCCGAAACTGCAAAAAGTAAAGGAAGCAGGGGCAAACATCCTTGTTGCCGGTTCTTATATCTTTAGTGGAAACTATAAAGAAAAATAGAGATCTTTAAAATAATTGATATTTAAAAATGAAGGAAAAAGGAAGGTACATAATGTATTTAGAAATCGAAGCATTGTTAGATGAATTTTATAAGACATACTATAAAATTGAGGAAATCAACCAAATCAGGGTTATAAAATGTCTTACTACTACTGAATTACACGTAATTGAAGCAATCGGGGAAGACTCCTTACAATGAATAGAGCTTGCTGATAAGCTGGGAATTACAATGGGAACAGCATCTGTTGCAGTAAATAAACTGACAGAAAAATATTTTATAGAACGTAACCGTTCTGAAAGTGACAGAAGAAAGGTTTTTGTACAGTTATCTAAAAAGGACTTCTGGCTTACAAATATCATGGAAATTTTCATTCAAACATTCTTGAAAAAGTTACTTTAGAAATTCCTAAAGAAAAACTCAATACTTTTGTTGAAGTTTTTAAGGTAATTGTAAATAACCTTAACAAAGTAAAAAGAGACATTCAACCAGAATCCATACTGAGCTTTGAAAAAGGAGATATTGTTCAGGTATCATCTTTTAAAGGTAGTCCTGCAATAAGAAAAATATTTGAATGAAAAAGGAATTGTTATAAAATCCCTTATCAAAATACTTGATATTAACAAACACATTATTATGCTGCTTGTTGATGGGGATGAAAAGTTATCAGTATCGATGATGCTTCTGATATAATGGTTACAAGAAATTATGTATAATTAAATACATGCTTTAAAATGGATAATATTTTTATATAATCTATGTAAGATTTTATCCATTTTTATTTATTATTTGAAAAGGAATTATAAGATATGATATATATTGACGGAATAGGGTTATCTTTTTAATTAGGAGGTAAAAGGAAAAAAATAGTGAATTACAGGCTAACTAAAATTTATCAGTATGACCGTTCTTCGCTTTCTTTTTCTTTGGTAAGAATAACCTTCTTTTTCAGGTTAAAGATAATTCCACAATTTTTCTACCTAAAGGAAGAAAAAGGATTTGAATACAGATTTTCAGTCAAAATTTCTTCTTTCCTGAAAAAGCATCTTCTTAATTCTATTCTTATAAATATTAGACAGGAAGGTTTTGACAGGATTGTATATTTTGATTTTGAAAAGCTTAATCAGTTTGGAGATGTTGAAAAATTTTACTCTTACTATGGAGCTAATGGGAAAGGCGAGTAACATATTTCTGACATCCGCAGATGATGAAAAATTATTTCAGCCCTTTATTTCTCTTCCATAGATGAAGGAAATAGAATTATAATGACTGAGACAAGATACACTCTTCCATTTGAGAGATCTCTCCTTTATATTTGGACGAAGATAATTTCCCATTTGAATCTCCACAGGATTTTATCCAGAAAGTTGAAGGAATAGGAAAAGCTTTTTGCCACACAATGTTATAACAGTTATGAAATTTATAAAAATATATTACAACCTATGTTCCGCTTCTTCATGAAGCTGAAATTAGGGGAAAAATCACAAAAGATACTTACTTATAACTATTTTTCCGAGTATGAGGATAAAGTTACTGAAACAAAGGAATTTTCAACGTTAAATGAAGGATTAAACGAATATTTCAGGACAACAATTACATCTAATGTAATTAACGAAAAGAAAAAGAACTTGTAAAAATATGTGGATACTCAAATAAAAGAAATTTGAAAAATACTTAAAAATATAGATATTGATTTAAAAAGAACGGAAATTATGAAAATTACAAAAATACAGGAGATATATTAGCTGCAAATATGCATTTACTTAAGCACGGTATGGATAAAAATAACAGTTTTTGATTTTTACAATAACTGTGATATCACTATTTCCCTTGATCCGTTACTATCTCCAAAATGACAATCTGAATTTTTACTATAATAGATATAATAAAGGAAAAAGAACTGAAACTGCCTCTTAATGCAAGACTTCTGGATATAAAAATGAAATAAAATATTTTGAAGAGGTAAAACTTTTTATTGAAAAAGGAAACTGACTTTGTCGGTATTGAAGAAATAGAAAATGAGCTGAAATTCAGTGGTAAAAAGAAAATTAAACTTAATAAAAGCAAAAAGAGGGAGCTACTTTCTTTTTGAATATAACGGCTTCAAAAATATTTGTTGGAAGAAATAATAAGGAAAATGAGGAAATAACCTTTAACAGAGGTACTTCAAGAGATATATGGCTGCATGTAAAGGATATTCCAGGAAGTCATGTCCTTATCATAAGGAACAGAAGGAAGTTGACGAAGATACTCTTCTCTATGCGGCTAAACTTGCAGGAGAATTTTTCAAAAAGCTAATAAAGGTGATAAAGTCACAGTAGATTACTGTGAAAAATTTCGTTAAAAAATTAAAAAATTCAAAACCTGGAAATGTAACATACACTAATTTCAAGGCTTTAACAATTACAGTTTAAAATATGAATTTTCAAATAACAAATGTTATGATTTTTAAGGGATACTATTTAATATTTTATTGACAAATACCCAAAACTATTGTAAAATTAAGTTACATAAATATTTTTTTAGGAGGATATATAAATGGCAAGTAAAGACAGTTGTTATGACAAACCCTACAGGATTACATACAAGACCAGGTGGTGTGTTTTGTAGCTAAGGCAAAAAGAAAATTCGAAAGTGATGTTTTTCGTTGAAAATGAAGGAAAAAGTAAACGGTAAATCATTGTTAAAATTATTATCAATTGGAATCAAAAAATGGTTCTGAAATAACTGTTCACGCAGAAGGGGCTGACGCTGATCAAGCAGTTGAAGTTTTAGGAGAATTATTAGCAACTATTAGAGACTAATTTACACAATTGAATATTTATCGGATGGAAGAGATAGTTTAAAAGCATTTGTTTTAGCTATCTCTATTTTAATAATATCAATATAAAAACTGTCTCCGGAGAAAATACGAATAACTTATAAAAATAGTTTTTCACTTTTCCCGGGACAGTTTTCTTTTTATACTATTGTTTACAATTTAACTTCTATTTCTCTTTTCTTTTCAATGCCGCTTTTTACCCATCCTGTAAATAATGGATGCGGTTTTATTGGTCTACTTTTAAATTCAGGATGATATTAGCAAGCTATGAAGTAAGGATGATCTTTTATTTCAACAACTTCACATAATTTCCGTCAGGCGAAAGTCCTACTATATCCATTCCGGCTTTTTCAAATTCTTCCTTATATTTATTATTAAACTCATATCTATGTCTATGTCTTTCATTTATAGATGTTTTTACCATAAACTCTTGCCGCATGGCTGTCATCTTTTTAAAATACATGGATAAGATCCAAGTCTCATTGTTCCACCCTAGATATTCAAGCCCTTCCTGTTCCTCCATAAGACTGATTATTGGATATTTTGTATCGCTATCAAATTCAGTTGAAGTTGCTCCTTCATATCCAAGGACATTTCTTGCAAATTCTACACATGCCATCTGCATTCCAGACATATTCCAAAGAATGGGATTTTATTTTTTTCTTTTCAAACTCTATTGCATCTATTTTCCCTTCTATTCCTCTGTCTCCAAATCCACCTGGAACAAGAATTCCATCATAATTCTGCAAGTTTTTCTATTTCAAATTCTCCAGCCTTCAGATAATCAATTTCAACCTTTTGTATCAAGATTAAATCCGTATGTTCAATTGATTCTGTTATACTTATATAAGCGTCCTTCAATTCTACATATTTTTCCTACTACTGCTACTTTTATAAGCTTTTAGGGTGTTTAAATTTTTCCACCATTTTTATTCCATTCAATAAGAGCAGGTTTTTATTTTCTATTTTAAAATGTTTACAAATTACATCTACAAGTCCAAGTCTTTCCATTGTTAAAGGTATTTCATACAGAGTTTCTGCATCAAGGGATTCTATTACAGCTTCTTCATCTATATCACAGAATATCGATATTTTTCTTTTTTTAATATTCTGATCTACAGGATACTCACTTCTTACTATAATCACATCTGGAGAAATTCCAAGTCCCTGAAGCATTTTTAACACTGTGCTGTGTGGTTTTGTCTTTAATTCTCCTGCAGCTTTCAGATAAGGTAATAAAAGTTACGTGAATATAGGCTATATTTTCTCTTCCTACTTCCCTTTTAAGCTGTCTTATTGCTTCTATAAAGGATCGCTTTCTATCCCCTATGTTCCTCTATTTCTGTGATAACTATGTCAGACTGGCTTTCTTCACAGCTTTCATAATATTATACTTAATTTCGTCTGTTACGTAGAGGGTACAGTCTGAACTGTTCCACCTAAAAATTCACCTTTTCTTTCTTTTAGAAATTATTTTTGACATAATTTTTTTCCAGTAGTAAGGTTATTATATCTAGTAAGATCTTCATTTATAAATCTTTCATAATGTCCTAAATCCAAATCTGTTTCAGCACCATCTTCAGTTACAAATACTTCTCCATGCTGGTAAGGGCTCATTGTTCCAGGATCGACATTTATGTATGGATCAAATTTCTGTATAGTTACCTTGTATCCTCTTTCTTTTAAAAAGTCTTCCTAATGAAGATGCATATTCCTTTTTCTAACGAAGAAACTACACCTCCTGTGACAAAAATATATTTTTGTCCCAGTCAATTTTCGTTCTCATTTTCCTCCTGAATATATTTTTAAATTTATTATTTATCACGAACTGCTCTTTATCTGTATCTTTTTAATATAAGAGTTTTTACTGCTATGATATCATTTTTAAATAAAAAGATGATTTTCATCTGTCATGTAACAATTTACTTTAGTTATTCATCATTCTAAGTCGGTCATACTAACCGACTTAGAACTTAATTTTTATATTTTAAAGGTCAATCAAATTAATTATTTTCTTTCAGCACCTTTTTACTGTAAGCACCTTCAGATCCAAATACATCTTTGATTTTTCTTTGTAGTAGTTTTTCATGTAATTTTTGCAGGCCCTAAATATTTTCTAGGATCAAATTCTCCTGGTTTATTAGCAAATACTTCTCTTATTCCAGCTGTGAAAGCTAATCTTCCGTCAGTATCAACGTTTATTTTAGCAACTGCTGATTTGAAGCTTTCTTAATTCTTCATCAGGTATACCGATTGCATCTGCAAGCTGTCCACCATATTGAATTATCATTTTTACAAATTGTTGAGGTACTCCTGAAGATCCGTGTAATACTATAGGGAATCCAGGTATTCTTTTTTCAATTTCAGCAAGAATATCCAATCTTAATTTAGGATCGTCTCCTGGTTTGAATTTATGTGCTCAGTGAGAAGTTCCTATAGCGATTGCTAATGAATCTACTCCTGTTTTAGATACGAAATCTTCAACTTCATCAGGTTGAGTATATACGTGTTCAGCTGCTACAACGTCATCTTCGATTCCAGCTAAAACTCCTAATTCAGCTTCAACTGTTACGTCGTGCTGGTGTGCGAATTCTGCAACTTGTTTTGCTTCTGCAACGTTTTCATCATATGGATGGTGAGATCCATCATACATTACTGAAGAGAATCCATATTCTATGCAATCTTTAGCTGTTGCAAAGTTTGGTCCATGATCTAAGTGTAATGCTACCGGTATATCTGATCCTGAAGCTTCAACATATGCTGTTGCAGCTTTAGCTAACCAAGGTAACATTTCTTTTCCAATGTAATCTCTTGCCCCTGTAGATACTTGAAGTATTACCGGTGACCCCATTTCAACACATGCTTCTATAATAGCTTGTAATTGTTCCATGTTGTTAAAGTTAAAAGCCGGTACTGAGTATCCTTCCTTATTTGCTTTTTGCAAACATTTCTTTTGTGTTGTAATCCTAAATCTTTAAAATGATATTTCATTTTTAGCCTCCTAATATTAATAATAAATTTTTGCTAAACTATTTCATTTCCTTAATACATATTATCAAATTTTTCTTAAAATTGCAATATTATTTAATGTTTAAAAACATTATAAGATTTTTATTTCTAATTTTTCCTGCATTTCAATCTTTATTCTGCTATTTTCAATAGAGTTCTTCAACTGTACCACTTCTCAAAACATTTTTATCAGTGAACCCTGGAATTCCTGTCACTCTTCCTCTGTTTGAAACTTGCCATATAATCCATCTGTCATCTTCAGCAAGTTTAGGAATATATTTTATGTCTCTTATCCACAGCCTATTGTCCGAAATTCTCCCTTTATATAGGCATTATATGTGTGATAGGTTACATATATTATGACTCTTTTTATAATGTCTTTCAATTTTTCTATCCTATCCTTCAATTCTTTTTATAACCACATTTTTGGATACTTAGTAGGGTATTTCCAGATCGATTACCGACGGAAGAACCTTATCTGAATCAGGTACCATGCTTATATGTAATCTGCCTGTGCCTCTCCACTGCTTAACATTGAAAATGATAGGCTCCTACTGTAAATCCATTCAATCTTGCATTATTCCAGTTATAAAAGAAAAATCACTGTCAAAGGAAATCTTTTCCTTCAGTAGCCTTCATAATAATAAATTTATACTTTCTGATCTACCCTTTTCCAGTTTATTCTTATCTGATGATGTGAAACATCCAGCCCTTCAACATTATAATGCAATACCTTGGCAATAATATCATTGTGATATACATATCCTGAATGTTCAAGATAAACTACTGCAGCTCCGAGAATTATAAGAAAAACTAAAATTTTTAAAAATTTCTTCATCCTAACTCCTCTTCAAAATTAAGGATTTTTATGTTTCTTTTGGTTCATAAATATTTTATAACTGTCATTCCACCCATATAAGGCACTAGTACGTCAGGTACTTTTTATACTTCCGTCTTCCTGCTGATAATTTTCCATTATAGCAAGTAAAGTTCTTCCTACTGCCAGTCCAGAACCATTTAACGTATGCACAAATCTACTTTTTCCAGTTTCTTTTACTCTGTATTTTATCATTGCACGTCTTGCCTGAAATCCTCAGTATTTGAGCAGGAAGAAATCTCCCTGTATTTATCCTGACTAGGAACCCATACTTCAAGATCATATGTTTTTGCCGCACTGAATCCTATATCTCCACTGCAAAGTGAAATTACCCTGTAAGGAAGTTTTAATTTCTGTAATATTGCTTCGGCATTATTTACCATTTTTTCAAGTTCTTCGTAAGAATTATCAGGGTGAGCAATTTTTACCATTTCTACTTTGTTGAACTGATGCTGTCTTACAAGCCCTTTAAGGTCTCTTCCTCCTGAACCTGCTTCCTGTCTGAAACATGCAGTAAATCCACAGTAATATCTAGGAATTTCTTCTTCATCCAGAATTTCTCCATTATGAAGGTTTGTAAGTGTTACTTCTGCAGTTGGTATTAAGAACAGGTCTTCTCCTTCTATTTTATACATATCATCAGCAAATTTAGGTAACTGCCCTGTTCCCATCATTATTTCCCTCTTGGCAAGCTGAGGTGTCATTATTTCTTCATATCCATGTTCTGATGTGTGTGTATCCAGCATAAAGTTAATAAGAGCTCTTTCAAGTCTTGCTCCTGCTTTCTTATATACTGTAAATCTTGATCCGCTTAATTTTGAACCTCTTTCAAAAATCAAGAATACCAAGAGCTGTTCCAAGTTCATCATGAGGTTTAGGAACAAAATCAAATTTTTGTAGGTTCTCCCCATTTTCTCACTTCAACGTTGTCATCCTCATCTTCTCCTATCGGAGTGCTTTTCGTGAAGTCTGTTAGGTATAGTGTAAGCTAATGCAAGCTGTTTCTCATCAATTTCTGCAAGTTTCTGATCCAGTTCCTTTATTTTAGCACTTACACCTGCATTTTTTTCCAGCAATTCTGTTGCATCTTTTCCTTCTTTTTTTATATTTTTCCTATAAGTGAACTTGATTCATTTCTTTCCTTCTTAAGCATTTCCACTTCCTGAAGAACTTCCTTCTATCTTCATCCAGCTTTAAAAAAAGCATCCAGATTAAAGTCACTCTTTCTATTTTTCAAATATTCCCTTACCTTATCGGCATTTTCTCTTATATATCTTGTTTCAAGCATAATGTTCTCCTTTTCCTTTTCTATTTAGTTGTTTTTGTAAAATAATCATAAAGTTTTTTTCTTACTTTCTGACAGCTCTGCATATTCTTTCTCTTCATTAATTTCAAAAATTTATTTTTCTGACATTTTTTTATATCATATTTTTACGATTTCATCATATTTTTCAGTATATATTTTTATAAAGCAAATCAGCCTTGTTTTCCATAAAATATTTCATATCCGATTCATTTTCATAATCTAAAAATTCCTGTCTGATTTGATAAAATAATTAATTATATCTTTTATGATTTCATCTCTAAATATTCTATTTCCTGAAAAAAACTTCCATTTTCATTTTTATCAGTTTTCATTAAGCATTTTTCAGCAAAAATAAGCTTTTATAAGTTTATTACAGTCGCATCGACACAAGAGCAAAATTGTACATTATTTCAAAAAAATACCTTTTTATCCCTGTACATAAGTTCATTCCCAAGTTTTTACCGAATGTTCTGCACTTGCATTAATCAAAGCTCTTCTGTAACTGTCCTTTAATTTTTGAAAAATTCTATTTTTGACATTCTGTCTATACGTTTTTCTTTTTTTCCTTATAGGTTTCTGAAAAATTCCTTTTCAGAATTTTTCAATTTCTTCGTCCTTATTTTCAGTTCCGCTATAATAAATATTTGCCAGTTCCAATATAAAAGAAGGCTCTTTTCTTATTATTTTAAAAATTTTTATCAACTGTAAAGTATTTCTTTTTGAAAAAAACAGTTTTTATATTTTAAAAATAAATTGAAAAATCAGCTGTTTCTTTTAAAATATTTCCATTGTTTCTATTTTATTTTTATTCCCTCTTCCAAATAAATGATGCCTCCTTTTCTATTTTTAAATATTCTATTTATTGTTTAAAAATATTAATTACACTATTTTTGAATCCCATTTTTAAAACAAGAAGCTTATCTATCTTTTCATTAATTTTTACTATATCTTTTTTCTGTAGTTACAATATAATCGTAATCTTTTTCCCTTTTCTGAAATATTGTTTATTTCTTCCGGTTTATAGAGATGATGATCTTCAAATTTAATTTCTTCTATCTCAGAAGGTTCCAGCCTTTTACAGTTTCATAAAAATATTTTAGGATTTGCAATTGAGGAAAAATGAGTATTTTTTATCTTTACTATACTAAGCTCCTTTTCTTCCCCATTCATATTGTAAAAATTTTCTTCAGAAAAAGTTGCAACAGATATTTTTTTCATATTTTAATAATTTCTGCTTTATTTTTTTCAAGTGATTCATTATTTATATAATTGCTTTTAGTTATTATAAGTTCATCTGCCCTTTTTAAGGATTCAAGTGATTCCCTGTAATCTCCCTTTGGAAGATAATCATTTCCACCAAAAAGGATTTATTGCATCTATAAGTATGATATTCCTGTCCTTTTTCAGTTTTCTATGCTGAAATCCGTCATCCATAATTATAATATCAACTTTACAGACATCACGCAAATATACTGCTCCTTTGTATCTGTCCTTTGACACTGCAACAGGTACTTTAAGATTCAGGGCATGAAGATATGCTTCATCTCCAGACTCATGCAGAGGTTGCCAGTATTTCTATTATTTCTCACTAACAGCAAATCCTCTTTTCTTTTACCCTATGTATCCTCTACTCAAAAATTCCTACCTTTTACCTTCATTCAAATATTTTTACAAAATACTGAACAGCAGGAGTTTTCCTGTACCACCTGCGACAACGTTTCCTATGCAGATTACTTCCACACCTTCAGCTTTTTGATTTTTAATATATTCAGGGTCATACAGCTTATTTCGTATAAAAATTACCGAGCCATAAATAAGTGACAGTATTTTCAACAATATCTGCATCTAATTCTCACCTCTGTTTTTCAGTTAAATTTTTTTATAGATTTCTTCAAGTCTCCTGAATCTATTTTTATTCCCGATTTTGAAATTGACATTAAATCTGCAAGTTCCTGCAACGACATTTCTTCATTTTCAAGACGGCTGACTGCTGTTTCCTTAATACATCCGACAGCTCTTCCAATCCAATTTCTTCATCTATTTTATTTATTATTCTAATCTGTTTTTCTGCAGCAGAGAGTTTCTTTGTCTCATTTTGCAATTTCCCAGTTCATATTTCTATTAATTTTATTTCTTATTTCCTTATTTATAGTTACTTCTTCAAATTCGAAAAAGGAAGTTAATCCACCGATTAAAAATATAATATCCAGTATATCCTCAGAATTTCTAAGATACACAAGACTTTTATTCTTTTTCTCAGTCTGGAAGACTCTCTTTCCCATATTCTTAAAAAGGTAATAAAGATATGTTGCCGCATCTTCGGTGTCTATAAAAGAAATCCAATGCATAACCCTTTTCAGGTGATTTTTACATATCCACAGCAGAAAAAACCTCTTATTATTCCAGCGAGCTCCTTTTTCTGTTTTTCTGTGAAAAAACTCTTATATGAAAACAGTTTTTATAAGCTCCCCTATATTCCTTTTTCTTCTGTTGCCATGAGATGTATTTCATAAACCTTATGTACACAAGCCTTTTACTCATCACATATTTCAGCTGAATATCAAGTTCTGTCACAGATTTCAGTCCCGAATAAACTCTTTTTGCCAGTGATATGTTTTTCTGTACTAAAGTGTATTCCTGTTCAGTTATTACATCCCTGGCAATAAAAATCCCAAAAAAGTTCGGCAAGAATCTCCTCCCTGTCTGTAACTGATTTCCCGAAAATTTCCCTTTTCAAGTCTACCGAATAGGACATTTTTGCCTCCTTTCCAGAAAATTCCAGTTATCTAAAACAAACTTCAATCAATTACCTGACTTTATCTTATTAAATTTCCCATTTCATCATAATATTTCCAGTTTCCTACTTTTTCCCTTTTTCCAGTTTTCCTTCAAATCTTAAAGTTCCATTCTGGTCGTATCCCTTTACACTTCCGTCTTTATCATTCATGTTTCCTTCGTAAAAACAGCCCCAGTATCATAATATACTGTCATTTTCCCGTCAACTATGTCATAGCTGTAGTTTATAACTGATTTTTTCTGACCATTTTCATACCATTCAGTAAATGTTCCCTGTCTATATCCGTCTGAATAGTTACCTGACAGTTTTTTTCTTCCTGAAGAGTAGTAGCTGTTCCAGTTTCCTGATTTTTCTGCCATTTACGTAATTTCAACTGTTTCTTCCACTCCGGTTTTTGTATAGTAATTTACAAATTTACCATTTAACTGACCGTTTTTATATGTATGTTTTTTCCATAGATACCCTTCTTCAGTGTAAGTTTTCCATTCCCCTTCTTTTTTACCGTCTTCATATCTTCCTGACATGAATGTATTTCCATTTGCATAATATTCTTCATATTTACCGTCTATAAGGCCTTTTGCTTACTTTAGTTACAAAGTATTCTTCCGCCTCCGTCAGTTATTCTTAAATCTTCCGAGCCTGTAATCACTTCAGCTCCATTTTCCCTCTTTACATTTACGCTGTCATAACCCTCTATCATAATTAAGTAATTCTATTTTCCCGTCATTTATTCTGTAATTTCCTGCATTAATATTTTTACCGTATGTTGCAAGTGATACATCAATGTTACTAATAAATTCTTTATCCTTTTTCATTATTCTTCTCCTTATGTCTATAATTTATCTTTTATATTATAGCAAATTTTTGCTTTTTAAACTGAGAATTTATTTATTTGTTACATTTATCTCTTGCAAGTTAAACATTAATGATATATATATCAAACTTATTTTTCTTTCTATACTTTTCATGTTGATTTTTAATAATAAATTGGTGTATAAAAATAAGTGTGGAAGTTCTCAGTCAGACTGGAAAAATATCGAAAAATTAGAGAGGAGAAATATATGTCTAAAAAACACTGAATCCTTTTTGAGATTGCTCAAAAAGCAAGTAAAAACAGCGTGTGATAAATTAAATACAGACCCAGGTATATGAAATTTTTAAAAATCATGAGGGTACTGGAAGTTTCATTCCAGTTAAAATGGATGACGGTACTGTTAAAAACTTTTACCGGTTACCGTTCTCAGCATAACAATGCAGTAGACCTTTCAAAGGAGGAATAAGATTCCATCCAGGTGTAACAAGAGATGAAGTTAAAGCATTGTCTACATGGATGACTTTCAAATGTTCTGTTGCGGGAATACCTTATGGTGGAGGTAAAGGGGGAATTACCTTGGATCCTAAAGATTATTCAGCTGCTGAACTTGAAAGAATTTCCAGAGCTTATGCAGAAGCTATTGCTCCATTAATTGGTGAAAAGATTGATATACCTGCTCCGGATGTAAACACTAACGGACAAATAATGTCATGGATGGTGGATGCTTACGAAGGTGTAGTTAAAAAATCAGCTCCTGGTACATTTACAGGAAAACCTCTTGGATTTGGAGGATCACTTGCAAGAACTGAAGCTACAGGATATGGGGTAAATCTTGCTGCAAAACTTGCTCTTGAAAAACTTGGCCAGGATATAAAAGGGGCAACTTATGCTGTGCAGGGATTTGGAAATGTTGGTTACTATACTGCTTACTACGCTCATAAGGCAGGGGCAAAAGTTGTAGCAATTTCAAATGTTGATACTGCAGTATACAATGAAAATGGACTGGATATGGAAAAATAATCAAGGAAGTTGGATCTAATGGTGTCATTGCAGATGGTGTAGTAATGAAAAATAACTAATCAGGAACTTCTTGAACTGGAAGTTGATGTTTTAGCTCCTTGTGCACTTGAAAATCAGATTACTTCTGAAAAATGCAGACAGAATTAAGGTAAAAGTAATAGTTGAAGGGGCAAACGGACCTACTACTCCTGAAGCTGATGAAATTTTAAATAAGAAAGGTGTAACTATTATTCTGACATACTTGCAAATGCAGGTGGAGTTGTAGTTTCATACTTTGAATGGGTACAGAATCTTCAAGGATACTACTGGAGCTTTGAAGAAGTTCAGGAAAAAGAAACAAATGTACTGAAAAATTCATTTAATGACATCTGGAATCTGGCAAAAGAATACAATGTTGATGTAAGAACAGCTTCTTATATGACAAGTATTAAGAAAATTGCCCATGCAATGAAACTAAGAGGATGGTATTAATTAAGTAAAAATACTTTGATATAACGGATATAGGATATATACTCGATGACTCAATAAAATTTTATTAAAGTTTAGAAATATATCCTATATTTTTTTAATTTTATTTCTACTATTTTCAACATTTCTATGTCATATATAGTTCACAGGATAAGGTTTTTCTTTAAAAATAATATTGACATATTGAAGACTTTAATATATTATATAAAAAATAAATTTAAAGAAGTGAGGAGCTTAAAAAAATGGAAAATATTATGAAAGTATTCGGTGAAAATGTTTTTACCGAAAGTAACTTAAAGAGAGTTCCAAAATCAGTATTCGAAGAATTCAGACTTTCTCAGCTGGGATTAACTGAATTATCGAAAGGAATCTGCTGAAGTCATTGCAAATGCAATGAAGGACTGGGCGACAAAAGAGGGCAACGCATTATTGTCACTGGTTTCAACCTCTAAATGACTTGACTGCAGAAAAGCACGATTCATTTCTGGAACCTACCGGGGATAAGGAAATTATTTATAAGTTTTCAGGAAGCAGCCTTATAAAAGGTGAATCAGATGCCTCCTCCTTTCCAAACGGAGGTTTGAGAAGTACTTTTGAGGCAAGGGGATACACAGTCTGGGATACAAGTTCATATCCATTCATAAGAGAAAATAAAAATGGAGTTACATTATATATACCTACAGCCTTTGTTTCATTTACAGGTGAAGCCTTGGATAAAAAGGTTCCACTGCTTAGAACAATGAAATATGTAGGAAAACAGTCATTAAGAGTTTTAAAGGGCTCTAGGAAATAACGAATCACACCACGTGTTCAATACTTTGGGAGTGGAACAGGAATATTTCCTTGTAAACAAGGATTTATTTGAAGAAAGGGAAGATCTTCTGCTGACAGGAAGAACTTTATTTGGTGCACCTGCTCTTAAGGGACAGGAATTAAGCGACCACTATTACGGAAAAATAAAAGGAAAAAGTAATAAACTTTATGAGTGATGTTGATGTGGAACTTTGGAGCTAGGGAGTACCAGCAAAAACAAGACATAACGAAGTAGCTCCTAACCAGTTTGAAATAGCTCCACTATTTTCAGTAGCCAATCTGGCTTCAGATCAGAACCAGATTATAATGGAAACTATTGAAAAAACAGCACTTAGACATAACATGGTCGCACTGCTTCATGAAAAACCTTTTGAAGGTGTAAACGGTTCAGGAAAACATAATAACTGGTCACTTTAGTACTGATGATGGAAGAAACCTTTTTCAGTCCTGGGAAAGATCCACAGACAAATAAGAGATTCCTTCTGTTTGTATCAGCTGTAATTGAAGCCATAGACAGATATTATCCTTTGCTGAGGGCTACAACTGCAACTGCAACAAATGATCACTGTCTTGGAGGACACGAAGCTCCACCTGCAATTATTTCAATCTTTTTAGGTGATGAGCTGACAACAATACTTGAAAACATTGCACTGGGAAAAATCTTCCTGTAGCTGCAAGTTCCAAACTGAATCTTGATGTGGATGTCATTCCTTCATTAGAATTGATGCCGGAGACAGAAACAGAACATCTCCGTTTGCCTTTACAGGAAATAAATTTGAATTCAGAATGCCTGGATCAAGCTTCTACTCCTTCCACAACTGCAACTGCAATAAACGCAATTGTAGGAAAGGTTTTAAGCGAATATGCCGATAAACTGGAAAAAAGTGACAAGGAAAATTTAGATAAAACTATTGTAGAAATTATAACAGATGCATACAAAAAACATGGAAGAATTATCTTCAATGGTAACGGATACAGCGAAGAATGGCAGGAAGAAGCTAAAAGAAGAGGGCTTACAAATGAAACATCTGCAAATACAGCATTAAGAAAAATATCTTGACCCTGAAATCCTTAAACTTACTGAAGAAACTGGAATGCTTACAATACAGGAATCTGCATCAAGATATAATGCCTATGCTGAAAGATACATTACACATTTATGTATTGAAGCTAGAACGCTAATTGACATGGCTAATAAATATATACTTCCTTTTGGTCTGAAATATTCAAACCTTCTAGCTGAAAATATTGAAAAAGTTGAAAAATTCTATCCTGAAGGTACAGAAGAACAGAAGGAACTTTTAAAAAGTGTTCTGACTGATATTTCCAACATACGAAAAGAAAGTAAACTTCTTGAAGCAAGAATTACAGAAGTTAAAAAAGAGGAAAATCTTGAAAAGCAGACAGACATGGCTAAGGAATTTTTAGTTGAAGGACTGGAAAATCTGAGAGTTCCTTGTGATAATCTTGAAAAAATAGTTGACAATGAAATCTGGACATTGCCTACTTATACTGATTTACTGTTTTAAACTATAAGACTTAATATGAATACAAAAAGCACTGACTGCCCAAATGGGAAAGTTAGTGCTTTTTACCCTTTTTCAAGATAAACTTTTTATAAACTCTATTTTTATATATGATCTTCCAGTTCTCTTACTTTACCTTGTTTTTCCATAATGCCGCTATATACACAAAAGGTGTATCCATTACTGAAATAAATAATTCCAGGAAGTATGTTGAAAAGGCGATTACAAATAATTCACTGATTTTATATACTCCTGCAAATGCAAGAACTGTAAACAGAGAGTTATCAATTATCTGTCCAACTACTGTACTCAGATTGTTTCTAATCCAGATATCCTTATAGCTTGGACGCCATTTTTCTCATAACCTGATAGGCCCATACATCAAATAGCTGCGATATTATAAATGCTGCTCATACTTGCCGCTGTTACTCTTATAACAGACAGTTCATTTAAAGCAAGTCCAAAAATAGGTTTCAAATGTTCCTGAAACTGATCAATAGATGCAGGCTTTATTGCTAATGCCCAGTTCATAACTATCGTAGTAAATACCATTGTAATCAAATCCAATTGTAACTAGCTTTCTTGCATATTTTTCCCTTCGACTTCAGATAAAATATCCGAAACAAGAAATACTCCTCAAAAGCTATATTTCCCATTGTTGTTTCAACTCAAATAAAGTTCATCATTTTTAATACCTGTATATTTTGCCAGTACTACTGACAGAGGAACAAATATAAGTAATCCTACTTTTTACCCCAATATTTGTAAGCAAATAAAACTGCAGTATAATTGAATAACATATACGCTAGCCAGAGCATTTCATTTTGTTCCAAATTGAAAATTTCTTAAAAATTCTAACATCTTCTCCTCCATTTTATATTTTTTTCACATGTATCATCCCTTTTTGACAACGATACATTTGTAAATCTGTTATCTTATTAAAGGTTTTTATGGATGGATTCTCCCAAACATCCTGTTATTTCTAACTTTTTATTATTTTTCAATTGTATTTACTGTGTTATATTTTACAATTATTTATTGCAATGTATTATTTATGTCAGAATTTTTCTGTTTTCCAGACATTTCCCCACCTTCATTATTTTTAAAAATCACTAAATAAACACCTAAAATTTTCACAAATAACCATTTTATCCCCTCAAAAATTAAGCATATCTTTGATATGATACTAAACGTACCTGTAGAAAATCACCCTTAAACGAATAAGGCTCTTGATGTAATAATATTATAGTATTTACTTTTCAATTTGTCAATAGTTTTTAATTTATTTATAATTTTTCAAAAACACCTTTTAAAATTTACTGTTTTTATCAAATTTAATTTAAAAAGTAGTATCTCTTTACTTTACTTCTCTCTTATAATAATTATATCATAAAAATAAATTTATAAAACTGTACATATGAAAACATCCCATTCCCTAGTCATTATTGTATTTTCTATTAACTTTCATTGAAAACTTACTCAATATATCCTTTTTCACTGAAAAGACACCATAAAAGATTATACAGTGTTTTCAATAGATTTTTCCTGTATATTACGTGTTTCTACAGTGTTCTTTGAAAGCTTATAGATTTTTCCCTTAAATTAGATAGTAGGTTTTGAAGCAGCTCCAACTATCGCCCTACTTTTCCTGTCTACCATATATCCCCATGCTAAAATATTAACTGATTGATTGCTATTATCAGAATTATTAACTCTACATTGTAATTTCTTATATCATCAAATTTTAAAGCTCCATTTAAAACTTCTATAAATCTTCCGTCTTCATTGAATATAAAAGTAATTCTGCAAAGAATTTGTTTCTATTTCCTATAATTATTGAAAACCATTTAACATTAATGTTCTTTTAATTCTTTTTCTTCTAGTTTTCATCATAATATGGATTGTTACTGGAATTATAAGTTATGATAAACGATGCTGTAATTATATATAACATCTAGAAAAAGCTTCTGACTCATTCTTCTATAATTCACTATTTTTTCAACTCCTCAATCTACATCTTTCTTTCAATAAATTATCTTATTTATATATGTGTAGCTGTATTTTAATCTTCCCATTTACTTATTTCTCCATTATCTTCTCCTTCCCATTCCCAGTCATCTGTTATTTCACCTCTCATTTCTCCATTTCATGTTGGGACTCCCTTATTTTTACTTTAAATTTTTCTTTTAAAATCATCATAACTGTTTACCCAGTCAAATCCTATATTTTTAGAAACAGCTTCAAAGTGTAATTTACCACATTTTATTTTTCTTTTTCAACATCTGACAAGTCCTTTTCTTGCCTGCCTTTGTTTCAACTATAAAATAAATTCCTACATTATTTTTCATTTTTCTAAAGAATTTCTATAGACAACAGCCCAGTCAGGTGAATAGTTTCCATAAGGCGTATCTATTACAAAACCACCTTTTTCAGCTTTGTAAATAATAACACATTGTCATTGTTTTCAAGCTTTTTCTGCAAATTCTTTTTCTCCGTCACTATCAAAGCTTATAATATTCATTTAAGCTGGTACTGTCTTTTTAGCTTTAAAATAGTCTCTCTTATTATTCAGGTCTTCTTCATTTTATTTTATCCACTTCAAATATCTTTTTCTTTTCTGTTTCGTATCCATCTATCACTTCATATTCAAAAACTCTCTCAGATTTCATATTCTTTAATTCTTTCCAACAGTATTTCAGTAATATCCTCCAGCACATCCTGAATATTTAAGGCATTTCTATTTTTTTCTCTTCAAGTCCTTTTTATTATTTTTAGTATTGCCAATCTCGGTAACATTGTATGATACATAATGTAATTAGCTATTTCAAGGTCATTTTTCTTTTCAGTAACAATATCAGATAATTCAACATCTTCATTTATCATTTTTCAAGCTTTAAACTTTCCGGTATTGTCATACTCTCCTTTAGAGTCTGTCAGCTCAACTATTTTCTTTAAATCAAAATCACTGATATGTTTATTTATTTTATCTATACTGCTTAAAAATATACTTATCACTATCAATTTTACATCTATAGATGGCTTTTTACTGAGATTTTTCCTAATTCTTCAAAAATATCTTTAAATTCCTTTTCAGAAATAAAACTTCTGTTTATTAATAATCGGTTCATTATCTCCATTTGTTATTTCTATACGTTTTGTCCCCTTTTCTACCATATATTTTACAAAAATTTTCCATAATTTGTGAAGAATGTTCTTCCAATATTTCGTCTGAAAAATTTAATTTCCTTAATGGCTTCTGATATTTTTCAGTATCTTTTTAAAAGAATATTATTATTATCCATTATCTTATTATTTACCAGTTCCTGCTTTAAATTATCTGCCAGTTCAGAAGTAACTTTGATTTTAGGAATCCCTGATTTCTCAAGTGTAAGTAAAATAATGTCTGATGTAACTTCATTTATATTTAGATTCCTATTGAAATCTTCCTGTAACATTCTTGAAAAATTTTTCATAACTGTCATTTTGTAATTACAGTAAGTTCATTCACATTTCTGTCTAGACATCTGTTTCCTGTCACATCTACAGGAAGTCTAAGTCCTCTACCTATTTCCTGCTTTTTGGCTATATCACTACTTCCATTTTTCCAATGTACACAATGTAAATACATTTGGATTATCCCATCCCTTCCTGAGGGCGGAATGTGAAAAATAAAAGGCAAGAGGTTCATTAAATGAAATCAGCTCATCCTTTTTCCAGAATAAGCTCTATTCCTCTGTCTATCTCTTCCTGTGATTTTGCCTTTACTGCACTTTCACTTTATCAGAATTCAGTCATCTACTTCAACTTCATTTTTTTCTTTTTATCCAGTGCAAAAATAACCTTCCCTTTACTAAATTTACATTTTCATAATTTTGGAAAATAATTTTTATATTTCTCAATTTTTCCCTGTATTTTTTATAGCCATCCCGTATTCTTCATCAAATATTTTCAGATATTCCCCTCTTCTGTCCACCTGCATCATTGTCACGCACTTTTTAACTTCATCTATGAAAAATAATGTCAGTCCTTTTATTTTTTTCTTCCTTCATCTAAAATTTCAAACTGCTTTTTCAAAATGATTTTTTTATTGCTAATCTTATCTGAATGCGAATAATTTCCTTGTTTTCAAGCTTTTTATTACTTTTCTCCCAGTTCCAGCTCAATATCTTCATTACTGGAAGAAACTTTTAATGGATTTGCTTTACTTTGGCTGTTCCGCAATAAACATATCCTTATACTGCGGTAATCCACCTGATAGTTCATACAGTGAAACTCCATTTTCCACATCAAAACTTTTTAAACCTGATACTTTCTCCCTGTATCTGAGAAAACATTTCAATCCTTGCTTTCAAATCCTTTGTAAAATGAGTATATCTGATATGGGTAATCTTTAGAAATTACTCCATTTATAGTTTTTACCTGTATTTTTCTTTACCAGATCCTTTTTATATGCTTCATAGGAATCCAGCTTATACACCTGATTGTATAAATTCTTATGTGTTGCTGAATAACGCAATGTAAATAACGGCTCCAGCTCATCTATCGCCTTCAATGATTTGTGATTTTTTTCTTTGCTGTCCCTTCTATCTTCTGGGTTCATCAATCAGTACAATAGGGTCTTATAAATTTTATGTCATTCCATAAAACTCTACCATATTCATCATCCTTACGTATTTTTGCTGTATCCTTGTTAAATGCCTGAATATTTCAGAACACATATGCTTAAATCATTACTTTCACAAAATTGCTGCTCATTTTTCCCAGATTATTACTGTCGTAAATAAAACTGTATTTTGACAAATCCACATTGTACAGTCTTTTAAAATGTTCTGTCAGCTGTTTTATAGATTTCTCCACTCCTTTACGGATTGCTACGGAAGGAACTACTAATCATAAATTTCTTAAAACTATATTCCTTATACAGCTCAGTATTGTACGTAAATATACGTAAGTTTTTCCTGTCCCTGTTTCCATTTCAATAGTAAAATCCCTCTCATGATTTCTATACGAAATCTCATCTGTAAATAATCCGTTTTCCCAACTGTACTTTCTTCAGGTTTTGAAGAAGTTTCTCTCCTTTACAATATCTATATTTCTCACAGGATCTTTTCAGTAATCCTCGTCTTTTATTGTTTTTCAGCATAAATACTTCCTACCTCTTTGGAAGTCCTCTGAAGAGTTCCACGACAGACTTTACTGCCTTTTTCTGATATTCCAAATTATCATCAAACTGAAATATTATTTTATTTGACATTTCATTTTCTCCTTTTTGTTCTGTAATAAAAAGCCTCAATTATCTTTTTGATAAAAGAGACTATTAAAATCATTATTTTTAAAAATTATCTAATCTTAGTATCATTGTTTTTAACTTTATTTTCTGAACTGAATTTTTATCAGGTTAAATCCATAATTTGAATAAAATCTTATTAGTGAACCATTGTCTTCACATTCTAACCATAAATATTTCGTATTTATAATTTTTCACGATTAATAATAATTCGTATGCCAATGATATCATTTTCATTACCTGTTATCATATTTTTATCAGAAATATTATAATTTTTCCCTATTTTGTGCCAGCAAAAAAACTGTTTACAACATAACTTCCAGTCTTTCAATCTTCTTCCACTCTGTGAAAATCTTTTCTGCTGTGTCCTACTAAGACTAAGAAAATTTTCTTTTTCAATAATTAAACTCTTATTTGCAAATGTAAAATACCCCAATATTTCCCCACTTTTATCATTACGGATTAGATGAGTGGCAGATAAAGAACTTTTTCAAAATTTATAGCTTTATTATGTAGAAAATCCTCAATACTGTTTCTATCTCTACTTTTAAACTGCTTTCAATATTTTTCTTTAATATACTCCTCATCTTTTTATATCTGCTATTATATCCTGTAATGAAATAATTCTGTTATTCTTCATCCTTTGAAGAATATCCAAACATTTTTCTTATTTCTTCCGGGTCATCTACAATTTCAAAATCAACATCAGGTTTTTCTTTAATTTTCTTTTTACTCTCCATTGCTTCCAGTACTTCATCCGCATATCTTGCTGAAATTCTCAAAGCATCAAGTAATATACTTCTCTAGCCATATTACACTCCCTTTTATCTGTTTTAATATTTACTATAATACTTCTTTACTAACTTCATAGCTGCTTCATCATCTATATACATTTCAATATATGATAATTGTTTTGCTCCAATGTTTTTTATAATGTTCTATCAAGTTAGTTTTTCGCTAAAAATGAAACATAGCCATCATAACCTTTTTCGAAAACTTATTCTTGCTATTTCAGCAAACAAATGCCTCCGACTCCTAAATACTCTTTATTTTTAAAAATTTTTAGGATTATGACGATTATTAAATGGGGCAATTTCAACTAACACAACTTCTAATAATTTTCTTTCTTATTTTCATAATATTCTACAATTCCTGTAATCTTTTATCACTTTTCAGCAAATAATCCTAAAATTTTATTTCCTTTTTACCTTCCTCAATCCAATTAAACTCCCAATCTTTGAAAGTTATAATACTGTGTATTAATTTCTTTTACTTCAGTTTTTACAATTTTATTATCTTTTTGTTCTAATCAGACACTGAGTTAATAAATCTATATCTATTTCTAATAATTTTTATACCTCAATTTAACCCACCCATTTTTATTTTCACTTTAAACATTTCCAATTCTTTTTCAGTTAAACCATTCTCAATATGATTTTTCTTTTAATATATTCGTTAGCTTTACGAATATCGTAATAAACCTCTGTTTCTCTAGGTAATACATAGAAACCAATATCATCAAAATCCTTTATACTTTTCAAAATCCATTTTTCAAAAATTTTTCAGCTTCAACTCTGTTACTAAACATTTTTACCACTCTCCCCTTTTTTAACTTTTATTTTCATTTTTATGATACCATATCTGTTTTAGAGTGTCAATTAGATTTCAATTTATTCTATAACTCATGAAATGACCTGTACATGATGCTATTATAATTGCATTATTTTTCTATTTTATAAACAACTCTATTTTTTCATCAATTCTCTGCTCCACCAGCCGCTCAAATTATTTTAGTGCTTCGGGTTTTCCAATACCTCTATACCAGTTTCTTTTGTATATCTTTATTATACTGTTTACTTTTTCAGAATTTTTATCTTCTTGCTGCCATTGCGATAATCACCCAAAGCTTTTTCCCTCCCACAATGTCATGTTATCACTCTTCAATCAAATCATGTTCTACTAATTTTGCTTTTCCTGATTCAATATCTGCAATAACTTTTTCTAAATATCTCATATTACTTTCAGAATAAAACGGATCTGCAGTAATTTCAAAAGGTATTCTTTTTCTTTAGTAACTTTAGTGGCAAATATCGTAAATGCAGTTGTCATTGACATTCCCATTTCACAGCATATTTTTCCATTTCTTTTTATGTCATCAATACGAAAATTAATCATTGCCTGTGCCATATTAATCACTCTCCTTAATTACAAGTATACTCTATAACTTTCATTTTGTCAATCGTTTTCTTTACAAAAATATACAGTATACATACATTTGTTATAATAATTTAAAATTGTTTTTATTTAATGCACACTATCAATGATATTAATGATACAAGTACTACTAATATTGAATAAAGTAAGTATTTATTTTCATCACTTTGTATCTCCACCTGTTTTTTTCTATATTTTTCTGCCATTCCAATTTTAAAAATTCAAAATAAATCCAACTACCTAAGATTGACCAGTAAAAAAGTAATTCCTTCCGATTCAAGCATTAGGTAAAACCAAAACTGATATATCATATAAATTATTAAACCTAAAATAATGAACAATAACTCATTTTCTTTTTCCTGTATCCTCTTTTCGTTTTCTTTCTAAAGTATTCCATAATAAAAATTATGCCTAAACTCAAACCACCTGTAAGAAATGCAGAAATCATTAAAATTAATCCAAAGCATCAAATCTATAATCATTCTTAAGCTCCTTTTTATATAATAGTTTTTATGTCTCTTTTTATTTAGTTTGTCATTGTCCTTTTCTAAGACTTTTAAATTCTTTATTTATTTACAGATATATTTTGTTATTCATTATTTAAGCCTTTAAAACTTATGATATTATCATTTAATCTTTTGATTTCTGAGTCGAACTTCTCAAATCAATTTTCTTAGGTTTTTCTAATTTATTGCATATTTTTGTTGAATATGATAGACTTATCTCTAATATTTTTCTAGTATTTTAAAATAATTTTTAGATTCTTCTTTTTATTATTTTCGTAAGCTCTTTTTACATAGTGCCTACTACAGTCTTTTTAATTTATCCATATTTTTGAAATTATCTCTAACGACTTATGTATTTTCATTCTATTCTTTATACTGCAATTTAACAGTTCAAATTCACAAATAAAATATTCCATTAAATTTAAATAATTTTTCATAATCTATTATTTCAAGAGAGGTAATATGTTCCTCATGTGCATATTCATGTCTACGTTTTATTAATTCCGAATATGAATCTTCAGTTTCTTTTTACGTATTCCCAAATTAATTTTATCTTCATATTTTTCTCTGTTGTCTGCTGGAATGTATCTTAAAATAATTGATTTTATAGATTTTTATACTAATGTCTGGTGAGAATTTTTCCTAGGAATTTGTTGAGTTATAAAAATTTTTATTTCAATGAATTCTCATTTTTATTTAATGTCTCGTGATATAAATTCTTTAACTAACTGTTTCCATAAAAAGTATAACAACTAATAATTAAATTTGGTTCATACAATTCATATGTTCTTTTAAAATTTCAAAATCTAAATTTATATTTTTGTACAAAATTCTCTATGTTTATTTCTATTATCTGCAATATTATTTTTAATTGTTTCCAATTATCTAAAAATATTTCTACTAATCTTTCTTTAAATTCATCGTATTTTATTTAAATTATCCATTATTTAGAACACCTATTATTTCTTCACAATATAAAAATCTATGGATTCTTCTGAACCTGTACTTGTTGAAAATGGATTTATATTTTCAATGGCTTCAATGTAAATCATAACTTCTAAATATTTTTCTTCATAAAAAATAATCTTTTTCTCTTATTCTACATTCCAACATAATTCAATTAAGGATTCTAATATAGAAATATTTAATAGTCCTTCATATTTTCCATCCTTATTTACTCTTTTAAATAAATTTTTCTTTATTAAAAGGTATCAAATAACTCATCTATAACTCTTTCAAAATTTTTAAAGTATTCTTCTTCTATTTCCTTATCATTATCAACATATTCATTTTAAAATTTTATTTATACCATATATCTCTGGTTTAAATCTTTATAGTAAACATCTGACATTACTATAATCCTTAAAAAGCTTCTACATGTAAATCTTTCTTTATCTGCATTTTGAAAATAAACTCATATATATTATTGTTATTAGAATATTTATACAAATTCTCTATAAATTTTCCGTATACGAAAAACCTTTCGTATTTGCATTTCATTTAGTTTTTCAGAGCCTGTATTTATTCTTTCAAATATTAAATACTTTGAATCACTATTATCCGGATCTAATTGCTTGAATTCAATTATGGAATCGTACTTCTTTTATTTTTCTCTTATGCTCATCTGATAAATTTTTAAAACTTTTCCTGCAAGTTCTGAAATAATATTATACTAATATCGATGATCTTAAATTTTCCTTTCTTTGTCTATGCTCTTATTGCAATTCATGGCTTTCCTAGTTATATAGTTGTACAATGTTGTTAATCTTTGATAACCATCTATTATTTCATAAGTATTATTTCTCTTTCAATGAAAAACAATGGTGGAATTGGAAGTCCTATAATTATCGACTCTATTAATCTTGAACTTTTAGTAGAATCATACAAATTTCTCTGCATATTTGGAACAGTATTTCATTATTTTTCCTTACATATCCACCAATTCTCCAAACGATCTATTACTACCCAATGTTTTTATTTTATAACTCTCTGTTTTTCTATTTTTATCATTATTTTTCAAAAATTTCTTTAATTTTGATTGATATCTGTATCATAACTTAATTTTTCTTTAGATAATATTGAGATAATTTCAGTCAATACTTTTTCACCTTTTATTTCTTTATAATTTTCTGTTATTTTTCTGTATTTATATCTAATATAATATCATTTTCTTCAATATAAAATATATTCACTTTTTCTCCTTTTCTTCCCTAAATAAACTCCACCCTATAACTAATCTTACTCTCTCCAGAATTTCTCTCAATCAGACTTCTCAACTTCCCTAAAAGTCTCATCCTTCAATGAAATATTATCCTTAAATGCTGAATCTCTAAATACAAATTTATTGGTAACGGATCTAATAAAAGTAATTTTTCCACCATTTCCTCTGTTATTTCTGTTTCAAGACAAATTAAATATGTACTTGCATAAAAATACGTTCTATTCCCGATATCTGTCAACACTTCTAGATCTTCTGACAATGGAACATCATTCTGTCTTAACATTATTTCATAAACAATATCAATATCATTGCTTTCCAAGCACAAAAATCCAATGAATCAGGGTCATCAAAAAGAATACTGACTTTCTTCATTAAAAATTTCTCAAGTCAGTACCATTTTATATTTGTATCATCCACTTTAAATGCTTTAAATCAATATCTGGAACTTTTAGGCTCTTCTCCAAGTTTCAGATTTAAATTATATTCTTCTATTTCTTGTTTTATCTTTTCTCCAGCACGTCTAATTCTTTCTTTTTCCAATTTCTGCAATATTTTTTTATATCCAGCCTTAAATGCTTCTGATTTTTTTCATCAGTTGTTTCAGGTAACTGAACCATTATATATTTTTCTATTTCCATTATCTTCACTGTTTAACTGCATAACAGCATGAGCTGTTGTTGCTGAGCCTGAGAAGAAGTCTAAAATCAAATCTTTTTCTTCTACTGAATGAATTAATATATTTTTATAAAAATCCATTCCTTTAGGATATGAAAAAAATATTCAACTAGTTCTAAATCAATCAATTCTTTAGTTGCTTTTTGATTCTATATTTATTGTCTGAAAAACTAAACTATCTAAGTCTTTTTATTGTTTTCAATTTATTTTTATATCTTTATATATAAATCCTCTTCATTTTCTTTATATTCTTTTTAAAAATTGTTCCATTTTCAATACTTTTGAAAGTATTTTTGAAAATACCAGTATCTACCTGTTGGCGGATAACTCCTTTTCCCAGTATAAGGATTAACTATTTCAAAATAATTATTTTTCCATTGTTCCACTTTTTGCTCTAGGATTGTCTGATATCCAATCACCGTTTGGATCATTATCTGGATTACTGTATCTTTTCTAAATCTTTTTCACCACCTAATAAATTTACTAGTTTTTATTTTTAGAATAGCAAATCAAAAATTCATGTTGATAGTTTATACCCACTTTTTGCATCATTAGTTGTTGATTTAGTCTTTCGTATCAAATCTGTTACAAAATTCTCCTCCCAAAAATCTCATCACACAATCTCTTCAGATTAGCCTGCTCATTATCATCAATACTTATAAATATAACTCCATCATCAGTCAGTAAATCTCTAGCCAGTTTCAATCTTGGATACATCATATTTCAGCCAGTTTGCATGATATCTGTTAGTTGATTTCTGATTTTTTTCTGCAGTTTTTCATTATTTTCTGATATTATTCCTCTGCCTTGTCGCTTCTCTTCCTTGTCCATTTTAAAAAAGTATCATTATAGACAAAAATCATTTCCTGTATTATAGGCGGGTCAATATATATCATTTTTATTGAGTTGTAATAATTCTGTCTTAACAGTTTCAATACTTCCAGATTATCTCCCTCAATATAGATATTTTTCTGTTGTATCAGCATTTTTACTATCTTTTTGCTACAAATTTCAATGTTTTATTTCCAATCCCTGCTGTACTATTTTTTTTGCATTTTGTTTTCCTAGCCCAGTTTCAGTTCATATCTTTTCATTTCTGCTTCTTCAAAAATCTCCCCAGTTCTTCCTTCAATGCCTTTATATCCAGCTGTCCATCCTTTACAGCAGATGGGAAATAATTGCTCTAGTGCTTTTAAATTGTCATTTACTCATTATTTATATCTCTTTTTATTTTATTATTTTCCATTTTTCCTCCAAAAATTTCTAATATTTATCCAATTCAGAAATTATCTCTCTGATTTTTTTATTAATTTCTACTTTTTCGCTGTTTCTAATAGTTGATTTTCATTTTTTTCCTTGTACATCACAAGGTTTTTAAACTTTTTCAAAAAATATCATTCATCTTATTTCTGTCATACCATATTAAACTTTCTAAAATATTCCTTGATTTCTGATAATATTTTCTGGTTTTTAAAATATAATTTCTTATAAACATCTCCGAATAGAAAATTAACTTTATTGGTCCGATTTAAAATTTTGGAGTAGTCTAATGTCCTTCCACTTCCCTTTTTGCTGAACTTGATATTGACAAGTCAAATATTTCAGTCATTACAGTATCTGTAACTACTATTTCATTTCTGTCATTTTTGATTTAATCTTTTTAAAAGCTAGTGAATACAACTCTTTTTGAATTATCGTAAAATCTTAATACACAAGGTGTTTTATTGATTCCTGATATAGATTGGCAAGAAATCCAGCTTTTTTTATATCAGTTATTTCAAAATCAAAATACTGAATTACCTTAAAATTATATTTTTCATCTTCTACACTTGGAATCTCTCATCATTTATCATGTATTTCAATGTTACTGATTTTATGTATTCTTTTATTTTCTTTCTTTTTCAATAGGCTTTAAATTCCTTTAGAATAAGATTTTTCAATTTTATTTCCTGATTTACTTCATATCTTTCTAGCATATTTATCATTTAACCCACCACCAGAAAAGATACCAACTCAAAATCATCTGTTGTGTCATCTTTAAAATTGTTATTAAATCCTGAAAAATCAAACACTGTCTGAACAGCCTTTTCTTCCTCTTCACCTTTTATACTGTTTACCGCAGTATTAAGCAATTCTGAATAAAAATCCCATTTCAGTAGCATTTTTCGTATCTTTAAAAAAATTCCTTTTAAAACTTTTTCCTGAACTTCATTTTTCTCATAGCATAGCTGTCTGAAAAGTTTTATAACTTCCCTTGCCTGACTGTTTTTTTAAATAAAATTTCTTTATTGTTATCCACGAAAAATCAGGTAATAAGGATAAAGGGAACTGTCATTCTTAGGTTTAGCATCATTTTTACTATGTTTAAAGCAGAACAGCACTCCCTTCTGTTCACCTTTCAGTTACAGAATAAATTCCTTTTGGTATTTTGTTTATTTCCTTATGATTATTCACATAATTTGAAAGTTCATACAGATATTCGTTCATATTAAGGTCTGTCAATGAAATATTTTCATTTGTATCTTCTATGTCTATCACTTCATCCTTCAGTTTTTCCAGCTGTCTTTTCCTAAAGTTAAAATCATTCATTTCAGGATTAAGCATATCTTCATCCCCTGTAGAAGCAATATTTAATGTTGTCATTTTCCCTTTTACTCTTCTCTCCAAGTCCAAATATTCATTCAGATCTGCATTTGGAAAGAAATTAATCATCTGTATTTTGTCATTTCTACTTCCAATTCTGTCCACTCTTCCAAATCTCTGAATAAGTGACACAGGATTCCACTGAATATCAAAGTTTATTACAGTGTCACAGTCCTGTAAATTCTGTCCTTCCGAAAATACAGTCTGTTCCTACTATAATATCTATCTGCTCATCTTGTGGAATTTCAATTTTCATTTTGGACTTTGGCGAAAATGCACTCAAAATGCTATGAAAGTCTTCTCTTACTTTTTTATTTGAAGTTTTCACTCCTTTACCTGTAACACTTGCAATGCTAATATCTTTACCATCAATTTTTTTAACAACTCAGAATAGATATAGTTTGCTGTGTCTGCAAATGCTGTAAAAATAAGTATTTTTCTATTTCCTTCATTATATGGTGTATTTTCAACCTTATTTTCCACAATCTTTTCCAGTTCATGAATCTTGTTATCCCTATCTTCTTTTCAATAAAATCAATGTTTCATCATATATTTTTTACAATGTCTCTATCGTTATACAACTCTTCAAGATAGGCATTTATTCTCAAATCTTCTACCTTTATTTCATATTTACTTCTTTCAATATAGATTTCATCTTCATTTTTCCACATCAAGCTCTTTCTTCAATCTGCTGTCCTCTGTAAAGTTATCTATTGTCCTGTCAATATTTTCAATCAGCCTTTTCAATGTTTTCAGAAAAATGAATAAACTGAACTTTCCAACCTTTTAAATAAGTTCACTCTATGCAGATAAATAAGTCCTTTTGATTGTGTTTCAAAATCCAGTTTTCCTCCACGATTTCCTGATAACTTGTATTTGTTGATGTAGTAAGCCAATTTTGTCACTTTTTATAAATTTAGTTGGTGTATATACTGATAAATTCAGTTCTTCTAAAAAGTGAATTTGTATATTTAAAATCTAACAACTGATTTTTGCTGTCTATTTCAGGATAATAAGTTATCGGTTTATTCTTTTGAGAAATTTTACCTATATTTTTGTTCCGTAATAATTTGTAATATGTTTTCTGCTTCTTGATATTGTCATCATTTCCAGCAGTTTATAAAAAAATCTGATGACAAGTTTATCCAGCAATTCATCTTTTTTTCTGACTTCCTTCTTTTTCCCAGTCATTTATAACTTATGTTGCCTTTTTCAGTACTATGTCCCACGCTCGAAATACCTTCTTCACTAAAATGCATTGTCATTATCTCCTGTTATAATTGAAATTTGATTTTTCAAATCTACAAGGCTATTATTTACTGGTGTTGCTGACAATAAAGGACTTTTGTATTTTTTTCCACTTTTTATTACATCATGAAGTAATTTAAAAGTATCTGTTCATTATTAACTCATCATTTTCATCATATTTTTGCAATTCTATTTCTGAAATTATGTGACTCATCTATCACAACTAAATCAAATTTTGACCAGTCAAATCTGCTTAGTTCATAACCTGATTTTTGATTCTCCCTTAGTTCTTGATAAATCTGTATGAAACATAATTTTGTAATTAAACATTTCATTCAAAAAAACTATCTTTATAATTTCCTGTAAAGAACGCCAGTTATCGTATAATTTTGCTGGTGTAAGAACTAATACATTATCATTTCTTATTTCAAAATACTTGATTACTGCCAAAGCTTCAAAAGTCTTTCCTAATCCCACTGAATCAGCAATTATACATCCTCCATATTTCTGTAATTTCTGTATAGCTGAAACAACACAGTCCTTCTGAAAATCAAAAAGCGAATTCCAAATTTCAGTCTTTTTAAATTTTCTCACTATCATTTTTCAAATCTTTCAACTCCACTGTCCAGCCTATCTCCAAACAGTTCATTTAACGTGAAAGTAATACAAAAATTCAGGATTATAATTTTTTTATAAACAAATTCAAGACTTTCTAATAATTCCTGTTTATAATCCTGTGTTACATCATTGTTATTCCAAATTTCATCATATATTCTCGACATGCCAAGTATCTGGGATTTTTTTCTGATTCTCCTTTTTATTGTTGTATCAAAAATCATAGCGATTTACTCTTTTTCATATATTTCAAGTGATGATGTTCCCTGAATCATAAAAATCATCATCAATTATTAAAATATTCCCATTTACTTTCTGATATGGCTTTACTTTTTCTGACATTTACGTTGTTTTTATAAAAATCATACATAGCCTTTTGCCTTAGCAAAATGCTTTCAACTTATTTTTTTCCTTTTATATCATATGAATTGTACAAAAATATCATTAGGCGTTATCTCAAATTCCTTGATATTTCATTATTTTTAGGAATAAACTTTTGTATCTCTTATAATAAAATTTATTTCCTTCACATTTTTAAATTTTTTCCAGTGCCGTAAAAACTGATATGGTTAATTTATCATTAATGATATTCACCACAGCATTTTCTTTTTCTGATAAAACTTCATTTATCTTCTCAATAAATTTTTTTGCCGAATTTTTCCATTTTTCTTCAATATCCTTTTCATTTAGAGTTTTTAAAACCCCTATCAACCTTCCCTATTTAAAAATTAATCTGAATACTTAATTCCAGGTTTTTAAAATTATATGAAAAGAAAAATATGCTAAGATTTCTAGACATTTTTTTAGTCATATTTAAATAATATATGATATAATATATTAGAATATACTTTAAAAAGTAAGGTTTAATCAAACTGGAATTAAGTATTCAGCTTAATTCTCCTCAAATAAAAAAACTTCCACAAAATATAGTAAAATTAATAAGAACTATATTACAGGAGGTAAAAATATGAAAAAGAATACTAATTGTAGAAAGGATATGAAATTTTCAGAATGGATTGACATATGGTTAAAAATGAAAAACCCTTTTTAAAGAATCTACTTATGCAACATACTCAAATATTATTGAAAAACCACATAAAACCATCTTTTAGGTGCTAAAAATATAAACTATATCCAAAATAATGACCTACAAAATATAATATTTGAAAAATTAAATTCAGGAAAATTAAATAATAAAAAGGACTGTCACTAAAAACTGTAAAAAGATATTATGACAGTTACCAAATCTTGTTTAAATTCTGCAATGAAAAATGGTATTATTAAGAGGAAAAACTTTTTGACTATAAATTTCCTAAAAATATTCAAGTAAAAATAGAAATTTTTAGCCATGCTGAACATTTTAAACTTTTTCAATATATAAACTCCAATTTGGATGAAAAATCTCTTGGTATACTGATTTCTTTTACTATGTGGCTTAAGAATAGGCGAAGTTTGTGGTTTTGAAATGGTGTGATATTGACTTTTGAAAAATGAAATCTTATCTGTAAATAGAACTGTTCAGAGAATTTATATTAAAAAAACTATTTCAAGTGAAAGTAAAATCATCATTTCTTCTCCAAAAGACAGCTTCCTCATTTAGAAATATTCCCTCAGTAAACATCTAATAAAAACAATGAAAAAAATTACATAAAATAATAATTTCTATATTATTTCAGGAAATAGAAATTTTATTGAACCTAGAATATACAGAAAAATACTATTATTCAATACTTTCCTCACTAAATATTTCAAAACTTTCTTTTCATTCTTTGAGACATACTTTTTGCAACACAGGCAATCGAACTTGGAACTGATTATAAAACTGTTGCAGAAATTTTAGGACATTCCAGCATAAATACAACTCTAAATTTATATGTTCATCCAAAAATGGAACATAAGAAAAAAATGCTTAACCCTAATCCACAACAAACTCTCTTCATCCTCAAAAAGAAAAAAGATAAGGCCCTCGCCTTATCTCCTGCTCCTTTCTTCCTTCCGAAATTTTTCCATTATTTGAAATTTTTTTATTCTTTTCTTCCTCTTCCTTAAGCCTTCTTTCGTTTTCCTCATCCATAAACACACTTGCCAGCCTGAAACCTTCCGCATATTTTTTTATCTGCCTTCCAGACTAATTGAGTGGCTTCAAACTGTGCTTTCTTTTCTTCCTTAGACAGTTGATTCCCATTTTTTTATCTTAAAAATACATTTCAGGATCCACTCTGTTTAAAAGCCCTTTTCCCCTCATTTCATAAGCTATTTCAAAAATGTAGATGTGGAGCACGTGTTCCGCTTGCATTACCTGTAACTCCTGTTTTTCCAAGTACCTGCCCCGCCTTTACTGTATCTCCAACTTTTACACTGACTTCACTCAAATGACAATATCTCAGATATTTTATTACCATTCCGGGTTCATAATTTGGACCGTAGTTTTCTTCTCCCGAACCTTCCTTTTGGCTTATAATTTTTTTCTCTTAATTTTTTTCAAAGCTCTTTAGGATCCACTTCCAGATAAAAATTTAACCCATAACCCTTTTTATCTACATATAAATCAACAATTTTTCCATCCAGAACTGCAAAGACATCTGTTCCCGGAACAGCAAAAATATCAATTCCTGATGTGCCTTTATTCCATTACTTCTTGTCATTCCAAATTTAGCCCAGTCAGGATACTCTTCCCCCTGAAGTTATAATATGTAACTTGGGGATTCTTTACAGGATCTATCCTGAAAATATTATCTTCTTCCTCTTCCATTGCCGCTTTGACAACTGCTTCTTCACGTTTAGTATTAATATAAGTTACAACTGAAAAAAATAATTCCGGCAATTATTAAAGGAAATTATAAAAACAAACATAACTTTTTCTCTTATTAATACGCCATTTTTATTTTTCATATTACTGTAATTATTTTCCATAGTAGTAAATTTTAAAAATCTCCTCTTTAAATTATTCAAATTCCCTCAAAAAAATTCCGAAAGCTTTTCAAGTCCCTTTTCCAGTATCTCCCTATGTGTGCAGTAACCTAATCTTGCGTATCCCGGCATATCAAAACGGTTTACCTGGAACTAACAGTACTCCCTTTTTCCTTCAGAAGTTTTATGCAAAATTCCTCTGTATCAACTGGAATATCTAATTTAATAAAGGAAGTTGATACATATTTAGGATAAATCAGTGATACTTTAGGTTCATTTTCCACCCATTTTTACAACTTCTAAATTTTCTGTTACTATTTTTTTCTATTTCTTTCAAGTACAGCTTCCTTATTTTCCAGTATATACGTAGCCAGATAATCATCAAACACTCCAGCACATATCATTGTATAATCACGATATTTACGGAAAATATCACTTAACTCGGAATTTGCAGCAACCCAGCCTATACGTATCCCTGGAACAGAATAAGTTTTTGAAATACTGTTTACTGATATCCCTTTGTCGTATAAATCAGCAATCGAAGGAACTTCTATTCCTGTTTCCAGTGATTTATAGACTTCATCAGAAAGAATATAGGCTCCACAGCCTTCAGCAATTTTACCAGTTCCTTCAGAAAATCTTCCTCCATAACTGCTCCTGTAGGATTATTTGCATTATTAATACATATCATTTTTGTATTACTTCTACAAGTTTCGTAAATCTTTCCAAATCTGGCAACCATCTATTTTCTTCCCTAATATGCCACAAATCACTTCTGCACCAAAAGAACGCGGTATATCATACAGCTGCTGATAAGTGGGATACAGTGAAATAACATGGTCTCCAGCCTCAATCAGAGAATATAAAGCCAGGAAATTGCCTCCTGTTGCCCCATTTGTCTGTAAAACCTGTTCAGGCTTAATATTTTTTTATAAAAGACTTACCTGCTCCTTAAATTCAGTGAACCTTCTATCCATCCATAATTCATCTTTTTTTCGTCATTAACCCTGAAAAAAATTCTTTTTCACTTTTTATTTCCTGTTTTTATAATTTCTTCCAATGTGAAATGATCTATTGAACTTCCTGCAATATCATAAATCGCATCATTTTCCCATACATTTTAGCCATTCTTCAACTCCAAAGTTTTGCAATTTTCATATTACTCACCTCTTTTTATATATAAACATGCAGGGATACCCACTTTTAAATGAATACCCCGAATATCCTGTCTAAATATTATTTTATCGTTTAGAGCTATTTTACAAAGCATAACTGTTGGAACTTCAGGGTACTCTGAAACCGTTCTTATCTCCAGGCGAAGCATTTCCAAGCCAGTCATATATAAACTTTATTTGATCATCATAATGTCTTATACATTTATGCGATTCAGGATAAGTTCCTATTTTCTTTGCTGTTACAGCTTTTCTCTGACTTCTTGTTTCTTTTTGGCTCAAATAATGAAGGTATACTGTGCATATATCCTCCACCACTGAATCTTATGGCATTTTTAGCATCTCCTACCACTGTTCCAGCAGAACCTGTATATTGCATTACAGGTTTTGAATAAGCTATCATGGAAATACTCCATAAGGTGTTGCATATGAACCATTTCCATCTTTACCAGTTGTCACAAAATGAACTTGTTACAACATTCCAGCTATTTGAACCTTTATTTTTTTCTATTATCATTTCATTCTGGCTATGTCTATCAACATAAATGAATCTTGAAACTTCTTCCTTTATTCCTGAATCCTTCAAAAGTTTCTTATTTGATTTCTGAAGATAATATTCCTTATCATCATAAACATCTATTTTTTTACCTTTATATACTTATCAGTTTCTTCAGTTATTGTCATGATTGATCTGTCAGGAATATTTATAAATTCCTTAAATGAAGAACTTAAATATCCTCTTTCACTCTGGTTTTCTTTATTACCGTACTTATCCTTGCTTGAACCGTTTCCTCCACCTAATGGAGTATAATCATCTAAAACATAAATTTTCTGATTTTTGCAACTGCTTCCTTTTATAAAGTTATTAGTTTTTTCAGCCCTTTTTCATCATGTCATTCCAGTCAAATTCCTCTTTTATTGCATTTGCAGCTAAAACATATCCAAGTTTACCGTCAAAAATAAACTTCATACCATTCTGCAGTTCCACCAGGTATATTCGTCTTAACTTTTCCAATAACTTTATATTTGTGACTGTAGGCTGCATTCTTTTAGAACTCCTGATTTTGTATTTGGCTCTTTTTCTTACTGCTGTTGCTGTCTTTATAAATACGAAGTCATCCATATCTTTAGGAGAATTTTTGTCATATTTATAATTGAAAGTTAAATTTTTTGGTCTTTCTTTTTACATAGTAATTAATATAAGTATAAAGGCCCTTTTAATATTTTTTTGCAGGCTGTTTACCTTCATCTACCACATTGTCCTTGGATTTTGTATCTGTATCCGTATTCTGAGGTACATTAGTTATGTTATCCTCTTTCTTTAAATCTTCAGGAACATCATTTTTTTCTGTTACAGCAGGAGCTTTCTCTACTGGTGCTTTTTCAGCTGTAGAAGGCTTTTTATCTGCAGGAGCTTTTTCTACTGCAGTAGCAGGTTTTTCTGCCGGCTTTTTCTACCATAGTAGAACTTTTTTTCCACAGGTTTCTTTTCAACTGGAGCCTGTTTCTTTTCCTCCGGCTTTTTTTCAGCTACAGTAGGAGTTTTCTCTGCTGGCTTCTTTTCTTCTGTTTTCTTTTCAGTTTCTGCTTTTTTGATATTTTCTTTTTTTGGCTCCGTATTGGAATTAGAACTAGATTTTGCTACTTCTTTTTTAGGATAACTATCTATAAAAGCTAGTCATAAAATTACCAAAATCATTATCGAAAATTTGATTTTCCCAAATATTTTTCAACTTCTTTTCCTTTTACAGACTTCCCTTTGTCATCTGTTATATATGGAATAAACTTAGTTACAACCCTATCCGGTTCAATCAGATACATAATAACCAGTTTATCCTTCTTACCGTCCTTATCTAAATCCGGTTTAAGTTCATTTCGATTTCCATTCCTTCTTTTCTTCTGTTTTTCTGCAGTATTTCCACTAGTTACAGGATTTCCTGCGACGTTTCCGTATACAGATAAAAATCATAAGAAAAAAATAATAGAATAATTTTCTTAGTACCTTTCATACTTTTACCTCATTTCCAAATTTGTGAAATATTTTTTTATGAATTTTTTTAACTTTAGCTATAATATTAAAAATTTCTAAATTTGTTTATTATAAAAACCACTACTACTACCGGCTCTGCTGGTATTGTATTTTCCTTTTCCTTTTTGACTGTCTGCATTTATCCATTTTACTATATATTCAATCTGGTCATCATAATGTCTTACACATTTATGTGATTCCTTATACGTTCCTATTTTTCCCTGCAGTATAAGCTTTTTGTTGACTTTGATGCTCCGTATGCAGCTGGAATTCCATGCATGTATGCACCGCCACTGAATCTTACTGCATAATTTGGCTTCTCCTGCTATTACAAGTCCTTCTTTTCCTGCACTTTTACGTGTATCCCCTTCCCTGGCATGTCCCGTAAATAGCATATAAGGTCTGGTAAATGCCACAAGGAAAGCTCCATGCGGTGTTTCGTATGATGAGTATCCGTTATCTACTCCTGTTGTTACAAAAAGAATAAGTTACAACATTAAATTTATTGGTATCATTTTCTCTTTTCAAATATAGCTTCCGTCTGACTTTTCCGGATCTATTGCAACAAACTTATTTATTTTAGAGGTTATACCTGATTTCTGTATGTTATTATTTTTTTCTTTTCAATATAATATGGGCCTCCATACATTGGTGTTTCTATTTTTACCATACCATTTTTCTTCACCTAAAACTCTAAGAAGCGTCCTGTCCGGTATATTTATGTATTCTCCTTCTTTATTGGAGTTTTACATATCCCTTTATACTTTGGTTGCTTCTATTCCCAAACTTGTCTTTTTACTGTAATAATCATTTGCCAACGGTCTGTATTCAGTAACAATATAGATATCTTCCTTTTTTGCAAGCGTATCTGAAACAAAAGCATTTATTTTTCCATTTTGAAACCATTTTATCCCAATAGAATCCTCTTTTTATAACCTTACTATTTTTCCTGTATATACCCTTTACCTTTTGACTCCTTACCAAATTCCACAAGGTACCATTTCTGGCTTGTATTATCTTTTAAAGACGTAAATTCCAGCAATAACTTAGGCTTATCCTTATATTTCAAAGTGGCGACTCCAGGTGATGAATTACTCGAGTGATTCCCTCAGCACTTCTGAATGCCCAATAAAAAGAAAGTTCTCCAAATCTTTAAGAGAATTTTTATCATATTTAAGGTTTACTGATACGTTTTCATTTGTATTGTCACCAAACAGATTTACTACTCTTACCTCTCCCTTTTTCTATTCCTTTAGAATATTCTCCATAATAATCTTTTATACTTTTTCAATGTTTTTCAGTATTTTCAAAAGAAAAATGCAGTTGCTTCATTTTTCAGAGGAATCTGATAAGTAAGTGCATACTTACCATCCTGCAACGTATAAATTGAAAGCCAGTCCTCCCTTTTGCTATGATACTGTCACTTTTTCCTGTTTATTACTATTTTTTTCAGGTGTTCCATCATTATCAAAATCATATTCTGTCTCATAGATATCGTAACCATTTACCTGTATATTTTCTGTATATTCCTTCGGTAATGATATTTTTCACTTGATTTTCCTGCAAAATTAAATGCCGCCAATGCAAAAAGTAAACAAAGGCTAATTTATTTTTTTCTCATTTCAACTCCTATTTCTTTTAAATCATTTCTCAATATATATTCACATATAATTTTATAATAAATTGGTAAAAAAATCTACTATATTTTCATATATATCATCTACAATATACAATATATATAACATAAGTTTTTTTATATTAATAATTTATATTAATATATATGAAGACACCCTTTCAATATTCCTAATATTCTCAAATTATAATATGTTCCTTTAGGAAAAAAATCATTATATCTTCTTTTTTTCGTTTAAAGCTTTTAAAATTATTGTATCTTCAATATATTCAACATTTTTATATACTTCTTATTTTTCATATTCAACAAGACAATATTTTTATGCAACTCTTCAAAATTAATTTTTTTCTGTTTTGAAAAGATTAAAAGTATCCAAATAGTGAAATTTTTGGTTCATAATTATCAGATTTCACTATTATTGCAAAAAGATCCTCATCATCTTCTTCAAATTTGGGAAATACCTGGATTTCCTTTTCATTGAAGAAATATATTTCGTCATTTGGAAGAATTTCACCATCCAGTACAATATTACTTGTAGGAAGCCTATGCTTTTTCTCCTGTACTATCTCATCCTGTCTAAAAGAGTGATTTCCTCCTGAATTTTTTTCGGTAATCTTCTAAGTTCCTCATATTCAGAAATTTTCTTTTTATCCTCAGCCGATACATCAAATATTTTTATAGAACTTATCCAGAAAATTTCTCTGACGGACCTTTCAAATCATTTATTATATTACTTATGTATTGGGAGAAACTCCTATCAGCTTAGACAGTTCTACCTGGGATATTTTTCTTCTGATATATTTTTCCAGTATTTCTCCTGTACTTTCCATAATCTCTCCTCCTGATTCATATTTCATATTATTTTAAACTTACATTTGTTCTAATTCATCCAGATTATAAGGAGTTTCCTGATAAACATGGTGGTTAATCCAGTTTATAAAAGAAAAGATTCGCATGTCCCTCCACTTAAACAGAGGTATTTCTTCCGGATTATCTTCTGGATAATAGTTAAAAGGAACGCTTATTTCCTTACCTAATTTAATATCTCTTTCGTATTCATTTGCAAGGGTCATTCTGTCATATTCCATATGTCCTGTAACAAATATCCTCCTTTTATCCTTTGTTCTTACAATTGAAACTCCTGCTTCAGGAGATTTTGACAATATTTCAAGTTCCTGAACCTTATTTATATCTTCTTCCTTTACTTCTGTATGTCTTGACTGAGGCATATAAAATATTTCATCAAATCCTCTGAAAAGTGCTATGTTGCTATCATCAAGCTTTAAAGGATATATTCCAAAAAGCTTTTCATTGAGAGGATACTTTTTAATTCCATAATGATAATAAAGTCCCGCCTGTGCTCCCCAACATATGTACAATGTTGAAAAACATGTTTATTACTCCATTCTAAAAATTTCAGTAAGTTCCTTCCAGTAGTCAACTTTTTCAAATTCAAGAGTTTCCACAGGAGCTCCTGTGATTATAAGCCCATCAAACTTTCTCATCTTTTATGTCATTAAAAGTCTTATAGAAATTTTGCATATGTTCTTCTGAAATATTTTTTTGATACATAGCTATCCATCTTTAATAGTGTTACCTCCATCTGAAGGGAGTGTTACTCAACAATCTTAAAAAGCTGGGTTTCTGTCTCTATTTTTTTGTAGGCATCAGATTTACTATCACAAATTTCAAAGGCCGAATATCTTGCGACAATGCTCTTGCTTCATTCATTACAAAAATATTCTCCTTTGCTAAAATATTTACAGCTGGCAAATTATTTGGTATTTTTTTATAGGCATTGTCAATATTCTCCTTTCATTATTTTTTTATAGCTTAAAAGCTTATTTAATTTTATTAAATATTATATATTTTTCCCTTAAATTGCAAGAGTATTTAGATATTCTTTCTACTTTCTATAGACTACAGTATAGCCTTATTATTTGCTTAAAGCTTATAAAATACTTAGCTAAAACTTTTTATATGTATTTTCAAATAAAAATTTTAAATGAATTTATAAGAAAAAGCTTGACAAATCCTTAGAATATTTATAAAATAAAAATAACAAAATACATTTTTACAGGGTGATTTTTATGAAATTAATTATACAAAGGGTAAAGTCTGCAAAAATGTCTGTTAATAACAATTTTAAATGTGAAATTAACAGAGGAATGGTTGCATACCTGGGTATTACACATGAAGATGACATTAAAGATATTAATTACTGCGTTGACAAGCTGATTCATTTGAGAATTTTTTTGATGATGAAAACGGTAAATTAAATTTATCTGTACAGGATATCAAAGGGGAACTGCTAATTGTAAGTAATTTTACAATCTATGGAAATACAAAAAAGGCAGAAGACCGGATTATTTAAATTCAGCACCTGCGAAAAAAAGCTAAAAAAATATATGACCTTTTTGTTGAAAAACTTTTCAGAAACAGATGTACCCTTCAAAACAGAAATTCCAGCAATATATGGAAATAGAGTCAATAAATGATGGTCCAATAAATTTAATTATAGAATCTTAAAGCTAAAAACTTCAGAAAGGAAAAAGTTATTATGAAAAAGAAAAATGTTATTCTGATGGCTTCGCTTTCCTTATTTGCAATGAACTGTTCAACTTTACAGGAGAATTTAAGCTCTAAAAAGAAAATGATAAAGTTAAGACAGATCCTGAAAATGCAGATGCAACTGCTAGCAGAAAAAGAAGATGACAGGGAGCACAAATCAGACAATCAAAATTTAAAAAAACAGATTTAGTAATGATAGTTTAGTTATTACTAAAAATTAACGAACTGCAGGAGAAAAATCAGAGACTTTTAATTAGCGGTACAAGTTCTGAAAATACGTACAGTCAAGCTGCAGAATGCCCTTTTAAAATCATTTGAAAACTGGAAAGGGACAAGATATGCATTTGGTGGAGATTCAAGCAGAGGAATTGACTGTTCTGCCTTAACACGTAGAGTTTATCGTGAAGTATTCAGTTTTGAATTGCCTAGAGTTACAAAAGATCAGATTAAAGTAGGAAGACATGTTTCAAGACATAATTTGAAACCTGGAGATATTTTTGTACTTCAGACCTGATGGAAAAATATAATCATACAGCTGTTTATCTAGGAAATTCATTGTTCATAAATGCTTCTTCCTCAAAAGGAGTTATATTATCTTCATTGGAACACTCCTACTGGTCAAAAATATTTTGTACATGGTGTGAGAGTTGATACTGCAAGTGCAAATGTATAAATAATAGCTATAATATAATAAAAACTGTTTCAGCCAGATATATTTAAAAATCTGAAAACTTGAAACAGTTTTTTATTATCTCTTTATTCTTCTATTTTATCTTCTACTACATTATAAGTTTCTTCTTCTTTTACCTATAAGATAAGAAAATTCTTCAGGTATTTCACTTGTATATTCCACATTAAGATAAATAATTGACAGCAGTATTACTTTAAATATATTAAGCGTCACTGTCAGAACTGTGCTCAAAAAATTCCTATAATTCCCAATCTACCTAAAGTCTGTCCTATTCCAACATTTTAATGCCCCAATAATAAATATTGGTATGAACACCTTCATTTTATTTCCTTTGGAAAGATATAAATTATATCTGAAGGATTCCCAGAAACCGCCTCTTCTTGACATATACACTGGAATAAAATATAAAATACATATTTGTATGAAAACATTATAACTACCAATATTATAATTGGATTTCTCATTTCAGAAAAGTAAACTTATCTGATCTGTACTTGACAATCTTTCGATTCCAAGACTGAAGATATAATGCATAAACATTACTACCAGTATAAATCCAATTAATGCTGAAAAACCTAGCAGTGTAAATATTTTTTTCTTAGATTACCGTTGTTATCATATTCCCTTTCTTCTATTTTAAAAATCACTTTTTTTGTATAATAACCATATTCTAGATATAGCTACAAGTGTTACTATACCAGTAAGCATTCCGAATAAAAGGATTCTGACTTACAACAAAAAAATACAGTTGCCAAATAAAGGACATATAATACTATTATTTCCTTATTATCATTTTTAATCATTTCCTTAAATAATTCATATGCTACTATAAAGTACTGTCTAAAAGTAAGCTTTCCTTCCTTTAATAATTTTCTCAATTCATCCATTAACTTATTTCTCCTTTCATTATTTAAAATTTTCCCTTTAAAATTCTATCATTTTTAATGATTTAATCAATATTTTCTTTATTATACAACTTTTATTTTATAACTTTTTCTTTACAACACCTGAAAAAGAAAGAGGGCATTATTACCCTCATTCATTTCAACTATAATTATTTCTTAGACTTTTTATAGGTTCTGCAGCTGTAAGTTCAACCAGGTGTATTCCTTTTCCTTTTTTTGTGAACCATAAGCTACATCAAAGTTTTTAACACGTTTATTTACAGGGTATAATTGATATCTGTAAGTTAAAGGTACTTCAACTGCTTGATTTATAAAATATTCCTGCCATTTTTTATAAGCTTCCGGCTTATAGTTAGGATCTGTCAATGTTTTAGGACTTGTTACTTCAGCCATCAGTTTATCATTTTCATCTGAAGCAAATCTTGTATAGTTAAACATTGATTTACGTCCTGCTGTTTCAAACGGACTTAAGTTTGTTCAACTCCCCATGCTGCAAAGTATACATCTATTTCAGGGTCATCTGCTTCAACTTTGTCGTAGAAACTGTTAAATTCTATAAGTCTTCCTGTTGCAAGAACACCTTTTATTCCTATTTCTTTCCATTGCTGTATATAGAACTGCACTAATGGTTCAGCTATATCTCCACCTGACATTGCGGCAATTTTTATTTCAAACGGTTTTTCCATTTTTATCTTCTCTGTATCCGTCACCATTTACATCTTTATATCCGGCTTCATCTAAAAGTTTTTTTGCCTTTTCAGGATCATAAGGAATCCTGCTAGATCTTTTGGATAATATTTTTCCAAATACAGGTGGCACAGAAGAAGTCGCTTTTTCTCTTAATCCGTCATAGAAAGCTTTTACCATCTGATTTATATCAAGTCCATAAGCAAGTGCCTGTCTTAATTTTTAAATCAGCCATTTTTGCATTAGGATTTTACTATATTTTCACCCTTTGTCTTATCATATTTCCCCATTTTAAATCCTAAATATGAATAATAAAGTTCCTGTCTTCCAAGTGTTTCTATATTATCAAAATCTTTATAAATTTTGTATAATTCTGTCGGAATATCAAATACTAAATCATATTTTCCTGACTTCATAGCGGCAGTTATTGTCTGTGAGTTTACAACCTGTACTGTAACCTTTTTCAGTTTTAGGTTTTCCTCTGAAAATAATTAGGATTTGCTTTTTAATTCTATACTTTCTCCAGGCACTATGCTGCTTATTGTATAAGGTCCTGCCACTACCAATTTTGTTCTTACTTTTTCTGATTTTTCAAGATCTTTTATAGGTACATCCTTCAAGTAATGTTTAGGGCATTGCATAAGTCAGCAGACCATTTCCACCTGTAAAGATTCCCTGTCCTATTTCTTTAAAAAAGAAATTTCAACTGTCTTGTCATCAACTTTTTTAATTCCTGAAATTGTAGATGCCTTTCCTGCTTTTATACTCTTCCATTCCTACTATTTTGGCACTCTCATCACTATATCTTACACCAGTGTAATCTTTATTACCTATTACTTCATAAGGATAGATTACATCATCTGCAACTATTGGCTGTCCATCAGACCATTTCATTCCATCTTTTATTTTTATAGTTGCTTTTTGTTTTCAGGATCTACATTTAATGTTGCTATCCTGTATCAGTTATTTCAAAGTTTTTCATCAATATCTAAAATGACATTTGTTAAAAACCATTCAATTACATCTCCGTCATAACCATCCTTATACATTGCTTCATTAAATATCCCTACCAATGGTGAATCCTTAACCATTGCAACACTAGAACTGCTCCTGGAACTGCATTATCTTTATTCTGAGTTTCTGTCTCAAATTTTATGCTCTCAGAATTCTTGTTTCCATCAGCACTCTTTTTTTCTGCCCTGGTCCACATGACATTAACAACATCATCATAACTAACACTGAAACTACACTTTTAATTTTCATACTAACCTACCTCCAGTTTTTTTATTGATATATTAACTTAATTTATTCTAGCACTTTTAATAAATTATATCAATACTTTTTCACATTACAAAAACGCCGATAAACCTTTATTTATCGACGTTTGAAATCCTTTTACATGTTTTTTTGATATCTTATATCTTTTATATAATTTTCATATATAACAGTTATATTTAACTGTTAATTTGTTGCTTTTATAGGTTCTGCAGCAGTAAGTTCCCACTGGTTAACCATTTTTACCATTTTTATACAAATCGTATCCTACATAGAAGTTTTTTTAACTCTTTTTGTTTACAGGAGATAAATCATATCTGTAAGTTAAAAGGTACTTCAACTGCTTGATTTATATAATATTCCTGCCATTTTTTATAAGCTTCTGCTTTATAATTAGGATCTTCCAATGTTTTAGGACTTGATATTTCAGCCATTAACTTTATCATTTTTCATCTGAAACAGATCTTGGGAAGTTAAATGGTGATTTTCTTCCTCCACCTTCAATTGGATTCAAGTTTGTTCCAACTGACCATGCAGCAAAGAATACATCTATTTCAGGGTCATCAGCCTGTACTTTATCATAGAAACTGTTAAATTCTATAAGTCTTCCTGTAGAAAGAACACCTTTTATACCAATTTCCTTCCATTGCTGTATATAGAACTGTGCCAACGGTTCAGCTATATCTCCACCTGCCATTGAAGCTATTCTTACTTCAAATGGTTTTCCATTCTTATCTTCTCTGTATCCGTCTCCATTTACATCTTTGTATCCTGCTTCATCTAAAAGCTGTTTTGCTTTTCAGGATTATATAGGGAATCCAGCTATATCTTTTTGAATAATATTTTTTTAAATGCAGGAGGTACAGCCATTGTAGCTCTTTCTCTAATCCATAATAGAAAGCTTTTACCATTTGCTCTACATCAAGTCCGTAAACTAATGCCTGTCTCAATCTTACATCTGCCATTTTTGCATTTGGATCTGTTATATTTTCACCTTTTACCTTGTCAAAAGTGACCTACTTTGAAAGCCATATATGAATAATATAATTCCTGGTTTCCAAGTATTTTCAAGATTATTTAAATCTTTATATGATTTATATAAATCTGTAGGTATACGTAAAAGCCATATCGTATTTTCCAGTTTTTTTAAAGCTGATACAATTGTATTTGAGTTTACTACTTCCACTGTTGCTTTTTTTCAATTTTTGGTTTTACCTCTGAAGTGATATGGGTTTGCCTTTAAGTTCTAAACTTTCTCCTTGAACTCCACTAACTATAGTATACGCACCAAGAGTTATCATTTTGTTTCTTACTTTTTCTGATTTTTCAAGATCTTTTATAGGAATATCTTTTAAGTGGTGTTCAGGTAATGCTGACCCTATTAATCCATTTCCTCCAGTGTAAACACCTTGTCCCAGTTCTGTAAATGAAAACTTCTACTGTTTTTGTCATCAATTTTCTTAAGTCCTGAAATATCCTGTGCTTTACCTTCATGATATTCCTTCATTCCTACTACTTTTTCATTTTCATCATTATATCTTACACCCTGTATAGTCCTTATTTCCTATTACTTTATATGCAAATATAATATCATCAGCTGTCAATGGCTGTCCATCTGACCATTTTATTCCATCTTTTTATTTTTATTGTAGCTTTTTATTTGGGAGCATCGACAGATAATGTTGCCATTCCTGTATCTGTAATTTCAAAGTTTTCATCCAGATCAAATATTTCATTTCTAAAAAGTAGCTATTAGTAAGCCATCAAACCCATCTCCTGACCGATATCTGAATAAAAATACCAATCAAGGTGAATCCTTTACTATTGCAACTTTTTAGAACTGCATCTTTTACTGCAGGTTCTTTATTTGTAGTTTCAATAGGAAATTTTTGAAAGCATCTACAGTTTCTCCTCCACCTGTCTTACTTTTCTTTTCTCCCCGGTCCGCAAGCTGTAAGCAGCATCATTATAGCAACCAGAAAGAGCATAATTGACTTTCTAATTTTTCATTTTTTTGTAACCTCCTGTATTTTTATTTATATCTAGAGTTTACCACCTTTTTAAAATTGGCAAATATTTTTCAAAAATTTTTCAATTTTATTATAATTTTTGAAAAATACAGAAAAAAATTGCACTTCAAATCTTTTATTAAGATTAAAAAGTGCAATTTTATATAATTCGATTAATATTAATTTTTTTGCTTTTATAGGTTCAGTCCTGTTAATTCTATTGTATAAACTCCTCCGGCACTTCCATATGAAATATTATAATTTTTTACCCTTTTTATTTACAGGGAATACTTCGTATCTATATGTCAGAGGTACTTCTACTGCCTGATTTATAAAGTATTCCTGCCATTTTTTATAAGCTTCTGCCTTATAATTAGGATCTGTCAATGTTTTAGGGTTTGCAGTGTCTTCCATAAGTCTTGTATTTTCATCAGAAACAAAACGTGTATAGTTAAACGCCGCACGTGGTCCTTTTACCTTCATTGCATTCAGGTCACTTCCAGTTCCCCATGCAGCAAAGAATACATCTATTTCAGGATCATCAGCTTTTACTTTTTCATAGAAACTGTTAAATTCTATAAGTCTTCCTGTATGAAGTGCAGCTTTTTATTCCTATTTCCTTCCATTGCTGTATATAGAACTGTACTAGTGGTTCAGCTATGTCTCCACCTGCCATTGAAGCTATTCTCACTTCAAATGGTTTCCCATTTTTATCTTCCCTGTATCCGTCTCCATTTACATCTTTATATCCTGCTTCATCTAAAAGCTGTTTTGCTTTTTCAGGATTGTATGGAATCCTTTTATATCTTTTGTATAATATTTCTTAAATACAGGAGGTATTGATGTTGTAGCTCTTTCTCTTAATCCATGATAAAGCTTTTCACCATCTGATCTATATCAAGTCCGTAAGCAAGAGCCTGTCTTAATCTTATGTCTGCCATTTTTGCATTTGGATCTACTATACTTTATACCTTTTTCTTTATCATATTTTCCCACTTTGAATCCCATATATGAATAATATAATTCCTGTCTTCCAAGTACTTGAAGATTATCCAGATCTTTAAATGTTTTATATAAATCTGTAGGTATCTGATAAGCTATATCGTATTTTCCTGCTTTTTAGAGCTGAAACTATTGTCTGTGAGTTTACAACTTCCACAGTAACTTTTTCAGTTTTTGCTTTACCCTTTATAGAAATAAGGATTTGCCTTTAAGTTCCAAGCTTTCTCCCTGTATTACTTTCTCAACTGTATAAGGTCCTGTTGTAAGAACTTTGTTCTTGATTTTTTTCTGATGTTTCAAGATCTTTTATAGCTACATCCTTTAAATAATGTTTTGGAAGGGCATATCCTATAAGACCATTTCCTAATGTATATATTCCCTGACCAATTTCATTGAATGAAATTTCAACTGTACTGTTGTCAATTTTTTTAATTCCTGATATAGTTGAAGCTTTTCCTTCGTGATATTCCTTCATTCCTATTATTTTTTCGTTGTCATCAGTATATCTTATACCTGTATAATCTTTATTTCCAACAACTTCGTATGCATAAATTACATCGTCAGCAACAATAGGCTGTCCGTCAGACCATTTCATTCCATCTTTTATTTTTATAGTTGCCTTTTTATTTGCAGCATCTACTGTTAAAGTTGCAATTCCTCCGTCTGTCACTTCAAAAATTCTCATCTGTTTCAAATATACCTGAACCTAAAAAGTTATCAACAAGAATTCCATCATAACCGTCTGAATAAACTACATCACTTAACAATCCTACCAATGGTGAGTCCTTTACTATTGCCACTTTTAAAACTGCATCCTTTACAGCTTGACCATCATTTGATGTTTTAACTGGAAATGCCACATTTTCATTTCCTGTATCCCCTGTCTTACTTTTCTTTTTCCCTGGTCGCACGCGGTCACTAATAACATAATTGTTAATAAAAACAGCATGACTATTTTTCTTTCTGCTCATTTTCTTACCTCCTGGTTTTTCTTTTTATTTAACTAATATCTATATTCTAAAAGTTAAATTTTTAAAAACGGAATGTTTAATAACACATGTTTTTCGAAATATCCATTTCCTAACTCAATTAAACAATCCGTTCCATATTTCCGTATTTTTTACTTTTAAAATAAATTAAACAGTTAAAATTATCCTAATCTTTGTCTTGCATCAGCTGCTCTCTTTTAAAGCCTGTCCTACATAGTTGATACAAAAGCATCATTATTAATATCAATATTGATGCTGGAAGCCATATCCAAAGCTTTGAAGACAGTACTTCCGGATCTGTTGCGTATCCTACAAGTGTTCCTAAACTAGGTATTGAAGGTGGCAGTCCAAATCCAAGGAAACTAAGTCCTGTTTCTATCCCTATATTACCTGCTAAAGCCAATGTTGAATCAACTATTATAATTGAACTTATATTTGGCAGTACTTCCCTGAATATTATTTTTCAAATCGCTTGTTCCCATTGTCTTTGACGCATGAACATAATCTCTTCTACTTTCTGAAAGAGCTTTACTTCTTATAAGCCTTGCTGTTCCTACCCAGTAGAAAGCCGTCATTATGAAAATGAAAGTCAGAATATTGTATTTTGGAACAATAGTTATAAATACTATTACCAGCATTAATGTTGGTAATATCATAATAAAAGTCTATCAATCTCATTATCAGATCATCTACTATCCCACCATAATATCCTGCTACAAGTCCCTACTACTATCCCAATCCCGGAAGTTAAAATTGTAATTGTAACCCCTATTATAATTGAGTTTCTAGCTCCTATTATAAGCTGTCCTAAAATATCCCTTCCTCCGGAATCTGCTCCAAGATAAAATCCTTCACCTGGTGCCGCATATTTGTCAAGAAAGCTTATTTTCATTACTTCTTCCTGATTTGTAAGGAATGCACCGATAAATATTGTTAAAAACAGTACTCCCAGAATTATAAGGAAATTATAGCAAACTTATCTTTTTATTTCCCTCATTATGACTGTAAAATCCTGTCGGTTTTTCACTGACAGTTATATTATTATTATTTTCCGTCTTATTTTTATCCTTTTTCACTCTATACCACCTACTCTATTCTGATTCTTGGATCTACTATACTTAAGATAATATCTGATAGTAAACTTCCCATCAATGTTAAAAATCCGAACAATAAAAATCAATGCAGTAACTACACTGTAATCTCTTGATCCGATAGACGATATAAACAGATTTCCCATTCCTGGATAACTGAATATTCTTTCTATGAATATTGAACCACTTAAAAGTCCAGTAATTGAATATCCAAAGAATGCAGCTATTGGTAAAATTGAGTTTCTAAATATATGTCTTGAATACACTACATTTTCAGGTACACCCTTTACTTCTTGCAGTTTTTACATAATCAAGTGATTTTGCATCAATTATTTCATTTCTTAAATACTGTATTGTACCTGTTGTATTAAGTATTGCATATGTTATTGCAGGTAACAGTATATGATGTATTCTGTCAATGAAATATTTAAATGTTCCAGGTGTTAGCCCAATTGTAACTGATCCTGTAGTTGGGAACCATCCTAATGTATATCCAAAGAACCATACCATTATAAGTGATAATACGAATGTAGGTATAGTGTAGCTCACATAGTTATATAATGTAACCCCTCTGTCAAGAAGCGAATTCTGATATCTTCCTGAAAGCACTCCTAAAGGTATTGCCAGTGTGTATGTAAGTATCATACTGAACAATGACAATATAAATGTATTATTTACCCTTTGTCCTATTAATGTACTTACAGGCAGTTTATATGTGTAACTCATTCCAAAATTACCTTTAAAGGCATTTCCCATCCATCTTATATACTGTATATGCCAAGGATCATAAAATCCCGCTTTTCTTCTCAGTTCTTCCAATACAGCCGGACTTGTCTGAGGTGTTATCAATCCAGTAAAAGGATCTCCCGGCATTTTTTTGGCAAGTATAAATATTAATATACTCAATATGAATAATTGAGGTATCATTACTAATACTCTTCTCAATACTGTTTTCCACATCTTACTTTTCTCCTCCTTTTACCTTATGTGCCAAGGCGGCATAGTGAGTATCTGTTAATTTCTGCAAATCATATACTTTTCCATTTTCATCATAATATTCCAGTTCATTTTCCCTATATTCCTTTTCAACAGCAAGTCTTTTTGCTTTATTTGACTCCCTGTGGTTAGGATTTACTTCAGGAATGGCCGCTATAAGTCTTTTTGTATATATATGTTGCGGATTATTGTAGATATCAGCCTTTTCACCAGTTTCTACAAAACGTCCCCTATACATTATAGATATATGGTCACACATATGTTTTACAACTCCAAGGTCATGCGAAATAAACAGATAGCTCAATCCAAATTGCTTCTGAATTTCCTTCATGTAGTTCAGAACTTGTGCCTGAACTGACAAGTCAAGAGCTGAAACAGGTTCATCCGCAATAATTAATTTTGGTTTTATTGCTACTGCCCTTGCAACTCCAATCCTCTGTCTCTGTCCTCCGGAAAATTCATGAGGATATTTATAAAGTGCATCATCAGTCATTCCAACTATTTCAAGAAGTTCAGAAACTCTTCTGCTTTCTTCCTTGTCAGTAAGATTTTCAAAAAATTTCTCAAAGGTTCAGCTATAATATCAATTATTCTCTTTTTGGGATTCAAACTTGAAAGCGAATCCTGGAATATCATCTGTATATTCTGATTATAATCTGATTTTTCTGCTTCTTCTTTTTCAATTACTTTTCCTTCGTATGTAATTGTTCCATCTTTTATTTTTTTCAAGTCCTATAATTGCTTTTTCCAATTGTTGATTTTTCCTGATCCAGATTCTCCTACAAGACCATAAGTTTTTCCCTTTTCTATCGTCAAATCTACACCATCTACCGCGTAAACATGATCCACAATTCTATTAAAAACCGCCTCGAATAGGATAATGAACCTTTAGATTCTTTATTTCAATAAAAGCTCATCTTATACTTCCTCCGATTCATGATTATTTATTTTTCTTCATTGTTATCTTCGAAATAGAAATTCTTCCAGCATGTACATCTTACGAAATGTCCAGGTGAGATTTCATGCATTTCGGATTTTCTTCATGTTCTTCATGTCCAATCCATGGTATTCTTGGTGCAAATCTACATCCTGTTCTCTTTTAAATTTTTAAGAGACGGTACAGTTCCCTGTATTACATGTAATTTGTCTGATTCCTGTTCCATTTGAGGTATAGAATTCAGCAGTGATCTTGTATAAGGATGTTTTGGATTGTTAAACAATTCATTTACTGAAGCAACCTCAACTACTTGACCTGCGTACATTACAGCAACTCTATCCGCCATTTCCGCAACTACCCCAAGGTCATGTGTTATCAGTATTATTCCAGCCTGTATTTCTTCCTGAAGTGATTTAAGCAGATCCAGTATTTGTGCCTGTATTGTAACGTCAAGTGCTGTTGTCGGTTCGTCAGCAATTATAATTGTAGGTTTACACGAAAGTGCTATTGCTGTCATTACACGTTGTCTCATTCCTCCTGAAAGCTCATGCGGAAACTGTCGTGCCACTCTTTCAGGTTTAGGTATTCCAACCTGTACAAGTAATTCCTGAACACGTTCTTTTCTCTGAGCCTTTGTCAGCTTAGTGTGATAGATTAATCCTTCTTCTATCTGTTCTTCCACTCTCATCAGGGGATTTAATGCTGAAAGGGGATCCTGGAATATCATTCCTATGTCATTTCCTCTTACTTCATTATACTCAGCTTCAGTCAAAGTGAGTAAATTTCTTCCCTTGTAGATGATTTCTCCTTCCGACTTCGTATTTATAGGATTATGCAATCCTATAACAGATGTCGCAAGTGTACTTTTTCCACAACCTGATTCTCCAACTATTGCAAGTATTTCGTTCTTGTTAAGCTCAAGCGTGACATTGTCCACAGCAGGATAATATGCATCTTTAATACGAAAACTCGTATATAGGTTGTTGATTTTTCAACAAAGTCTTGTTCTCTTCCACTTTTCTTCTCCTCTTACTCAAAATATATTTATTACTATTATTTATCTTTGATTGTTTTATTATACCACATTTTGATATTTTTTTAAATACTTTTTTTAAAACGCCTCTAAACACTAACTTCATTCTCAGTTATATATTTAGAAAGGCGATTTTTCCCCAATTTATATTTTTTATTTATCTTTTCTATATGCTACATTTATCTTTTTATTTTCATAGCTTTTACCATTATTTTTTTCCCTTTAAAGTACCCCTATACTTTAAACTTTTTCAAAGTGTCTTTTCATTTTTATACTTGAAGCTGTCCCAATTATTCAGTTACTTTTTCTTAATATTCCCAAAATTACTGCTGCAACAAAACTTCCAAGCAATATTGAAACTAAATATAGGAAGAAATTGTTACTTAATGCCATTACAAGTATCCCACCATGAGGTGCAGGTATTTTTATCTGGAATAATCCTACTAATGCACCTGCTATTGCAGAACCAATTACACTTGCCGGAATTACTCTCGTAGGATCCGCCGCTGCATAAGGGATTGCTCCTTCTGTTATAAATGACAGTCCCATTATGTAGTTAGTCAGTCCTGCTTCTCTTTCCTGTTCAGTAAATTTATTTTTAAATAATTGTGAAGCCATTGCAATTGCTATTGAGGTACCATTCCACCTGCCATAACTGCCGCCATTGAGAAACTTCCACCTGTTGTCATAGTTGTTGCAAGTGTACCTGTTCCAAATACATAAGCAACTTTTATTTATAGGTCCTCCCATGTCAAGAGCCATCATACCACCTAATAAAGCACCTAATAATACTGCACTTGCACCTTGCATTGAACCTAATCCGTTATTCATCCATACATTTAACCCAGTTGCAATTGGATTAATGACAAGCCACATTACTGAACCAGTTATTAATACTGAAAATACAGGATAAAACAGTATCATCTTTTAATCCGTTTCAAAGATTTAGGCAATCCTTTAAATGCCCATACTAGGAATTTAACAACATAACCCGCCAGGAATCCACCTATTAACGCTCCAATAAATCCTGAAACAGGACCATTTTCAACAAGAGGAGTGCTTGCCAGAAGTCCAGCTACAAGTCCTGGAGTTAAGGCTGCTCTTCACTTATACTGTAAGCTATATATCCACCCAGTATTGGCAGGAATAATCCAAATGCAGCTTTTCCAACAGTCATAAATAATTTTGCCAGATAACTTGTTGACCCAAAGCCACCACCGGCATTTGCATGGCCAGTTATTGTATCTACTAAAAATGCCAATGCTATTAATATTCCTCCACTTATTACCAGTGGAAGCATATATGAAACTCCACTCAACAGGTGTTTATAAAGTCCTTTTTTCTCAGAAGTTGCTCCTTCTGATGCTTCTGAAGAACCGCTTGCATGGAAAATTGGAGCTTGTCCATCTAAAACCTTCTGGATTAATCCTTTTGCATTATTTATTCCTTCTTTTGCTTCAACCTGAATTAATGGTTTTCCATCAAATCTGTTCACTTCAATGTTTCTGTTTATTGCCAGAATTACACCTTTTGCTTTCTTTATATCATCTTCTGTAAGTACATCTTTTCTTCCGTCAGCCCCATTTGTTTCAACCTTTATATTTACACCCATTTCATTTGCGGCTTTTTTCAATGCTTCTGCCGCCATATATGTGTGTGCAATTCCTGTTGGACAAGCTGTTGCAGCTATTATATACGGTTTATCTTCTGAAACTTGAGGACTTTCAACTTCAGCTACTTCTTCTTTTTTCTCTTCCCCTGAAAACTTTTCAGCTTCAGCTTTATTAATAATATCCACTACTTCATCTGCTGTCGCGGCATTTTCAAGAGCCGCCTTAAAATCATCATCCAGTAAAAGCTGTGATAATCTTGCCAATGTTTCAATATGTGTATTATTTGCACCATCTGGAGCCGCAATCATAAAGAACAGTGTTGCAGGTTCTCCATCAAGGGAATCATACTCAATACCTTCCTTTTTTCTCCCCATTGCAAGTGCAGGTTCTTTTACAAATTCTGTTTTTGCGTGAGGAATCGCAATTCCTTCCCCTATTCCTGTTGAACTTTGTGCTTCCCTCGCCATCAAGGCATTTACATATCCTTCATAGTCATTCAGCACTCCTGTTTTTTCATGCAATTTTGCTAATTCTCTTATAATTCCTGTCTTGTCACTTGACTGTACATCCAGATTTATTCTGTCTTTAATCAGTAAATCCGATATTTTCATACTCTACACACTCTCCTTGATTATTTTTTTATCTCTTTGTACAGTTTTTCAACAAGTTCATTTTCAGCCAATCCATATGAATAAGCTGTTGCACTTCCTGAAGCCACTGCTAATCTGAAAGAATCTTCTATCGAATATCCCTTCACATGTCCTGCAATAAATCCTGCAACCATTGAATCTCCGGCACCAATTGAGTTTATAAGTTCCCCTTTCGGTACAGTTGCCTCCAGTACAAAGTCCTTATTTACGAGTAAAGCCCCATCTCCACCACGTGAAATAATAATATTTTTAACTCCTCTTTCCAAGAAAAAAACGAACATTTTTACTATTTCTTCTTTTTGTTTCAAGCTTTTCATTAAACATATCCCTTAATTCATGTATATTTGGTTTAATGAAAAATTTCCATGTATATTATCCTGTAATAAATTTCCTCTTGTATCAAGCACTATTTCAACATTTGCCTTTACATTTTCTGATAATTCCTTATATATGCTTCTGCTTATACTTTCTGGAATACTTCCTGAAAGTACCAGAATGTCCCCATCCTTCAAATGTGAAATTTTTTCAGTCAGTTCCTTCAGTTTCTCACCTGTAATTTCAGGTGACAATCCTGTAAGTTCTGTTTCCTTGTCATTACCATTTACTTTTACATTTATTCTTGTATTTCCTTCAAGCTCTACAAATTCTGCATTAATGTTGTCCTCTTTCAAATCTCTGACAATAAAATCTCCTACAAAACCTGCAACATAACCTATTGCAGTAGATTCTACACCAAGATTTTTTAGAACTTTTGACACGTTTATTCCTTTTCCGCCTGCCCTGAAGTTTACTTTTTACTCAAATTCAGATGTTCCGGCTTCAGTTCTTCTTCAAGATACATGTCATAATCCAGTGCAGGATTCAATGTAAGCGTATAAATCATATTTCCTCCTTCTCTTTTTTTATTGCAATATTATTTATCATAAGCTGTTATTGAAAAATTACGTTTAATATTACTAATAAAAAAATATTTTTATATCTATTATTTTCTTTTAATAGCCTTTTTTTGTTGTAATTATTTTACAATTTTCAAGTGGTGAAAACTTTATATTTGATATTTTGTCAAACTTATCTTCATCAGCCAGTATATACTTTTTCTTCTGAAAGCTCCAGCACTTTTTTTCTTTACCATGGCTTCATTAACTTCAGGCGTTGTAAAACCCTGCCTTCAAGCTTATGCCATTTGTTCCCAGAAAACATTTATCAAAACGATATTTATCCAGAAACTCAACAGTTTCAATGCCTACAACTGCTCCTGTAAGTCCCTTTTATTTCTCCACCTGCTACAATTGTCCTTATGTTATTTCTTAATAATTCATCGATATGCATAGTCCCATTTGTTATAACCGTTACTTCAATGTCCTTTTAATTTTTCAATAAGATAGAAAACTGTTGTCCCTGCATCAAGATAAATAAAATCACCTTTTTATCCTTTTGAATGCTTTTTGAGCTATTTCCTTCTTTCCCTCAACATTCCTATTGAACCTGTCTGCTATTTTTGGATCAAAATTCAATTTTTTTCCAGTTGTGCAACTCCGCCTTTTTATTTTTATCAACAGACCATTTTTGAACATTTTTTTCAATATCTCTTCTTATTGTTGAAGCAGAAACTTTCATTATACTATCTAATTCCTGATATGAAAGTCTTCCTTTCTTTTCCAGTTCATCCAATATTTTTCAAATCTGTCTATTTCCAGCATCTCATCTTCTCATTTCATATTTATTATTGTCTTGCTTTTCTTGCCAATATAATATACTTTTTTTACCATAATGTCAATATTTTTTTCAAAAAATTTTCATTTTTCATTTTTCTCAAGCTTTTAATTTTACTGTTTTTAGTGTTCTAAGAATATATCATTTATAATTCTACTTATTTTCTAATATAAAAATGTAATATATACTTACACTAAAAAAATGGAAGGAGTTTTTATGAAAATAAAAAATATTATGATTGCAGGGCTTATGTTAGCTGCAACAGGAGCATTTGCAGATACTGCTGCACAGACAAATAATAACGTAAATGTACAGACTACAGCAAATGTCACTGACAAAACTCAGGATGCCTTTTTCAAATGTATATGAAAAACAAAACATTCAGTAGTTAATATCCGTACAAAAACAATAATAGTTAACACTTATAATCCACTTGAAGAATTTTTATTCGGTACTTCAGGAAGAAGACAGGAAAAAAGGAATCAGGAAGTTTAGGGTTCAGGATTTGTTATTTCAAGCGATGGTTACGTTATGACAAACAACCATGTTATTGATGGTTCTGACGAAATTTTTGTAAAATTTGGAGATGGGGAAGAATACTCTGCAAAACTTGTAGGGTTCTTCACCAGAAGTTGATATTGCAGTATTGAAAAATTAATTCAAACAAAACTTTTACCCTTTTAAAATTTGCAAACTCTGATAACATTAAAAATCGGTCACTGGGCTATTGCATTTGAAATCCGTTAGGACTTAACAGTTCAATGACAGTTGGAGTTATTGAGCTTCCGGAAGAAGTTCACTTGGAATAGAGCAGATTGAAAACTTTATTCAGACTGATGCTTTCAATAAATCAGGAAACAGCGGAGGACCACTTTTAGATATCAGTGGTAATGTAATAGGTGTAAATACTGCTATTTTCTCAACAACTGGAGAAGTATCGGAATTGGATTTGCAATACCTTCAAACCTTGCACAGAATGTAAAGGATTCTATTATAAAAAACTGGAAAATATGAACGTCCTTATATAGGAATATCAGTTGAAAATCTTACATCTGTAAGTGCTAAAGGAATTAAAAATACCTTACTCTACAGGAATTATAGTAAAGAAAGTATATCCCTAATTCCCCTGCTTCAAAATATGGATTAAAAATAATGATGTCATTTTTGGAACTTAACGGAAAGAAAGTTAATTCAGCAGGGTACTTTTTATAGGTGAACTGGCTGCAAAAAGAATCGGAGAAACTGTTAATTTAAAAGTTTACTCAAATGGAAAAAGAAAAAATATAAATGTCACTCTTGAAAAAATTTAAATAGTTTATGAGCAAAGTAAATTCAAGGAGGAATAATGAAAAATTATTTGGAATTTTATTAATTATGTTATTATCAGTTCCATTGGAGGCACACAACAAGGATATGAGTAAAAAGTAACAAAACCGGTAAATATTGAGCAAAAATACTTCTACTGACAACAACTATGTGAACGAAAAATTTTTCCTGAGCAAAAAATGATTGGTGCAGCAAATCCTGCTTCAGTATACTGCGTTGAACAAGGTGGAGAGTCAATCATAAGAAAAAGATAACGATGAAATGAGTACGGAATTTGTAAATTTAAAAGATGGAAAAGAAGTGGATGAATGGGATTTTTACAGAAAAAAATAATAACTTGACAGAAAAAAAGGTACTCCTGAAGTACATATTAAACCGGAAGCAATAATTAATGACTGTACAGAAAGTTGTAATATAAAACCCAAAAATAAGGAATTTTAATAATAACTAAAAAATAAAAGGATGTCTTAAAAAGAATACTTAGAAATAAGGTAAAAAACTATATTTTCACTATTTTGAGACAGTCCTTTTATTTTATTATTCACCTGAATTAAATTATTAAAATGTAAAAAAACTATATTTCACATTATTTAAAATTTTTACAATTTAAAACAGAAAATGAATTTAGAAAAAGTCAATAGCCTAATTTTTCAGGCAAATTTTGACTTTTTCTTTATGAATAACTGTTTTATATAAGCAAAATTTTAGTAAATGAAGAAATATAGTTTTTATGTTCTATATTTATTATAATTTCAGATACTTTCTAGTGATTATGTCCACATCCGCATCCGCATTTTTCCTTTTTCATATCAAGAACCATACGTCCTTGTATTTTTCCTTCTTCCATTTCTTTAAAAGATTTCAGGTGCATCTTCAAGTGCTCTTGTTTTGAACAACTGGAACTACTTTTCCTTCAGCACCGAATTGGAATGCTTCTTCAAGATCTTTTCTTGTTCCAACTAATGATCCGATAACTTCTATTCCATCAAGAACTGTTTTAACTATAGGTAAATCCATTGTTTCTGATGGTAATCCTACAGCAACTACTTTTCCTCCTGGACGTACTGAATCAATAGCTTGGTTGAAGGCAACTTTTGAAACTGCTGTAACTACTGCAGAGTGAACTCCTCCTTTTGATAATTCTTTTATTAATCCTGGAACATCTTCCACTTTTTTACCATTGATTACATGGTCAGCACCTACTTCTTTTGCCAGTGCTAATTTATCATCATTAATATCTACTGCGATTACATGAGCGTTAAATACGTGTTTTGCATATTGGATAGCTAAGTTTCCTAATCCACCTGCACCATATATTGCAACCCATTGTCCCGGTTTCAAATCTCCTACTTTTATAGCTTTGTATGTTGTAACTCCTGCACATGTGATACTGCTCGCTTGAGCCGGATCCAATCCTTCAGGAACTTTTACTGCATAATCAGCAGTTACTAGGCAATATTCTGACATTCCACCATCAACTGAATATCCTGCATTTTTAACTTCTCTACAAAGAGTTTCTCTTCCTGTTGTACAATATTCACAAACACCGCATCCTTCAAAGAACCATGCAATACTTACTCTGTCTCCTACTTTTAATGATTTTACATCAGGTGCGATTTCTTTTACAATTCCTATTCCTTCATGTCCTAATATTCTTCCTGGAACTTTTCCAAAATCTCCATTTGCAACGTGTAAGTCTGTATGACATACTCCACAGTATTCAACTTCTACAAGTGCTTCCCCTGGTCCTACTTTTGGTATTTCCTTTTCGATTACTTGTACTTCCCCACTTCCTTTTTCATTTACAACTACTGCTTTCATGTTAATTCCTCCTAAGTTTAATATTTGAATATCCGTTCAAATATTATACTCCTAACTTGAAAAAATCAAGTTATTATTTTTCTTTTTATGTTCTCACAAAGAATTTACCGTCTTTTTATATACATATTTTTTTACCTTTTTATCTTGGATTTTTACCTTTTTTGCTTCCTTTTTTTCTTTTCTTCTTCACCATATTTATATACAGGTGACATTTCCACATAATTAGTTATCAATGTTTTTCAAAGTTCTTTTCTGCTTTTGAATTTGCAGTTTCTTCTCCCTTATCATTGATTATTTTTGTCTACTGATAAATCAACAAGATATAATTCTTCCTTTTGCTTCATCATATCTTATCCCACTGCTTAAGTACATTTTACCTTTTACTGTTTTCATCCAGCAAGTTTATATTATAGTCTGCTTCTATAAGTAATTTTCTCATCTTTGAAATCAACTTTTTGGATTTTTTTAAAGTTACACTTGCTACTAGAAAAATTCTTCGTAATTGGAAACTTTTTATCTGTCTTTTCCTGAATTATTGCCTTTGGAACGTGTATCGTTTTATTTGCAAGAAAATCACACGATAAAGTCCAAATATCATTACCACAAATAATAAAAATGTATTTTATTGATTTTTCATTTGTATCATTCCTTTCATTTTTAATCCATAAAATAAAGAGTATCCTGAATTTTTCAAGATACTCCTATTTTAAATCTTTTTCCCTTTGTTTTCTTATATATTTTCCCTGTAAATAGCATTTATACTATTTTTCTAATTCTAATACAATATATTTCATTTCTACTTCAGATATTTTTTTCAAAAAATTTTTCCTGTATGGGATTTTTCGACTTAGCAATTTGTTCAGGAGTTCCTTTTGCAATAATCTGTCCTCCCTTATGACCTCCTTCAGGTCCTACATCTATAATATAATCAGCAAATTTTATCACATCCAGGTTATGTTCAATTACAAGTACAGTATTTCCCTTTTCTACAAGCCTGTCCAGTACAACCAGTAATTTTCTTATATCTTCAAAATGCAGTCCTGTAGTAGGTTCATCAAGTATGTAAATTGTTTTCCCTCTTGAAACCTTTGAAAGCTCAGTAGCAAGTTTTATCCTCTGGGCTTCCCCACCTGAAAGGGTAGTAGCAGGCTGGCCTAATTTAATATAGTTCATTCCCACATCTATAAGTGTCTGAAGTTTTCTCTCAAGAACAGGTATTGTCTTAAAGAATTCATATGCTTCTTCCACTGTCATATCAAGTACTTCTGAAATATTTTTCCCTTTGTACTGTACTTCAAGCGTTTCCCTGTTATATCTCTTACCTTTACACACTTCGCATTCCACATACACATCAGGCAGAAAGTTCATTTCAATTTTATTAATTCCTGCTCCTCCACAGGCTTCACATCTTCCACCTTTTACATTGAAGGAAAATCTTCCTTTTGTATATCCCCTTACTTTTGCATCCTTAGTCTGTGAAAATAAATCCCTTATATCATCAAATATTTTCGTATATGTTGCCGTATTTGACCTTGGAGTTCTTCCTATTGGAGACTGGTCAATATCTATAACCCTTTCCAAATGTTCAAGCCCATCAATTCCACCATTTTCAAGTGGATAAAGCTTTCCTTTATTTAATCTGTTATGCAGTTCTGGGAATAGTGTCTGATTAATAAGTGAAGACTTTCCACTTCCTGAAACTCCTGTCACCACTGTAAATACTTCAAGAGGAATACTCACTGTCACATTTTTCAGATTATTTCCCTTTGCATTTTTAAGTTTTATTTCCTTATCTGCTTTTCTTCTTTTTTCCGGAACTTCTATTTTAACTTTTCCAGTAAGATATTTTGCCGTGAGTCGAGTTTTTATTTTTCAGCACTTCCTTAGGAGTTCCTGCTGCAACAACTTCTCCTCCATTTACTCCGGCTCCAGGTCCCATATCTATAAGATAATCCGCTTCCCTCATTGTATCTTCATCGTGTTCCACCACAACAAGAGTATTTCCAATATCCTTCAATTCCTTCAATGCTTCCAGCAACCTGTCATTATCCCTCTGATGCAGACCAATACTTGGTTCATCAAGTACGTATATAACTCCTGTCAGACGGCTTCCTATCTGGGTTGCTAGCCTTATTCTCTGGGATTCCCCTCCTGAAAGGGTTTTTGTCATTCTCGACAATGTAAGATAATCCAGTCCCACATTTATCATGAAAGACAGTCTTTCCTTTATTTCCTTCAAATTTCCGTTGCTATCTGTTTCTGTTTTTCAGTAAGTTCTATATTTTCATAGAATTCCAGTGCTTCTGTAACACTCATTTCTGTAAGATCTATTATATTTTTCCCATTTACAGTTATTGCAAGCACTACATCCTTCAATCTTTTTTTCCATTACACGTTTTGCATGTCCTATCTGTCATGTATTTAGCTTCTATTTCTTCCTTCATTGACTCTGAAGCAGTTTCCTGTATCTTCTTTCAATGCTTTTTATAATTCCTTCAAATTCTCTGTAACCATTATAGCTGAAGCTGTCTCCTGACCAGACAAATTTAAATTTCTTATCACTTCCATAAAATATTATTTCCTTTTCTTTGTCAGTCAGTTCAGAAACCTTTTTATCCATATCTATTTTATGAGCTTTTTGCCATGCATGTAAAAGTTCCCATCCCCAGCCTTTTGAGTAGATGCACCTGGGAAAATTATTCCTCCCTCCCTCAAGGTCAGATCTTCATTTACAATAAGCTTCTTTTCATCAACTTCAAGGGTGGAACCAAGTCCATTACAGCTTTCACATGCTCCATAAGGTGCGTTAAATGAAAATAATCTTGGAACAATATCAGGAAAAAAACCACATCAGGATGATCGGAACATGCAAAATTTTTCACTATATTTGTTATCTTTTTCCATTTATATTTGCAATTATTTTTTTCCTTCAGACAGTTCACTGGCAGTTTCCACAGCCTCCGTAAGTCTGCTCAGAAATTCCTTATCATCACATGCTTTTATCACTATTCTGTCCACTACAACTTCATATTATGTCTTTTTATTTTTATCAAGTTCTATAACATCATTTAAATCTAGAATATCCCCATTCACTCTAACCCTCTGAAATCCCTTTTTCTGTAAATTTAAAAAAATAAATTTTTATGAGTACCTTTCTTATCGATAACAACTGGTGCAAGAACCATCAGCCTATCTTTTTCTGCTCCATTTTCAATTATACTGTCTGTAATTTCTTCAATAGACTGTTTTTCCACCTTCTGACCACATATTGGACAATGTGCCTCTCCTATATGTGCCCATAATAATCTCATATAATCATAAATTTCCGTAGTTGTTCCTACAGTTGATCTTGGGTTTTTGAAACACTTTTCTGCTCTATTGATATTGCCGGGGAAAGTCCTTCTATACTGTCCAGTTCAGGCTTCGCATCTGGCCTATAAACATTCTTGCATATGCTGAAAGACTTTCAACATATCTTCTCTGACCTTCTGAATATATTGTATCAAAAGCAAGGGAAGATTTTCCACTTCCTGATACTCCAGTAATAACAACAAACTGGTTTTTTGGTATTTCTATATTTACATTTTTTAGGTTGTGCTCCTCTTGCTACTATTTTTTTATCTTATCATTCATTATAATAAAATTTTCCTTTCACTTTTGCTTTTTATTAAAACATCTCTTCTAATATTACTATATTATTTTAAAAAAACAAGTTTTATTATATTGCAAAAAGACAAATCCCACAAGGAATCTGTCTTTCTATTATTATTATCAGTTATTAGCTTCTTTTCTTTCAGCGTAGATGCTTACTCTCTTTTTACCTTTTCCAAAAGTTTCAAATTTAACGTATCCGTCAGTTAAAAGCAAATAATGTGTAATCTTTTTCCTAAACCTGCATTAGTTCCTGCATGGAATTTAGTTCCTTTTTGTCTTACAATTATATTTCCAGCTTTTACTTCTTCACCATCATATTTTTTTAACACCCTAAATATTTAGGATTAGAGTCTCTTCCGTTTCTAGTAGATCCTTGTCCCTTTTTGAGGCAAATAACTGTAAATTTAATTTTAATATCATTTTTATACCTCCCTAACTCTTATTTCTACATACTTTCCATAACTTTCTCTTCCACTGCTTTTAAATATGAATACATTGATTGGATTAGAATTTCTGACTTTTTCAATTTCATCATCAGTCAAATCAGATTTATCTAAATCATGACTATATATCCTTCCATTTCTTCATATTGAAGCCTGCCATCCAGTTTTAAAATTTCAAGCAGACCATTTAAAGTCATTTGGGAAAACCGATGAAACAGCTGAACATACTATGTCTTCCCCATATTCACCATGATTAGCGTGTCCTGTTATTTCAAAATATATAATTCTTTCATTTTTCAGAAATTTTTATCTTTATCATTTAAACCACACATCAATTAAGCATTTATTGATTTAATTTCAATTGCTGTATATTGCTGTCTGTGTCCTTTTTTTCTGTAGTAAGTTTTTATTGTATTTAAAGTTTATTTTCTTGTCACCTTTTCCGTGTTCTTTAACTGTAGCTACAGCAGAAGCTGTTCCAACAAAAGGAGTTCCAACTGTTACGTTATCTCCCTTCTCCTACTAACAAAAACTTCTTTGATTTCTACGTCTGAATTAACTTCAGCTGCTAATTTTTCAACTTTTTAATACAGATCCAACTTGAACTTTATATTGTTTTCCACCTGTCTTAATTACTGCAAACATTTCGTCCACCTCCAAAATTTCAAAATCGCTAAATTATAGGTATTAGCCACCCAATTTATGCGTATACTGTGATACTATATCATATTTTACACTATTTGTCAAATTAATTTTTCCCTCACTTCTTCTCAATTTCCACATATTTTATATTCATATTATGCTTACTTAAAAATAGCTGTTCAAATTCTGTCTTTAATATTTTCTGCAGCCTTTTTCAGTATTGTGCAAATCATCAGTATGATAAACTACTTCATAGCCATCAATTTCCTTCAGTAATTCAAGTACATCTTCATAGTACTGCTGATGATCTGTCTTAAAGTAAAGTTTCCCACCTTTTTCAGAATAGTATCCATTCTTTCAAAAAGTTCTTTATTTATAAGCCTTTTTATGTTCTTCACCTTCCCAAGGATCAGGAAAAATTAATATACATTCCTGAAATTTCATTTTCTCCTATGAAATCAAGTACAGTTTTCTCCTCTTTTTCTTATAAATAAAATATTTTTCAAATGTCTTTTTCTGAGATTTTTCTCGCTCCCAGCACTAAGTCTTTTAAATCTCAGCTCCAGTGCAATATAGTTTCTATCTTAAACTTTTTCAGCATTTCCAACTGTAAAATTTCCACTTCCGCAACCTATTTCAAGAAATATATCATTGTCATTTCCAAAAATTCATTCCATTTTCCTTTTTATAGCTGTCAACTTTTCATTGTCATACATTAGATAATCAGGATATTCCACCATTTCAAACATATATTTATTATAATTCTTTTTTTGGCTTTTCAAAAAAATACTGCCACTTCCTTTTTTATTTTCAACTGTTCCCATTTGTAATTTCTATTTCCTTTCATTTTTATTTTTAATAGAATTTATAGGGATAATTATTCCAGTTCCCTAAAAATTTTATCTATCTCATTATTTTTCTAAAAACTCTGATGTGTCAACTATTTTCAGATTTTTTTAGATATTCAACTCATTTCATTTTTATTTTTCAACTATTTTTATGAAAACTCATTTTTTGCATCTTCCACTATTTCAGCTATATTCTGATAATAATTTCCAATTATAGGCTTCTTGCCATAATAAAGAGGTTCCAATATCGAATGTCCTCCAATATCTACAAGTGTTCCACCCTACAAATACAAAAATCTGCAAGCTGATAGAAAGTCCCTTAAAACTCCCATTTTATCCACTACCAGTATATCTGTCTTTTTATCTTCAGACATTAACGAATAACTAATTTTTTTGAATTTTCACCTTCTGGAAAAACCTGATGTATCTCATTTATAACTTCATCAATTCTATCAAGATGTCTAGGTACTCAATACAAGCTGATATTCTTTTTCTTCATTTATTTCCTTAAATACTTCCAGCCAGATTTTTCCTCGCCAGGACGTGTACTTCCACAGACTATTATTTTTTTATCCTTCTGAATATTATTTTCAATGTACTTTTCTTCTGCTTCTTCAGATATTTTTCGTATTTTATTGAATATTTCAAGTTTTTATATACCTTTACTTTTTCATCAGTTAATCCAAGGCTTACATATCTTTTCCCTGTCTTCATCACTTTGAACCATTATTTTTTTCAGCCTTATTAAGCAATTTTTATGAATCCTTTTTATTTTTTTAGATAAGATTTCATTTTTCTTCTCAGTAAAGCCTTCCATTTATAATATAAAGTTCTGACTTTTTCAGATGCAACAGAATAAAGATTTGGCTATATTTCAGTCTCGATTATAACTGTCTTTTTTTATTTTGTATGTTTTTAAAAAGATTTTGCCAGGCATACATAATCATCCAGAGGAAAATAAAATATTGTCACATTTTCATTATTTCCATAACCTTTTTCAGCAGCACTTTTTCCAGTGTCAGTCATTATTGAAAGTATTACATTTTCTCCTTTTTAAAATAAGTCTGTCAATCAGTTCCCTTGAAAGATTAAATTCTCCAACAGATGACATATGAATAAGTATAGCCTCATTTTTGATTATTTGAAAATTTCCTTTTTACTGAAATCCTGTTTCAGCCGTTTACTGAAAAATATACGCAGTTTTTGTTAAAGATTGAAACTATACCTATTATTCCATATAAAAAAATATCTCAGAATATTGTAAACTATAATCATACAATGTCCTTTCCATATATAAAAAGACCGTTCCTGATAGATTTTTCTCTATTTGAAACAGTCCCTTAACTTGTTTTTCTGCAGTTTATTACTTAGCAACTTTTTCCAGCTAATTTTTACCTACTTTTGAATTTAACTACTTTTTAGCAGCTATTTTGATTTCTTTTTCCCAGTTTGAGGGTTTCTTCCTGTTCTGGCAGCTCTTTTTTTGAACATCAAATGTTCCCCATCCAACGAATTGAACTGTTTCACCTTTTATTAAAGATTTTTTCAACTGTTCCTAAAAATTCATTTACTAATTCCTCAGCTCTTTTTAGTTTCTCCTGTAGCTTTTGCGTAAGCTTCCACAAATTCTTTTTGACATACTTATTTACCTCCATTATTTTTGTTATAATAATTCTTTAACTATTATACACTATTTTTGAATTTTGTCTAGTCCTTTTTCATTTTTATTTTTCCGATATATTTTTTAATCATATTTTTGATTTTTGTATAGTTTTCATATCATTAGATTTTTACTAACATACTATCCTTTTATTATTATAAAGGTTTAATATTATATTTTTACCTCTTCTATATTCTTTCCTGTAGTATCCACTTCAATTGCATCATTTGCCTTTTTCAGAGGTGGATTTTCTCTTGTAGAATCTAGCTTGTCACGTTTCAAAATATTTTCATATATACTATCTAAAAGAAATGTTCTCTCCTTTTTGCCTTCAATTCTTTAAATCTTCTTTCAGCCCTTTCTCTAGGGTCTGCAACAAGAAATATTTTTATATCTGCTTCGGAAAAACAACAGTTCAATATCCTTCCATCTAAAATTACATTTTTTTGATTTGGAAAAATTCCTCTGGAGACTTACCATTTTTCTCTGACTTCATCTATTGCAGCTGTTTTTAGAAACATTTTCAGCAACATCTGTCTTTCTTATTTCTTCACTTACATCTTCATCATCAAGATAAAATTTGTCATTTTCTATATTAATATTCAACTTTTTCCAGCAGTTCATTTATTTTATCATTATCAGAAAATGAAACATTTTCTTTCAGCATCTTCAATGTAAAAAGTCTATACATGGCACCTGTATCAAGATAAACAAGTCCCAGTTCCTTTGCAGAAGTTTTGAAATTGTACTCTTTCCACTTCCGGCAGGTCCATCTACTGCAATAATCATCTTTTCCTCCTGAATAGATTTATCCCATATTTAAATACAAAGGGAAACCCAGTTATTCTTTTTCTTTTCTGTCTAACTCTGTAAATTATACTTTTCTGCTTTTTCAGTAAAAGCTTCTTCCTTCTCTGCAAGTATTCCGGAAAAAAATAACAGTTGCATCCTTTTCAAGAGTTTTTCTATACTTTCAAAGCAGTTCAGTCAGTACATCTACCAGTATATTTGAAACAACAATATCGTATTTATCGTTTTATATCTTCAACAAGATTTCCTATTATTACCTGAAAAATTATCCTTTATATCATTTTTGTCAAAATTTTCAAGTACAACTTCTTCAACCTTTTCATCAATATCTATTCCTGTTACTTTTTCTATTCCCATTTTTTCCTATGAGCATTAAAATTCCCGAACCACATCCTATATCAAGAGTTTTTCTTCCTACAGAATATTTTTCCAGAAATTCTGCACATAAGATGTTGTTTCATGCGTTCCTGTTCCAAATGCAAGACCAGGGATCTATCTCTATGACTATTTCATTATCAATAGCCTCATAACTGTCCCAGCTTGGTTTTATAACTATACTTTTCAGTAATATTTACTGTATGAAATATTTTTCCATTCATCCCGCCAATCTTCATCAGAACATTTTGCAGTATATATTTCATATGTAAATCTTCCTTTGATTTCACTATATTCAGATAATTTTTTTCATAAATTATATTTAATTTCAGGTTTGCAAACCTGTTATCAATAATATATCCTGTAATACTCCATACGTCACTTTCTTTTTTTAAAATTAACATTATAATCTAAAGAATTATCTGTGAAAAAAATCAGAAACTTCTATCTGTTTTATCCCTATTTCAGAAAGTATATTAATCAAGTTTTCCTTAGTCTGATTAAGTTCATCTGAAAAATAATCTATTTTTACTTTTATCCACTTCATCTATTAAACCTCGTCATAATGCATATTAATTCTTTTTTTATTTTTTTCAGCTTTTCCTGTATTTTCATTTACTTCAACTTCAAGACCATTTATCCTTAAATTCTCTTCACATACAGAATATCTTGAAGGCATTCCATCCTTAAATCTCTGTATACTTTCCTTTTTGTTCATTCCAAGTATTCCGTCATGTCCTCCTGTCATTTCCTGCATCAGTAAGGTATGCTGTTCCTCCTGGAAGTATTTTTTCATCTGCTGTCTGTAGTGTGGGTGTGAGTACCATAAACGGCTGAAACTTTCCCTGTAGATTCCATCCCATCGCCTGCTTTTCAGAAGTGGCTTCAGCATGGAAATCCACAATAATAATATTTGTTTCCTTACGTATTTCAGGAATTATTTCATCCATTGCCAGAAACGGACATGCTATAGGAGGCATGAAAAACCTTCCCCTGAGCATTTACAACAGCTACTTTTCTTTACCATTTTTCAACTATTGTATATCCTTTTCCAGGAGCTTCCTTTGTAAAGTTAATCGGTCTTATTAAATTCTTCGCTTCATTAATATAAGAATAAATCTCCTTCTTATCCCAGTGTGATTTCCAAGCGTTATTACATCTGCTCCTCTTGCAAAATATCTGTTCAGCAATCTTAGGAGTTATTCCAAAACCTCCGCTGAATTTTTCTGCATTGACTATTATAAAAGTCATAATTCTGCTTTCTTTTCTCCAGATATTTGAACAGAATATTTCTTCCAGGCTCTCCAACCACATCTCCAATTATTAAAAATCTCATTTCTTCCTTCTTTCCTTATTTCGTATAAAATTTATTTTGCTGTTTTTCTTTCTTTCTTCCATTATTTTATCAACTACTTTTTCTAACTTTCAGGATATACACGTACCTCTACATCCTTTCCTATCGGATAATACCATATAAACTGTGAAAAAAATAATCCTTCAGGTCTTTTCTTGAAAAAATCATATCCTGCAAAGAGGCAAATGGATAGTTTCTTAAAATTTCAAGCTCCTTATTAGACAATTTTTCAGTTCTTCCTCCTTCTCCCTGCTGACTTCCAAATCTACCTTATAATATTCATATTTTTCATATTTTTTTCTTTGCTATAAGCTCTGTCACATAACAGCACATTAAACTGGCATAATCAAAGTTATCATCAGTAAAAATATATCCTTTTTCTGTTTTTCGTATGGAAAAATAATTATTTACTATATTTATTACATCTTCCATCCAAAATTCATCATCAGGAGCAAAATCTTTTGTCCTGTATGCTATATAACCATTTTTTAAGTTTGGCATACACTCTTTTCATTACTGTTTTTTTCTATTTGTAGAACTTTCAGTTATTTCATTCACTGCTGTATCAATTTTCCCTTCCCCTACAATTTCCCAGTTAATTTTCTTTCCATTTTTCCAAAATGTATAAGGTAAAGAAACAAAACTGTCTCCAGGTTCAATAATAAGTTCAAATTCATCAACTTTCTTATTCTTCCATTTTGATATAGTTGTCCATACATATTGAAAAATCATTATATCCTACTCCATGACTTCCTGAATAGTTATAGCTATGTTCAACAGTATTTTCTCCCTTTACAAAAGTTTGCTTTTAAAATAGTATATATAACTATCTTTATATTTTTCAACATTATACTTTTTCATTTCTTCTTTACTTAAGACATTTTTATAAAAATCCTTCATTTTTCTCAACATTGGATTTTGCAGTTTTTCCATTCACTACAGTTGTGAAAATTCTTAAAAATGCATTTCTCCATCCCATTGATAATTGTCATCATTATCAAATCCTCCTTCAGGAGTTATAAATCCTATTATTTTTTTCTTCTGAAACTGGACTGTTAAAATATGAATTTTACTTTTACATCCATTCCGTCATTAACAATTTTCATTCTAATTTCTTCTTTTTATAGATACTTGAGAAGTTTCAATCGGTATGATATTTTCTCCTCTCGAACTGAATTCTCAGTCATTCCCAAAAGAACAGACATAATTACCATAAACAAAACCAAAATCTTAATTTAAAAATTTTTTCATTTTTCATTACTCCTTTTTGGCTTAATCTTATTTTGTATTACGTTATTATTATACTATATATTATTGTTTTTATAGTTTTATTTTTATAATTTTAGCACTTTTACTATTTTTAGTTTTTAATATACTGAAAAATAATGATAATAAAACTTTCATTTTATCTTAAATTATAAGTTTCAATGAAAGTTCTATGTAATTTTTATTTAATTATTTTACTTTCGATAAACGGGATTTTATGGCTGAATTTATCTACGAATTTATCTAAACAGATCTTGTCCATATTTAGAATAAAAATACAGGGTAAATCCAGATTTTCTTGCTTCCCAGCCTCATAAATACTTTTTACATCCATATAATGTCTTTTATACATCATTATGTAAAGTCATAATCTGCTTGTGAGCTCATTTCCTGCAAACATTCGTTTCATTATCATACCTGCGACAGCAGAAGGTATTTTGTAATGAAGAAAGTTTCATTTGTTTATATAATTTCAAATTGACCCTCTAGCTTTTTACTGCTTTTAACGTTTCTCTTACCGTCTTCACTGCTTTATAGATTAAAGGTGTGAAATACTTTAACAAAGTAATTTTCTCATCAGTTTGTCCATACAATGTCTGCATCATACAGATAACATCCCGCATTTCATGCCATCGAATCCATTAATCCATTCCACCCGTATCATATGGAACTTCTTTATATAGTTCTGTCTGCTAGATTCTATACAGATCTAAAACTATAGTTTGAATGCTTGCTTTTTCCTTGCTTTCAAGCGTTATATACGCCAAATAGAACACAGTTCAACTCTTGCTGTATCATACTTCCACCAGCAGTAGTAAATCTATAATGTGATTTAAAAAATATCTACTATTTCTTCAATCTCTTTATGCAGACTGTTCCAAAAGTTACAGAATAATATCAAACTTCCCTGTAATGTTGTTTTCGAAAGTTTGCTTTATAGCATCTTTTTATTTTTCCGCATGAAACACTCAAAAGAATAAAGTCATAACTTGTATCCGGTTTTGCAAGATTTACAGTGTATGTATCTGTTTTTCTTCCCTTATTATCATAACGTCCGTCTAATCATAGTTATATTCAGCTTTGCTGAACATTTTTGTTTTTATTTTTCCCTAACTAAATGCTCAATCTGATGTCCTGCTTTTTTGAAATACATATCCATAAGTTGTATCACACCTAGCCTAAAAATACATATTTTCATTTATACACCTCTATAAATTCTAAATTTATCATTTTTCTTATTCGTTCATCATATCACTTTTCTAATTCTTATGTCAATCAGAAGAATGAGTTAATCTAAGATTTTAGTTTAATTATACACTTTATTTCCACCTTAATTATTAAAAATTGAAAAAGGACTGGCTCCTGTTTTTCTAGAAATCAGTCCTTTCAACGATCTATTTCATATTCCATTTTATTTACAATTTAATTATTTTGCATATTCTATTGCTCTTGTTTCCCTAATTACTGTAACCTTTATCTGTCCAGGATACTGCATTTTTTCTTCGATTTCCTTAGCAACTTCCCTTGAAAGTATCATTGCCTTATCATCATCAATTTCATCAGGATGTACAATCAATCTAAGTTCTCTTCCAGCCTGAATTGCATATGAGCTTTCAATTCCTTCATGGCTGTTTGCTATTTCTTCAAGCTGTTCAAGTCTCTTCAGATAGTTAGATAATGTTTCTCTTCTTGCTCCCGGTCTTGATGCTGATATTGAATCTGCCGCCTGTACAAGTACAGCTTCAACACTTAACTGCTCTACTTCATTATGGTGTGATTCAACTGCATTTATTACTGTTTCATTTTCTTTAGAGAACTTTCTTAAAAATTCCCCACCATTTATTGCGTGTGATCCTTCCTGCTCATGAGAAAAAGCTTTTCCTATATCATGAAGCAGCCCTGCCCTCTTGGCAACATCAACATTAGCTCCTATTTCTGCCGCCAGAGCCGCAGCTATGTGAGCAACTTCTATTGAGTGCTGTAATATATTCTGTCCAAATGATGTTCTGAATTTTAATCTTCCAAATACCTTTAATACTTCTCTTGGAAGTGTTGGTATTCCAACTTCCAATATAGCCTGTTCTGCCGCATCAAGTACACTTTCTTCCACTTCTTCCTGTGCTTTTGCAACTACTTCCTCTATTTTTGTAGGATGTATTCTTCCATCAGAAATAAGTTTTTCAAGTGCAATTCTTGCAACTTCCCTTCTTACACCATCAAATGATGAAAGAACAACTGCTTCAGGTGTATCATCTATTATAAGGTCAACTCCTGTTGCCGCTTCTATCGCTCTTATGTTTCTTCCTTCTCTTCCGATTATTCTACCCTTCATTTCTTCACTAGGTAATTGGATAACTGAAATTGTAGAATCTACAACATAATCTGCAGAAGCTTTTTCCTATTGCAGTAGATATAATTCTTTTTGAAATTCTGTCTTTTTCCCTGTCAAGATTATGTTCAAAATCCCTTATAAGAACTGCTTTGTCATGATCAAGCTGATTTTCAAGTTTTGTAAGGATGATTTTTGCCGCATCCTCCTTCGTAAGTTCAGAAATTCTTTCTAATTCCTTTTCTTCCTTAGAAATCAGGTCATTCAGTTCAACTTCTTTTCTTACTAGTTTTTCACGCTGTTTTTTCTATTTTTGTTTCTTTTTCTTCAAGTCTTTCTGTTTTTGTTTCAAGTATTTCTTCTTTTTGCAATTCTTTCTTCCTTAAAAACAATCTCCGATTTCATTTTCTTTATTTCTTCATCGCAACTTTTCTTTTCATTAAGTAATTCTTCCTTTACTTTAAGTGTTTCTTCTTTTCTAAATGATTCTATTTCTCTTTCAACTTCTTTTTAGAAGACTCAAGTCTTCTTTTTTTGCATCAACTATTCTTAATTCAAGTTCACTAAGTTCTCCATATTTTTTTCTTAAATATTGAACTCCCATAAAAATAGGCAATAAAAAGTTAGAAAAGAAAAATAATAATCAGTAAAATCGTTATTGGTAATGGCATATTTCTCCTTTCTTATCTGCTACATTTGAAATCTTCCATTTACCGTTTTCTTCTGTCTTTTTTTCCAAGTTACTATATAATAATTACTCTGGTTTCCATAATTTATTATCATTGTCCCACTTGCCCTGTTTTTTTGTAATAACCTTCACATCTGAAAACATAAATGTTAATCTTGAAAGATCATATTGTTCTATATTTTTCACAATATAATTATTTTTTTAAATGTAGGTAAGAAAAAATTCTTTTAATTCTTCATATTTATTCAATTCTGCTGCTTCTTTTAACTTCCCAATAGTGTTCGTAACTTCAGTACTGACTTTCTCGATTTCAGTTCGTGACACAATTTTAGACGCGTTAACAGTAGTGCAACTTATAAAAATCAACAAAATTGGTAGAAATAAATATCTTCTCATATTCCTCCAAAAATTTCGCTATATAATTTTATCATACTTTTTGTTATTCAAGTGCGATTAAAGATAATTTCTATATTTTTATTCTTCTCTCCATCTTTTATGCTGCCACATATATTGTTCAGGATATTCTTTTATAATTTCTTCAAATTCATGAAATATTTTTTTGCATATTAAACTTTACAGTGGCTTTTAAATTTTCCTGTTTTTCTATTTCCAATATTTTCTTATTTACAACTTTTATAGTATTATTTTTCAAAAATAGCATAAGCCAATACAAGAGGAACTTTGTGCTTTTAATCCAAGTAGAACCGGTCCTGATACTGCCTTTTGCCTTTCTTCCAAAAAACTCTATTTCCACATCATTTGCATGATGATCTGATGCAGGGCTATTATTGTCTTATTTCTCAAAGCATCATTCAATGTTTCACTATCTCTCAAAAGGTATGGAATGAAGTCCACCTTCCTCACGCCATTTTGTCATTAAATCATTAAGCTTTCTATTTTTCTGTTTTTCTGAAAAACAGCATAAAACTTTCTTATGTTCCTCATTATACTTCCTGCTTCAAATCCTCCCAGATGAAGCGAAACTATTATGACAGCCTTTTTCATTATTTTCACAGGCCTTCAGCATAAGCTCCTCATTTTCCATAACTGTATTTCCGTTTGAAGTAATTTCTTCAAGATAAATGGAAGTCATTATCATTTTTCCCATTGTTTTATATGATTCTTTAGCAATCCTAACTACTTCCTCATCACTTTTTTTCAGGAAAAAGCCTGTCTTATATTATCTAAAAGTTAATTTTTCTCCGTTTTTTTATCAAATAATAACCTAACAAACCTAAATTTTTCAAAAAATGAATATCTAACCTTCAGAGGAAAAAGACAGTATCTTTCTTATTGCTGCAACAATTCCTCCAACAATTTTTCACTTAATTTATATGCCATATCTTACCTCATTATAATTCACTATATTAATTCATGATAACCAAATATTATAAAGAAGGCTCCTCAAAAAGCTTATTTTGAGACAGCCCCTTTCCTAAATTACTATTTTCTGATTCCTAATTTGTCTATTAATTCTCTATAGTCATCTACGTTTCTGTTTTTGATGTAATTTAATAATCTTCTTCTTTTACCTACCATTTTTAATAATCCTACTCTTGAGTGAACATCTTTAAAATGTACTTTCAAGTGAGCAGTTAAATGATTAATTCTTTCTGTAAGTAATGCTACTTGAACTTCTGCTGATCCAGTATCCTGTGCGTTTTTCCGAATGTTTCAATAATTTCTTTTTGGTTTCATTGCCATTAATATTTCCTCCTAAATTTTATTATTTAATCCAAGAATATAGAGGCAACCTATATTCATAGAAAAAAATTCATATAATAATACCATATTTACTGAATTTTTGTAAAGTAAATATTTATTTTTCTATCATAGATTTTTCAGTACTTATTTTATTGGGCAAACTCACTTTGCAAGTTTTCCATAATCTACAGGTAATTCTAATGTTTTTTTCTATTTTAGTACCAGTCAACTTTTTATGTTAAATGGGAATCCTGTACTCCAAGTCCGTTTAAAGACAGAACCATCTGCATCATAATATGCAGGGAATTGTATATCCATTTTCTGATATATATTTTTTACTGCATCAAGACTTGATCTTACATTACTAAATACTACTACAACATTTACCTTATCTTTATTTTTCATCGTAAAACTGTTGAATATGTGGCATTTCAGTATTACAGTGCGGACACCATTCTGCCGCTACAACAAATAAAGTCTTTTTCCCATTTCCCAGCAGACTTTTTACTGTCAAAGTTTTTCCTTCTAGATCTGTCAAAAGTAAATGCAGGCATTTCATTTCCTGATGATGCTTCTTTTACAGTTTCAGTCTTATTTTTCCTTTACTGTTTCTGCTACGTCTTTATTTTTTTACTGCATCCTATTGCAAACATAGTCCCCATCATTATTAGCAATATTAATTTTTTTCATTGTTAATCCAATCCTTCCTCTCAGGTTTTTATTTTAAATAAAATTTTTCTGAAATTCTATTTTCCATTTCATCATTTTCATTTACAAACAATACTAACTGATTTTTTTCTTTTATTGCCTTTTTGAATTTTTATTTCTAATTTCTTATATATCTTTCAAATACTGTACCTATATCGTAACCATTTTCCTTAGCAACCTTTAAATAGAACTTTTGCCTTTTCCTTGTTTTTCTTCTCATAGTAGAATACTCCAAGGTTATAGAAGGCTGTCTTATTTAACTTTGCCGCAGCTTTCAAGTTTAAAATTCTGATATTAGGGTCTCCTTGAGGATAATAAAGGCTCAAATCAACCATTGAATAATCATCGCCATTTTTAACAAGATTTTCCAGTATTTTTAGCTTCCTTACTTTTTTTGACATCATCTTTACTGTCTTTTTAGCATTATCTTTTTTTATTATTTTTACTATCCTTAATCTTATTTTTCCTCCAGCTCTTCAAGCAGATATGAAAAGCTTATATCCCTGCATCCACCGAACCTAAAATGATACGCCTTAGTATAAATATCTTTTGCCTTCTTTGTTTCACCTAGATTTTCATATAAACTTCCAAGGTAAATCATTGTTCCAATATCATTTTTTCAACTGCCTTCAGGTAGTTTTTCTTCAGCTTTTTATATTGTTTCATATTCTCGTATACAAAACCTTTATACCCTGAAATTACCGGTTCGTCAGAATTTGTATCCTCCAGAACCTTCATTGCAAGTTCATAATTTTTACTAGTTTTCACCAGTTTTGATGCCAGCTCAAATCCTGCGAGATAATATTTATTTTTCATAAATATCTCATTGTATATTTGAATAGCCTCCTCTTCCTTATCTTCTAATTCCAGAATTTTTAGCCTTTGCATATAAGGCAGGTGGATAATTTTCAGAAAGGAAGTCCTTCAGTATATTGTATCCCTCTTCATAGTTTGATACCTTTTCCACAATCAGAGTTCCCTAACTCCTTTTTCCATCTGGTTTATTGTATCATCCTTGAGTTTTTATTCAGTTCTTCAATACGGCTATACACATCTGATAAGTTTTTATTATAGTTATATGAATACACTGAATATATTTCACCAGCATCCTTACCTTTTTTTCAGATACTCCTGAGCCTTTGAAAATTCAAATTTTTGATTCATATATACTTCCCAGCATGTAATATGCCTTATTATTTCCCTGTTTTGCAGAACTTTCAAGAAGATTTATAATTTCATCTTCCATACCGTTTTGTTTCCTTTAGGAAACATTGCTTTATAATATTCTGCATATCCGTTACTTTTCTTTAAAAATTTATTATAAAAATTCTTCCCTTGTGTTCCCAGATATACATACGCCAGTGCAAATACATCTTCATTTTTTTCTGCTCAGCAGATTTTTCAAGCTGCTGCAATATGTATCCTTCATCTTTTTCTCAAGAATTCCTATTAATCCTTTTTCTAACGCATCATACCCTTTTTTTATCCTGAGAACATGATACTATCAATAGAGAAATTAAAAAAATACATAGAAATATAAATTTTCTCATTTTATTATATCATCCCATTCTAATTACATCTTAATATGTTATTTTATTACCGCTCCTGTTTTTTTATACCATTATCAATTTCTATTAAAGTCACTTTTTTTCTTTGTGGCTGTTGTAAGAAGCATTCCTGTGAAAGTTCCCCTTTTAATGTTACAGGTTCTAAATTAAGTACAGCAGGCACTTTCTTTCCTACAAGTTCCTGTTCATCCGGATAATATTTTGCTATTCCTGAAATAATCTGTCTCTTTTCACTTCCTGTATTTACAATAAATTTAAGCAGTTTGTCTGCCCCTTCAACTTTGCTGACTTTTTCTATTTCAACGACTTTTTATTTCTACTATAGAAAAAAATCATCTATTGTTATAGGATTTTCAATTTTAAGGTCTTCCTTATATTCTTTTTGCTTCTTCTTCGACTTCAATTCTTGGGAACAATGGTACTGCTTCTCCTAAAAGAATTTCCTTCAGGGATATACTCCCCATTCCTTAACATTTTTCAATTTTAATTTCTTCAGGATTTATGTCCAGTCCAAGCTGTCTAATCATTTGTTTAGCTGTATCAGGCATAAATGGTGCTATAAGCACTGCAATTTTATATAACCCTTCAACAAGATTATACATTACAGTTGAAAGCCTGTCTTTTTACTTTCTTCCTTTGCCAGATTCCATGGTTCACATTCATCAATGTATTTATTCATTCTTCCAATGAATTTCCATATATCCTTCAACGCTTCAGAAAAACTGGAATTCATTCATGTGATTATCCAGATTTACAAGTGTTTCTTCCCATAAATCTTTTTATTTCCATATCATATTTGTCTTCAACTTTATTCAGAACTACTTTTGAATCAAAATATTTTTTTCTGCATTCCTATTGTTCTGTTCAGAAGATTTCCCAAATCATTTGCCAAATCTGAATTTATTCTCTGAATCATGGCTTTTTTAGAATAATCTGCATCCTGTCCAAAAGTTGCTTCTCTCATCAGATAATATCTGAAGGCATCCAGTCCATATTTCTGAACTTCTTCTTCAGGGTTTACTACATTTCCCAATGACTTAGACATTTTTTCACCTTCTACAGTCCACCATCCATGGGCAGCTACTGTATCGGGAGTTTTATTCCTGCAGACATAAGCATTGCAGGCCAGATTATCGCATGGAATCTCAATATATCCTTTCCAATAAGGTGAGTTACCCTTCCATTAGTCCATCTCTTTGCAAATTCATTTTCATCCTGCTGGAAACCTGCTCCTGTAAGATATACTGTCAGAGCGTCAAACCATACATATATTACGTGGCCTTCTTCAAATTCAAGTGGTATTCCCCAGTCAAAAGTTGTTCTTGATATTGATAAATCCTGTAATCCCTGTTTTATAAATGCTACAACTTCATTTTTCTTGCTTTCAGGCTTTATAAAATCAGGATGTTCATCTATATATTTTAAAAGGGCATCTTCATATTTTGAAAGTCTGAAGAAATACGAAGCTTCCTTTACATCGATAACTTCTTTTTCCCATATATTTCCCGTCAACCAGCTGATTTTCAGGAACAAATGTTTCTTCTGAAACAGAATATTTTTCCTACATATTCTCCTCTGTATATATCCCCTTTTTCGTGTACTCTTTTTATTATTTCCTTAACACTGTTAATATGTCTTTCCTGAGTCGTTCTCAAATAATCAGTATTGGAAATATCAGCTTTTTCCCATAAGGAAGTGAAATTTAAGGACATTTTTATCTACCCACTGTTGTGGAGTAAATCCATTTTTACTGCAGCTTCCTGTATTTTCTGACCATGTTCATCTACACCTGTCATAAATGATACATCGTATCCCATTATTCTCTTGTATCTCGCAATAACATCACAAATTATTGTAGTGTATGCTGTTCCCACGTGTGGAGCTGCATTTGGATAGTATATTGAGGTTGTTAAATAAAAATGAATTGGACATTATTTGTTTCTCCTTCAGTATTGTTAAATTTATTTGTAATTTAAATTATTTTTTTCAAGGTATTTTTCTTTATATATTTCATATGCCTTCAATCCTGCATCATGTATATTTTTTTAACGATTTCTGTTGCTTCATCAAGAGGCATTTTCTTGTCTATATAAAAGGTTTTTCCCACAAAATGAATATTTTTTTGAAAAGGCTTAGGTATTTCAAGTCTATCCCATATTTTTCAAATATCCATTTTTATTACAGTAGGAACTTACAGGCACAATAGGTAATCCTGTCTTCTGGGCTATATAAATAGCTCCTGCCTTTGGTTCAAATATAGGTCCTTTAGGCCCGTCAATTGCAATTCCCAAAGTATACCGTCCTTTGCATATCTCAGAGATTCCTTCAGACTTTTTATATTATCCCTGTTTGAAGAACCTCTTATAAGTGCATTTCCTTCCCTTCTTAAAAAGTTCAGATAATATTTCTCCATCTTTTTGAAGCACTTACCATTGATGCCTTCTTTTTATAACTCTTGTAGCATTACATACCGTAAATATTTTTCTATGCCAAAAATACAACTATATTCTGGCTGTTCATATCAAAATTTTTCAATCTCATAATAATACTCTTTTTTTCGTTATTCCGCTCAATGCCCTATATATAAAGTGAAAAGAGCATTCCAAGAAATTTATATTTATTCATATTTTCTCCATTTATATTTATTGAGATTCTTCCTCAACTCCATATAATTTTCTAAATTGATCTGCAATGTCTATTATTTTTCTTTCAATTTCTTCATTTGTTTTCATTTTTTTCATTGAACCTACACATGTAAGTGTTGCATATCCAAATGCCCAGTACCATAATCTACGGACTGCCATTTTTGCTGTTTCATAAGTTAATGTTGGAAAACTCACCATTAGAACTTCTTCCTTAAGAAGAGACTCCATAGTTTCATTAAACAATGTTTCAAATCCCTTTGCTCCATCCAGGAAAATTGCCCTGAAAAGTTCTTTTTCTTCTCTTGCAAACAGTATAAATCCTATTGCTCCATTCATAAGTTTTCTTTCAGAATAATTTCCATATAAATATTCTTTTAATTTGTCTTCTGCTAATTTTATAATTTCATCTTTAAGTTCTTCTATTGTTGAAAAAATTTGCATATATAGGTGCTGTCGACCCTTTAAATTTGTTTGCTATTTTTTTCTTGCACTTATATTTTGAATTCCATCCTGTTTCATAATATCATAAGTAGCTTTTAAAAATATCTTTTTGTGAATTTTACTCTTGGCATATTTCCTTCTCCTAATCCTTATTTTTATTTCTTTTTCATACATACAGAATTTCCAGTTGTCATAATTCTTTTTCTTTTATTATTTTCCAGCTATTATAGTCAATTTCCGGAAAAATAAGCATCTGCTTCTGAATCTGAAAAATTCAATATAACTTATATACAGTCTGCTAACCAGTCCTTTTTGCATAAATTCCTGTATATCTGCTCTCCACCAATTATAAAAACCTCTTCTTCATAATTTTTATAATCTGCTATTAAGTTTTCTAAATTTTGGTAAAGCTTTATTCCTTTTTGTTCAAAATGATTCTTTATCCCCATTTTTTTGATAAAACTATATTTTTCCTGTTTGGTAGTGGCCTTCCTATACTTTCAAAGGTCTTTCTCCCCATTATAACTGTTTTTCCTGTCGTTATCTCCTTGAAATTTTTCAAATCTTCCGGTATATGCCATGAAGTTTGTTTCCTTTACCAATTTCCCTATTTTTCCTATTGCAACTATTATACTAAACATTCCAATTCCTTTTCATTTTCATTTCAATCTATTAATTTTAGTCCTGTTAAACTGCAACTTCAAATTTTATAACAGGATGACTTTCATAATCCTCAAGTTTTATATCATCAAAAGTCAGTTCGTCAAAAGGTTTATCGGCTATTTTAACTTTACACAATTTCAGTGGCTCCCTTTTCAGCTGTTCCTTAAGCCCTTCCACGTGATTTTCATAAATATGTGCATCTATTATAGTGTGGGCAAACTCTCCCGGTTCATATCCACATTCTTTAGCTATCATCATTGTCAGTAATGAATAACATGCCAGATTAAATGGTATACCAAGGGCAATATCCCCACTTCTCTGTGTCAAATGGCAATTCAGTTTATTTCCTGAAACATTAAATGCAAAAGTATAATGACATGGAGGTAATTTTGCTAATAGAAGCATTTCCTGGATTCCATGCAAGAACAATCATTCTTCTTCCATTTTTATGATTTGGATTAACCTTCAGTTCCTTCAACGTATCAATCACATACTGAATCTGATCAAAAAAACTAGCTGACCATTTTCTTCCCTTTTTGTCCATTTATTGTTTTCATCTGCAAAAACTTCTCCATCTAGTGAAACTTCAGGTACAGGATACCTTCTCCAGAATCTTCCATAGGCAGTTTCAAGTCTTCCTTCACTATCAGCCCATGCATCCCATATTTTTAGTTTTTCTCTCAATGTCTTTTATATGCTCTTCTCCGGTCAGATACCAGAAAAGTTCATGTAACATTGAATTAAAATACATCTTTTTTGTTGTCAGGAGTGGAAATCCTTCGCTCAAATCAACTTTATAAAAATAGGCAAATGTAGAAATAGTATCCACTCCTGTTCTATTTTTCCTTTTTCACTCCATTTTCAAGAACGTATTTTACAAGGTCTAAATATACTTTCATTTATTTTTTTCTCCTCCTTTTCATTATTTATCCGGAATAAATTATAATTTCTATATCAATTTATGTAATTCTTTTAAAACTTAAACTCATTCTGTCTCAATGCCTCATATAAAAATTATTGCGGCAGAGTTTGACAGATTTAGTGATCTTCCCAAAGGAAGCATTGGTATCGTAATGTTGTCTTCCTTGTATTTATTCAATATATCTTCCGGTATTCCCCTTGATTCAGGTCCAAACATTATGTAGTCATTTTCACCATACTTTACATCTGTGTATTTTTGTTTTGTTTTAGTTGTTGCAAAATATAGCTTTACATTGTCTTTTCCTTCTATATTTTCCTGAAAAATGTTCAAAAACTTTCCCATACATGTAACTGGACATCCTTCCAGTAATCAAGTCCTGCTCTTCGTACTTCCTTTTGCATCAGAGAAAAATCCAACGGTTTTATCAGATGCAGTTTTGTATTAGTTAAAACACATGTTCTTCCGATATTTCCTGTGTTGACATGTATTTCAGGATATAAAAGAACTATATTCATTTCCCTTACCTTCCTTATCTTATGAGCTTTTTATAATCTTCCAGTTTTATTTTATTAGAATTGAGTTTTTCAAGTTTTTGCTTATATTGTCTCCTCTTGTAAATCCTCCAAAAACTGTTTTTTTAGAATTTATATGTGTTATGGCAATTGCCAGAGCATCTGCGGCATCATCAGGTTTTCGGAATTTCATCAAGTTTAAGAATAATTTTGACCATTTCTGTATCTGTTTCTTTTCTGCCCTTCCATAGCTGGCTATTCCCATTTTAACTTGCAATGGTGTATAACTGAATATATTCAGCCTGTTTTTCTGACCGACAAAGGGTTATTACTCCTCTTGCCTGGCTAACTTTTACTATTGTCTTCTGGTTCTTAAAGAAAAAAATAAATCTTCAATAGCCATATCAGTTGGTTTCCATAATTTTTATAAGATTGTCAAGAGAATCATATATTTTTTTCCAGTCTTACCGGCATATCTTCATCCTTATCAGTATAGATACATCCATAATCTAAAACATTATATTTCCCTTTATCAAACTCAATAATGGAATACCCTACAATAGCAGTTCCTGGATCAATACCCAAAAATTCGCATTTTTCCTCATTTCTATTTTTTTACTGTTTTATTATTATAACACACAAATGTTATTTTTTTCAAATACAAAAATTTAATTACGATTAATAAATTCAATATTTTTTTCATATTCTGAAAAACTTCATTTTATATTATTTTATATGAAATATTTTTCCCTTTTCAAATACACTTTATCATGAGCCTTTTCTTATAACTTTTACAATTCCTTTAAATTCCTTTTGTTCTGTCATTTCATTTTTACATATATACAGTATAGCTTGTTCTCTGTAACAGTGTGTATTTCCTAAAACTTTTTTTAAATCCCACAAGAACTGTCATCCCATTTTTCAGTTTTTATATTTTTCTTCTGAAAACACTTATTTTTTTCATAATTAAATATGCATTCTATATTTTTAAATTTAATAATTTCCTTTACTTTTTCCATATTATTTGAGATATCTTTACAAACATTTTCTCCAGATGTTTCCTTGGACTCACCTAGTTTTTCTTCTATTTCTTTCCATTGAAAACAGACTCTTCAATGTTGTATTTATCAATTTTTGTCCGTACCAGCTTTGTCATTGTTGCATAAACACCAAGTTTTCTCCCAATATCCCTCACAAGTGACCTTATATATGTTCCGCTGCTTACTTCTGTATAAAAGGAAATCTTGCATTTTTCCTTATACTCTACATTTATTTCCCTTATTGAGTAGATTTTTACTTTCCTTGCTTCCCTTTCCACTTCAATTCCTTTACGTGCCAGCTCATAAAGCTTTTCTCCGTTTATCTTTATGGCAGAATACATAGGGAGGTACCTGCATTATTTCCCTGTAAAAGCTGTTAATAGCTTCAATTATCTCTTCTATCGAAACATCTATATTTCCTTCATATTTTTCAGTTATTTCCCTTCTGTATCATACGTGTCAGTTTCATAACCTAATTCAAGTTCCACAAAGTACTCTTATCCCTTTTTCATGAGATTGTCAGAAAATTTTTGTAGCATTGTTTATCATTACTATAAGAAGTCCTTCAGCTATGGGATCAAGAGTTCCCTGCATGACCAACTTTGCTGGAACCTATAATCCATTTCAGTTTATTTATCGCTTTTAAATGAAGAAATACCTCTGCTTTTTATTTAACAGAACTATTCCATCACTTTTTAAATATACTATTTCCTTTCATCTCACATCCCTGCCTTATCACATTAACAAATATAGTCCAGCCATTTAATTACATTAAAGGGTGAAACTACCCTGAAAAGAGAATTTCTGATTTTTTTCTCCAGAATACTGTTTTTTTCAGATTTTCCTCTTTTTATTTCCTCACAAAAATCTAAATCCTTATAAAACTGATTTCTTATACTTTGACTTATTTCCTCATTATAAAAATGGAATTTATTTCATAGTTGATTTCAAAAACTTCTCATATCAAAAATTACATGTTCCCATAGTAGACATCTTTCCATCAACCACTATATTTTTACAATGTATAAATCCAGCTTTATATCTATATATTTCAACTCCTGCCATAGAAGTTCCTCAAAATATGTTTCAGCAATCCAGTAAGGTATCTTTCTTATCTGGAACTCCTGCTATCATGAGTTTTATCTTCACTCCTGAAAGGGCGGCTATCTTCAGCTGACTTACAAGGGAAGTGTCAGGTATAAAATACGGACTCTGAATAAGTATTTCCTTTTTAGCTGATGTTATAAGCTTTGAATATGTATACTTCAACGTCGTCCATATCGTATCAGGTCCGCTTGATGACACCTGCATAATATAAGGACTTTCATTCCGTAGATTTTTATGTTCTTCTATTACTTCTTCTATATCATCCATTTTAAAATCCTGTTTCCCACCACTGTTAAGCCAGTCTGTTACAAATATTGCTAGATAATGCAATACAAGTTCCCCTTTTATCCTCACATTTGTATCTCTCAGCTTTCAAATCTTTTTCCACCTGTTATATACTCTTCTCCAAGGTTCATTCCTCCGGTGTGAAGAATTCTATTGTCTACAATCGTTATTTTTCTATGATTTCTATAATTAAATTTTGAAAGGGCAAATTTTTATATCCAGAAAATATTTAAATTCTACGCCAACTTTTTAAAAGTTCTTTCCTGTATTTTTCTGAGATTGTTCCAAGAGATCCCATTCCATCAAAAAGAAGTCTTATCTTTACACCTTCTTTTGCTTTTTTTACTAGTATATCCTTTTATTTTTCTCCAAGCTTATCCGATTTCCATATGAAGTATTCCATATAAATTGTTTCTTTTGCATTTTCCAGATCCTGAATAATGGAATCAAAAGCTTCTTTCCCATCATAAAACATTTCATATGAACTGTTGTGAGTCAGATATGTACCTTCTGAAGTATATAAAAGTTTAACAATTTCACTTTCTTCCTGGGAAATTCCTGCATTATTCATAAGTATATCTAAATCTTCAGGGTTTTACTTTACGGGAATGAAAAAAATCTCTGCAGGATCATATTTCAGAAAGTTTTTGTAAGGCTCGGAAACCCTTTGAATAAACTTCTCCGATTCTTATTTTGTAAGATTCTATCCTGTTTTTTTCTCCAGTTTATTCCAAATACAAGATACAGTATAAATCCAAAAACTGGAAAAAAACAGTTATTGTAAAAAAATCCATGCAACTATTGTTTCAGGTGATCTTTCTGAAACTAAAATAGCTATTAGGAACATTATATAAATCGCTAAATGTATATGCTCTATGGAAACTATCCATATTAATAAACTTTCAAAGATTTTGAAACATTTGACCTCCTAAAATTTATATTTTGATTTTTATAATATTTTTATATATTAACATTTTTATGAGTCTTTTTCAAATACAAAAATTATACGCATTTATTCATATGATATTCTAAATATAAAAAAATAAAGTAAAAAAATCAAAATTTATAGAGTTTTTACTTTATTTGAGTATTTATTCAGTTGTTATTTTATTTATAAAAAAACTTTTATAAACTTTCCTTTAACTTCTATCTCGAACTGCTGGGAACCAATCATTACCAGTTTATCAGGTTTTATTTTTTTCTTTCACTTCTTTCAACAAGCTGTTCTGAAGCTCCTACCTTTAAAAAGTCTTTCCAAAACTTCCACTGTAAATTCTTCATCATCAGCTATGCCGCTTCCACCATTGGAAAGCTCTATAAATTCCTGATTTTCAGGTGTAGGAATAGGACTGTTAATATATTTTATTATCTGATTAGTATTTTTTTATCTTCCTTAACAGTTCCCCATAATAAATCAAAATTATCAGATAATTTATCTGAAGGAACTATTGCTTCTTGAGAATGGGCAACTTCTGAAAAAGTTACCATACTGATCTTCATATCCTATAAGCACTTCATAACTTTGACTTGCATCAACTTCAGTAATGTAATGTGAACCTATTCTTTCATGTCTTATTATTTTTCTATATTCATGACCATCTTTCATAAAGCTTAATTACAACATTATCCAGTACATGATTATTTTCTGACAATCTTGCAAACGTGTCATCCCTTATTTCCCAGTAAACAAACAATGTTGTAGGGTTTTTGAGGCATTAACACTACTTCATCTACAAAAATAAGAACTAGGCAGATATGCCTTATCAAAATAGATTGCTTCTTCTTTTGACTTATTTTTCATAATCTGTTCCTTTTTCAAATTTTGAACTGTTAATAGCTGTTTCAGTTTCTCTCTTTTTATCTGTTCTTCATCTATATCCTTATAGTTAAAAGAAATTTCCTGAAAAGAATCCTTCTGCTTCTTCTATGAATTCTTATGACAGATCTTATTAACTTTCTGTTAGGATAGTTTCTGTAATAGCTTCTACTTCTGTAAGGAAATATAGATTCTACAGAAAAAGTCTACTTCTTCAACAGAGTTTCTTCTTCAATTACTTCTGTACCCTTTAATTTTAAATCTTCTTTCATATCTTCGTAGCCTCCTTTTTTCTATATTTTTCATTTTTCTTCATCCAGATAAATTTCTTTCTCTTCTGCTGAAACTTTTTTTCTTTTTAGGTAAACTTCAGTTTCCTTAATACGTTCATATCCTTTCTGTTTCAAGCTTTTTCATAATTTTTTTCCTTATCAAAAGTCAATTCAAGAAGGACGCATTCCTGCATTGCAAGATGTATTAATTCTTCCTTTGTCATTTCATCTAGATATTTTTTTCATAAATCAATCTCCATTTATACTTGTTATTTATATATTAACATATAAATGAAATAATTGCACTATTTTCTTTTCAAATTCTGCTGAATTTTTTTCTTACTTCCTAAAATATCCTGTTCTTCTCTTATTTTATGCTGTTTTGCCTGCTCAATTGCAGCCTGTCTTGCCATTTTTATAGCTTCTGCCGTTGTAGCCTCCAGTACATCTTCCCCTAGAATAACTACCTTATCCTGTCTAACTTCCAGAAAACCTCCCGATATATAATAGGAAGTTTCCTTATTATCTTTTTTTCTCTTATAAGCATTTCACCTGCACCAAGAGGAGATATGAAATTAATATGGTTTGCCAATATTCCAATATCTCCATTCTCTGTTCTTATCTTTAAAAAAGTTACAGGTTTTCTGAAAACAAGACCTTCAGGCGTTACAGCTTTTGCAATAAATTCTGTTGCCATATAGTATTCTCCTGTCTTTAGATTTTTATTCACTCATAAGTTTTCTTGCTTTTTGCTACTGCTTCATCAATAGTTCCTACATACAGGAATGCCTGTTCAGGAAGGTCATCATGCAGTCCATCCAGAATTTCCTTGAATCCCCTTATTGTATCCCTTAAAGGAACGTATTTTCCTTTCATTCCTGTAAACTGTTCTGCTACTGAAAACGGCTGTGAGAAAAATCTCTGAATTTTTCTTGCCCGGTTTACAGTCAGTTTATCTTCCTCATCCAGTTCGTCCATTCCAAGTATTGCAATTATATCCTGAAGTTCCTTATATCTCTGTAATACCTTCTGAGTATCCCTTGCAACTTTATAATGTTCATTTCCTACTATTTCAGGCTCAAGTATTCTTGATGTGGAATCAAGTGGATCCACAGCAGGATAAATTCCCAGGGATGCAATTTGTCTTGACAGAACCGTAGTCGCATCCAAATGTGCAAACGTAGTTGCAGGTGCCGGATCTGTAAGGTCATCTGCCGGTACGTAAACTGCCTGTACAGAAGTTATTGACCCTGTGTTTGTGGAAGTTATTCTTTCCTGCAGTGCCCCCATTTCCGTTGCCAGATTTGGCTGATATCCCACTGCTGAAGGCATTCTTCCTAAAAGGGCTGAAACTTCTGCTCCTGCCTGAGTAAATCTGAATATGTTGTCAATAAATAACAATACATTCTGTCCTTCCTTATCCCTAAAATATTCTGCCATTGTAAGTGCTGTAAGACCTACCCTAAGTCTTGCACCAGGTGGCTCATTCATTTGTCCATAAACTAATGCTGTTTTATTAATAACTCCACTTTCCTTCATTTCGTTATAAAGGTCTCTTCCTTCTCTTGTTCTTTCTCCTACCCCTGCGAATACAGAAAGTCCTCCATGTCCTTTTGCAATATTATTTATAAGTTCCTGTATCAGTACAGTCTTTCCTACTCCCGCACCACCAAACAGTCCTATTTTTCCACCTTTAAGATATGGAGCCAGTAAATCTACCACCTTTATTCCTGTTTCAAGTATTTCACTGTCAGTCCCCTGCTGTTCAAATGAAGGGGCTTCCTTATGTATTGAATCCATCAAATCTGCACTGATTGGTTCCCCGTTATCAACAGGTTCTCCCAATACATTAAATATTCTTCCAAGTGTCTGTCTTCCCACTGGAACCTGTATAGGTTTTCCTGTGTCTACTACTTCCAGACCTCTTCTTAGTCCGTCTGTCCCTGTCATTGCAACTGCCCTGACAACATTATTACCATTATGGGAGTGCACTTCGGCAACTAACTTCTGGCCATTATCATCATACACTTCCAGGGCATTATATATATCTGGCAGCTGATCTTCAAATTTAACATCTATGACCGGTCCTATTATCTGAACCAGTTTTCCCTTGTTAAGCAACTTTTTTTAACCTCCTATGCTTATTTCATATCTTTTTCTTTCATATATTTCTTCAGTTTTTATTCTTTATTCCTAATTTTATTTCAATGCTTCCGAACCACTTACTATTTCAGATAATTCCTGTGTAATCATTGTCTGACGTTCCCTGTTATACTTAACAGTAAGTTTATTTATCATTTCTTCAGCATTGTCACTTGCCTGTTTCATGGCAGACATTCTTGCCGAATGTTCACTGGCAGAATTTTCAAGTAATGACTGATATATTTTTATATTCAGCACTTTAGGGAATAAAGAACGTAAAACTTCTTCTTCCGAAGGTTCAAATACATATTCCTTATTAGGAAGCCCTTCCTTTTTCAATTGGAAGAATTTTTCTACCTGAATACTGTATTCTATTGCAGAAACAAATCTTGAAAAAATTATGTACACTTCATCATAAAAAAATCATTCAGATAGAACTGTACAATATCTTCACTTATTTTTTTACCTTTTTCAAACATAGTTTCAGGTATTAACTGTGTATATTCACTGTCTACCGGTATATTTCTTGACTTGCAGTAATCTTTTGCTTTTTTTACCTATTGTAATTACCGAAACTTCCTTATTTTCCTTTTCAAAAATTCTTTTTCATTCCTTCAAGTTTTCTAAAGGGTATTTTGAATTAAAAGCTTCGCATAATCCTCTGTCAGATGTCATTACAATAATACCTATTTTTCTTCACTTCAGGCTTTCCATCAAATATTTCATAGTTATGGCTTTTTCATTCCTGCAACCAGATTATCAAAAGGCTATTCCAATTGTCTTTTGCATATTCCCTTGATTTCAATGTAAGAACCTGAAATTTTTTAAATTTAGTCGAAGAAACTATATTCATTGCATTAGTTATCTGACTGGTATTTTTTACACTGTCAATTCTTTCCTTTATTTCCTTCATATTTTCAGCCATTTATGTCACCTACCATACATAATCCTGCTTGTAGTTTGTAACGTATGCAATCAGTTTTTCATTAATTTCATCTGTAACTTTTTCTTCCTTCTTTATTTCAGATAAAATTTCATTTTTCTGTTCTCAGACTTCCAATCAGGTCATGTTCAAATGCCTTTACCTTTTCTGTTGGGATATCATCAAAGTAACCGTTTGTAACACAGAAGAAGGATACAACCTGTTCTTCAACTCTGTATGGATTATATTGGCTCTGTTTCAGAACCTCCATTATTTTTGCCCCTCTGTTAAGCTGATCTCTTGTAGCTTTATCAAGATCTGACCCAAACTGTGTAAATGCCAGCAGTTCATTATATTGTGCCAGTTCCAGTTTCACTTTTGATGCAACTTGTTTCATTGCTTTTATTTGTGCACTTCCTCCAACCCTTGATACTGAAACTCCTGGATTTATTGCCGGTCTGAATCCTGAATTAAACAGATCTGTTTCTAAAAATATCTGTCCATCTGTTATTGAAATAACATTTGTAGGTATGTATGCCGAAATATCTCCTGCTTTTGTTTCTACAATTGGCAATGCAGTTATAGAACCTCCACCTAGTTCATCACTAAGTTTAGCGGCTCTTTCAAGTAATCTTGAGTGAAGATAGAATACATCCCCAGGATACGCTTCCCTTCCTGGCGGTCTTCTAAGCAGAAGCGACATTTCCCTGTATGACACTGCGTGTTTTGACAGGTCATCATAAATTATAAGTACGTGTTTTCCCTGCTCCATAAAGTATTCTCCCATTGCAACACCCGCATATGGTGCAAGATATTGCAGAGGAGCTGATTTCTGAAGCTGTTGCGGCAACTATTATTGTATATTCCAATGCTCCAAGTTCTTCAAGCTTTTTATATATTTGTGCTACTGTTGATCTTTTCTGACCTATTGCTACATATATACAAACTACATCATTATTTTTCTGATTAATTATTGTATCTATTGCAATAGCTGTTTTTCCTGTCTGTCTGTCTCCTATAATAAGTTCCCTCTGTCCTTTTCCTATTGGAAACATTCCATCAATTGCCTTTATTCCTGTTTGAAGTGGCTCACTTACAGGTTTTCTATCTATTATTCCGTAAGCTGGTCTTTCTATTTTTCATATATTTTGAAGCTTCAATGCTTCCTTTTCCCGTCAATAGGCTCTCCCAAAGCATTTACAACTCTTCCTAGAAGGCCTTCTCCCGAAGGAACCTCTGCAACTTTTCCGGTACTCTTTACAGTTCCTCCTTCTTTTATTCCTCTGGATTCACCAAAAATAACTGCTCCTATATTATCTTCTTCAAGGTTCAGTGCCATTCCCATGACACCATTTTCAAACTTCAGCAGTTCTCCTGACATTGCCTTGCTTAATCCATATACTCTGGCTATTCCATCTCCTACTTCCAATACAGTTCCTGTATTTGCAACATCCAGCGATTTATTATATCCTTCTATTTCATTACGGATAATTTTACTGACTTCTTCCGGTTTAATTCTCAAGAAAAAAACACCTCCTGTTCTAAAATATTTTTCTTCATGTTTTCAATCTGATTTTTAATTGAACCGTCTATTACCTGATTACCTACTTTTATAATTCCTCCACCTATAAGATTTTTCATCAACAGAAAGGTTTAATACTATTTTCTTGTTATATTTTCCTTCCAGTTTTTATAAGTGCCTCTCTCTGATTCTCTGACAATTCCTTTACAAAAGTTGCATTTACAGGCAATTTGTTATTTTTTTCTCATAATAAATTTTTAAATAGCTGTCCCTTATTTTTATCAGAAAGGGCAACTCTTCCTTTTTACAAGATATTTTATTACATTGAAAGGCATCTTCACTTACAAAAATCAAAAGATTTATGTAAATATTCCACTTTTTGTCATATTTTTATTGACGGATCCAGCAGGAATAATTTAAAATCTTCATCTTCCTGTAGTTTTCAGCCAGAATATTAAGTGCCTCCCTTTATTTCACCTATTTTTACCTGAAGACTCAGCTATATCATAAATAGCCGTTGCATATCTTTTAGCTATTGCCTCCTTGTCCATTCTGTTAATCTCCTATTTCATTAATAAAGTTGTCTATTATTTCATCCTGCTTGTCATTTTATATTTTGCTTAATAATTTTTTTTCTGCAAGCTCGACAGCCATTTCTCCGACTTCCTTCTGAAGTTCAAATTTAGCATTCTGTCGCATTTTTTTCAATATCCGCTTCAGCTTTCATCATCATTCTTTCCCTATTGTTCATTGCTGAAGAAACAATCTGGTCTTTTTCTTTCATCTGCCTGTCTCTCAGCTTTAATAAGTATTTCATTGGCTCTTCTTTTTGATTCCCTTTTTCAGTTTTTTTCCATCGCTTTTTCTGTTCATCAAGTTTTTCTTTTTCTTCCTCTACTATTTCCATTTCTGATAAGGCAAGATGTTTTCTATCTTCAAGGACTTTACCTATTTTCTTTGAAAAAAACTCTCCAGAAAAAAATAAACCAGCACTAGAAAATTTATTATTTGAATAGCCATTGTAAAATCTATATTTACTAATTTTGCTCCTTCTGACATTTCTTTTCTCCTTAATATTTACGTACTGCATTAACTGTTAATACACAATTATCCTTTTTAAGAATATTAAAAGGAATGAGATTACCAAGGCGTAAATCCCTGTTGACTCAGTTATTGCCAACCCTGTAATTAAAGTCTGCATTATATCCTGTTTTGCTTCAGGTTGTCTTGATATTGCCTCAACCGCATATCCTGTAGCAATTCCTTGCCCCAGTCCTGCTCCTATTCCTCCTATTGCCGCTATTCCTGCTCCTAATAAAGCTGCTGCCTGTACTATTCCTTCCATAACTTTTTATCCTCCTATTTTTTTGTTTTTTTATTTATATTTTTAATTTATAAAACTTAATAATTTCTAATTTTCTTCTTCCGCTTCTTCTCCAAGCACTTCTCCAACATATACTGATGACAGCATAGTAAAGACAAATGCCTGTATTATTCCTACAAATCCGTCAAGATAAAGCTGTATCAGCATTGGCCACCCTACTGAAAATGAAAAGCTTCCCTGAAGGGCATTGTGAGTCCATGACTGGATAAGTCCTCTTCCTACAAGGCTATATAAAAGTCCTCCTATTACAAGTCCTGCCAGCATATTCCCAAATAATCTCATTGAAGTGTTCAATATTTTGGATATTTCCCCTACGATATTTATAGGAAGCATAAACCACGCCGGATGCATAAGGCTCTTTATATAACCCAGCACTCCACCTTTTCTTATACCAACTGATACAAACAGTACCGCTACCACAAGGGATAACCCTATCGCTGTATTCGGATCTGCTGTAGGAGTTCTGAAAAAGTGTCCTACTGTATATCCTTCGGGTCCCTTAGTTACTGTTACAATAAAGGGAAATAAAAACAGACTTAAATTTGAAAAAAAGTATAAATGCAAATAATGCTGAGAAAAAAACGGCATAAATTTTTCTTATACTTTCCAAATGTAACTAAAAATGTATTTTCAATAAAATGATAATACTCTTCTAAAAATAATCTGCATTTTACCTGGATTCGTAACACTTATATTTTTCACTCCCTGTTTAACAAAAATTACTATTAAAAGCATTATTGCCCATGTATTTAAAAACCGTCTGGCTTAAACTCAAATTATATTTTCCTAAAAACAAAGTTATAGTAATGTGGCGGTTCTACCAGTCCATCAGGCATTACAAACTTTACAGGTAAAAACTTGTAATAAGTGACAGTATGATGTTGACAACCAGCATTAAAATAAATAGCCCCAATATGGAAATAACTATTTTCTTTTTCATTCTTTCATCTCCTTCCTTCTAGAAATTGGAATATCAGGTATAAATCTGAATTTCCGCTTTTTTTATTATACTCCTATCATTTTTATTTTTGCAAATATATTTTTTTAAGATTTCTTAATATACTTTGAAATAAAACTATTTATAAATATGGAAAATTTAAAGGAAAGGCTACCTGCCCTGTTGCTGCAATATTTCTGCAAAAACACTGTCTGCATAATATTTTTACTTATATACTACAAAAAGCACTCCAAAACAGAAAAACAATCATACGCTTTATAAATTCAAGTGTTCCTGCAATTTTTCCATTTAATTTCACATGAAGGATTTTTATATGTTCCTGATATTAACAGATACGTATTTAAAAGGGAAATAAGACTTCCAGTAAAAATCCCAGATATATTTCTTCCTCTGCAATAAACACACCTGCAATAAGTGATATAACAGAAATACATATTGTTATTACATAAGTTCTTTTTATCATTTCAGGTATATTTTCAAACATTTTTCTCTCCATTTATCAAATATTTTCTACTCACTATTTTATATCCTTACCTGTTTTATAAGGGACCAGTATCCTGTAAAAAGCCCTAATATAGAAATATTATGAGTACTATTGGCTGCTGTTTCTTAAATACAAATTTTTCCAGCAGAAGATATGCACCCTAACATTAGTATAATAGGCCCTGCCAAAAATATAAATCATATTTGTTGCTATAGAAAAGTATTTCATAAGAATATTATTTTTCTTATGTCTTTATTTCCTTTGCCTTATCATATCTGCCAAGACGTTTTTCTATTTTTTTCCAGTCTTTCCTGTCTTTTTCTTCACTATCTTCATTTTCTGTCTTATCTTCATTACTTTTCCAATGAAAAAAACATCATCATTCATATTTTCTTCAAAATATTTATTTTCTGCTGTATCATCTCTTTTATTGACTTCTTTTTATACTTTTACTGCTTTTTTTAATATATCAGACATTTAACTTCTCCTAATTTACCTATATTTTTAAATATAAAAAAATATTCTGCTTTCCCCAAAATCAGGATTTGTAGCAGCATCAAAAATTTTCAAAACCGGCTTTTTTGAACTGTTTCACAACCCATTCAGGCTCATATATAAATTTGTTATGCTGTTCATTATACTTTCTGAATAAGTTATCCCTTCCTGCTGTCTTATAAACAAATCTATTTCAACAAAATATTTACTTTTCAATTTTTCATATCTCCATATACTTGTATATTCAGGCTCTTCATCTAAAAATATTCCATTTTCAAATATTTCTTCAAATATTTCTTCTGTTACAATATCAAATATGAGATATCCAGCCTTTTTAAAGATTTTTATAGGCTTTTGATATGAAACTTTTTAAATTCTGTCTTATTTTCAAAATAGTTTACTCGTATCAAAATTACACATAATATAATCAGCTTCATTACTATGCTCATAATTTACAATATCCGCCTTTACAAAGCTTATAATCATTATTTTTCAGATTTTTGAGACTTTATCTTTTTCAGCCATTTCAAGCATTCCTTCAGATATATCAACTCCTGTAACTGAAAAATCCGTCATCTAAAAAGCCTGTATATGAAATTCTCCTGTTCCACATCCCAGATCCAGAACCTCTCCCTTTAGTCTTAATATATGTTTTAAGAAACTTGTACCAGCCTTTATAATCCACATGTTTCATAAAAACATCATATACTTCAGCAAATTCCTTGTGCATTTCACAACCTCTTTTCTATTCAATTCCTCTTTTTATTGATAAATTATAATATTTTTTCATATTTTTGTCAAAAATTTTCACCCCTGTTTTAAACAATAACCTATCCTTAAAATCAAAAAAAGAAACTGAGTTATAATTTATAAAAATATACTCCCTATATTGAAATATATTATTTACTTTTTCATTATAAAACAGTTCCTTTTTCATATTTTTATTGATTTTTCCTATAAATCATCAGGGCCAAATGAATAAGGCAGTAATTCATTTATCGACCATATTTTATACTTTTTATCCTTATTTGTCAGAATAATGACTGTATCCTTATCAGAAAAATTCTGAAATTACCTGTCTGCAGGCTCCACAGACTAATTGGTTCAGGTGTACCTCCGGTCACTACTAACAGTTTGATTTTTTTCATTCCTTCAGTCACTGCTGTGGGAATTACATTTCTTTCTGCACATATTCCTAACCCATAGGAAGCATTTTCCACATTTCACTCCTCTGAATTTTCTTCCCTGTTCATCAATCAGCAATGCCGCAACAGGAAATTTAGAATACGGAACATACGCATTTTTAAGTATATCATTTTGCTTCGTCTATGTATCCGGATATTTCTTCTTCAGTTAATTTTATTTTTCCATTTATTTCTTTCATAATTTTCTCCTGTTCATTAGTCTGTATCCTATAAACTTAAAGCACTTTTCAAGAGCTACTTCAATCATGTCATTGAATGTAAGCTGTCTTTCTTCTGCAAGTAACTTCTCCTGTAACTAATGAATCACTTATTGTTAAAAGAGTCAATGCTTTTACTCCAAATTTTGCAGCTGTCGTATACAGTTGAGCAGTTTCCATTTCTACACATAGAACTCCAAATTTTGCCCATTTTTTCCATCCTTCAGGGTCATCTCCATAAAAAGTATCACTTGTAAGGACATTTCCAGGTTTCATGTTCAATCCTTTTGCTTTTCCAGCTTCATAAGCTTTAAACAGTAATTCTGCACTTGCAGTAGGTGCATAGTCAGCTCCGTTAAATCTTAATTTGTTTATTGCAGAATCTGTAGAAGCAGCCATTGCAATAACTTCATCTCTTATTTTTACATCTTCCTGTAAAGATCCAGCTGTTCCTATTCTTATTAAATTTTTACATCCATATTCATTGATTAATTCATGAGTATAAATTCCTATTGAAGGTACTCCCATTCCTGTTCCCTGAACAGATACTCTTTTTTCCTTTATAAGTTCCTGTAAATCCTAACATTCCTCTTACATTGTTATATTGTACTACATCTTCCAAAAATGTTTCTGCAATATATTTCGCTCTTAGTGGATCTCCCGGTAATAATACCGTTTCTGCGATATCTCCTTTTTTTGCTCCTAAGTGCGGTGTTGCCATATTTGTACCTCCTAAATTTTATTTTTATATTTTTAGCCAATTTCTTTTAAAGCTCAATGGCTTTTTCAACTAAATTAACTGTTATCCTATTATAACATAATTCCCATAATTATTTCATCATAATAATTTCCATTTTTCAGTTTAAATGCTCTACGGACTCTTCCCCATTCTTCAAAACCAATTTTTTTATATATTCTAATTGCTTTTTCATTATTCTCAAAAACTCCAAGTTCGACTTGTTCATATCCTGTATCTTTTTGCTATTTGAGTATTCGGGTAATTAATAAGTTTCCTATTCCTAAATTCCAGTATTTTTTTCTTACCATCACTCCAAAAATTGGCTCTATGCTTAAGTTTCATCATATTTGAAACATCACTGAGACTTATACTTCCTGCAATTTCTCCATTTTAAAAATGCAAAAAAATCAACACTTTTCTTCTCATCTTCTGAGTATTCTTTCAGAAATTTTTTTCAACCTGCTCTATTGAAAAAATTTACCTCTTCAGGATATCTAATCAGAAAAATCTGTTTCGCTGTTTGTAGTTTTCCTGTATTCCATAAATTTTTCAGTATCTTCTTCTATAGAACTTCTTATCCGACAAGTTATTCCATTTTTCAGTTGATGTTCTTCCAATGGTAAAATCAAGTATCACCCTCCCTTTTATGTATCCAGCTTTTGTTCTTGAATAAATTTCCACAATTTCACTATTCTACTCATGTTCCTTGCATGCCAGTTCTTCTACTTCCAGCTTAAATACACATACAGAATTTACCATTTTTTTCATTGAACTGCCATTTTGTTTTTCCAGTATTATGTTTCATAATTTCAATAAGTCCTTGAATCTTTTCATCATAATCTTTCAACAATAAAAAAACCTTTTCCTGTTCCTATAATACTCTGAAATGCTGAAGTATACGTACATGCAACATCATCTTTTCCATATATTCTGTGATTTCGTGTCAAGTTCAAAGCCTACATTGTTATTTTCTTTCATTATATCATGTTTTCTTCCTGTTTTTGCACCATGAAAGTAAAATATAAATTTTTCATTCCTCTCAACAAACCCAAAATTTAAAGGAACTATATAAACTTTTCCATTATCATTAAATCTAATCTGCAGCAATCACACTCTGATATAATCTCCTTTTATTTTTACCCTATCTGTTATTTCCCTATCTTTTTCTTCTCATAATTTTATATTTTCTCTCCTTCAGCTGCAAATTTAGTTGTAAAACCCTACATCTTAATCAAACAGTGCTTCCCAAACATCTGATTTATATGCTTCAAAACACATTCTAATCTGCTTTTCAGTATTTCTTATTTCTGAAAGTTCAGGTAAATTATCAATTTCAAAAATACCCTCTTTCAGATGTTTCAATATTTTTGACAAATTCACATTCATTATCGTCAGTTATTCTGCAAAGAACAAAAATTTTTGTAACTCCATAGGGAACTGTACCTAAACCACATCCTAAATTATTTTTCACGCCATCCTGTACAGCTATAATTTTTTCTGCAGTTACATTTATTCCTGCTTCTTCCAGTACTTCCTTTACAGTGTTGTCTGCAACTGACTGATCCACATCTACCCAGCCTCCAGGAAGCGACCATTTCCCATCCCTTTCCTTTACCATGAGAACTCTGTCTTCCTTAAATACTGCTGCACGGCAGTCAATCTTAGGTGTCTGATACCCGACTTCATTACAGAAAAGATTTTTCACCTTTTCCACTGGAATATCTCCTTTATGAGCCACTATTTCTGCTGAAATTTCCCTTATCCGTGTATATCTTTCCACATCAAACACATCTTTCGCATAATTTAGTCCTGCCTGCGACAAACTCTGTAATTCCATGGCCCATTTTAGCCACTGTTCCCTATCTTTCATATTAAGTCCTTCCGATAAAAATAACCTTTTATAATATTTCCTTAGCAAAACTTCCTTCTTTTTCAGTTCCCAATAGAAGTTCTTCAACTGTTGCAGCAATATCGGCAAAAGTTTTTCTAGTTCCAATATTTACATTCTTTTTAACATTTTTACCACAAATTAATATTGGTATGTATTCTCTTGTATGGTCTGTTCCTTTGTATGTAGGGTCATTTCCATGATCCGCAGTGATAATAAGATTTCATCATCTTTCAAGTTCTTTTTGGATTTCAGGAAGCCAGTTGTCAAATTCAATTAATGCTTTTACATAACCTTCTACATTTCTTCTATGTCCGTATACAGCATCAAAAATCAACTAAGTTAGTGAAAATCAATCCTTTTGTATCTTCCTTCAATGCGGCCACTGTTTTTCTTAATTCCATCCAGGTTATCCTGATTAGCTTTTCTGTTGTCTGTAATTCCTTTTCCATTGAAGAGGTCGCTTGTCTTACCAATTCCCACTACATCAAGTCCAGCTTTTTCCAATCTTTCAAGCATACTTTCTCTTGGAGGGTCAATGGAGAAGTCGTGTCTGTTCGCAGTTCTCTTAAATTCTCCTACTTTTTTACCAACATATGGTCTTGCAATTACCCTTGCAACAGGTGATTTCTCATTACAAATTTCAAGTGCAATTTCACACGCTTTGTAAAGTTCTTCCAATGGTATAATTTCTTCGTTTGCAGCAATCTGGAATACAGGATCTGCTGAACCGTAAACTATCCAGTTACCTGTTTTTATCTGCTCTTCTCCATATTGATCAATTGCGACAGTTCCTGAAAGTGGCTTATTTAACATAACTTTTCTTCCGGTTTTTTCTTCAAATTCCTTTATAACCTCATCTGAAAATCCATTCTGGTAGTTTGGAAATGGTCTTTCCAATGGTACTCCTGCAATTTCCCAGTGGCCAGTCGTAGAATCTTTTCCATGTGATACTTCAATAGCTCTTCCGTAAGCCCCTTCAGCATTTTCAACAGCTGGTGTCCCTTCAATTTCAGTAATATTTCCAAGCCCTAATTTCCCCATATTAGGCAAGCTCATTCCTCCATAAGCTTTAGCCATATTTCCTAAAGTATTTGACCCGCAATCATCAAATAAATTTGCATCAGGCAATTCTCCTGCTCCAACACTATCCAAAACTATTATTGTAACTCTTTCCACTTTTCCCATTCTTCTGCCTTTCCTTTCTTTTTTTATTAATTATATTATACCTTTTTATATTTTTTTAAAAAGCAAATTAATTGCATACTTTTTGTTTTTTTATTCATCTGATCCATAAATAATCATCAACAAATGTTCTTTGTATCGTATTATTCCTGCTGAAAAAACATTGTATGCATAAAATTCACTTAAAAATATCTTCATATTTCTTTATCGCTAAATAAAAATTTACAGGCTCACCAAACCAATGTATTATCTGATAAAAAACATCTTACATTCCAGTATTGTTCTTTTTTATCTACTTTATTTTCTAAAGTTTTTCAATTATTTCCTCAACAGTAAATTCTGTTTGCAAATTTAATAAATTCAGAAATTCTATCATAACCAGCTTTTTGTTTCATTTTGTTTTATCAGCTTTTCGTATTTTTCTATTTTTGAAAAACAATATTCAATTTTTCCAATTTTTTTCTAATATTATCATCTTTTTTTCTCAGATGAACTACTTTCATAATATTGCAATAATTTTTTTCTTTATTATTTCATTCAAATCATTATTTTTATCATTATCAATAAAAAAATGTATCAATATATATTGCCGTATATTCAGGGACAAACTCTTCATCCCATTATTCCAACACATTGAGACACCTTCAATAAATCCTTCAATGTAATCCTTATTCTTCATTGTAATAATTCCTTTTCAAAACCATTATTTTTTTAATAGAAAAATATAAACATGTGTAATATCCATATAAATACATACTATTTTTATAATTTCAATTATAATATTTTTTTATAATTTTTAGGCATGACATCATTTTGAAAATAATAGAAATTAAATTTTTACACTATTAAAATTTGTATTTTTATAATTAATTATTACTTTTTTTATCTGTTTCAGAAAAATCATCCATAATATAAATTTCTTTTTTTCTTTTCAGATATTGATATACTGTAATTATTATATCTTTTTCATAATATAATCTTTTTTTAAAAAAATCTTATTACAGTTATTACAAGTAATAATATTATTATTGTAAACAATTTAATCATTAAATTTAAATATCCCCAAAGCAATTCCAACTGAAAAAAATTATCATTAAACTAAATACTGCAAAACACATCATATAATGCTTTTCAAAAAAATTGAATATTTTACATATAATTTTTTTCTCCATTCACTTTTTCACGAATTTCTTTTTTTGGGATAACCTATTTTCTCCAACAAATATTCCAAAAATTTCATCTTTATTTTTTTATGTCACAAAAATATAACTTTTTATGATTACTTTCTATTGAAACATCAATTATTAAATTACAGAAATACTTATAAATATTCATTGAGCTGTCAAAGTTTAAAAAAATATCATACGAACCTAATATTTTTTTCTCACTGTCAAAGTTTTTATATCATTATATGCAATAGTTTTTCTCAAAAAAATAGACCTTTTATTTTCACTCCATAATCAGAAAAAAATCAAATTTCATCTTATTTTTAATAATCATTACTAAAAAGAAATCTATATATAAAATAACTTATTCCAATAGCTAAAAAATATTCCACCTTTTCTTTTTCATTAAATAAAATATGAATTCCTCCTAATAAATGTCCTAAAAACAGTATTAGAAAAAAATATATCCCACATATTAATTTCAAATTTTGAATATTTTAGTTTTCATCAATTTATCTCCATATTTTATTATTTCTTCCGATACTTTCTCCCTTTCTTCTCTCCAAATGCCTCCAAAATCCCTATTTTTTTACAAGTTTATTCAAAAATCTTCTCGCCGTAGAATCCGAAACATTCAAAATCTTTTGAACTTCACTATTATCAATATAATTATTTTTTTCTCAAAATACACTTCCAGTATTTTTCAGCCTTTGTAGCTCTTTATCAGTCATTTTATCAGTCAAAATATCAGTCATTTTTAAGTCATTTTTGCAATTCTTCTAGAGTTTCTTTTATAATTTCAAGAATAAATGTAATAAATAGCGTAGATTCTCCAGCAGTATTTGATAAATTTATCGCTTCATAATACTTTCTGCTGTTTTTCTGAATCAAAGTTTCAATTGAAGCCAAGCAAAAAAACTCTTTCCATTTTGACAGGATTAATGTATGCCAAAAGCCGTCCTAATCTTCCATTTCCATCTTGAAACGGATGAATAAATTCAAATTCATAATGAAATACACAAGCCTTTTATTAGTGGATGAACTTTACTTTTAACCATGAAAAAAAGTTGTTCAATTAATTCAGGAATATATTGAGGTGGTGTTCCTGCATGTATCAGCTGATTTTCCTGATAAACTCCTGCTCCTTTTTGTACGAAATCTGCCACTTTCATTTATTAATTCAGTTGTCATTATTTTATGGGCCTTGAGTAAATCTTTAATTGAATATGGACTTAATAAAGTTAACTTCTCATAGATTTCATAAGCATTCTTAACTTCTTTTTATATCCTTTGGAGGAGCTAAAATTTCTTTTTCCCATTAATCACATCTGTCACCTGTTCAAATGTTAGTGTATTTTTGCTCTATTGCATAGTGACGAATAAATTGTTTTTATTCTATTTTCTTCTTAAAACTGGATTTGAAGATAGTTTTTCTGAAACTATAATCATTCCTGTTAATTCAGTAATTTGAGCCACAAGCTCAATTATCTCATTTGTAATCTCAAATGGTGGACTATAACCATATTCTTTTTCCATATTAAAACTATCCTTTATCATTTCTTTCTTTTATCTGTGCACATAATTAATTTTCCTTTGATTAAAAACCATCTCCATTCATCTTTGAGGCAGATATTCATAACTTCGATTTTTATCTTTTCCATCTCCATTTGGAAGCACTTCAAATGTATTATAATCTACACCTTCTAAAAATTTCTCCCTCAAAATAAATATTTTTATCATCTTTTTATAAACCAGTTATTCAAAACTTCTACTTTATCTTTATTAATTCTTTTTACTTCATAAATAAAATAGGATGAATCAAAACAGTTTAACATTTTATTTTTATATAATATACATTGTATTTATCTTTTTCCATACAATGTACCGTATATTATTCCATTTGGCAAAAATTCAAATGTTTCAGGATCTTTTAATTTTTCCAGATAATGAAGAATCTATTGCTTCACTTCCTCTATAAATATGATTTTTTTATCTTTCGTATAATCTTCATTTAAAACTTTAAAACTCATAATATCAGCATTTTCTATTTTTCATCCCGATAATAAACTTTTCCTTTATTTATTGAATAATAATCTCCTAAATTTTGAGCAATATCTCCAAAATCCTACATTTGCCAAAACTAGAAATAATATTACTTTTTAAAATTTTTTTCACAAATCATCCTTTCTCTAAATCCAAAAATTCCTTTACTTCCATGTGTCTTCCTTCATTTCCGCTTTCTTCATTCCAGAAACAAATTTATTCCCTTTTTACAAAAAATCTTAATTTCTTCTCAGTCCAGATTCCTTTATTTGGAATTCCTATTCTTGCAAGTTTCTATTTTCCTAGAATTTTAGCATTTTTCAAAGTCAAGATATAAATATTCTTTCATTTATTTTAGAAATATCATATTTAATTCCAAAATTTCTATTTTCTAATTTCTCTAATAAATTTTTCTTTTTCAAACATATTCTTTTCAATAATCTGAATTTCTGTCTTATTAAATCTGTCATCTATTCCAAACGCCTTTGTCAATTTTCCTGGGCCATTGCTCACCAGAATTCCGCTTTTCCCACGATTTTCTTCCATTACATTGACATTTAGAATAGGCTCTACTGCCCGAATTAATACTGCCTGCGGATTACCTTCCTCACATGAGACGATATTCAGCATTTTATGAGTATGCATCGTATAAATATAGACTGTTCCTGCCTTTTCAAATAATGCTTCAACTTTTGGAGTCTTCTTATTTCCATATCCGTGACAGGCTTTATCAAACTCTCCTAAATATGCCTCTGTTTCAACAATGTAACCCACAAATATTCCATTTTCATTTTTTAAAATCAGAATCTTTCCAAGCAGTTCCCTTGCCATTGTAACAGTATCTTTCTGATAAAATTTTTCTCTTTATTTCTAAAAGTCATCTCTTTTGTTTCCCTTTGTATTTTTACAAACTTTTACTCGACATATTTTTTTAACTGGCTCTTATGAATAAATCCCCTATATTCTTTGACCTTCCATTCTTTCTCATTTTTCAGAAGGGTAATCAGCATAGTGAATATAATACCAGTCGCCAGATTTTGTAATATATTTTACAACAGTTCCATTATCCATTTTTAAAAACAATTTTTGAATCTTTTGTCGGCTTTTTCACGTAAATTTGAATATCCATCCTTTGAACTTACTTCATATTTTTTTCAAATCAAATTTTTCATCCGGATCTATAAAATCTTCTTCCGAATCTTCTGATTTTTTTGTTTTAATTTCTGTTATTTTTGATTTTGCTCCACTAACTCTCTTTAATTCTGTAGCATAAGCATAAACTGTTGTAAAATCACATTCTGTATATGGTACCACCTTTTTTTATCTTTACTGTTGACTGAACTTCAAAAATTTCCTCTACGGATTTTTCTGCATTTTTGTACTCTTCCGGAAAATTTTTTTCTTTAATATTTCAGTTACAGTTTTCTCTGTCTTAACAGCTTCCTTTTTCATAATCCGCATCAATATCCGGATTATAATAATCAAAATTTCTAAGCCTCAATACTAACGGCTTTCCATTTACAATATCTTTATTTTCAGGATAAAACAGCATTTCACCATATCCTGCCGCAAAAACATGGAACATCTCTATCATTTTTATCCCAATCCATTTTTAAAGAAGTCCTTTTAAATTTAAAATTACCCCTTCATCAGTCAGCAGAACTTCATCAGCTTTCACATTCTGACTAAACCCAATCATAGAAACTAATAGTAAAAATCCAAAAAAATAAATAATTTTTAAGTTTCATTTTACTTCACCCCTCAGCTATTATTCAAAATATTTTAATATCCTGATTTTTCACTTTTCCATTCCTGTTACAATTGCTATTCCAGAACTTGTACCAAGTCTTGTTGCTCCCAATTCAATATATTTTTTTGCAGTTTTCAAGGTCTTTCACTCCACCACTTGCCTTAACCTCTGCTTTATCTCCGACTACTGATTTCATAAGTTCCACATCTTCAAATGTTGCCCTCCTGTTTCCAAATCCTGTAGAAGTTTTTTTACAAAATCAGCCTTTGCATTTAATGACAGTTCACATGCCTTTTTCTTTCTCGTCATCAGTAAGGTAACAAGTTTCTATTATTACTTTTTAATACGTTATTTCCAATAGTTTCCTTTGATTTCTCTGATTTCATTTTTCCACATATTCGTATTCTCCATCTTTTAATGCTCCAATATTTATAACCATATCTATTTCTGAGCACCGTCTTCTATTGCCCTTTTGCTTCAAAAACTTTAGCATCCTTAGACATTGCTCCCAAAGGAAATCCCACAACTGCAGCAACCTTTCACATCAGAATTTTTACCTGCTCATAAGCATATCTGACATTTGCACCATTTACACATACAGAAAAGAAATTATATTTTTTTGCCTCTCACATAATTTCTTAATATCTTCCTTTCTAGCAGTCGCCTTTAAAATTGTGTGATCGATAAATTTGCTTATTTCCATTATTATCATTCCCTTCTTTGATTTGTTATTTGTTGTTTTTATTTTATTATATTATATCGGCTTTTTTTATTCTTTTTAGTCAACTTTATTTTAAACAAAAAGATCTGGAAAAATCCATCCTTTTTATCATTAGCTTTTTATATTATAATTAAATTTTCTCTTATAAATTTTTCTAATTACATAGATTATTTTTAAAATTTCTGCTGTCTTTTGTTAAAAATTCTATCAGATTCATATGCTTTTTATCCCATTTCTTGACATATCAAACTCATCCATTGACATACATACTTTGGATAGTTGTCTTTAATATTTTCTAAAACTGAGAAATTCTCTTTCTTTTGTATCTTCTGATGCCAGTAGATAACTCACCTGAATATATATTGTTTCATCATTTTTACAGACAAAATCTACTTCAAGATTATCTACCTTTCCAATTTTTACATTATATCCTCTTCTTAACATTTCAAAAGTACACAATATTTTCCAGTACTTGATTTATATTTTTTTGATTATTTTTCCATTATTGCTTCTCTTATTCCCATGATCAGCTATGTAATATTTTTTTCATTCACATTCAATATCTTTTTTTCCTAATAAATCATTTCTAGCAACTCGATAAATTAAAAAAGCTTCTTCACATGCCTTTATATAGTTCAGTATTGTTTCTGTTGCAACTTTTCTATTCTCGCTTTTAAAAAAATTTAGAAATTGATGTTGCTGAAAAATGTATTTCCAATATTCATAACAACATAATTTATTATTCTTTCAAGCAAATCTGTATCTCTAATATTATTTCTCTGGGTAATATCCTTTAATATAATGGAAGCATATAAGTCCTGTAAATATTGCATACTTGCTTCAAAAATTATAATCCAAATTATGAAGAAATGGCATTCCTCCAAATTTTACATAGTCTTGAAATGCTTCTTTTAAATCTATTTCTTTATTTTTCTCTTTCATAATTTCAAAAAAACTCTTTAAATGAAAAACGGATACACAACAAATTCAATATATCTTCCCAGCCAGATATGTCGAAAGTTCCCCTGAAAGCAGCTTAGCATTTGAACCTGTAATATAAATATCAAAATTAAAGTCTTCATCCACCCTCAAAGAGTTCACATTTTTCCCATTCTTCCACTTTCTTGAATCTCATCTAAAAAAATATAGTAGCTCTTTATATTTATCATCAACCTTTATTTAAAAATAAAATCATACAATCTCTCATAATTTTTTTAGATTTCTATATTTCAAATTTTCAAAATTAATATAAATAAACTGATTTTTCATTTATTCCTCTATTTTTTTCAATTCCTCCATTAAAAGTTTTAACATAACTGATTTTTCCACTTCTCCTTATTCCTGTCAAAAACCTTTATCACATCTTTTATCAATAAAAAGGTACTATTTGTTTTTATATACTCATCTCTTTTTAACATCTTATTTCATCACTCTTTTCAATTATAACTTACAAAAAAATTAAAAAAATCAATATTTTTATCAGTTATATCTTACAAAAAAATATCTTTTTTACAATTTTATCAGTTATAACTTAGCAAATAAATACGAAAATTTAAAAAGATTAGCCTTTCACTTTATGCAAAAAACTAATCCTTACTTTAATTTATTAAAATTCATAATGTGTCCACATACTAATAATATTTATCCTTTTTTTCTTCCTCAATAACTTCATAAACAAGTCGATGTTGCTTATTAATTCTTCTTGAATAATATCCTTCAAATCTTTCGTTAGAATCTCGTAAGATGGTGGAGTTTGAAAAAGGATTTTTTTCTTTATAAGATTTATCAATTTATCTACATTATTTTTTTAATGCTGGAAATTGTTTTTATTTTTCTCCTTATCTTTATTAGCTTTCTTTAAAAATATAAATCTTATATTCTTCTACCATTCAAAAAAACCTCATAATCTTCATCAGTAGCATTCTTTTGCAGTTTCAATCTTTTCTTTCATATTTGGGATCTGATAATAAGTATAAAGTTTCTAGTAAACCGTTATATTCAGCTTCACTAATAATAATTGCATTTCCCTTTTTTTTGTATTCACATTAATAACATCGTTATAGTCAATCGCTGATTCTAAATAAGAAAATAAATTTTTTTCTCAAATTAGTTGCATTTGTATTTGTCACAAAAATCACTCCTTTCACTTATGTACATAATACAGTACACAAATAAAAAGTCAAGATTTTTTTTTATATTACAGAAAAAACCTTATCTTCTCAAAGTACTTCCACAACACAACCATCAAAAGCTACCATTATCACAAAAAAATTATGCCTAATGCCCAAAAATCCTGTGTCTTGAAGTGGTAATTTTACATTCATTCCATAAAATCCAAAAAAATCATATTTGGAACTGTGATTAGTATTGTCGCCGCTGCCAAAACTTTCATTGTAATATTCATATTATTTCCAATATATGAAGAGTATGTTTCCCTTGTTGTTTTACAAATTTCACAGTATGATGAAGATAAATCAAGTGTAAAGTTTATTTCCTGTAAAATTCTTGTCATATATTCTTCATATTGCTGAAATTGTTTATCTTCTTTCAAATTCTCAACGACATAATCCAAGTTTCTCATTGCAATATTGTAAACATAAAAAGCCTTGCTCCACTTCCGATAATGAAATCAATTTTTCATTGCTTTTGCTGTTCCCTTTAAAACTGTTTCAATATTATCGTGCTCACCAATCAAAAAGTCGTACATATTTATACAAACTTTGAGAAATTTTATGAAGCATATTTAGAAAAACGATTTTCCTCAAGAACATCATCCTCAATTCAGCATATTCTTCAACAAAATCATAAAAATCTTCAAAATAATCATCATCTAAAATGACAACTTTGTCCTCCTTCATACAAATCACAATTGGATTAATCTCGTAAGATGTAACCTCTTTATCTATCATAGGTTTTTTTCACAGTCGGATAATACAGCTTATAAATTTCCCAGTCTGATTTTGAAATTCTTGGAGTGAAAGTTTCTTCATCAATAACATTTTTTTATTTTATCTTCATCCATTTCCAATCTTTCAGATACAATTCTATAATCTTCATCTTTTAAATTATATACATATGAAAATTGTTTTTCCCACTTTTTGTATCTATTCTTTTTATCATAACAACCCTCCTCGATTATTCATAATTTTTTTCATTTTATGAATAAATTATATCAAAAAAATAAAGGGGGTTGTCAAGTATTTTATAATTTTTTTATAAACTCTTATATATTCTTCATTTCTGAATTTTTTTCTATAAATCCTAATTTCTTAAACAGATTAATAGATGGATTATCTATAGCTATATTATCATAAAATTCCTTTATTCCATTCTCTTTTTGCACTTCTACAAAGTAACTTTTATACCTTCAGTTCCATAGCCCCTGTTTCTCCATTTATCTAATATCAATATTCCGCAACAATAGGCATCTGTGCTTTCATCATATCTGTAATAAACTTCTCCTATATATTCTTTAAGATTTTTGTTATACAAATATCTGTAAAATCTTTGCCTTGAACATTTTTCCATCCAATAAAGCATACCATTCTTCCCATTGTTCTTTTGGAAAATTTATAGTTCCACCATATGCATGATTGTAGGGACATTGTTTCCGGATCACTTAAAAGTTTCTCTATAAACCACAATTCTTCAATTGTAGGACTCTTTAATACTATTTCTTCCATTATCAAGTTCCTTTCTGCACTTCAAATCCTGCTTTATTATAAAATATTTATAGCTGGAATATTACTGTCTGTCACATACAAAAACTATCTTTTCATACCCTTTTTCCCTGTGCTTTCATTAACAGTCTTGAAAGCAGGTTAGAGAAAAATTTTCCTCTCATTCAGGATACAGCCAATGTGACTATATATAGTTCTTCTTCATCAAGTACTGCTACTATTCCACCAGCTTAATATTTTCCATTTGAGTTACTTGCTATGGTGTATAAATCTTCTTCTTTTTCAGATTATATTCCATTCTTATTTTCATATTATTTCTCCTAGTTGCAGAAAACTCCTATTATTCTATTATTTCCAGTATTGCCTTCTGTTTTTCCACTTTTTCTTCTTGAATTACGTAGGCATCTCAAAAAGCATATTTTTAGAATCTTTCAACATTTTTGCTGTCATTATAATATATTTCAGCTATTTTTTTCATTTTTATTGACTTTATCTCCAACTTTTTCAATATTTTTTTATTCCAACAGCATGGTCTATCAAGTCTTCCTTAGTTGCTCTTCCAGCTCAATAATCATTGCAGCCTTTCCTATTTCTTCAGCTTTTATTTTTGAAACATACCCTTCTTTTGCAGAAAGTACCTCCATAACTTCTTTTGGCTGAGGAAGAAGGCTGTAATCATTTATCAGATTTCCATCTCCTCCGCTTTCAGTTATAAACTGTGACAATTTCTCAAGAGCTGTTCCATTGTTTATTACTTCATCTATCTTTTTCTTTCCTTCTGATAAATCTTTTATTTCACCTTTTGCCTTCAATGACAGTAAAGCAATAGTATAAACTACTTCATTAAGGTCTTCAGGACCATTTCCCTTTAATGTTTCTATAGCTTCCACTATTTCATTTGCATTTCCTATGGCATATCCTAAAGGTTCATCCATATTACTTAAAACTGCTTTTACCTGTCTTCCGGCACCTTTTCCTATCTCTATCATTCTTTTTGCCAATTCCTTAGCCTGATTAATATCCTTCATAAAAGCCCCGTCTCCTACTTTTACGTCAAGTATAATTACATCAGACTGTATAGCCAGTTTTTTACTCATAATGCTGCTTGCAATCAGAGGAATGCTCGGTACTGTTCCTGTAACATCCCTTAAGGAATAAAGTTTCTTATCAAGAGGAACTATCTTATCACTGTATCCCATAAGTCCTATCCCTGTTTTATTTGCTATGGAAACAACCTCTTCCCTTGTATTTGAAAATCTAAATCCTTCTATAGCTTCAAATTTATCTATTGTTCCTCCTGTATGTCCCAATCCTTTTCCAGAAAGTTTTGTAGTTCCCATTCCCAATGCTGACAATATTGGAGCCAGTACTACAGTTACCTTATCTCCAACTCCTCCTGTACTGTGCTTATCTACAAGGAATTTTTCAACATCATCAAATTTTACAATATCTCCAGAATCCCTCATTATAGTTGTAAATTCCAGCAATTCCCCAGCTGTCATATCATTAAAGTAAGTTGCCATAAGAAATGCTGACATTTGATAATCAGGTACATTTCCTTTTAAATATTCATTTAACAAAAAATGAGATTTCTTCTTTTGAAAGTTCTTCTTTATTTCTTTTCTTTTCTATTAAATCTACTGCTCTCATTATACCCTCCTAAAATATTTTTTATTTAATCAAGAAAAGCAGGAAAAAATCCTGCTTTTTGCTGTATTTAAATTTTTCTAACTGTTATTATTATTTACCTTGTACAGTAGGACTAACTACGATTTTTCCACTACTTATATCTTGTTTTATTTCTTCTAACTTTTTAATGTTTGCTTCTCCAATTTTATCTTTTTGTATTTTTGAAATCAGTTGTTCCTACACCATTTTCTTTAACACCAAATTCATGATGTTCGTTAGTGAATTTTCCTTCAAGAGTATCTTTTACTATGTTAAATGTAGCAACGTCAACATATTTCATCATTGAAGTCAAAATTGTTCCTGGAACTATATCATCCTGGTCAGAGTCTACTCCAATTGCATAAACATTTTTTTCTTTTGCAGCCTGGAATACTCCTGCTCCACTTCCTCCCTGCAGCATGGTAAACTACATCAGCTTTTTTTGTTGAATTAAAGTTTCTGTTTTTAGTTTTTGCAGATGCAGGATCGTTAAATGCATTACTTCCACCAATGTAAACTGATAATACTTTTATATCAGGATTTATGTATTTCGCTCCTTGAGCAAATCCAGCTTCAAATTTTTGGATAACAGGATTTTCCATTCCACCTATAAATCCAATTGTTCCTGTTTTACTCATCATTGCAGCCAATGCTCCTACAAGGAATGATCCTTCATGTTCTTTAAATGTTAAAGATGTAACATTTGGAAGTCCTGTAATTGTTTCATCAACGATAGCAAATTTCTTGATCAGGATAAGCTGTTGCAGCTGCCATTACTGATTCTTTTCATTGTGAATCCTACACCAATAATTAAATCATATTCTCCTGTTTCAGCAAATTTTTTTCCAATGCTTCTTTTGCTTCAGATTCTGCGTTTTTAGGTTCATATTCACTAAATTTAATACCTAATTCAGCTTTTTGCTTTTTCTAATCCGTGGAATACAGCATCATTAAAATGATTTGTCTCCTTTTTCCTCCTGTTGAATAAACAACTGCTATGTTCTTTTTAACATCAGCAGACTGAGCAACTTGCTTTTTCTCCACCATCTTTTTCTGTTCACCTTCTGCAGGGCTTTTGAGTTCCCACATGCTACAAACAGTACCAATGTAGCCATGATACTTAAAAATGTTAAAATTTTTCTCATTTTCGTTTCATCCTCCTATTTTATTAAATATTTTCATTGATAAATTATACCTTTATTTTTTTCATTTTTTTACAAACTATTTTTTTGTTATTTTTTTAAAAATTTTTTTCAAAAATAACATTTTATTTGTCATAAGGTTGTCCAGAAGCTTTTTGGCGCTCTAGCTTTTCCCTACAAATCCTATAAGTGCCAGCAATGTCAATACATATGGTATCATTGTCAGGAACTGCTGTGGAATAGGGAAATTTGAAGCCTTTATTACGTCAGCAAATGCCTGTCCAAAAAAGCAAACAGCAGACTTGCCAGTATTGCCCCTATTGGATTCCATTTACCAAAAATCATTGCCGCCATGGCCATAAATCCTCTTCCTGCCGACATATTGTTTGAGAAGGAAGGCAATGTTACTGCTGTAGGTATGCTCCTCCTAGTCCTATGTACATTCCTGATAAAATAACACTTATATATCTTATTTTATAAACACTTATTCCAACTGTATTCGCTGCAAGCGGATGTTCTCCAACCGCTCTTATTCTCAATCCAAGTACAGTGTGGAATAACAGATAATGACTTAAAATCGCAATTGCATATATTATTATTAATACTAGTTTTTATTTGCAAGGTGTGGTGCCTGAGGTGTAGTTCCTGCTACACCATATAATGTCTTTATTAGGAAGGATGTTGTTGCTACTGCAAAAAGGTTTATTGCAACTCCACTTATTATCTGATCCCCTTTAAGATTTATACTTATGACAGCATGAATAAGGGAGATAAGTCCTCCCTACTATTATTCCGGCAAGTATTCCTAAATAAGGATTTCCTGTAGCTATATTTACTACTGTTGTAGCAAATGCTCCACTTAACATTATTCCTTCAAGTCCGATATTTACAACTCCACTACGTTCAGATAGACAGGCTCCTACTGATGTTATCAATATTGGAGGTGCTATTACTATAGTTTGTTCTATTAAAAATTTTATAATCTGAAATATATTCATTATTTCCCTTTCTCTTCGATACGAAAAATTTTAAATAAATTTTCAGAAGCAACAAAGATTATTATTAAAGCCTGTATTATTGAAACTATTTCCTTATCAACCTGATATCTAAGCTGTAATGTAGATCCTCCAACATCAAGGGCAGCATAGAATATCCTGCTATAAGTATCCCAAAAGATTATTTTTTTCCAAGTAGTGCAACTGCCAGTCCTGTAAATCCGGCATCACCCATTATACTTTCTGTGTATACATACTGTGCTGATCCTCCTAAAACTCTTTCAGCACCACCTAGACCGGCACATATTCCTGCCAGTCCCATTGCAAGAAACATCATTTTCTTAGGACTGATTCCTGCATTTTCCGCAACAGTTTCGCTATTTCCTACAGCCTTTATGTCATAACCTGTTCTAAAAATATTTAAAGAAAAAGGTAAATCGCTATTACTAAAATAACTACAATAACAAATCCAAGATTTAAACGCTGTTTTGTAACTTTAAAGAAAAGAGTAGGAAGTTTTGCTCCATCAAATATCTTTTCTGACTGTGTATTTCCTGCTTTAGCATCTTTTAAAGGTCCGTTCAGAACAAAATTCTGAAATTCGATAATTATATAGTTCAGCATAATTGTACTGATTACTTCATTTACACCAAATTTTGACTTCAGATAACCTGCAAGCCCTGCCCATAAAAAAATCCTGCTATCATTGCAACAATAAGAACTATAAGCAGATTACCTATAACATAGTTTCTAAATGTTACTGCCCAGAATGTTGCTGGCAAGTCCACCTGCTATCATTTGCCCCTGTGCCCCTATGTTAAATAGTCCGGCTTTAAAAGCCACCATTGCGGCAAGTGCTGAAAATATAAGTGGTGTAGCCGTCAATAATGTTCTCGCAAGTCCACTCATGAAAGGTGATCTTGGTGAAGTCTGATAAAATGCAGATTTTGCCATGTCTGCGTATGCAAATATTGATTTACTCCTTTTTAATATCATTATAATGCCTCCAACAAGCAACGCAATCAGAACTGCTATAAGCGATGGCATTATTTCCTTAAATCTCTTACTCATCTAATTTTCCTCCTGCCATTAAGATTCCTATTTTTTCAGTAGTAGCATCCTTTTCTGTCCAGCATTCCCTACAATTTTTTTCCAGAGTGCATTACTGCTATTCTGTCGCTTAAAGCCATTATTTCAGACAATTCTGCTGACACTACCAATATTGCCTTTTTTTCTTAGTTTTTTCATTTAAAAATAGTGTTATGTATCATTTCAATAGCTCCTATATCCACCCCTCTTGTAGGCTGAGCAGCTATTATAAATTTATTTTCCTTTTCCAGTTCCCTTGCAACAACTACCTTCTGCTGATTTCCTCCGGAAAGTCCTCCAAACTTGATTTTTCCATCTGTCGGTCTTATATCATATTTCTGTATGTATTCATCTGTCTTTTTAGCAAGCAGTGAATAATCAAGAAGCATTCCCTTCTGATATACATTCTGTACTCCTAATGCCATATTTTCTTCAATTGTAAAGTCATCAAGAGTTGCTCTTTTATGTCTATTTTCAGGTATGTGTGATAATCCTTCTGTCTTATGCTTCCAGCATCTTCATGTGTTAAATCCATCCCATCAATAGAGTAGCTTCCACTTTCAATTTTTGAAGTCCTGCCAGTGCTTCTATAAGCTCTGTCTGACCATTTCCTTCAACTCCGGCTATTCCTAGTATTTCACCTCTTTTTATATCAAAGGAAATTCCTTTAATTTTTTTCTATATTGTTGTCACCTTTTACTACAATATTATCAACTTTTACAACAGTTTTTTTCCTATTTTTACATCAGGTCTTTTCACTTCAAACAGGACAACCCTTCCAACCATCATATTTGCTATTTTTCTTTTGTTGCTTCTGCTCTTGTAAGTCCTCCAACATCTTTTCCTTTTCTTATAACTGTTATATTATCTGAAAGTTCCAACACTTCATGCAGTTTATGCGTTATAAATATTATTGTTTTTCCTTCTTTAATCAGGTTTCTCATTATTGCATAAAGTTCAATAACTTCCTGTGGAGTAAGTACTGCACTAGGTTCATCAAATATAAGTAGCTCTGCCCCTTTAAACAGTATCTTCAATATTTCTATTCTTTTGATGGATACCAACAGATAAGTCAGAAACTTTTTGCATCTGGATCAATATTCAGTCCATATTTTTCAGAAACTTCCTTTACCTGTTTTCTGGCAGTTGCCAAATCAAATATTCCTCCTGCTTTCTTTCGGCTCAAAACCTAGAACCATATTTTCGGCTACAGTCAATGTATCTATAAGCATAAAATGCTGATAAACCATTCCTATTCCAAGATTTGCTGCTACTGTAGGACTTGTAATTTCTGTTTTTTTCTCCTTGTAGTATATCTCACCTGAAGTTGGCAAATAAAAGTCCATTCAGTATTTTTCATAAGAGTTGATTTTCCGGCACCATTCTCTCCCACTATTGCATGAATTTCCCCTTTTTATCTTTCAGGGTAATATCATCATTAGCAACTATTTTTCCGCCCTAAAAATTCTTTTCTTATGTTTTTCATTTCCAAAATGTAGTCACACATACTTCCTCCTAAACAAATTTAAACTCACATTTTATTTAATATATATCAATTTTTGTAATTGTAATTATTAAAAAGATTTCAATAATTTAGTGAAGCTGCAATATCTTATTTAAAGAAATCTGATACATAATAGTTTGAATTCAGTTTTAATAAATTCAGAACATCTGTTTTACGTTTTATAACATTTATCTTATAATCACCGTAATAATACTTAGGTTTTTGCCATTTATGAAAAATAATTGTATTCTCTTCATTATAAGTATACCCCTGATATTCATTATTTTCAAGTAGTAAAAATTCTTCTTTTTAATTTTAATTTATTTGTGACCAGTTTATCCAGTATATCTTTTGGAAAAATCTGTCAAATAGATATTTTTCCTTTATTTCAGGCAAGATTGCCTGATCTTCTATATCTTCTGAAATTACAATATCCTTATCAAAAGTATATACAGAATCATCTTCAAATTTATTAAAACTCTATGTTTTTATAACTTTCTTTTACAAAATATTCAAAATTTGATTTTCTAAAAATTTTTCCACAATATTTTTTTCTTTTTTTCCTTTAATTCTGATATAAGAAATTCTTTATCCAATTCTGAATACACGTTATTTTTCATCAAATCCCTTCCTTATTAAGTAGCTGATCCAGAATATATATCTGTCTGTTTAAAAATTCCTGATCTGTTCCAAGATATTGTGTCAGATTTAACTTACCTGACATTGATATAAGTTCCTGTCTCTGATTTTTCATCAAGGGAAGATGCAGGTATTTCCAGAATTTCTTCTTCATCTGAAAGTTCACTTTCTTCAATTTTTTTCATATCATCATAAAAAAACGTTTTTCCAAAAGTAAAGAGTATTTCTTATTTTTATCAACATTTTTCAACACCTGATTAAATTCATTGTAAAAATTTATTTTTCAAAAAGTTCTTCAGGATAGTTAAGTTCATATTTTTTTATTTCATATTTTCCTGGAATTACCTTTCTCATTTTAGGCTCTCCATTTATTACTACTTTTACTTGTCCAAATCTTGGCTGTTCCTCTTCCTTCCATTTAATTTCTGATTTTATTTTATCAAACATGCTGAAACTTGTTAAACTTGCTCCCAGCATCATTATCATTACTATCTTTTCAAAGTTTTCCTCCTGTTTCCTGTATTATTTTTATTTCCATTATTAATTTTCATAAAAAAATTATAAAAAGTAACAGTTGTTATAGATTTTTATAAACCTTCTTTTATAGCTTCCGCTATCTTTTCTGGTATTACTTCCATAAGTTCTTCCATAGTGGCATTTCTTATATTACTTATTGTCCCAAACCTCTTTATCAGTTCCTTTTTCCTTTTAGGCCCTATTCCATCTATATCATCCAGTGCACTTTTAATATTTCTTTTTACTTCTCAGTTTTCTATGATGTGTTATTCCAAATCTGTGAGGCTTCATCCCTTAATCTCTGGAGTATCTTTCAGGTTTCATCTTCTCTTTCAAACAGATATGGATCACTTTCATAGCTTTTTAAATATCTCTTCTTCCCTTTTTGCAATACTTATAATATCTGTATATTCTATTTTTCCAAGTTTTTTTCCAGTACTTCTGTTGCAACTCCCCAACTGACCCTTTCCTCCATCTATCAGTATAAGATTTGGAAGCTGATCTATTTCCAGCTTTGAGTACCTTTCTTGTCAGAGCTTCCCTCATCATGAGGAAATCATCAGGTGTATCCTTGACTGTTATCTTAAAATGTCTGTATTCCTTAGGTGTAACTTCACCATCTATTGCAACAGTCATTGCAGCCACTGCATCTTTTCCCTGAATATTGGAAATATCAAAACATTCAATTCTGTAAGGATGACTACTTCAATCTTAGTGTCTTTTTAAGATTTCTCAAACCTTCCTGAACTACTTTTTCTGTCTTAAATATTTCCACTTCTTCCTTCAGGTTCAAATATCCCATTTCAAGCAGTTCATAACGTCTGCTATGAATTTTAGGAAAGTGCATTTTTATTTCCTTACCCTTTTCTATTTTTGACCATTCCTTTATCAGTTGGCTCTTGTCTTCATATCTCATGTCACATATTATATTCCTTGGTATGCTCCTCTTCTCATAATATGAAGTTATAAGCCTTTCAAACAGGTCATCCTCCTGGCTTTTTCCATGGAGATTTTTATGTGATTTTTATTTATAACCTTTCCTTCCCTTTATATTCAATACACATAAAAAACAAATTCTTTTTTTCTTCAAACACAAATACATCTTCATTGATTTCCTTTACTATATTCTATTATCTGTGTTTCAGCATTCTCTTTAAGGGAATTTATTTTTCACGTTCATTTATTGCCCTTTCAAACTCCATGTTATCACTGAAATGTTTCATCTCTTTTTCGAGTATATCTAAAAATATCGCTCTGATGTCCCTTCAGAAAAACTTTTAAAATTTTCCACATTTCACATTGTACTCTGTTTCTATATCCTTATACATACATGGTGCAGGACAGGTATTCATATGATATTTAAGGCAAGGTTTCGTTATTTTTTTCCATGTTTCTGTTGCAATCCCTCATTGGGAAATATTTTTAAAAGCGATTTTACAGCAAAAAAATATTCCCATCGGATAAGGATCCAAAATAATCTGCCTTTTTCATTTAACCTTTTCGTACTACGCACAACCTCTATCTTGGGAAACTTTTTCCCTTGTAAATTTTATGATGGTACGTTTTTCATCCTTCAGCAGAATATTATACTTAGGTTTATTTTTCTTTATCAGATTATTTTCCAGTATCAATGCTTCAACTTCCGTCTTACATATGAAAAATTCTATATCTCTTATATTTTTCACGAGTTCCAATGTTTTTCGCATTATGGGAGTTAATATTCTTAAAAATAGGAAGACACCCTATTTCTAAGATTTTTGCCTTCCCCTACATATTATTTTTCCTTTTTCATTTTTTTCATTAAATATACACCTGGATTATCAGGTATATTTTTTTATATTCTACAGGCGACTTGACTTCTATCATTTTACCTTTTTATACCTCCGTTTTATCACCTATTTCCCTATGAAACTTTGTTATTTTTGTAATCCAGTTTTTAGATAAATCCTTATACAGCATGTTTACAAATGTTGCAGATCTGTGCTGACCTCCTGAACATCCTATCCCTATACGCAAATGCGATTTCCCATCCTTTTCGTATTTTGGTATGAGGTATTCCAGCATATCCAGAAGCATCTTATAGAACTCCCTGCTTTCTTCAAGCCTCATTACGTAATCCATAACATCTTTATGATTTCCTGTTTTACGCTTTAAATCGTCAATATAATAAGGATTTGGTAAAAATCTCAAATCAAACATCAGATGTAAATCCAGCGGAATTCCATTCTTAAATCCAAAAGAAGTAAGGTTTACATTCAGTTTTGTCTTCTTACCTGAAAATGCTTTTTCAAGTATTTGCTGAAGCTCTTTTGCTGATGTTTTAGTTGTGTCTATAACTAAATCTGCCTTCAGCATGAAATCCTTAATTAACTTTCTTTCTTCTTCAATATTTTCAAGCAAGGTATCATACAGATTTGAAGGATGCTTTCTTCTTGACAGTTCGTATCTGCTAAGAAGTACATTTGTTCTAGCATCCAGATATATAACTTTATAATTTATCTCATTTTCATCAAGAAATTCAAGCTGTTTTAAAAACTGATCTATAAACTCCTGATTTCTTATGTCTATTGCAACTGCAACTTTTATTTCTTTTTATTGCTTAGAAATATTTCATTTAAATATTGAAATAAACTTATTGGAAAATTATCAATGCAGAAATATTCCCTATCTTCAAAAATTCATTGTTTCAGATTTTCCTGCACCACTCATTCCAGTTATTATGACAAGTTCTTTTTTTCTTCTCCATCTGCCATTTTTATTTTAATTCCTCTCACTTCATCTTTGATTAATCTATTTTTTATATTTTACTTCACTAATTATACCATAATTTTTCTATTTCGCATAAATTATTTTTTTAAATCGATAACAGATTTTTTATTTTATCATCTGCTGTTTGAATGATTTTTCTAAGTTCTTTTTAAGCTTTCAATGATAATATTGCATTATTCTAAATAAAGGAGAAACTCATATGAAGAAAAATTTTAAATTTTGTTATTTTAGGAATTATTATTGCCATAATTGGTATTGAGCTTATATATTTACACAAAAACAAAGTCGGTATTCCAAATTCTATGATACAGACTGCCGTTAGGCCGTTTTCCGATTGAAAAGTCTTATCCGCTAGGAAAAAATAAAACTTTTACAATCCAAAAAGCTATTTTGAAAAATGATAAAGCTTTATAATTGAAGCTGAATATATGAATGATGCTCTTAATGATAGAATTAGCGGTACAATGACATTTGAAACTGACCTGAGATATGATCCGATGGATTCTAAACTTTATTTGAGCGACTTTACTCTTAAAAACTTACAAAAAGAAGGCAAAGATATAAATATTGATAAAAACCTATTATAAGAACAGCATTAAATTTTGCATTTAGCCAGTTGGAAAAGGAAGAGCTGCTTAATTTGAAAAACATAGAAAAGTTTCAAACTATAAAAAAATATTAAAATTGAGAAAAATAAAATTGTAGTGGAGAAATAGAAAACTATTTCTCCTTTTTTATTCCACAATTTTTTTCCTGGCGTTCATTTGCGGCATTTTCAAATTTATTATCTCCAGGATTATAAAATTTTATTTTTTCATTCATATAATTCTGCCTTACAAAATGTTCAGGATATGCATGTGGATATTTGTAATCCTTTGCACCTAACTTTGTCAGATGCTTAGGCACTTCCTGAATTTTATTATTCTCAATCTGGCTGATTGCGGCATCTATTGCCAAATATGCCGAATTGCTCTTTGGAGAAAGTGCCAGATAAATAGCCACTTCAGATAGAATTATTCTAGCTTCAGGCATTCCAATTTCTTTTGTGGCATGCATCCCGGCTACGGCTATGGGGAGAGCCTGAGGATTTGCAAGTCCTATATCTTCAGATGACAAAATTACAAGCCTTCTTGCAAGATACATTGGATCTTCACCACCTGAAAGCATTTTACCTATCCAGTAAACTGCCGCATCAGGATCACTTCCCCTTATGCTCTTTATCATGGCTGAAATAGTGTCATACTTGTCTTCTGTTTTATGGTAGGATTTTTTTGTATTCAGAACCTCCTTCACTTCTTCAATAGTAAAATTCACACCTGTATTTGAAAGCAGTTCAAGTATATTTATCGCCTGTCTTGCATCACCTTCGATTATTTCTGCAATATATAACAGAATTTCTTCAGAAAAATCGAATTTTTCCTTTTCATTTATATTTTTTTAAGGATTTTTAAACAAATCTTCTTCACCCAGCTTCTAAATTCAAAGGCAAGACATCTCGACAGAAGTGCATTATTCAAACTATAGTAAGGATTTTCCGTTGTTGCACCTATTAATATAATATTTCCGTTTTCCAGATCCTGAAGCAATGAATCCTGCTGCAATTTTATTAAATCTATGTATTTCATCAAAAAAATAACAATGTCTGCCTTCCTTCTATGCTGAATATTCTTTTGCCCTTTCTGATAATTCCTTAATATCTGAAACTGAAGATTTTATTGCATTCAGATATTCATAGTTATAGTTCATTCTATTTTGCACAATTTCTGCAAGAGTGGTTTTTCCTGTACCTGGAGCTCCCCCAGAATATAGAATTCATAAATGTCCCTTTTTCTATAATCCTTTTCAGTACTCCCTTTTTCCCCACAAGTTTTTTTCCTGACCATAAAAATCCTCGAGAGTTTTAGGTCTGTATCTAAAAGCCAAAAGGCTTTTTTCTTCATATAGATTTTCAAACAAATTCATATTTTACCTCTGTTTTTCACAATATTTATTTTATTTTTCACTTTTACCTTTTAATATTTTCAATGTAAAATTCCATTTATTACTTTTTCATTATAACACAAAACAGAAACTCTGAAAATATTAAAGTTCCTGTTTCTGTTCCTCTAATTTTATCCATTAAAAAGAAGAACTTCAATTTTTGAAGTTCTCCTATTAAAAATTTCTATTTTAATTCTATTTTCCAAGTTTATCAGCAACCAAGATTGCGGCAAATACACCATCAGCAGTTACTTTTAAAAAGGCATATTATGAATAGTTTCTGTTTCTACTGTACTTGCTTCTGCAACTTTATATAATCTTTCTCTTGAAACACTTCCAAGTCCAAGCTGTCCAAGAGTTGTAGGTAATCCTACACTTTTACAGAATGCTATAACTTCATTGATTTCATCAAGTGATCTGTTTTCCAGAACCATTTGAACGATAGTTCCAAATGCAACTTTTTCTCCATGATACATATGATGACCTTCTTCAGTATTGTAAGTCCGTTATGGATTGCGTGAGCCGCAGCAAGACCTCCACTTTCAAATCCTATTCCACTTAAATAAGTATTAGCTTCAATTATATTTTCCACAGCTTTTGAACATACTTTATTTTCTACAGCAATTTTAGCTTTAAGACCATCTTCAAAAAGAGTATCCAGACATAATTCTGCTATGGCAAGAGCCGCTTTTGTAGCTTTTCCTCCTGCACTAGATGTAGCATTTGAATCCACACATGCTTTTTGCTTCAAAATATGTAGAAAGGGCATCTCCTATTCCTGCTACTAATAGTCTTACAGGTGCATTTACACTAACATCTGTATCCATTATTACCATATCAGGATTTGATTTTAAGAACAGATATTTTTCAAATTCACCTTCAGGAGTGTATACTACTGATAAAGCACTGCATGGTGCGTCAGTAGATGCTATTGTTGGAACTACAATTACAGGAATATCTGTATAGTATGAAATTGCTTTAGCGGCATCAAGAGTTTTTCCTCCACCCTATTCCCTATCATTACATCACATTTCTTAAATTTCAATATTTCGATATTTCTGTCTATTTCCTTTTGAGAACATTCTCCACCAAAAACTTCAATATGGTATGGTACATTCTCCTTTCAAATCCTTCGATTATCTTTCCTTTAAAGTTATCATAAAACAAATTTATCCGCCAATATATAAGCTGATGTTTTTCCTTTAACTTTGTAATATTGCCCAAGATTGATATTTCTCCTGCTCCCCTGAACATATTTTTGAAGGGGAATTAATAATTTTTCTCATACAATCATCTCCATTTGTTATTTTTTTATTTTAACTAAGTTAATTATATCACTTTTTTTAATTTTTTTGAATAGATATTTTTAACATTTTAATAAAAAAAGAAACTACCCTAAAAGCATGTTTTAAATCCTGGATAATGATATCCACTTTTTTAACATACTTATATAGAATAGTTTCCGTTACTTTATCTCATTTTTCTATTTCCTAATATTCCTTAATTAAATATTCAAATGCTCCAAGTGCGGCTTTCGCTCCTTCACCCATTGCAATGATAATCTGTTTCTGTTTTTACTGTTGTAACATCTCCTGCAGCAAATATTCCCTTTACGCTTGTCATGTTATTTCTCATTATTTATTTCAATTTCTCCAACTTTTATTAAGTTTTACTAAATCCTTTACTCAGTTCATTCTTGGAGATAGACCTATTTCAATAAACATTCCATTTATTTTTAATTCATGTTCTTCATTAGTTGCTCTGTCCACATATTTTTAAGCTTTCAGCAAATTCTTTTTCCAACAACTTCCTTTTGTTGCTGAATTAAGTATAACCTTTACATTTTCCCTTTCTGCAAGCTTATCCTGTAATACTTTTATCTGCTTTCATTTCTGGCATAAATTCAATCAAAGTTACACTTTTAGCTATTCCAGACATATCAATAGCCGCTTCCACTCCTGAGTTTCCTCCACCTATAACTGCAACATCTAATCCTTTATAGAATGGTCCGTCACAAGTTGAACAGTAGTGAACTCCTTTTCCTGTATATTCCTTTTCTCCAGGAATATTAAGCTCTCTAGGTTTAGCACCAGTTGCCACTATTAATGTTTTTGTTCTGTAACTTTTTCCGTCATCTGTTACAAAAAATTTTATCTTTTCCATCTTCTTTAATTTCAGTTACAAGATGCCCTTCCTTAAAAGCTACTTCATATTCCTTAAGATGCTTATGAAGAGATTCTGCAAACTTTGCTCCTGTTGTAGATGTAGTTCCCTATTATGTTTTCTATTCCATCTGTATCTAGAACCTGTCCTCCCTACTTTAAGACCTACCATTGCAACTGAAAGTCCTTTTCTCAGCAGAATATATAGCTGCTGAAACTGCTGCTGGTCCCTGCTCCTATTACAGTTACATCATATAGTTTATTTTCATCAATTTTTACTAATTTTCCTTCATCAAGGACACCTAAATTCAAACTAAAATCCATTTTTCCTCCTAATATATAATATTTTTAATTTTGTAATCATTACATATTATATATTTTATTACAAATTATATAATTTGTCAACTTTTTTTATGATGAAAGTATAAATTACTCTCTTCTCAGCATTTTTGCCGCAATTTCAACCATTCTTATTGCCAGTTCATGATTATCTCCGAATAAATTATAGGCACCGTCTTCACTTAGGACACCACACTTTTAAATCTTCAGGGCAAAAAGATTACTATTAGAATCTTCCACATCAGAAAACCAGTCCTGGCTGCTGTAATACTCATCCAGTTTTTTTATAATCAGGCAAGTTTTCACACAGTTTATCAAGAACAGCATTAAGTTCATTGGAAAAATATCTGCAGATTTATCCATTATTTTTCCATTTCTTCAATTCTTTTTATTTTATCCATAGTTTCTTTTCTCCCTATTTTCTTACCTGCATTTTTCTGTAATTGTAATAGAGTGCCTTTACAAGATCATACTCAAAAGGAGAATTTAAATCTCCGTATCTGAATCCTATAAGCGATCTGGCATTCAATCCTGTAACTACCGGTCTTGTAAATCCATAAATACTTTTATCAAACACTCCTGTATCAAAAAAATAGTTCTGTTTCAACTTTTCCTTTTACGTATCCTTCCATTGCCGAGTCTGCAATACTTCCTAATCCATCTCTTAATGTACTTGGTCCCAATACAGGAAGTACAAGGTAGGAACCTGTAGGAACACCATAAACTCCAAGTGTATCCCCCATTGTTTCCCAGTCTTTCTTCAATCCAAATTTTTTAGCAACATCATTTGTTCCTAAAAGACCGATAGTTGAATTTATTGCAAATCTTCCAAATGCATTTGCAGCTTTTTTAGGTTTGAACTGCAGTAGAGTTAAACATTGTAGGTATTTCCTTAAAAGTTGTTATAGAAATTTTTCTATTCCTATTCTAATCGGTTTAGGAACAATTGCCGCATATACCTGTGAAGCTGGATACATAACCTTTTCTATCAAGCTGTGTATTAAAGGCATACATCCTTCTGTTAAATGGCTCAAATCCGTCATTTATATCAGTCAGTTCAAACACTTTACTGAAAATAATATATTCTTCGTCAAGCCTGTCAATATTATTTGCAATAATTCCATATGTATCCTTTTCAAATGCCATGTAATGACCATTATATTTTTTTATTTTTTTATTCTTAGGATTATAATTGTATCTTTCGTATATTTCTACATTTTTTTGAAGGTTCTTCAACAATATCTCCATCTACAAAATTCCAGAAATATATCATCATTTATTTCCTTTTCAACCATTTCAGTATAATTGAGATTTTTCCGTGGTATAAGACTTTAAAGCCTCCGACTCTCTCCATATGCAAAGAAGTCGTAAACAGCACTGCCCCCAGTAATATAAATTTATTTCTTATTTTTCATCTATTCTTCCTCCAGTTTATCTATCATCAGGGTTTTGCAACATCTTTATGCCACAATATTCTGTATGTCCCCCATAAGGTATTATAACTTTATTACCAAATGTTTTATTTATGTAGTCCAGATCACTTTCCGTTATAAGAATATCATCTTTAGATGTTATAAATATTATATTTTTATTGTTTTTCAATAAATTCTGACTATTTCTCAAATCAAATTCCTTTATAAACTGTTCCATTGTCAAGTCAGGATATTTATTCTTTTTCAGGTAAGGATATAAAAATCTCTTTTGAATATTCATCAAAAGACACCGACAGACCTTCCTGAATTCTTTTAGTCACCGAATCAAATCTCTTATATGTTTTTGTCAGAAAGTCTTCCAACGTATCTTTTTCCACTGAAAACTTCTCCCGCAAAAGTCATATTTGCTGAATAAAATCTGAAAGCAGTCCTGTCAGAACTTCAAAAATCACTGTCTTTTAACTGTAATTTTGATACTGCTGATCTTACATCTGTGAAAATCTACATCACTTACTTCAATTTTTTTCATCATATACAAGCTTTGCCGAATATATTATCCAGAAATTTTTTTCAAGACCTTCTGCATTGTATATTCCATTTTCTACAAGATAGCTGTCAAGTTTCTGTGTTGCTGTCAAAATACTTACAGGTGAATTAAGCATAAGTGATTTTTCGATACCAATTTTTTTATTTTTACTGTCCAGCTCCTGTATGAGTAATGACTGAATCCTCCAAGACTGTATCCACCAATATGAGTTTTAGTAACTTTCATTCCATCAGCCTTTTCCTTTAAAACTGCTGCTGCTATCAGTTCATACATATGTGTAGATTCATCTTTTATATATCCTGCATAGTTATTTTTACTCTGGCTCACAATATATGGCATTGTAGTAGGTGAACTTAAGGCAATTACATTGTATCCCCTATCATAAAATACATTTGCCATATACATTGTAAGTCCACTGTTGTACAGTGATCCTGTCCCGGATACAAGTATCATTAGAGGAGCATCGTTTTTCTGTGTCCATACTCCATATTCATAATCACTCCATTGTCTTAATATTTCAGGAACTTTTTATAGCCTTGAATTTTTTTACTTTTTGGTGCCTTCCTTTTTAAATTTATACCATTGACTGCTAGGAGTTCCTATAACAGTTGCCATTATTGCATTATCCTTATAAGGATAGTCAACTGCTATCTGTGATACATCTACTTCTTTTCCAAATCCAATTATTGAAAAAGAGCGTTACTGCTATTACAATTAATATTTTTAACATATTTTTCTGTATGATAATATATAAACTTATATAAACTCATATCTCTCCTTTCCTTTATTTTATTATTTCCATCAACTCAAGTAATATCAGATATTTTTAAATGTTCCTGTAACATTTTCCCCTGATGAATTTTATCTGATTTGAGTTTTTATTTTTATTTTAACATACATTTCTATCCTTGTCCATATTCCTCTTTCCATAACTATACATCCACCGAAATTATCCTTGATTCACCTATTTCTTTTATTCATAGTGACTCCATAAAAGCCTATGTGAACCCTTCATTGTTTCCTTGTTATGGGTTATCAGTATAAACTGTGATTTAGTTATAAATTTATTTAAGAGCTTGACTATTTTCTTAGTATTTTCCTCATCAAGAGCCGCTTCAATTTCATCAAAGAAGGTAAATGGACTGGCTTTGAAACATAAATATTGCCATTATAAACGAAACTGCCAGCATTGATTTTTCTCCTCCTGATAGAAGCATAAGTGTCTGTTCAGGTTTATTTTTATATTTCACGCTCAGTTCCAGTCCTGTTTCCAGCATATTTTCCTCATCAAGCAGTCTTATTGCTCCTTTTGCTCCATTCAGGATAGTTTCACATATACTTGAAATTATTATTAATTTCTTCCAATGCAATGTTAAACTTTTTCAATTATATCATTTTCAATATCTCCAATTAATGTAAGAAGGATTCCCTACTTGCAAGCAGGTCTCTTTTCTGATTAACAAGTTCAGTATATCTCTTATTTTTCCCTTTCGTATTCTTCTATCGATGAAAGATTTTACACTTCCTATTTCTGTTCTGCTTCTTTCATTAACAGAAAGTTTCCGCTTTACTGCCTGAAGTTCTGTTTCATTTTCAATTTCTTTGTATTCTTCGTTATTCTTTGCTCTTTCCTCAGAAATTTCCTCCAGTTCATAATTATAGATTCCATTTTTTTCTCATTTTCAGAAATCTTTTTCAATCAGTTTTCCCATACTCATTTTCCTGATCCTTTTCTTAATCTCAATATCCTTAACCCCTTTTATAAGTTCCTTTTCAGAAACTTCCAAATTTTTTATTTCCTTTTCAAGGGACTTTATAAGCTGTGACTTTTCGGTATTTTCCTTCTGTTTTCCTTCAATTTCTTCTTTTTATCCTGAATCTGCTTTTTGTAAGTTTTTTTCCTTCATGACAGTTTTTCTGCTGAAACTCCTCAACTTCCTTCTTTTCACTAACAAGTTTCTCATAGTCAGCTTTTATTTCAGCATATCTCGACTTGTTACTGTCGGTTTTTCACTTTTAAAAATCTCATATTCCTTATCAATTGTATTTAATTCATGATAATATTCATTTATATTTTCTGACTTTTCTATTTCATTGTTTAATGTTGCAATAGTCTGCTTGTTTTCTTCTATCAGCTTGACTATATTTTCAATAATCTCACTATTTTCTTTAATTTTTTTCTTTTCTCGAAGCTATGAAAACTCTATTTTGCTTGATTTCATACCCTAATGTCCCAATTTCCCTTTTTCTTTTGTTATATTCAGAACTAAAATTATCATATTCCTTCAGAAATTCCTGTAATTTCCTTCCATTACTTCCAGTTCCTTCTGAATTTTTCTCTTTCCTTTTCTTCTGTCTTTAATATTTCTGACAATTTCTCAAGTTTCTTTGATAATTCTTCCCTTTCATTCTGAATTTCATTCATTTTTTTCCTTTATTACTTTTAAGTTCTTTCTTTCTCTCTAAAAGTTCATCCTTCCCTCTTACAGAGTAACCTCCTGTCATTCTTCCCTTGCAGTTATTATATCTCCTTCAAGTGTAACTATTCTGTCACTAAAACCTTCTTTAAGAAGCTGTGTTCCTATTTCAATATTTTTTTACCACAATTGAATTTCCATAGACAAAATCTACAATCTTTTTATTCTTTCATCGCATTCTAACTATATTTCTGGCGAAACCTATAACTCCTTCTTTTTTTAGGGTATTCATTCAGAATTTTATACACTTTTACATCTGCAACTGGTAAAAAATGATGTTCTTCCAAGCTTTTTATCCTTTAAAATAGCTATACATTTTTACCAATATCACTGTTTTCTACAACAATATCCTGAAAAATTCCCTCCAGAAAGGGTCTGTATCGCTTCCTCATATCCATCAGGAATATTTATTAAATTTACAAAAAGCTCCTATTACTCCTTTTTATGTTTTCCTAGTATTCCTTTGTCGCCCTTTGCAAAAGTTTCATTTCTTTCGATTATATTTTCATTCGCCCCTCTTTTTGGCATTAAGGTTTTCATATTTATAGCTGAGTTCTCCCAAATCCTTATTTATATCCGAATACTGCTTTTCTTCTTTTTCAGCTTTTAGCATCAGCCTCTTTTAAAATCAGCTCTTTTTCTTTCTTTTCATTTTCCTTTTGCAAGTTTATTCTGCTCAAAAACTTCCATTCTGCTGACAAACTCAGAAAATTCCACATCCATATCTTCCTTTTCTGCAACTTGTCTTTTTCATTACAATTTCAGCAGTGGCAATTCTTTTTCATATTCTTCATTTTTCACTTGTTGCCTTTATTTTATCCACTTCAAAATCGTGGCTTTGCTGTGTTGCCTTTTTCAGTTTTGTCGTTAAAAGTTCACGACGCACCTTCAGCTCTTCCACTTTTTCTTCTATTTTATTTTTTTAGATTTTTCCTTTTCTGAAAGTTCCTTCACAATTTCTGAAAGTTCTTTTTCAGATTTTGACAAAAATTTCTCCTTTTTCCTTTTATATCTTTCTCAAGAACTTTATTTCTCTTTTCCTTTTCTTCAGCCTGAATATCCAGATTAGAAAGCTGGCCTGACAGCTTTGCATACTCATCTCTGAATGTTTCCATTTCAAGAAAAATCTGTTCATTTGCATTTTTCTCGTTTTTCCAGAAGTTCGTATTTTTCTACTTATAGAGATATTTTTCAGCTTCAGTATTCTTTGTTTCATATTCCTTCTGTATTTCCAGAATGACTCTTTTCAAGCTGAGAACGTTTTACTTCAAATTCTTCCTGCTTTCTTTTTCCTTCATTCTGATTATATTCTAAAATCATAAGCTTATGAGTATCTATTTTTTTCAGAAAAAGTCTTATAAAGTCTTGCTTTTCTTTCTTCTTCCCTTAGATGCTCCCACTCTTGTAGCCAGTTCCTTTTCAACAAATTCTATTTTTCAATCTCATTTTTACTTCCTTCAGCTTTTTGTAGAATCTTCCTTTTTCCACCTTGGCTCTCTTTTACTCTGGCAGCTTCTTCTATAATTTCCCTCAATTCTCTTGGATTCGAGCTTATTATTCTTTCAACTCTTCCTTGCCCAATTATGGAATAAGCCTGTTTTCCAATACCTGTATCCATAAAAAGATTACTTATATCCTTCAGCCTTACCCGTCTGTTATTTATAAAGTATTCATTTTCTCCGCTTTTATATATTCTTCTTGTTATTTTTACTTCAGAAAAATCTATGTCAAGATATCTGTCTTCATTTTTCAATGATTAGACTGACTTCCGCCATGGAACGTGGTTTTTATTTTTCCACCTGAAAAAAATAATATCCGAACTTTCCTTGGCTCTTATATTTTTGTAGCTCTGCTCACCTAAAACCCATAAAAATTGCATCCAGAATATTGCTCTTACCACTTCCGTTAGGGCCCAACTATCGAGGTAATCCTCTGTTAAACTCAACTGTCGTCTTTTCAGCAAATGATTTAAATCCTGCAAGCTCAACGCCTTTAAATGCATGTGTTATACCCTTTCTTTTCTCATTTATTTCCTGATAAAGTTTATTTTTTTGCCTTTTTATAACTATACTTTTCTTTTTATAATTTTTACTTGTATTTTCTATCTTCCTTTTCCAAAAAAATAACTATCGTTACTGTTTTTAGAAGCACCTTTCACATCAAATGGAATGCTATGATGTTTTATATAATATAAATCATACTGTAATTTTCTATACTTATCTTCAACACTGGCACCATAAGGATACATTACTTGTGCCCATCCTGTCAGTCCAGGTTTTACAGTATGTCTTAAATTATAGTAAGGTATTTCCTTTTCAAGCTGCTGAATGAAAAATTCCCTCTCAGGACGAGGTCCCACAAAAGCTCATTTCCCCACGTAACACATTCCATAGCTGAGGCAATTCATCAATTCTCGTAGCTCTCATTATTTTTCCCAAATTTCGTAACCCTGTTGTCATTTTTTAGATGCCCATTGAGGGCCGTCTTTTTCAGCATCAGTAGTCATCGAACGGAATTTTACTATATTAAATTTTTTATTTCCTTCACCTATTCTCTCCTGTATAAAGAATACCGGTCCCTTTAGATTCAAGTTTTTACTATTATTGCAGCAAGCAATTACCGGAGCCGCAAAGATTCCTATCAGTAATGCAAAAAGTAAATCAGAAGTCTTTTTGCCTTAGGTTAAAGTTGTTATGATATATTTCAAATCCTGTATTTTCAAGAAACCATTTTGGACTTAAATGAGATATTGGAAGTTTATTTTCGTATGTTTCATAAAATTCCAGATAGTTATAATACTGTAATCCTTCAAGTTTATATTGTAATAATTTTTCTGTTATTTTAGGATCCCTTAGCAGTTTATCCGTAAAATCCACGAGCACATCAAATTTCTTTGTATTATATAGTTCAAGTATTTCCTTTCCAAGTGCCTTCATATCAGTATTATTCAATGACATCACAAATACATACTGACCATCTTTTTACACTTTCAAGCAAATCCTCCGTATAGTCATTTTCTCCAACAAATACAACCCTTTCCTTTTCAACTACCCGCCATAATAACTATATATCTGAAAGCTATCTGAAATATTGTTATTATCCCAAAAAGAATAATCCCTTCATAAAAAAAGTAAATATTTTAGAAAAAGTTGTAATAGTCATTAAAAATCCCGTTTATTACAATTACTGTTGTCATATCCTTCAATTTATACTTATTTGTCGCTACATTATATACATTTGCTATATAGTAGGCAATCAAGGCACTGACTATTATCATTGCATTCCTAAATCCCAGTCCTCTGTTTATTATAATTAGCCCAATAAAATACATTGCTACCGTCAATATTCCCAAATAAATAGGGAAAAATTTTTCTTACTCCGCTCATGAGCCATCTTTCTGTTTCCCACCTTACATTTTTACTTTATTATATTTTTATTTTCTAATTCTGTTATGCAAGTTTATTTTGTCTTTTTAAAGCTATTATTACGTAATTTATGAAATAATAGGCTGCCTGAAACAATGAAAGTTTTTCCACATCCCTGTATATTCTCCATCTTACTTTGGCAGCATCTATTTTATTGCTGGATCTTGATTTATCCAGAACTCTATAAAAATGCAAGATTTTCCTTTAGTCCATATATTTTTCCAGTATCTTTCACTATTTCAAGCCAAAGGACATAGTCTTCGTTTTTATCCCTTTCCTTAAAATATCTTTTTCCAAGCTTTCCAGCATTATAAACAACTGTAAGACAGCCTAAATAGTTATTTTAAGCAAATCCCTGTAAGTTATTTCTTCCTTTATTTTTATTTCATTAATAGGTTTTCCATTTTCTGTAACTCTTGTATATTCTGTACAGCTTATGGCGATATCCTTATTTTTCATGAAATTCAATCTGTTTTTTCAAGTTTGTCTTCCTTCCAGTAGTCATCAGCATCAAGAAAAGGCTATATATTCTCCATCTGCTTCATTTATAAGTCTGTTTCTTCCTTCAACCACACCAATGTTTTTCACTGTTAATGACTTTTTATTCTTCCGTCCTTCTGTGCATATTCCTGTATGATTTCATAACTTCTGTCAGTAGACATGTCATTTTAATATAAGTATTTCCCAATTTGTATATGTTTGGGAAATAACTGATTCTATTGTCTCTCAATAAATTTTTCTGCATTATATACAGGAATTATTATAGATACTTTATTTTTTTCCATTTTTCTCCAAGTTTTTATAATCAGTTCATATACTCTCTCACAGTTTTTCCTTATCAGTATATTTTAAGAACATACTTCTCATTTTATCCATATTTTCCTTTACAGCTGGACTATATTCAAAAGTTATTCTCTGCAATTTCTTCTATTTTTTTCACACATTCCTTTATACTGTGAACTCCTTCTCCAAAAAGTTCCTTTATCCAGATCACATAGGAACCGACTTTCTTCTGATATTCCTCCCTGTCAAACTGAAAGAATACAATCGGCTTATTCAGATAATAGAAATCATATGCAACACTTGAATAATCAGTTATAAGTATTTTTTTGCTTTTCATCAGTTCCTTAGTAATGTCAGCATCTTTTGGTAACAGAGTGACATTTTTACCAAGTTTTCACCTTGTTAAAAGTCCTTCAGATAATCATGCATAAGCTGATGAATATACACATTCAAATAAAGATTTTTTTCTTCCAGATATTTATTAAATCTTTCATCTGTTATAAGACCTGTAATATTTCTTTAAAAATATTCTGTATCTTCTATCCTTGCATTTTCAAGCTTTTATCCAGTTTCTCCATGTAGGCATGAAAAATATTTCTTTTCTTTCAACTTCCACATTGTACAGTTTATCATATCTCGGATATCCTGTTATAAATGCTGTATTTTCAGGAACATTCCACCATGTTTTAGTTTTTATGTTTTTCATATTCTGAATCACATATATTCACATCATAGGATTTTACAAGATCTTCAGCTATTTTTTTCTGTTTTCTTGTTCATTGCCATTCTAACCTTGAAACCTACCGTCCCATGATTTAGGAACACCTTCAGAGGTTTTATAGTGAAACAGATTTATAACTGGAACAACAAACAGATAAGGTGCTATATCTGCAGATATTGAATGTGAAAAAGAACAACTTCCGAATTCATGAAATAAAGGTAGCTTTTCTACACTTCCCTTTATAAGCTTTTCCGCCATGAATTTTATCAAAAACTGGTGAATTTTTATTAACAACCCAGTATTCTTCTATATCCTTTTTAGATCTCAGATATTCATAAATTGCTCTTTCCATTGTCAACAAAAAGCTCTCCCGCATTTCCCCCGACAAGCCATATTTTTCTATTTTTAAATTTTCCCTTTGTAAAAGGATAAATTATAAAAGGCTATTATCATATTTATAAGGCATTTTATTTTGTCCATTTTTAGTTTTCCTTCTTTCCTACTTGTATTTGTTAAATCCTTCGATTCTTCCCTTTAAAAACTGTCTTATGATATTTTCTATTTTTTTGTAAGTATTATACCCTGCTATACTTCTGAATATTCTTTTTAAAAAATTTGAAAATAGTAAAAGGAAATTTTTTTCTTCCTAAAAACTTCCTTCTTTACAAGAGCTCCATATCCAAGTGCATATTTGTATGCCCTGTCCAGATCATCATAGTTTCCTTTTTGGCAGGATGAAAAATAATGTCATCTGCAAAAATACTCACCTTTATATCCTTTATGCAGTAATGTCAGCACATAGTCTGTTTCCTCTCCACTTCCAAAAGACAGAACCTACCCCCCAGATTTTTCATCAAACAGAACTATATCCTCATATGTATAATTTCACGAAAAAGTAATGGATTTTACAGTTTTTCAATATTTCCTTTTGTCAGTTTAACATTTTGCTCAGCCATTATTCCTGTTCCGTAGTCTTTTCCTCTTTCAAGAGTTCTACATGAATATATTCTCTTATCTTTCATTTTCCTTAAAGAATTTTACTACCTTTTCCAATGTATCAGGCTGATATTCACAGTCATCATCAGAAATCCTGCAATACTTCCGTCCATTACAAGTAATCCCTGTTTCTGTTCAGGCTTAGACCCTTTCCTGTCACTTTTCATATACTTTATTTCAAAATCATTTTCATATTTTTTTCTAAAATTTTTATAAAGCCTTGTCATCCTTGTTCTGATCCACTGCAATAAGTTCAAAATCATATAAGTCTGCTCCTTTAAACTTTTTAAAAACAGTTCCAGTTCATCAGTAACATTTATTGTTGGCATTATTAACGAGACCTTCAATATTCTCACTCCTTTTTAATGCATATTTCTATAAATTCTATTTTCTTTTTCCTAACATCAGTTTTATTTAGTATTATATCATAAAATTTTATAAAATTAAACACTCAAAAATAATGAAATCACTTTTAAAAGGGACTGTTTTTCAACAGTCCTAAATAACATTTTCTATTTTAGTATTTTTTTCATTCTGGTATAAATTTTCCATTTTCCAGATTTACATTTTTCTCTAGTATTCCATTCGCTATTTCTGTTATATTTCTAAATAACAGTACAGTTTATTTACAGAATTCAGGATAATTTTCTTTTATTGCCTTGTACAGTCTTTTCGAGCCCTTTTTCAAGAATATGGGTTGGAACTGCAAGATTCATTCTTTCAAATCCATCTCCATTTTTTTCCAAAATGTATAACCTTCACTGAAAAAAATAATTGCGCTTTTTCCCATTCATAAACTTTTTCAGCTCTTCTCCTCTAAGTCCTAAAAGCCCTGAAATCAATCCACTGTAAGTAAGTTCCCTGAATTAAAGGAGCTTTAAGTTCAGTAAATTTCTCTCAAAAATTTATTTACTGTTTTCTGATTTTTATTAATTAGCTGAAGAAACTTTTCAAACCATTCTTCTGCCTGAGTATATGCCAGTATGCAGGCTCTATATCCCAATGCCGCAAACACATGTGCAGATGATCTCCCCTGTTCATTGATAAACTTTTTCCTCATCTTTTTCATTTTTTTATAATTATATTTGATATTCCAATCCCGGCAAGGTTAAATGTCTTAGTCGGAGCAGTACAAGTAACCGTAATTTCAGAAAGTTCTTCTGACAATGTCTGCAGGACAGTATGTTTTTCACCTTCCATAAGAATATCAAAATGTATTTCATCAGAAACAATTTTCAGATTATTTTCAAGGGCAATTTCACCAATTTTCTTCAGTTCTTCTTTTGACCATACTCTTCCTACAGGATTGTGGGGACTGCATAAAAATAAGGAGTGTATTTTTTTCTTCCTTTGCAAGCTTTTCAAAACTTTCAAAATCTATTGCGTATTTCCCTTCATTTTCAACGAGTGGACATTCTACAATTTTTCTTCCATTTAATTTTATTGCACTGTAAAAAGGATAATACACAGGTGTAAACACTATTACCCCGTCTTCCTTTTTTCAGTAAATGCCTTTACAGAATCAAACAACGCAGAAACAACTCTGATGAAGTTACAATCCACTCCTTCTGAATATCAAAATTATGTTTTTCTTTTTCATCCAGTTTATTACAGCTTCAAAGTATTCTTCATAAGTTCCAGTATATCCAAGTATTGCTTCATCTATGTATTTTTTCAATCCTTCCTTTATTTCAGGTGCAATCTGCAGTTCCATGTCTGCCACTGAAAATGGTACTATTCCGTCAGGTAAATCAGGATATTCCTTGTACATCCCTTCCCACTTGTATGAGCCTTGATTTTTTTCTACTTATCAATGTTTCAAAATCGTATTTTTTTAGACATTTTTAGACCTCTCATTTTTAGTTATTTTTCTTCATTCTGTAATTTTTAGTCTATTTACAGCTTTCCTGTTCCAGCTTACTTGTCGGATAACCTTTTAATGAATCTAATACTTTATCATAATATTCTTTCGCTAAGTTCTATATCATTATTTTCTTCATAATAATTTCCAAGGTTGAAAAAATGCTAAAGGATTACCTTTTTCAGCTGATTTCAGATAAAGTTTCATTGCTTCTTCTTTATTTCCTTCCTCACTATAAATATTAGCAAGGTTATTCATTGCAGTTGTCTCTCCTTTTTCAGCTGCTTTTTTATACCATTTTTTAGAATCTTCAATTCTATTCTCTTCAGAAGCAAAAAGACCCTAACTCATACATTGCATCAACATGATCTTTTTTTCTGCAGCTTTTTAACCACATGTCAACTTCTTCTGTATATTTTACCAGTTTCTGAATAAACAGATAATGCATAACTAAACATACATTCGTTATCTCCAAATTCAATTCCTTTCAAAAATATATTCTTTTGTATTTTTTTCTATATTTCCTTTTTCTCTATTTATTACTGCTAAATTATAGTAACATTCCTTTATCCCATATTTTTCAACCAATATTTTTAAATATTTTTCAGCTTTTTCAAAATCTCCACTAGTTAGATAGACATTTGCTTGACTGTTATATACATTTATTAATTTTTCAGTAGCATTTTCTTTTAAGATGTGGTACTTTTTCTATCACTTCCTGAAAATACTTCTCAGCTTTTTCAAAATTTTCCAATTTCATAATAAACATATCCTAAATTATATTTTGCCTCCAAAAACCCTAATTTTTCAGACTCTAAGTACCATTTTTCAGCCATTTTATAATCTTTTTATGAAAAATAAAGATTTCCTAAACTTAAAAGATCTTCTCTCTTTTTAGCTTCATCTTTTTCAATTAATTCTCTAAATTTTTCTATATTTTTCCAGTTGTTTGATAAAGATTAAATAATTTATCCTTTGAATCAGGACTTCCATTTTCCAAAAGCAATTTTATAATATTTTTCAGAATTTTCAAAATCATCTTCAGCAAAATATGCATCACCTAAACAATTAGGGTGCATACTTATCATCTTTTTTATTTTTAATATTGTAAAATTTATTTCTTTTTACTTTATCGTAATTATCTTGAAACATATAATAATTTGACATGTAGGCTAACACATCATAATCTTCCTTATCATCAAGTTTATTGTACCATTCCAGCATTTTCTCTTCATTATTATTTTTTTGCATAAAAATATAGCAAGACTTTTCTTTTGCTATATTTTTCTCCTTGATTTGCAGCCTTTTAAACAATATTTTTTCATACATTTCATCATCTTTATCCATATAAAAAGTAGCTAGCATTGTTGAAGCATGAGGAAAATAATCTTCTATTCGTTCAAAATACAATTTTGAAAACTTCTGGATAAAGTTCTCTTGTATCCATTCCCAACTTCATCATTTCATTAATTTGCTCTTTTGTTAAATTTTTCTCCTGCTTTTATCAATATGCTCCTTAGCAATTTTCAAGTATTTTTTTCTTTTTCACTATCTTTATTTCGAAATTTATTTATTATTTTTCAAATATCCCCAACTATTTCACTCTTCCAATTTTCATCTTCTTATTTAAAAACAACCCTGTAATTACTCCATTTTCATCTATATCAATCAGTTCTGCTGAAGGTTTTTAGGAAGTCCGGCATGTCTATAATTTCTCCTGCCATTGCCACTAAAAATCCCTGCTCCTGCAGACAGTCTGATTTCATTTATTGTAATTTCAAATCCTGTAGGTCTTCCCAGCAATTTTGGGATTGTCCGACAGTGATTTCTGTGTTTTCAAAATACATACAGGAAGTTTATCATATCCGTATTCTTCGTATTTTTATGTTATTAAGTGCCTTAGGCATAAATTTAACCCGTCAGCTCCATATATTTCCTTTTGCAATAATTTCTATTTTTCCTTTATCGGAAGTTCCAGTTCATACAATGGAGAAAAATTTTTTTCTTCTGATTTTTCATTTTCCTCAACTGTAGAAATTACTTTGTCTACAAGTTCCTTTCCACCTTCTCCACCTTTTTCCCCAAATTTCACAAAGAGCTACTTCACACCCTTTGCATTACAGAATTTTTCAATTTCCTTTTATTTCAGCATCAGTGTCTGTTATAAATTTATTTATTGCAACAATCACAGGAATATGATATTTCTGCATGCTTTCTATATGTCTTTCAAGGTTTACAAGTCCTTTTTTTCAATGTTTCTATATTTTCTGATTTCAGGTCGGTATCTCCACCATGATGTTTCAATGCTCTGACAGTTGCAACTATAACAATAACATTTGGTTCAATTTCTGCTTTTCTTGCCTTTATATCCAAAAATTTTTCTGCTCCAAGGTCAGCCGCAAATCCTGCTTCTGTTACTACATAATCTGACAATTTCAATGCCATTTTTCGTTGCAAGAACCGAATTACATCCATGAGCAATATTCGCAAAAGGTCCTCCATGTATAAATACAGGAGTGTTTTCCAGCGTCTGAACAAGATTAGGCTTAATAGCATCCTTAAGAAGTGCTGTAACCGCTCCTTCTATTTTCAGCTGTTTTACCTTAAGCATTTCTCCTTTTCTATTGTATCCAAAAACTATTTCACCTATTCTTTTTTTCAGGTCAGTAATTGAGTTAGCAAGACAGAATATTGCCATTATTTCTGACGCTACTGTTATTTGGAATGAAGATTCCCTAGGAATTCCGTTAAGTCTTCCTCCCATTCCAACTACAATATTTCTCAATGCCCTGTCATTCATATCAAGGACACGTTTCCAAGTAATATTATTTACATCTATGTCCAGTTCATTTCCCTGCATAAGATGATTGTCAATGCACGCAGAAATAAGGTTATGTGCAGTTGAAATTGCATGGATATCTCCTGTAAAATGAAGGTTTATCTCTTCCATAGGAACAACCTGGGACATTCCTCCTCCTGTTGCTCCTCCCTTTATTCCAAATACAGGGCCTAATGACGGTTCCCTTTAGTGCCGCAATTGACTTATATCCAAACTTGTTAAAGGCCTGTGTAAGCCCTACTGTTACAGTTGATTTTCCTTCACCTGGAGGTGTAGGAGTAATAGCTGTCACAAGTATAAGTTTTCCATCTTTTTTGTCAAATTTTTCAATACATCAAGGCTGACTTTTAGCCTTATAATTCCCATATTGTTCGTAATCTTCTTCAGAAAGTCCTACTTTTTTCAGCAATCACATTAATTTTTCCAACTTTGCCCTTTTGAGCTATTTCTGATATCCGTCATTTCATCGCCTCCAAAAATTTTATTTATATAATTTTTATTTTTACCTTATTTCAATTACGCCACACTTATTTTATATTAAATTATAATATCTTTCTTTTTCAAAGTCAATTTACTTTTCTTATTTAATGATACAATAAAAATATTTTTCAGAAATAATTTAAAAACAAATTATAACTGATTTTTAAAAGGAGAAATAAATGAAAAAGAAGAGATTCTTTACAGCAATCTGTATGGCTGCGTTTGCATTTATTACTTCAGGATTACAGGGAAAAATCTGTTAAGCATAAAAATGTCAAAGCAAAGCAGAATACTGCTAAAACTGTAAAAACAAAGAAAACTGTTTCTAAAGGTCCGGCTGTTAAAAAGTAGCTGTAGCTAAAAATACTACTATTAAAAACACAAAGCAACGTTAAAAAGTGCAGAAAGTAAAACAAAACCAACAGCAGAAAAACATCCTGTTGCGAAAAACTTCTCAAGCTGCAAGAACAGCTACAGCTTTAAAACATGTAAAAACAGTTCGGTAAAACCTGGAAAAACTTCAAAGTGTCGCAAATACTGCAAAAACAGTTCCACATAATAAAGTTTCCCATAATACAGGGATTTACAGTATTTCTGCAAACAATAAAGAGCAGGTTATCATTGATAAAATGACTGAATTAAGAAAAACATGAAAGAATAGCAAAATCAGGAACTGCAAGTGAAAAAGAACTGCTGCCGCTGAAAAAAAGCTCCTTGTATCTTACAGCAAATGGAAGGATACAAAATATGCATGGGAGGAGATTCTAAAAAGGAATTGACTGTTCAGCTTTTAACCCGTAGAATTTATCGTAAGTTTACGGTCATGAACTGCCAAGAGTTTCAACCCAGCAGGCACAAACTGGAAAAAGTTTCATCTAAAAATTTAAAAGCCGAGATATTGTGTTTTTCAAACCTGAAGGAAGAACTAACCATACAGCAGTTTATGTGGGAAATTCCTTATTTATAAATGCTTCTTCTTCAAAAGGGTGTTGCAATGTCTTCACTTAAAAAGTCCCTACTAGGGAAAGTATTTTAAATACGGTGTCAGAGTTGATAAACATAAAAAAATACTTAAAAAGACTTTTTACTAACATGTCATAAAATTGAAACTTTTGATTTTCACATACTATACCAGATAAATAACATATTAAAGGAGTGAGTATTATGAGTAAAAAAGTAATAGCTACATTAATAATGTTTTCATTATTAAGCTTCGGAGAATTTTCAAAAACAAAGGATGGTGTTCTTGTTAATGATTCTTTTGAAGAATGGGCTACTTTTCTATGGAGATGACCCATCTTCAGGTAATGTGATGTGCAGTTTAATTGGTTCCACTCTTTATGGAGATTTCCTATACAAGTGAAGGAAAAATCCTACAAAGACAAAAATGATACAGCTGCAATACTAGATTATGTAAATGAAGAACTTCTTTATGCAGGAATAGTAAATCCTATAAAAGGAGTGGATATCTTTTTGAAATATACTTTGCTAATAATTGTAAAAAATTCACAGAAAAAGATTATAATCTGGTAGGGTCTCCAGCATTCACTATGGAAACAATCAACATATAAAATAAAATCGATTGAAAAGAATAGGATTGAATTTATATAATTTAAAACATAAAAGGATTGTCTCAAATGGTAAAAATTAAATATAATATAAGAAAAACTATATCATTTACTAATTTTATATATATAAAACAATCAGTCATTAAGGAAAAAGTCAAAAACTCACCTAAAAGCTCGAACAGATGACTTTTTCCTAAATTCATTTCCTGTTTTACATTGTAACTCTAAATAATTCAAAAATATAGTTTTTACATTATTATTTTATTTTATTTTTATTTTTTGAGACAGCCCTTTTCTTTTACAAGTGTTCTAAATTCATCTATTTTACTTTTTCCACAGAATTTAGTATAAAATTAATAGATTGCCCTGAATCCTATTCCACCTCTTACATTGTTTCCTTTAGTGTCATATCCTGCATCTCAGTGTAAATCCTACTCTAGTATTGTCAATTCCAATATTCAGATCAAATTTACCATTTCTCTTCTATCTTCCTTTTCTCCTCTGATTCCAAAACCAGTCAGCTGTAGTATATCTTACCTCGCTCTATTGTTTACATCTCCAACTTTTCCAAGTTCATTTTTCATAGCTGCTGTAATTCCAACAGAAAGCTGAGTTCTGACAGCAAGTGGCTGTATGTATTTGAATTCCAGTCCCTACTTCAGGTTTTACAGAGAAATAGTCATTTCCTTCCACTTCAAGTCTCATTTCTCCTGATTTTTCCTTTATACCGGTAAATCTTCCATATTCCATTTTTAATAATCTAGTATGGTTTCAGATGAGTTCTTTCACTCATTCTTATATCATAACCTAATTCATTTTTCAATGCCGCTCCATATGAATAATAGTTAGCTTTTGCCTGGAATATATCATCTACAACAAGGAATCTACGGTTCATTTCATTTATTCCTGCAAATACATCTCCAGATATAGTCCATCTTAAACTTCCATTATGATCTGATGCCGGAGAAATTGTTTTAAATACTCCTGCCTTCAGCATTGTCTGATTTTCTTTAGAATTTCCTATATCCTTAAATTTGAATCTGTTATGAACAGCTCCTGCATACCATCCTGAACTATGACCAAGTTTTACTGTTTCGTCTTCATGAACATAAGCAACTCCATAGGCATTACTTGTATAGTCTATAATTCCTGCTGTATCTGTCTTGTATTCATCCCTCATTCCAAATACTTTTATCTTATTATTCTGTTTAGAAGGATTTCTCCATTCGTCCTTCAGATATCTGAATTCCTTGTCAAGCATGTTTCCAGTAGCATTTATTCTCATTTGAGTATTTGCATACTGATGTCCCATCATTTCATCCATTGCCTGATAGAAGAGTATTGCTTCATTATTACCTATTCCATTCAGTTTTTGGAATAACTGATTTTCTGTACTTCCAAGCGCTTCCACTCCATATCTTTGTTCCAATCCATCTAAGAAGTTGTATGTATCCCTAACATTTACAGGTGTTGCTTCATTTCCTGCCCAGTATGTATAAGGTATTTTTGCAAGGTAGGCATTTTGTATAGTTCCATCACTTGCATTTTGTGAAACAGTCGCCATCCATGTCAAAGAACCTGAATATATACTCCATTTTTCAATCTGCTGGTTTGCTCTTATCATTGCATTGTAAGGATCTGTTATTCTAGAATCTAACTGAATGTATTTTCCAGTAGTATTCTGTGCCGCTTCCGCTCCAATTATCAGATCCGCTTTCTTAAGGTTAGTAAGGGCACTCAGTCCAGTAATAGGAGTCGTATAGTTTCTATTTGAAGTATCTATATACATACCTATTTTTGATACTTCCATAGGTTTAAATTCTTCTCCTGATGTTGTTGCAACTTGAGGTACAACTGGTGTTCCGTTTACAGTTATTGTTCCTGTAACACTTCACGAGGAACTTCTATTTTTACTCCTTCACAGTCTTAGTCAGGTCACTTGCCTTACTTACACCTATTATAGAAGGATCTAAATATCTTCAGCTCTTGTTCCTGCAGGTACTGTTGTTCCATTTATATTGAAAACTTCCATAGTTCTTTACTATACCTAAGTTATTACCTGCCATATCTCCTTTAGTTAATATTCCTACAGCATCTGTTGCAGTTATATCTATTTCTCCATGATTTTCAATAGTTGAACCATTTTTTACAACAACTCCGACAACTTTACTTAAATTTGAACCATTTGATTTTATCTTTCCGTAGTTATATCCATAAGCTCCGTTATCCAGATAAATTCACTGTAGTTTCACTTGAATTCAGGTTTATTACAGCATTACGGTTTGATGCAGTACCGTTGTAGACTGTTGTTCCGGCACCAGTTCCGTACATTCCGATACTTCCTTTTCCAGTAACGTTTATTGTACCATTATTTACAATATTTCCTGTATAAGGCTGTTTTCCTGCTGCAAGCTCTGTCGCAGTTGGAGATATCCGGCAGCCATTCCGATAGCATAACGGTTATTCAATGCATTTATAGGATCCATATAACTTTCACCTACTGTAATTGAAGCATTATTAACAGCTGTTCCTCCATGAGTACTGTAAATTCCAATATTTCCATCTCCTGCTCCAAAATTTATATTACCGTTGTTTATAACTTCTCCTGCAGAATATATTCCATAGTTGAATGATCCTGACGCTGTAAGATCCGTATTGTTTATAACTTGGGCTCCTGTTCTGTTATCATTGGAGTATATGTATACAGTGTCATTTCCAAGATTATTTATTGCCGCAATATTACTTATAACTTTATTTCCAGCTGAACCTGCACCTTTTTCCACAAGGATTCCAAAAGAGTTGTCTCCTATGGAAATATTTGATCCTGCATGTGCAGTTACTGTCTGACCATCTCCATTTGCATAAACTGCTGCCGCCTGATCTGAACCAACCGTTATTGTTCCTCCTGTCAAGTCTACATTCCCACCTTGGCTGAATATTCCTGTACCTGAATTACCAATATTCAAGTTACCACTATTCTGTACTTCATTTCCATAAATTCCTACAGAATATTTTCCAACTGTTATATTTCCTGAGTTTGTAACTTTATTTCCATTTTTAGAATAAATTCCTACACTTTCCTTTTTAGGTGTTTCACTTACAGGATTAGTTAAAGTTATATTTCCACTGTTTCTAACTTCCACTCCTTCAGAAATAATTCCATATCCTGCATCTGCTGTTATATTTCCCTGGTTATTCAGTTCTCCTGTAGTCCCTCTTGCCAATATTCCAACTAATCCTTCCGTATTTTGAGAAGTATCCAGTTAATCTTATGTTCATATTGTTCAGCATTGCCACTCCTGACGCTGTTGATTTATTATTCATAAAGAATGCAACAGCTGACTTAGTTGGAACTCCTGAATATTTCAATTCAAAAAGTTTTATTATCTGTAGGTGATGGATTGTTTCCTTCTATAAATACTCCTGTTCCTTTTATCTTTTACTTCCACTCCATAGTCAGTTTCAAAAGTAATCTTTGTATTGTCTGCATATACTCCGATTCCTTCCTTACCTGTAACTATATCAGAAGATCCTGTTCCATTCAGGCTTATTTCAGGTCCTCCAAAATCAAGACTGAAGCCGCTCCTGCAGGAGCTGACACTTTTGAAACAACTCCTACCGAATTATCTCCTGCCAGAACTATTTTCCCTGCATTTCTTATGCTTCCATGAGAAGTTCCTGTTTTACCTACTTCTATACTGGAATGCGCTCCTGGTAATGTTTTTAATTCTCCGTACATTCCAATTCCGCCATTTCCATTTACTGTAATTGTACCTTTATTTTCCAGTTCTAAAGTTTTTTCATTATTTCCAAGAGTTCCTGCTTTTATTTTAGCATCTGTTCCATAGTCCTGAAGCTGAGTTGCTGATGTAAATGCAGCCATTCCAGTTCCATTTCCTGTTATAGTAATTGTTCCAGCACTGTCATTCAGTATTTTACTTCCATTTACTCCATACAGTCCCAGTCCATTATCTACATTAACAACATTTTCATTTATAATTTCTCCATAACTTGTACTTAATCCTATTGTTGAAGCAGTTCCACCTGTTATTTCAACATTACCTTTTATTTACATATCCTGTCTGTGTATTACTTGTTGCTCCGGAATCTGATCCAACTATCATTCCTTGGCCTGTTGCAGAACTTACAGTAATTCCAGGCTGTATATATTTTTTTCCTCACAAATTTTATTTTGTTGAAAAATAGGCGCATTATCAAGGTCAATATTTCTTTCTATAGAATATTCTCCATTTTTATAATATACCTTGTAATCAGCACCAGTCCCAATCGTCAAGTTTCCTCTGTTTATCTTCAAGTCATCCTCAACACTTTCAATAAGTCCTGTAGGCCCAGTCCATTTATTATCAGTTCTAGTTCCACCATCTGTAACTCTTAAAATTACACCATTTCCTTCAACTTTAATTTTCATATTACTCATACCAGTATATTTTTTCCCAGCAGTTGCAGCAGCATTTGCAGGATTAGATGAATCTTCAGCCGCATAATCAGCCGCCGTTCCAGGCATAAGTATTCCATCAGAAATAGTAAGCTCCGTATTCCCTGAAAAATTAATATTCGATCCAGTATTAGCTAAAAATGGCACAACTCCACTATAATCATCTGTAGAATTTCTTTTCTAGTATCAATTTTTCCACCTTTAAAGTCAATCTTACCGCCATCCCAAGCTACAAGACCACCTTCTTTTGCAGAATAAATCTCATTATTAGAACCTTCAAATTTAACTAATGAACCACTTCCTTGAGCAAATCCTCCCATACCATGAATTTTAATATTATCTTTAAATGTTACAGTACTTCCACTTCCTGTAGCTGTTCCTGCTTTTGCGTATCCACCAATATTTTTGTATAAATATGGTTTTGTATCAGCATCATTTGCAGCCCATTCATCAACCGCTGTAACTGCACCATCTAAAGTAATTTTTCACTATTGTCTGCGTATGCAATTATTGATCCAAATCCTTTTTGCGTCTGTAGTCTTTTTCAGCCGTTATTTCTCCACCATTTTTTTAGCAACATATGCTATTGGAAAAGATTCCACTTTTGTTGTTGATCCTAAAGGAGTATCGTCTTTATATCTTGCACTCATCACAACATCTTGTCCAAGATTTACTTGACTTCCTTTTCCTTCAAATCTTTTTGCTTCATTAGATGTCATTACATGGTCGCTATTTTTTTCCATGTTCCTTCGGCATATGCAATAATTGTTCCAGTAGCTACTTCATTTTCTAGTATCATCTGCAGAAGCAACAAGTGAAGTCGCTGTACCATCTAAAGTATAATCTTTTTATAGGTGTAGTCATAATATCTACTGTTGTAGAATCTGATTTCCCTGAGATATCATTTCCACTCGTATCTTTTATAGCTTTACTGTGTTCATTTGTAGATTTTGCTACATCAATAACTGTTCCTCTTTCAGATGCTATCATTATACCATCTTTAGAATTTTTACCAAATGTTATATCAATATTATTTATTTGTAGAGAATGTATTGGATCATTTTCATAATTAATCTGAACATTAGCTCCCAAATCTTCTTTTGTTTTTTTATCTTTGCAGTCTGTCCATTTATAATTTCTTCTCCTCTTTGACCCGATTTAGAATAAATTCCTATATTATTTGTAGCAGTCGTTGTAGCACTTGTTGTCCCTATTCTTCCTCTTGCATCAATTTGTCCTTGATATATTCCAATAACTGATTTTTCCAATCTGAATTATTAGTTTGATTCCATACAGATAATCCTGAAGCCTCCGCATCAGCCATCTTATCATTAAATAATAGTAATATATTTCTGTTTCCGTTCACAATAGGAGCTTCTGTAAGTTTTACAGTTGGCGTCATTCCAGTCTGATTTGTATCCTTTATTCTTGCAGTACCTCCTGGCATCGTTCCATTGACATCAGCTTTTCCTACAAAGTTATTCCAGTTAGGAACGTATCCAAATCCTGAATAAACTATATTTTTCATCTCCGTAATGTTATATTTTCCTTTACTATTTATTTCAAATGATCCTTGAGTCCCTACTACTGAATAAACTATATTCTTGTTAGTTTCTATATCAGCATCAACTTTACCTATAAATCCTCCACGTTGTAAAGGTACTCCAAAACTAGCACTCCAGTTCTGTACTACAGAATATGTTCCTGGAAATATTAAAAAAATATTGTATTCTGATCTCCAGCTCAGGAGCTGTTAAATGTCCTTTGTTATATTTACTTTTACTTCATTTCCTGGAGTTTCATCAAATTCTATTTTTCCAGTCCACCATGTTTCAAGTGATAAAAATGCTGATTTCCCATACATATTTGCTGTAACATTTGATAATTTTCCATTCCATACAGTATGTATTCCTAAAAGCCCTTGTTTACCACCATCTGTCAGTCCTGCAGTCCTACATCTCCAGCAAGATATAAATTCATGTTTTTATATGAAATTTTCTCTATTGATATCTGAGATTACCTCCTGAAAACTGACTTCCAAAATAAAACAAAACTGAATCTCTAGGATTAACAACTCTAGAATTATTTGCATTTATGTATCCTATATTTGAAGGTGTTCCATCTATTCCAGACTGTGGAACTAATGTTCCAGTAGTTGGATTATATCCTGACCAAAAAGAATGATTTTTCACCATCACTAAATCTAGTCAGAATTATCTGTATATTTTGCTTGATCATCAACTGTATTTACAACATACCATTTACTTATTGCACCATTAGTAAAAGAAAAAATCTAAAAATGGTTTTGCATTAACTTCAGGTATTTTTACCTTAACCACAGTAGGATTAGGTGTAGGTATTGTCAAAGTATCGGAATCTACTGTTGGTATACTCAAGGGTAGCCAATACGTTTGCGCACTATTAACATGTTGAGTGCAGCTACTGAAGCCTTAGCTTACCTCTTTAGACTTTATTGCAGCTTCCACATTTAAACTTTCTACAGGTTCCTGTTTCTTTGTTGTACTTGTTAATCCATAATTTGAGTCCGTATCCTTCTCTTCCAGTAGTAGTTGCTGATTTTATATTGCTTGACTTTTTGCAAAAGTTGTAACTGTCACTATATGGAGAAGTATATCTGTCAAAGCTATATGTACTTCTTTCATAAATTCCATTATAAGGGTATTTTTCAGATTTATCCCCTCTACCTCTATATGTACCTCCCCAATGACTGAAAAAGCCATTAATTCCATACTGCCAGCTGCTCCATGGAGATTTTACCACATGATCTCCCTGTTCCATAAGCTGTATCAATTCAAGATTTTGAAGACTTTAAAAGTTTATTATTTTTCATATCTTGCATCCTTGAAAAAGCTTTTTCATATCTCCTATTGAATTTTCTATCTGCTTTCTTTTGATTGCCTGTTGTCTCATCTTTTTAGCTTTACCATTTACTTGTGAAAAATGATCCTGTCATTAAAAAGTAAAAAGTAATCCTTTTGTATGAGTTATTTCTTTACATCTTTTTAATAAATGCTCTAAGTTCTTTTCTATATTTCTAAAGTATTGTTCATATTCTCCTTTATTATTCTAATTTTAAAATATATTTTTATATAACCTCCTATAATATTATTTTTGGATAGTAAATTCTTAAAAAGTATATTCTTTTTGTGATTATACTATATTTTACATAAAAATCAACATTAAAGTGATTACATTTTAATTTTTAATCTATTTATATATATATTTTCTATAAAATTCTCTGTATTTATCATTATCCCATATGTTTTTAGATATAAATAATATTCACTTATAACAGAATTATAATAATACATATTAAATTTTTGTTGTGTATTTTTAATTAATTTAAAAATAATATTTTCTTCAATTATCCTTTTACATATTTCAATTTTTGCTTAATTTTTCCCTATAAAAATACCGTCAATATATATTGACGGTATTCTTTCTTTTTACTATTTCTGAATTAAAACTTAGTTTTAAACGAAACTCTTCAGATAAAAGCTATTAGTAAATAACTCTGAATCCTAATCCTCCTCTTACTTGTGACCTTTTTGTGTCATATCCGGCATTAAATGTTACTCCAAATCTTTGATTTTTCTACTCTATATTCAAATCAGCCTTGCAAGTTTTCCTCTTTCTGTCATCCTTTTTCCCTCTGATGTTGAACCAGTCTGCATTAGTATACGCCACTCTCTGCTATTCTTAGCATTTCCTACTCTTCCCAGTTCATTTCATATCCCAGTCCTAAAGTAGTTACAAATGTTGTTCTTACTGCCATCGAGCTGTTTATACTTAATTCTATCCACTTCAGGTTTTTACTGAATAGTAGTCATTCCTTCTACTTCCAGTCTCATTTCTCCTGATTTTCCTTGATACTTGTAAATCTTCCGTATTCAAGTTTTAAGCTTCGTATGGTCTGATACTTGTTCTTTCACTTGTTCTTATGTTGTAGCCTAACTCATTCTTTAATGCCACTGCCATGTTGTATAATCAGATTTTGCATTGAAGATTTCATCCACTACGAGATATTTTCTATGCATATCGTTTTCTTGATACATATCCTTCTCCTGAAATTGTCCACTGTAAACTTCCATTATGGTCTGTTGCCGGTGACATTGTCTTGAAGATTCTAGTTTTAACATAGTCTGATTTTCACTTTTGATCTTCCCTATATCCTTTTAAACTTGAATCTGTTATGTACTGCTCCTGCATACCATCCTGAACTGTTTCCAAGTTTTACTGTTTCATCTTCATGTAAATATGCAAATCCATATGCATCGCTTGTGTAATCTATGATTCCTGCTGTATCTGTATTATACTCATCTCTCATTCCGAATACTTTTATTTTGTTAGACTGTGTTTAGACTTAGTATCCATTCTTTAGATAAATGTGTTAGTTCTTTGTCTACTCAGTCTTCCTGTTTAGTGTGTTCTCTGCTGTACATTTGCATACTGGTGTCCCATCATTTCGTCTGTTGCCTGGAAGAATAATATTTCTTCATTATTTCCAATAAGTTTAGTTTTTGGAATAACTGATTTTCTCTAGTTCTAGTTCTTCAACACCATATCTTTGTTCAAGTCCATCCAGGAAGTTATATGTATCATAACATTTGAGGTGTTGCTTTCATTTCCTGCCCAATGTGTATAAAGTACTTTTTGCTAAATAAGCGCTCTTCATAGTTCCATCATTTTGATCTTGATAGTTGCCATCAAGTTAATGAACCTGAATAGATATTCCACTTTTTAATTTGTGGATTTTTCTTTATCATTTCATTATATGGAGCTAATATCTTTTGGTCAACTTGTAGTAGCCCACTTGTTGTATTTTGTGCTGCCTCATTACCCATTATTAAATCAGCTGTTTTTAAACCCGTTAATGCACTTAAACCATTAATAGGGTTAGTAAATCTCTTATTAGATGTATCTATATACATACCAATCTTTGATAATTGCATATCTCTATATTCTTCAGCAGTTGTTGTTGCTAAAGTTGGTACTACTGGTTTGCCATTTACTGTTATAGTTCCTACACTTGAACCAGCAGGTACATCTATTCTAACTCCACCCATTCCTTTACCTAAATCCTGTCCTCCTGAAGACTCTTTTATAACTGAAGGATCACTAGGATTAGTAACTCCATTAATATTGAAAGTTCCATAGTTTTTAACTATACCGGGATTTGCTCCAGCTGCATTTCCTTTAGATAAAATTCCTACTGCATCTTCTGCATTTAACTCTATTTTCCCATGGTTTTCTATTGTAGAGCCATTTTTAACAACTACTCCAACAACCTTCTTTAATCCACTACCAGTAGATTGGATTGTACCATAGTTATATCCGTAAGCTCCGTTATCTAGATACATTCCGGTAGTATTGCTTGCACCCAAGTTAATAGTTGCTGTTGAACCTGGTGCTGTACCATATATGCTTTAGTACCAGCTTCTGTTCCATACATACCTATACTATAAGGACCTGTTACATTAATAGTTCCTTCATTAACTACATTTCCTGTATATGCCTTTGCCGGGTTACCATCTCCATTAAATCCAGCTGCCATACCTACTGCATATCTGTTGTTTAATGAATTATTAGGATCTATATATGAAGCTCCTACTGTTACTGACCTTCCGGCCAAGTTTGTTGCAGTTCCACCATGAGTACTGTAGATTCCAACATTTCCCATTCCACTTCCAAAGTTTATGTCAGCATTATTTGTTACTGTTCCTGCTGAATACAGACCATAGTTATACGAACCTGTTGATGTCAATGCAGTATTGTTATTTACAACTCCTGCTGTATCACTTGAATAGATATATGTTCCATCATTTCCTAATGCCTGACTTGCAACATTACTATTTATAGTGTTTCCTGTTCCTTCATTTAAGAAACCGAATGAACTGTCACCTATTGTCATAGTACTTCCTGCAGTTGCAGTTATTACTTGTCCAGCACCTTTTGTCAATACTCCAACAGCTTTATTAGCTCCTGTATTTATAGTACTTCCTGAATCTAAAGTAACATTTCCGCCTTCACTGTATAATCCTGTTCCGTCATTACCAACAAATATTGTTCCTTTTTGCACTATTTCTTTTCCAAAAATACCAACTGAATTATCTCCTACAGTTACTGTTCCTGTATTTGTTATCTTATCTCCAGCCTGTGTCAATATTCCTACACTAGGTTTAGAAGCTGTCAATGGATTTGTTAAAGTTATGTCACTTGTATTTTCTACTTCAGTTCCATTTGATATAATTCCATAACCTTTATCTCCAGTTATTTTTGCACTATTAGTCAGTTTTCCACCACCAGCTGTATAAACACCTACAAGTCCTTCAGTTGTTCCAACAGTATCTGTCAGTTTCATATTAAGAGTATTTAATAAGTTTGCTCCTGTTCCACCTTCATAGAATAGACCTACTCCTGTTCCGGCATTTGAACCACTATATTTTTAATTCAAGTGTATTTGAACCGGATGGTATTATATTACTTCCATCATTCTTAACAAATACCCTGTTCCTCCATCTTTTACTTCTACTCCATAATCTGAATTAAATCTTACTGGTGATTCTTCAGCATAAACACCTATACCTTTTTTGCCAACAACTATATCTGAACTTCCTGTTTCCTGTCAAGTTAACTGTTGCTCTCTTAGAAACTATACCTACCGCTTCGTCTCCTGTTAAGAGTCAATTTACCATTGTTAGTTATAACTCCATTTGAGTTACTTAATAAAGTAGATGTTCCTTTTGTTTCTCCATATAGTCCAACAGATTTATCTCCATTTACAGTAATTTGACCATTATTTATTATTTCAAATGTTTTTATCAGCAGCTATTAATGTACCAGCACTAATCTTTTTATCTGTTCCGATAAGTTTGTAATGTTCCTGCAGATGTAGCTTTTGCCATTCCAACACCTTAGTAGTAATATTTATTTTACCATTTGCTTCATTTGTTAATGTACTTCCATTTTATTCCATAAGCCCCTATCCTTCATTAACATTGATAATATTATTATTGTGTATTTGTCCATAACTAATATTAAGACCTATTGTTCCTGCAGCTAAAGTTCCACCTTGAATATCAACAGTTCCATTATTTATATATTGAGTTCTACTGTTATCTCCATCAGTATTAGCAGAATTATTAGAGTCCCATTGCTAAACCTTTTCCTACTGTTGAGCTAACTGTTTTCCCAGCATTTATAGTAACAACTTCTCTTGATAATCCTACTTTATTAAAGTCATCTGATGCACTACCTACATCAATATTTGAATCTATATCAAATTGTCCATTAATATAGTAAATCTTATATGAATGACCATTGGTATTAAAAAGCAGCTACTTTCATAGCAGTTTTGAACCAAGTTTTGTATTGTTGTTCCATCCCATATTTTATGTATTCCATCATTTGAAGCCAGAACTACATTATCTCCTGTAAGATTTACAGTTACATTAGACATTCCATTATATTTTTACTTGTTCCTACTGTTCCTTCATAGTCAGCTGCTGTTCCTGGAATTAATACACCATGTGATATATTTAATATTGTAGCTCCTGTAAAGTTAATATGAGAAGTACTATCAGCATTAAATGGAGTTGATGAATCATGGTCACCTGGTAGGTTTTCTGAGTGAGTTATTGTTCCACCACCAAAATTAACTAGTCCTCCATTTGTTGCTACCAATGCTCCTGATTTACCAGTTCTAATTGTATTAGCACTTCCATTCAAATTAGCTACTGCATTTGACCCTGATGCCATTGCTCCTATACCGTAAATATCAGCATTTCCTGTAACATTTACTGTTCCATTTGCTCCTGCATAAGCTCCTATATTATTATATAAGTAAGGCTTCGTTGCATCATCATGTGCTGCTGCTCCATCCTTTGCAACAATATCTCCCTTAGCATTTACCACACCATTATTTTGAGCTAATGCCACTATTGAACTATATCCTAATGCTGTCACTTTCTTTTCAGCATTTACTACACCTTTGCTATCTCCTATTAAAGCTACTGATCTGTTTAGTTTATTAGAAGAATCTAATTTTGCTCTTCCTGTCATGACCACAGGTTTATATAGATTAATTTCACTTGGTTTATTTGCTAAACCTGCTGCTGTTCCACCAGGCATATTAGTATTATTCCATACTCCAGTTGAATAAGCTACAACTGTTCCTGTTGCTGCTTGGTTTACTGTATCATCATAAGAACTTGTTACATCTGTTGCTGCATCTCTTATTTCTGTTTGGGCTGCAACTGCTGCTCCTATTTCTTTATAGTCAGTTTCCCAGTAGCATTTTTATCAGCTTTTTAGCTTTCCCAATATCCATTACAGTACCACTTTCACTTTGCAAAACATGACACCATCTGTTGAATATTTTCCAAAGTATATCTTTGCAGCACCTATTTCAAGATTATGTACTTTATCTAAATCATAATCAGGATGTCTATTTCCTTGACTTGATCTTGCAGCATTTTATCAGGTGCTCCCAAATCTTTGTAGGTACTATACCTATTCTTTGTCCAGATTTAGAGTAAACTCCTACATTTCCACAGAAGTAGATGTTGCTCCAATATTTGCATTAACATCTATTTCACCTTGATATATACCTATTATACTTTTTGCCCTAATTATCATTATTTCAACAGGTGTTCTATTGCCATCATAATGTGGTATTGCTGATGAACCATATCTATTTCCAAAATATAGTACAGCATTCTTATTACCATTAACATTAGTTTTTGATAATTGTATACTTGGTGTCATTTCAGTACTATCAGATGTAACACTTCCACTTCCTTTAAGATTTTTGCCAGTTAGGTGAATATCCTAAACCTAGATATCCTATATGTTATTTGAATTTATATTATAAGTACCTGTACTTTTTAATTTCAAAGGCTCCTTGTACTCCTAATACTGTATAAATATAGTTATTTTCCGCACTTATTGTAGCATTTAAACTTCCATTATATCTTCCTCTTTGACGCCAAGAGTTATAGTCGCCATTATTAAAACCTATAGAATAATATGATGAAGGATAACCATAAATATACTATTATATTGTCCATCTACATTTACATTTACATTTACAAGATCAACTTGCCCAGAATGCCATGTTTCAGATGATATAAATGCACTATAACCATGTAAATTCCCAGTTACATTTTCTATTACTCCATTCCAAACAGTATGTATCGCCGAAGTTCCCAAGGTGACCAGCCTGGTTTTACCTGCAACATACTGCAACATCTTTCAACTTCCATTTAATGTCAGGAGGAGTTCTATCTGTGTATTCATATAAAACACATTAGAAATTCTTCCATTAACTGGTCCTAGACTACTTCCTACACGATAGTAAACTGCTTCATTCACTGGTCCAGCTCCACCTGGTTTCCAACCTGAATAGTAGTTCAAACCTTTTCCATCTTGATTTGCAAAAAGCACTACGGTTTGCCCATAGTTCATTTGACAACATTATGAAAATTAAACGTAAAACTCAACTGTGATTTACAGTTAGTTGTGGTGTCTTATTTGGTGCTGTCACAGGTTCTGGTGTCTTTTATGTCAATGATGGTGGCATCAATTAGGTACATTTAATGCTTGTAACACTGGTGCTGATATATTTACAGTTGGAGCTGCTACAGGATCTCTGTATACATCTTTTTGGTCTAGTGATGCATCGACATTCATTACTGTTAAGGTTCCTGTTTTTGGTGCTGTACTTGCAATGCATATCCTAAAACCTAATCCACTTCTAGATGTTGTTGAAGCTGAAAATGGATTGGTTGATGTAGGTAATAATCCATAGTTTGGACTTTCTGGAAGTATATCTTTCAAAGAATCTGCACTTCTTTTTAAATATACCTTCATGAGGATATTTTTCTTTTTATCTCCCCTACCTTTATAAGTTCCTCTCCAGTTGTTATAAAATCCATTCATTCCAAACTGCCATGAACTCCCATGGAATTTCATCACATGATCTCCTGTTCCATCAATTGTATCAGTTCAAGACTTGATGTCTTCATCAGCATATATTTTCTGCTTTAGCTTCCCTAAACAGTTTCTTCATATCTGTGATAGACGTCTGTAAACCTTTCTTTGCTGTCTCTATGCTATTTCGCCCTTATTAGCTGTAAGAGATATCGAACCTGTTACCAGAACGAAAAAGCAGCAATGCTACGTTGTACTACATCCTTACACTTCTTTTGCAGAGGATCTTAATTCTTTTTCAATTCTCTTCAAATTATTGTTCAGTATTGCCTCTATTTTCTTAACTCTGTACTTTTTCCATTTTACTTCCTTTTTCTTAAAACTTCTTCTTTGCTAGAAATTTTCTTCCAATTTAATACCTTAACAATCTTTCTTATATATTTTTGAAGTTGCTGAAACTTTTTATTTTTCAGTACATCTTGGATATAATTAATCATAACTATACCACAATTACTAAAAATACCCATTAAAGCTGTCTTTTTAATGTAGCTATTTCTTTCTATTTTTCTAGAATTATTTTAGCATATTATAACAAATATAAAAAGATTATGTCAATTTTTATATTTGTTACACGAACAAAAAATAAAGTCTATTTTTCTTTGACTAAAAACTTATTCTGTAGATTTTTATTTCCCTAATTTAAAGTATTTTCTTTTCATATATTTCATAAAATAACCATTAAAACTATCATAATCACAGTAATTGCACCCAATGTTGCAACCATTATTCTGAAAAGGAAGAAGAATATTCATTCCATAAAATCCAGAAAAATCATATCTGGTGCTGTAATCAGTATGGTTACAGCTGCAGAAATTTCATTCGTTATATTCATATTATTCTCAATATAGAATAAGTTTCCCTCGTTGCTTTTGTTCTTCTCTTAACAGTTTCTAGTCTTTGTCATGTTCACTGATTAGAAACGGACGTATTTATAAAGGCTTTGTGTCACTTTGTAAACAATGTTATAAGAAATTTGTTTATTTCAATTTCATTATTTTCTTGATCAGGGCTGTCTTCAAAAATTGACATGTAAACTATATTTATGGATTATTTAGAATTTCACATGCAAAACTGGGTGATTGAAAAAGTCAACAACTCATCAGGTGCGTTTGACTTTTCTTTTATGAATGACTGTTTTGTATAAGAAATTTTAGCAATGAATAAATATGTTTTTTATATTTTAGACCCTATTTTCTTCTAAATAAAACTTTTTATCATAATTCCATTTTATCTTTTAACTTTTTTCTAATTTCAGACTTCCTGTTATTTTTAAAAATACATCTACCTAAAAACAATGTCTGCTGATTTGTTGCTGATAATTCAGGTACACATTCATATGTTTTCAACGGTCATGCTGTCTTTATTTAATTTTGTTCTTTTACAAGATCCTCCATTGACAGAATTCTCCTCTTTCTATTTACAACATTAACCGTAACTGATTCACCGAGTCCGTCATTGCAATTAAGCGGCATTCTTATCTTCCATCTTCAGTAGTGAAGGAAGTGGCTCGATTTATAAATATCTATCTGCATAACTCAATATTTCTATATGCATTTCAATCAGTTTCATATGAACAGTTCTGTTTTTCCTTTGCATTAAGGTTTTCCTTTTACCATCAAGCTCCCTTTTTGACCTTTTCAGTTCATCACGACTTGAGCATGCGCTGTCATTTTTAAAATCAGCAGCCTTTCTGTTTAAAAATCGCCGTATAAAAATTCAAGCGGGTAATAAACTTTAAAAATAAGCTATTCTACAGCCATCATAACGTAAGCAACAGCGTGACCTTTAGGGGAACATATTTTATCTTTTCACAGTCAATATACCACTGCTTTTACCTTTATGTTTTTCATTATTTCTGAAAATTCTTTCCATTTTCAGGATTTTTCGTATATGATCTGTTTCTAGACAAATTCCATTATCGTAAAGGCAAACCGATTTTATCAAGCCCGTTATCAATCAGATAGTTCATAATATCATCACGGACTGTTATTATTTCACCAGGTAGCAATTCCTGTCTTACATATTCCTGCGCATTATTCAGCCACACATCAGTTCCATGGGAAAGTCCTGATATTCTACAAGTTCACGCAAATGTTTTCAGGTTTTGTATCCATCAGCATCTGTTTATGCTACAGTTCCAAATTCAGGTGATCCCTGACGAACCTGTTTTAGAATCAATATCCGCAGGTTCCACCAAAAACCTCTGTTCCGCTGAACAGGCTCATAACCTTTTCACTCATCAGGAATACTGTAAATATCCACTCCTGTCAAATCCTGAAGTATTCTCAATGTGGTCGGATCATCATGTCCAGATATCAAGTTTTACAAGCTGCTCATCCATTACGTGATAATCAAAAGTGAGTCGTTTTGACCGGCATTCATATCATTTGCCGGTCTCTGAATAGGACAGAAATCGTATATGGACTTGTCACTTGGTACAACTATCATTCCTCCCGGATGCTGGCCGGTTGTTTTTCTGCCCCTTCACATCCTTTTTGCAATTCTTGTAAGTTCAGCTTTTCTCTTACTGACTTCCGGACTTCCTCTCATTTCTCAAAATATTTTCTCACATATCCAAAAGCATCTGCCAATGTTGCAATTGTTCCTGTCCTGAATACTTTATCAGACCCGAACAGTTCCTTCAGCATATCTTATGTATTTCTCCCTGATATTCTCCTGAAAAGTTCAAATCTATATCCGGTACCTTATCTCCATTAAATCCCATAAATACTTCAAATGGTATCGCATGACCGTCTTTTATATATTTTGTTCCACATTCAGGACATACCTTATCAGGCAGATCAGGTCCACTTCCTTCAAATTCCATAAATTCAGTATGTTTACAGTTAGGACATCTATAATGTGGATAAAGACCGTTAACTTCCGTTATTCCCATAAGATACGCCACAATCGACGAACCTACTGATCCCCTTGATCCCACTAAATATCCATTATCAAGAGACTTCTTAACAAGCTTTTGGGCTATAAGTAAAGAACTGAAACCATTTCCAATTATTGAGTTCAGCTCTTTTTCTATTCTTTCCTTCAGATGTTCAGGAACATTTTCTCCATACAGTTCATGAAGTTTCCTCATAAGTCATCTGCCCTACTTCCTCTTCAAGCCCCCTCTATTTTTGGAGGATAGAATCCCTGTAGGTATAGGTCTTACTTTTTCTATCATATTATTTTATCTTATGAGCATTTTTCCACAACAACTTCATACGCCTTTTCTTCACCTAAACATGAAAATTCTTCAACATTTCTTCAGTTGTTCTGAAAAAATAGCCTTTTTATCGTGAAAAATATACGCCGACATTCCGCTTCTAAAATAAAGCACACTACAGTTAACCGCTTCCCTTTCTTCCAGATAATGAGGCATCTCCTGTTGCAACTACTATTTTTCCCAGTACCAAGATTGTAGAAATAATTATTCATCTCACAATTTTATCAAGACTTTCAATATCTCCCTGTTCTTCCAGATCAACATAATTTGTCATGGGATGTATTTCAATGATAGTCATAAAATTTTTGTCTTTTCATCAATATCTTCCAAATCTGATCCACGTATAAACATATTCGCAAGCTCACCGTTGTTCCCAACACAGCCGATGCTCGAACTTGCAATTAGAAGATTTTCCCTCATTTTAGTAGCGATTTAGGTATCCTTGGCTTTTCTGTTTCCACTCTCAATGTGGCTTCTCGATATAAGCTCATAAGATCCCTTAATCCTGCCTGATTTTTCACAAGAATCATTGTGTTCAAAGTTCTGGCAGCTTCTGTATATTTGTCTCCAGTTCCTGCTTGTTTCTGATAGTTTTAATATTCCTACTCAGCACCATTTAAAAATTTCTGAAATATTTCTCAGCAGTTGCTTTTGCATCATCCACTGCCCTGTGGTCATTATCAGAAATATTAAAATAGTTAGCTACATTCTTAAGTCCAATCTTTTTCTGATCGAGGCAGCAGAACCTTGCCCAGTGCAATGTATCAATAACACTTTGGGGAATATTCCAGCCCTTGATTTTTAGCCTTCTGATTAATAAATCCCACATCAAACTTGGCGTTGTGTGCAACAACTGTTGTATCCTTACAGAATTCCAAAAATTCAGGCAATACCTTCTCAATATTGTCAGTTATCCTTCACTCATGTCATTTGTAATATTTGTAAGCCTTGTAATTTCTTCAGGAATATCTCATTTCAGGATTTACAAACACAGAAAATTCATCATTATTTCTTTTCCTTTTAATTTAATTGCTCCAATTTCAATTATTTTGTCATTATAAGGGTCAGAGTCCTGTCGTTTCTATATCGAATACTAACATAAACTTCTTCTTCTATCAGCTTCATCTGACGGCTTCGTTATCATATCCGCTCATCATCGACAACATAGGCTTCCATCCATTATTTTGAAATTATCATTTGATTCCTTGTATGCAAAAAGGAAAGGAATGCACCACTCCAAAATCTGTAACTGCAATTGCTTCATGACCAAATTCCTTTGCCCTCTTTGCCAAGTCCTTTGCAGAAACTACTGCTCATTTCACTCCTATTTGTATGGGCATGAAGTTCTATTCTTTTCTTTTTCTGCATTATCTTTTCTAGCTTGCATTTTGAGCTCTATCTTGTCAATTTTCTTTGTATTTATGTAGTATTCCCATTAAATCTGTCTGCTTTGCACAGTCTTCACACTTTCACCCAGTCATTTCAGACCTATTTTTACATCTTCGGATTTCTTAAGAAAAATTCTACATCCTATAGAATCTGCATAATCGGTAATTATAAAGTCACATTTTGTATTTCCATTTTTGTTTCTGAAATATCTATGTGGAAAATATGCCTTCAAAGAGCAATTTCCTCATTCAGAGTTCAGCTGTCACACACTTCGCAAATCACTTGCTTTTTCTGTCAGACACTTTTTCTGTAATCACTGTGTGCAGGTATTTCCTTATTTCCATTCCATTTTTCCTTTGTTTCTTCCTTTGAGGTTCAAATACAGAGCAGTTCTTCCACCTTCACAGCTTTTTCCAGATTTTTCTTCTTCTCTTCAATCATTTTATGAATTTTTCAAAATTCCCACCTGTAAATTCAGATTGAAATTTTTCCTGCTAGCATTGTATATTTTTCTGTCTCATCTAGTATATCAGAATTTTTCCAGTGTCTATAAGATGTTCCGACGGAAGTTTTATGAAAATATTATCTTCAATATTATCCACTTCATAATTGGCAAAAATACACTGATGTCTTGCACTTTCAGACTTATAATTATCAATAATGAATCTTATGAAACCTTGCACATCTTTTTCAAGTATTTCAGGTTCAACAGTTATTTTTATGCTAAGCTGAAGAGCTGTACCAAGACTTTTGTATAACAGTTTACGCAATCTGCCAGTTCTTCATTTGCGTTATAGTCATTTACTTTAACATGTATTTCACATTTGCTCTGAAAACAGATTTTATATGCTCTATCTTGAGACTTTTTCATATCATACTTTGCCGTAAAATCATTTGACGGCTTTAATTTTTAAATACTTTGCTGACATCTCTATCATTACCTTTGTCTAGTTTTTATTTTATAATTTTATTTTTATATTATACACATCCAAAAATTATTACAAAAGTTTTTGGTTAGAATTTATTTTATCTCTATAATACATGTGAGGGCATATACCCGCCAATATAATATTGACGGTACTTTTCATATTTTTTACTTAATTTCTTAATTAAAATTATATTTTTAATTAGAAAAACTTTCTTTGAATAAAGAGTTATTAGTAAATCGCTCTCAATCCAATCCTCCTTATGTTGCTTCCTTAGTATCATAACTGCATTCACTGTTACTCCAAATCTTGTATTGTCAATTCCAATATTCAGTCAAATTTACCATTTCCTCTTCTGTCTTCTTTTTCTTTTTCAAGGTTATACCATCCTGCTGAGTATAGCCTACTCTGGCCTGATTTCTGTTCTGAATTTTTCCCAAGTTCATTTTCATCATGCAGCTGACAGTCCTACTGATAACTGTGTTCTTATTGCAAGAGGCTGCACATGCTTAAATTCACTCCTACTTCCGGTTTTACTGAGAAATAGTCGTTTTCCAGCTCACTTCAAGACGTCATTTCTCCAGATTTTTCTTTTATATCTCAGTAAATCTTCCATATTCCATTTTCAGCATTCCATATGGTCTAAGATGTGTTCTCGCTCATTCTTATATCATAACCCAGTTCATTTTTCAATGCCGCTCCATACGAATAATAAGTACCTTTTGTCCAAATACATCATCAACTACCCAGAATTTACAGTTACTATGATTTATTCCACCAAATATATCCCTGATATAGTCCATCTTAAGTTTCCATTATGGTCTCCTAGCGGTGACATTGTTTTGAATATTCCTAACTTTAGATTGTCTGGTCTTCTTTTGAGCCTCCAAAATCCTTAAATTTGAATCTGATAGTAACTGCTCCTGCATACCATCCACTTGAATGTCCTAATTTTACTGTTTCATCTTTCGTGAATATATGCAACTCCATAGGCATTGCTCTATAATCATGATTCCTGCAGTATTTGTGTTGTATTCATCTTTCATTCCAAATACTTTTATTTTATTGTTCTGTTTAGAAGGATTTCTCCATTCATTTTTTAAATATCTGAATTCCTTATCTAAAGAATTTCCTGTTTCATAGATTCTCTGTTGAGTATTTGCATACTGGTGTCCCTTCATTTCATCAACTGCCCTAGTGCAAATATGCTAGCTTCTCCTTTTCCAAAGTTCATTAAGCTTATCATAAATAGCTTTTTCCCTTGTTCCTGCACCTTCTACATCATATCTTTCTTCTAATCCGCTCACTAAAATTATAGGAATCTGTATCTTTTTGCAAAGGAAGTATGCGGTATTTTAGAAAGATACATTTTTCAGTTCACTAGTAACCGGATCCTGAGTTGCAGTTGCTATCCAGCTCAAAACTTCCTGAATATATTTCACTTCATTGTTGGATTAGTTGCATTTACCTGACTGATTGCCATATTGCTGAGGGCAATTATATCTCCAGCAAAATATCCTTTGAATTTGTATATTTTGATGCTTTCTGTACCAAATATAAGTTAACTCTTTTCAGTCTACTTAAAATGCTGAAGACCGCTAATAGGATTTGTATAGTTTTACACCTGAAGTATCAACATACATTCCTAGGCCTGCTTTACCTCACCATTGTTTCTACTGACATTTCATTTGTCAGATTTATTGAAGTAGCTCCCTACTGTAACTATATTTGCTGCTGGTGATGGGATATTTTGTATCTAATGTTACAGGAGTTACGATTGATCCATCTCTAATTACTGAAGCAGGGTGCTCCAGGATAAGGGCAACTTAAATTCTATTCCTTTACGCTTTTTGAAGTATCAGACCCTGTAGAAACATAGATTCTTCTCAGAGTTTGTTCCACTTGCAGAAATACTTCTCCATTTTCTTCCACTCTTGAATTTCTTCCCACATATACTCCTATTCCATCTTCAGAATTAATGATAATTGTTCCATAGTTCTTTATAACTCCATTATTTAATGTATACACTCCTATTATTGAATCTCCGTTTGGTCCGGCAGTAGTCTGAATATTTCCGTCAATTTTCTCCGACAGCATAGTCATCTATATACATTCCAACAGAACTTGAACCTGAAAGGTTAATATCTCCTCTATTTATCGCCTTGAGAACCTGCACCACTTGCGCATACATTCCAACTCCATTTTCATCAATTACATTAATTACTCCAGTATTTTCTATAGAAGCTCCATTTTTGCTCCCCATTCCTATTGAATATGCATTTGTCGCCGTGTCAGATTTTCCAACAGTTATATTTCCAGAATTTATGGCATTTCTCCTCCATCTACATATTCCTACGTTTTCCTTACCATTTCTAAATCAATATTTCCACTGTTAACAACATTTCCAGCTGAATATATTCCAAAATTTTCTTCCTGCAGAACCTGCTGCTGAAGTTATATTTGAAGTATTAATTATATGCTGTTTGAACCTGCTGAATAAATATATGCAGAATTATCTCCAAGACCTATATTTGCTATATTACTTATTGTGTTTCCAGGTGTTGATGCTGTTTGAATCCATTATACCTACAGATCCATTTTCCTATCACCCATATTTACGCAGCATTTTCCGGCAGTCAGGGTCTGATTAGTTCCAGCCATATAAATTCCTGCTCGTTAGTATTACCTCTTTATAGTTCCTGAATTTACATTTATGTTCTTTCCTAATGAGTAAATTCCTACACCTGAATCTCCAACAATATCTCCATCATTTTCTGCTTCATATCATATTCCTATACTTCTTGCTTTTGTTTCAATTTTTGAACCTGCAGCTGTTTTACTTTATTATTTTCACCATTTGTATATTCCAACATTACTGTCATTATTTATAGATGCTGAATCATCAGAAAATTCTATTGTTCCATTATTTTCATAACATATCCGCATTTCCTGTATCTTTTCCCAGCACATATTCCCTGTATTTTATCTCCAGCCATAGTTATTGTTCCTGTATTGTTTACAAGTGTAGTTCAGCTGCCAAAATATTTCCAGGTTTATATATCATGCAGCACTTTCTCCTGCGTTGATGTTATAGTTCCACTATTTCTGCTAATACTTCGAAGAAGGTGTCGACGATATTTTCAAAGAACATACCTCTATTTCTATTCCATTCAGATTTATCGAACCTTCATTGACATCAGTGAATTTGCTGTTCCAAAAAGTGCAGATAGCAGCTGTTCCACTAAAGCGTAATATTTCCTCTATTTGCATGTTCCATTTTTCAGCAAATATTCATGGAATTTTGTCCTGCAAGATTTATATTTCCTGCTGTTTCATTTACCAATGTTACATAATTTTATTGGAATTTTTATTTTTCTGACTGGCCGCCTGTCCTGCTGCTGTTCCAGAGATAGTAGTTTTCATTAATTATTGATGAATTTGAAAATCTCAAACTGATTAGCTGTCGTAGCACTATCTAAATTTACAGGTAAGCATCTTACCTTAAGTTCATAAATACATCATAAATGTTTTATAATCTGAACCTGTTATTACAGGAGCTCCTAAGATCCATGAAAAGCTCCGGCATGTATTACTCAAATTCATTTTTACATTTGAGGCAACGAACAATCTGGAACCGTTTTTGCATATTTAAAATTGCATTACCTAAGTTCCTCCAAAGTTTGTATTGAAGTAATTTTTGGATATCTCCTACGGAATGAACTAGATATTGAATTATAATCTGACACACTTCCAGCAGATGAAAGTGCTCCTGGATAGTAAAATGCTAACCTCTATTTGTTGCATCTGTTACCCTTGAACAACTGTCATTTAATGTCTCGTTACAAGAACTCTTCCTGTTCCTGCATTTATTATGAAAATAACAGTGACTTGTTTAGCTGTTAGCAGTTTATAGTTTTTCTAGGCTATTTCAGTGACATTATTATCTGAATAAAGTTTGCTTTATCATTATGCATTAGTAGAATCTTTCTATTTTAAGTCCCATTTGAATATGCTCAAGAATTTATCTCCATTTACATTTACAGTAAAGCGTTCCTCCTGTACTGTCAACTGTCGATCCCTGTCCTGTAACAATTCCGTATGTTTCCTGAAGTAGCAGTATTTCCTCCTGACACAGTTACCGAACCTGTATTTGTTATTTTCCTGTCCAGTAGTCATATCCCTATAGAAACCGTCTGAAGTAGCAGATATACTACCTTTTATTTTCTCCTTCACCAGTTCCCAACAACGCCATTCAATATTTTCCCCTGCAGTAATATTTACTTTTCCTGCATTATCATTTACTCCTTTTGCATTATCCGTAAAAGTCCTATATTATGTTTCCTGTACTTGCTATATCTATTTTGCTTTCATTTTGCTAATACGGTATTAAGTTCCTCTTATTTGCACGTAGTCAATTGCTTTGTCCTTACTCCTTCAATGCTTATCGTTTCCTATTTATTCGATACTCTTCTGGTATATTCCGAGTGAATCTTTTCCTTTTATTGTTATTGTTCCGTTGGCACCATTTTTCAGAACAGCATTTCAGTACCTACAGTCATTTTGCTACAGCAATTCCCAAGTGTCATTATTAACATTGTTGACCATCATTTTTAAATTTGTATTCTCGCTTAATCTACTATCGTTTCCATATGCTCCAAATGCTATACCGTAACTTCCTGTTCCTCCAAGGTTATAGTTCCTCCTGCGCTATTTTAAAAGCTTTTATAACTGCTGTCCATTATAAAATCCGCTTGGATAAGTTGCTCTTAGTCCCATTTTCTGTTGATGCTACATGTTTTCTATCCCAATATTGCTGATAGATTCATTTTCCGGCAAGATTTATTTCTCTGTTTTCAAAGTGTCTGCATACTTCTGTAGCATTTGGCTGTTCCGGAGTCATTGTAAGACCAGCTGTTTGTTACAAGACCGTTAATCTCACTTTCATTTATAGACAAATATCTACAATGGATTTCCTGTCTCCAATCCTCCAGTAGTTTCATTATAAGATTTATAGTACCTTTGTCATAACATCTGCTTCTGAACATCTGCAGTCCCCAGGTCTCCTATCTCACTACACCTGCTCTAACTCCATTTCTTTTATGTTAAAATGTAAGTCCTGGACCTTATTGTGAGTTTTTGTAGTACCTCCTGTTCCTGCAACTCCTATATCTATAAATGTTCCGCTATTCTTGTAGTTGCACTTGGACTAATATATAGGATCATTCTGATTTCTTGCAGTGTCATGTATTAATTTCATATGTTCCAGGGAGTTGTTGCATTGCTATTTTAAAACCTAGAGTATCAATCCAGTAGGTTCCATATTGCTATAGTGATATTGCCGTAACATTAACTGCAGTGGATTTTAACACCAGTGTCTCAGGTTTTGCAGGATTAAATTCACTGTTTCCAGGAACCTGAGGATTTGCTACAGACTTCTCAGCTACCGTTACATCTGTTTTTGAATGACCCTAGGTTTCTGAGTTGCAAACATTCCTATTTCACTTTTTAGGTTCATAAGTGAAAATAAGATCCAAGCGAAGTTGAATTATATTCCATTACTTGTATATATATTGTTAAATCATGAAAGTCATCCCTCTGTTATACTTTTATATTTTCAGTTTTCCTCATATCCTTTATAACGTCCTCCCAGTTATTATAAAAATAGTTCACAACCACCGCCATGAACTCATGGAATTTTTACCGCGTTCCTTTGTTCCATAAGTTTCACTAACTCAGATTTACTTTTTATTAACTTATTGTTTTCCTTTCTTGTACTAAATATACCTTCATATCATCTATGGAAGTTATCAGCTGCTTTTTCTCACCATTTTATTGAGTTATTTTTCATCTGATTTTTCCTATTGCCTAGGCATACTGCCAGTCATAAGAAATGTAAAAAGCAGACTTTTGTATATTTTTACTTTTGCTTCTTTTTGGATAAGATCTTAATCTCTTTCTAAACTTCTCACTATCTCATTTTGCTCTCCTTTTTGTATTTTTATAATAAATCCCTAATAACTTTTGCTTAGTTTTACTCAGTTTATATTGGTGCGTTATATTATATTATTACATTATCTAATTTACAGAAAGTAAAAGTTTTTAATCTTAAAATATGTTTTTAACACTTCTATTTTATCAGTAATCAGACATTCTTCTTACGAAATTCTGGAAATTATACCAAACACGAAAACGGAAAACAAATCAATATATTTTTATATACAAAAATGAAATTTTTAATAAAAAATACATAATCAAATTCCTTCTAATCTATATTTTCTTAAATTTCACATTCAGTTTGGTTTTTCTTCTAAAACCTCTAAATCTCAATCACATTCAGCATCATCCGATAACTGCAAGGTATTTTAATAAATCGGATGTTTTAATGAATATTGTTTTTCCATTTGTGTTGGATGAAAGCTCCTACGTTTTCTCCATTATTTTCTTTATCTATATACACCCTTTATGTCCTCTCTTTATTATTCAGCAGACCGAAATGGCGATACAGTTCCCGGTGGCTTATCATTTTTCATAAAAGACTTTTTCAGATACATTTTTATCTGATTCTGCAGAAACATTTCCTGAATCTAAGCTATCCAGCCTTTACTGTCATCCATAATAAGAGATAAACTCCGTCTTTTTCTGTTTGTCGAAACATAGTTTTCTGTACGGACTCCTCTATCCCTTCAATGAATTTATCTGCAAGTTCTGTAGTTACTGCAGGTTCGTGCTCACAAGTTCAAAAAGGAATGTCAAGTTCATCCAGTTTTTCTTTTGCCTCACATATCCACATTACATCCTCCTTATGATTTCTTATTACAGATTATTTTTCAAGCCATTCTTTCAATAAATCTTCTGCTTTTTCAATTTCAGAACTGTCTATTGAAAAGTCCTATAGTAACAGTTAATTTGGGCAAAAGTCTGTATCTCTTACACTTGTTCCAAGTCCACTTCCTCCGTTTGTACATATTGGCTTAATTGTTTTTCCTTCAAAACCGTATTCTTCCAGAATGTACACCATTGGCATTATTGACAATACTAGGGTATGCCAGATAAATTGTGTCATACTTTTTCTCAGCTCCTGAAGATATTCATCAAGCTCAGGTCTTGTTATTAAAACTCCTTTCTGTTTCTTCAGCACATATTTTTATAGTTATCAGAATATTCCACAAGCTGTTTTATTTGGAAAAACTTCGCTCCTGTCATTTCCTGTAATTTTTCACGAAATTCTGTGTTTCCTTTTTACTTCCTTAATTTCTCCATCAAAATAATTTTGTCCTCTTCAGAATAAAGTATCAAATCCGCGTGGATTGACCTCCAATTTATTTATAATTTTTATTACTTAATATATATTGTACCTTTTTAAAGGACAAAGTCTTAATAATATTTTTAATAAATCATTATATTTGCACACAACAATAAAATTTTTGATCAAGATATTTACTCTTTATCTAAAAATATGATGTAATCAGATATATAATACTGAATGGAGGATTTTGTAGAAGACATGCACAACAGGGCGTAAAGAAGCTCAGGATACCAGCTTCTTTTTACAAAAACTTGTCAGACTTATAACTGTTGCTTGCAAGAGGTGGGATAATCCGAATTTAGCGTGTTGCTTGCAACCATGCAATTGAAAAAGCAGTGCAACTAATATGCCTAACGATAATATTAACAGAGCTATACAAAAAGGTGCAGGAACAGATGGTTCCAAATGCTTTTTGAAACATTAAAACTACGAAGGATATGGACCAGGAGAGTTGCAATAATTGTTGGAAGCACTGACTGACAATAAAAATAGAACTGCCGCATCTGTAAAACTGCTTTTGATAGAAATGGTGGAAAACCTTGGTGTTTCGGGATCAGTTTCGTACATGTTTTGGAAGAAAAGGTGAAATCATTATTGAGAAAACTGCTGATATTGGTGAGATGCATTAATGCAGTTCCCTTGAAGCAGGAATGGAAGATATGGAAACTTTTGAGAAAGACAGTTTTCTACATTACTACAGAAACTTCAAACTTCGACGCTGTTGCCGATGCTTTTAAAGAGCGGCAGATACATTGTGAAGCTGATATTCAATACCTTCATCTATTGAGGTGGAAACTCTTGAAGAAAAACGATCTTCAAAATTGGCAAAATTAATCGATGTTCTGAAATGACGACGATGTTCAGAAAGTTCATCATAATTTTGCAGGGTACCTTCGTTCAATAACCTATAATAGAATAAATTTGTGAAATCAATTTTATTTTAAAAGTTTTCGCTATCTGTTCCTTTTCCTATACACATTATAGAGCTTACAATAAACATGAGGTTAAAAGACCCATGACAGAAAAGATATAATAAATATTTCTTCTGCTCATTTTTCCAAATACCCTCATAAATAAATTCTATTTCGTAAAATTATCTAACTGTTGTTATATTCTCCTGCGAGTTCGTTAAACTGTTTAACTATATTTTCAGAGTTCCGTCTTCATTTTCAAGGAGCATGTTACGTAAAAGTATGCTCATCTACTGCTAGTTTCTATTCTTTTCATAAAGATAAAGAGCCGTGCAAGTCATTTGCTTCATCCAGGAATCTTCAAAGCTATGAGTATCAGTAGCTTTTTCCTTCATTTTGATCAGTTTTTATCTCTTATAGAAGTTTGATAGTCAGCTGTTGCTTTAATTAATTTTTCCCTGTAAGCTTTTAAATTTAGATATATTCCAGCACTTGTAAAGTTAGCGCCGTTTAGCTTCTGAGCACTGATTTCAGCCAATACTTCTTCACCAGCATTCATAATTGTCATTCTGTTGTATGCCATCATTCTTCCTTCTTTTTGATACATTTTAGCTTCTGATTCTTTTTGTTCAGCAACCTTTTTTCCATTGCAGTTCTGAATGGAACAACTGCCCTTCGTATTTCTTTTATATAGGTTCCAGAGGAATTTAGTGTGGTATTCTGTGCTTTTTATAATTATCACTTGTGTGGTCTTTTCCGTCATAATACCCTTTCATATCCTGAGCAAGTGGCTGCAATTCTTCAAATATTGGAAGCAATACATCCAAACTTTTATCTAAATCAGCCCATTTTGGTTTAGCTTCTTTTGCTTTCTGCATTTGTTGAATAATTTGAGAATTTGATAAAAGATTAACATTTATACTTCCATCCGGTTTCTTAAACTGAGCTTCTGATCTGCATCTTCAGTAATCTCCTGCACTCTTTTCAAAACTCAGCAACTGATTATGAACTCCAACATAAAATTGTATTTTTCAACTTCATTTACCTGTTACTGCTTCCTCCTTTATTTTTCCTAAATCTTTAAAAGGATCATTTTTGTTCCTTTTCCCACATGAAATATTACTAATACATAGTTAATATCACTAAATTTTCTTCATACTGTTCCTCTCTTTCTTAATTTTGTATTTATTATTTGTTTTACTAATAAATTTATAGGATTTATAAAATAATTTATACCTATAATCACTTTTTATTTTTATATTCTATCCTCAAAATTTTATTTTATTTTTATTTGTATATGTTATATTTTTCTTTTGCACTCAGAAATTTTCATTTTTGAACAAAATATCCTTTCTCACAATAATTAAATACCCTTTCAATTCTATCCTTCAATGTTTCACAGTAATTGCTTCCTGTAATTTTCACTTTTCTGCATTTCCTTATTTCACATCCCAGACAGTTATGTCACTATATCCATTTCAGCTTCTCCTTAACTTCCATATCCTTTCCACATTTCTCCTGAACTTTCCTCCAGAATTCTTCGTTGTATGAGAAATGTGGCTATTTTACAGTTTTCATACTATGCCAAAACAACCGTTCACACTGTGCTGTTTTGTACTTCAGGATGTAAATATCCGGTGTTCCTGAAAGGGAGGATAATTTATACAGTATCTATAACCCATTTTAAACAGAAGTTTTCTGATAGAACTTATAAGTTTTGTATTCTGATTTTATTCTCGCCATACTCTCGCTTCTTGTGAGGACTTCTTCTTTTTCATATCTTAATTTCCTTATAAAAATCTTACCTGTAAATTTAAATATTTTCCCATTTTACTTTATTTTTATCTATATTTACACCCTCGTTCTTCCTCTCCTCTGTCACTTCATATATTTTTCAAGGATAGGATCTATTTCTTCCTTATGAAGTCTTCTGTCTGCTGAGTGCAAATCCTGTGTAATTTGTGAAACAAGGATTCCCTCCATGTCTTCCGTATAAGTCCCAGCCTTCCGTCCTTTTATAATTCTATCAATTAATCTGTTAGGATTTTCCATTCAGCTTAATTTCCTTTGTTTCCTCCATTGAAAGGTTCCCTAATAATTTCATGAACTTCCTGTCTGTCCATTCCTTTTCACAGATTCCATAATAATATTTTTCAGTTGCCATAAATGGAAGCTCTTTTGAATATTTGCTTCAATTACTTCGGATAAACAACAACTCCATCGCATATATTGCTCATATAATCAGAAATTGCATCCACAACTAAAAATGCCTGAGAATGGACAATCTCTTACTTGCAGGTCATCCAGGTTCTTTCAAACCACTGTGTTGCAACAGCAAGTGCACCTGTCTGTGAGCTTGAAATCACATATTTTGCAAGAAGAAATTTTTCACTTCTCATTGGTTTCTTTTATATGCCATCGCACTTGAACCAATCTGATTTTTCTCAAAGAGTTCTTTCAGCTCTTTCAGATGCTGTAAAGTCTGAAATCATTTGTAAACTTATGGGCTGACTGTGCAATATTTGAAAGCTGGGTTCAATGTCTGGGCATCAACCTTTCTATCATAAGTCTGTCCTGAAACTCCTTGTGCTAAAGTCTGCCTTTTCAGTAACCAGTTTTATCAAGCTGTTCACTTTTCCAAATCTCCCGTCAAAGTTCCTTCCAAGCTTGCCGTGTTCCCCTGTACCTTTTACTCTGAATCTCAGTTATCAATCTAATTCAGTTCTTCAAGTCAAGAAAGAAATGAATGAGCTTCTACTAAAGTCGCTCTTTTCCTACTGTTGTAGCTGTCCGCCTGAAAATGTGTAAATCCCAAAAGGAAGGATTTATATTCCAAAAAATCCTTCATTCTTTTAATTAATGTAGTAATTTTTCTAATAATAAGAGTCCTTCTTTTATCTGGATTAAGTCGGTATTATCTCCCACATATGCACTTGTAGCTCAAGATGTATTATTTTTCTTGCATTTTTAGCCTGTTCACCATATGCTTTATGCACATGTGCCATTTCACATCGTAATGTCAAACTCTGCCGCAACTCAAAATCAACATCATCTTTATATTTTTGTTCTCTGCTATCTGTTCATCTGTAATAAAATCAAGCTCCAAGTTCCTTCTCAGCTTTCGCGGTTTATCCACAGCTGTCTCCATGTTCTAAAACTTAAATTCAGGAGTACATATGCATTTCCTTGGCTGAATATCTCTCTTGAGTGGATTTTGAATATATGTCCATATTTTCCATATTTTGAAATTCCTCCTATATTACTTCTTCTTTTGTTAGAAATAATTAAAAATTGAGTTCACTTTTCGCTATCTTCATTTTAAAAATCTTCATCTCAGTTGAAACTAAGAACTACATTCTGCTATTTATTAATTATATATATTTTTATATTTTCTGCTTTGAATACTCTATTTTTAATTTATGGTAAATAAATATCTCTGGCAACCCATCCAAAACTTAATGTTATTGTACTTCTTTTTATATCTTTAAATTCAGTAAATAAGGTGCACTAATATAACAGTAATTTCCAAGTTCATGAAAATCCTTCAAATTGTCGAATTATTAACATTATATGACAAATCAACAATATGGTCCTTGTATTTAAATCCAACTGATGTACTCATACATCCATCCTAGAATTAATTTCTTTGTAATCTGTCTTTACTCTTCTATACTCTGTTCCAGTATAACCTGAATATCTTCCTGCTCTGTAGTTCCAAGATTAAGTGAAACATAAGGTGTCCAGTCAGATTCTTTTCTATTATATCTTCCTGCTAAGAATGAAAGTGGTATAGAATGAAGACCTTTTCGTCTTTCATTTTCGTAATCTGAAAATATCCTTGCTCATTTTGGAATAACGATATCCTATTCACATCCGCCTTCCAATCTTTCAGTAATATTATCATGATATTCTGTAACTACGGGACCTCCATTTCCAATTTTTTATCTGTTTTGGATATTCTATATTACTGTTGTTGATATCTGCTCCATAACGTAGTTCTAAAAGTATTTGAAAAACTTCCAGCTCCTATAGGTAGCAAACTTGCTAATTATAATTTTTCATATTTTCCTCCTGTAAGTAACACTTTTAATTGAATTTTATCATTATAAAAGATATGAAATCCTAATTTTTATAACATATTTTTCAGAATTAAGTAAGAAAAACTTTTTTATGCTATTTTACATTCTCATTTAATCCTGTATTCCGCAAAATCAATTACATTTGTATAGCCTTTTTCGATTAATCTCAATGCGGCTTCTCTGTTTCTTCTTCCACTTCTGCAGTAAACTAAAAATCAAATCATCTTTTATTTTTCAATTTTGTTTCTGCTTCATTTTCAATAGTTTTCAAGGAATAGAAATTGCATTTGGAATAATCACTTTCCGTTATATCCTCTAAAGCTTCTAACATCTACAACTATTGGTTTCAGTTAACATAATATTTTTAGACTTCATCTGAGTTATATATATTCTGCCTTTCATTTTTGTACTTCTTTGAATCTACTGAAACCTGTTTGCTATTCATTTGTTTCTACCATGAAATTCCTACTAGAAATTAATCCAACTATTGCCATAAGTGCTATATTTTCATCTTTATCTCCATTCTATATTTTAATTTAATTATTCCAAATATAAATTGTTTTCCATCTTTAAAATATATTTTCTTTACCCAATCCTCATTTTCATTTGAGACTTTACATCAAAAGGTTCATATCTGACTCCTCTCATTGGTTTCATCTAAAAACCAACTATATATATTTTTCATCCGTTTCAATAAAATTTCTTATCATTTTTAGTAGATACTCACCTTGCTTACTACAATTTTAGGCTTTTTACCATTTACCCGAAAATCTTTTTCAGTGTATACTTTTTATCTTTTCAATTGCTCTAAAATTCTGATATTCTAATTCTATCTCATTTTCATTGGTTTTCAATAAACCATGACCAACTAATTTTAATGTATGCGACAAAGGAAATATTAGAAATTGCTGCATTTTTAAGTTTACTCTGATTATTTCCTTCTAATTTTTCAGTTCTTCCTGAGTTCTATTCCATTTTCCAAAGCTCTTTTGTATACATAGCCTCTTTCAATTTTTCCTCATAAAACCTTTCTAAGTTATACATGCTTCCGACAAACCCTTTTCAATTGCTTTCAAATGAGTTTTCTTCACCTGTTTCTCCTAATTCTTCATAAACTAAAAGCTAGGGTTTTACAAGAAGGCCATCATTTTCATTATTTTTTCAAAGCTTTTTAAATATGTTCCTTAGCTTTCTTATAATCTTCTAATCCTTGATAAACAAATCCTAACATTCTTGTAAATTTTGATGATTTTGTTCCGCTGCTTTTAAGTAATATTTTTCAGCTTTTTCAAATCCTCATAGTTATAAAAATACAAATTCTCTAAATTGTAATATCCTTTAACATCTCCCCTTTCTCCAGCTTTTAAACTACATCTCTATTGCTTTTTCAAGTTTTCCACTCTCAGAATAAAAGAAGTGCTACTATTATTACATGCCTGTATTTCACCTTTCTCGTTGCCTGCAAATAATATTTTCAGCCTGAGAGGTTTTTCTCAATTCCTATAAACTTCAGCTAAATTAAATAATGCAACTGTTCCACCTATCTATTGATTTTGAAAATATTTTTAGCTTCTGAATAATCTCCTTTTTAAATAATATAAATTTCCTAAATCATTTAAAAGCTATTATATTTCCTTTTATCACTGCGAGACAAGTATAATTTTTCTGCACTTTTAAAGTCTTTCTGATAAAAATTCTCTTGCCTGTTCTACTTCTTTATCTCCATTTTCAGCCATTGCAAAGGTTGAAAAGACTAACATACCAATTAAAATTAATAATTTCTTCAATATTTCACCAACTTCCAAAAATTATTTCACAATTTCAGTCAAGTCCATATCTATAGATATTTTTGACTTCTTTCAGGTCCTAAATCATGGAAACATTACATTTTAATTTCTTTTCTATATATTCTCATATTTTTACAGTTTTCAGGCAGTCATCATAATTCTTTTATCTGTGTAATATCTTCAGTCCATCCAGGAGTTCATCATAAACTATATTTAAAGTTTTGATTTTCTTAAATTTCCAGGATAAGAAGATAAACCTTTTCCATCAATTTCATATCCCACTGCCACTTTTATCGTTTCAAATCCTGTAAGTACATCAGTTTTTGGTCAGTACAATATCAGTTGAGCCATCCATCAGCACAGCATATCTTCCTATTACAAGGTCAAGTCATCCACATCTTCTAGGACGTCCTGTTGTAGCTCATATTCATGTCCCACTGTTCTTAATTTTTCTCCAGTTTCATCCCATTAAGCTCTGTAGGCGCTTTCTCCTACTCTTGTTGTATAAGCTTTCATAACTCCAAGAATTCTGTTTTATCTTTTTAGGTGAAACTCCTGTACCCCTGTCACTCCTCCAGCTGTAGGTGAAGATGATGTGACATAAGGATTATTCCATAGTCAATGTCACAGCATTAATGCCTGTGCGCCTTCAACAGAACCTGTTTCCTTCTTCAATTGCTTCATTTATTTCTACAACTCGTCTATTATTCTATGTCTTATTTTTCAGCAAGTTTCATAAATCTTTTCTATAATTCTTCCAAAATCAAATGTATCTTTTTCCATATCTTGTCAGCATATCATCTTTTACATTCCACTCCAGCTTATCCCTAAATCTTTCAGGCTCAAGCAAATCTCCTATTCTTATTCCGTTTCTTGCAATCTTGTCAATATAGTGAGGCCTATTCCCCTCTGGGTAGTTCCTATCTATTTTGTCTCATTAGCTTCTTCCTTTGCTTTATCTATCTCAATGTGATAAAACATTATTACGCAGGCTCTCATCTATAAAACAATTTATCCAGATCCTCTCCAATGCTTCTATTTCTTTTAAAAAGCACTTCAATGTCATACTACTCCTGCTCCAATAACATTTTCCCTGTGAATTTATAATACCTGAAGGAGTGAATGCAAAATAAAACTTTTCATCGTTTAACCAACAGTGACATGGCATTATTTCCTCCTAGAATCTCACAATATAATCAGCCTTAGGTGAGAGAACGTCTATTATTTTTTCCCTTTTCCTTCATCTCCCCATTGTGTTCCTATAATTACAAAAGTATTATTTTCCATTTTTATTCCTCCTCTTTCTTTACAATTCCAATATACATAAGTTTCTGTGTTTCTGTGCAAAATCTATTCCATGCCCGACTACAAATTCATCAGGTATTTTAAATCCTGTATAATCCACTTCTATCTCAACTTCCTTCTTTCAGGTTTTGTCAAGCAGAGTACATATTTTAATACTTTTTCGTTCTCTGGTTTTACATTTCCAGAACTCAATGTATGACCTGGTGTCTATTATGATCTTCAATAACTATTACATTTTACCTCTGATGTCCTCTTCCATCTTTTTAATTTTCACATCCCTTGAACTTTCCTAATTCGTTTTCCATAACTTGAGACAATCATAAAGTCCAAGAGTTGCTTCTGTTTTCAGTTCCTTACAGATCACTTAGTGCCGATCCACGTAAAGTCCATCAATGGATTTTTCCTTATAGTCATTGTCAATCTGAAGTGCCAATTCTTTTTACTTTTTCTGAGATTTCTTCTTTTCGAGATTAATGTTCCAATGCTGTATTTGAACACTGCTTCTCCTCAATTCAAAATAAATTTATATGTTACCCTTATGAAATGTGTAAAATGAAAAATTCTGTTGTTTACTTCTATTTTACTATATTTATATATATCAATTACAATTTTACTTTTTCTAAAATATATATCAGATTATACAATCTATGAAAAATTTTCCTACTGATATAATACTATTATTATATAACAAATGTTATAATTTTTATAGGAGATGATGGTGTAAGTTTAAAAACAATGTTCCTATGACATTATTTATTCTGATAGTGTTTTTCATCATATGTTCTGTGCATGTACAGGAGTTATTGTAGGTAAAGGATTAACAACTGACGGAAGTTATATTTTTGGAAGAAATGAAGATTTCACAGCTGAGCCTGATCATAACAAAAACTTTGTCGTTTATGAAAGAGGTAAAAACCAGCCTGGTGCAGTGTTAAAGATGAAAGCAATGGATTCACATATCCATTCCTGAAACTAGATACAAATACACTGCCGTTCCTGATGTTACTCCTGAAGAAGGAATATCGGTGAAACGAGGATTCAATGAATTTGGTGTAGCAATAGATTCTACAGTTTCAGCTGATGCTAATGAAAAAATTCAGAAGAGTTGACCCTTATGTTAAAGACGGTCTTGCTGAATCACCAATACCTACTGTTATTCTTCCATATGCAAGAAACTGCAGGAAGGGTTCTACGTCTTGCTGAAATCATTAAGACTAAGGTGCTGCCGAAGGAATGTACTTTGTAATAGCTGATAAAAAGAAATGTAGTACATTGAAATCTATTCAGGACATCAATTTGTTGCCATAAAATACCTCTGATGACAAATTCTCTGTACCTCAAAATACTTGTTTCCTTGGGACTGTTGATTTAAACGATAAAACAATGTAATAAAATCTGATGATATCGAAAAAGTTTGCAAAAGATGAGAGCTACGTTACAGTAATGGGAAAATGCGCTAGCAAAATCTTACGCACCTGAGACATGACGAAACCGTTACGTGCTTATTCGAGGATCCCTGCCAATTAAACTACAAAGCAAATAGCAATCTTATACTGACGAAGTTTGCGAGCTTTTCCAAACAGAGACAAAATATCTGTACAAGATGTAATGGCTGTTTTAAGAAATCGTCTTGAAAATACCGACTTTACAGTTGCAAAAAGAAAACAAAACAATGATGCTGCTAAATATCCTAGTAAGCAACGAAAACGGTATCGAAACTCATATTTTCCAAATTAAAAAGACTTACCTGCACGTGTAGGAGGAGTTATGTGGCTGGCAATGGCTGGAGCTAACATTCTCCATTTGTTCCTTATTATGGTAATATAAGCTACTTATGACACTTACCATGTAAAAGGAACTGCATATAATCCAGATTCATTCTACTGGGTTTGCAGAGAAAATGTAAATATTAATATGGAAAGTACATCTGATGATGTAAACAAATATTTACATAAAAGACTATGAAAGAGTTGCTGAACAAAATGCATTAAATATCTGCAAAATGTCACCCAAAGAAGCGTTGGGATTTGCGTAACCGAACTTGCTTAAAAATGGAAAAGAAGCATATGAGCATGCAAAAATGAAAAAACTCATTATAATTCTCTATGAATTATATAAAGCCTCTTAAAAGAAAAAGTCTGTTTTCAAGAGAAAAATAAAACTTTGTATATTTTTCATTCTGAAACATCTCTAGATCGAATAATAATCCTGTCTTTTCTATTCCTTGGCATAAATTCGTTTTATTAGAAAAAGTACCACTATAAAGTGAAATAAAATCTGTAACTGGAGTTGCATACATTATTCCATCCACCCAAAATTTTTGGAAATATAATCAGTAATGGTAATACTACTTTTATCTGTTTTGTCGGGAAATAATCACACCTTTTACAGGCTTTTCCAATTGAAGGGATGTTGATGCGGAAATCTGTATTCCATTGATAAATATGAACATCAGAAATACCCTCATATACTTTCATGCAAATTCAAAATAAAGTTTACTTCCAGAACCAAATAGAAATTATCTGACTGGAAAACTCTGGAAAAATAATAAAAAGTCACTGTTGAGAGAAATAACGCAACCCTTTAGATATCCTCGTCGTTTCCCTACCGCCTGTAATTCTTTGTCCATAGTTGTAACCAAATATTGGCTGTCTGCACAATCGATACAATAGCTATCTAATGTGACATTTCTTTTGCAACAATTCCCACAACTGCAATTGGAATATCCTGCCATAAACTGATGCACTTCCATATGTAAAAGATTGTTGTTGTAATCTGTATAATTATGGTTAGCTTGAAAATTGATATGAAGGAAGCAATGCAGTGAAACTATAACTTTTACAAATCTCCCAGTTTGGGAATAAAATCCTTCGTCTCGAAACTTTTGCAGTCTTAAATCTTGGCAAAATAATAAGCAAGCAGTGGTGCTGAAACAATTTCACTATAACAGTCATTGAGCTGCCCCTGCTGTTCATCTTAAAAACAAACATGATACACCGGATCTAGAACTGTATTTAAAATCGCACCTACAAACTATCGCCATCATTGAGTATTTTCGGACTTCCGTCTGCTCTTACAAAGAGGGTTGCCCTATTGAAAAAGTCGAAATGGAACACCGAAAGATGTAATTCCTATTATGTCCAGTACATAATCCAACACTGGTTTCAGCCCCGAAGGAAATCTCATCGTTTTAAAATCAATATTGTAATCCAAAAGTAAAATTCCTATAATTGACAGTGTCTCCGGCAGCTGTTTCACTGCTAACTTCCCTTGCCCTGTCGATATTTACTGCTCCCAAGTTCAGATCAAAATTTGCCAGAGCATAATTCCATCACCAGCTATTGCCGGACATGTATTGTCGTAATCGAAATGCAATATTCAGCAGCGGCATTCCCCAAGATATCCCTCCCTGCTTCCTATAATACCTGATCCACTATGTTATAAAGATGCATTTACTAAATTTGCCACTACTGCCAGAATTGCCATTAAACCAGCAGTTTCCTACCGGTTTATATACAAATGCAATTTTCTTTTTATTATCTTTTCCATTTTTCTCCTTATTTTGCAACATTTCGATATTCCCATGATACCCCTATCTCTCAAAGTGACAGTATTCATTCATATAGCCTCTTGCCTTTCTCCTTCTTCAACTTCAAGCTTATATCCAATCCTTCCTTTCATCATGTATATGGCTACTCCAGGTTGTCAGGCTCAATGTCTCCAGTCAGGAAAAATCATCAAATGTTTTTGTTGTCCAGATTTTAAAGTGCTTCGCTTCCATATCCTCCACCTCCATACCAGTAATTTGCTGTCGCAGATTGCTATTCCAACCTGCAAAGCCATCTGGTTTTCTATCTTTCCCAGTATCTGTCTGTTATTAGAATTCCGTCAATATAAATTCCTTTTATATTATCGAGACTTATCTGCTTTATCTTTCAAAAGTTTTCATAATCAGTAAATTTATAATCTGTCAAAATAGGCGTCCCTTTCTTCCTCAGGAGCTTTCTCCCTGATATACAATAGAAGTGTAAACGATTTAAAATCGTTTTCACTGTAGAGTTACTTCTTTTTGCATCTCCTTCCAAAATAAAAATTAAAGCTTGTTAAAAAGTTATTTTCCTTCATACTGAAATAACGAAAACAGTACCTCAAATCTACTGTTTTCAAATACACACATTCTTCTGAATAGCATCTTTATTTACATTATATTTTGAGGTTAATCCTGCTTTTATTATTACCAGCTTTTACTAATTCATGTAATTTTCAAATATTCTCTCGCAGATCCTGTCATGAAAAATCAGATCCATATTTCTTTTTACAAGTCCCAGATTTCCAGGTTTGTCTGTACACACCTTCAACTTTTATTGTAAACAGCATGTCATCTGCATTAAAAGTTTGTAAATAGATCCATTCCCTTCATCTGTAAAAATAATTATACCCGGTCTTACCTGTGTCTTCAATCCCCCTGTTTCCCTTACAATCGGTATTGTTCCAATCTCATGGCTATCATTTGGCTAAACCCACGCAAGGATCTACATATCTTGAAAGGCATCAGGAATAAATCACTTCTCCCTGCATTACAGTTCATTTTGCAAAGATGTGGACTATATCCTAAGTATGCTTTCAAACTTGTCAGGATATAACTGTCAGATAGTGATCTAGTCTTCATAGAATTTATGCCGCTACTAAAATCTGCAATCTGAACAACATCATACTGTGGCATATGTACCAGTACTGCCGTGACTCAAAGATCGTCCTTTTTCCTTCACAAGTCTTGTAACCATGGAAATCGAAGATTATCTGACTCATTGGTCCCAGATTTTTCCTGCAGTCTCTGTTGTATTTTCCTTTCTGTGTCCAATGTATCCTTATTATAATTTACCAACATCGATTAGTTTCAGGGTCAAATTCTTCTTCCAACATCAATTCCAGATGCCGTGCACACCATAAATCTTTTGCATTTCGTTATCCATTCCAGACCTTCACTGAAAATAAGGATCTTTTATTTCTTCCGCGCATAAGTGGGACTTACAGTATTTGCAACGTCATCGCCCTGTTCTGTCGCATAGGTTGATCATGACCACCCTATATGATATCCCATTCTCGCATAGAAGATTTTGAAAATCTTCCCTGATACGTTAAGTTGTGTATTGCATGTAAAACTGTTCTCATGTCCCAGTAAAAAGGATCATTATTATATCTTACATTAAAGAAAATAAGGTACCGGGCCTGTCTGCCAGTCATTTACAGATGGCATATATCAGCACTGTAAATTCGAATTTCCTTTAAAAATCTTAATGCAAGTTCTGAAAACATAGCATACTGAACATCTTCATCATTATCTCCGTAATGCGTCCTCTCGCTCTAGCATGTACCAATGAAATAATAATTTCGTGCTATCGTCAGGATATTTTACCCAGATTACCGTACCTCCCGCATAGCTCAATCTTGCAACTCATTCTAATCAAAGATATTTTGAGGAATTTTATCATATTTCGGCATTATTGGAGACTTCGCCGTCCTAATTCACTGCATTTTGCAAACCGGCCTGCAGTACATCAGCTAATCCCTGTTTTTAAAGAGGATAAACTACTGAGGCAAGATAAACTGTCAAACTAATCGCTCCTATCCTTTTGTTGTTTTCACCACTGTGAACGAAATTTATTGCCATCGTGGCAATTTTGCTCCTCCGAATATTCTTGCATTTCTTTCCCAATCGAGTCCGTCAGGGCGATGCCTACCTACTACCGCCTTGCCTCTTGACAACAAATCGGGTTTTCATGCAGTTTACTGAAATCATCACCTACTTAATGGAATGCCTACGTATACTCCCTGTCTATAATCGTGACATCTAAGTTGAGTATTTTCATCTATATAGTTCCTGAAAATAATACTGTTCTGTAGCAGTACATCATACTTTCTCTCACTGTTACTCTCAGGCCCAATGCGTGTTTCAACTCTTCCTTCCTATTTTACAGCGTCACAGATTAATGAATTCCTTTTGCTTCCTGTTACCCTATTACTTACGGTGCCAAATCTTCACTTCTTGTTGCAGAATTTTCCATCGGATCATAGAGATTTGTTCCTAACTGCTTCTGGTTCTTTATTCTAAATCAAAGGTTGTATCAGAGATACGAATCATAAAGTTCTACATCCATCCGGTAGCTGTCGTAGCAGTGAACGAAAGACCTTTTCTTTCTTCCTTGAATCATCTCTGTGGAGATAACGTGTTTTCCAAAATCGAATCTTCTTCAGGCATCCAAATATTCCAGCGTAACTACTGTATTAGAAATATAAATTTCATGAATAAAGATTGCTCTTAGGTTCTGCAGGTCCTCAAAATTAAAATATTTCATCAACTTCACAAGTCCAAATCTTCACACTTCTTCGTCAGTGCTTCCTGAGTCTTTGCGGTGTGTCCAATTCAGCGTTTGCTCAAAATGATCAGCCAGTAACCATTTATAATTCATTTTATAAATATGATCTCCTGATAAAATCGAGTACATATTTGAGGTTTTCTATTTCTAATAAATTCTATGTTCTGTCTGGTTACATCAACGGTACCTTGATACGTGCATTTCCTCCCGGTTTTCGCTTGAGGGTTGCAGCATTGTAACTCCTGTATCCCTTCTGTCAAAATCCCATGGTTTCAGAACCTATGTGTTCATTTTAACGAAAAGTGGTAAATACTGTGTTAATAACGCTAGCATCGATAAATCCTGAATTTGAACAGTTACTCATGCAAAATCAATAATTTGAATTTCCCTCCAAAAGGACAGCTGGTTTAACCTCTCTCAGAAAGTATATCCAAAGTCTAGAACCTCTTCCACCTGCTAAAATCATAGCTAAATTTCCATGCTTACTACCTCCGTCATATTCTCTACATTATATGATACCTATCTATTTTTAAAATATATATTTTATCTTTCTCTTTTTGATTTATGTATGAGAGTTTTCATTAATTTAACTATCTTATCTTTGCTTAATGTGTTTTAAAATATTCTACCTGCTTCATAGAGAAATGTCAAAATGTCAGAAAGCATGTCTTTCTATATCTTCAGCAGGAGGTAAGTTTATCAGAGTATCAGTACGAGACTATCATACCTGCACCATGTGCCGCTTTTACTCCATTTAGCAAGTCTTCAAAACTACTGTTTTACTAGGATTTATATTCAATTTACCTGCACCACGTAAAAAATACCTCAGGGTCCGGTTTTCCTCTTTCAACATCATTAGCAGTTATTATGGCTGAAGTAGTTTCTTTATATCTTTACTTTCCAGTAATGTATGTAGCCATAAGCTGTCTGTCTGATGTTCCCCAGAACCATTTTTCCCTTTTGAGCAGAAAATCAAGCATTTCTTTGCTCCTGTCATTAAAAGGGATATCTCTTTTGCTTCATCATTATATAATTATATACTTTTGCAGTTATTTCATCATGGAAAATCTTTTCCAAATTCTTCGAGATAAATTTCCTTTGCTTCTTCATTAGTCAATCCTGTGGTTTTTCTAGCTCATCTGTACTGCATAGCCTAATTCCTTTAAGCTTTTTCCATATTCCAAATAAACTGTTTCAGTATCCAAACAATATCCGTCCATATCGAAATATGAACAAATCTATAGTATCCAGTACTTTATTTTTCATTAAATTCCTCCTTCTTGTTCATTGAGGTAAAATTGCAATCGATCCTTGTGCCACTTGCCTATATACTTCGACTAAACTGCAGTATTCACACTTAGGAATATTGCCACTCTAAATGTTCTCCATTTCTTGCAATTCCAATTTTTCCACCAACATAATCCATTTTATATTAGATTCTATCTCGATTCATAGCTTCTCTGATGGCACCTATTACTGCTCCATCGTACACTCATCTGAATAATTCCATTTCTTTTTCTGCCAATAGAGTACTTTCTATAAAACTTAAATCTTGCATTAGGTATAGCTCCTCCAACATCAACAGCTACTACTTTTACTCTCTGCATGATATCACTTTATCAGCTCTTCTTCTCTTGAAGAAATTGACATTTCAAAGCTATCCTATATATCAACACTTTTGTCTCCTAAATTCCATATTTCTCCTTATAATTAATCTAAAATACGATACCTGAGACAAACTACGAATACTAGCAAAACTAAAATATTTATTTATTTTCAAAAGATTTCATAATATATCAGCAACTACATATCCTTCTTTGCTTTTGCATATATTTGAAGTACAGGCAGGCCAGATCACTAAGTCTGAAATCTTCGCACTTTGAATATCACTCAGATGTACTTCAACTGTTGGAATAGATGCTGATTTTATTGCATCGTGGATTGCACAGCTGTAATGGGTGTAAGCCCTGGATTGATACAATCCGTCAATCTTTTCATAATATGCATTTTGAATAATATCTATTATCCTACCTTCATAATTTGACTGAAAAATTTCTGTTTTTATATTTTTATCACGAAATTTTTCTGAATGTAACTACATAAGGAATCATAATTATCATTTTCCATAAATTCCTGTTTCCCTTATTCGAGAAAATTTAAATTTGGCCCATTTATAATAAATATTTTCATTTCTCCCTTTCCATTATAGATTGTTTGTAAAAATCTTTTCTATCTCTTCAGCTGTCCTGTCTGTAACTTCCTGTAATGTTCCGTTATTTTCTCTAATAATGTCAGAATATCTCTTATAAAGTTCTGTTCTTTCATCATATAATTTATAAATATTATTTATATCCTTCAGAAGGTCTGGCTTCATGGTTTTTCCTTCGCTATATCCTCTATTTTCCTGCTCAGGAATACAACTATACCTTTTCATAAGTATTTCCCATATTTACTTCACGCTGCTGCTTACGCCGTAGAGATTAGTATTCCATTTTCTGGAGAAAGTTCTCTTAAATATTTTGTTTTCCAGATTTCTAAAATACTCTTCCTTTTTCTGAAAATAAAGTGCTTATTTTACATTTTTCTTTCTCAGATATTTATCACATCATAGTACTCATAATTTATCTGAAAAGTTTTCCTATTGTACTTTTTCACTTGCAGGCATTCCTATAAGAACTATATTTCTCTTTATTTTTATGTTTTCATATTCTACACTCTTTTAAACTGATTTTCATTTTCGTTATATTGATATCCTTTTTCTTCAATCTTTTTATAATTTCTTCCTTTGAAAGGAATAATAATTTTGCAAAGCTTTCAAGAACTTGAGAATTCATCTCAATTTTCATATTATCATGCTTAGCATTATGTTTTATATCACCATTTTTCAAAAATCAAACATTCTTTCTCCTTCGTTATTAAACGCTTGTATATTTAGTATCTGTAACCTATTCACTATAAACTTTTCAGCATGTAATGTACAGAATCAGACATTAATTTTTCATTATTTTTCATCAATGTCATTTACAGCAATATTTTGAATCCTTGTTTTTAAACATTGTATGAAATCCATCTTCCTTTTTCTCGAAATCTCAACTTTTATTTTTCTATTCCTAAATCCCTGTTGCTTCGTATTATTTCATTGTAGATATTTTCCGAAATTCAAGATCAAACAATGTAAATAAATTATAGCTTTTCTTTATTCTTTTCTCGCATGAATCTTCCTTTACGATAAAGATATAAGTGGTCAAATCCATATTTACTCCAAACATTGTATATCCGTGCTTCCCTATTTCACAATTTTATCATTGCAAAAGAACATCTACGAGGTCTGTTTCATATGTTGCTTCCTTTTCTTTACATCCCAGTTTACGTCCAGTAAATCAGGATCAGACTGTATTTTTCAAGTAACTGTCTAAAACCATCCATGTATAACCTGTGTGTTAATTTTATACAAATATCACTTTACTGTATTTTGTCATAGTATGATGTCAAATCTCCATAAGTTACAAGGTCTTCTTTAGATTCTCCAGGCAAAAATATTTCTGTACTGTTTTTCAGTTGTTACCTCTTCTTGCTTCACATATTTCGAAGTTCATCCCATCCAGAACTTCGCTGAAAAGTCATCCACTTCCTTATATATTTCCTATCTCACCGCCACTATATCTGTTGTCTCCATTACTGCTGTTGCTCATTTTTCTCTACCTCCCAGTGTAAAACTTTGTATTACTAAATCAGATAATTTTTCAAATCTTATCATCTTTTTATTTTTCTTTTGATTCAGCCTTTAAACGTGAACTGTTTATATAGTCATCAAGTTCTCTGATATTTACTGTATAATTTTTCAGTTTTTCTTAAACTTGATTTTACACTGTTTCCATTACTTCTGTCTGCTGCTTCCAGAATGCATATCTATTTCAGCATTCGGTTTTGCAAATTCATTTGAAACAAGTCTGTCAGAGACTCGCTTCAATACTCCATCTTTAACGATAATCTTCACTTCGTTTCTCATCTCACTATGATATAAATAATCCATTACTACCGTATCTACATTTTCTTCTAATGAACTTTCATTTTTCTGCTTCCAAGCTTAATGTATTCATATTTAAAGTAAAAATTTTCGAGACTTATAGAAGTTGCAGTGTAAATATGTGACTGAAAATCATCCTCTTCTAAAAGTCAGAAAATTCTTTGTAAAAACCGAATCATTGATATATTCATTAAAACTAGCAATAGAGATCTCGATATATTTTCTTCCGTCCTTCATTTTTCCAGAGTCTCGTAATTTCGTTATCAAATGTCTGCTTATTTCTATTGTATAATCCAAGAATAATTTCAGGGATACTCTGTTAAAGATTTGAATCCATCTAGTAGCTCCTGAATTTCCATTAAAATACTTATCAAAAGGAGTCTGTTTTGTCTCTTGCTCCCCTGCTCTGTATTTCATATTTGTAAGGAGAAATCCTATTAAAAATATTCCATTAAAGTTGTTAATATTATCATTATTACTTACCTTCGTATTTTTGTTGTTGATAAAGTTTTTCTGAGTAATTTTCATGAACTTTTCAGACGCCATCATCATATTTTCGTCGACTCACATCTTCTGGTTTGTGCCTGAAATATAAAGCAGTGTGAGACCATTTACAGCTTTACAGTTTCTTTCATATATCATGAGAACCGTATCTTCAGGATTATATGTATATATCCACTACACAGTCAGTGTTTCACTCATATTCACTTCTTCCAGAGGTGTCATATTTACAGCAGGGATACATCCCTACCGGCGTACGGTTTACAATCAGGTTTACATTTCTCCCATTTCTTGTTTCAGAATGATGTAGCATACTGCCATGTCTCAACACTGTGACTAAAGAATCGTTTTCTGATGTGTGACCAAATATATATTTTTAGCTCCTTCATCTATAAGACACTGACCTTACAGCCTTTGCCGCTCCACCTGTTCCCAGCATGAGGATTTTCCGTCCTTCACATTAATATATCATTCTGCTGCAGTTTTAAAAATCCAGAAATAATCAGTGTGTGTCGATAAGTTTTCTCCATTTTAACAATGATTATTGTATTTACTGCCCTATCGCAGAGTCTGGAAATACTGGCCGCCCATAATCCGTACTTCATTCTTATATGGATGATAACGTTTACTCACATCAAATTTGACCTTCCGCAGTTCTACCATAAGAAGGTATATCCTCCATTTCTTTCTCCGTCAACTCATAACACATCTTTTACCTGTATAAGTTTAAAAATATTTCATAATTTCTCTTCAGACAGCTATGTCCCAGCTTTTTCTCTAGGGTCCCAGTCATTTCTCCTTCAAAATCTTATTTTTCCATAGCCTTCCAGTTCCTTTTCAGCCAAGTTCTCATATTCTCCTATTTTTAGTCTTTTCATCCAAGCACCAGATTTCCCATCTGAATTCTTTTCAGATATTCCACCTGTTGTTACAGCACAAACATTCTTTTCACCCTGATGATATTTTCCCTTCGCTTATTGCAATATAGGCTTTGCTTGGATTTCTTTCTCCTGTTTTTGTTTATCGGCTCTTCCTGTTTGTTTCCAGTGCCTCAACCTTTAGCTTGTCGCTAACAAAGTCACCCTTCAAGCTCAATTCCCGCTTCAAGCTGGCAGCCTTCTTCCTGTTACGGATCTCTCAGTTCCATAATACTTTTTATCCACACTGTTTGATTTGAACAGACAGATTGTGAGTAGAAATTCCGTCGTTGTGCCAAGAATTAGAAGCCCTTCAGTATCTATATCAAGTCTACCTACGGGAAAAAGGCTATATGTCACTGTAATTGTTTCCCGTAAATCTATAACCGTCTTATGTTCATCGCCCTCTTCTAGTTTGCTGAAATTACTCCGTCAGGTTTGTTCATCAGTATATGTACAAGGCCTGTAATTTATAACTTCATCGTTACTCCACAATATCCTCATTTTTCATTTGCGTGAACCTCCCGTCTAACATTATAACATCATTGCTATTTTCTAATATATATCTTTTAACTTCTTTCTGTGTTCCCTACTTGCCAGATTGGCTAAAATCTATCTAATCCTCATACTTTTCCTATCATTTTCATTAAATTTCTGCATTTATATACCTTATAATTTCCTAAAAATTTTGTAAATATGGACTTTCTCTGTATCTTCCAAAGACTTTTCAACTTTTCCTCTTCCAGATTTCCTTCAAAATCTATATAGAAATAATAGTATTCCCAAAGGCTTAGTTTGTTTTCGGTCTTGACTGTCACCATATTCAGCCGTAATCTGAAAATACCTTCAAAAGCTTCATAAGTGCTCCACGCCTCATTTTTGTGCTTGTAATGACCTTATTTTTCACTGTTTTTCCACCAAATAAGATAAAACTCGAAACAATAAAAATCTTGTGAAATTTTCCTTCTCGTGTTACGTGTCAGGCTGCAGCAATTCCGATTGTACGTTTTCCTTGTCATATTGGCAATACACGCATTTTCCTTATTTTCCTGTATCTCCTATATATTTTGCACTAAGCGCTGTATTGTTCAATTTCTTATTTTCATTCAGGATGCTTTCCACATTCTGAGACTTGTTGCATAAGTGCCTGTTCATGGGAATAAACTCTTTTTATATCATCTATGCTTCCCTTAATTCCAGAAGAAGTGTGCTCTGTCTTATGTTTTACTTCCCGACAATGCTCACGATATTACGTTTATTTGCAGGTCTACTACTCTCTTACTTTACATATTGAGATTTTCTACTGTTGGAAGAATTGCCAAAGATCAACCTTTCCAGCTTCAGCTCCTTCCACTGAGTTTCCCTGTGGGTGATAAAATTTAAAATCTCTTTCAGCCTCGGCTCCCGCATGACCTTCTGAATACTGTTTTTCCTTGACAGTTAACCATCGCATCATACTGTGCCTCGACCCTGTATGTCCTAACTCGGTGAAAATTCGAGATCATTTACATATTCTTTGGACTACCTATTTTAGAAGCTTCTGATATTCCTTGCTGGAATCCATTATATCCTTAAGTATGCCTTCTATATAATGTTTCCAGCTCTTCGCTCTTAGTGACATTTGAAAGATTTTATCTACTCACTTCCCTCTTCGCTTTTTCTGTCGAAATATTTTCATGCCGTATCTCTATATATAACACCTTCCTTTACAATTTTCCATTCTTTCTTCTATCAATTTCAACTAATTTTCTGTCAATATGATCTATTCTGTTTCCTAATTTCACCTAAATCAAGTTTTTCATTTATATCACCTGCCATTTCTCTGGAATATTATAAACTAAAAACGATGGATTTTACAATAAGACATATAATGTTCTATAAATCAATTTCTATAATTAAGATTTTTCAATTCTTATGCATCTATTATTTCCATGAGTACCAAAGGATGTTAATGAATGTATCAATTCATCCTTGATTATATTCAGACATTTCCGCAAATAATTCTTTTTATCAAAATAAATAGTCATTTTTCTTCTATATAATAAATTTTTCTCATTTTTAATTATATCTGATGTCTGCATTTCATTTAATAATTTTTCCGTCCAATGCAGTTTCTGCAAATCTTCCATATCTCTCCAGACATAAGTAAATCAAATTTTAAAATTTCCATGTCCGGTATTTTAATTTCCACTCGACAAATATCTTCATACAATGCAATATCATTTACAGTAATTTGTGTCAATGCTATATTTTTCTAATATTTTATCTCATCTATTTATATTATGACTTCTTTGAAGTTCTGCTGCAATGACTCAAAATCAACTTTTTAATTTTTATCCAGAATATCCAATATTTCCCTTCTTTTTCATTTTCTTCTTCCTTTCCCGAATATCTTCTTCTGAATTTCAATTGTCTTATTATTATTTTTAATTATTCCTATATATATATTAAAAATTACGATCATATAAAACGACAAGAAAATCATCTCCCCAAAATATTATATATGATTTTATTCATATTATTCTAAAATATCATTTTCCTATAAAATTCAATAAATAAAACACAAGTTATCTTAAATAAGAAAACCAAGAAATAACGTTTTCCATAATTAAAATTAACTTCTTCATATTTTATTTCTTTACAAGTCTTTCTATTTCCTTCTTTGGAGAACATCCACTTGGATTGTATTTCTAAAAATCCTCCGACATTTTCTCCAGTCCATTCCTTCTTGTTTTAACATTTTTCCAACAGCATCTTTACTACCGACTTTCTTGACTTGGATTTGCAATCCATTTGCAATTTCAGCCTACAGCATAGTCAAACTGGTCGTAGTCGTGAGGAATAATTACTGATGGTTTTGTTAAATTTTATTCAATTATCAGATATGTTCCGTGTTGGTTTGTAATCTTTTGGGGTGTTTTGTTGTTTGTTTGTTTTTTTGGTTTTTTTGTTTTGGTTGTGTTGTGTTTTGGTTTTTGTTTTGGTTTTTTGTGGTTTTGTGTTTTTTTTTTTTGTTGGGTTTTTTTTTTTTCACTGATGGACGTGTATAATTGTGATCATCTTGGTTCGTTGTTTTTCTGAGGCATTGAATATGTGTTTTTTTTTTTTTTTTTTTTGGGTTTGTTTTTGGTTGCCTCTGTTTCTGGTTCAGATGTTTTATCTTTTTGTTTTTCCTTTCTCGGATACCATCCACTCATATAAGTGGGTGTTGTCGTTTTACTCTACCATAAAAGGAGTTGGCACCCACTTGAAATCCAAGGAATCTGAGCTTTATCAGCCATATCATACCAGCAGGTGCAGCCAGCAAAATCAGCTATTATCACATCCGGTTTTCTTTTCCCTGAACTTTTCCTCAAGTTCCTTTCTGTGCTCCAGCACAAGAGCCGCTATTCGATCTGAACTGCTTTATAATATATAAACATATCTCGTCGTTTTGATGTCTTTACAATATTTTTCAACACTGAAAGGTTTATCCTTTCAGGACAACTTCACATTTAATTCCAGATTATTTAAAATTCCTTTTTAGCTCCTGTGTGAATACATATATCATATTTTCATCATTTATTAAACTTTCATTAATCCCAATAGGATTCAAATGCTCCGCTATGTGCAGGGCACAACAATATCAATTTTTATTTTTCGCAACCATTCATTTATGTTTTCTCCTTTTTCTTCCTCCACTTCTCCATATATAATCTCTTTTATTCCTAGCCAATCTATTATATCTTTTGTTTTTCATCTCCTCTCCAGAAAATCCTTTTTCACCTTCGATGATCCCACCTTTTGCAGGATGATTACTCTTTATTATTTCTCGTTTAAAATGTCAAAGCATGTTCTGCATCTTTTCCCCAAGAGCAAGTACACCATATTTTTATTTTTGCTGAAATATACCCATTAAATCTCTCTTGTAAAAGGATGCCAGAATTTATTATGTTCCCCCTGTCCTCGATAGCTGTCAGTGATGAACTTGAAGAAGAGCTCCTGCTTTTTCCACGATTTAAATAGTTCAGTTGGCTGGAAGTGGGTATTAAACTCATTGTAACTATTTCTTTTTCTTATCTTTTTCTAATATCTTCCATTTTTCCAGCATAAGTTTTATATATAGTAATTTTAATATATCAATGAAATGTTTTATTTCGCATGATTAACTCCAAGAAGTATTTTTAACCTCAAATGCAAAGCCCGGTAGCTATTTCACCTTTGAGAATATGGTTCATTGGAGATATACACACTTTTCTTTGGAGGAAATTGAACTTCTTAACGCCTTAAATATATATTCATGGAATGTACTCTATTTTTCTTGTTTTCCATACATTTTAGAGTAAAACTATTGTGCGGTCACTTTTTCCACAGTGATCATAATAATCTTTCATGTATGTTATATTTTTCCACAATTCCATTCTCTGAATATTATGCTTCATTTGTTTTCGTCTACGGCTTTTAAGTTTCACTATTTTATTTTCAACACCAAGAACAAAGACTCTCATCTTCTATTACGCATATCTTTTGTTGTTTCATTTTTAAAATATTGCTGTAATACCCTGTATTTTTAAAAGTTTCATCTGTAATTATAAGATCTCCTGTTCCAGCACCACATAAAATAATTTTTGTCATTTTCCTCGATAAAAAGTTATTCTGGAAACTGAACTCTTAATTGAGATTATACATTTTCTGATTCGATTATATTCCATATTTCTATCTCTCCAGCATCTGTTCCGCAAGATATTCAGATTCCTACAATTTTTAGAACAAATATGATTATTTGTTTCTGTTTTTATATCAGATATTTGCTTTCAAGCTTGCTGTCAAAAATATTTATTTTATTGTTTCTTTTCATGCAGTTCCTCATATTTCAGTATTACATTTTCCCACTTGATGAATATTCTGTAATTTCCTTTTCGGTCATATTTTCTGAAAAAGATTGGAGTAATATATGATTCCTTCGATATTTACATCATACGAACAAAGTGTATTATTTTTCAATAAAAATTATTTTTCCACCTGTTGCAAAATCAACTACTTCTAGGTGTTCTCTCAAATCATACACTTCTTCTGTTATCTTCTTCCGTCACGTTTATAAACTTTTTCCATTTTGTGTAGGCATATATATGCTGGAAACAAAAAGCTGGTCCCTTTATATGCGATACTTCACAATTTTATGCCTTTTCCCATGACTTCCTTTTCTATTTTTCCTTCTTTTAAAAATTAGTTTTATCTCCTGTTGTTATTATTCTTTATTTACAGAATCTACTCGAATCTTTTTATTTTTGTATCATATGATATATTGCCTTCTAAAATTTGCTTTTCATACTCTATAACCTCTCACATGAGATTTTTAGTCATTTTCCAGCTCAGATAAACTAATACTCCCGCCGAAAAATACGGATTAATCCACAGCTTATAACTCCATATATGCTAAATAGGGATATTCAGGCGAGAATATATTTTCCATTGCATATGATGTGAAATTTTCCCAATAGGTGCTCCAGGATTGTTTGCTTTCAGATCTGAAAATAGTTACTAGTTCTGCCAGATAAACACCTATAATTCCAGGAATGCTGCCAAAAACCATACCAAAAAGGTGAAAATTTTCTCTATGTGTATTAAATCTGCTTTTTCTTTTCCCACAAATTCATCATAAATCTTCTCTTTTCAGTTTTCTATTACGATATCCACGACAGCAATCTCGTAATACATAACCATGTGCTCGCAATCTTTGAACCATAAGTTTATTCTCGTTAACACCACATATAATATAATTCCAGGTATCACCCAATAAATGAACTCCACATTCCTAGTATTTCCATATTTCCAGTCCCTTTCTTACTCATAAATTTATTTCTATTTTAATTTTACCATTAGCCTTCTAATTTTACAATATCATGACTTTTACTTACGACTATTACTAAGAAAAAGGCCATCTAGCCTCTTTCAAAATAATATATGTCATATTTGATATAAAGTTTTCAAATTAAATATTTCTATCTCATTTTGATTTTTCCTTATCATCTTTATTCCTCTTTTCTTAATATCATCTATAAGTACACTCTTGCACCTACAACTAAAGCCACAAACACATCCAACTCACATAATTCTGTCTCCTTTTATCCAGTTTGAACGTATTATATCAAATTTTGTACATTAAAACAAGAAATCTTTCCAAAATAAAACCATGAAAACAATGTTTTCAAGGGAATATGTCAAATATTATCTTTTGAGAATTGGCCAGGGCTTCTTCTTGCTTTCTTTTTCCCGTATTTTCTTTCTCTTCAACCATTCTTGAATCTCTTGTAAAGGAATCCTCGTCTTTTAAAGCTCCTCTTAAAGATTCATCAGCGATCATGAGGCTCTTGAAACACCGTGTCTTATTGCCCTGCCTGACCTGTATTTCTCCACCGTTAGCACCTACTGCTCCGTATTTAGTTTAATGTTTCTGTTAATTCTAATAGTTTGTTCAACTATTTTGGCAAGCAATTCTTCCTCCAAAATAATCTCTCCACATATCTTTCACTCGTTTATTGTCAACTGCTTCACCTGGTCTAATCTAACTCTTGCTACTGAAGTCTCTCTTCACCCGTCTCTAAATATTGAATCTTTTCTGCCACGAAAATGCCTCCACAAAATTCTATTCTTTCTGGTTTCTTTGAGCCACATGGTCATGCTCAGTCCAGTGTAAATTCTGAGTCTGTTAATCATTTGACTTCCTAATTTGTAGGTAGCATTCTCTCAACAGCTTTTCTTATTACTGCTTCAGTAGGTTTCTGCTCAACATTTCTTCAAGACTTCTAACTTTTAATCCTCCAGGATATCCACTATGTCTATATTATTTCTCCTCAACATGCAGTCACAGCAAATTGCTCTACATTTACTACTACTACGAAAAATCTCCTCCATCAACAGTGTGGTGTGTAACGTTTGTAAGTAGCACCCATTAATTCCTACAGCTATTTCCAGTAGCTATTTTCCCTAGTATTTTTCCTCTTCCGCATCTCATTTCATACCAGTTTCTTGTTGCTTTTCTTCTTTGCATTTACAGTACATGTTGTTCACTTTTTATCCTCCTAATTTCTCTATAATTTATAGGATATATCCAGTCGCTGTGGGAAAGGATTACATTTAATGATTATATCCTATTTCCCATTTGTTTGTCAAGAAATTTTCACTAATTTCACTTCTATATTTAATTATAAGATTATACACTTTTAAATTATTATTTTAAGTTTTCTTTTCACTAAATCTTTCTACTTTATATCTCTTCAGATATTTTAACAACAGTCATTCATTCTTTCTTCGTTTGCTTTGTTGTTTAATAATCCGTTTGCAATTTTGACCTGTATGCATCATTAGGTGTAATATTTCCTAATTTTCCTCTTTCTGCTTCATAAATGTCTGATACTTCTGAAGTACCACAGCATCTCTAACTTGGAGAGATCCAGATAGAAGTTTATGTATACAGTACTTCTAGTATATATAAGTTTGTCTTTCTTCTTTTCTCCAAATCAGTTTCTCATTTTCTCTTCAATTATTTTTCCAATAACAATTTCCTTTTATTATATCAGTGATTTCCTGAAAAATAAAATTTCTTCTTCGTTACTTCAACTGATTTTTCATTTCCTGAATTCATTTGTTTATTTCTTCATCTTCAAGAACTTCATGGCTGCTTGCTGTAATAAATCTCTTTGGATGGATTTCTCACCATCAGAGAATCCAATGTTTTGTGCATCAAACGTGCTTTGTTTTCGTAAATTCTTGTAACTTCATCTTCATTTACAGAAATTTTCCTCCGATTTCTTTTTGCTATAAAAGAAATTTTGCCTTTTCATTTTTGGAAATGATAGTCAAATTCCTGCTTCTTCAGTGTGTAAATTCCTATATGCAGTATCAAGTATTGCCTCATTGATGAGAGTGAACTTGTCTTGTATTCCTTCTTCTGTTCCCCTTTAATTCTTCTTTGCTTCTTGATTAATTGACTTCTGTATTCTGCTTTTTCACATCTTTTAGACATTAATTTCTCCTTATAATATTTATTGTAATTGTTTACATTATTTTATACCACATAAATATTGATATTTTTATACTAATCATTTATTTTTCTTAACATGTAAAATTGTTTACATCAAGAGTTAATAACCTTCCTGCATTTACTAGGAAAGTATTATTATTTTATTTAACATTCTTGATAAAAATTCTTTTTGTTCTTTCATGTTTGGGATTATCAAAAATTGTTTGAAACTTGTCATCCTCCACTATAGCTCCCTGATCCATAACACTACACGGCTAGACACATCGTGTGCAAAGTCCATTCGTGAGCTACTACAAGCATTAGTAAGTCCACTTTTGCAAAGATCCTTCATGACCTTCAGTACCCTCCCACCATTTCCGGACTCAAGTGCTGATGTAGGCTCATCAAAGAAGTACTCTCGGCCCATTGCACGTGCCTCGTTTGCAAACCCTCTGTTTCTGTCCTCCTGATATTTGAGCTGGTTTTGCATGAATAAATCTTTCCATTTCCTGCTTTTGGCCAAAAGTTCCTTTGCTGGCTTTTCAGCTTTCCACGTGATCAGAACCTTCATCTGACCAATTACACAGTTGTCCAAGAACACTGGGAATTGTTGAAAAGTGTTGGAAACTGCTGAAAAGCCATTCCTACTTTTTCCTCAGTTTTACCAAGTGCGTGCTTCCTGGAAATAATATCTTTCCCATGAGCACAGTCTCCTCACCTTCAGTGGGTCTTTCCAGTGAGGTTTACATACATCTTAAAAAGAGTAGATTTTCCACTTCCTGAGAGATCCTATAATACTTACAACTTCCTTTTCAGTATACACTCAGTTTATGTCGCTAAAACCGTTCTTTTTCCAAAATCTATATATATTTTCAATTACTTTTATTTCCCTCTTTCCATTATGCATTACCTCCTGAAATCTCAAACATTCTGAGAATTTTCTTCCGATACCTCTCTTTCTAGAGACTCAAAATTCTGAGGTCCATCTATTTTCTCATACATAGTTTCAGGATTGCAGTCAGAGTAAAGTGTCAAGAAGAATAAATCACACTTGTGATAATAAATGCTTCATAGTATCCTAAATAAGTTCCTGCTATTGCATTTGAAGTATAGAAGCAGTTCAGTAACACTTATTACATCTCCAATACTGCAGTATCTCTTTATGTTTATAATAAATTCATTTCCTATTGAAGGAGTATGACCCCTGAACATCTGAGGAAAAATTATACTGCTCATCATTTGGAGTGAGTCATTCCAAGCAGCTTCTGTCGCCTCAAACTGTCCTCTTTCGTCAATGGAATCTATTCCTCCTCTTATAATTTCACACATATGCTCCTGTATTAATGGAAACTATATAAACAGTGCGGTTCTACAGGAGAAAACTTTTGATATCAGCTAGTCCATAGTATATTACTACGTGACTGGGCTCTCATTGGCGTTCCTCTCAACACTGCAACATAAACTGGAGAAAATAACATCCTGTAATTTTAAGTATTATCAGTTTAGGAGTTCTCATCAGTATGTTATATATATACCAATGTGACTCCCAGACCTATTATAAACCCTACTACTGTTCCTATAAGAGATGAATAAAGTATTCCATGCACTGTCAGAAATCTTCTCCAGTTATTTTTCACAAAAATGCAACCCATGCAAAATGTCTCCATTTTCTCCAACACCATCAGTTTTAGGCTGATTTTATTGCAGAGTCTCATTATTTCGTTCTCTGCTCGGGAGTAATTTCATCCAGTATTTTATCTATTTTCTCTACCCAGCCTCTTTCATCACCTGCTCCTATGGCAATATCAAGCTCTGATTTTTCTCATGTGACAAAACCATTTTCCTCCTTCAAAATCCTATGCATCGATTCAGGATTTGGGTTTACGCACGCCATCGCCCCAGGTCTTTCAGAAACATATCCGTCTCATTTTACCTGAACTTAACGCCACCACCATTGAAGGCAGTACCTTTCATTGCCTCCTGTTTAGCAACCCTTCATCTGATCTATAACATTGCAGTGAGAGAGTACTTTGCTGTCCTGTTATTTTTGCACCCTTAGTCATTTATAGACTCTTGCATTGGCATACTTTACCGTTTTTCTCTCACAGCCACCACAAGGTCTGATTCATAGTAAGGTTTTGTAAATGAAAGGCTCTGCTTTCTTTCCAGGGAGCAGGGTGACATCTCAAGCTATCACTATATCTACACCTTTCACTTGCAGACAGTGCAGGCCGAGCAGTATCATCACACTCTGATTTTACTATGACGAAACTTTTTATTAAGTCCCTTTTGCTATCAATTTTTGCTATTTCAACTGTCATAAACTCAGCATTACAGTGCCATTTTCAATTTTTACTGCCGTTTTTACTCATTATCACTGAAACCAGTTGGGCGTGAGTGCATATCCACACTCCATACCTGCTTTTAATTCATCGTTTTGCTGCATGCCCAGTTACAAACATCATTGGGCACATGACCAGTAAAGCTATCCTACTTTTCATCTTTTGCTGTCCAGGTGTATAACTCCTTTGTATTAAAGTTTCAGCTATCTGAATAGGCATTTTGTAGCCGCACCTTTTCTTATGTTGTCTGCTACAAACCCATGAAATTAAGTCCATTTTCTGCGGACTCACATCCCTTCTTATTCTTCCAACATAAACTTCATCAGTGTCTTCTGCTCACTATGAGGCATAGGATACGTGGCATGTCATCTTGTACGCAGACAACTCCTTCTTTTTCTTCCGATGCTTTAAACTACATCTTTCAATTCAAAAGGTTTTGTCGCACTCAACGTCACTGATACTGCGTGTCCCATTTTACAGGTACTCTCATATCACATGTGGCAGTTACTCTAAGATCTAGTAATCCAAGTGTTTTCTTTTGTTTCTTCAACCATTTTTATTTCTTCTTTGTATATCCATTATCTCATACATCAATATGCGTAACAAATTGAAAGCTCATCTGATGCGGATAATTTTTGAAGGCTCTCCTTTAAGGTTGGCTTCCAACCATCTATTCCCTTCTGACCAGAACCTGCCACTGCCTGGATAAGTTGAATAAACCACCCTTTTAAGTCCCATATTTATCAGCAAGTACTTTCAATACTGGCTATTGCATTGTTGAACAGTTTAGGATTGGCACATTCCATTATGCCCGTCAAGTGCTTCAGGCGCTGGTGCTTCAGGTACAACAAGAGGGATATCCTTTTCCATTCTCCATGCACTGCTATTATCTACAACAATTGCCCTTTTGCCTCAAATTTGGGTGCATATTCCTTTGAAATGCTCCTCCTGCAGAAAATAAAAGCTGGCATCAATATCATCCTTATCATTTTCTTCCTTAAGTTCTATCACAGTATAGTCCTCACCGTCAAAAATTCACTATTTTCCCTGCTGATCTGTGCTGATGTCGATGTACAGCATGAGTTTTTCCACCGGGAAGTTTCTTTTCTCTAACACCTTTAAAAGTGCTTCTGTCCCACAAGTCCTGTTGCTCAAACTACTGCTACATTGTATTTTCATTTTAAAACTCCTCCGTTATTTTATTGTTTTATTAATACAATTAATCTAACAATGATCATTCCTTCTGTTTAAACAGTTTTGTCAGTTTTATCCACCTGTTTTTCTTTCTTCACATGAAACTAAAGTGAAGTCTTACGATATCATTTATCTATTTTTACCTAAAATATTTTCATTGCAGTACAGTTGCGATTACCTTCAATGAACATATTTTTCTGCTGACATCATAAAACGTGTACGGTTTATAGGCCTTTTCATATCTCTTGATTCAAAATGCCGCAATCAGTTCCTTCATTTCCTGAGGCACAATATTTTGCACGCTACTGAAACTACTCCTTTTTGCACCTATTGACAGCATTGGCTAGTATCAAAACGATCTTCTCAGATAAAATTTCTATCTTATCTCCACACAGATCCTGAATTCTTATCATCTGCTCAGCTACCTGGTAGCTTCTTTAGTGCCACTATTTCAGGAAATTCTGCAAGTTTTGCAAACTGTTTCTGCTTCAATATTTTACTCCTGTTCTCACCAGGAACATTGTGCAGCATAACAGGAAACTTTTGACCTTTCTTCCGCTATATAATGTTCGTAAATCTCCTCCTTGACTTGGCTTTCTTGTTATAATATGGGCATGTACTAGCGCCGTGATCTCTGCTCCAAGTTCCTTTGCACATTTTGTAAGCTCAACTGCCCTGTCGGTATTGTTTGAACCCGCACCTGCTATAACCTGTATTCTTCCCTTCACACTTCTTCTACAGCAATTTTTATAACCTTTTCATGCGTTCTCAGCAAATGTAAGTGTAGGTGCTTTTCTCCTGTCTCGTTCCGCATGGAACTATTCCTGCTGTTCCGTTTTCAATATGATAGTTTTACCAATTCTCTTACTTTATCTTCATCAACTTCTCCATTTTGGCTTAAAAGGAGTTATCAGTGCAACGTATGATCCTTCATTTCATATTTACTACCATCCTTTTATTTATTTTTAATTCAACTGTTATCTCTTATAAACATAATTTCCTTCAGCTATCTTTTTCACTCGGTCCTGTCATGACATCATTCTCTGACTATATTCTATTGTCAATTGGCCACCGGCACTTTTACATTTTACTCCTTTTCATCTGTAAGGTCAAAACATCTCTTTCCAAGTACAGCTGAAGCAGCTGCTCCTGTTCCACATGCAAGGGATTAGCTTCGCTCCTCTTTCCCAAGTGATTACCTCCATATTGTTTCCTATCTGTCACTTTTACAAAGTTAACATTAACCTTTTAGGAAAAGCTCTGCATAATTTTCTATTTTCTTTCCTAAATCATCAATATCATATTCTTGAAAAATCATCTACGAAAAGTCACAGAAATGGGTCTGTCCCCATAAATATATAGGATATTTCAAATTTTCCTTTTCCGTCTATGTTATCCTTTGAAAATCTTTCTTTGTCAGTATTTATAAATTTTCACTTTCAAATATAGGTTTTCCATATTTACCTTTACAGAAAATCTATTTTCTTCTTCTATTCCATATTGTTTCCAATAAACACAATCTCTGATAAAGTTTCTTTACTATAAAGCTGTTTTCCTGCTCAACATCATCATTTCTCAACATTTCGAAAAACATCTTATTCCTGTTACCGCACATAGGAGCCTGACTTCCGTCAGAATTGTAGTAAAACATAGAAAGGCGTATTGGTTGGCATATTTCAATATCAGCAACCCGTCCGCACCCTGGTCTCCAAAATGCTGTCTGTCATACCACCTGTTTTTGCAAGTTCATTATAGTCAAGGTATGCCTTTTTCTATAAGATCTTTTCATTCATAATTATAAAAATCATTTTCCTGCACCATGATGTTCTCAACATTTCAACGTAGCAACTCTCCTCTGTTCATTTTAGTGTTGTTATAAATCAAATTCCTACAGTCAATTCAGCAGCTACCCATAACTTCATCAACTGTATTGACAGGCTTTATTTCCAGATGTGGCAGCTTGATGGAGCGCTCTATGTAGTTTTGCTGAAAGAACTCTGAATATTCTGGCGTAATCCTATATTGCTTACTGACTAATACTACCTACAACAGATACCTTCACAACATATGGATTTATTATAATGCTTATTTTGGTCAACTTTTCCTGCAAAATTTCACCCACTCGCTCAAGTGAAACTTTATCTGTTTTAGGAGTAGTACGTCGCAAAACTTCCATGTTCACTTGATACATCATTCTGACTTATCATATTTATATTTATCTCCTCTCAGCCTCTTCAAATATCGCGTAAACATTTTTCGCATAAGTTGGAATATTCTTCAACATTTACCATAGAGAATATTCTCATTATTATTGATATTCCTGTTATTATCTTCCATTACTTTCTCTCGTTTGGTATTATTGTGCCATCGCCAAGAGACCTTCCAACATATATCTCAGCTCCATATTTGTTTCGAGTTCAACTCGTCTCTTTGGTCTCCATTACTCCTGCTCCAAGAGATGCCAGCTCCATCATTTCCCTCATATGAAATCGCTGAAAGTTTTCGTTTGCCTCAGGATAAACTTCCCGGATCAATGTGGAATATATCCTGTCCACATCTGTTATATATTTCACATTTTGCCCTGCAAGTGCCGCCGCAAGTGCCACTGCCGAAGTGCGGAACCTCCTCTTTCCAAGTGTTGCGGACATCTCCCTTTTCGTTAACTCCCTGAAAATCCGGGCAACAATTACTATTTTACCTTTCCTTCAGATATATATATATTTTCACCTTTTATTTCTTCAATCCTATGTATGATGCTCACGCCTGTTCTTATTCCTGCTCGCCTTTCCTGTAAGTGTAGAAAATGGCCGGATATCCTAATGACTGCAAAGCCTATACGAAAGAGTCTATCGTCTGCTGCTCCAGTCGACATAAGTCTGTCTTACTTTCCCTTTTATCAGGAGTTTTCTGTTATTTCATTTGCAAGTTTTGTATTAGACCGTCTGTTGTTTTTCTTTCGTATTGCAGATACTACTGCAAACCACTTTCGTATTGCCTTCATCCTTCACTTTTCCCAGATATCTGGCAATATCCAATATCAGTTGTTGCAAACTGAACTGCCTCCATATTTATGAACTATTATCGCACTTTTCAACCCTTAGCCTATAATTCTGAAAACTTTATGTTTCCATTTAAAACAGTTTCCTAATTTTATCTTATTAGATGTAATTATACATCATTTTTAATTACAATTCAAAAGATTTCATCACATTCTTATGAGGTCATCTCCAGTTTCCCTTTTACTGCAACTGCTTTTTCCGGTCGCTACAAATACAACTGCAGGTTTTATCATTCGTTATAGTTTGCTTGACATTGTATAACAATAAGCTCCTGTCGTTGTTATTGCAAGTATATCTCCTACTTCAGCCTTTTGAAGTTTACCTTTCTGTATAAGAATATCTCCTGATTCACAAAGCTTTCCTGCCACTGTAACTTCATCTTCGGCTTTTTCTTCCAGTTTATTTACTATTCCTGCTTCATGTCAGCCCTGGATAAAGTGCCGTTCTTATGTTATCAGACATTCCACCATCTACAAACACATATTTCTTTCCACCGACAGTTTCCTTGATTCCTCCTACTGTATAAAGAGTTGTCCCTGCATTTCCAACAATACTTCTTCCCGGCTCTATATTTAACTCTGAGAACTCCTATCTGATATTTCCACTCCATTGCTTCCGTACATGTAATTATTTCCTTCCAGTGCACTTCTTCTGCAGGTTTAGGATCATCACCCTCTTTATAGTATACTCCAAATCCTCCACCCATATTTGACTGTATGCACTACCATTCCAAGTTCCTTTTTCAGCTTAATCAAGATGTTTGAGAATCTCTTCCAGAGCAAATATAAAGAACACTGACCGAAATATCACAGAACCTATATGTGTATGGAATCCTCTGAAATCAAGATATCGCTGTTGTTGGATTCTCTCACTTATATCAAACAGGCTTCGCCTGAAACAGTGAGAATTCCAAATTTTGCAGTTAGTCCCGATGTTTTTATATAACTATGTGTGTGCTCTCATTCCGATCAATTCTCTATAAGCACCGCCTGTTTTCCTTTTCCTTACACATATCTATCATTTCATCTCTCATTATCTATAACTATTTCTTTAATTCCGTACCACTGCCATTTCCAGTTCTTCATACGTCTGTGTATTTCCGTGCATATGAGACTCTGTTCATTGGAAATCCTGCCTTATATGCTGTATACACACCTCTCCGCCTGAAACTACATCCAGCTCAAGTCCCTCTAAATCCAGTTTTGCCATTTCCCGTTGTAAGGAAAGCCTTCGCGTAAGCAATCTGTGTGCAAAATCTTGAGGATTTAAATGCTTCCTCTCATTTTATCTATATCGTTGTTTCTATCGGTTCCTGATCCATCACGCCGTAAAGCAGGTGTTTTTAAATTCCTTTTGCAAGTTCAACTCGCATCCCTCCTCCTATTGACAGATTTCCTTTTCATTAATGAAGTTCAAATAATTTTGCTAATTTCTCATTTTCCTTTCCTTTTAATTGTATGTCTTTCATCAGCCTGATTTCTATTTTAGAAAATAATCTCATTATAATATGCTGACAAAACGCAGCATATCAGCGTATAAAACATTCAGTATAAGTTAAAATTAAAAATTATGATTTATACCTGACATGCGCAACATTATCCATCAGTAAGATAATGCAGTTTCTATGGACATGTCTCTTCCCATAGCAGCAACAAAGAAAGTCACTCTTTGCACTTCGGCAGTTATTCCCTTTCAGTTTTATTTCACCAGAATTGACTTTTCTCCTGCAAACCTACTTTTTAGCCACCTGCACCTCTATCTTGGTATATCACAGCATAATTTTTCTACCCTTGTAAAGTTTTAATTTATTCACCAACCATCATATGTTGGATTAATCTTTTAAAATAATCTACCTAATTTTTATATTTTCATTTCATTGTAAAGGAGTGCTATAATGTTATTATACACTATAAAGAAAAGAGGTAATATTATGTTATACATGTCTGTAGACGAACGTCGTGAAATGATTATAAACGGAAGTATTCTGAATACTTTACTATCTATTCCCACATTGCTAGTTGGAATACTACTGGGCTCAATGCCTCTTTCAGATAATCTTAACTAACTTGACAAATGTGGTTGTTGCTGTGGTTCTGCAACCTTCAGTCAGCCCTGTGCTTAATATTGTGGGTTGCTCACTGTCGCAGGGACTTGGAGTGGCGGCCATGGCAATGATTGGAAAATACTATGCAAGGGAATAATGAGGGCTGTAAAGGGAAACAATGCTTCAAATTTATGTTTCTTTTCAGCTTTTATAATGGGACTTATACTGACTCCTATGTATTCTCATGGCTAGTTTATTTCAAAACCACTTCGGAAGAAATAAGAGGTACAGTATTTGCCGCCCATTGCAGCTCACTCATTCGTAATGCCTCTCTTATATTCCTTGCGGCTGTTACATACTCCTTCCAAGAATGCGCCAGGACGGCCTGAAGTTACATTTATAAGAATATCACTGCTTCTTGTTTTAAAAATATTTTAATTCATTATTATTTCTTTATGTTTTTCCGTATGGGACTCATCGGGCAGTAGCAGCTACATTCTGTTCATATGTTGTCATTACATTATGGATGTTTCACTGATGTTTTTGTCAGAACGTGAGAAACAAAAACTGGATTTTGCGTAAATACTCAATGAAACTTCCCATTATAATGAAATTTTCACAAGAATAGGTCTTCCTTGCAATGATAAAACTACATGCTGATTTACTTTTGGTCCCTTTTATAAACAAGGAAATGGAAAATACGGTGCAATTTGCTCTGACAGGACGAGGATTGCGGCAGGCGCGTCACTCCACTCTGCTTTAACCTTCCTTCCTCAATTTGAACAGCTGCACAACAATGATGAAAGCATTATATGACTTAAAATATTGAAAATCCAAAAGATTTTTACTTACAGCTGGATTACATAAGTGTTGTGTGTGCAGCGCTGACAATAGTCAGATAGTTTCCCTCAGCGCATGATATGATAGCCCTTTTCACAAGAAACAAAGGAAAGCCAAGCGAGCAATAGCTGACAACGCTCTACGTATCTTTTTACCCATTCAATAATAGGTTTCGTGTATGACCACTGTGTGTCGTGTACATGCAGCCTTTAGGACAACATTCCGCTTTGTTATGTCCATATCGAGGAATATGGCTTTTCAGATATGTATTTATTTTAGTTACACATATTTGGGTGTACTCTATTTTCTGAGGAAACCTGTTTCAAACACTGTTGCAGGAATAATCTTTTTCTTTCTTGGCAAAGACACTGGACTGATATTGATGTACTTAAAATAAGAAAGATGAAGCAAAAGTTTATTATAAAATAAAATTTGTGAGATTAATATAAAAAGGGCTGCCTCAAAAGAGAGAGCTGACGTACTATATTTTGCTGTTAAAATTTTCACAATGTAAAACAGGAAGTGAATTCTGGGAAAGTCATCTGTCCGACGCCTTTGCAAGTTTCTTGACTTTTCGCTCAATAAAGTGACTGTTTTATGAGATAAAATTTACAGTAACGAGAAAAATATAGTTTTTCTCTCATTATATTTAATTTTAATATTTTGAAACAACCTCTCTTTTGAGGTGGAGTATTATCTCTTCAGTAATTTTATACCAGCACTTACCATGTGCATCTATCGCCTTTATAGGCTGGACGTATAATCTTCTTATCACTTGTAATCTGCTCGATTCTGTGGGCATTCCAGCTTGCTATTCTGGCGAGGGGCAAATACTGGAGTAAAAATATTTGTTGGAATGTTGAGAGAGCTTATAAACAAATCCTGAATACTCTATAAATCAACATTTGCACATATTTCAAAACCTTCCCTTTAATTTCCTTACCTATTTCCTTTGTAAATTTTCCACATTGCTGAACAGTTTCACCTTCTGTCAAATGGCCTTTTTCTTTTGCGAGCTCCATAGGCTTTTTCTTTAAAATAACAGCTCTCGGATCTGAAAGTGTATAACTGCATGTCCCATTCCGTAAACCTCACTTTACCTGTCAAATGCTTCAATCATAAATATTTTCTTATATACTCCTTCCAGAAACTCTTCGTTAGTGTAACTGCAATTCTTCTCTTATATCCTCAATCATCTTGGACCGACCATACGGTTTGCCCCTCCGTGTAAAGGCCCTAGTGAACCTATAGATGCGGAAACTGAAGAGATATGTATCTGTTCCTGTTGAAGAAACAACATGCGCATATGGAATTATTTCCTCCTCCATGTTCAACGCCATGAATCAGGTAGGGTCAAATCAAGTATTTCAGCCTCAGATCAGTAAAACTGCTGTCGGGTCTCAGCGCCTGAAGTATATTCTGGGCAATACTGTATTCGCTTTACAGGATTATGAGATAATAAAACTTTGCTTTAAATGCTTTATGATTTGCTGGCATGATAGCTGTAAACCAGAAGGTTTCGACATTTGCACTAAGGCGAAGAGCCTGATTAATCAGAGTTTTCAAGTGGAAGTATCATCGTAGGTATCAACAGTGTAGTTGAGCATAGGACTGAGTTCTCTGGAGCTGATTCATTATGTCACTTTACTTGGCTGCCTTAAAATAAAATTTTCTGTAACCATCGGGCAGTGTATTGCGATATTCTTTTAATGTGCTGTTAAACATCTTGAGTTCAAAATTTGTAGGAATTTCTTTCCCAGTAATAAAAACATTGTCTTTCTCAAAGGACTTCTCTTTCCCAAATTCCTTTACGTCTCTTCAATAAGGAATCCTCTATAATAAAGTCTTCTTCCTTCTTCAGGAATTTCTCTTACCTTCCTGAATACTATCCTGGACAGATCCTATTTTTGTAAGCCCGACAAGAACCCCTGTTCCATTTTTGTTACGTAGTCCTCTACATCCAGTTCAATCATACAGTTCTTCAGAAATGAAGTTATTCTCATGTATGAGATTACACATTTCCTTTTATAAAATCACTTTCATGGTTTTCCTCCTAATTTAAATGAATCCAAAGATTTTCAATAATCGTAAATTCAGTTGTTGAAGCTGTTCCTCCAAATCTGCAGTTTTCACATTTGAGAGCTACTAATGTTTTTAATATAGCCTTCTATTTTGTCAGCATAATCATTAAGATTCATATATTTCAGCATTTCAACTCCTGAAAGTATAAGAGCAAGGGGATTTGCCCTTATTCACTCGTTGCAATATCAGGTGCCGATCCATGTACAGCTTCAAATGTTGCGTAATGTCATTCCCACCATTTGCTCGGAGCAATTCCGGAGACCACCCACAAGCCCTGCCACAGTCTCGAAGAATATCTCCATATAAATTCATTGTTACAATACTTATATTTTCGTGGTCTGCTTACAAGCTGCCATGCACATATACGTCAATTATTGTTTCTTCCAAGTGTAGTTCCAGGATATTCCTCTTGCAACTTTTCTTCTTGCTATTTCAAGAAAGAGAGACCATCTGTCAACTTCAGGATAGTTAGCCTTGTGAACGACTGTAACCTTATCCAGATTATTATTTTAGCATATTCAAATGCTGATTTTATTATTCACTCTGCGGCTTCCTTTTCAGCAATTCTTTTAATTTGGCAACAGCAGTAGTCTTTTCTTCATTTTCATACTGTTCTTCGCCCTATATAAATTCCTACCTGTAATTTTCCCTGAGATATTACAATATCAACATTTTCAAATCTTGTCTCTATCTCTGGTAAATTTCTGCACGGTCTCATATTTGAGTAAAGGAATTCGCTCATCTCAAATATACATTTATACTCTGAATCCTTTTCCAATCGGTGTTCCAATAAGGTCCCTTTTATGGCACTTTATTCTTTTCACACACTTTTATAAAGACTGTCAGGTATCAGTTCCCCTGTCTCATATACTTCTGTTCTCGCCATTTTCTGTTTCCAAAACTGATAGGAACTCCCGCAGCTTCTCAAAATATAAACTTTCTGATATTTCAGGTCCGATACCGTCTCCTGGTATTAATGTAACTATTTTATTCATAAACAAACTCTACATATTTTTCAAAACCTCAATTTTACTATCCTGTGAATTCTTTCCTGTCTAAAACTCATCTGACATAGCAAATGACCAGATATCCCTCCATAACCCAGTATCTTTTAATTCTCTTTTCTGATCCATTAACGTTAACTCAGTTCTGTATTTTTCGTTTTGTACTATACCCTCTCCCTTTTCCAGGAGATTCTTTTATGTTTGTCAATCCAGTTCATCATATCTCATCAATTGAGTCATAATCTGCCAGAACTGATGAGATTTCCAGTGGAGAATTCCACTATTTATAAGGTTGGCTTTATGTATTCTTGCAAATGATTTTGCTATTACGGCGCTTTATACCAAGATAAGTGGAAGAAGTGCTGCACGCTCCCTGCTCTCGAACCATGTGCCATAGTTATCTCCACCCTGCCAATAATTCCACCATTATTCTTTTCAGCTCTTTCCTTCATCAGGAATTATAGTCTGAAAAACACGTTCAGAAAGTTTAGGTATGTTGATCTGAAAGGAAGTAATGCCGCATTTGAAGGACATATATCATCTGTTGTTATGTTATCCTTTGTTTTCAATATCACTTTGTAAAACTGTCCTGCAACTTTTCTCCAACTGAAAATGGCTTTATATTTGGCCCCATTATTATTTCTACATTCCTCTTTCCTTTTTATCAGCAGAAGGATAGATATAATAGTTATCTGAAACATCATATCAGGAATCTACTTTTATTTCATCTCCCAGTTCCTAGGGTCTGTAAGATACCCAGTCAATGCTGATGCTGCCGCTGCTTTCTGTACTTACTAGATAAACTCCCGCATCCATTGTTCCACATCTTCCCTTAAAGTTTCTGTTAAATGTTCTCAATGATATTCCATTTGATTTAGGTGCCTGCCCCATTCCTATACATGGTCACGCAGGCTGCTTCAAGAAGTCTTGTTCCTCATGCAATAAAACTTTGACAATGCCCATTTTCAGAAACCATTTTCATAATACTGCTTGATCCCGGAGATAAAACAAGACTCACATCAGGATGTACCTTTTTCCCGTCCAGAATAGACGCCAGCTTCATAAAATCAGAATAGGAAGAATTTGTACACGAACCGATTGCTATCTGATCCACCTTTATCTTTTCTTCAGGTATTTCATGAACGTTGTCAGGACTATGTGGAAAAGCCGCAAGAGGTACAAGTTCATCCAGATTTACAACTAATTTTTCATCATACTCTGCATCTTCATCAGGCAGCATTTCTATAAAATCCTCTTCCCTGGACTGCTTTTTGAAAAATTCCCTTGTCAGTTCATCACTTGGAAATATCGATGTAGTCGCTCCAAGTTCAGCTCCCATATTTGTAATGGTAGCCCTGTCCTCCACTGAAAGACATTTTATCCCTTCTCCGGTGTATTCCATCACATATCCTACTCCACCTTTAACAGTAAGCTTTCTTAAAACGTGAAGAATTATATCCTTTTGCAGATACCCATGGCTGCAGTTTTTCCCTTCAGTTCAATATTATAAACTTTTGGAGCCTTCAGATAGTAAAGTCCTCTAGCCATTCCTATGGCAACATCAAGTCCTCCTGCTCCTATTGCAATCATTCCAAGTCCTCCACCTGTAGGAGTATGACTGTCAGAACCAATAATATTTTTCCAGGTTTTCCAAATTTTTCAAGATGTAATCTGTGGCATATTCCGTTCCCAGGTTTTGAAAAATAATGTTATGTCTTGCTGCAGATGTTTTTATAAATTCATGGTCATCTGCATTTTCAAAAGCTTTGACTGGAAGCATATTGTGATCTACATAAGCTCACAGAAACTTCGTTGCAACATCTTCTATATTCATGGAATTCAACTGAAGATATGCCATTGTTCCTGTTGAGTCCTGTGTCAAAGTCTGATGAACTCTGACAGCGATTTCATTTCCCGCTTTTAACTCACCTTTTTATCAAGTTATTGTAATATTTTATAGGTTAAGTTCATTTCCCATAATTAGATTTCCTCCCAAATTTCATTTTATTTTAGTATCAATGAAATTATTATATAACTTTAATTTACCCTAGTCAATAAATTCTCATGAAAAGCCCATATATTTTCATTATTCAAAAATCTATTATATATATTTTGAAAAGATAAAACTATATACAATTAATATAGTATAGAAAAGAACTGTTTCAGAAAATGGAATCTTTTTCCGAACAGTTCTTCTGTATTTTATTTTACATTATGAACATCTAAAACTAATGTTTCTCCAGCTACAGCATTTCTGATTCTACACCATTTAATGCTCCAAATTCATCTGAATTTGAAAGTGATTACAGGAGTGATTATTGATTTAGCATTTTCCTTAAGCAAATCAATAATCATACTTAATTAGAGGAGTTCCTTTACAACATCTCCTTCATTTACTAATCTTCAGTCAGCACTTTCCTTCAGTTTTGACTGTCATCTATTCCAAAATGAACAAATATTTCCTAATCCTGAAGGTGTTTACACACTGAATGCATGATTTGTTTCAAATATTTTCGAGTTTCCCATCTGCAGAGTCACATTACTCCACCAATTCTGATGGCTCAATAGCTATCTCCATCCCCTATCATGCAGCAGAACAGCTTCATCAGGTACTTCTGATAAAGGTAAAAGACACCCTGAGGTGGCGCAAACACCTTTCCGTTAAATTCTTGTGTTTACAGCTTCTCCCTTTTGAATAAATCGAATAAAGCCATTTTAGACCTCCATAAAATTTTATTATAATCACATTTGTTTAATATATATAATGCCATTCATAAAGAATAAATAGTCAATGAATAAATAGCCAATTTATTTTTCTTTGTTTACTAGCTATTTTGATTTTATAACTCGTTCTTACTTTCAGTATAATTCAAATAATTTTTCAAAGGCATTTTGAAACCGCAATAAACTTCCATAAGATCATCCGAGTAAACGTTGCCTCTTCTCCAGTTCCTTGAATTTCAATCAAATTCTTCGCGTCATTCATAATATCAAAGTTCATATCCCACATCTCGCATCGAATCTTCTTCATATTCCAGATCGAGCAGTAGGTCATATTTTCCAACACTAATTGCGGCTGCTGGAGGTATCAGTACTTTCATTCAGCTTTACATCGTCATCAGCAGCTTTTTCTATGGCAAGTTCCACCAGCAAGATACGCTCCATGCAGCTGAAGCTAGATTCTGGTTCCACCGTCTGCCTGAATTGTTACATCAAGGCTGTGTCTGTAATAACGTTCTTTCTCCGAGCTATACTTCAAATCAATTGATGAACGTACGCCCGCTTCCAATCAGACGCTGTATTTCCATCACGTCCTTCCGGCAACCTTTCCTTTTGAGAAGCTTCCTCTGAACGCATTATTTGTTGCCCTTGGAAGCATACTGTATTCTGCAGTTATCCAACCTGTTCCACTTCCTCTCCAGAAAGGGTGGAATCCTCAACCGTCGCACATTACATATAACTTTTGTATTTCCAAACTCTATCAGTACAGACCCTTCGGATGCATTATGTAATTTTTGTCACCGGGTACTTCTCTCATTTCATCATTTTTCTACCAGTTCTCACTCAAAATATCTCCTCTTTCCTTCTGCTGACCAAAAGCAAAATAAACTTTCGAAATAAATTTCTAATGTTCATGTCATTATTTTCCCATATGAGTAAGAGGAAAACTTTCTCGCCAATTTCAAAACTCTCATTTTTAACTTCACTGCTATTTTCATCATCATTAACATTTTTCCAATACTTTAATTATCATTTCAGCTATTTGGACAGCTTTCATCTTCCTTCATTCCTTGCTGTTATTGCTGGAGTTCCAAGTCTCATTCCACTTTGTTATGAAGGGTTTTCCGGATCATTTTGGAATAGAAATTTTATTGCGATTATTCCTGCCTTTTCAAAGACCTTTCTTCAGCCATTTTTCCTGTAACTCCCTTTATAGGTCTTGAAGTCTCACAAGCATTAAATGATTGTCAGTACCGCCACTTACTATTCTCAATCCCACCTTTTACAAGGAATCTGCCATAGCTTTTGCATTTTTCACAACCCTGTTTCTGATATTCTTTTAAATTCGATGACAATGCTTTCCTTAAAATGCCACTGCCCTTTGCGCTATTATATGTGCATTAACAGACCACCCTTTATGATCCCGGGAATATTGCCTTATCAATAGCTATTTCTTCATTATTTGTGTAAGGATTATTCCACTCACGAGGACCTCTCTCATTGTTTTATGAGGTTGTTGAAGTTACAATATCAGCATATTCACAGGATTAGGATGTTCTCCCGCGCTACTAGGTCCCGGCAATGTGTGCCCATATCCACCATTGAAATAAGCTCCAACTTTCGTCAGCAATTTCCCTAAACTTCTTAAAATCAATTGCTCTTGAATAAAGCACTTTGCCCTGCAACTGTATCTATGCGTTTTTCCTGAATGGCAAGTCTTCTTATTTCGTCATAATCCAGCATTTCTGTTTCAGGAGATGTCACTATTCAATTCCCACGCAATTTTTCCCGGAAAAGTTTATTTTATATCCATGTGTCAAATGGCCCACCTGAACTAGTCCATTCCAGCAATTTTATCTCCTGCTTCCAGCAATGAAACATAAACTCCCATAGTTAGCTCTGTGATCCTTGAGTGTGGCTGAACGTTTGCAAATTCTCTGCCCCCATTTTCTTCCAGTCTGTCAATTGCCAGCTGTTCACAGTGCATCTGCACTTTGCATCCCCATAATATCTTTTTCCAGGATGTCCTTCCGCATGTGTTGTTGTAAACGCGAGAACCTGCAAGCCTCCACAGCACTGCCTTTGATACAAAATTTTCTGATGCTGTTAATTTATTTCCTTCTTCTAGATTCTCTTTTCTTCTCCACTATTGCGTTATACACTTCTAAATCGCAATTCTTAATATATTCACATATAGCCTCCCTATTGGTTACTTTTCTACATTATAACAGCTGAATTTATCCAGCCTTCTTTATCACAATTTTATTTATTACACAATATGGCTTTTATCCTTTGGATATTTGCATAAATATTATAACATAAATTACTAATTTGTAGATACAAAGATACCATCAGTTAAATCAGTGTTTGGTGCAGTAGTGGGACTTGAACACGCACTGCCTACCCCTCAAGATAGCGTGTCTACCATTCCACCACATTCGCAACTATACTTATTTTACATTATTTTTCCCTTTTTTTCAATAAAATTTTTCATTTCCCGGTTTTTACGCATAAAATCATATTCTTCAATTTTTCAATCCTATTCCTATTTTGGCATAAATGTTTCCCAATATTTAAATACCATAAATAAAACATAAATTATAATTGCCATTTTTATAAAAAATTTTGTAGTCCTGAATATAAACCTCAAGAGTAAAAATCACTGATTATAAAACCTATTAACTCAAGCATTCTAAATATCCTTTCCATATAATTTCTTTATATATTCTGTTTTTTCGCCATTTTTCATCATACACATATATTGCTTCTTCGATTACAAAATCCTGCATCCTTTATCGCTTCCACAAGGCACAATTTTGCATTTTTACCTTTTTCCTGTATAACAATTTTTCATCCGTTTTGGCTCAAATTGTATTTTTGTAAGTAATCCCAGTACTTCAACCAGTCTGTCACTTCAAAAAACCATTGAAAAAGATCCGTTATTTTTCAATAAATAAGCTGATATTTTTAATTATTTCTAATTGTTATATCAATATTATGCCTTGCCCTGCTTATCTGCTCCAAGTCACTTATCTGATCAACATTTCCGTCATAATCAAAGTATGGCGGATTAGTAACTATCACATCAAATTCATATTTACTAAATATCTTATCATAATTTTTAATATCATCATTTATTATTTTAATACAGTCCTGAAAATTATTAGTATTTACATTTCTTATTGCCACCTCAGACATTTTCCTGAAGCTCTATCCCTGTTATTTCAGCCTTTTTGACTTTTTGCCAGAATTAGTGAAATGACACCTTATCCAGTTCCTATATCAAGTATTTTCTTTGTTTTTCTATTTATTTTCAACAAAATTTCCCAGCAGAACAGAATCAAGGTAAAATTCTGAAAATCATTTCTCTGTATAATTTCCATTCCATCCAGCACTGTCCTTGTCTCTTCTCCATTTTTCTCATTTTATATTTTTCCTTTTCGTATATTTTTATTCTGATTTATTATATCATTTTTATTCCAACCTTGAAATATATTTAAAACAATTATATAATAAACCCATTAGAAATCTATGAGGAAAAATAATAAAATGGAAAATATAGAAAAATGAAATTTCAGGGCTTGGAAATGCAACTTGTGAAACAGTGTTGCTAGTAGTACCTCTACAGCCTTTGAAGAAATAGAAAAGAAGTATCCAGAAAAATATAGAAGTGAACTTTTGGTCACCTTTATACGTGCATTAAAGGAATTTGAACTTGTTGAGAAGGGGACAGAATAGCCATTGCAATTTCAGGGGGAAAAGACAGTCTTCTGCTTTCAAAACTTTTTCAGGAGTTAAAGAGGCAAGTAAGACTAACTTTGAACTTGTATTCATTTCCATGAATCCTGGTTTTAACGACATAAATTTACAAAATCTTATTTGGATTATTTGGAAATTCCATGCAAATTTACAATGATAATATTTTTGAAATTGCTGAACAGATTGCAAAAGGATTACCCGTGCTATATGTGTGCCAAAATGAGAAGAGGAAGTCTTTATACAAAGCTACGTCGCTAGGGTGTAATAAACTTGCCTTAGGCCATCATTTCGACGATGTAGTTGAGACAACACTCATGAGCATGTTCTCACATGGGAAAATTTGAAACAATGCTTCCTAGACTAAAAATCTGATAATTTTGATATTGAGCTTATAAGACCGTTATTTTTATGTTGAAGAAAAATCAATTATAAAATGGGTTAGAAATAACGGGATATTACCTATGAACTGCGGGATGTACTGTTGCCGCTGGAAAAACTTCCAGCAAAAGAAGGGAAACAAAGGAACTTTTGTCACAGCTTGTAAAAATAATCCTGACATAAAAAAGAATAATCCAGTCTACACAAAATGTAAATCTTGAAAAAAATACTTGGCTGGAAAAACTTCTGAAGAGATTTTCCTATCTGGATAAATTATAATTTCAGATAATTTAAGAACTTCTAATAATCTAAAAAAATAAAAATCTGAAAAGTATCTGGAAAGTATGACCAAAAGTATCCAGAATTTGTGTAAACTTAAAAACATAAAAAGGTTGTTTCAAAATAGTAAAATTAAATATAATAAAATGAAAAATTATATTTTTCATTTACTAAAATTTTACTCATAAAAACTGCACCTCCAATCTTGTGTCCAAGATTTTTGGGTGCAGTACATTTTTCATTTTCTTTTTGAGACAGCTCTTTTTATTTTTACAAATATGTATAAGTTTTACCTATACCTATTTTTTTGTAAAAAATTCAGCATAGAATTAGTAGATTACTCTAAATCCTAATCCTCCTCTTATATTCTTACCTTTTTGTATCATATCCGCATTAAATGTTACTCCTACTCTCTGATTTTTCTATTCCAAGTTCAGGTCTGCCTTAAAAGTTTCCTTTTTCTGTCATCCTTTTCCCTCTGATGTTGAACCAGTCTGCATTAGTATACGCTACTCTCGCTTTATTCTTAACATTTCCCTACTCTTCCCAGTTCATTTTCATATCCCAGTCCTAAAGTAATTTACAAATGTTGTTTTTACTGCCATTGGCTGTTTATACTTGAATTCTATTCCCACTTCAGGTTTTTACTGAATAGTAGTTGTTTCCTTCTACTTCCAGTCTTATTTCTCCTGATTTTTCCTTAATGCTTCAAATCTTCCGTATTCAAGTTTTAAGCTTCCGTATGGTCTGATGCTTGTTCTTTCACTTGTTCTTATGTTGTAGCCTAGCTCATTCTTTAATGCTACACCATAAGTTGTATAGTCAGATTTTTGCATTGAAGATTTCATCCACTACCAGATATTTTTCTATGCATATCGTTTCTTGATACATATCCTTCTCCTGAGATTGTCCACTGTAAACTTCCATTATGGTCTGTCATCGGTGACATTGTCTTAAAGATTCCTAATTTTAACATAGTCTGATTTTCTTTTGATCTTCCTATGTCTTTAAACTTGAATCTGTTATGTACCGCTCCTGCATACCATCCTGAACTGTTTCCAAGTTTTACTGTTTCATCTTCATGCAGGTATGCAAATCCATATGCATGACTGTTATAGTCTATTATTCCTGCTGTATCTGTACTGTATTCATCTCTCATTCCAAACACTTTTTATTTTTGTTAGACTGTTTAGACTTAGTATCCCATTCTTTAGATAAATGAGTTATTTCTTTTGTCTATCAGTCTTCCAGTTCCATGAGTTCTCTGCTGTACATTTGCATACTGGTGTCCCATCATTTCGTCAAATGCCTGAGATAATAAAATATCTTCATTATCTCCTATACTATTAAGCTTATTGAATAATACTTTTCTCTTGAATCCAGTTCATTCATTCCGTATCTTTGTTCCAGTCCGTCAGTGAAATTATACAAGTCACTATCGTTTGCGTATTTAGTATATGGATATTTAGCCATAAGTACTGTTTCATCTCCACTTACACCTACATCTCCTTCGTCATACGTTGCTTGCCATGTCAGTGATCCTGAATAAAATTTCAATTTTTCCTGAAGGATTTGTATCTAGGAATGGTTTTAATATATTATTTCCTATTTTTATTGCTTTAGCATTTGTTTTTCTGCAGCCTCTATTCCTATTATTATATCTGTTGTTCCTGTAGGTGCATATCCTGATCCTGATATAGGTTTTGTTCTTCCTAATGTGTCTACATATACTCCTATATTTGAAAATGCAAAATTTTTGTACTTCAGGTATATTATTTACTATCTCTGTTTGTATAATATTTCCATTTTCATCGAAGGCTTTTTACTTTTCCATCAACATCTTTTTCAGTGTAATTCCACCTAGAGACTTAGTTGGGATCGTATGTTATAGCTTCATGAGGTGTTGCTCCCCATTTGCACTCACTTTTTCCTCCTGTTGGAGAACCTGAAAGGTGTGTTCCATTTATCTGTCCGTCAACATTTCCAGTAGTCAATGGAGTCGTTTCATCTATTCCTTTACTATTTCTGAAATAAACACCTTTTGTCCCTCCACCTTCTACTTCTATTGTTCCGTAGTTCTTTATTATACTATTATAAACATACATTCCATAACCTGAATCTGCATTTATTTTTATGTTTCCATAATTTTCAAATGTACTTCTATTATTTACAACAACTCCTATCAGACCATTTACATGAGAATTTCCTGCATAATTTCCTGCTGTTATTATATCTCCATAGTTTCTTCCTAATGCACCATCATCAGGAACATTCCTGTCATCTGCTCTATACGGTTAGAAGAATTTGCTCCTGATGACATCAAGTACTATTCTTCCTGCCGCTCTATTTTCAACAACTGTTCCAGCTCCTGCTCCATACATTCTATACCTTTATTTCCTGTTACAGTTATTGTACTATTATTGTATATTTGAGCACCATCTTTTGCAGCCATACCGATTGAATATAAATCTGCCGAACTATTTGACTTACCTATTGTTATAAGAGCATTATTTGTTCCTGTTCCACCATTAATATTAAGCATTCCCACATTCCCTATTCCAGATTGTAAATTCAATGCAGCATTGTTATTTTACATTACTTCCATCTCCATACAATGCTACGTTTGCATTTCCTGATGAAGTTATTATAGTATTGTTATTAATAGCAGCTCCTTCTCTTGAGTAAGCATAGATTGTATCTTCTCCCAATGTCTGTGTTGTTCCTGCTGCACCATTAAATACTCCTGATGCTCCTTTCATCAAAATCCAATCGATGAATTTCCAATTCCAATTTCACTGTGATAATTATTTACAGTTGCATCTACTCCAAATACTCCAATCGCATTATTTGCAGCTATATTTAATGTAGTTCCGTTATTTACATTTTACTATTCCACCGTCTTTATATACTCCTGTTCCACCTGAACCTACAGACAGTGTAGAACCTGACTGAAGATCAACATTTGTTGCACCATTCGAGTAAATTCCTATTGAATTTACTCCAGATTCAACTGTTCCTGTATTTGTAACTGTTGGAGCATATATCGCTATACTTGGACTTGATGGATTTGATGAATCTCCAACTTTTTACTGTTCCGTTATTTACTACAGAAACTGCTGAGAATAATCCAGTTGAATTATCTCCTGTAAGATTAACTGTCGTTCCTGTATTTGTAAAAGCCTGGTTTGAATATACTCCCTTTGCTCCTGTAGCTGTACTTGTAATAGTCCCTCCTACAAGATTCAATGTTGAATTTACTCCCTGTATTCCTACTCCATTTGTTCCTAATGTTATTGTTCCACCGTTATTATTTATAGTAGTATTTTTCAGTATATACTCCTACTCCACCAGGATTATTTCCAAAGTTTATTTGAGAATTTCCTCCTAAAGTTACTGTTGATGTTGCTGAATGATTTTTTGCAACTACTCCGTATGAGGCAGCTGTTGTTCCCATTGAGTTTATTACTCCGTCATTTATAAGATTTATATCTCCTGTTGTTACTGCAGGGTTCAAATTGTTAATTCCATATAGTGCTGCTCCACCATTTCCTACTGTTATTGTACCCTAAGTTTAGATACTACTCGATCCATTTATTCCAAGTAATCCTATTCCATTGTCTCCTGTATTGTTTACAATTCCAGCCACAGTATTTTCTATTGTTCCAAAAATCAGTAACTATTGCAGTTAGTCCTGCTTGATTAGTTAAATCTACTGTAGAGTTATTTGTTACTTTCAAATCATTTACTGAACTTCCTGAATTTCCTTGAGCTACTGCATAAGTTAAATTATTTGCAATATTTGCTCCATTATTGGTCATAAGACTATTTATATTTACATTTGATGAAATAAAAGTCTAAACTGTGGAATTTATCATTCTCATCATTCAAGTTAACCTGCTGATCAAGATTCAATGTTGCTTTATTTACTGTATAATATTTATACTTGTTTCCTGTTATTGAAACTACATGTTTCTCCATTTGCATTATTCAAGTTTATAGTTCCACCTACAGGTTGTGTAGGTATTGAAGATAAAGTTAACTGTCAATCCAGGTTGATTAAATACGAATAAACGTCCTCCTTCTCTCATTGTAGATTCAATGCTCCTCCTGCATTATGAAGCATATTTAAGAACGTAGACTCACTTCCTATAGCTCCTACATTGTAGAATGCTACTCACCCTTTTTCTATAGTTGCATTTACATTATTCTTAATATTAAATTTTCCTGTAGGAGTATAGTTTTCCCACCTGATAATGTATAGTTATAGAAAAAGTAGTCCTGTATCTCCTACTTTTTGCAGTAAGATTTTCCAGTTCCATTTCTGAATCTTCAGCAAACATTGCTACTGCACCTTTTTAGATTCTATGTTTCCATTCAGTTTTGTAGAAGAGCTTGTTCCCTTTTGAGTATGCTCCTATTGAGTTATCACCTTCAGCTGTTATCGTACTTCCATTCATATTATATGTACCAAAGTTTACAAGTCCAGCATTTCTTTACTTTCACCTGTAACTTCTATTTTTAGAAGTTGCTCCTGAATATCCAGTCAATCCAGTATCTATATACATACCCAGATTTCCTGTCCCACCTGAAACTGTTATTGTTTTATTGTTAGTAGGTTTTACTTCCAGCTATTTTACTCATCATTCCTGCATTTGAACTTCCACCTGCAATCTCTATTGTTCCATCATTAGTAACATTTTGCTGTTGCTCCATTAGCAAAACATTCCAATATTATTACTTCCTTCTTCTATTTTAATATTTCCAGAGTTTATCCCTGTCTGAACGTTTCCGCTGCTCCCTGAAACCGTTCCTTTATCTATTCTCATACCTATATTATAATCCCCTGACAAATTTATTTTTCCCAGTACTTGCATTTGTAAAAAGTATCTGCAAAATTTGTCTTTAAAAATAATCCTGTATTTCCTGTTCTGATATATTTATTTCCCCTTCATTTTTAACCATATTCCCTGCCTGAATCGCTGTAAAAGCACTATTATCCATATTTGGATCTTCCAGTACTGCTATTCCTGCGGATTTTACCATATGGAACAGTTCCTGCTGCGGCTCTTTCATCATGTCCACTAACTCTATTTTTACCCTTATTTACTACAGATGAATTAGTTGCATCAACAGCAGAAGATACTTTTATTCCATAACTTTCTATTCCTGAAGTTGAAATTGTTGCACCTTCTTCATTAAGTATTTCTATTTTTAGAGTTGTATTTTTTTACAGGGGAATATATCTGAATTCCTATTGATTTATCTCCATGAAATTCTATTTTTTTCCTCCTGTTTCATTTTTAGTAACATATGTTGCCGCCACCACTATCATCTTCAAGAGTTAATATCATTCCTATTTTTGCCCAAAATATCCTGCCAGATTTCTATAAAATGTTGTTTTAGAAGGATTTGATAAGTTAGTAGGAGGCGTTGTGTTCTCAACCATATAATCCTAAATCTAAATCAATTGTTCCACCTTTTAGCTACGTTACCTATCGTAGTATCTGCCGCTTCACTTGCATCTGTTATTATTCCCTATTATAAAGAGTTCTGTCAGTTGCATCTCCCAATCTATCATGCATTTCAAGACCTATAACTAACGGTCCTTTTCAAGTTTAAAAGTTGAATTATTTCTTATATAACTATTATTTCTTGCATTATCTAACGTTGCTATACAGCTTCCTCAACAAGAAATTCCTGATTATTAAATGTCCCTTCCTGCAGCTTGTTCAGCTGTTCTTTCACTTGCAGTTAAAGATTTATAGAATCTATATCTAAAGTTTTCTATAGTTACTCCTGAACTTCAACAACATCGAAAATGAACTTTCAGCAATCTCCATTGTCCTTTATTTCTACCTGATACTGTATCAGAAAAATTCCATGAATATCTTAATGCAGGGTCATTGGCAAGATTGGCAGTAACATTTCCAACATTACCATACGATTTAGGAGTCCCGATTGTTCCTCCACCTCTTACAAAACCAAATCCAGCATTTGTAGTAACTGCACAACTTTCCATATCATTACAAAATGCTCCCAGTTCAATATTAAAAACTGGTGCCACTCCAGGTGTAGGAACATTTATTTCAGGTGCAGCAGGATTAAATTTTGTATATTTACATCAGGTAATGCCGGTCCTGTTCCTGTTGGTCCAGCAGGTGCTGCTACTGCTACTGGGGTTCTTGTTACTGCTTTTGGTCTTATACTTGCCCCTAATTCCAGTTCATTTGTCGGTTCTAAAATTGCATTTCTTTCTATAAGTCCATATCCATTTAATAAAAGTCCATTTCTTTTAGTTGTAGATGCTGAATAAGATCTGTCTCTCCTTGATTTAATAAACTATATGCATATCCTGTAGGTGTTACATTTCTTTTCCCACCATTCTCCTCTTCTGAATATTCCTTCATATGGATATTTTTCCTTCTTATCTCCTATACCTTTATAAGTTCCTCTCAGTCACTGTAAAAATAGTTCATTTCCATACTGCCATGAACTCCATGGAGATTTTACTACATGATCTCCTGTTCCATTAATTGTATCAGCTCAAGATTTGAACCTTTCATCAACTTATTATTTTCAGCTTTTTGCTTCCTTAAACAGTTTCTTCATATCTATTATTGATGTCTGAAGTCCTTTTTCTTGCTGTTTCTACCTCATCTTTTCCATTAGCTGTAAGTGATACTGATCCTGTTACTAAAAATGAAAACAGTAAAGCTACATTGTACTTTATGTCTTTTACATCTTTTTGCAAATGCTCTTAATTCTTTTTCAATTTTTCTCAAATTGTTATTCATAATTGTTTCTCTCTTTCCTAAATTTTGTATTTTTATTACTGTTTTTCTCTCCTTGAAAGCTTAAATTCCATTCTTCAAAATCTAACTTGTTTTCCATCATATTTTTTATATTTTATCTTCATCATGTAAATCTTGAAATAAAAAAACTGTTTGTATAAATAAAATATTTTTGAAGTTTAAATTTTAATTTCCCATTATTGCAAGTATTTGTTCCAACTCAGCTATTTTTCTGTTCTTTTTTTCTTTTTATTAATTTTTGCTAGATTTTTATAGTATGTATCATAGTTGTGCAAGATTTGCTTTATATTTGTCTCTATACCATCTAACTTCCGAATCCTTCTTTAATTTTTTTCAAAAAGTTTTTCTTTCCTTCCTCTTTTGCTTTAAGGTTTGCAACTTCTGTTTCCAGTTGAGATTTTTGTGTTTTCAAACTCCTTTTTTCTGTGCCTCCTTTTTCAAGCAGGTCATTAAACTTATTTTCTATTGAATTCAGACTTGCTTCTAGACTTTGTTTTTTTCTGCAGAATAGCTTACTGTTGCCATTATGAATAAAACTAATAGCAAAGTATTTTCTTTTTCATAAATGTCCTCCTTAATAAGTATTACTTTGAACGCATTATCCAATTTATTTGAAATTAAATAACATGTGTTAATTAAGATTACAACTCATTTACTATTATTTATTTTTACTTAATCCGATCTTTGATAAGGTCTGATTTTTATATGCCCTGTGTTTTTATTTGTTTAATTAATTATACCACATTTTAATTATTGGGTTATCTTACGTATATTATTTTTATATATTTTATTTATATATACTAAGTATATTTCAAATATATTTTAATTTTATTTAATTAAATTTTTATAATAAAAACACCGCCAATATAATATTGACGGTGTTCCTGTTTTATATTTCCTGAATTAAAGATTATATTTTTCAACAGAAATCTTTTCTCTGTATTAAAAGTTATTAGTAAATAACTCTAAATCCTAATCCTCCTCTTATGTTACTTCCTTTAGTATCATATCCGGCATTAAATGTAACTCCGAATCTAGTGTTATCTACACCAATATTCAGGTCAAATTTTCCGCTTCCTCTTCTGTCCTCTTTTTCTCCTCTGATTCCAAACCAGTCTGCATCTGCATATCTTACTCTTGCTTTATTTTTACCATCTGCAACTCTTCCTAATTCATTTTCATAGGCTGCTGATAATCCAACAGATAATTGTGTTCTTACTGCCAACGGCTGAACATATTTGAATTCAACTCCAACTTCCGGTTTTACTGAGAAGTAGTCATTTCCTTCAATTTCCAATCTAATTTCTCCATTATCTTCTTTTATGCTGTTAAATCTTCCATATTCCATTTTTAATGCACCGTATGGTCTCAAATGAGTTCTTTCAGACATTCTGATATCATATCCTAAATCTGTTTTTAATGCCACACCGTAAGAAGTGTAATCTCCTTTAGCATTAAATACATCATCAACAACTAAGAATTTACGTTTCATTTCATTTTTACTTATAAATGCATCTCCTGCAATTGTCCATCTCAATGATCCATTGTGGTCTGATGTCGGTGACATTGTTTTAAAAGATTCCTGCTTTTAACATAGTTTGGTTTTCTCTAGATTTTCCAATATCTTTTAAATCTGAATCTATTGTTAACTGCCCTGCATACCATCCACTTGAATTTCCTAATTTAACTGTTTCATCTTCGTGAACATAAGCTACACCATATGCATCACTTGTGTAATCAATAATTCCTGCTGTATCTGTATTGTATTCATTTCTCATACCAAATACTTTAATTTTGTTATTTTTGTTTGGAAGGATTTCTCCATTCATTACGTAAATATTTAAATTCTTTATCCAATAAACTTCCAGTTTCATTAATTCTTTTGCTGAACATTTCCATACTGGTGTCCCATCATTTCATCTGTTGCCTGATAGAATAATGCTTCTTCGTTTTTACCTATAGAGTTCACTTCTGGAATAACTGATTTTCTCTAGTTCTAATTCTTCAACTCCATATCTTTGTTCCAATCCATCTAGGAAGTTATACGTATCTGTAGATGCAACTGGTGTAGATTCATTTCCTGCAAAAAGCTGTGTATGGTATTTTTGCAAATAAATACATTATTTATTAAACCAGTTGTCTTATCAAGTGTTGCAGTTGAAATCTAGTTAATGAACCAGAATAAATATTCCAATTCTTTTATAGTCGGATTAGCCGCATAGTTGTGTTATATGGAGCAATTATTTGTTGAGGCACTTGAATATATTGTTGTAGTTACCTGTGCTGCTTCAGAACCTATAATTAAGTCTGCAGCATCTCCCTAACACACCTAGAGAACCTGTAATTGGATTAGTTCCTCTTAATGTATCTATGTATAATCCTACATTTGAAGATAACATATTTCTATTTCCAGAGACATTAGTCAACAACTGGAGTTTGAACTTCTCCATTCTGCAGTTATTGTTGCTGTTGGAGAACCTCCTGAGCATTTATATCCAATACTTTTACTCCATTTACGACTAGTCCAGTTGGTTTTACTCAGGAGCATATTCTTTAACAGCTCCTCCACTAATATGGAAAGTTCCATAGTTTCTTATAATACCTCCATTTGCTTTTGAAGAATGCAATCCACCATTTGAATTAATATTAATTGTTCCATTGTTTGTAAAATTCTGCACATTCTTCTTACAACTATTCCAACTGCTTCTTTTTGATTTCCTACTGTTGTTATTGTTCCATCATTAATACCCTTAGCTCCATTATCTGGGTCACATACCCATAGAACCATCACCAGATAGATTAATTGTATGACCTGCACTATTCTTCATCGTAGAGTTTGGTCCTGACGCATACATCTCCTATAGCATCTTTTTCTACAACATTTATTGTTCCATTATTTATTATACTTTCCACTATCTGTTCTTGCATAGCCCTGTTGCCATACCTAAAGAATATAGATTTCCAGTGCATTTGAATCTCCTACAGTTATTGTAGCATTATTAGTGCTGTTCCACCTTTTAATACTATATATACCAACATTTCTATTCCCTCTAGAGAAGTCAATATTAGCATTATTTACTACATTTCCTGCTGAGTATATTCCATAGTTTTGTCCACTCGTTGCACTTGTTAATGCAGTTCCTGCAGTTGAACCATTTTAAAGTTAATGCAGACATTATTTGTTATGGTTCCAGTAGTATCGTCTGAGTATAAGTAAACTGATTTTGTTCCTAAAGTCACACTACCAGCACTTTGAGTTTGTAAAAGTAGTTCCTGTTCCTTTTTAGAACATATCCATATGAGATTATCTCCTATATTCATAATGCTTCCAGTATCATTTATTCTAACTCCATTAGCTTGAACTCCTGTAGCTGCATCTGTTCCTAAGAATACTCCAACTGTTTCATCTTTACCTAAATTAATTTTTATTCTGCTTGTATATCAATATTAGGTGTTGCTGGAGTTGTTGATGTTGAGAATATTCTACTCCATTATCTCCAATATTTAATTCAGATCCTGATGTTAATTGTACATCTTTTCCATAGATAGTATATGAATTCTTTCCAGCATCTATTTTTCCTTTATTTTGTTATTTTTACATTTTGGTTTTAGTAAACATTCTCGTTCTTAGAACACTTTCACTTGTAGAATCTCCTATTGAAAATAGTACCAGTAGAGTCATTTTGTCATAGTTGCTGGTCTAACTCCATCTGTTTCTACAAACATTCTGTTCCTTTTGTCAGCTGTAATATTAATTGTACCTTTATTTACTAAATTTCCAAGTTTTGCAGCCATTCCAATAGCTTTGACCTGATATATTTATAGTACCATTAGTATCATTGAGTTGCTTCTATTGTATGAGGAGCACTAGTATTACTATCATTATTTTCTATATAGATACCAACTGTCTACCATCAAGTTCTATCTTACCTTTATTTACTACATTCAACATCCCCTGCATTTGGTTTAGTACCGAACTATTTCTTTTTAAAACTCCATTACTATCTTTTTCTATAAGAGATTCCCAAAACTCCTATTGAACCTTCTCCACCAACATTGATTTCACCTCATTTAGTTAACAGTAGAACCATTTTACTCCGCATATACCCAACTGCTTTTTGCATTTGCATCGTTAAGTCCTGACTTTTCAACATTTACTTTTGGCCCGTTAGCAATGTTAGCTTCTCCATAGTTTATAAATAAAACCAACTGCTCCACTTCCAGCATCTATTCTATCTGCATAACACTGAACCAGCTGCTAAATTTATTTTGTGTGTCACTTCTACCAGTTGCATTGACACTTTGAGTTCATATCCAATCCACACAGTAGTGCTATCTAAAGAACTTAAATCAGCTGTACTTAACAAGCTGTTACATTTTTAGAAGCTGCTAAGTTTACTTTCAGCTCTTTGAACTAATAAATTTCTTACAAACATATTTGAATTTGCATCAGCTGTCTCGCTCTACAACATCTTTTCTATTTATATCTTGATCTATATTGTATGCACTTAAACCACATCTATTGCTGCCATTTTATAGTTTTCCTTCCAGCATCATAGTTGGTGTTGTTGTAATTCCATGCCCAACTGTTTAAAGTCGTAGATAAACTTGATAGCATTTAGTGGTGTTGTAGCATTTTTAGACTTAAATACTGAGTTACATCTTTAGATTTTATATGAATAGACATTCCCAGAAGAAAGTCATTGGGAAAGTTTGATTATTACTAAGATCTCATATCCTATTGCACCTCCATCTAAGATCAGTTTAGCACTTGTCATATCTATTGTTCCAGTATTGGCAGCACATGAAAAGCATATCCATCACCTTTATATTCTACAGTACCTCCAGTCATGTCAACTTTTGCATTTGATCTCTAGAAGCCACCCCTGTTGAACCATTAGAAACTTTTTACATAGTTATTCTTAGCAGAGAAATTTTCCTCACCATCTTTAGCCATTAATCCAAATCCAACATATCTATCAGCATCTGTTAATTTAGTCCCTGTAATATCAATATTCGCTGCAGTCGGTGCACTTGTTCTATCAATTGTTATAACTGGTTCCTGTGTCTGTTGCAAAAGCAGCTCCTGAATCTATAGTTGGCAGAATACCTCTGCTTCAACAGTTGCCATGCCTGCTTATATCCATAAAACCATGCGCCTGTGTGGTTAATCCAGTCCCATCTGAAAGGAGTTTAACTTTAGCTCCAGTACTACCATAAATTAGAACAGAGGTAGTATCAGTTGCTTTAACTTCTACTTTCTACATGATTTGTTATACTACTTCCAGGTATTGATCCACCAACAGCATAAATTGCTAAGTTTCGCCTGCTCCATCTACTTTTTATATCTCCTGTTGATTTAACAGAACCTTGTCCATTTATATATATCATAATCTATATTATTTTTAAGTTTATTAGTTCCACCATTTAATCTCAATACTTCCTCCGCAATATTTAGAAGCAACGTTTTTATTTGGATATACTCCAACATTTCCTTCTGTTTTATCAAATATGTTTGGTGAGATGTCAAATCAATTTTGCATTATTTGATGAGCTGCAAATGAACAGCAACTGCATATTAGCATGTTCCGGTAGTTGGATTAATATTTAAAATCCAGTTACATTAGTTCCTGCTGTTAAAATTAGACACTGCTGCTGCTGAAGAAATTTTCATTTCCTTTTCTAAAAGCTCCTATATTAACTGCAAAATTTCCTTCCTGCAACCTCCTTCAGCAAATTGATAGAGACCTATGCTCTTATCTCCATTTCTATTGGTTTAAATGAACCAGCAGTTACTTCATTTGTTGCGGTATTAAAAGCAAAATCTTTGGTTGCTGTTTGTAAATCTAAATTTGCTTTTCTCTTCCTATAGATTCCAGCTGAACTTTTCTCCCATATAGCTGGGAAAGTCCCCTCTATTTATTACAGAAACTGAGTCTTAAGCCTTTAGCATCTGATACTAGCCTCTACTGCATTCATAGTATACATCTTTATTTTTCCAGAGTTATAGTTTATACTATCTTGCTCTTGATTAGCACTAATATCAGTTGAAATAACAAACATAGCAGAATTTTTATCAAATTGAGTTGTTCCATCAGAATATGGTTGGAATATTATCTCACCTGCATTGACAGTCGATTGTCTTACTTCTATGTCCTCCACTATGACTATATGTATTTCGAATGAGTATTAAGATCCCTCAATTGCTATTTTCCACCATTTAGTGTGTTGTTTGGTTATTGGTCCTGGTACTCCACCATTAGCTTTTTGAGTGGCAGTTGTATTATATGCTACCATATCATCATATGCTGTTGTAATTGCTGAAGTTGCTCCTACTGAATCCACTATTCCTTTTCTAATAGATGCTGTTAGATAACCTCATGTACATCTTGGTACTTCAATTTCTAATAAATATGAACTATTTATTGGTTGGTGTACCAAGAAACTTGTTGCATTATTTAACATTGCTCCTGCATTAACGAGATAAAAACTTGATTCCTTTTGCCAAAGTTATATTACTTTCATTACTAGCAGGTGTAGTTTGATTTAATGGTCCCCAAGTTCCTCCTGGTGTGTGCAGTTTGACCTGCTATACCATTATTTGATGCATCAAATCCATTACTTGTAGCATTAGTATGAGGCATTCATCCCTTTTATAATCCGTATAAGTATAGTGACCACATAGGTGGTGTTCCAGCAGGAATTCACTTTGTTACTATTAGCTAGAGCTGCCTTGTTGAGATTTCTTTTTCTATTTTAAAAAGTTCCATCTGGTGATAGCAACTTGAATTAAACTATTAGTTCCATTTCCTAAAACAACAGCTTGTGATCCATTTCGCTGATTTTACAACTACATTAAGACTAGGTAAATTAATAGTTGGTTCATCTGGTTTCTGTTGGGCATGGTGCGGTGTTATCAACTTAGTTCTGAGTTGGTAATGTTCACATCTGGTGCTGCTGGACTTGTATCAGGTGATTTTTATCATCACCTGGAGTTATTCCAGCATTAACTTCCTAGATGAAACTATTGGTTCTTGTTGAGTTGTGTTACTACTAATCCGACATGTTACTTAATCCTTTTCTTAAATTAGTAGATGCAGATCTAGGATTTGCATGTTAAAGAAGAACATAGAACCATTAGTGCTGCACATATCTATTAAATTCATTTTCATCTCGGTCAATATCCCTCATAAGGATACTTTTTCTTTCTCATCACCTCTACCTCTATAAGTTCCAGTCCAGTCACCATAGAAATAGTTCATTCCATACTGCCATGAGCTCCATGGTGATTTTACTACATGGTCTCCTGATCCATTAATTGGATTAATTCAAGGTTTGAACCTTTCATCAGCTTTGTTATTTTCCGTTTTGCTTCCTTCAGCAGCTTCTTTCCATATCCGTTATTGATGTATTTAAATCTCTTCTGTTGTTTCTATTATCTGCAGGTGCAGCTAGTGATAACAAACCTGTTAAAAAGAAATACAAATAACAGTATTTGAGTGTATTTATATCTTTGCATCCTTCTGCAAATGTCTCATGATCTTTTCAATCAAATTGTTATCCATAATCACGTCTCACTCTTTCTTTAAATATTTTTATTACTGCTGGCTTCCCTTCTTGAAAGCTTGAATTCTATTCTTCTGTTTTGTGCTCTTCCTTCATCTGTTGTGTTTTGTTGCTACCGGTTCTTTCTTCCTTTTGATACTGTCTTCACTCATTCTGCTCGGATCCATTCCAAATTCCAGTAACTTAGCTTTACGCTCTCAGCTCCCTTCTCATTCCAAGTGCCATGTTGTAAGCATTTGTTCTTTCGAATCTGTATGTCCTTCATTACTACTTCGTAGTCATTGAAGTTTACATATTCTATAAATTTATGTAACATTTCAAAAGTATTGCGGTTTTAACTACTGATTTGATCAAAATCAAAGTTCAATGCCCTTTCATCCATTACTACTATCTGCTGATCAGGTCCTTTGTCTTCAGGGATTATATCTGTTATGTCTATTCTTTCTATTTCAAGGTACGTTTATTCTTATTGTATTTTCTCTTATCTGTGTTGTAGTCAGCTTTTCTTGCTGCAGACGATAATGAAGATACTGCCAACAGCATTGCATATCCCTGCTACTACTGTTGTTGTCCTTCTAGCCATGCGTCTGCCTCCTTCTCAAGTGATCTGTATTCCTTTTGAATAATCAATTTTCCTTCCTGTTTCAGTCTTTTCTACATTTTCTGATGGTTTTACGAAATTTATTTCTCTAGATAGTCTTCTAATGTCTATCCAGTCTGTTCAGTATTGTACTGTACCAACTTTGCATTTGTACATGACATCATTAATGCTCCTAATCCTAATACTATCAACTTCTTTTTCATATCTCTACTCTCCTGTCTTATTGTATTTTTCTCTTATCTATTCCTATTTTAACTTAGTTTCTATTCCTTCTAATCTCTGTTCCATTTTATCTAGCATTTCATTTGTTTTATGGAATGTTTCTATGTTACTGTTTATTTCATTTACTCTCTTTTTAATTCTCTGGATTTCAACATCCATCTTTTCACTTTCGCTCATATTCTTGTATTTTGCCTTCATTGCCTTAGCTCAGCTTTCTGCTTTTCTACTTCTGCTTCCTTGTTTTCTCTTGCTTCAAGCTTTCATTTGTTTTTGGTGCAGTTTTGCTTGGAACCACAACTGTTACAGGTACTGTTTCCCTTCTTCTGTTACTGAGTTTAAAAAGTTCCTGTTTTCTGTTTCCTTTCTTCAGCCGCTTTCTTCTGTTTTGCTATCTTTAAAAGTCTTTCTATATTCTGGGTCTGTCTTTTCTGCCATTGATACTCGTCTCTATTGCAAATGCCAGTAACGCTATTCCCATTATCTTTTTAACTTTCATATCTTCTTCCTTTCGTATTGGTTTCTATAATTCCATGTTTTCTTTTTCCTATCTTTGTTTTGCTGGTTTTTCTGCTTTCTGCTGTTTCACTTTGGCAGTTTTCTTTTTACCTAATACTTCATTGTATCCGTCAGTTCTTTTTCTTCCCTTGCTACACTTCTTACTACTCTTTCATAGAAGTCCACTTTATTGCAGCCTTGTTTTGTATTGTATTCAAGTTTTTCCATCGGTGTTCTTGGTTTTTACCTCTTCACTTCTTCTTCCTCAACTTCTACAACTTCAACCGGATTTTACTTTTCTGAGCTTTTTACCCTTTTTCAGCTTTTTCTACCTTCTTAGGTTCTCTTGCAGCTTTCTTTCTGCTTCCTGCTGTTTATAGTAGTCATCTCTTGCCTTCTTCAGTACATCCTGTGCACTGTCTGCCATTACTATGCTTGATATTGCTAAAAAGAAGTCCTACTAACATCATCTTTTCATATAATTCTTCCTTTCATTATCTTTATTCATTACGGTGTTAATAAAAATATTGAAAATATTAGAAAATATTTTTATGAATTCATTCTTAATTTTTAGCTTGAAACAGCTTTTGTGAATTATAGAAAAATCATTGTCTGAGCCATTGGCGAGTTTTATGATTTTTCTTAATGAACTGCTGTTTCATGCATAAATAGAATGAATAAAATATTTTTATTATATCCTTCAATGTTTTTACTTAACTAATTTCCCATTATTGCTAGTATTTGTTCCAACTCAGCTATTTTCTGTTCTTTTTCTCTTATTAATTTTTGCTAGAATTTTTGTAATATGTATCGTAATTGTTTAAAACTTGCTTATATTTGTCCCTGTGCCATCTGACTTCAGAATCCTTCTTCAATTTTTCGAAAAGTTTTTCCTTTCCTTCCTCCTTCTGCCTTAAGGTCTGCCACTTCTGTTTCAGTTGAGCCTTCTGTGCTCAAATTCCCTTTTCTTCTGTGCTTCCTTTTCAAGCAGGTCATTAAACTTATTTTCTATTGAATTCAGACTTGCTTCTAAACTTTGTTTTTCTGCTGAATAACTTACTGTTGCCATTATAAATAAAGCTGACAGCAAAAAGTATTTTTCCTTTTCATATTTTTCCTCCTTAAATATAGCATTACTTTTGAATAACATTATCCATTCTATTTTTATAGTGTTATTTCTAATTAAATAACATTTATCAATTAGGCTTTATATTTATCTGTTTCCGTTTATTTTTATTTATATTTTCTTTGCCTAAATATGTTTTTCATTATAGATAACTGTATTTTCCATTTATTTCGTTAATTATAGCACATTTTCAATTATTTGTATAATCATGTTTTTATTTTTATACATTTTATTTATCGAAAAATATCAGATATATATTTTATATATATCCTTAACTTTATTTAAAGAGTAAATATATTCAAACAATCTATTTTTCTAGCTTACTGATATTTCTATTACAACAAAACACCGCCAAAAACAATATTGACGGTGTCTCTATTTTTATATTTTTCTGAATTAGAAAATTATATTTCTAACAGAAGCTTTTTTCTCTGTATGAAGAGTTATTAGTAAACTAGCTCTAAATCCTAATCCTCCTCTTACATTGCTTCCTTTAGTATCATATCCTGCATTAAATGTTACTCCGAATCTTGTATTGTCAAATCCGATATTAAGGTCAAATTTACCATTTCCTCTTCTATCTTCTTTGTCTCCTCTCAATTCATAGTAATCAGCTGTAGTTCCTCTTAATCTAGCTTTATTTCTAACATCGTTTATTTTTCCTAATTCATTTTGTATACGCTGCTGTCAAGCTAGCTTTAAATTGGCTCTTAACTCCTACAGGTTGGATATAGTTGAATGATACTCCTAATTCAGGCTGTACTGAGAAGTAGTCATTTCCTTGTACTTCCAGTGACATTGGTCCTTTTTCCTTGATATCAGAATATCTTCCATATTCCATACTCAATGCTCCATATGGTCTGATGCTTGTTCTTGCACTTGTTCTTATATTATATCCAAGTTCATTCTTTAATGCCGCACCATATGTTGTGTAATCTGATTTTGCTTCAAATGTTTCATCTACAATCCAGTATCTACGTTTCATATTGTTGATACTTGCAAATGCTTCTCCTGCAATTGTCCAAGTTAATGAACCATTGTGGTCTGATGCAGGTGACATTGTCTTAAAGATTCCTGCCTTCAGCATAGTTTGAGTTTCTTTAGATTCTCCTAAATCTTTAAAAACTGAATATGTTATTAGCCACTCCTGCATACCATCCTGATTTACGTCCAAGTTTTACAGTTTCATTTTCATGAACATAAGCCACTCCATATGCATTGTTTGTGTAATCAACTACACCTGCTGAATCTGTATTATATTCTCCTCTGTGACCAAATACTTTAATCTTATTATTATCTTTACTAGGTTTTCTCCATTCATCCTGCAAGTAATCAAACTCTTTACTCAAAATATCTCCTGTTGCCTTAGTTCTTTGCTGGATACTTGAGTATTGATGACCTTTCATTTCATCAAATGCCTGAGCCAGAATGTGTCCTTCTCCTCCGTTTAAGTTACTTATTTTATCCAATACTGATTTTTCTTTTGTTCCTAAACCTTCCACTCCATATCTTTGTTCAAGTCCAACTAAAGTTATATGTCTGTGTATCACCTTTCTGTGCAAACATTGTATATGGAACTTTAACTAAGTAAACTTTGTCAAGAAGTCCTGTTGCAGCATTTTTAGTAGGTTGTGCCATCCAAGTTAAACTTGCTGATGTTACATTCAATGTAGTTCCTGCTGTTACAACTCCACTTAAAGCTATCATTGTAAGGTTTCAGGATATTATCTCCCACTTCAATTGCTGTTGCTGTTGTATATCTGGATGCTTCTGTTCCAAAGAACAGGTCAATGTCAGTCAATCCAGTCAAGTTGTTTATTCCCTGAATAGGATTTGTGTAATTAACTCCTGAAGTATCCACATACATTCCTAAGCTTGAAGCTTCTGAAGCTGATGGATAGCTCAAGAAATTACCTGCTGAAAGATCTATTGATGTAATTCCTGAAGCTGATGTTACAATTGCTGATGCCGGTGCCGGTGTTGCAGCATTTGTATCCACTTGATATATAGGAATTATGCTTCCATTTACATCAGTTACTGTAGGCGATGTCACTCTAGGCGGAACTTTATTGTTCTTCCTCCCATATCTTTCATGTCAGAAGCTGTAGCTACTTTTCATTGCCGGAGTTGAAGTTCCTGTCTGGCTTCCTCCGGTAGTTGGATTTACTCCAGTTGCATGTTCTTCAGCATTTTCCGCTTTATCTGTCCAGATTCCTGCACTCTTAGAATCTGAAGCCGCAATATTTATTGTTCCGTAGTTTTTAATGTAACCTCCGTTAGCAACGTAAACTCCTTTTACTTTCGTAAGTCCACTTGCCGCTGTCTGGATAGTTCCCCAGTTTTCTCCTACTGCTCCTCTGTCAATGTACATTCCAACTGTTTCACTTCCTAAAAGGTTGATGTTTCCATAGTTTACAGCTTTAGAACCTGCTCCAACAGCATACATTCCAATTGTATTTGGATTAGTTACTTCAATTGTTCCATGGTTTTCAATTGTTCCTTGGTTGAAAGTTTGACCATATGTTGGTGATGTTCTATCATCATCATAGTATCCAGTTGCCATACCTACACCATATTCTTTAGCTGAAGTATTAGAAAATCCTACTTTTATATTACCATAGTTTCGACCAATTCCACCAGTAGTTGCATACATTCCTACGTTTCCATTACCTGTTGAGAAATCAATTGTTCCATTATTGTCCATAGTACCATTTCCATATAATCCGTAGTTTCTATCTCCTGATGATATTAATGTAGTATAGTTTTCCACACGTCCTGTACTGTCATTTTGATATATAAATACTGAATCTGTTCCTAATGTAGTATTAGAAGCCGTAGAAACAATGTGATTTCCACTTCCCTGATTTACCAATCCGAATGAATCATTACCAATTGTAATATTTCCATCAAAAGATACAGTTTGTCCTGTTCCAACTGTCAGCACACCAATTGATTTGTTAGCTCCAACTGTCAAGGTTTCCCGTAGTTTTCCTACATGTCCACCGTTAGAATAGATTCCTATACTGTTATCTCCCATAGTAATCGTACCTGTTATCTCATTAGTTACTGTCTTACCATAAATACCAACTGCATCAGTTACACCTGCTGCTGTTATTAAATTATTATTTTTCACTGCATCTGTAGCTGTACTATCTGAATACATTCCAGTACCTTTACTTTGCAGTTATTTTAATTGTACTGTTATTAATTAATTTACCATTTATAGTATTATTATCTGAAGTAACCATACCAAAGTTAGTAGCTCCCTTCTGATTATTCCACCTGCTTCATTTGTTGCTGTGACCTTCTTTAGTGTATATACCTGTATTTTTAGTTCCTGTATTAAAATCAAGTTTTCCACTATTCTTTATTATTCCACCTTTTTGATATATTCGATTACATCATTACCTGCTGCAGTTAAATCCTGTGCATTCTGTATTCCAGTTCCTCCTGTTGCTTCTGAATAGATAAAGATTGCTCCATCATCTAACGTAACAGGGGCACTTCCATTTGTATTTGTATAAGCTAAGTTGCTAACACCTTTAAAGAAATATCCGTAAGATCTTTTACCAAGCGGACCTTCAATTAAATCGTGTACATTTACGTTTACACTTACTGCTGAACCTTTATTTTCCACAAATACTCCTGTTGCACCGTCTGCCGGAGTTGTACCTGTTCCACCTTTCAGAAGTTTAATTTTAGCTCCTGAGCTAACTGTGATGTCTCCTGTACTTGAGTATAATCCAACTCCTGAATCTCCAACAGTTATGCTTGATGTATTTCCTAACACAGTACTAGTATTTCCATAAATTCCTATTGTCTGGTCTATTCCTTCAATTTTTCCATTATTTGTAATAGTTCCAGTTGTTCCTTTAGAATACATTCCAACATTTTCAGTAGTGTTAGTTAATTTTATTGTTCCTAGTGCATCATTTGTTATATTGGAATTTTCTGCAACCATTCCAATATTCTTAGCACTCAGTTGTTGTAATTGTTCCTTTATTTACTGCTGTTTTTTTGAAGGTGTTGTTTCAACAGAATGCATTCCTACTGATGATGTTCCATTAATTGTAATATCACCGTTATTTTCTGTATCAGCAGCTGCACCAACCATACCAAAGGCTGCATCTCCATCCATTGTTATAGCTTTTTGTAGCTTTATTAGTACCTTGTGCACCATTTGAAGCATAAATTCCAATTCCTTTATTAATTTTACTTGTAACAGTTCCGTCATTTATAGCCTTAGAACCAGTTCCTGTTGCAACTAGTACTTTTTAATTCAACTGGTGTAGTAGAATTTAATGTAATTGTTCCTTTGTTAGTCAATGTTTTTCCATTATTTACACCAAGAATATATCCTTGACCAGTCAGATTTGTTGATGCCGATACATTTGGTAGTAGCTCCATCCTGAATAGTCTTTCCTGTGTCTACAGTTATGTTAGAATCATATATTGAAACTTTATTTAACTTATTAGTTGTACTCGATAAATCGATATTTTCATCTATTTTTACATTTGCACCTTTTTATTGTTAAATATTTATAATCTCCAGTAAGTGTAGCTACTGTTTCTGTGAGTTAGCATTTTTGTAAAAGTTGCTATATTACAGGTGGTACTATATTAGTGAATGCTATATCTTTATTTGAATCATTAGTAACATCTGCCAGTAATAAAGCTCGAACTTGAGCTCATTGCTAAATTTATTCTATTTCCTGTTCATTTTTGCCCAATTATTCAAAAATTGTAGCAAATGCAGTAGTCCTAGCAAAATATATTCTTATTAGTATAGAATGCAAATGAATAATCACCTACTGCAGCACTACCAGGATTATTTGATAAATCAAATTTTCCTGCTGTACTTCCTGTTGATGGAATATTATAGAATAAAATTGATCCTGCAGTATTTGTTCCTGACACAGTAGCATTTAATCCTTTTAATGTCTGTGTAGAACCAGCATCTGCATATAATCCTACCCCTCCATTAGTAACAGTTAATGTTGCCGAGTTAGCTGTTCCATCACCTATCTCAGTAGTTGAATCTGCTCCATTTGCAGAATAAACTCCAACTGAATTTGTTCCATCTGCAGTTATTGTTCCACCTGTAAATTTAAATTCTCCATTGTTTACAACTCCCACATTGTTTGAAGACACTGCAATAGTTCCAGCAATTTGTTTAGCTTTTGAGTACTTATCTTTTGTATACATACCTATTGAACTTGCACCATTAACATTTATCTTTCCTCTGTTTTCAATAACTGTTTTCAAAAAGTTGAGCTGTTCCTAGAATTGTCCTATGCCATCATACCAACGTTAGTTCCTGCAACATTAATAGTACCATTAGCAGTATTTTCACCTAAAATTTTATAACTATTACCTCCCATAATATTGTTTGCATTTGCCTCATCAAGAGCATATATTCCGACGTTTCCACTTCCATTATTAAGGTTTATTATACCTTTGTTTTACCTCCCTAAGATTTTCCAGTTGCTGCATCTGTTGTTGCAAAACTTTGGATTCTTATTCCAGCATTACTTAGCAACTGCATTAGAATAATTAACTGTATTATCAGGATTGTTAAAATAAATTATATGCCTTATCTACAGTAATTGTTCCATTATTTGTTACAGTATCATTGTAAATTGATTCTAATAAAATTCCTGAGTTATTATACCAGCTACATAAATCTTACCATTATTAAATATTGTCTTTAGAGAATCCCATTTTGCTTCTTTTTAATTTTTCACCATACCGGCAGATGACCCTTTTTAGCTGTATCATATGAACCTGAGATTAAAATCAAAACCATTATTAGCCATGTAAGAATCTATGTTCTACAGTAGTTTGTGTCTTTTGACATCCCAGTCATTATCTTGAACATATAGCTGACCCTGCTAGCTTCATTCCATAAGAATATGCACCATCCAGTTGCATATAACCATCTGCTTTATTGTCAGCTCTAACTAATGACCGTGAATTATTATCACTCCAGTAGTTGGAGTTCCTGCGGCCAGGAACCACTAACTACTGGTATTTTTGCAGATGCAACTTGTATTCCTGTTGAGTAATCCCCACTAAAATGTATTACTCCTCCTGATTGTAGCATTATTACCATCAATAGCTGTATTTTTTTCCTAAAGTATTAACTGAAAAATGACTGTTAGGTTTTTCTATAATAGCAGCTTGTAATTTTTGTATCAAAAATCAGTAATAAAAGTTGAAGTACCAGCTTCACTTCCATTAAACAAAGTTCATAACTTGTTCCACTAATATGATGAATAGTTTCTTCAGTAGTTTTGTGCTATACCTACTTTATAACCAATTTTATTATAGCTATTTGCTGTTATTTGTTTTGGTGTTCCTGCATTATCACCTATTGAATTTCTTAAATTTCCTGTATATGAACCAGTTAAACTTTCAGTGTCATCATTGATACTTTCCCATATTTGTAATATTAGTAACTATATTTCCATCTGTATATGAAGTTTCTTCATTCACTATACCCGCTATTGCAGGACCTTTTAAACTAATATTAGCTTGGTTTTTCTAAAGTAAATTTTAAACTAGAAATTTTAGTAGTGTCTCTTCTTACATCGTCAACGTATGCAAATCTACTTCCACCACCATAATAAGTACCAGTTCCACTTATATTATCAGCTTCTTTACTTCCAGTCATAATTAATTTTACAGGAGTTTTTGGCTTGTAAACTCATTTCCAGCAATTTGATAATATGAAATATAATTAGCATCAATATTAGTACCATTTCTAGTATTATAATCTTGTCTTGTTGCATTATCTATATTTACTGTTTTAGTTCTCATTTGTCCCATGTTTAGTCGATAATTCTCCCGAATTAGGAAAAACTAAAGTAAATCCACTTACAGGATCTCATACTAACACTAGGAATATTAACCTTGGTGGTGTTATTGATGGAACTGTTGTATCTCGACGGAGCAACAGTTGATACACTTATGTTTAAAGTAGGTGGAGTCAACACTGGTACTTCTGCCGCATCTACAGTTTTTATAATTGGAATTTTTGGTTTTAACTGCAGCATCTGATAGGTGCAGATGAAATAGGTTCTATAACCTTGCTGTTTAAATCTGTCATTCCATATTTTCCACCTGAATAAGTTGCAAACTTACTGCTTGAAAAATCTTTCATATTTTTGATTAGGAGTTTTATCTCCACGACCTCTGTATGTTCCAGTCCAGTCACCATAGAAATAGTTCATTCCATACTGCCATGAACTCCATGGTGATTTTACTACATGGTCTCCTTGTTCCAGTAACTGTATTAATTCAAGGTTTGACCCTTTTCATTAATTTATTATTTTCCTGTTTTGCTTCCTTAAACAGCTTTTTCATATCTGTTATTGATGTATTTAAATCTCTTCTTGCTGTTTCTACACTGTCAGCTGGTGCAGCTATAGATAATAAACCTGTTAAAAGAAATACAAATAGTAAAATTTGAGTATATTTTTATATCTTTGCATCTCTTTCGCAAATGCTCTCAGATCTTTTTCAATTTTTTCAAATTGTTATCCATAATCATGTCTCACTTTCTTTAAATATTTATTATTACTGCTGGCTTCCTCTTCTTGAAAGCTTAAATTCTATTCTTCTGTTTTGTGCTCTTCCTTCCTCTGTTGTGTTTGTTGCTACCGGTTCTTCTTCCCCTTTTGATACTGTTCCCACTATTCTGCTTGGATCCATTCCAAATTCCAGTAACTTAGCTTTTTACACTCTGTGCCCTTCTCATTCCAAGTGCCATGTTGTAGGCATTTGTTCCTTTGGAGTCTGTATGTCCTTCTATTACTACTTCGTAGTCATTGAAGTTTACATATTCTATGAACTTATGTAACATTTCAAAGTACTGCGGTTTTACTACTGATTTATCAAAATCAAAGTTCAACGCTCTTTCATCCATTACTACTATCTGCTGGTCAGGTCCCTTGTCTTCAGGGATTATGTCTGTTATGTCTATTCTTTCTATTTCAAGGGCGTTTATTCTTATTGTATTTTCTCTTATCTGTGTTGTAGTCAGCTTTCTTGCTGCAGACGATAATGAAGATACTGCCAACAACATTGCTATCCCTGCTACTACTGTTGCTGTCCTTCTAGCCATGCGTCTGCCTCCTTCTCAAGTGATCTGTATTCTTTTGAATAGTCAATTTTTCCTTCCTGTTTTAACTTTTCTACATTTTCTGATGGTTTTATGAATTTGTTTTCTCTCAGATAATCTTCAATGTTATCCAATCTGTCTGTATTGTACTGTACCAATTTTGCATTTGTACATGACATCATTAATGCTCTAATCCTAATACTATCAATCCTTTTTCATATTTCTACTCTCCTGTCTTATTATTTTTATACTTTTTCAGCCTTCCTCTCAAGCTTTTCTTCTACTCTATTTTTCCTATTTTAACTTAGTTTCAATTCCTTCTAATCTCTGTTCCATTTTATCAAGCATTTCATTTGTTTTTATGGAATGTTTCTATGTTACTGTTTATTTCATTTACTCTCTTTTTGATTCTCTGGATTTCAACATCCATCTTTTCACTTTCACTCATGTTTTTGTATTTTGCCTTCATTGCCTTAGCTTCAGCTTTCTGTTTTCTTGCTTCTGCTTCCTTGTTTTCTTTCTTTGCTTCAAGCTTTTTCATTTGTTTTTGGTGCAGTTTTACTTGGAACCCCAACTGTTACAGTACTGCTTCCCCTTCTTCTGTTACTGAGTTTAAAAGTTCCTGCTTTCTTGCTTCCTTTTCTTCAGCTGCTTTCTTCTGTTTTGCTATCTTTAAAAGTCTTTCTATATTCGGGTCTGTCTTTTCTGCCATTGATACTTGCCCCTATTGCAAATGCCAGTAACGCTATTCCATTATCTTTTTAGCTTTCATATCTTCTTCCTTTCGTGTAAGTTTCTTTTATTCTATGATTTCTTTGGTTTCTTTCTTCCTATTTTTTCTTTGTCTTTGCTGTTTTTGCTTGTTTCTGCTGTTTTACTTTGGCAGTTTTCTTTTTACCTAACACTTCATTATATCCGTCAAGTTCCTTTTCTTCCCTTGCTACACTTCTTACTACTCTTTCATAGAAGTCTACTTTTATTGCTGCCTTGTTTGCATTGTATTCTAGTTTTTCCATTGGTGTTCTTGGTTTTACTTCCTCTTCTACTTCTTCTTCAACTGCTACAACTTCAACCGGTGCTGTTTTTTCAGCTTTTTCTACCTTCTTAGGTGCTTTTGCAGCTTTCTTTTCCGCTTCCTGCTGTTTATAGTAGTCATCTCTTGCCTTCTTCAGTACATCCTGTCACTGTCTGCCATTGCTATGCTTGACATTGCTAAAAGAAGTCCTGCTAACATTATCTTTTTCATATAATTCTTCCTTTCATCGTATAAATATTGAAATACAAAAAACTGTTTTATGAATCCATTCTTAATTTTTCAGCTTGAAACAGTTTGTGAATTATAGAAAAATCATTGTCTGAGCCATCGGCGAGTTTATGATTTTTCTTAATGAACTGCTGTTTCATGCCAATAAAATTAAGTAGAGTGAATAAAAACGTTTTTTTGAGTTTAGTTTTAATTTCCCATTATTGCTAGTATTTGTTCCAACTCAGCTATTTTCTGTTCTTTTTCTCTTATTAATTTTGCTAGATTTTTGTAATATGTATCATAATTGTTTAAAACTTGCTTATACTTGTCCCTGTGCCATCTGACTTCAGAGTCTTTCTTTAATTTTTCAAATAGTTTTTCCTTTCCTTCTTCTTTTTGCTTTAAGGTCTGCAACTTCAGATTCCAGTTGAGCCTTCTGTGCTTCAAATTCCCTTTTCTTCTGTGCTTCCTTCTCAAGCAAATCATTGAATTTGTTTTTCTATTGAATTCAGACTTGCCTCCAGACTTTGTTTTTTTCTGCCGAATAACTTACTGTTGCCATTATAAATAAAGCTGACAGCAAAAGCATTTTTCTTTTCATAGTTTTTCCTCCTATAAGTTTTTAATGTGAGTAGAATTCTTTCTACTTTAATTAATTTGTGATTTCTAAAAGATACATAAAATCATATACACCATATAATATTCATTATATATCTCTTTGATTTTTATTTGCACTTACATTATAGCACATTTTACTGATTTATTGTTAATTTATTAACATTTTGCTATATATTTTCTTTATACATGAAAAGATATGTTTTATATATGATATAAAATGATTAATTACTGTTTATTTAATTTAAAAGGGACTTTTTATGAAATAATATTTAAATAAATGTGATTTTTCAATGTATTTATACCGATAAGCCATATAATATTCACTACTTTTATTTTTAATATTCAAATTTTAAAATTTCTTTTTCTTCTCAAAAATAAAAATGTATAATTAATCTTTTAAATCTAATCATACATTTTTAATACATTATCTTATTTATATATTTTTATTCAGAATTCTTATTAAATTAAGCTTTATCCTTTAAAAAAACAACAAAATATATTCAAATTAATTTTATAAAAATATCACAATCAACATTATGGTTTAAATAAGTGGTACACCCTAGGGGATCGAACCCCTGTTGCCGGGATGAAAACCCGATGTCCTGACCACTAGACGAAGGGTGCACATGGTGGATCTAGCTGGACTTGAACCAGCGACCACCCGGTTATGAGCCGGGGGCTCTAACCAACTGAGCTATAGATCCATATGGCGTGCCTGAAGAGATTCGAACTCCTGGCCCACGGCTTAGAAGGCCGTTGCTCTATCCAACTGAGCTACAGGCACATATGGTTTTGTTATGTTGACTAGTGGTGAGCCATACTGGAATCGAACCAGTGACACCATGATTAAAAGTCATGTGCTCTACCGACTGAGCTAATGGCTCATATAGTGGAGCGGGAGACGAGGGTCGAACTCGCGACATTCAGCTTGGAAGGCTGACGCTCTACCAACTGAGCTACTCCCGCATAATTTCTGGTGCCTCGGGCCGGACTTGAACCGGCACGGGATAAATTCCCACAGGATTTTAAGTCCTGTGCGTCTACCGATTTCGCCACCAAGGCATATCTAAAATCCTATTTCGTTTATCTCTGATAACTTAGTCAGTATAACATAAACTTATTCATTTGTCAACACTTTTTTTTACTGATTAAGTACTTTTTTTTATTTTACTCTTCCTCTCAAGTACTTAATCAGTATACAAAATTTTACATAAAATGTCAAATTAAAATTCAATTAATTCTAAAAACTTTTTGAAAACCCTTATTTTACTTGCCTTCCACATAGTCTTTTATTATCTTTCTGGCTTCTCTACTATTTCATCATATGTACCTTCCGGCTTAAATTTTTCTAGAACAGCAACTTCTATTTTTTAGGTTTTGAAATTTCATATATCTTGAATATGCTTCAAAAGGCACCTTTTATTCCCAGACACTGAACATCTACATTCAGTTCCTTAGCAATTATAGCAAACACTTTCTTAAATTCTGCCACTTTTTCCATCTTTTAGTTCTTGCTCCTTCAGGAAAAATAAGCACATTTTTCCCGGCTTTTAACATTTGCCGCTATTTCTTCGACACTTTTCTTAATATTTTTATTTATATCTATCAATACAACATTTCCATGACTGACAAGCAGTTTCATCAATCCTTTCTTGAAATACCAGTCTATTGCAAGAAAAAATTGTATTATAAAGTATTCCTGCAGGGTAAAAGACTTCAAGTACCAACGGATCTATAAAACTTTGATGATTCGCTACAAATATCTGTTGCGGTTTATCACTCAGTTTATCCCTATTTACCCTTTTTCAATCTAAAATATACTTTTATTATTAAATCAAGTAATGGTCTCAACACTCTTGTTGCCCATCTATTTTTTTCCTCAACAGGTGGTGCCGCTTCTATTATTTTTCCAGTCAACTTCTCCACTTTCTATTTTTGTAGCTTTTTCATTAATATATTCAGATAACGCCTTCAAATTTGATATTTCTGAAAAATTTTTCTTCATCAAGATGAATTCCAAAACTATTTTCAACATATGCAAAAATTCAACAATATCCAGAGAATCCATTCCTATTTCCAGCTCAAGGTTTTCTCAGGCTGAGCTTCTATTCCCTTTAATTTCTTTATGTAATCCTTCAGCATTCTGTAAACTTCATCGTCAGGTTCTTCCACCTGTTTTTTTCTTGACATTTGTTTTCAGATAAAGTTCAGGCAGCATAAATCTTCTCACTTTTCCTACCCTTGTTTTAGGAAGTTCTTCTTCATACAATTTATAATCCAATATTTTTCATAATTATGAACTGTAAGGTTATAATCTTCCACAATATTTTTACATAAGCTTTTATATTAGTTATTCCCTGTTTTTCTACATTCCAGTAAATCCGGAACAATTATTGCCACAAGTTTGTCATTATGTCCAAACACTCCCAGTTCCTTTATAAGTTTTTTTACTTTTTTTCAATTACTTTATTTTCAAGTTTTTCAGGATCGATATTTTCCCATTTGAAAGTACTATCATGCTGCTTCTTCTTCCACGTATAGTTACATATCCTTCTTCATCAATGGAAGCCAGATCACCTGTCTTGAACCATCCATCTTCAGTTATTACTTCAGCGGTCTTTTTCAGGCTTATTATAATATCCTTTCATGACAATAGGGACCTCTTACCCATAGTTCTTCATCTACTATCTTTGCTTTCTATATTATCAAGTTTTTTTACCAACTGTTCCTATTCTCACGGTCTTTTTTTGTATTAACTGCTATTACAGGTGATGTTTCAGTAAGTCCATATCCTTCCTGAACATATATTCCCAATGTTTCATAAAATTCTCCTATTTCAGGATCAAGTTTTTGCTCCTCCTGAAACTATAAACGTCAGTTTTTTTCACCAAATTTTTCATGAACTTTTGCAAATACCTTTCTTCTTATCTTAAAGGATTTTTACTTTTTGTCATAAGTTTATATATTGTTCTTGTAATGAACTTTGAATCAATCTGCTGTTTTTATTCCGTCATAGAACAATTTAAATACCCTTGGAACTCCAACCAGTGCAGTAACATTATTTTTATCAAGTGCTTCTAAAATTTCCTTACTTGCTATTTTCTTTTACAAAATACCATTGATGCCTGATACTGCAATATTATCAGCACTGTTGCCGTAAGTGGTAAAACATGGTGGAAAGGAAGCAAGGCAAGTATCTGGTCAGTCGGCTCAAGAAGATCTTTTTTTTCTAATCCTTCCAGTTCTGAACTCAAGTTATTGAAAGTCAGCATAACTCCCTTTGGAGAACCGGTTGTTCCAGAAGTATACAGCATTGTGGCTATACTGTCCCCTTCAGGATTTTCAAGCTCAAAATTACTGTTTCTTATCACTTCCAGTTTATTTTCATCAATTGGATGATTGTCCACATTAATTACTGTTATTTCACCCTTTTCATACATTGAAACTGCTTCCCTGACATTTTTCTCGCTTTCATTCGAACATATTATAAACTTAGGATTTGAATCCCCAAGAACATATAAAATTTCCTTGCTGCTGCTTGTAGAGTCCAGTGCAATTGAATTGCCTTTCTGTCCCACAAAGCAAAAGTAAGTATAAATCCATTCCGGTCTGTTTTCCATCAGAATCAGTCCAAAAATCTTCCTTTTCAGCAGGTATTACATTTTCTGAAAAATATTTTACATTATTAACTAACTCAGTATAATTTATTTTTCCTGTCTTCAAAATCAACTATTGCAAGCCTGTCGCCTCTATTTAAGAACATAATTCCTCCATTTCAAATGTTAAAAATATAAATTTAATTAAGTATACCATACTTTCATAAATAATAAAATAAAAAATGAGGGATATCTCAAAAATAAAAAAATATGAAAGAAGTTGCCTTAAAACAATAAAAACCATAAGTATAATACATAAAAAAACTATATTTTATTTTTCTTTTTAGACAAACCCTTTTACATTATTTTCAATTTTTAGATATCCTCATTCCAAAATAATTTATACTCCTATAATAAATTTATTCCATCACATTCAGCTATTATTTCATCAGACCATAATGATGCCTGAACTTCCCCAATATGTGCCCTTTGAGTAGGAACATACATATTCTTGACTGTCCAATTCCCCCACCTATTGTAGTGGCAGTTCATTGTTTAAAAGCATTTTTATGGTATTCAAGCTCTTTTTCTTTCTTCTAAATTAAGTTCCTTAGCTGTCTTTCCAGTGATTCACTGTCTACTCTTATTCCCATTGATGAAAGTTCCAGAGCACTATCAAGTACAAGATTCCACATTATAAGGTCTCCATTCAATTCCCAGTCATCATAATCCGGAGCTCTTCCGTCATGTCTTTCTTTAGATTCCAGCATTTTTTTCCTATCTGCATTATAAATATTGCCCTCATGTTCCTTTTGCAAATCTATTTTCTCTTTCTCCTGAAGAAATCTCAGGATATAAGTTTTTCCAGCTCCTGTGAAGTTATAAAAGTAACTTTTTCAGGTAAAAAACTTAGTATAATTTTTCATACTTTTGAGCAAAGCATTTCTTCTGTCTTTTTAAATACTGAATATATTTTTGTTTACAATTTCCTTTAAGAAATCTATATTTCTATCTTCTCTGTCTATAACTCTTTCCCAATCCCACTGATCTACATATATTGAATGCGTATTATCCAAATCTTCATCTCTTCTTATGGCATTCATGTCAGTATAAATTCCTTCACCTGAATTTACACCATATCTTTTTAATGCAAGTCTTTTTCCACTTAGCAAGCGAATGAACTATTTTCGATAATTTCCCCTTCTGCTTCTTTCATTTCAAATGCAACAGGTCTTTCAACACCATTAAGGTTATCATTTAACCCTGTCGTTTTTACAAACAGAGGTGCTGATATTCTTGTTAAATTTAATTCTTTTAGAAAGTTCCTTTCAAAAATCCTTAATCAGTTTTATAGCAATTTCTGTTTCCATTATATTCTGTCTGGAAGTGTATCCTTCCGGTATTATAATACTTCCCATGTTTCTACTCCTAACTACAAATCTACAAAGAAATTTACCAATTAAAATGGCGCACCCAGCAGGAGTTGAACCCACAACCTTCTGATCCGTAGTCAGACGCTCTATCCAATTGAGCTATGGATGCACATTTAAGTATATATTTTAAAAAATGGCGGAGAAGGAGGATTTGAACCCTCGATCCAAGTTTTAGCTGGATACTCCCTTAGCAGGGGAGCGCATTCGGCCTCTCTGCCACTTCTCCACGTATATAAAAAATAAATGGCGGGTGAACAGGGATTCGAACCCTGAGAGCTTTCGCCTTGCCGGTTTTCAAGACCGGTCCCTTAGCCGTTCGGACATTCACCCACACTTACTCAATTACTATATCATACTTTTGTATATCTTGTCAATACTTTTTATTTTTATGATATTTTTTTATATGTATACGTTTTTAGCCTTTATTTTTCAAGGTTTTAACTATCTTTCCATTTTTTTAATCTCATACCAAATTATAGAATTCTATTTTTAAATTTTTTTAAATTTTTACAATATAAAACAGGAAATAAATTTAGGAAAAGTCATCTTCTCCATCTTTTAGGTAAGTTATTGACTTTTCCTTAATTAATATTTTTATATGAGTAAAATTTTAGTAAATAAAAATATAGTTTTTATTTTTCCTTAAATAGTTCTATACCATTCTTTAAATTTACTGACTATTCTTCCCCATTTTCAAAAATTCTCCCATAGTTCTGAATTTTTGATATCTTTTTCCAGTAATTCTTCTATTGAAAAACTTATCAATTCTTTTTAAATTCTTTTAAAACAGCAGCTTTAAGATTTTTAGCAGTTTTTCTAAATTTCTATGTGCACCTCCAAGAGGTTCTTCTATTATATCATCAATAACTCCCAGTGATTTAAGATTTATTGCATCCATTTTTAAACTTTTTGCCGCTTCCGCCGCCTTAGTTGAGTCATTAAAAAGTATTGATGCACATCCTTCTGGTGAAATTACTGAATATACACTGTTTTCAAAGCATAAGAACTGAGTCAGCAACTCCTATTCCTAATGCTCCTCCACTTCCACCTTCTCCTATTATTACAGAAACAATCGGTACTTTTAGACCAAACATTTCAGCCAGGTTTTTAGCAATGGCTTCCCCTGTCCTTTTTCTTCAGCTTCTATTCCAGGATATGCTCCTGCAGTATCTATCAGAGTTAATATAGGTAATTCAAATCTTCTGCCATTCTCATCAGTCTTAATGCTTTTCTATATCCCTCAGGACTTGCCATTCCAAAATTTCTGAACATATTTGAATCAAGGTCTCTTCCCTTCTGATGGCCTATTATCATTATTTTATAGCCATCTATAGAAGCTAATCCACCTATTATTGCATGATCATCTTTTTGAAAGTCTGTCTCCGTGCAGCTCGACAAAATCCTCTGTCAATGTATTTATATAATCAAGTGTATAAGGTCTTTTTAAGATTTCGAAATTTGTATTCTTTCCCATGAATCCAGTTCATTTTTCATTGAAATCCTTATATCTTTTTCAAGTTCCTTTTCAAGTTCTCCTATCTGTTTTGAAAAATCTATATTTTTCTTTGGAAAAATTCTTTTAATTCTTCAATTTTTTTCTTCCAGTTCCTTAATTTCATCTTTCAGGCTCATATTTCCTCCAATTTATATAAGTTTTTCCAGTATACGGTAAATCATTGTTTTCAATTCTCTTCTTTCAGCAATTACATCAACCATTCCATGTTCAAGCAAAAAAATTCCGCCTTCTGGAACCCTTTTTGGTAATTTCTGATTTACTGTCTGTTCAATAACTCTCGGTCCTGCAAAACCTATCAATGCACCAGGTTCAGTAACTATTATATCCCCAGCATAGCAAAAGAAGCTGTAACTCCTCCAGTTGTAGGATCTACCGGCACTGATATAAAAGGAATCCTGCCTCATTCAATCTTTTTACTGCTCCTGAAGTTTTAGCCATCTGCATCAGTGATAAAATTCCTTCCTGCATTCTTGCTCCACCTGAACTCGAAACAATAACAACAGGAATATTTTTTTCAAGTCCTCTTTCAAGAGTTCTAGTTATTTTTTCTCCAACAACAGAACCCATACTTCCACCCATAAAACTAAATTCCATCACTGCTATACTTACGTCTATTCCATTTATTTTCCCTATTCCACTTATTACTCCGTCAAGCATCCTGCTCTTTTCCTGAGAGCTTTCCAGCTTTTCCTGATATCCCGGAAAGTTAAGGAAATCTTTTGAAGTAAGTGTTATATCTTCTTCAATGAAACTTCCTTCATCTGTTAACAGCTCTATTCTTTCAAAATGCTGTAAGCCTGAAATAATGTCCACATTTTGGACAGATATTCAGGTTATTCTTTAAATCCTCATTATATATAATTTCATTACATCTGCTACATTTTTTTCCATTTATTGTCATCAACTATGTCCATGCTCAGTTTTGATTTTTGATGTGAGTGTAACATATTTATTTTTCGATTTTTACTCGAAAAATAATCCCATTCTCTTCACCTCTCTATGTAAAATTTGCTTTTTAAAATCCCTTTAAAAATAACTTGTGTTATCTTAAAGATTAAATATATACTTTATGTAAAAATATATTATTTTTCCAGTACTAATTTTACCACATAAATTGATTATTTAAAAACTTTTTTTCAATTTCATATTCATATTCATCAAAAAGCAACATAATAACAGCATAAATACAGGATATCACTTTTTATCATTTTTCCCATATTTTCTGTCCCCGACTATTGGATATCCATAATCTGAAATTTGTGCCCTTATCTGATGCTTTCTCCCTGTCACAAGATTAATATCAAGTGCTGTTTTTCCAATATTTTCAGGATTTTTAACATTTGTTTCCCTGGATTTTTTCTGCCGATACATCTAAATTCTGTTATACTTTTTCTTTCCTTCAGTTTTATTTTTTTAGTTACAGAAACTCCATTTTCTTCCACTAGAAGATAATTTTCTATTGTAAATTCTTCTTCCTCTATAATTCCATGGACAACAGCAATATATTTTTACGGACTTCATTATTTCTTATTTTTTTCTGAAATATAACGTAAAAACTTCAATGTCTTACATCCAATTACCAGACCGGAAGTTTCATAATCCAGTCTATTTTGCAAAATTTATATTTTCACTGTTATAAATTTCCTTTGAATATTTCTGAAAGTCATACTTGTGTCCTGTCCCTTTATGCATCGGAATGTTTCCTTCTTTATTCACAATGAAAAAATCTTCATTTTCAAATATTACACATTTTTTTATATTTATCGAGTACTTTTTCTATTTTATATATAATTTTTATTCTCATTGGAAACTGTTTCAGCTTTTCAAATATTTTTACAGATATTCTTTCATTTAGGAAAGTCTATAATTTTCCTTTACCTTTTTCCTCCAACTTTCACATCACCTTTTCTTAAAAGCCTGGAAAAATTTTTACTCAGAGGTTCATGCTTAAATGTTTTCTTTAAATATCTGTCTATTCTCATTCCTTCTGTTTCACTGTCTCACGACATATTCAAAAATTTCCATTATGATTCCTCATTTTTAAATTTATTCTATGTGGATTTTTATACTTTCCACTATTCCTATCATAATAAATGAAGAAAGGAAGGAACTCCCACCGTAACTAAGGAAAAGCAGAGGTTTCCCAGTTACAGGAACAAGACCAATTGTCATTCCAACATTTACTATTACATGCATAAAAAAATATTCCACATATTCCATAAAGAATAAGCTTTCCAAAGTTATCGTGAACCATCCTGCTTATCCGCATAATATCAAATATCAGGAAAAAATAGAGAAACAGAACTAATGCTGATCCTACAAATCCCATTTCTTCTGATATTACAGAAAAAATAAAATCTGTCTGTGCTTCAGGCAAAAATTCCAGTCTGCTCTGACTTCCCTGTAATACTCCTTTTTCCAAAAGTACCTCCCGATCCTATCGAGATTTTTGACTGAGTTACGTGCCATCCACTTCCCTTTTACATCTTTTTCAGGATTCAGGAAGTTTTCAACCCTCGTTCTCTGATAATCCTTCAGGACATATTTATACACAGGATAAACTGACAGTAAAATTACAAATCCTATAATCCATATAGGCTTCATATTTGCACCATACAGAAATATCATGAATACAAAGGAAGTTAATGTTATAAGTGTAGTTCCAAAGATCAGGCTGTGTCAGTATCAGTATAATTAATGGGTACTACAGGAAGAATTGCTCTATTATATCCTTAAGATTATTTATACCATTTTTGTACTTTTCAACAATCCAGAATGCAATTATCACTATTATTGCTATTTTTACAAATTCTGACGGCTGAAGCTGGAAAGGTCCTATTTTTTTAGCCATCTCTGTGCTCCAAGTGTCTTTTTCCTGCAACTCTTACCAGTACAAGCAGTACAGCAGAAAGTCCATATATTTTCCATATATGATCTTTATATTCCTTATAATCTATAAATGATATAAGAAACATCAGAAATGTTCCCAATCCTATCCATATTAAATTCTGCATCACAAATTTCTGAGATCTTGTCGCACTGTATACAAAAAAATCGTACTTATTGTTACAAGTGAATAAACAAAAAAATAATATCATCTTATCCATTAATAGTAGATTTGTTTTTATTTTTCCATCAATCTCTGATTTTTGAAACATTTTTACCCCTATACATTACCTAAAATTGTTATATTTTCCGCTGTAAACATATCTTTCAGAAATTCATTTATTTTTTCTATTTCTACACTTTTTACTTCATTTTCAAATTCTTTTTCCATCAAAAAGTTTACCTTTTTTTATAAAATGATTTCCAAAAATATACATACAGGAATTTGGATTTTCCATTGAGAATGCCATTCTGCTCAACTGTTTATTTTTCGCCTTCTGAAGCTCATTTTCTGTAATTCCTTCTTCCTAAGTTTCTTAAACTCCTTTAAAGTTATTTCTATTGCTTCTTCATAACTTTCCTTATTTGTTCCTATATAAGTTGAAAGTACTCCACCTTCAGAAAAAAATTCTGATTATATGTATAGACTGAATAGGCAAGTCCCTTTTTCTCCTTATTTCCTGAAATAATCTGGAACTCATTGAACCACCTATTACTCCTGAGGCAATATTCACATATATCTTATCCTCATCAAAAATCGATAATCCCTTATGACTTATACATATATTTACCTGATTTATATCTTTTGTATATGAGTTTCTTCCTGCATTAAAAATCAAAAATCTGCACTTTTTCTTCTGTTTGTCTTTACTTCATCAAGTTTTCCAAAATACTCTTCAACTTTTTGCTATTATCTGTTCCTTATTAAATTTTCCTGAAACTGAAATAGCAATATTATCTTTTGTATATCTTTCCTTATAATATTTTTTTATCATTTTCAGGAGTAAAGCTTCTGACACTTTTCCTCAGTTCCTATTATTGGTTTTACCATACTGACCTGAAACAGCATCAGAAAACATTCAGTTCAGATACAAGGTCATCCGGACTATCCTTGTACATTCTTATTTCTTCAATTATTACATCCTTTTTCCTTTTCAAGCTCATCTTTATCTATCGTAGAGTTAACCACAATATCAAAAAGAATATCCAGTGTTTCATTTTAAATATTCACTTAATGCATTAATATAAAAACTGTCTGTTCCTTTTGTAGTATGTGCATTAATGCTTGAACCAAGATAATCTGTTTCTTCAGATATCTGAAAATAATTTCTTGAAGGTGTTCCCTTAAATACCATATGTTCCAGCACATGTGATATTCCTGCTTCATTATCAGCTTCATCTTTTGATCCTGTTTTTACAAATACCCCCACTGAACACGTAGAAATATTCTCTAATTCATCAAATATTATGTTTATTCCTGATTTAGTCTTAACTACTTCTGTCATTTTTTATTCCTTCCTGATTTTTTTATATCTTAAAGATTTATAAATTATTTTCAGTAAAAAGCTAAAATTTTAATATTCTGCATTCATAAACAGTTTTATCCCTACAGCCATATAGATTAGTAGTGGTAAAAACACGCCAAATATATCGGCATTGTTCCTGAAGAAGCCAAAGACTTCAATATCGTACTAAATCCATAATAGGAATATCCTATTATTACTGAAAGTCCAATATTTACAGCAGCTCCTCCCTCACATATCTACTTCCAAGGGATAATCCTATAAAGCACATTATAAAAGAAGACAATGCAAAGGATATTCTGTAATAAAAATCTATTCTCATCGCAGTTGAATCTGCTCCAACCCTTGTAAAATAAACTATTTTTTCCCTCAGTTCAGGCATTGTAAGATTTTTTGCGGCTACAGCCTCAGCAAGTATATCATCCATAGACAGCTTAAACTTGAAATTATTTGTATCTATTGATTGTGTGGAATTTGTTTCCCCATCATGTTCCTTAAGATTTTCAAATGTCCACTCATTTGTTTTTGGATTTATTTTACCTGAAGTAGCGGTATATATTTTGCTTATTCCTTTAAATCCATCTTTCATTTTTATTATTTCTATTTGTTTCATTATTCCTTCTTTTTTTATTTGCATACCCTGCATATAGGATTGTATCCCTTTTTTTCCCTTACCATTATAAATTCTTTTTCAACCTTTACCGGCTCAGAATTTTCTATTTTTCAATATTTTCATATTGTTTTTCTTGGTATTTGACTTACCTAATGTATCATAATTTATCCAAAAGTACAGCTGTACTGACTAAAAAAAGAAAAAATTATTGGATACATTGCTACTCTCAGAAACTTATACCACTTGTTTTCATGGCAGTAATTTCAAGCTGTTTTGCCATTTTACTTATGCATAGCAGACTCCCAGCAGTACCCAAGAGGAGCAGTATTTGTAACAATTTCCGGAATTCCATAACCCAGATATTTTAATGCTTCTCCAGGTGTAAATTTCCCATCCATTATCCAACCTGTAGATTTATGCTTTCTGCAAGTAAGAAAAATAAGAAAGAACATCATCATTCCTAGAAAGAAACTTTTTACATAATTTATGATTATATATCTATCTAATTTATTCATTTAATTAATTTCTCCTGTATTTTTTATCGAAAAAATAAACACATAAAATAAAAGTATTGTATTTGGTACCCACATTGCAATATTGGCAGGTATATTATTTTTTTCAATACCATTATCTTAGCATAGTTTACAACAGCAATATATGCAAAATATTACAATAAGACTTATTCCAAAAACTTATTCCTCTTCCACTTCTTCTATGTCCTACTGAAAGCAATACTCCAAAGCCAGCATAGAAGAGTGCTTGCAAGTGGTCCCTATAAGCCTCTGATATATTTCTATAAGGGCTTTCAATGCAGTTTCCCTCATTTCAGGTATTTTTATATTCTCATCATGAAACTGCTTCAGTTCCTTTATGTTCATTTCACTACGGCTTTTCTTATATTCCTTATTCTTATCCTTGAAGAATGTTGAAATAGAATTTCCTGCTCATATATTCTGCGGCAACCTGACTGTTACCTTCCTTATCAAATGAGTATCCCTTTACATTTTTTAAAACTATGACCCCTGGATCAAATGTTGCACTTTCTGCAAGAAAGATTACAGGATAAGGGTTTTCTCCCTGTTTATTCAGTATCAGAAAGTTTTTTGCGTTTGCCTTTTCATTGTCAACTTCATCTATATAAAATCCAAATCCACTTTCAGCGTTTGTAAGAAATATTTTTTCCTCAGTCAGTGAACTTGGCTTTGTAGCCAGCATTGCTTTCGTCTGGGCATTTATATTTTCCAGTGCCCTTGGATTTACGTATATTTCCAGCCCCAATCCTATCAATGTAAGTATAACCCCAAATATGAAGGCAGGTCTTATTATCCTGAAAAGGCTTATTCCCGATCCTTCCATTGCTATAAGTTCATTTGTTTCTGATAATCCCCCATAAACAAGCATCACTCCAAGAAATGCCCCCATCGGTATTGTCTGGACAAGTATTCCAGGAACCGCATACAGGAAGTAATCTATTATGGATATAAATGGCAGGTCACTTGCAAACAACCTTTCCATTACCTCCATAACTACATTTAGCATCAATATAAATGTAAATATGCTTATTCCAAATATAGATGGTAATATTAGTGAACTGTAAATGTATCTGTCAATTATTTTATTTTCATTCTCATATTCCTTTTATTATTTAAGATTTTTATTTAATATTATTTTGTTTTTACCTTCTTTCAGTTCCTTTTAAAAACATTTTTTTCTCTATTTCTTTTTTCTTTAACTTTTTCTATAGAATTTACATCCTTCTGAATAAATTCTGAAATCCTTGTGAATAACCATAAATATATTCAGTTATTTTTGAAAACAAGAATACTTTCATCCCTTATTTCCTTAAGTCTTTTACTGTATGATGAACCTACCAGTACTACTATGTATATAATAAAAAAATTATAAAAGTTGTCTTCAGTACTCCCAGCACTCCTCCCAGAAATTCATTATAATTGCTTAATTTTATACTTTTTCAAAAAATTTTCTGGCAAACAGCAGTATAATAGATAACAACAAATATAATATGATAAATACTATAAAAAGTATTTATTTCATTTTTGAAATATTGTCATCCAGCTTTAACATAACTTTTTATGGCACCGTATAAATACTTCATAAGAAACATCAATAGAATATACTTGAAACAGCAGAAAAATTCATACATAAAATCCTCTTTTTGTTCCTAATATGAAAAATATAATTATCAGTGACACTGATAGAATTTCAAAAACATACTGTCCACCTCCTTATATAACAATTTCTGTCTGTATATCTATTTATAAATTCTTGGAACTCTGTTACTTATTCCACATAAAAATTTCATAGGGATATTGTATTACATAGATTTGCAACTTCCACCACATTAATATTTTTTTCCAAAAAAATTCTACAATATCTCCTGCACTATCTGCCAATTCTTCCGGAATCAGAATCATAAGCTGATCCATGCACACTCTTCCTATTATGCTGCATCTATGACCTTTATAATATACATAACCTTTATTTGATAAATCCCTTCTTACTCCATCTGCATAGCCTATTGATACAGTTGCTACTACATCTCCCTTTTTCGCCATATAAGTATTTCCATAGCTGATAAAACCGTCTTTATGCATTTTCTTTATATGACTTATTTTTGCATACAGTGACATTACTGGCTTAAATTTATACGGAGCTGTTTCTTCTTCAGTAACTCCTCCATACAGAATTATTCCCATTCTTACAAAATCATACTCACTGTCATGATATTTCAGGCTTCCAAAACTGTTAAGCAAATGTCTGTACTTGACAGAATGTACTTCCTTCATTATATTTTCACTCATTTCCTTAAATCTTTTTCCTGTAATTTTGTATATTCTTCATCAGAATCTGAAGAAGAAAAAATGGGAAAAATACTCCTACTGCATTTACATATTTACAGTTTTTAGTTTTTTTCTATAATTCTGAAATTTCATCTTCCTGAAAACCTACCCTTCCCATTCCAGTATCAAGTTTCAGAAAAAAACATTTACATTAATTCTATTTTTCAATATACTCTATTTCCTCAAAATCCGTTATCATGAAATAAATATTATTATCAGAAACTTTACTCATACACTCATTTTCAACAGGACCTAAAATAAGTATTCCAACTTCATTATTTGTTTCCTTATTTTCCAATGCCTCCTCAACTGTAGCCACTGCAAATTTCTTTATTCCTGTTTTTATAAGAGCTTCACATATATTCATCATTCCGTGACCATATGCATCAGCTTTTTATAACTGCCATTATTTTCTCTTTCAATGTTATTTTTCAAGTTCCTTTTATATTATCATATAAATTTTCAATATTTATTTCTGCTCAACAACGCATTTTTTTCACCTTCTGAATTTATAATTTCAATTTTTAAACTAAAGAATCCCACAATTCCCAAGTCAATAACTGAACTGTCTCAAAAACTTTAATTTAGTATGAAACTGCCTCAAAAATTTTAAGTATGGATTGTCTCAAAAGGAAAATTTTTATGTGGAAACTATATTTTTGAATTATTTAAAATTTTTCCAATGTAAAACAGAAATGAATTTAGAAAAAGTCAACTGTTTTGAGCCGAAAGGCGAGTTTTGACTTTCTTTCAATGAATGACTGTTTTATATGAGTAAAATTTTAGTAAATGAAAAAAATATAGTTTTTATATTGTATTTACAGTTTTCCCATTTTGCGATAAACCCCTTTATTTATTTATTTATTTTTGAGACAGTATCAATTATGTTATACTAATACTTTTTCCTCTGCATCATAACCATTTACAGTTTTAACTGATTTTTTTCTTTTCATCGTTTTTATTGTTTTTCTTTTTAATTTTTCTGAATCTTCTCATTAGATAAACTAATGGACTTGCTAAAAATATCGAAGAATATGTTCCAAAAATCATTCCAATGAACAATGTCATATTAAATGTTCTCAGGGATTCTCCTCCAAATATCAGCAATATTACAACTGAGAATAATGTTGTAATTGATGTATATAGTGATCTCATGCAAACCTGGTTTACACTCATCTCTATAATTTCTTCAAAAAGTTTTTCTTATTGTGTTTTCTCTTTTTCGTTTCTCTTGTCATTTTCCCTTATTCTGTCAAATATTACAATTGTGTCGTTTTATTGAATAACCTAGTATAGTCAGTATTGCCGCTATGAAAGGAGTATCAACTTCATATCTCAGTAAGGCAATAAGTCCCATACATATAACTACATCATGTAGTAATGCAATTATTCCTGCTATTGCATAAACAAACTCAAAATCTTATTGTTACATAAATGACAATAAGTATACTTCCGATTACTAAAGCCCAGACGGCATTTCTTGTAAGCTCTTTTCCCAATTGTAGCTCCCTACAGTATCATATCTTATAATTTCATATTTTTCCCGTTTTTTTCTGTTAATTTACCCTAACAGATTATTTTTCTGTGCTTCAGAAAGCTGTCCTGTTCTAAGAATCATTGTATTATCATCATTTGAAATCTGTACTTTTTGCTCCAAGTTCCGGTATATCCTTTTGTTAATTCATTCAATGATTTATTTATCACATCTTTATTTACAGGTTTTTCATATTTTACCTGTAACAGATCTCCACCTTTAAAATCAATTCCAAGATTCAATCCTATTGTAAGGAAGAATATCAGTGACAGAGTTACCATCAAAGCTGAAAAATCCTATGTAAAATTTTCTATAACGTATCACTTTCAAATTTAGCATCATTTATCCCTCCCAAAAATAGTTTTTTCTTTTTAATATGAAAAGTGCTTATTACAAAACGCATAAATAATTTTGTTATAAATATTGCTGTAAGCATTGTTATCATTACCCCTAAAGATAATGTCACTGCAAATCCCCTTACAGGACCTGTTCCAAATGAGAACAGAACAGCAGCTATTAATAATGTAGTAAGGTTTCCGTCAATTATTGCAGGAAGCCCATTTTCAAATCCTTTTTCCACTGAATCATCAATGCTATATCCTTTACTCATTTCTTCCTTAATTCTTTCAAACGTAATAACATTCGCATCAACAGCCATTCTAATCGTCAGTATGAATCCTGCTATTCCAGGCAATGTCAAAGTAGATCTTACAAGGCTTAATGATGCCAATACTAAAAATCCATATATTACAAGTACAACATCTGCAATAAGTCCAGGAATTTTATATATTGCAAACATGAATAATGATATTGCTATCATTGCCAAAATCCCTGCAAACTGTGTCTGCTTTATAGATTCAACACCCAAGAGTTGCTCCTACTGTTCTAACTTCAAGTATTTTTATACTTACAGGTAATGCCCCTGATTTCAGAAGATTTGTAATTTTTTGTAGCATCTTCACGGCTATTTGTAGTAATCTGACCTCTTCCTCCAGATATTTCAGAGTTTATTACCGGTGCAGATTGCTCCTTACCGTCAAGCATTATTGCAAGAGGTTTTCCTATATTTTCCCTTGTAATTTTTGCAAAAACTTCTGCCCCTTTACTATCAAGTGTAAAGTCAACTGCAGGACGTCCAAATTCTCCCTGAGAAAGTACTGCTGTTTTTATAGCTGAACCTCCAAGTAAAGTAGGCCCATATGTTCCGTTCTGATTTTTTATCTTGAATTCAAGTTTTGCTGTTGTTCCTATAAGTTCTACAGCCTTCTGTGAATCCTTTATTCCGGCAAGTTCCACTATTAATCTGTCATTTCCACTTATTTGAATTACAGGTTCTGTTACTCCAAGACCATCTACCCTTCTTTCAATTATGTCCCTTACTTTGTCCATTGTATCTGACTCTATTTTTCCTTGTGCCTGAAGCACTACTGATGTTCCACCTCTTAAGTCCAGCCCTAACTTTATTTTATTAAAATAAAGTATTACAGCTAGGAACTACGAGTATGACTAAAAAGCCATAAGTACTGTGTCTTTTTGTTCTTCATTCTCTTCCTTTCCCAAATTTATATTTGTTTTTATATAATAATTTATTAAATTATTTCAATGTATCAAGATATTTCTGAAGTATTATTGAGCTGCAACCATATCCACTACTTTTCTTCTTTCCTTACCATTCTTTTTCTGAATAGTTTTTAAGATAATGCTCAGCTTCTGTTGTTGTATATCTTTCATCTACAGTAATTACTTCAATTCTTTCTATTTTTCCTTCATTTCAGAAATGAATTTTTCCACCTTTTCAGCTTGGATATTTTTAGTTCCATCCAGACTTTTTGGCAATCCTACTACAATTTTTCCTTGTCCCCTCATCAGAAAGTATTTCCTTTATTCTTTCCATAGGGTCTGTAACATTCCTGTCAATTACTTCAAGGGCAGTCGCAAGAATTCCCAGGGGATCGCATTTTGCAACCCCTATTCTAACATCTCCGACATCAAGCCCTATAAATTTTTTCATTATAAATATCCTCTCATTTTCTTCCAATGATATAAAGTAATTTAAGCTAACTGTGAAGTTATATATTCAAAGGCTTTTTCAACTGCCTGCTCTACAGCATTTCCGTCTTTTTCCACCTGCCTGAGCAAAAATCAGGTCTTCCTCCACCGTTTCCTCCTGTAACTTGTGCGGCAACCTTTACAATATCTCCTGCTTTTACTTTAGAAACAAGGTCTTTAGTTACTCCAGCTACAAATATGGCTTTTTCATTGTTTTGAACCAAGTACAATTATTCCACTTTGAAGTTTTTCTTTTTCCTCTGTCTACTATTTCCTTAAGTTCATCAATACTCTTATCTTTAAATGAAACCTTTAACACTTTTATACCATTTACAGTATCAATGTTTTCAAACAGTTCATTTATTTCATATTTTACAAGTTTTGTCTGCAGCTGCTCATATGACTTAATAATAGCCTTTGCATCTGAAATATATTTTTCTACAATATCCACTACATTTTTTATCAGTTTTAAGCATACCTGCTATTCTGTCCAGTTTTCCTTCCAGCTTATTTACATAATCTAGCTTTTTATGTCCTGTAGTTGCAGTTATTCTACGTGTTCCTGAAGCTATTCCACTTTCTGATTCAATATTGAAAAGTCCAATTTCTCCAGTTGATTTTACATGGGCTCCTCCACATAGTTCTATTGAAAACTCAGGAATTTCAACTACTCTTACAACATCTCCATACTTATCTGAAAACAGTGCCATTGCTCCTCTGTTTTTTGCATCCTGAATATTTTCATAACCTATTTTTACTGGAATATTTGCAAGAATTATATTATTTGCTTCTTTTTCAATTTCTTCCAGTACTTCCTTTTGAAATAGGGTTCATAATGTGAAAAAGTCAAATCTTAATCTTTCATTGTCTACAAGAGATCCTGACTGTTCTACGTGTGTTCCAAGTTTTTCCCTTAAAACTTTATGTAATATATGTGTTGCTGTGTGATTTCTCTGGATATCTTTTCTTCTTAAAACATCTATTTCCAGTTTCACTTCTCTTCCAACTTCAGGTACAATGCCTTTTTCCACTTCAATCTGGTGAACAAATACATCTTTTTTCTTTGCAACTCAACTACTTTTCCAGTAAATTCTCCAGATATTACTGTTCCTGTATCAGAAACTTGTCCTCCAGACTCAGCATAAAATGGAGTTCTGTCAAATATCATTTCATATCCGCTAATTCCGTCACTTTTTGAAACATATAGGACTTTTCCTGTATCTTCAAATTTTTCATAACCTACAAACTCTGTCTTACCATGTTTTTCAAAGAATTCATCAATAAATTCATCCTTTATCATATCGGAAATTGTAGTTCTGCTGTCTTTTGATCTCTGAACCTGTCCGGCAAGCTTTTTTTCTCAAATTCTTCTTCTGATACTTCCATCCCCTGCGTTTCAACAATCAGTTTTGTCAATTCAAATGGGAATCCAAACGTATCATACAATTTAAATGAAAACATCTGATGAAAGTTCCTTTTTATTCTCATCTTTAAGTTTAACAATTTCGCTTTCAAGCAGTTCTGTTCCATTTTTCAATGTATTTGAGAATCTTTCTTCTTCTATTTTTTTACTACTTTTTCTATGTATTCTGCCTTTTCAACAAGTTCAGGATAACCTTCCTTCATTGTTTCCACAACATATGAAACCAGCTTGTGAAGGAATATATCTTCCTTTTCAAAAACCTTTCCTTTTAGCCGCACTTCCTGCACCAAAGGCTCTTCTTATTATTTTTTTCTCAGTATATATCCTCTTCCTTCATTTGAAGGCAGAACTCCGTCACTTATAAGGAATACTGATGCTCTTATATGATCTGCTATTATTTTTACTGTTTCATCAAAAATCTTCTTTTTTTATTTCAAGTATTTTTCAATTCCTGTATTATCGGCATAAACAAATCTGTCTCAAAATTTGTTTTCTTATTTTTGAATAACTGAAGCTATTCTTTCAATTCCTGCACCTGTATCTATATCAGGAAGTGGTACAAGCGTACCGTCTTCAAGCCTATTCCATTCTGTAAACACAAGGTTCCATATTTCAAGGAATCTGTCCCCTTCATCTCCAGGCTTTGAGTTTATTTCTTCATTATTTTTACCCATATTCTGAGTATCATAATATATTTCACTACATGGACCGCATGATCCGACAGGCCCTGCCGCCCACCAGTTATCATCTTCACCAAGTCTCACAAGTCTTTCCTTAGGTACTCCTATTTCTTCATTCCATATTCTGTACGCTTCATCATCTGTTTCAAAAACAGAAACCCATAATCTTTCCTTATCCAGTTTAAGTACTTCTGTTATATATTCCCACGACCATTCTATCGCTTCTTTTTTAAAGTAATCTCCAAACGAGAAATTTCCCAGCATTTCAAAAAAATGTATGGTGTCTAGGTGTTCTCCTACATTCTCAAGATCATTTGTTCTTATACACTTCTGATAAGTTGTAATCCTCTTAAAAGGTGCTTCCTTTTCACCTAGAAAAAACGGTTTAAAAGGAACCATTCCTGCAACTGTAAGCAATAAACTTTTATCATCAGGTATAAGTGATGCACTTTCAAAATGTTTATGTTCTTTAGATTTAAAGAAATCTACAAAACTTTTTCTTAATTCATTTCCTGTCATTTCATTTCCTCTCTTTTAATTATAATTTTCTATAATTTATTTTATTATTTTAAAAATCATCATTTTTCAACTAATATTATTTCTTATTATTAATCAATTTCTAATCCAGTTTAAAAATTATCCCCTAAATAAACTTTTTCTTGCAGTTTCATTATTTGCAATTTCCTGGCCTGTACCTGCAATCAGTATAGTACCTTCAGCCATAATGTAGGCTCTTTCAGTTATTCTCAGAGTTTCCCTTTACGTTATGGTCTGTTATGAGTATTCCAAGGCCTCTTTCCTTTAACTGCATGATTATATTCTGAATATCCTCAACTGCAATAGGATCAACCCCTGCAAAAGGCTCATCCAGAAGGATAAAATCAGGATTAGTGGAAATCGTTCTGGCAATTTCCACCCTTCTTCTTTCCCTCCTGAAAGGGCATATCCTAAACTTTTTGCCACATGGGAAAGTTTTAAATTCTTCTATAAGATTATTCATTGTTTCTATTCTTTCCTTTTTAGGAATTCACGCATTTCCAAAACTGAAACTATATTTTCCTCAACAGTAAGATTTCTGAACACTGAAGCTTCCTGAGGAAGATATCCCAGTCCAAGCCTAGCCCTCTTATACATTGGAAAATTCGTAATATCTTCTCCATTGTATAGTACTCTTCCGTTGTTTTGGCTTTTACAATTCCAGTTATCATGTAAAATGTCGTTGTTTTTCCTGCACCATTTGGTCCAAGAAGTCCTACAACCTCACCTTTTTCCATGCTTAAGCTGACACTTTTAACAACTTCCCTGTTTTTATATATTTTCTTCAAACTGTCAGCCTCTATATTAATTTTTCTACTCATTGTAATATAACAGCTCCTAATTATTTATTTTTAATTCCCACAGCTAATTAATACTGTTTTTCTGTATTCTGTACCCTTATAATTCAGGATAGCAGTCAATCCTTTTGCTCCCGTTGCATTTTGTACCCTGTTTCCACCTGACATCCATACTATTGGCACATCAATTGTTCCTTTTCCTATATCCACCCTTACGGAAGAAGGAAGATTTTTACCTGTTTCAGGTACATAAATATTTCTGGCAGCTCTTTCCAGCATTTCCCTGGTTGTTTCCACCGGAATAGTCACATTGAAACTTTTCTCCCTGGAATCATTTCCTGCTTTAGCCACAGCCTTCAATACAACTGACTTATTACCTCCACCTAAAAACTGTTTATTTATTTTCCCGGTTACTGCCAGGAATGATGGATTTGAAGTTGTCCATCTTACTGTAACAGGAACTCCGTTTGACGCAGTCATTGTCTTAGGAAGATGTATTTTGCCATTGTTATTTACTTCATTTTGTGAAACAGAAAGCTTATTTATAACTTCTTCTACAGCCGCTACATTTTTAGGATCTGATTTTCCTTGGGAAGAAGCGGCATTTCCATCTTGTACATGATACTGCATTTTTATATTTCCGCTATTTTCAAGCACTCTTTTTATCAATATCATACATTGCATTATTAGAAGAAATCTTTGTTTTTCCCTGATAAGTAATAACTTTACCATTTAAGTTTATCTTTTTTTCCTTCATGTAAACTGTTGCTTTATCTGCACTTGTATTCAAATTTGCAAATGTGGCAGCTTACTTACAATTTTTACATTTTTTTCTCAGCATGCCCTTCTTCTTTATTTTAAATCCAGATACAGAAAATTCGAAGTCATTTTGTGTATCATTTCTGAAGTCAAGTTTAACTCCGTCCCTTGCAAGAACCAGATTTTTTTCCGGTGTCAATTTCATTATATTGGGAAGTCAGGTTTACTTCCTTGTATCTCATATGCACATTTTCCTTAATTTCACTTCTTGTAACACTCATATCCTTTATTATTGTGAGAAATGAAATATATTTTTGCAGTATTTCCTCTAAAGTGAACAGCTTCAGATTCAACAAGCTTTGTAGGATTCGTTGCAAAATTCTTTACATTTCCTCTTATTTTACCATTTACATTTCCATCAAATCTGAATTCCTTCTTTTCAAAACTTCCTTCTCCGGTATCAGATGTTATTTTTATCCCCTGTACACTTGTCATAACCATTTTTATTTGAAAATATATTTTTAGCTATGGTATTCATATGACCATTATCTCCTGCAACTGTGAAGTTCTGCTTTTGTTACTGCAAACTTACTGTTAAAAGTTGCATCTCCTGTTTTAAACAGATACACGAGGCTTGTACCTTCCATATGATAATCTTCATAATTCATTGTATAAAATTCATTTGTAGTCAATGTTTCGTTTGCCAAATCATAAACACCGCTTCTAAATGTACCTGTAGTTGATCTTGGAAGATAATTGAACCTACCATTTCCATCAGCATTTTACAATTTTTAACTTCATCATAAAATACATGATTTGCAGAAACTTTAAGATCTTTTCCTGAATAATTTACATTTCCTGTTGCATCAACCTGTTTCTGCTTTACAAAGTACTTTTGCACTATTTCCTGTAATTGTTGCGTTCTTACCTACATAATGTACATTCCCATCAGCATGTATTTCTTCAGATTGCATATAATATGTTGCCTTATCTGCACTTATGTTACTTTCAGCGTCATTATACTTTACATTTCCTTCGGCATTTATTACTTCAGGCTGCATATAATACGTAGCCTTATTTGCTGTAATAGTTACCTTTTCATCTTTGTAGCTTACATTTCCTTCACCTGTGGCAACTTTATTCACATCATTATAGGTTACCTTATCTGATTTAAGTTCCCTTTTCTTTTTCAGTTTCCTTATAAATTACATTTCCTGTTGCAGTCAGTTCCTGAAACGCCGTTGTTGTTTCAAGCTTATCAGATTCCATTTCAGTCTTATCAACATTATTCAGCACTTTTTGTCCTTGTTTCAGAGATTATCTTATCCCCTTCTTTTTTGTAATCCACCTTTTCAGTATACAAATTCCATTTGTTATCCTTTGTACTTCCTACAACTTTTCCAGTTAATGTTATATCTGAAGTTTCAGTGTTTATTTCTCCTTCTTTTCCAGATATTAGCATTTCCTTCTTAAGCAGATCAACAATAACATTTTTAAATTTTATTATTTTATCGCCATCGGAACCTATCTGTTCATCTGCGTAAATAATCGCATCATCCTTCAGTTTGTACACTACTTTTTGCCTTCATCTCTTTTTCATCTGATCTGCAGGCGAATCTATTTTCTTAAAAAAATACAGCATAAAGAAAATATATCAGGACAGCCAGCAGACCTCCATAGGCTATTTTTCCACATTATTTTTTTCTCCTCTAATTTAGCTTTTTATTTCAGATAAAAATTTTAATGCTTCCATAGGAGTAATATTATTTATGTCTTTATTTTCAATATCAAATATTACTTCATCTATTTTCTCATCTCTTTCATTTTGAACCACATCTATCGTCTTTATACTCCCTGTCAATTTCGCAATCTGACCAAAAAGAGAAAGCTGTTTTACATTTATAGTCTTTTCAATCAGTTCCTTACGCTGTTCCAATCTGTGCAGTATTTCCCTACTTTCCTTCAATATTTCCTTAGGCAGTCCCGCCAGTTTCGCCACTTCTATACCATAAGACCTGTCAGCTCCGCCTTTTATAATATTTCTCAGGAACATTACTTTTCCATTTTTTTCCTTTACTTCAATCCGGTAATTCACAATATTTTCAAACTTATTTTTCCAGATCAGTCAGTTCATGATAATGGGTTGCAAATATTGTCTTTGCCCTTATTTTTTTCATGCAGATATTCAGAAATGGCAGTTGCTATTGAAACTCCGTCAAATGTAGAAGTTCCTCTTCCTACCTCATCCAGTATAATCAAGCTTTTTTCAGTGGCATTGTTTATAATGTTGGAAACTTCACTCATTTCCACCATAAATGTACTCTGCCCTGAAAGTATGTCATCTGATGCTCCTATTCTTGTGAGATATTTATCCACAACCGAAAGTTTCGCTTCCTTTGCAGGAACATATGAGCCAATCTGAGCCATTATTGAAATAAGCGCAACCTGTTTCATATAAGTGGATTTCCCCGACATATTCGGTCCCGTCAGAACTACTAAATTTTTCTTTTTTCTGAAAAGTACAGTGTCATTTGATACAAAATCTCCTCTTCCAATGAGTTTTTCCACCACCGGATGTCTTCCTTCAATTATTTTCATATCAAATCCATTACTTATTTCAGGTCTTACATATCCATTTTCTATTGCTGCTGTAGCAAAGGAAATCATCACATCAAGATAGGCAAGCTTTTCAGCAAGCCTTATCAGAAGGGACTTATGTTCCTTTATTTTTCTGCTTATTTCCTTGAACAAATAGTATTCCATGTCCTCTATTTTAGCTTTAGAATTTATAATTGTATCTTCATATTTCTTCAGCTCAGGAGTTACAAACCTCTCAGCATTTGAAAGAGTCTGCTTTCTTATATACGTTTCAGGCACCATATCCAGATTGGATTTAGTAATTTCAATAAAATAGCCAAATACTTTGTTGTACTTTTATCTTCATATTTTTAATTCCGGTAGCTTCCCTTTCCCTTCCTTCTATTTCCAGAAGAAAAATCCTTACCTGAATTCATAATATGATAGATTTCATCCAATTCACTGCTGTAACCTCTTTTTATCATTCCACCTTCCCTTACTGAAAAAAAGGTGCGTCCTCAACTATTCCTGTATCAATAAGCTTTATATATATCAATCAAAACCTGAATTTCTATATCCTTGAAAAATTCAGTATTTCTAAGTATGTCCATTATTTCAATTGCTGATTTTCACAGTATTTTTAAAGTGCTGTCAAGTCTTTCCCATTTTCATTTCCAAAACTATTTTCCTGAAAGCCTTTCCAGATCATAAACATTTTCAAGTTTTTTTCCTTTATGTCTTCACGTATAAGTATATTGTCAATAAAATACTGTACATCCTGCTGTCTTTTTAAAATTTTCCCTACTTCGAGCAGAGGATTGTTTATATATTTTTTGAGAAGTCTTGTCCCCATTGAAGACTTACATCTGTCAAGAACCCATAAAAGAGATCCAAATACAGTTTTTTCACGCTGGTTTTAGTCAGCTCCAGATTTCTTGCTGTAATGGAATTAATCTCAGCATAGTTTGACACATTCAGATATTCTATCTTTTCCACTGTAAGTTCATTTTCAATCTGCATTGTCAATATGTAGTCAAGTGCCATTGCTCCTGCTTCGATTACTGCCTTTCTATTTTTTATTCCGTAGCTTTCAAGCGAAACTACTCCAAAATAGTCTGTCAGAAATTTTTCCGAATCTCTAACTTTATTTACACATGTAACTGTTGCATTATTTTTCTTGCATAATCCTCCAGTATTCCTTTTGCTGTTTTCATAAAAGGAAGATGTCACAAGTATTTCCTTAGGTTCTATTTTATTAAGTTCGTTTATCATTCCCTGAACATTCTTTGTCATTTTCTATTTCTGTTACTTTAAATTCCCCTGTTGTAATATCTATGTATGCTATTCCTGTTTTTCTTCTGCAATTCTTATACTCATCAGATAATTATTGCTTTTTGCATCAAGTGTATCCACATCAATAACTGTTCCAGGAGTTATTATCTTTGTAACTTCCTTTTTAACAATTCCCTTTTGCAGTCTTAGGATCTTCCACCTGCTCACATATTGCTATTTTTATATCCCTTTGAAACTAATTTTGATATATACGAATTTGCAGAGTGATATGGAACTCCTGCAAGAGGCACATCCACATCCTTTTTCCTTATTTCTGGAAGTAAGCGTCAATCCAAGTTCTTTTTGAAGCTTTTTACTGCATCATCAAAAACATTTCATAGAAATCCCTAGCCTGAAAAAAACAATATGGAGTCCTCATGCTCTGATTTTATTTCCTTATATTGCTTCATTAACGGTGTTTCCGCCATTTATTTATACCTCTGTTTCTAATTAGTCTTTTTACAGATAAGTATATCACAATTTCTATGTTTTTTTCAATTTGTGAAAGATTTTTTTCTTACTTTTATTTATGTGTTTTTGGATATTTATTATCTTTTATTTCATATATTCCGTATAGTAAGAAAGTCTGTCTCAAAAATTAGTAAGTAATAAAAAAACTATATTTCAAATTATTTGAAATTTTACAATGCAAAACAGAATATGAATTTAGGAAAAATCAACAGCCTTTTAGGCGAATTTTGATTTTTCCTTAATGAATAAATGTTTTGTATGAGTAAAATTTTAGCAAATGAAGAAATATAGTTTTTCATATTAACATTAATTTTAATTTTTTAAGGCAGGTTATTCAGCACTCACATAAGAATCTTTTTACTTTACATGATTTCACATCGCCTGAATTTATAACTGCCCTGAACTCCCATTTCTTATTTTTTTCAAGGGAATCTATTGTATCGACAGCATCTCCGATTTTATCTCCCTTTTTATCAAAACATGGTATTTCCAGTTTTACATTTTTTTTGCCACTTCCGTTATGTGAAAAGAACTCCCGGTTACAACTGTTGTATTTCCGTCATTTTCAACCTTCGCCTTGGCAAATTTATATTTTACACCTTTGGCATTGATTTCCCTTCATTTCCACCAATTATTCCACCTATAATGTTTCCAGTTGTTTTAATTGCCGCTCCTGCTACAGTTCCTGCCGCCTTTATTGTCCCACCTGCAATACTTCCCGCCGCACCGATTACTCCACACGAAGAAAGAATTAGAACAGAACTTACTATCATTATTATTTTTCATATTTTCTCATCCTTTTCATTTTTTTCAAAATATTCTACCATAACTATTGCATATTTTCATTTTTACCAATAGATAAAACTTAAATATATGTTATTATTTAATTATTGCTATCCTAGAACTTAATAATTTTTAATGCTCTGTTTTTTTATTTTTATTCAATAGTTCCTTTTCTTTTGTTAAATACCTTTTATCCTCCATGCTTTCAGGATATATTCCCTTTCTATTCAACTCTTCTATAAGAGCTTTTATTGCAGATTCAGGATTTTTGAAATATCTGCTTCCTCTTATTCTTATAAATTCCCATCCACAACGTTCTAAAAACATTCTGACGTTCCATATCTTCCCTTATCTGTTCTTCAGTACTATGCCATTTTTCGCCATCACATTCTATCGCCACTTTTTTATCCTGAAAAAGTGCAACCATATCTATTTTGTACAACCCTGCTTCCCATTGCTGTTCTATATGGTATCCCTCCGATATTAAGTATTTTGCTATTTTTTTCTTCAAAAACCGATTCTGAATTTTTCCATTTCTTCAGTTAAAAGCATTTCCTTTAGGACTGCTGACATATTCCAGAAAATTCTTTTCTAATATCTCCTGTTTTTAAATCATTATCAATATCCAGGGAATTAACTACCCACATCTGATTTTTTTAGCCCTGCTTGCCGCAACATTGTATCTTTTCTTTCTTGCTGATTCAGTTCCATCAGTCATCACTCTTAAAGGCACTTCTCCAGAATTACTGTCAACCATTGTAAGGAATATGACATCTCTTTTCATCTCCTTGAAAAATGACTTGAATTTCCACATAGAATATCGTGTTTTTTTCTATATCTGTCACATCTATTTTTTTCCACTATCATTTTCTGAATGAGATCAGACTGTTCATCCCCAAAAGAGAAATTACTCCAAAAGAACTGTCAGCATATTCTTTCATTTCTATACATGCTTTTAATTAAAAGATACAACTGTTTTAGCTTCGAGTTCATTTATTTTTCCTTTTCTCATCCCTCATCCCTGGAACTTTATAATTTATGACTGCCGGTTTCAAATCGATGACCCTGATTCTCTCAAAGGTTTTATTTTCAAGTCATAGGAAGTTTTATTGCTATATCCTATTATTTCAGGAACACATCTGAAAATGTTCCTTTAACATCAGTGGACGTGTATGTTGTTGCAGCCACTGAGTAAAGTGAAGAATTTAATCCATATAAATCATCATTGATGATTTTTCCTTTTTATATATTTTTCTCTTAATGAATTTACTTTTTCAACGCTTACTCCTATATCCAATGGACTTACCTGCTTATCATCTCCCACGATAATAACCTTTTTGCCATATATAGAAGCACTAATGAACTTATATCCGACTGGCTGGCTTCGTCTATAATTATAACATCAAATTTATTTTTCTGCAGGATTCAAAGTATCAATTACTTTTATTCATTGGCATAATCCAGGCCGGAACGGCTTTCTGACAGATATTCATTTTTTTCTTTTGCCTGCTTTCTATATAATGAGGCATTTTTCCCTGTTCCTTTTCCTATTTTCTGTATTGTCTGTTCCCAACCTCTTAATGCCTGACTTACCATTAAATTTTCTCAATAAAATGCAGCACATGATACCATGATTTCTTTTCAACCAGTTCCAGCGTCGCCTTTTTATATTTTCCCTTTTTCAAGAGCTTTCTTTTCTAAATCTTCATATGGCTCTTTTCCAGCTTTTCCAATTCCTGTGAAAGCTGTTTCCATTTCCATACCTCACATATATCTTCAATTTCTTCAATTTTACCATTCTTTAATTCTTCATACCATTTTGAAAGCAGTTTTATTTATTCTTTCCAGTATATCTTCCCTTTTCTTGTAATATTCCTGCTTAGCTGTTAATATTTCCAGCTGTTTCAAATTTTTTTGAATATTCTTTTACTTCTTCATTGACTACTGCATTTTTATTTTTTTCATCAAGTATAGAGTCTTTTTGTTATATTTTTTTATTTTTTTCAGTATACAGCGAATATTTTTTTCTTCCTTTTCCGATAATTTTAAGGCCCTACTTCCAATTTCCATTACTTTTTCAATGTTTTTTTGCAGAATTTAATATATCCTTTATTTCCTCCATTGAAATATTTGTTTCCTTAAAAAGACAATTTCTATTTATTCCAAGATTTTCAATATTTTTTTAAGAGTTTAGCCTTTTCCTTATAATTCCAGTTAAGAAAAATATTCTATTTCCTTTACAGACTCAAAAGCATAATCAATAAAAGCTTCCACCTAAAGAATCTGCTGAAATTCCTCCATTATTTTCTATAAGCTCCTTCAGCTTTCTTTTAAGTTCCTTTTTCCTGAATAAGTAAATTAAAAATATTCTAAAAGCAGATTACATTCTGCAACATCTTTTACTGTTTCTTCATTTAAAGTTATTCTGCTTCCAATTCTATTTTTTTGCTTTTTACATTTCAAACCAAAACATAAGACCAGGATTATTAAAAGCATTTTTAAGTTCCTGAATCATTTTACAGCATCAGGAAGAGCTATTCCTGAAAAAAATCAATTCTTTTCTTAAATAACTTTGGTCTCAGATTATTTAAATATTCATGCAATTCTTTTTATATCCTCAATAAAATTTTTGCCAGTTTATTTTATTTCCGTTATCTGTTCCTCCTGATATAGCCACATCTACTTTCCATTTTTCCATATCTTCTGTCAGTTCTTTTGGAATAGTCTGTCTTACATCATAATTTTTCCTTAAACTTTTTAAATCTATTATTTCTTTTTCCATTTACATATAAAATATTACTGTCAATATTAAAACTGTTATCATTTAAGAGTTTTTCCAGTTCTTTCCATGTATGTTTCTTGTCATTGACCAGCTCTTCAAATTCACTAATATCCAGGTAATCAGAAATGTTATTTAAACCTAAAACTATTTCCTTTTCTTCACTTTTCAGATACCTGTTGTCTATATTTTTGTTTTAAGGAAAGAAAAATTCATCATTTGTAATGGGACAAGGTACCAGTTCCGAGATTTTCCAGGTATTTTTCCAGCAATTTCAGGATTTTCCCTCAAATATTTTGCTATATCTTTTATAAAAAAAGTTTCTCCATTAAAAATCTATGGATTTGCTTTCCCTATATCTTATCCCGCACATTTGATCTGTTATATTTTCTAAATCACTGCATTCTTTTTATTCTTATTTTTTTCCAGTTCCCTACTTCTTTTTAGTTTTTTTCTGAAGTAAAGTTACCTAATTTTTTTCTGAAATAGTTTCAACTGATTTTTCTCATATCACTATTATCATCATCTAAAATTGAAATACATAGTCCTTGTATACTTTTTCGGAATTTTTTTCCTTTAATACCCTTAATGCTTTTTAGTCTGACTTGTTACAAGAACATTTTTCCCCTGTGCCAGAAAATGACCTAACAGGGTTGGCAATAGTATGGGTCTTTCCAGTTCCTGGCGGTCCCTGAACTACAACTGCATTATTTTTCTATTTGTTTTGCTATATTAATCTGCTCAGTGTTTGCATCCTTTACAAATAAAATTTCCTCTTCCCTGAAATCTTTTTCTGTATTTTCATTTTTCTTCTTCACTAGCTATCCCAACTAATTCATAAAGATGAGCAGGAACTTCTCCGGAATTTTTCTATTTTTCTCTGTTATATTCTCTATTGCCTTTACTATTCCCGTTTCTTTTTTTCTTATAAAAATCAGAGGATTATCTTCAATAAATATATCCCCATATTCCTTTAAATCTTCTATATCGCCATCTTCGATAAAAAAACCTCTGTTAGTTAAACTATGAATAAACTTTTTAAAAAGTCTACTGTTTCTTTTCCTATTTAATGGATGTAAATTTTTTTCTTTTTACTTCTTTTTCAAGTTCAAAAACATTTTTCCAGATGGATATCATCTATTTCATTTAAAAATTTGTATATAAATTTGGAGAAAAACTTTCATTCGTATGAGGATCTGACAAAATTAAAAATATTATCTTTGGCATTAAAAGTCTATTTTTATCTTTTTTTAACAAAACAGGATAATAAACTATTCTGCTCTTTTATTCTCACTATTCCATTTCCAATTACAAGTTCCAATGTTTCAGTTTCTTTGTTGAGTTCCAGATATTTGATGTAAAAGAGTATCAAAAATTTCTTACTTCTTCTATAGCCAGCTGTTTTTTTCTATCCATAGCTCTCTTTTCTCAAGCTCTTCCTGTATTTTTCCCTCTATTTCAGGTGTTATATCAACTATTTCTCCTGAACCATTTTTCAGTATTTTCAACAAATATCTTTTCATTAACTTCCAAAGTTGCTCTGTAATCTTTCCAATCTCCCTCAATCCATTCCAGCAGATATTCATCTATATATAACAGCTTTTAAAAAAATTTGGTTTTCTTATTTCTAAAAAGTTTACCTTCTTCCTTTTCAAAAATATTTTTCATCTAAATTCTTATATTCAAAAATAATATCCTTATGTTTAGGAAAATTTTCTAAAAATCAAACCATTTTTCTTCTGCAATATTTGTTTTTTTGTATTTTTTTAGATTTTTAGATATTTCTGAAATGTAATTGAATAATGCCAGTACTTTTATCTTTATCCTTCATCTTCTCCTCCTTTTTATAATATTTTTTTACTTTAAAAAAACATCATAAGTACAGGTATGACAACCACAAATAAAATTGTACTTGTAGTAACTACGTTTGTAGCATACTCTATATCCCCTTCTGTCTGATTTGTTAAAAATTGGCAATGCCGCAAATACAGGGGCAGCCGACTGTATAACAAATGTTTTAATTTCCAATGAATCCAGCTGCATAAACTGACCTGCAATTTTCAGTAATGCAACCATAACGATTGAAGAAAAATACAAATCTTCCCAGTAAAAGCTAAAATTGTATCCAAATCAAAAGTTTATACTATGAAGTCCTGCATCTGCAAGAACAATACCGATATAAAGCAGTGCAAGAGGAGTAACAATATTACCAAGATACTTTGTAGTTTCCACCAGAGGTTTAGGAATACTTATTCCCAGAACTAAAACTATAAATGCAACTACAAAAAGCTATAAGTGGTGGTGAAAGCAGTTTTTTAGGATTAAATCCTCCTTTACCTTTCCTTCTCTTCTGTAGAATCATTTTTCCAGAAGTATGTATCCTAATGTCCAGATTGATATTGTATTTGTTATGTAATACATTAAATAATATTTGGAAGCCTGTTCCCCAAAAAGTGCCATATTTAAAGGAAGTCCAATAAATATTGTGTTTGCATTTACTACTGCATTATAAAAATACCCTCGACGTCCTCTTCTTATCTTGAATATTTTTATTACAATGTAGCTGTAACATAGCCTATAATAACTGAAGCAAATGTAAAAATTAGACGATTTGATAATTCTTTCAATACGTTCATGTCTAAATATTTTAATACAGAATAAAAATATTGAACATGGTAATGCCACATTTGTTATAAGTTTCGATACATTTTCACTGAATGTATGGTGAAACCAGTGTCTCTTTCTTAAAAATATAACCTATTGCTATCATTACAATAATGGAAATATACTCCCCAGTGACGTTAAAAAAATCATTTTCCTAGTTCTCCTTCTCTCTTAAATACATTATATTATACTAAAAAAAGACTGGAAAAGTCCAGTCCAATATTTTTATTAAAAAATTCGACAACCTCAAAAAGCTTATTCAGCTTGAAATTCTAAGGTTATCGAACTTTTTACTCCTGTCCTTGAAAAAGAGTCACTATTTTTTTAATCCATGACATAAGTTTTCTTAATTCAGCTCCAACTTTTTCAACTTCATGTTTTGCAAATTCTTCTCTTTTAGCTTTCAAATATGGTTGTCCTGCTTTTTGAATCAGCTAAGAAGTCATCAGCAAATTTTCCTGATTGGATATCTGCTAAAACTCCCTGCATTGCTTTTTTAGTTTCAGGTGTAATTATTTTTGGTCCTGTAATATAATCTCCATATTCTGCTGTGTTTGAAATTGAATTTCTCATTGTTGCCAGTCCACCTTCATAAATTAGGTCTACAATTAGTTTCATTTCGTGAAGACATTCAAAATAAGCATTTACAGGATCATATCCAGCTTCCACAAGCACTTCAAATCCAGTTTTCATAAGTTCTACAACTCCACCACATAAAACTGCCTGTTCTCCAAATAAATCTGTTTCTGTTTCCTGTTTGTAAGTTGTTTCAAGTATTCCTGATCTTCCTCCACCAATACCTGATGCCCATGCAAGAGCTACTTCCTTAGTATCTCCGCTAGGATCTTTTTCCACTGCTATAAGACAAGGAACTCCACTTCCTTCCTGGAAAGTTCTTCTTACAAGATGTCCTGGTCCTTTTGGTGCAACCATGAATACATTTATATCTTCCCTAGGATTTATTTTTTTGAAATGAATGTTAAATCCATGTCCAAATCCTAAGTATGCTCCTTCTTTCAGGTTAGGTGCAACATCTGCCGCATATGTATCTGCCTGTAATTCATCAGGAATTAAAATCATAACTATATCTGCACCTTTTACTGCATCAGCTGTTTCTTTAACTGTGAATCCTGCTTCTTCAGCCTGTTTCCATGATTTTGAACTTTTTCTAAGCCCCACTGTTACATCCATTCCACTTTCCTTTAAGTTCAATGCATGAGCATGCCCCTGTGATCCATACCCCAGTATTGTTATTTTCTTTCCTGTCAATTTGTCCAAGTTACAATCTGCATCATAATAAACTGTTGTTCCTAAAAATATTTCCTGCCATTTTTTATCCTCCCAAATTTATATTTTAATAATTTCATACTTAAATGATTTTTATTCAAGTATGTTTTACGACTTTTACATCAACTTAAACATTATATATTTTATAATAAAAATTGTCAATAATCTAGACCATATATGTTTTTACTTTTTAGTATAGACAATATATATCATTACCTACTTGATATATATTTACTTTTATTCTCCCATTTCTTTAACAATACTTTCTAATCAGCATAAAAAAATAGCCGTGAGTAATGCCAAATTACTGGCTTTATTTCACAATTAGCCATGGTCTGTCATTTTCCCAGATAATTTTTTTACTGACATTTCAAACATTTCTGATAAAATTTTATCTGTTAAAATATCTTTTTGTGCCTTTTGCAAAAACTTTTCCATCTTTTAAAAGAGTCACATGAGTAATTGAAGGTATTATTTCTTCAATTTGATGTGTCACATAAATAAACGGTACTGCATTTTTCATTTTTAGAATTTTTTTCCAAAAACTGAAAGCAGATATTCTCTTGATTTTACATCTAATCCTGAACAGGGCTCATCCAAAAATCAGTAAATCCGGTTCATTCATAAATGCCCTTGCAAGTAATGTCCGTCTTTGTTCACCTTGTGACAATGTTGAAAAATATTTATCCTTGATGTATGTTGTTCCAAAATCTTCAATTATTTTTCTCAGCTTTTTCTATCTTCCTCCATTACTTCCTGATAAATTCAATCGAACTGAATTTCCCGGAAATTACAACATCTTCTAATTTCTGGGAATTCAATGTACTCAAAAATTATTTAAAGTAGAACTCACAAAAACCTACTCTGTCACGAATTTTTGTCCATCATAATTTCCAAATTTATGCCCAAAAACCCGTACTTCTCCTGAAGTTGGAAAAAGTATAAGCTGGAATCATTCCCAAAGAGTGGATTTGCAGGAGCCGTTCAGCCCTCAGTAAAAGCCCAATTTTTCTCCTTCATTTATGTGCCAGTCTATCCCCCTTTAAAATTTCTCTGCCTTCTCTTCTAAATGTAACATTTTCATAATGAAGTATTTCTTTCATAATATATTCCTTTTTCCATTATTCATTTATACGAAATTTAAATTTCTTCCCAGGATATTTCTTAGCTTCTTCTGTAAACTTTTGCTATTTTTCCTGTCTTTCTGATATTTTCTTATTCCCATTTGCTTCAATATCATTTTTGATTTATTATTCTTTTTACCCCACTATAATGATATCTCCAATCAGGAATAACTATTTTATCATTTAAATCCTTACTATATACAAGTTTTTCATATATATATCCTGAAAAATCCTTTCTTTTTCATTTTCATACTGAGAATAACCGCTACAGATTGCAACCTCCTCCAAATATTTCTTTTTCTTCTTATCATAAACTAATACTTTTTCTATTTTTATGAGTTCAAATAAAGTTTCTCTAAAATCAATATTCTGAAGTTGCTTTTTATCAATTTTACTTCCAACATTATCTATTTTTGCTATTTTATTACGAGACATTGCTGGCATTATTATTGTGTTCTTCCATTAAATCATTTTTATTTACATAAAATTTATAGTTTTTCATTTCAATTTCTGTCTTATTCTTTTTCATCGATTTTTACATTCCTCAAATCAACGATTTCTTCTATTGTTATTCCCACTTCTGTTAAAAATTCCATTCTGATACCATATTCTTACCTCTTCTTCCTTTTGCGGTAATCTGAAAAGATAAGATTACCAATAAAAAAATAATAAAAACTTTTTTTCATTAATTAGCATCCTTTCTGAGTAAAATCATTAAATTTATTTAACTATCTATATTCTTCCTGCTATTTCTGTTCCCATTTCAGCAGTTCCGACTTTTTTTCATTCCTTCAGTATAAATATCAGCTGTTCTATATCCTTCTTCCAATGTTTTTTTCCACTGCCTTTTCTATTGCATCAGCTTCAGCAGATAAATCAAATGAATATCTTAGCATCATTGCGGCAGAAAGTATTGTTGCAATAGGATTTTGCCACATTCTGTCCAGCTATATCAGGAGCAGAACCATGACTTGGCTCATAAAGCCCTTTCTTTCCGTCACCTAAACTTGCAGATGCCAGCATTCCAAGTGATCCCGTAAGCATTGAAGCCTCATCAGATAAAATATCTCCAAACATATTTTCAGTTAAAATCACATCAAACTGACCAGGATTTGAAATTAGCTGCATTGCCGCATTATCCACATACATGTGTGAAACTTCCACTTCAGGATAATCCTTTGCTATTTCCTCAACAATTTTTCTCCAAAGTTTTGAAGTGTCAAGAACATTGTGCTTATCAACACTTGTCAGCTTTTTATTTCTAAGTTTTGCTATTTCAAATGCTTTTTTAGCAATTCTTTCAATTTCAGGTCTTGTGTATGAAAGTGTATCATATGCCTTTTCTTCTGAATATTCCCTATGACCGAAGTAAAGTCCTCCTGTAAGTTCCCTTACTATCATTATGTCAAGCCCTTCACCGATTATTTCCTCTTTTAAAGGACTTGCACTTTTCAATGGTTTAAATAATGTTGCAGGTCTTAAGTTAGTATATACCCCAAGTTCCTTTCTTATTGCAAGAAGTCCTCTTTCCGGTCTCTTCTGTGGATCAATATTGTCCCATTTAGGCCCTCCAATTGCTCCAAGTAAAATTGCATCACTTTCCCTGCACACTTGAACTGTTTCATCAGATAAAGGGATACCATACTTATCAATAGACTCCCCACCTAAATACCCCTGAACATACTCAAACTTATGACCAAATTTCTCTCCAACCTTATCCAGAACTTTTACTGCTTCATCAACTATTTCCGGACCAATTCCATCCCTTTTAATAATGCAATGTTATAATTCATTTTATATACCCCTTTTCGATTTTTATATTTATAAAAATATCTACATTAGTTACTTCTCACAGTTTTGTTTCTATATTTTTCAAGCTTTGGCATGAATTTATCTTTTATGCTGTCATATTCCCCTTTGTATTCTAATTTTCCCATTTTCATCATAAAATTCAAATTCTCCAATACTGATTCCATCTTTTGTATTACCTTTTAACATTGTTTTTCCCATTTTTCATAATAGTAAATGATTTCGCCATTATGCTTATTATTTATAAAATTACTCTTCATGTAAATTCTTCCATTAGGATAATATATAATATATTTTCCTTCAAGCTGATTATTTATATAATTTCCTTCGTTCTGAACTCTTCCGGAAACATAATATTCCTTTTCTTTTCCATTTTTATTCCCTGAACATAGTTACTCGTTCTATTTATTTTTTTCCACTTTTAAAAAAATTCAGTTGTCATTCCATCATAAAGACCATTTCTATAAGTGACTTTTTCTTTCAAGTTTACCATCTTCTGTATAAAATTCCCACACTCTATCCTTTTTATCATCTTTATAATTTCCTTTTGCCATAGTATTCCCATTTTTATAATAAAAATACAGCGGCACCGTCCCTTTTTCCATTTTTATACTCCACTTCAGAAAACTTCTTCCTGTTTCTATATACGTACCTGTAAATTTAAATGATTTTTCCCTTGTTTTGATGCTGAAATTGAAGCTTCCTTTGCCGCTTCATTGAATGAAACATTATCAAGTTCCTGCTCAAAAGATAAATCTGCAAAAAGCGTCTGCATACTTAACAGCATTACTAAAAAGTATTTTTAACATTTTTACCTCCTATTAAATATTTTTAATTTAATAAATTTCTTCTATCCACTTTTTCCTTCAATCTATCAAAAATATCCACTTTCAATCAGATTATTTCTATTCTGTAGCCACCATGCTTTTCCATTAATTTTTAATGAAATTTATTATTTCTTTTTATTTTTCCATCAGTTTCCACTTTTATTATCAGGCTATAACTTAGAAGTCCTTTTTTTCAGTACAATGCTCTTAATATCCTCCACTTTCATGATGAAAGATAATTCCTTAATTCCACCCAATACTTTCATTTTTAAAGAATAATATTTCATCTTCCTAAAAAAAGAATGTAATAAGGCTGTGCTGATTTAAATAGCAATCCAGAAAGTCCCAATAACCAAAAATGAATTTAAATTTCTCTCCTGCCTAGTGGCATAAATATAGTTTCCATTATGAACTATATTGTTTTTCCTCAAAAATACTCTTCAACTCTTAGCTGTTCTTTTTGATTTTTTTCCATGTCTAATTCTCCTTCTTAAAAATTTAATCCATATAATATTCATCTATTTCACCATTAAAATTACAGCATGCATAGAACATCTTATCAACAAAAAAATAATTTTTCATTTTTACTCCTTTTTGACTATTTATGATTCTCCTCATACTTCCTAATCTCATCTTCATGTTCCAATGTCAGTCCGATTGAATCCAGTCCTTTCAGCAATCTCTGTTTCCAGCTTTCTTCCAGTTCAAAGAAATAATCCTTTCCATTTGCAGTCAATTTATTATTTTCAAGATCAACTGTCACTTTTGCATCTCCAGGAAGTTTAGCCAGTTCAAGTCTGTCTGCTTCAGGTAAAGTTATTGGCAAATGCCCGTTATTCAGCCAGTTCATATAGAATATCCCTGAATATCCTCCAGCAACAATTACATGAAATCCATAATCCTGCAATGCCCAAGCCGCATGTTCCCTACTAGAACCGCATCCAAAATTATCTCCTGTAATTAAAATTGTCCCTGTCTTATATTCAGGCTTATTTAAATTAAAAATCCATATTGTCAGTTCTATCTTCATTATATCTCCACTCATCAAATACATATTGCCCAAAACCAGTTTTTCAATACTTTTTAAATACTGTTTTGGAATTAACTGGTCTGTATCGATATTATCATTCATTATAGGAACGATTGTTCCTTCATATTTTGTAAATGGTTTCATGTTTTTCTCCTTCATTTTTATTCATTTTACTTTACCTCTTTTTTTATCTGAAGTTATTTTCACTTCTTCCAATTCCCTTTACATCCACAAATTTCCCATAAATTGCGGCAGCCGCTGCCATTGCTGGACTTACTAAGTGAGTTCTTGCTCCTTTTCCTTGACGTCCTTCAAAGTTTCTGTTTGGAAGTTGACGCACAATGTTCTCCAGCCGGTATCAAGTCTGGGGTTCATTCCAAGACAAGTTGAGCATCCAGCTTCTCTCCATTCAAAGCCTGCATCTTTTGAATATTTGTGCTATTCCATTTTTCTTCAGCCTGTTTTTTAACAATTTGTGATCCTGGAACTACAACTGCTGTAATATTTGGAGCAACTTTCTTCCCTTTTTACAATTTTTGCTGCAATTTCAAAGTCACTTAGTCTTCCATTTGTACAAGATCCAATAAATACATGTTTTTAATGGTATATCAAATGGTGATCCTCCTGGTTTTAAGTCCCATATATTCGTATGCTCTTTCATCATTGTGATCTTTAATTTCAGGGAAAGTTTCTGTAACGCTGATTCCCATTTCAGGGATTTGTTCCCCCATGTAACTTGTGGTTCAAGGTTTGAAACATCCACTTTATATGTTTATCAAATGCATCTACAGAATCTGTGTATAATTCCTTTCCATTCAGCCACTTTTTCTCAAATTCTTCACCTTTTAGGTGCAAATCTTCTTCCTCTTACATATTCAAAAGTAGTTTCATCAGGTGCGATAATTCCTGATTTCCCTCCACCTTCAATTGCCATGTTACAAATTGTCATTCTTTCCTTCCATCGACAGGCCTCTTATCGTGTCTCCAAAAACTCAAAGGCATATCCGTTTCCTAGCCCAATTCCATAAGTTTTAATTATATGTAAAATTATATCCTTCGCATAAACTCCCTTTTTGAAGTTTTACCCTGTTATTTCAATTCCCATTGTCTTTTGGGTTTTTTTCTGCCAGATTGTCTGTGTTGCCAGTACATGTTCAACTTCACTTGTTCCTATTCCAAATGCAATTGCTCCAAATGCCCCATGAGTTGCAGTATGACTATCTCCACAAACTACTGTTTTTCCTGGCTGTGTAAGTCCCTGTTCAGGCCCTACCATATGAACTATTCCATTGCTTTCGTTAAACATATCAACCAGTTCTATTCCGAAATTCCTTTACAGTTTGCCGACAAGTGCATCCAGCTGTGCCTTTGAAATTTTATCTTTAATATCCAGTCTTTGTGACATTATAGTTGGAGTATTATGATCCATTGTCCCAAATGTTAAGTCAGGTCTTCTAACCTTTCTCCCGGCTAATCTCAGTCCTGAAAACGCCTGTGGTGAAGTAACCTCATGAATTAAGTGCAAATCAATGTACAAAGTAGTTGAGCTTCCCCAGGTTCTCCCTGTTATCACATGTTTTTCCCCAAACCTTTATCAAATAAAGTTTTTTTGGTTTTTTATTCCATTTTTTTATTTCTGACATTTTTCTCCTCCAATTTTTTTTTCTCTCCAAAGTTTTTATATACATTTTTAATTAACCTATTTAAAATTGTTTCCATTCTTTTCTCTTTCAAAATTCTTGCAATTCCTTTCACTCTTTATCTAAAAATAATATCTGCATTTTGTTCCCTTAAATAGTTCATATACAAATGCTCTATCATTTTTTTCAATCACAAATGGACTTATATTTTCCTGAAAACACAAATACAGCATAATCAATCTTCCTGTTCGACCATTTCCATCACTAAAAGGATGAATTCTCTCAAATTCTATATGAGAATTTAATATTTCGACAACTTTTTCATCATCAGTTTTTACACAGTTCCAACCGATAATTTCAAGTTTTCAATCCAATTTTTGTAAGAACTGGTGCTTGACTTGGTGTAGAAGTTTCAAAATCTGCACCAATTATTGCATTACTGCTATTTTTTTGAAAATTTCCAGCATTATCATTCAACCTGTCTAAAATTTCCTTATTTATATTTTTTTAATCATATAAATATCCAATTTTTTGCTCATTTCTCAAGTTCAGTTTATACATATAATCAATTGCCTTTTTATGATTTAAAAACTTCAAAAACCTCACGAACACTCTTTACTTCCAGGTATTGTACTATCTAAAAATAATCGTAGCTAGTTTCATTTAGTGTCAATGTATTTCCTTCAATGGCATTCGAATGATGCGTCATTCTCACTGATAAATCTAAAAAAATACTCATAATTTATAGTTTTTATATCCATTTTCCCAACTTTCTATTTTTCTATCATCAATAAAAATTAATAACAATCCCAATTGTAGAAAAACATCTGAAAAAGTCCCTATTTTTTTCAACTTTTTCACGATTAATAAAGAAATTCATCACTCCACAATCTCCAATCATTATTTCTTTTCCACTATTAATTTGAAATAATAAAGTATCGTATTCATTCATTTCCTCACCCTTTTCTTGGTTCAGATTGTGTGAAAAATGGAAATCCATTACATTTTGTGCCAATATTTTCTTCATAAAATTCATATCCATAAATTTCTTCCACTTCTTCAGATAATTTATCTTTTTCATCAAATTTAAAATTTTCTTCTTCCCATACTTTTTCAAATAAAATATCTAAAAAGTCATAATCTAAATTCTCTTTTTGTTTTCCCAAAGAAAATTCCATTTTGCAAGGATGATGTGCTATCAAAAAGTCCCATGCAGGGTCATATCTGTAAGGATTATACATTTTCTTAAACTCATCTTCTGAATAGCAATCTCCAATTTTCTCATAATAAATCACATCAAAACCATTCCGATTTGTACTGTTGTCAAAATCCAATCCCATCAAGTCATCTCCCAAAACCCAAAATTGTAAAATTCCTTCTTTTGGAAAATTTTCTAGACCTTTTAAGTCAGCACAATTTATCTGTGCAAGAAACATAAACTGTTTCCCTTCTGAATTTGTTGGAATTTTACTCCCTTTTGGAATATATGGAATTCCTTCAATTTTACTGTCTGTTATTTTTATTTCCTTTGAAGTATTGACTGAAGCATTTGCAACAATCATTTCTTTTGCTGTTTCATAATACTTTTTTTAATTTTTTTCAAAAATATCTTTTTGCCAACTTCTTTAATTCTTTATCTTCCATATCACACCTCTTCCAAATCTTTTAATTAATTCTCTTCAATTTCAAAGTATCACAATCTCAGGCTGTGCAAAAAATCTATAAACATTTCAAGGCTCCACCGCCAACACCTGAAGTCGTATAAATCTTATGTCCGTCAAATTCCTCCGGAATATCTTTTTAAAAGTAATTTCTATCGCTTTTACCTTTAGCTATTTATATTCATAGTGTGCATATATCAGGCATATTGTAAAAAAATACTGCTAAAGTTATAAAAACTGATAATATGATTTTTCTATTTATCATTTTTACCTCTTAATTTACATTTTCAAAAATATACAACTATTTATTTTCTAATTCTATTTCTTATGAATTTCATCATACATTTTTGCAAGCTGTATCGCTCTTTCCTTTGTTCTTTCCATTCTTGTTCCCGCTTCAATTGGAACAACCACTGTTCCGCAAGTCATTCTTTTTCCTTTTTCATCAAGACCACATTCTTCATCCAGCATTTTTTTCTATTTCTTTTTCTATATTTTTTTATCCATTCCCTCTCGCTGTTTTTGAAGTTTTTGCTTTCTGTTCTCCTGAAAGTTCTGACATTAAAAGCTTGTAAACTTTATTTAGTTCATCATCCCATGCTTTTACGGGCTTTTTCTGCCTGTTCTGCCATTTCTGCCGTGCTTCCTTCAAAATCAGTGTCCTTTACAGAAGACATTCTTTTCATCAGTTCCTCTTCATAATTTGTTTGCTGAGTCACAGCATTGGCAACTGTTTCCTCAACTTTTTGAACATCCTTCTGCAGATTTTGCTGTGTTTCTGCCTGTTTCTGCTCATTTTCTTCTATCTTTTTTATTTTTCCTTTGCTTCCTGTAGCTTTAATTCTGCCTGAAGACGTAGCATTTTTTTGAATATGAACTATATATTAAAAACTCCAATAAGAATTATTACTGCAAAAAAACTGAAGTAATAATAGATTTCTTATTTTTCTTCCTTTTTCTGTTTTCTTTGCTTTTTATTTTTCTCCGTTCATTTTACTTTCCTTCTCTCTTTATATTTTACATTTTTCAATTTAATTATATCCTTTTCAACTTAAAACCTAAAGTAAATTTTTACACTCTCATCAGAGCTATCATTTAATCACCTTTTTAAAATTAATCCTGCCAGTTTTAACTGCAATGAAACTGGTAATAAATTTATTAAAAACATAGACAGTTTATTTCTAAATCCATTATGGAAAATCTCTTTTTCTTTTCAATCATTTTTATAATTTCTTTAGCAGCACATTCTGAAGTCATCATAAATTTTTGTGAATTTCCAAATTTTTCCTGTGTATCCTTATCAAAAAAGTTACTTGCTGTTGGACCTGGACAAACTGACAGAACTCTCACATTTTTATTTTTATGCGACAATTCTTCATCCAGTGCCAGAGAATAATGCAGCAGTGCAGATTTTACTGAACTGTATATTGCCATATACGGATGCTGATATAAAGCGGCAGTTGAACAGACATTTAAAATTATTTCTTTTCCCGCCTGTAAAAATTTTTCTGAAAATTTTTTAGTTAAAATTAGCGGAGAAATGAAATTCACATTTATTGTATTTAAATCTTCTTCATCACTTAGTTTCAGAAAAATCAGTAATTTTACCTATACCTGCACAGTTAATGACTAAATCCACATCACAGTTTTCAGTAATTTTTCCAATTGTTCAATATCATTTAAAATCATATTTTATGCATGTACATTCGAGTAAAGAATTTTTTCTTCCAGTTCTTTTTCAGTAAATTCAGTTTGTCTTCAGACCTTGCCAGCAGATACATTTTCCTGCTTCTGCCTGCCAGATTTCTTGCTAATTCTTTTTCCAATTCCTGAACTTGCACCTGTTATTAAAATTTTTTCCATTACTTCTACATCCTTACTTTTTACTTGGATAATTCATCTCTTACTTCCATTAATGCAAATCCTAAAAGATTTTCACCTTTCCACCTTGTAGGATTTTCCACAAATTCATCATCTACAGACATACCAATTCCCCAGATTTTATCATAAGGACTTGCTTCCACTATTATATCATTTTTTTAGTTGAAAGCAGAAAGTCTTTCAGATTTTCATCCTGGGAAAATTTCAGTAGATTTCAGTAAATACAATTGAATATTTTGTTTCATTCCATTTTTTCTCATCAAAGTTTTTAACTTTTCTTCCTAAAGCTTTTATTTTTTTAGGATCTGCTGTTTCCATTATTTCTTCCAAAATTTCATCATCTTCAAATAATTCAGCCTTTTTTGCCATCATATACTGTTCCATACAGCAATATTTTCTGCCATTTTCAGCGAAAACTGATTTCCACCATTGGCTGAAACACGTTTTTATTATGCTCCCATCTTTTTGATGGCTGATGTCCCCAGAAAAAAAGAAATTTCTGCTTTTTCCCTTTTAAATAATTTTTCTTCAATTCCTTTTATATTGTATTTTGCATTTCTCATTTTTAAATTTTTTTATTTCCATTTTTTTCACCTTTTTGTTTTCTAAAAGTTTTAAATTCTTTTTAACTCAAAAAATTACAATTTCAGGCTGTGCAAAAATCTGATAAACATCTCCAGAAAAGCACCACCAACTCCCTGAAGTAATATAAATTTTATGTCCACCATACTCTTTTCATTCCGTAGCCATATTTTTCTTATCCTTCACTGCCGACACAATAATTTTTTTCCAAAAAAGTAACCTGTCCAGCGTGGGTATGTCCTGCTAAAATCATATCAGTTTTTTTCCTTTTTCAGTTTCCGACATTTTGCTCAAAAATATTCAGGATTATGAGTTAAAAACAACACAAAAGTCTTCTTTTTTTTCGTACCTTCAAGAGCTTTTTCGCATCAGGATTTCCATGCCACAAGTCAGTCACTCCAGCGATATATATTTTCTCATTATTTATCGTTACTTTTTCTATTTTTCATTTGTAAGCAGATTAAATCCAAGTTTTTTTCATATTTTCAGCAGTTTCCTTTTCACCTGGATACTCATGATTTCCATAAATCGCATATACTCCAAGTTCAGGAATTTTTAATATTTTTAGCATCTTCATAAAACTTAGGAATATTTTTTTCTCCCAAGTCGCATAATCTCCACCTAAAAGAATCATATCCTTTTTTTGTGCATTAATCAGTTCAATTGCCTTTTTTTCTGCTGTTTTCTATTAAACCGTGTCATCGTATCATATTGAAAATCCGCTACAAATAGCACTCTTTTCCCATCAAATTCTTTTGGAATATCTTTTGACTTTATCTCAATTGTCCTAATTTTTAATATGCCTGTATTCATAATGAGAATAAATTAAAAAAATATCACAATTAATCCTACAAAAACCAATAGAAATTTTAATAATCCAATTTTTTTGCCTTTCATTTTTTTCTCCTTCTAAATAAAATAAATGTCGATTCAATTTCTATTCACTCACAAATTTCCCCAACTTTTTCAAGAAATTTCTTCCTATCTTTCATCTTTTTCCTTTTTGCTCTTAAACTATAATGAATCCATTTTGTGTTTTTTATTCCGACTCCACCAAGATTCGCCTTTCTCATCGTCATTCCAAATCCCATTATATTTAATAAAAACCTTTGGTGCTTCAGCCGTTGTAATCATTTTAGCCGATTTTATTGGTAAAAGTCCTTTTATTCCATATTTTCCCACTTTTCATAAGCAAATCCTCTCAACATAACTTTATCCAAAAAAATCCTTTTTAATATCGCAGGTAACGACATCCACCAAATTGGAAAAATTAATATTAATTCATCTGTATTTTTCAAAATTTCCTGATATTTCAAAACTAAAGGATCAGCACTTTTTCCTTGTGAATACAACTCCAAATCTTTTTCAGTCATCACAGGATTGAATCCATCTTTATTCAAATCTATAATCGTATATTTTTTTCTTTTGTTTTCTCCAAACTTTTTCCACTACTTTATCTAAAATTGCTTTATTGAAAACTTCCATTCCATGGGTGTGAAAAAAATTATTGTTTTCATTTTTAAAATCTCCTCTTTCTATCTATTTATTTTATTATCAGTCACTTCTTCTGCCTTTCTATTTCATTTATTAATTCCTCTTCACTAGGCAGATAATTTACATATTTACTTGCAAAAAGGTTTTTTTATTATCATTCAAAACCGAATACTTTTATAATAGTTCTGTCTGTTTCCGTACAAAGAAGAAGTCCTATTGTTGGATTATCATTTTCCTGTTTTTTTTAAGTCATCATACATTCTTACATACATATCAAGCTGTCCAATATCCTGATGTGTTAATTTTTCTGTTTTTAACTCTACTATAACAAAAACATTTCAAAAATATAGTTATAAAATACCAAATCAATATAAAAATCTGAATTTTCTGTACGAATATGCTGTTGCCTTTCCACAAATGCAAAACCTTTTCCAAGTTCCATCATAAACTTTTTGAATATCATCTGTTAGTGCTTTTTTTCTAATTCATTTTCTGTATAAGACATATTTGTTGGTAAATCTAGAAAACTCCAAAACTACTGGATTTTTTATAAATTCTTCTGCTTGTAGTTTTTTTGTCTTCTCTTTCATTTCATTTTCGACAATTTTTTTATCAATACTTGCAACAATACGATTATAGTAAAGTGTAGATATATTCCTATCCAAAGTTCTTACAGACCACATATTTTCTGCTGCTTCCGTCAAATAAAATATTCTAGCTTTCTCATCAGAAACTCTTAAAACTTTTTGAATGTGTGTCCAAGTTAATTTGGAAATCAGTGATTTCCATTTTTCATAATCTGAAAAATAGTAGATAGAAACTGTCTAATATTCCGAATATTTCTTTCACCAAACCTTTTCCAAATTCTTCTGTCAATTCTTTTGATAAATTTTTGATAATTTCTTTCCCGTATTCTGCTCTTTCTCTTCCACTCTGTTCTTCTTCTACAATTCTTCTACCAATTTCCCAATATGCTTCCACCATCGCCGAATTTACAGCGGTATATGCTTTTTGTCTAGCATTTTTAAGTATTTTCTTTATTTCATTAATGTAATTATTTGATATTCCCATCAAAATCCCCTCCCTTTTAAAATTACTTATTATAAAGTCTATTTATCCCATTAATATAAGCCTTTATACTAGCCTCAACCACATCCGTACTTTGTCCTCTACCAATAAATCTGTTCCCATCTTTTTCAATTACAACAACAACTTGTGCTTGTGCATCCGTATCCCCTGTAATCGCTTCCAATTTATATTCTTCTAAGACAAAAGTGTCACTCACTGCTAAATTTACTGCATTATAAGCTGCATCAACTGGTCCATCTCCAAGAGCTTCTTTAACCAATTTTTCTCCATCCAAGTCGATTGTAACTGTAGCTTTTGGTTTTTTACCTTCTTGTCTTGAAATTTCAAAGTGAGTCAATTTGATTCTTCCTTCGATTTTTGCCGCATCTCCAGCAACTAATGCGATAATATCTTCATCTAAAACATATTTTTTCTTGTCTGCCAATTTTTTAAATTGTACAAATAATTCTTCCACTCTGTCACTTCCAACATGGTCAAATCCTAAAGATTCCAACTTTTGTATAAAAGCGTGTTTTCCTGAATGTTTTCCAAGTACCAAGCTGTCTGGATTTCTTCCTACAGATTCTGGACTCATAATTTCGTAAGTTTCAGGATTTGCTAAAACTCCGTGTTGATGAATTCCTGATTCGTGTGCGAAGGCATTCGCTCCAACGATTGCTTTATTAGGCTGTGTTGCAACTCCTGTCAAAAGGCTTACTAATTTACTTGTTGGATAAATTTGTTTTGAATCAATATTTGTGTAATATTCTTCAAATAAATCTTTTCTTGTTTTCAAAATCATTGCAATTTCTTCAAGTGAAGTATTTCCAGCTCTTTCTCCAAGTCCGTTAATTGTACATTCAATTTGAGTTGCTCCAGCTTGAATTGCTGCAACTGAATTTGCTACAGAAAGTCCCAAATCATCGTGACAATGCACAGAAATATCAACATTTTCAATTCCTTTTACATTTTTTCTCAAATAAGTTATAAGTTCAAACATTTCATTTGGAGTTCTGTAACCTACAGTATCAGGTACATTCAATGTAGTTGCTCCAGCTTTTATAGCTGTTTCATACACCTCTACCAAAAATTCTTTTTCTGTTCTAGTCGCATCTTCTGAAGAAAATTCAACATCATCAACAAATGATTTTGCAAGTTCTACCATTTCTTTTACTCTTTCAAGAATTTGCTCTTTTGTCATTTTCAACTTAAATTCTCTATGAATAGGTGAAGTTGCAATAAATGTATGAATTCTAGGTTTTGCCGCACCTTTTAGAGCCTCCCCTGCTGCTTTCAATATCTTTTTTTCACAGCTCTTGACAAACTACAAACTGTTGAATTTTTACATTTTCAGCAATCATTTTTACAGCTTCAAAAATCTCCAGGTGATGCTACAGCAAATCCAGCTTCAATTATGTCTACTCCCAGACTTTCAAGCTGTTTTGCAATTCTCAATTTTTCCTGTGCGTTAAGGTTCACACGTGGTGTCTGTTCTCCGTCTCTTAATGTAGTATCAAATATTTTAATATGTCTTTTTCATTATATTCTCCTCATACAAAGATTTTATTGTTTCCTTTTTCACTTCTTCTCTGTCAATTTTTGTGTAATTCTATTGAATATCTTCAAATGCAGTTGCATAAAAGCTTACAGCTTCTTACCTTTAATTTCTGGAAGAAAGAAAACTAGTTACATTTTTCCCCTCTGCTCATTGCAGTGACTCCTGTTTTTGCCATTTCCAGTATTCCATAATTTCTCATTATTTCCACAAATCCCTCAGTTTCTGCACATCTCCTGTAAGTTCTATTATTAGGGAAGTTGGAGATACGTCAAGTACCTTTCCTCTATAAATATCAGCTATCTGAACAATCTGTGCCCTTGTTTCACTGTCAGATTTCACCTTTATAAGCATAAGTTCCCTTCTTATTACACCTTCTGAAGGAAATACTTTCACTTTTACTACATCAACTATTTTATACACCTGTTTCTGTATCTGGTCAAGTGATTTTGAATCTCCGTCTACAGTAAGTGTCAATCTTGCATATCCAGGTTTATTTGTAACTCCTGCTGTCATTTTATTTACAAAGTATCCTCTTCTGTTAAATAATGACATTATTCTGGCAACTATTCCGTTAGTATTTTTTGCAATTATAAGAATTTCGTGTTCCTTATTCATTTTCAAGCACCCCTCTCTTACCTACCATCTGAGCTACACTTGTTCCTGCCGGTATCATCGGATATACATTTTCTTCCTTTTCAACTATGCAGTTTATCAATACTCCCTCATCACTCTCTATAAGCCCTTTAAGTTTATTTTTCAAGTCTTCCTTTGTTCTCAATGTTACCGACTTAATTCCGTATGCTTCACCGATTTTTATAAAATCAGGATTATAGTCAAGATTAACAAATGAATATCTCTTGTCATTGAATATTTCCTGCCACTGTCTTACCATTCCAAGGAATGAGTTATTTATAAGCAGTACTTTTACCGGAAGATTATACTGTTTTATCATCATAAGTTCCTGGAATGTCATCTGAATCCTCCATCACCCACAACAAGCACTACTTTTCTATCAGGCTTTGCCACCTGGGCACCTATTGCCGCAGGAAGTCCAAATCCCATAGTTCCAGCTCCTCCTGATGTCACAATCGAATCAGGGTTTGTATAAGTCATGTACTGTGCTGTCCACATCTGATGCTGTCCAACATCTGTTACAACTATTCCGTCTCCCTTGAGGATATTATCCAGTTCTGAAAGAACTTCCTGAGGAATAAGTTTGTCATCTCCCACTTTTCTATAAACAAGAGGATATTCCTTTTTCCATCCTTTTAACTTTTTCCAGCCATTCATCATGTTTTTAACTGTGCTCAGTTCCTTATTCAGTTCAGTTAAAACATTTTTTCAGATCTCCTACTATTGGCACATCTACCTTTTTATTTTTTTCTATTTCAGCAGGATCAATGTCTATATGTAATATTTTTGCTTTTGGACAGAATTTATCAGGATTTCCTGTAATTCTGTCATCAAATCTTATTCCTGCCGCAATTATAAGATCTGCTTCATCTGTTGCATAGTTTGCATAAACTGTTCCATGCATTCCAAGCATTCCTAATGACAGTTCATGATTTCCTGGAAATCCTCCAAGTCCAAGTAATGTCATTGTTACAGGAGCATCCACCTTTTCAGCAAATTCCTTCAGGCATCCTGATGCCTTTGATTTTAAAATTCCTGCTCCTGCTATAATTAAAGGCTTTTTAGATTCCTTTATTAACCTTACAGCCCTTTTTATCTGACCTGGATGTCCCTTATATGTAGGATCATACCCTTCCAGTCTAAATTCTTTTTCATATAATTTTTCAAAGTCCTGATATGTTATTTTCTGTAATTGAACATCTCTAGGAATATCAACAAGAACCGGTCCTGGTCTACCTGTTGAAGCAATATAGTAAGCTTCCTTCAGAATTCTTGGCAAGTCCTCTATATTCTGTACGAGATAATTCATTTTTGTAATAGGTAGTGTTATTCCCACTATGTCACTTTCCTGAAATGCATCTTTTCCCAATAACGAACTGCCTACCTGTCCAGTTATTGCAAGTACGGGAACAGAATCCATGTGTGCCGTCATTATTCCCGTAACAAGATTTGTCGCTCCCGGACCTGAAGTGGCAAGCAGCATACTCCTACTTTCCCTGGATACTCTGCATATCCGTCAGCCTCATGGGCGGCCCCTTGCTCATGTCTTGCAAAATAATGTTTTATTTTGTCAAATTTGTAAATTTCATCATAAATAGGTATTACTGCACCTCCCGGATATCCGAATATATCCTCTACACCTAGTCTGTGCAGACATTCCAGTACTACTCTGGCTCCATTAATCATTTCACTGCTCATTTTCCAACCGCCTTTCTTCTTTCATTCTTTATTCTATTTCTGAGAATTCAGTCTTTTAACAACATATCCCTTCTTATTAAATTCCCATTATTTTCTGAATATAGTTCTTCACCGTTTGTTCTAACTGTTACCTGCAGTTCCACATCATGAAATCTGTTAAGATTTTAAACTGGTTATGATCAGTCTTATAACGTTGGCATTATTTTCAGAAAGAATTTGTGATATAGCAACCAGCTGTCCCTGGTTTATCCGGCAAGTCAACTGAGAATCTGAATATTCTTCCTCAACAACAAGCCCTTTTTATTTATCATGGAAGAAATAGTAATACATCAATATTTCCTCCACTTAAAATTGAAACAATTCTTTCCTTTTTCATTAATTTTTCTAGCGCCGCAACTGAAAGAACTCCAGCATTTTCTGCAACAATTTTATGTTTTTCAACTAACAGAAGGAAGGATTCCATAAGTTCATAGTCAGAAACTGTAATTATATCATCCACATATTTTTATATAATCATAGTTTAAATCCCTATTCTTCTGACGGCGGTACCATCTGCTATTGTATTTACTTCAGGCAGTTCCACAACTTCCCAATTTTTTAAAGCCGCTGTTGCCGAAGCCGCCCCTTCAGGTTCCACTCCAATTATTTTTATCATTGGGTTTTTCAGTTTTGCCGCAAGTGCAATTCCGGAAATAAGTCCTCCCCCTCCAAGAGGAACAAGAATTATATCAGTATCCGGCAATTCCTCCAGTACTTCAAGTGCACTAGTTCCCTGTCCTTCCACAACATCATCATCATTAAAGGGATGAATAAATACATATCCTTCCTTTTCCTGCAATTCTTTAGCATAATTATATGCATCATCATATGCTTCTCCGGCCAGAATAACTTCTGCACCATACTGACGAGTTGCTTCCACCTTTATAAGCGGTGTATATTTAGGCATTACAATGACCGCCTTAATACCAAGTTTCTGTGCGGCAAGTGCCACTCCCTGAGCATGATTTCCTGCAGAAGAAGCTATAACCCCCTTCTTTTTTTCTTCTTCTGTAAGTTTTGCTATTTTGTTATAGGCCCCTCTTAACTTAAATGAACCTGTTCTCTGTAAATTTTCAGGTTTAATATAGACATCATTCCCTGTTTCTTTTGAAAAAACCGAACTGTGAATTAATTTTGTCTTGGTAATTACAGTATTCAATCTTTCCTTGCCTCCATAAAATCATAAAGTTTATGCAATTCTTTTCACCTTTCTATCTTTTTCTTTTTCAGTTTCCTATTTAAAAATCCATCACACATTAATCTAATATTTCAATTGCACCTTCTGCAGCAGAAGATACATGCATCGCATATTTTTTCAGATATCCTTTTACTTCAATTTTAAATGGTTCCAATTTAGCTTTTCTAGCTTCAATTTCTTCATCTGAAATTTTTATATTAATTTTTCTGTTTGGAATATCAATTTCAACAATATCTCCATCCTGAACTATTGCAATATTTCCACCTGAAGCGGCTTCCGGTGAAACGTGACCTATTGAAGCCCCTCTTGTTGCTCCTGAGAATCTTCCGTCAGTAATCAATGCAACATCCTTATCAAGTCCCATTCCTGCAATCATTGCTGTTGGTGATAACATTTCCCTCATTCCAGGTCCACCTTTTGGTCCTTCGTATCTAATAACTACCACATCTCCAGCTACAATTTTTCCACCGACAATGGCATCTACCGCTTCTTCTTCACTATTAAATACTTTCGCAGGTCCTGAATGCTGCAGCATATCCGGTGCAACAGCTCCTTCTTTTACAACGCATCCGTCCGGTGCCAGATTTCCTTTTAATACAGCAATTCCTCCAGTTTGATACGCTGGCTTGTCCAAGGTTTGATTACATCATCATCGTTAATATACGCTTCCCTTGCCAGTTCCCCTTGAGTCTGAAGTGCTACCGTCTTGGCATTTTCATGTAATCTTCCATTTTCAAGCATTCTTTTCATAACTCCAGTAACTCCTCCGGCTCTGTATAAATCTTCTATAAAATACTCTCCGGAAGGTGATAACTTACAAATTTGACGTGTTTTCTGAGCTATTTCATTGAAAGTCATCTAAAGTTAACTTAACTCCAGCTTCATGCGCTATTGCAGGTAAATGTAACGCCGTATTTGAAGATCCACCTAATGCCATGTCTACTGCAACTGCATTTTCAAATGCTTCCCTTGTTAAAATATCACTTGGTCTTAAATCTGCTTTTAAAACTTCCATAATTTGCATACCTGCTTTTTTAGCAAGTCTTGCCCTTTCTGAAAATACTGCTGGAACTGTTCCATTTCCAGGAAGTCCCATTCCAAGTGCTTCTGTAAGACAGTTCATTGTATTTGCTGTATACATTCCTGCACATGAACCACATGTAGGACATGCCATTTCTTCAACTGAATTCAGTTCCTTTTTAGTAATTTTCCCTGTATTATATGAACCAACCGCTTCAAATACATTACTTAACCCTATTTTCTTACCTTTGTAAACTCCTGCAAGCATCGCCCCCTCGCTTATAAATATTGCAGGAATATTCAATCTTGCCGCAGCAATCAACATTCCAGGTACCACTTTATCGCAGCTTGGCATAAATACAATCGCATCAAACGGAGTTGCCATGGCAACTGCTTCAATCGAATCTGCAACTATATTTCTTGTTACCAGTGAATATTTCATCCCAATATGGTTCATTGCAAGTCCGTCACAAATTCCAATTGTATTAAATTCCATTGGAACTCCTCCAGCCATTCTGATTCCATCTTTTACTGATTGAACCAGATCCTTCAGGTGAACATGTCCAGGTATTATTTCATTAAATGAATTTGCAATCCCAATTATCGGTTTATCCATTTCATCATTTACAAACCCCAATCCCTTTAACAATGATCTATGCGGTGCCCTCGCCGCACCTTTTGTCAAGTTGTTACTTCTTTCTTTTTCCTTTTGCTGTCATCGATTTCACTCTCCTAATTTTATTTAATCCTTAATTTTTAACAGAATATTTTTCTAAAATAAAAGGCGATCTGTTTTTCAAATCGCTTTAAAAAAAGTCTATAATTAAGATTTATATTTCCTAAGATTTTTTTGGAATAACTACAATTCATGTTTTTTTATGTTACGAGTATATTATTAACAATTTTAATAATAGTCTTTTCTCATTATTACTGATTCCATTTCAAAATCATTCTTGGAAACTTTTCAAGGCTGAAAAATTGTAATTTTTTTCACGACTATGAGTCCTAGAATTTGAATATTAATTATGAGTAATAATATGACTAAAATTAATGTTAATGACATTTTTCCTCCTTCATTTCATGAATTTTTCAAATTATTTTACTAGATTATTGTATCAAAAATAACTATTAATGTAAAATATAGGTTTTTTTATATCATTTATATATATCATAAATTATTATATTCCTTATTTTTCTAGACTTCTAAAACATAAAAACTACCTGGAAATATTTCCAGGTAGTCTCGATATACTCTACTATTGCTGTTCTCTAGCTACTACTTTTATTTCAACTCTTCTATTTTGTGCTCTTCCAGCTTCTGTAGAATTACTTGCTATTGGCTGTCTGCTTCCATATCCAACAGAAGTTATTCTTGAACTTTTACTCCTTTTGAGATTAAGTAAGATGATACAGAAGAAGCTCTGTTTCTTGAAAGAGGTTCGTTTATTGAATCATTTCCAGTACTGTCAGTGTGTCCTGAAACAATTATATCACTATCAGGATATTTTTGTAAAACTTCAGCTACTTTATCAAGCAGATCTTCAAATTTTGGCTTTATTATGCTACTGTTTGTATCAAATGTGATATTTTCAGGAGCTACAAGTTTTATTTCCCCTTGCCCTGTTCTTTCAACTTCTACACCTGAACCTTTTAATTTAGTCTTCAACTCTTTCTCCTGTCTGTCAAAGATATTTCCTATAACTGCTCCTACTGCTGCCCCTCCAGCTGTTCCTATAACTGTTCCTTTTTGTATCTTTTCCTATTACCTGTCCTAATACAGCACCTGCCGCAGCTCCCTATTCCGGCACCTACTCCTGTCTTACTTACTTTTGTTGTTCCATCACTTGCTGTTGTACAAGATACCACAAGTAACATTGATAACATAAATATTGTTAATAACTTTTTCATTTTTATCCCTCCTAATGTTTATTATTTTTACTTGATGAAAGTATATTCTACAATTATATCCTTTTCTGTTTTGTTTTTAACTTTGAAATCAATTTGTTGTTGTAATTCCCTTTAAAACATGATATAATAATGGCTACATTACTATAAGCTGTAATTGTAAAATTAAAGGAGAAAAAAACTTTTATGAAAATATATGTTGCACCAATGGCAGGAATTACCGACTATTCCTTTTAGAAAAATACTGGAAAAATTTAATCCTGACTCTTTTTTACTGAAATGGTAAATGCACATCTTCTTGCCACCAATGATAAAACCACAGAAAAGAACTTTTGAAATGTGATAATTTTCAAAAATACAGGAACACAGGTTTTCGGAAGTGACGAAGAAGAAATTGTATTTTCATTTCAGAAGCTTGAAAAATGGGCTTTAAAAAAATCAATCTTAATATGGGATGTCCCCAGCCAAAAAAATTATAAAAATGGCTCAGGTTCTGCACTGCTTCCCAATACTGAATTTGTTGAGAAAATTTTTATACAGATTGAAAAAAATATTCTATCAGACAGTACAAGAATTTCAATAAAAATACGTATAGGATATAAGGATTTTTCTGATCCTGAATTTTATTTAAATCTTGCAAATAAATACTCTTGATTTCATCTGTGTTCATGGTCGGACACAGGAACAAATTTATAGTGGAAGTGCCAACTGGGATATTGTCAGTCAGCTTTCTTTTCTTCCAAGAAATACTGATTTTATTGGAAAATGGTGATTTATTTGAACCGCATGATATAATTCAGAAAAATAAAAATTCAAACTTGAATGGAATCATGCTTGCACGTGGAGTTGTTGGAAATCCATGGCTTGTTTCTCAAATAGGGAACTTATTCAGCAGGGAAAAATTTCATCTATTCCTGATTTTTCTTGAAATAAAATCCACTCTTTTTAGAACATCTGGAACTTTTATCAGAAAAATAAGGGTCCAGTAACTGTATCCATGGAAATAAAATAAATTTATAAAGCCTTATTTCAAGCCTTTTCATAGTGAAAAACTAACTGAAAAACTTAATAGAATTATTGTTGATCTTAAAAAATAAAAATTGAGTTAATTTCTTTATTATAAAAATTGAATTAATTTCCTGTTTTTAGTCAGAGTTTTTTTATAAATCTTGTATATTAAAACTTTGAAAGACAAATAAATATTGACTTTTTCTACTATTTACTTTTTATAAGATATACTAGTATTAGACTATATTAGGAGGTTAAATATTATGGACAGGGAAAAACTCATCTACAAAAAATAACAGCAGAATAAGGGAGCTTATTTCCCGTCTTGATACGGAACATCGATTAAGTCTTTCTGAATATGAGGAAGTTTTTAAAAAACCGTACAGAAGAGGATGAAAAATTTGCACAGGAACTGGCTGTTAAATGGAGAAAAAATTTATGGAAACGGAGTCTACACAAGAGGACTTTATAGAATTTACAAATTATTGTAAAAATAATTGCCATTACTGTGGTATTCAAAGCTCAAATCACGAAGTTGAAAGATATCGTCTTACTAAGGAAGACATCCTTTCCTGCTGCGAAGAAGGTTATAGGCTGGGATTTCGTACTTTTGTACTGCAGGGTGGGGAAGATCCCTATTTTACTGATGAGAGGATGGTAGATATAATAAAATCCATCCGGAAAAATTATTCTGACTGTGCTATTACAATATCCATCGGTGAAAGAACAAAAGAATCCTATAAAGCTTTTTGATGCAGGAGCAGACAGATATCTCCTACGTCATGAAACAGCAGACAGGGAGCATTATAATATTTTACATCCTAAGGAACTTTCATTTGATAAACGTAGGGAATGTCTAGGATATCTTAAGGAAATAGGATATCAGGTGGGATGCGGATTTATGGTGGGTTCTCCTGGGCAGACTTACCATACTCTTGCTGAAGATTTATACTTCATACAGGAATTTCAGCCTGAAATGTGTGGTATCGGACCTTTTATTCCACAGCATTCCACAATTTTTGCAGATAAAAAACAGGGTGAACTGTCAGAAACTCTTTTTCTTCTTTCACTTTTAAGATTGATTAAGCCAAACTTGCTCATTCCATCTACTACTGCCCTCGGAACTATTCATCCGCGTGGACGTGAAATGGGAATTGATGCGGGAGCAAATGTTGTTATGCCAAATTTGTCCCCTGTTTCAGTCAGAAAAATATGCACTCTATGATAATAAAATATGTACAGGAGATGAATCTGCACAGTGCAGAAGCTGTCTCAATCATAGAATGTCCTCCATAGGATATGAACTTGTTACAAATCGTGAGATATAAAAATAAATTTAGAAATTAGAGAGATACTGCACCCAAAATCTTTGATACAAGATTAGAGGTGCAGTTTTTATGAGCAAATTAATAGTTTTCTATTTTTACCAGTTTTATTATAAAAAGAACATATACTTATCCAATAAACTTGTCTACATTGAATTAAGCATATGTTCCATAAAATAATTTCTATTTAACTTTTATTTGACTATTTAGGCGATACTAAAATCTTAACTTGACTTTTTCTTTTACAAGAGCTTCAAATCCTTCTTCAACTATATCATCTAATTTAATTCTCTTAGTTACAAGAAGATCTTTAGAGAAGTATCCTTGTCCCATTAATTCAAGAACTTTAGGGAATACATCACGGTAAGCAATAACTCCTTTTCATTGTTTTTCCTGAATTACTATTTCATTTGGATGAATTGTTGCAGGTTTTTCCCAGATACTCTACAACTACAAGTTCTCCTCCTTTTTCTGCAACTTCAAGAGATTGTGGAAGTACTACTGGAACTCCTGTTACTTCAAATGATACGTTAACTCCTCCATTAGTTTGTCTTCTAATTGATTCTACAGCATCTTCTTTTGCAGGATCTACTATTATTGCTCCTAATTCTTTTGCTTTTGCTTGACGTTCAGGTGATAATTCTACTGCATATATTCTTGATGCCCCTGCCGCTCTCAATGCATCTATAACTAATAACCCTATAGGACCGCAACCAAATACTGCTGCTGTATCTCCGGCTTTTATTCTACTTTGTCTTACTGCATATAATCCAACTGCTGCTGGTTCTGTTAAAGCTCCTTGTTCAAAATCTACATTTTCCGGTAATTTGTGAGCCTGATCCTCATTTACAACAACGTATTCAGAGAATCCTCCTCCTCCACCAGCTAATCCTATGAAGTTTAAGTTAGGATCTAAGTTGTATTTCCCTTTTAATCCGTCTTTTGCGTGGATTGGTTCTACAGTAACTCTATCTCCAACTTTAAATTTAGTTATTTCAGGACCAACTTCTACAACTTCTCCTGAAAATTCGTGTCCCATAACTAAAGGCGCTTTTTCTCCTGTATATGGATGTGGTTTATCTACTGGAATAAAAATAGGTCCTCCCTAAAATATTCATGCAAATCACTTCCACAGATTCCGCAATATTTCACTTCAATCTTAATTTGATTTGCTTTTTGGTTGAGGTATTTCCAGTTCTTCAACCCTTACATCATTTCTGTTGTGCCATCTAGCCGCTTTCATTTTTGCCATTTACATCGCCTCCTATATTTATCTTCATATATTATACCTTTATTTCTAGTTATTTCAATAGTAAAATTTAAAAATTTTTGAAGTTATTTTTCATCAATTTAAACATTTGATTTTTCTTATAAAACTGTATTTCTCAAAAAGAAAAATACAATTTTATATTAATTAAAAATTATCTACTGCTTTTTTTCTGTTCCTCTGTAAGAATGCTTCTAATTTTTTTCGTTTCTTTCTGCCCTAAGTCTCTCGAATTCTTTTTGAAAATTCTTCTTCAGACATGAATTTTTTTCCTTAAGTTTTCTTACTTCCCTCTTAAAAATCCCTGTCATATTTCAAAAATATCTGCCTTCTGCTCATTCTTTAATTCTAAATTATCCAGCAAGTTTTTGATTTTATCATTTTTTCTTCAAATTCGATTTTTTTACTGTTTATATAGTCATTATACAGTAAAAGCTGGTCATATGATAAAATTTTTGCTATTTCTTCATATCTTTTGCTTTCTATTTCTGATAATTTTTCTTTTCGTTTCATACTTTTTGAGCATTCCGTTTTACACCTTCTGCTCTTTTCTGATATCTGTCAAACACTTTTGAAAGCTGTTTCTGCTGCTGTGAAGTTGCATTAACAGCCTGTATAGATTTCAGCCTTTTGAGATTTTCACGGTATAAACTTTCTGGTAATAGTCTTCATATGAATATAGAAAAACTGTTTATGCTCAACATTAATGCACATAAAAAATAATATTTTTTCATATATCGCCTCATTTATAATAATTTTTTATTATTATAACATGTTTTTCAATTATTTTGTAGAGTTATAATTTGGAGCTTCTTTTGTTATTATAACATCATGTGGATGGCTTTCCTTCAATCCTGCATTTGTTATTCTTACAAATTTTCCATTTTCTTTTAACTCTTTAATTGTAGGTGTTCGCAATATCCCATTCCAGATCTTAATCCACCGCACATTTGATATACTGTATCCTTCAATGCCCCTTTAAATGGAACCATTGATTCTATTCCTTCAGGAACTAATTTTTCTGTTGCAGATTCAAGCTGGAAGTATCTGTCGCTGCTTCCTCTCTTCATTGCAGCAAGTGATCCCATTCCTGCATATGTTTTGTATTTTCTTCCGTTATAAAGAATTTCTTCTCCAGGCGCTTCCTGAGTACCTGCCAGAATTCCTCCAAGCATTACACAATCTGCTCCTGCCGCTATTGCCTTTTCACTATATCCCCTGAAAGTTTTATTCCGCCATCGGCAATTACTCCTACACCTTTTTCCTTACATACATCTGCTACTTCCATTACAGCCGTAATTTGTGGAACTCCAACTCCTGCAACAACTCTCGTAGTACAGATTGATCCAGGTCCAACTCCTATTTTTACTGCATTTACTCCGGCATCTATAAGTGCAAGTGCAGCTTCCTTAGTAACTATATTTCCCCCAATCAGGTCAAGATCAGGGAATGTTTTTCTTATTTCCCTTATTCTTTCCACTACTCCTCTTGAATGGCCATGAGCTGAATCCACTGTTACTATGTCAACTCCGGCATCTATAAGAGCCTGTATTCTTTTAATTGTATCACTTCCGATTCCTACAGCCGCTCCAACTCTCAATCTTCCATGAGAATCTTTACATGCGTTAGGATAATTTATTATGTTATCAATATCCTTTATTGTAATTAAACCTTTCAGTTTATTCCCTCTACAATTGGAAGTTTTTCTATTCTATGTTCAAGAAGAATTGATTTTGCTTCTTCAAGAGTAGTTCCTACAGGTGCTGTTACAAGATTTTCCTTTGTCATTATATCTGTAACTTTTACTGATAAGTCTTCTGTACTTTAAATCTCTGTTGGTAATAATTCCCTTTAAACTACCTTCTCCATCCACAATAGGCAATCCTGAAATTTTGTATTCCTTCATCAGATTATTTGCTTCCTGCACTATTGCATCTTCCCTTAAAGTTATCGGATTAGTAATCATACCGCTTTCATATCTTTTTACCTTTTGAACTTCCTCAGCCTGTCTTTCAATAGTCATATTCTTATGAATAAAACCTATTCCACCTTCCCTTGCTATTGCTATGGCAAGAACAGCTTCAGTTACCGTATCCATAGCCGCACTCATAATAGGGATGTTCAGTTCCAGTTTTTCTGTAACCTTTGTTTTCAGTGACACTTCGTGAGGTAATACTTCAGATGCCTGAGGAATTAACAATACATCATCAAATGTCAGACCTTCAGAAATTACAATTTTTGTCTTTTTGACTCATTTCAAAAATCCTCCTTCTTATTTTCTCTATTTTCAGTTGATAAATATTTTTAATGTGAATAAAAATATATATTGATATGTTAATAAAAATTATATCATTCTATCACAATTTTATCAATAATTTCAATTATTTTTCCAATATTTCCTATTCATATACTTTTCCCATAATATTTTTACCAAAGTTATAATTAAAAGAAATTTATCTTGACATCAATAACACAAATCATTATAATAGAGCAGAATAATTTTTATAGAAATAGGAGATTTGAAAAGAAAAATGAAAATACAACATTATAAAAACTATAAAAGAATATGCGGTTATTACACTTGGTGTATTCATATTATCAGTCGGGCTGCAATTTTTCTTTTTCCCGAATAAAATAGCCAGTGGAGGAATTACAGGGTTTGCCCTGATTATGACCCACATGTTTAATATACCCAGCAGTATTGTTGTTACAATTGGTAACGTCATATTATTTTCCATGGCATTTGTAATGATAAGTGGCCAATTTGGAATTAAGAGCATTTATGCGACTATACTTTTATCACTTTTTTTAGGAATATTTGAAAAAATTTGCTCCTAATCAGGCTTTTTACAGATGACCTGATATTAGCAACTATATTCGGTAGTGTTTTTGCGGCTGTCGGAACTGCGATGCTTTATATGTTTGAAGCTTCGACTGGAGGAACTTCAATAATTGGAAGAATTATCCAGAAATATTTCCACATAGGATACGGAATGTCTAATTTTATGGTAGACGCCACTGTTACAATTCTTGCCATGTTTTCCTTCGGTATTGAATTGGCGCTTGTAGGTTTATTGAGTGTCTATTTTTCAGGTTTTTTAACTGACAAATTGATTGACGGATTTTACTCAAGTAAACAGGTTATGGTAATAACATCACAGAAAGACCTTGTTATAAACTACATTCTGAAGGACTTTGACAGAGGATGTACAATCCTTAAAAGCAGTTGGAGGATATTCAGGGGCTGAAAGAGATATTCTTCTTGTTATACTTGACAGAAGGCAGTTTATTGCACTAAGAAAAGTTTTTAAAGGAAAATGATCCCACGTGCCTTCGTAACAGTTACAGAAACTTCGAAAGTTTTTGGGGAAGGATTTAATCAGCTGCATTAAAAATTAATAATATCAAACCAAAATAATAGTTATTCATTTATCAAAATTTTACTCATATAAAACAGTCATTCATTAAGAAAAATTATAAACTCGCTTTAAAAAGCTCAGACAATAATTTTTTTCTAAAAACTCATTTCCTGTTTTATATTGTAAAATTGTTTTAATAATTCATAACTATTATTTTTTATTTTATATTATCACCTTGTAATTAGGACAAGGGTTATCCTTTTTCTCATTTAATTTTTATTATTTCTATAATTGTATCTGTTGCCTGTACCATGCTTTCAAGTGCAACAAATTCATATTTTTCCATGGAAGTTTTCTCCACCTGCAAATATGTTTGGTGTAGGAAGTCCCATAAATGAAATTTTTGAACCGTCAGTACCACCACGGATAGCTTTTATAATAGGTTTAATTCCAAGATTTTCCATAGCTTCTCTTGCAATTTCCACTACATTCATGTGATTTTTATAACTTCCCCCATGTTGTAATACTGATCCTTCAAGCTTACTTTTACTGTTCCTTCTCCATATTTTTCATTTATTTTTTTAGCGACATCTTCTGCAAATTTTTTCTTTGCAAGGAATTTTTCCTTATCATGATCTCTTAAAATATACTCATTTCAGCATCTTCAATAGTTGTTTTCATTCTTTCAAGTAGGTAGAATCCTTCATATCCTTCTGTTTTTCAGGAACTTCATCTGCCGGGAATAATGAAGCCAGTTCAACTGCAATTGTATTTGCATTTACCATTTTACCTTTTGCAGTTCCTGGATGTACACTTTTCCCCTTTATTGTAAAAATTGCTTCTGCCGCATTGAAACTTTCATATTCCAGTTCCCCTACAGGTCCTCCGTCCATTGTGTAGGCAAAGTCCGCATTAAATTCTTTTACATTAAAATTATCTGCCCCTCTTCCTATTTCTTCATCAGGTCCAAAAGCTACCCTTACATCTCCATGTTTAATTTCAGGATGATTTTTAAGATATTTTACAGCTTCTATAATTTCCACTATTCCTGATTTGTCATCTGCACCAAGAAGTGTAGTTCCGTCTGTAGTAATAAGTGTTTTTCCTACATAATTTTTCAAATTTGGAAATTCATCTACATGCATTGTTATTCCTAAATCCTTATTTAGCACTATGTCTTTTCCGTCATAGTTTTCAATTATCTGAGGATTTATATTTACAGCATTAAAGTCTGCCGTATCCATATGGGCAATAAATCCTATTACAGGAACCTTTTTATCTGTATTTGATGGTAATGTACCATTTACAAAGCAAAGCATCATTTATAAATACATTTTCAAGCCCTATTTCTTCCAGTTCAGCCTTCAGCATTTTTTTGCAAATTCTACCTGTGTCTGTGTTGTCGGTATTGTTTCACTTTCATCATTTGATCTTGTTTCAATTTTTACATACTTCAAAAATCTTTCTTTTAATGTATCATACATTTCAATTTCTGCCTTTCTTTATTTAAAGATTAATTTTATATACACAATGTCCATTATTGGTTTCTATTAGTTTTCCGCCATTATCCTCTATAACCTTCTGCGAGGGTATATTACTTTCATTGCAAGTAATTATTATATACTTATGATTTCTAAACAATGCAAGAGCATTTTTAATATCTTTTTTTCCATATCCCTTATTTCTATAGTCTTTTCCAACAAAATATCCTATATTTCCACCTATTTTTCAAATTTTCATTTAAAGTCTCTCTAATTTTAACTATTCCTATTATTTTTCATTTATTTCTACCCAGTAAACTTTTTGTGGAACTCTTCCAGAATCTGGATTTTTCACTATCTTTAATAAATTTATTCAAGAGTTTTTCAAATTCTTTCATATTCTTGGGAATTTTCATCTGAAACCCATTTATATTTTCACTTTCAAGACTTTGTATAGCTCTCTTTCTCCGTCTTTTTAGGGAAGTTTGCCTAAAACTTATTTTCCATAATAATTTTTCCTTTTACTTTTAGTATACCCTATTATACTAATTATTTCAAATTTATATTTTATGATAAAAATTAATTAATTAAAAAGGCCGAGTATTTTCAGCCTTTTTGATGATTTTTTGTTCTTCACACTATAATAGAAACTATAATAATATTTTGATACTCTCGGTGCCTTATGTTTCTTCTCCTGTAACTGAAATTTCTATTACCTTCACTTTATATTTTACTTTTTTTCATTTTCTCCTGTGAACTCCAGAATATTTTCAGGTACTACAGAATCTTTTATTTCATCTTTACGTTTATTAGTTCTCTGCTGTATTTCAGATTTTTAATAATTTTGTCAACAATTTCCGGCATATTGACTTTTTATAAGTTCTTTATTATCTTCAATTTTTTTCCATCATAGACAGCAATTCCTTCCTGTGAAAAGTTTTACAGGGTACTTTCCAAAAAAATTCTTTTACATTGTTATTATCTGTAAAAATAGCTTTCCAGATTAGTAATTGCATAATCATATCCCTTCACTTCTTCTATACCGTTATACATATTAACTAAAAACATTTTCATTTATTCCGAATGTTACAAAATAGCTGTCTCCTATTGATCCAAAAATCAGAATATTGATACCATGCACTGTCTATTCCAAGGCTTTTTCAAATTCTTCCCTGTCTTTATAAGGTTTTTCCATCCGCTTTTCAAAAGGCTTAAGATTTTCTATATCATTTTCTTCTATCATTAATTTCCTAAAAATATAGTTTAGCACATCTGTAACTTCATACTTCTTTTCTTTAGCCAATTCAGGTTTTTTACAGTTTTCCATCCTTTAGAAGACCATGTTTAACAAGTATTTTTTCAAACCTTTTATTTTGACTCATAAGAGTGATTCTTCTGTTGTTTACAGGAGTGAAAACACTAATATATACAACTGTAATAAGGGAAATCAGTATAACACTCAGCCTTGCCTTGAAAATACTGCTTACCATACAGAATATAAGCCACATTGCCAATAAAACTACAAAATATCTTGAAGGTGTCACTCCATACTGGGAAATTCTTTTTGATATTGAAACTATTGAAAGTACCAGTAGTGGAAGCGAAGCAAAAGGAAAATACTTTTTAAATACTCTTGCCACCGAATCTTTTTTCGCCATAGGAGTCACCATTATCATTATGAACAGGCTGAAAATTGTATACCATAGAATCAGGTGGGATACAAGTCCCTGTGGCCAGCTTCTAGTTATAAGCATTTTACCAAAATATACATATAAAAATACCTGTATATGTTGTTATTAAAAGGTATTACAATAAAATATATCAGAAATTTGAAAATTTTATGAATTTCATAGTTTTCTAAACTTTTCATCAACTTTTTAAGTTTTGAAAGAAAAAAATATTACTGAAAAATACAAATACTACAAATAACCATGTTTCAATGTATATGTTGCTATCCAATTTTATTAGTGAAAGTCCGTCAATTGTAGCAAAATACGGCAATTAGTCCTAAGAATAAAACTACTGAAAAATAATATAGTGACTGTTTTATCAACAATAATACTCTGAAAATATTTTTTTCTTCCTCATCTTTTTTTCCTATAACCGGTACAAGCAGGAAACAAAGGAAAAAATATTATCCCTGTTGCCATCAATTGCTCCAGACTATCTAAAGTAGAGCTGTTATTTTTACCGGATAAATAATAAAATCTGTAGAAAAATTATGAAAAACAAGTGTAATCAGTGCATTTACAAATCTTATTACCCATTTATTTTTCTGAAAAAAATATTTTTTTCCCTTACCAGTTCCAATGCCAAAGTTAAAGGAATACTCATTCCTAGTAAAGTTACCATTTTATGCAGTTCATTTAGCAGATTTTCATTTTTAGCTCAGGATTTTCTACAAGATAAACTGAAAGTATAAAAACCACTACACTGCAAAAACTGTCAATGGAAACCTTTCAATTGCTTTTTCATATCAGGTAAAAAAACTTTTTTATTTTTTTCTTTTATTTTAGACATAGAAATTTCTCCTTCCATTTATTTTTCTATTTTACTACTTTTAAGCTTAAAGAAAAAATAGAAAATTTCAAAATTTTTATAATATAAATAAAAAGGAGAATTATACTAAAATATACCTTCAGACTTTTTCAGCATTTATTTTCTGTATCCTTCATTTTATAAACAACATCTATTTTTCAGTTTTTTTATTTCTATTTCCAGTTTATCAAGCAGAAGATCAAACTGTTTTGCAACTTCTTCTATTGCAGTTTTTAGATAAATCAACTCCCTGCTTTTTAAGCTGGTTCATTGGGAAAGTCACTTCCTCCTGAAGAAAGAAGTCCTATATTTTTTTCAATGCCGCATTTCTTTTCTTTTCATCCTTTTCTTTGATTATCTTATCGTAAAGTATTGCCGATGATGCAAAACAAGTTGCATACTGGTATACATAGAAAGGAGAGTTAAAGAAGTGTGGAATTCTTGCCCACAATACATATAGAAGCTCTTCCTTCTCGACATTTTTTCCATAATATTCATCAAATAATTTTTCTATAATTCCTGTTAAAACTTCAGCAGTTACAGGCTCACCTTTTTCCACCAGTTCGTGTGCCTGATATTCATAGTCTGCAAGAAGTGCCTGAAAATAGAATGTTCCTGTTATATTTCCTATTTCCTGTTCAAGCAGTGCTATTTTTTCAACAGGATCTTCTGTATTTTCAAGCATATAGTCAAGCAGAAGCTTTTCATTAAATGTTGAAGCTACTTCAGCCACAAATATTGTATAGTCAGAAGTTGAAAATGGCTGATTTTCATCAGAATAAAGTGTATGCAAAGTATGACCAAGCTCATGTGCCAAAGTAAACACGCTATCCAATGTTTTATTATAATTTAAAAGCATGTAAGGGTGTACACCGTAAACTCCAGCTGAATATGCTCCCACTTCTTTTTACCTTTTGCTTCAAAAACATCAAGCCAGCCTTCACTTATCGCCTTTTTCATTTTTTCCGTATATTCTTCTCCAAGAGGAGCTACTGATTTTAACACTATTTCTTTAGCATCATCATATTCATAGTCCTTGTCAAATTCAACAAGATTTATCGAACCGTCATAGTTATGATATTTTTTTCAGACCTAATATTTTTCTTAACTTCAAGTATCTTTTTAAAGGTTCTGTATTTTTCGCTGTATTTATAAGATTTAAATAAACCTTTTCAGGAATATTGTTTCCTTCCAGAAAACTTGATAAAAAAGTTTTCATAATTATGGGATTTCATTGATGCTATATCCCTCTGTAAAAGTGAATTATATACTGCCGCAATTGTATTTTCCCTTTTCTTATATAATCCGTAATAATTTTCAAACATCAGTTTTCTATCTTCCTGATTTCTATTTTAGTCAATATTTTTCCATAATTTGCAGGTGTCACTTCAACTTCTTCACCTGTACTTAATTTTATTGTTGGCCATTCCACATCAGTTACAGTTATTTCAGAATATATTGTTCTTGGTGCCGACATATATGAACTGTAAAAATGAAAGAAGTTTACTTTTCATTTTCCTTCAATATATGTTCCTGAAGCCTGAATAGGTTTCTCCACTCCAAATCTGTAGTCTGAAAATTCTTTTTAACTATCCATTTTTCTATTTTTTTCCCTATTATTTATAAGTTCAGAATTTATCCATGACAGTTCTGTATTTATTTTTGCAAATAGAAACTCTACCTTCTGCAGAAATTTTTCCACAGCATCCTTATCAAGTGAATTTAAATCCCTTGCCAATTGTGGATAACGATACAATTTGTAAGAAATTTTTATCCATTTCTTCCTGTTTCTTAAAAAATTCAAGTAAAGCTTTTTCCTCCCTAGTTTTCCTTTGTATGAAACCAGCTCTTCAGCCTGTTTTTCGACTTTTCTATAATCTTTTTCCCCATTCTTTTGTAATCTTTATAAATATCACTCAAGTTCCATTTATATTCTTTACCTGTTTCCTGTTCTTTTTCTTAGTTACCTTTACTGTTCCTTTTTCCTTCACTGTTTTTACATGTACTTTTTTTCATATTATCTCTTTCCTCCAAACTTCATATACAAAAAATATTACCAATGCAATTGGTATGACATATACAACTACTGATAAAAAGCATCAAGTGCAACTTTTAGAAAAGCTATTATAATAACAATTATCAGTGCATAAATTAAAGCTCTGTATTAACATCTGCATATTGTTTTTGGTGTTACATCTCTCATTTTATATACCTCCACCATATTAATTTTTATATTTATTTTGTAACCCTTATTTAAATATACTTCTTTATTAAAAGCCTTTCCTTCCCTTTTTTGTTTCCCTCTATCTGAAAAAGAGCCTATATTTTCCATATCCTCTTATTGTTATAACAGAATCCATTTCAAGCATTTTTCGACTTATCCTTTTCAGGCGAGTAATCTACAAGAACTTTTCCCTTTTCAATCGGTTCTATAACCTTTGTCCTTGATAAATTTGTTATTGCAGACACTATGCTGTCCAGCCTTTTAGAAGGAACTGTAATTATTTTATCATCAAATTTATATTTTGGAAGAATTTCCGTACCATCAAGGGAAATTTCCCTCACTTTACATGGAGCCTTTCCTATCTGTTTCAGTTCGCTTAATATATGGCCTGATATCTTTTTCTGAAACAGGAATATATCCTCTGTCATCTTCAAGTATCAGATCTCCCATAAGTTCCTTTTTTATATTAAGCCCCATAAGGCTTCCAAGAAAATCCTTATGCTCATATTCCCTAAATTTTGAATTTATCTTTATTTCAAGCAGTTTATATGGAAACTCGGCATTTCCTTCATAAATATCAAATCCGGTAGGAATAAATCCTATCTGCCTTCTGTCACTGTCTTGAAATATTCCGTCTGTTACAACTTTAACTCCATCAAATTTTTTTCTGTCAGTTTTTCCAGAAAGTTTGGTGTATAAAATTCCTCAGTAAAACTTACTATTTCATACTTTTTTGCAATTTCAAAAAGCATTGTAAAAGCTTACTCGCTTCATACTCCATCTCCTGTGGAAACTGTTTTAAAAATATTTCTTTTCTTCATTTTATTTCCTCATTTAAACAATTTATTTTTCCTATCCCTATTTTAACATAAACCAGTAAAAAAATAGTATAGAATATTCTTTTATTCAGAATGGTGGATATTAATTCCTGTATTCTCAATCTGAATAGTCATATGGAAAATATTATGTTCTGACAGTTTTTCCTTTATTTCATTTACTATCCTGTAGTTATTGTACCTTTTCATAATTATTAAGTAAAAATATGGGCTGTTAATGAAATTTCCTCGTTGTCATTTTTCCAGACATGAAGTTCATGTATATTTTCAATTCCATCTATACTTAAGATTTCATTTTTAGTGTTTCAAGACTAACTTCTGACGGAACAGCTTCCATTAATATGAAAAAAAGCTTCCTTTGCTATTCTGTAACCTCCTATGAATATTATAATCGAAATTACAACACTCATAATTATGTCGATATAGACAAAATCTGTAAAATATATAATTATACTTGAAATAATTACTCCTACTGAATTTAGTAAATCTCCAAGAAAAAATGAAGCATTGCCGACTTTATGTTTATATTATTTTTCCTTTTTGTTGATGAAAATAAAATCCATGTTATAACTATGTTGAATATAAGTCCAATTAATGCTATAAAAAAACATACTTCCAAAATCTATTTCCTAGGATGAAAAATCTTATAACAGATTCATATATCATTCCTGCGGCAATAAGTATAAGAACTATTCCATTCAGGAAAGCCACTATTACTTCAAGCTTAAAAATCCGTAAGTAAATTTTTTTCAGTAGGCTTTTTCGTTTCAAAAGTATATGGCAACCATGCTTGCTCCCAATGCCAGAACATCAGAAAAACATATGAAAATGAATCTCCCACAAGGAAAGTGAATTTGAAAACAGACCTCGAAAAAGCTCCATCAAGGGCAAAAATAATGTCAGGAACAATGTAACATACAGTGTCTTTTTGATTTTTCTGAATTTTAAAAATGATTTTTATGATGAAAGCTGCTACTCACTATTTTCTGTATCGCCATTTTCCCACCTCCGTAAAATTGAATTTTTTTCTATAAAGTTAATTATATCATTGATTGATTATAAAAAACAGAAATAAAATTACAACTATTATAAAACCTTTTCCAAGTCTAAATATTTTTAATTTTAAAGTATTTTTAAAACAGCCCCTTTCGGAGCTGTCATATATTTCAAATTTATTATTCTCATCATTTTATAAAAAAATTGATAACTGATATTATGCAAAGAACATTTTTCAGGTCATCTTCAACATTTGTTATGCTTCCTAATCCAAACTGCTCATTTAGAAGTTTTTGCAACATTTGGTGAAATGAATGCAGGTAAAGTTGGTCCCACATGTATATTCTTAATTCCAAGATACAGTAATGCAAGAAGTACTATTACAGCCTTCTGTTCGTACCATGCAATGTTGAAACTCTATTGGAAGGTCATTTATATCATTTGCATTGAAGATTTCTTTAAGTTTTAATGCTACTACAGCCCATGAATAAGAATCGTTACATTGTCCTGCATCAAGAACTCTAGGTATTCCGTTAATATCTCCTAAACCAAGTTTATTATATCTGAATTTTGCACATCCTGAAGTCAGTATAACTGTATCTTTTGGTAATTTTTCTGCAAATTCTGTATAATAAGATCTTCTAGCCATTCTAGCATCGCAACCGCTCATTACGATAAATTTCTTAATAGCTCCTGATTTTACTGCTTCTACAACTTTATCAGCTACTGCAAATACTTGTCCGTGTGCAAATCCTCCAACAATAGTTCCAGTTTCAATTTCTTTAGGAGCTTCACATTTTTTAGCAAGTTCGATAACTTCTGTATAGTCTATCTTACCATTTTCATCAGCTTTAAGCTTTTTCCATCCAGGATATCCTGCAGCATTCAATGTGAATATTCTGTCATTATAAGTTGAATTTGGTTTTGGTGGAACTATACAGTTAGTAGTAAATACAACAGGCCCGTTAAATGTTTCAAATTCAGTTACCTGATGATACCATGCGTTTCCATAGTTTCCTACAAGGTGTTTATATTTCTTTAATTCAGGATAATAGTGTGCAGGAAGCATTTCTGAGTGAGTATAAACATCTACTCCAGTTCCTTCTGTCTGTTCAAGTAATTCTTTTATATCCTTCAAATCGTGTCCAGAAATTAATATTCCAGGATTTTTTCCAACTCCAATGTTTACTTCTGTCGCAACAGGTGTTCCATATGCAGAAGTGTTAGCTCCGTCAAGTAAAGCCATTACTTTTACTCCATATTCTCCTGTTTCAAATACTAAAGCTGTTAATTCTTCAGCTGAAAGACTGTCATCTACTGTTGCAAGTAATGCTTTTTCATAGAATTTGTAAATATCATTGTCTGTTGATCCTAAATTATAGGCATGGAATCCATATGCAGCCATTCCTTTTAATCCGTAAAGTACCATTTCTCTTAATGATCTTACATCTATATTTTCAGTTCTTAATACTCCCACTTTTTTTAGCAAGTTCTACTAAATCATCATTTTCACTGTACTCATAAGTTGTCAGGAAAGTATTTTTCAAATTTTGGATCTAAAGCAATTCCTTCTTTTTCAAGTTCTGATTTAAGGAAGTTTTCTTAAGTTTACACCTTCCTTAATTGCTTCATTATTTCTTCACCATCAAAGTTTGCATTTGTTATAGAAATAAATAGCGATCTGTATAAATACTCATCAACCTTGTCATATCTTTTTCCAGCATTTCTCAACTGACTTGAATATGCAGCAACTCCTTTTGCAGCAAATACAAGAACATCCTGCAGATTTGACACTTCATCAGTTTTTTTCCACATACACCTTTTTACTGTACATCCTTCATTTTTAGCCGTTTCCTGGCATTGAAAACAAAACATACTCATTTTACTACCTCCAAAAAAAATTTATTCTATCGTTAAAATAACACCGGCAATTATTAATTTTTATCCACAAATAATCTGCCAGCCTTAAGTAATATTTTTGTATGAAGTTATTATAGTATTTTTCACAAAACGTAATGTATGTTACGTTTTTCATAAATCTTAAAAATAAATTTTATTTTTAACATTCCTTTATTTTTCTTTTGCCTTCAACTTCTTCGATACTGTTAATAGTTTTTGTTCATCCATATAATGTCATGCCATTCTCTCATTTTGTACCCAATATTTGGAAAATGACCAATTTTATAAAACCATTTTTCTCATGAAACTTAAGACTTTTTTTCATTTTTACCTGTTATTGCTGACACTACCTGTACTATTCCCATTGTCTTCATTCTTTTTCCAGTTCATCATAAAGTTTCTGACCTATTCCCTTGACTGAACCTTCATATCAAGATAAATGCTTATGATAAATGAGTATCTATATGCTTCCTTTCACCAAAACTATCAGCATAAGCATATCCGACAACTGTTCCGTTTTCATTTTCGGCAACTATATATGGAAATCCATTTGACAAGGTCTTTTCTATTCTAATTTGCATTTCTGATTTATCAGGAACCGTGATTTCAAAGGATATTGTTGTGTCTGCAACATACGGAGAATATATTTCCTGTATTCTTTCTGCATCTTCAGGAAGGACATCCCTATTTTTTATACTTTCAGTTTTTATATCTTTGAAATTTTTCTTCTTTTGACATTTTTCCTCACTTCTATAATCATATCATTTAATAGTAATTATGGATATTCTTATTCATTTTATTTATATTCTTTTATTTTAAGAAATTTCTGTATATTTACCTATAATTTTCTTTTCTTTTATGATATAATCTTTTTGAAAATAGTATCTGAAAGGAAAAATATGGGAATTATTACAGATTTCATTGCCATTCTGGCAGGAAGCATATTTGGTCTTATTATAGGAAATAAAGTAAAAAGAAAGATGAGAAATATTATAATGGACAGCATTGGTCTTTTCATAATAATTTCAGGTGTGAAAAGTACCCTTGAATCAAACAGGGACATTACAGTTCTTATATATCTCATAATCGGTGTCATTATTGGGCAGATTCTCGATATAGATTTACAAATAAAAATTAAGTGTTTTTCATTGAAAACAGATTTTCGAAAATTTTATCAATTTCATATAGAAACAAAAATTCTTTAAATTCTGTTGAAAATGAAGAAAAGAATTTAACTTTTGCAAAAGGATTTTCTGTTACGACTATTCTTTACTGTATAGGAGCTATGGCAATAATGGGTTCTATAAACAGCGGTCTTACAGGAGATGACAAGATTTTAAATATAAAAGCCGTTCTGGATGGTGCTACAGCTATTGTATTTGCTTCCATCTATGGAATTGGAACTATTTTCTCGGCTTTTTCAGCACTTATCTATCAAGGACTCTTTTTTCTTTTTGCCAGACAGATAAAAGATTTCCTTACTCCAAATGCCATAACGGATTTAAATTTTTTAGGCGGTATAATGATTTGCGGTCTAGGAATAAATGTTGTCCTCAAAAATATAAAAGTGGCCAATATGCTTCCTTCAATATTTATACCGATTATTGTAGAAATATTCGTCCACTTTTTTGGCCACTTATTTTAAAATCAATTTCTGAAACTAAGTCAAAGCAAGCTTTAATATAAAGAGTATAGCCAATATGTACATTATTGGCTTTATTTCTTTCTGTCTTCCTGTTGCAAGCTTTAAAACCACATAACTTATTACTGCTCCCACCACTCCTTCAGCAACACTCATTGTGAAAGGCATCAGGGTAATTGCGAAAAATGCTGGCGCTCCTTCTGTCAAATCATGAAAAATTAATCTTTGTAACAACACCAAGCATAAGAACTCCTACAACTATCAATGCAGGGAAGTCGCTGCGCTCGGGGATAATACTCACTATTCCTGACAGAAAAGAAAGTCCAAACAATATGGAAGTAGAAAATGCCGCAAGACCTGTTCTTCCACCTTCTGCTATACCTGCAGTACACTCCAGATATGTTGAAGTTGTTGTTGCTCCAAAGAAAGAACTTATTACAGTTGTAGAAGATTCACAAAGCAATGCCCTCTTCATATTTCTAACTTCACCTTTTTCATTGTAAAGATTTCCCTTACTTGCAATTGCGAGCAAAGTTCCTATCTTATCAAAAAGTCCACCATACTTATAGTAAGGACTATCATTACCATATTTATAAGACCTGAAAATATATCCTTTTTCCCTATCAGACCTTCAAAATCCTGTTTAAAGAATAAGTCACCTACACCACCCGGAAGAACAAAACCATGCCATTTGCTTAAGTCAGTTACTCCCATAGGTATTCCAAGCAGAGTTGTTGCAATTATTGATATTATAGCTCCTTTTTACATTTTTGCCATTAAAACAAGCATCAGCAGTAACCCAAATACACTTAGAAGTACAGAATTTTTCCTTAAAGCTTTCCTAAAAATAATCCTGTTTCTGTAGCTACTATTATTCCTGAACTTTTTAATCCGATTAATGCTATAAAAAGTCCAACTCCTGCTGTAATTGCAGTTTTTATATTTTCAGGCAGTCCATCCAGTACAATTTTTCTGACTGAAGATACTGTCACAAGTATAAGTACAACACCTGAAATAGTTACTGCCGCAAGGCCCTGCTGCCATGTATAACCCATTCTTCCAACAACTGTTGACACAAAAAATACTGTAAGTCCAAGTCCAGGAGCTGTTGCCACCGGAAGTTTTGAAAATAATGCATGCATCAATGTTCCAAACATCGCCACCAGACAGACTGACGTATACAGTCCACCTTCCGGAATTCCGGCTTCCCTTAAAAATCCTGGGATTACCACAAGCACATATGCCATTGTCAGAAATGTTGTCATTCCCGCTATTATTTCTGTTTTTACATCTGTTCCATTTTTGAAAGTTCATAATAATTTTTCCAGAAATTCATATAATTTTTCCTTTTTCTTATGCCTTTCCTGTTCCATCTGATTTTTCCTCCTTAAATTTTTCAAATATTTATATTTATCTTATACATATCAATTTAATATTTTCAGTGATTTTCCATTTTTATATTATACTTTTTGCTGTTTATTAAGTTTTATCAGGATATTAATTATATCACACATCTTCTCAAAAAGTTTCTAAAAATTTTTATTTTTCTTGACTTAATTGTTTTTCTGCTTAAATATAACATACAAACTTTTGATAATCAAACTAATTTGAAAATGGAGATGGTTCACATGGATACAAAATTCAAAAACGTTTTCAGAAACCCTTCTAATCACATTAAATGCCAGAGGAAAGGATGCAGACAGTCCTAATCCTGTACTGAATGATAAAAATCTGCTGAAATAATGTCCAGAATTGACTATGACTTCAGTAAATTTGATAAGGGATGGATGTCATATTATGGAATTCTCGCAAGAGCAAAAACTATGGATCAGGAAATAAAAATTTATGGATAAATATCCTGACTGCGTTATTGTTTCAGTTGGTGCAGGACTTGATACAAGATTCAGCAGAATTGATAATGGAAAAATAACATGGTATAATCTTGATTTACCTGAAGTTATAGAAAGAGAAAAGTATTTTTTTGAAGAAAATCGAGAGTCAGAAATATTCCAAAAATCAGCTCTTGATTCAAGCTGGACAGAAGATGTTTAGAAATTAATGGAAAAGAGCTGCTTATTATTTCTGAAGGGTGTTCTTATGTATTTTGATGAAAATGAAGTAAAAATTTTTCTTAATATACTGACTGACCGATTTTGACAAGTTTACGCTTTATCTGGACTTACTTTCTAAAAACTTGTAAAGCAGAGCAAGGGACACGATACTTTAAAAACAATGAAAAATGTAGAATTCAAATGGGGAGTAAAAGATGGAAGTGAAGTTGTTAAACTCAATCCAAAAAATAAAACAGACAGGGGACTTATTAACTTCACTGATGAATTAAAAACACCTGCTCCATGGATTTAGAAAGCTTTTTTTATTCCTATTGCCTATATTATGAATAACCGTCTTGGAATGTATGAATATAAAAAAATAATAACTTTTTAAATAGAAAAACTGCCTTGAAATAGAATAAATATTACCTTATTTTTTTATTACTATTTTAGGCAGTTTCTTATCTAAATCAATTTTTTTCAATTTCTCTGGCTTCCTGCACTATATAAAAGCTTATTCCCCATTTTCAGTAACTTCTTTGTATAATTCTATTGCTTCCCTGGTTTTCACCCTGCTTTTCTCCTTATACGTTGCAAGAAGATATTTAAATCCTAAATTTTGACGTTTTTGTCTTTAATTTTTCAATGCCTCATTTAAAATCTCAATCATTTTTCATTGTCATTTTCCATGAAAAAGCATTCCTTCCAGAGCTTTTACAAGATTATATATTTCACTGTCTTTTTCTTTTCCAATTTTTCTATCTCTTCTGATAGTTCTTTATTGTAAATTTCTGTTGCTTCCTCTTTTTCCAAAAAGTAATAAGAAATAAAGCCTCATTATAGTAGTATAAAATTTTATCCTGTTTCTATATAATTTTTGGATAAATTCACTTCTTTTAATTTTTCATATGCCGTTTCTATTTTTCCTGCTGAAGAATATCCTGCAGATAAATTTAATTTCATATAGTTTCTATATTTTGTTCTTGTTTCTATCATACTCATTTTTGAGTAAGTTCTATAAATTTTTCCGGATCCAGTTCGTTATCCAGAGACATTCTATATAATTACTGTATAAATACATCCATAATCCGAGTATTTACCTTGAGTAATACTAAAAAATATTATAGGATATAATAAATAATTAAAAAGAAAATTTTTCAGACTTCAATGAAAAATACCAACAATGAACACTATTAAAAATCAATTAAAGCAGATAACAGCAAATATTTTTCTTATAGTCATACTTCCCTTTCATAAATCCATTTTAATTTAGGTTTTCTTCCTTATTAAATTTTTGCAAGTACCCATTCAATTTTTCTTATCCTTAACTCTTTTAGGCTTGAATGAAATTCCGTCAATTATGATAGGCGCTATATCCTCATCATCTTCAGGAATATATCCATATGCTCAATAAGAAGTCCACTCAAAGTATCGTAATGTTTGGATTCCAGTTCAATATGGAAATAATCGTTCAAATCATTTAATGAAAGTTCTCCATTTATAAAATATTTATTTGCAGCAAGTTTCTTAATTGAAGAATCGTCTGCATCAAATTCATCAGCAATATTTCCCATTACTTCCTCAATCAGATCCTCCAATGTTACAATCCCTGAAAATCCACTCATACTCATCTATCAGTATGGCAATATGTCTTTTTCAGCCTGCATTTCATTAAAAAGTTCATTGACATTCTTTTGTTTCCGGAACAAAATAAAGCTTCCTGCATAATTTCTGTTAATTTAATATTCTGGAATCCCTTTCTATAAGCTTTCTATCATAAGATCCTTCATAAACAGTATTCCTACAATATTATCTGCTTCATCTTCATATACAGGTATTCTCGAGTATACTCACTTCCTCTTTTTTCAAACAGTTCATCTACTGAAATATTTTTATCAATAAGAAATACCTTTGTTCTGGGAATCATTATTTCTTGCAACCTTTTCATCAAATTCAATATATTTTCTATCATTTCCTTTTCAACTTCGTTAATAATTCCATGTTCCTTCCTACTTCCACAAGTGAGACGCAATTCTTCCTTTGACACTCTTTTCTTCAATATTATCTTCCTTCATTTTTAACACTGTCAATATTACATTCGTTGAAAATGTCAGAAACTTGACAAAAGGCGAGAATATTTTTTTGAAACCATAACAATTATTCCCACTGATGCAAGAGCTGTCTTTTCTGACGATCTCAATGCTATTCTTTGGGAATCAGCTCACCAAAAACTAAAGTTATATACGATAGCAAAAAGTTATTAAAATCATTGAAATATGACTACTATAAGGGATTTTTAATTTCCCAAGATATATTGACAGATATTGTGAAAGTCCTGTTGCCGCTGAAGCTGAAGCAAAAACTTGCAAGTGTTATCCCAACTTGAATTGTTGATAAAAACTTACTTGGCTCCTTCATTAGGTTTTCCAACATTATCGCCTTTTTATTTCCTTCTTCCACCAATATTTTCAGTTTATTTCTATTTATTGAAAACTATTGCCATTTCAGCACTCGAAAAAGGCATTTATTCCTGTTAACACTATTATTATAATAAACTGCAAATCAGGCTGCCCCGGTTATTGTTTCCACTTTAAATTATTCCTCCTAAATGTGTGTTATTTTATTATTATACCACCTATTATATCACACTTTTTCTTTTTGTTTTCTTAGAGCCTGAACTGTTTAAAGTTCAAGCTCTTCAGTATTTAAATTATTTCATCATCCCAAGATATGCGGCACCTAAAATACCTGCATCATTTCCAAGCTGAGCCTGAACTATCTTTAAATTTTCCAGGCATGAAGGCAATGAATACTGCTTAAGTTTTTCATTTATTGCATTGAAAAGGATATCCCCTGCAAGTGCAACTCCTCCTCCAACTACGATTATTTCAGGATCAAGGACATTTAACAGATTTCCCATTCCAAGTGCAATGTACTCAGCTTCATAGTCAACCAGCTTAAGTGCAAATTCGTCTCCTTCCTTTGCTACATCAAAGATATCTTTTGCTTCTATTTCTCTTCCTTTAACTCTTTCATAAAGTTTATTTGTTTTATTTACAGCAAGTCTGCTCTGTGCTTCCCTTATTAATCCAGTAGCTGAAGCGTATGCTTCCCAGCATCCGTCCTGACCGCATCCACAAAGCTTTCCATTTCTTTCAACTTTTGTATGTCCGACTTCTCCGCCTCCACCGTTTTTACCGCTTCATAAAGCTTTCCATCTACTATTATTCCGCCACCAATTCCTGTTCCAATTGCGAAGACCAAGAACATTTTTGTATCCTTGTGCAGGCACCTTTCCACATTTCTCCAAGTGTTATGACATTTACATCATTATCTACTTTTACCTGCTTGTTCAGATGCTTTTCAAATTCTCCTGCCAGGTCAGCTTCCTTAGGCCATGGGAAATTAGCCCAGAATTTTACTATTCTTTCGTTTACTACAGGTCCTGGAACTCTATTCCTACTCCTTTTACATCTACTTCAAAATTGATGTTGCTTCCTTTTACCTGTTCCAATAAAATTTTTAGACAATCTTTCAACTGTTTTTTCAAACCCTTCCATTGAATCTGTCTTTACTATTGTTGTAAAAATAATATTTCCTGCCTCATCAACAAGCCCTATCTTAGTATTTGTCTCCCCTAAGTCTATCCCTACATAATAATTCATACTTTTCCTCCTATTGATATTTATTTATAATATTTTTCTTTTTATTATTTAGTTTACCCTATTTATTGTAATTTTTTTCAATATTATATTTTTATTCTGTTTATTTTCAGGCTTTCTAAAAAGGGAATTGCATAAAATACAATATTTTGATATAATAAAATTACCTTAAGGTAGACCCCAAAAGGGTACTTATAAATGGTTAAATAAAATTTGGGATAAAAAGACTGGATTACTTCAGTCTTTTTGTTATAATTTTTTCAAGCGAGTTTCCCAAAACTCGTAACCATTTATAAGGAGGTGTACTATGCGTACTTTTCTTATTGTTTTAGTAGTTTTCCTACTGATTCAAAAGAATTTGTACTAATTAGTACCCTCATACCCTTAGGGGTATCAATAAGCTTTTACAGGGCCTATTTTTATTGCCATTAGCCGAAAAACATTTTTTGGACTGGTCTATTAAAATTATCTATTCAATTTTAATTTCAAAGCTCATAACTACCCAAATTTTGTTTTATTTCTATTATTTTCTGTATCCAGATGTTTAATATCTCAGTACGACTAAATAAAAAGAGCAGTCATTAAACTGCCCTTTAAATTATTTTTAAAAATGTTAACATTAATCCGATAGGTGTCAGTCCCTATATCTCCTACCTCAAATATATGAGGGCGACGGTATGACATTCTCCGTCCTCGTTATTATTTTTATCTCTTTTTGTAAAAGCTGTTTTTGATTCAACATTTTTCAACCTTATCCTATTCATATACATAGTGTTTTTCATTTCTGTTTTAATCACAATATACGGTATATTTTTGATACTATATTTCAACAAATTTTTATTCAAATATTTCTAGGCACCGAAAAATCCTTTTTCAATTATTTTATCTCTAAAAATCTCTGTCTAAATGCATGCAATATATACTTTTTCTTTTTCAGGTGAAATTTTTTTCTTCCAAATCAAATATATTTCCATGAGAAGGATTTTTACTTTTATAGCTACATGTATCCTGATATATTTCCTTTATTTCTCCTTCAAAAATATTTTTCAGTATTTTTCCGGTATATCTACAGCGTCTCCACTATAATATATTGTTTCTTCAGGAAAATTATTTCATATCCGTAGCATACCATATCATCCACATGTCTAACTTCTACATGATTATTTTTATCTGTGAAATTTCAGGTAACATATTTTTATAAATATAGAAAATTTTCTCTATTCCTACCACTTTTAAGTATTCTTTTATTTTTCCGTAGGATGAACTATATAGGAACTTTTATTCATTTTAAATATAGATACGATATTAAAGAACCCAGACTTCCCACATGATCACAGTGGAAATGAGTTACTAATATAAATATTTTTTTACTTTCTTTCATTTCTTTTAAGTCCCATATTTTTCTTAAAAACGCTTTTCCCCACAGTCTATAAGATAAAAAATCGTCATTGTGTGTAAAAATGCACTCGTATTATCAAATGGTGGATAAAAAGCTGAACCAATACCTAGAAATTTTAATTTTTCAATATAATTCACCTCTATTCTTTATTCCTGAGCTTATAAAACTATTAATAAATTTTTCTGTAAAATAAAGAATATTACTATTAACGGAAATATTATTATAAAAGTAGCTGCACTGACATTTTGCCCATTGCATAGTTAGCTTCCTTTGATTTAGCAAATAATGCCAATCCCACTGTCAATGTTCTATTTTGTGTTGAATTTGTAACAATTAATGGCCATAAATAATTATTCCAGTGATAGCTTATTGAAACCACTCCAAATGACAGATATGCAGGTTTTGCGCAAGGCATATATATTTTCCATATTATCTGCCATGTATTTGCTCCATCTATTCTTGCTGCTTCTGATAGAGATTTAGGTATTGTTTTTAAAATGCTGTCTTAATAAAAATATTCCAAAAGCTGTACCCTAAAAAGGGAATCATAATTCCTAGTTTAGTATTAATAAGGTTCAAGTCTTTCAAAGTCATAAAATTAGGTGTAATTAATACATCATTAGGTATTATTATTTGCATAAATATTACAATAAATACATATTTTGCCATTTTAAATCCATAACAGCAAGAGCATATGCTGCCATAGTGGATGTGAAATATCTGAATTATAAAAAGTGTAACCGTAACTAGTATCAAAAGTATTTATATAATATGTCTTAAAAGGGACTGCATTCCATACATATACTATATTCTTTTAATGTAAATCCTGTTTTAGAAATACGACATACTGAAAGATGGTTCTCGTAAAGCAGTTCCCTATCATCCATATTAAAGGAATCAACCATATAAAAGCTATAACAAAGGCTGTTGTAATTACTGAATCTGTTCCTTTTCTTATTATATTCATTTTTACCTTCCTATTCTTAATTTTGATATAACATCTATCTACAGTAAATATAAAATTTTCTGAGAGTTAGTTATAGTAAGCTTCTCTATCCTGTTTAAAAATCTTGGCAGGGAGACAAATAAAGTAAAAATAACATTATTACAGTTAAAGCCGAAGATTTACCATAGTTAAAGTTAGTGAATCCTTTGCTGATAAATATAATACAACAGTAAAAGTACTCGCATTATTTGGAGCTCCTTCTGTCATTATAACTATATGGTCGACTAATTTTAAAACAGTTTGTCAATGCTACAGTTGAAACAAATATCATCGTTGGTTTCAATAATGGCAATGTAATATTTTTAAGCATTACCCAGAATCCTGCTCCATCTATTCTTGCTGATTCAAATAAATCTTCTGATATTCCCTGTAATCCAGCTAAAAAGAAAATCATCAGATATCCTGATTCTTTCCATACGTACATTATTGCCATAAAGGGAAGAACTGTATTCTTATTCGACAGTACATTTAGAGGTTTTATTCCAAAATGTGACAACCACTGATCTAATAATCCATTTTTCCCATATATATAAACATCCATATACTTGCCACTGCTATCATCGGCATGACTACAGGATAAAATATATTGTTCTCAAGATACCAACTGCTCTGCTTTACGATTTACCAGAAATGCCAAAGCCAGTCCCTAAAAATCATAGAAGGTACTAACTGTTATAACTGAAAAAGAATATTGTATTAAACATTACTTTCCAGAAAAGTTCACTTTAAATAAGCTCATATAATTTTCAAAACCAATCCACCTTGGAGATTTCATTCCAAGATTATATTTGGTAAAAACTTAAATAAAAACTCTTAAATACTGGTAAAACTGTGAAACTCATCATAAATATTAACGATGGTAGCAACAAAAGAAACTCTGTTATATTTTCTTTCAATTTTTCTGCTTAATTTTATGTCATTCTTTTCTCCTTATTAATAAAACACTAATTAAAAATCTTTCAATACTTCCGTTGCTTCTTTCTGTGCATTATCTAGGGCATCTTTAGCTGATTTTTCTCCTGTTATTGCAGATTGAATATTGTCATTTAATATTCTCCATATTTCTGCAGCATTATATGTTTGTCAATTCAGGTTTAGCAAATTTCAATTGTTCATATGCCACTTTTGCTTGAGGTCTTTCAGCATAATATTTTTCATTATTTCTGTCTCAAATGCACTTTTTCTTGTTGGAACATATCCTGTATCTATACTCCATTGTGCCGCTCTTTCAGCTGTTGTCAGATATTTAATAAATTTCCATGCTGCCTTCTGTTTTTCTTTTGATATTCCTGAAGAAATATAAAAATTTCCTCCTCCTGTCGGAGCACCTTTTCTTTTGTGTCCAGGAAGGAATGCAACACCATAATTAAATTTTGCATTTTTAGTATGTTAGATAAATTTCCAGTTGTATGATAAATCATAGCAACTTCTCCTGCTAAAAATTGAGCAGGTAAATCAGTCCATTGTACAATTCCTTCAGCCATAACTTTATCTTTTTTCTGTAAATCAATCCAGAACTGTAATGCTTCTATATTTTCAGGAGTATTGAAAAATACTTTTTTTCCATCTTCACTCATAAGATTTTTTCCATCTGAACTATTCTGTAATGCAAATCCTGTAAAAGCCCATTGAGCTGAACCTGAATTTAAGGCTATTCCAACTCCTTTTTCTCTTATCAGTAGTAACTTTTTGCCATTTCAACTAATTCTTCCCATGTTTCAGGAGCTTTTTCTGGATCTAATCCTGCTTCCTTAAATGCATCCTTATTGTAAAATAAAACCATTGTACTTCTTTGAAATGAATTGAATATATTTTTCCATTAACATAAGAATCTTCCATAAAAGCTTTCCAAAAAATCACTTATATATTTCTTTCCTTCTTCTCCGTCTTCAGCTATTAATTCATCAAGAGGCATAGCCATTTCACTTGAAGCCATTGTAGATCTCTGAGTGGCTAAACTTACAACAAATCAGGTGGATTACCTCCTTGAGCTGCTGTTTGAATTTCTTTTGTTACAGTATCATCGTAATTTCCTGTATAAACAGCTTCCAACTTCTATATCAGGATTTTCTGCGTTAAAAATCTTTTGTAAGCTGTTCAACAAGTTTTGCAACAGGTCTCCTACATTTACAGGGTAATAAAATACTAATTTAATCTTACCATCTCTTCTTTATTACTCCCACAACCTATAATAAATAAAAACAAACTTAAAAATAACAGAATAACAAAATTTTTCATTTTATCCTCTCCTTTATTTAGATATAAGTTACAATAATTTCTTTAAGATTTTTCCTCCTTTCTTTTTGATTAATTATTTTTACACTTTTTCTTTCAATAATCTTTTCCTGGAATTTCTTCAGAATTTTCTTCGATTCCATTCATCATGTTAATTAATTTTTCGTAAACTCTTTCTGATATTTTCTTGTAGTCTAATGCCAAAGTTGTCAAAGCTGGATAAAATTCTGATATTGGAATATTATCAGCCCTAAAACTGAAACTTCATCCGAATCATAATATTTAACTCATTTAGAGCTTTTTAACACAGCTATAGCTTTCTCATCTCCTGATACAAAGAATGCTTCAGGAAGCATTCTTTATGTATATTTCTTTTTACCTAAAACCTATAAATTTTCTTTTGATTATTCATTTTTCAACAATGGTTAAATTTCTTCTATAGATTTATTATTTTTTATATGCTTCATTATTCCATTTTTCTTTCCAATATTCATCGGTGTTGGATTTGCTGTAATAAAAGTTATTTTCAATTTTTCTAAAAAGATATTCAGTGGCTTTGAATACCGAGTTAAAATCATCATTTGATACATATACATTGTCCTCTGAATAACTTTTTCCAACAACAATAAAAGGTATTTTTCTTCTTTCAAAATATGTACTCTTTTTATCGTTCTCTTTTTCATAAAATATAATAGCACCATCAATAAAAAGTACTAGATGTATTCAATAGAGAATTTTTCAATTCCTTGTCATCATAATATTGTTCCATAAATATTGAAACATTTCTATTTTTGTTATAGGCAAATATCTCACTAACGAATATCCGCCCAAATAGTTGCAGTATGCCCTTATTTCTTCTAACAGATACCAGTATATTTTTCATTTTTCTTGTACTTAAATGCATATAAATTGGGTTTTTATATCCCAATTCTTTAATTTTTATCTTCACAATTTTTCTTGTGCTGACATTTCTGCTTTCATTTATAACTCTGGAAATAGTTTGAGTTGAAACCCCAGCATTCTTTTGCAACATCCTTGATTGTTATATTTTTCATTGTATCTTCCTCCCATTCATAATGTTACCGTTAACAATTATATTTTACCCTGAAAAAAATTAATTTGTCAATATATATAAAATGTGAATAATCATTAACTCTTTTATTTCTCTTATTCATTTTTCAAATACAGCATTTGTTTTTCCCCTATTCAAAATATTTTAATTATAAGCTATAATTAAAAAGTATATTAAGGATTTTTCACTTCAAAAATCACTAATGGAAGGAGGAAACAAATGAATACAAATTTAGACAAAGAAATGGCGAAAGTTGTAAAAGAAAACAGTGTTCGTAAAAAACCTTTTAAATCTCAAATCCCACATGCGTTAGTTTTAATCGCTCTATTAATTGGACTCTGGTTTCTATTTAAATGATGCAAAAATTAGTAAAAATACTTGATATTCGGTGTTGCTTTTGGAATGATTCTGCAACGTTCAAGATTCTGTTTTTACTGCCGCATTCAGAGACCCTGTTATTACAGGAAGTACTTCTCTTACAAGAGCCGCATTTTTAGCTGTTGCAGTTGGAACTATCGGATTCTCAGCTTTAAGCCTTTACTCTATCTCAACTGGTGGAAAACCTCTTGCAACTGATTCTGTTGCACCTTTATCAATACTGACTATTATCGGTGGTGTTATGTTCGGTATCGGTATGGTTACAGCTGGTGGATGTGCTCAGGAACTTTAATGAGAGTTGGGAAGGGTTCCAATTACAATGGGTCGCTCTATTGTGCTTCATGTTGGGATCGGTAGCCGGGGCTTGGGTAATGGGATTCCTAGCACCACTTGGTAAAGCAAATATCAAAGTTTATCTTCCTGATCATCTCGGATGGGCAGTGCATTAATATTCAATTTGCATTAATAGTAATAGTATACGTTCTTGCCATTAAATGGCAAAGATTTAGTTAAACATATTTTTGAAGAAAAATTCTTAAATAAATTTTTAGGAGGAAAACTAATGAAAAGAATACAAATTAGATTGTATAGGAGAAGCTTGTCCAGTACCTTTAATAAAAGCTCAAAAAGAAAAATGGAAACAATGGAAGTAGGAGATATAGTTATAATAAATGTAGACCATTCATGTGCTATAAAAAAATATTTCTGAATGGGCTAGATCAGACAGGATATGCTCTGCAGAGTTGAAGAAGTTGACGATGGAGAATGGAACATCATAGTTGAAAAGTAAATAATATTGTAGGAATATCTCAACAGAGATATAAATAAGTTAATCTTTCGGAATAAATTAACTTACATAAAAATATACTGTAAAAGGAGAACAGTAATGGAATTTTTAACAAAATTAGCCAAAACGAAATATATAAAAAAATAATGAAAAAAACCTTTATCGTATAATACAGGAGCTGTATTGTTGGTATTACGGCAACTATTTATCTGGCAGTCTTTAAAAAGGCATGGAGTGTTTCAGGACCCTATTACTGCATGGGGAGCTAAAATATTTCAGGTAGCAGGACTTAATCCTGTTTCATGGCCTTATTTTATAAAGAGTTCCGGATTAAAAAGGCAATCATGATACCTATTTTATCAAATAGTGGTTCTGTATGTAATATAGGAGTCATTCTTGGTGCCACATTGGCAACTTTACTTGCTTCAGAATTTAAAATCAAAATAAAAAGGAAAAACAGCTTTTTGGTGCTGTCCTTGGAGTGATTTTTAATGGGAGCAGGAGCAAGACTTGCTTCAGGATGTAATATTGCCGCTTTCTTTTCTGCACTGTCACATTGTCATTGACAGGTTGGTTTTACGGGTTATCTGCCTTTTGCAGGTGCCTTCATAGGAAGTAAAATACTTTTTAAACTATATTATAAAGGGAATAATTTTGATATAATTATTCTTACAGAGGAGAGAACTTAAATGAATTTTAGAAATAAACTTCTTTCAGTAATGATTATTGCTATTTTAGGATTGATTATATCATGCGGAAAAATGCAATCAAAGAAATCAAAACTGAAGAATTATTAAAAAATATTGATAATTCCAGCTATGTTATTATAGACACTAGAAGAGATAGTCTCTATAACGGGTTTAAGGATAAGAATGCTAAACGTGGAGGACATATTAAAATGCAATCCAGTTTACTGCGGCATGGTTAAACCATATTGAAGATGGTAAATTTGAAACTTATGCAGCCGGTAAAGGAATTACAAAAAGATAAAAACTCTTGTTATATACGACACAGATAACGAAAGTTTAAACAGTGTTGCTGGAGAATTTGCCGCAAGAGGATATAAAAGTAAGAACTTATAAAGATTTTGTAAATTATGCAAATGATGAAAAATCCAATGGAGTCTTTTTCCAAACTTCCAGTACAGCGTTTCACTCAATGGGTAAATTCTGTTATGAATAGAGAAAACCTGAAACTTATACAAATGATAAATTTATGTTATTTGAAGTTTCATGGGGACCATTGGAAAAAGTAAAGGTTATGCTCAACATATAACTGGAGCTTACCACTTTGATACTGACTGGATTGAAAATGGACCGGTATGGAACCTAAGCGATCCAAAAGTTATTGAAGCTAATCTGTTGAAAAATGGTATTACCAAAGATAAAACCATCATTCTTTACTCTGCTGAAAACCAGCTTGCCGCATATCGTGTATTCTGGGCATTAAAATGGGCAGGAGTAACAGATGTAAGAGTTCTTGACGGTAACCTGGCTACATGGATGGATGCCGGATTCCATACGGAAACTAAGGTAAATACACCTACACCTGAAACTAATTTTGGTGGTACTATACCTGCTGATACCAGCATTACTATATCAACTCCTGAGGAAGCAATGGAAATGCAGAAAAATGGATTAAAACTTATAAGTAACCGTTCATGGGATGAATATACTGGAAAAGTAAGTGGATACGACTACATTCCTGGTAAAGGGGAACCTCAAGGTGCAATCTGGGGATTTGCCGGAACTGATTCATCAAATGTGGCTGATTACTATGATCCGGATGGAACTTTACGTAACCCAAATGAAATATTCGCATTGTGGAAAACTCAGAATATTAACGAAGGAGACAAACTTGCATTCTACTGTGGAACAGGATGGCGTGCAACTGTACCTTGGTTCATGACCATAATGGCAGGATGGAAAGACACTTACATATATGACGGTGGATGGAATGCATGGCAAATGGATTCTAAATTTCTGTACAAAAAGGAGCACCAAACAATATGCAGAAACCTGATTCTAAAAATGATTATGGAGCAGGTGTAAAGAAAAAGGAGCTTCATGTAAAGCTTTAATATTTTAATTTTAACCCTAACTTTTTAATTTAGAATATTTTAGGCTTATATATAATTAGTAATAAATAGACTATTTCAAATTTATATAGTATAATACACGTATAAATTTAGAAATAGTCTTTAATTTATTTTTAGAAAAGGAAAAAGTTATGATTAAAATAGATTGCCTTGGATACAGCTGTCCTATTCCTGTAATAAAATTAAAGCAGAAACATTCCCTCATTATGGAAGGAGAGAAAATTCTTCTTGTTACAGACCACAACCTTGCTGTAGAAAAATATTGAATATTACTGTAATTTAAATAAATTTAAATGCTCTTCAGAAGAAGTCATAGATGGTGTGTGGAAATCACCATTAGCAAATAATTTTCTTTATATTTTTTTCCATATAGGAAATTACCCTTTTCACTCCCACCTGTATGGGAATTTCTTTTTATCATGCTTATATTCTGAGTTATCGAGATTTTCTCAACATCTACGATTTTTACTTCCTTATGGTAAAGTTCTTTTTTTATTGTAGAATAAGGCAGAAATGCCATCCCATATCCGTTAATGATGCAGGATTTTATTGCATCCACACTTTCCAGGTTATATGTAAACTTATAATTTTTCAAAAATTATTGATAAATTTTGTTACAACTTTTACGACCTCATTTTTCTCCTGACATTTTTTTATAAGGTCATATTTACTTTAGTTCCTTTTACTTTTATTGAATCAGAAATGAACCCAAAAATATTTGATGCAACGAGCACAATTTTTCTTCAAATATTTTTTCCCTGCCAAAGTTTCATTGTTATTGATATTTTCCGTTACAAAACCTATATCACATCTTTCCCTTTAGAAGTTCTTCCTCTATGACAGAACTGCTCTCCCTGCTGTTCAGCTCCACCGAAACATTGGGATAATGCTTTTTCAAATGATAAACGACACATGGAAGGGAATAATTACATATTGTAGATACTGCAGATATTTTTATTTTCATTGAATTATTTTTGTATCTTCTATTTCTTCCCTCATTTCATCCAGACACTCCTCAAACATTGAAAAATACTTATATACGATTCTTCCTTCTTTTGTCAGTTCAATACCTTTGTTACTTCGAGTAAAACAACTTTGCATTAAACTCTTTTTCAAGCTTCTTCAGTTGCTGAGATAATGCCGGCTGGGAAATGAATAATTCGTTTGCAGCCTTTGAGATACTCACCTGTTTCAACTACTTTTAAAAACAGGTTATAAACATCATTTATCATAGTTAACTCCCTTCGCACACTTTTTATTTTGTAATCAAAATTTTTACTAAAAATCCCATTATTTTTTTCGTTTATATGATTAATCATTTATATTATAAACCAAAAAGATTTTTACAATATCAGATTTTTTTATAATTTCTGTTATTATATTTGATAAATCGTATATAATATGTTATTATTTTACCTATCAATATTTACAATAAACAAGGAGGTTTTTAATGAGAAGTTTATCAGGTATTCAGCCTAGCGGTATCCTACATATAGGAAAATTATTTTTGGAGCAATAAAACAGTTTGTGGAACTTCAGGATCAGTATGAAGGTTTCTACTTTCTTGCTAATTATCATGCTCTTACATCTTCTCCTAACGGTGAAAATTTAAAACAAAATACAATGAAGTTATATTAGATTATCTTGCTCTGGGTCTTGATCCGGAAAAATCTACATTGTTTCTGCAGTCAGATGTTCCTGAACATACAGAACTGGCATGGATTTTAGCAAATGTTACGCCAATGGGTCTGATTGAAAGGGCTCATTCATATAAAGATAAGATTGCAAAGGGAATTAAGCCTAATATGGGATTATTCACATATCCTATACTGATGGCTGCAGATATACTTATGTATGATCCTGATATAGTGCCTGTTGGAAAAGACCAGAAACAGCACGTGGAAATTACGAGGGATATTGCAATTAAATTTAATGAAACATATGGAAAGGAAGTCTTCAAGCTTCCAAAGGAAAAAATTGTGGAAAGTGTTGCTGTAGTTCCTGGAACTGACGGAGATAAAATGAGTAAGTCATATGGAAATGTTATAAATATGTTCTTTTCTAAAAAGGAACTAAAAAAACAGATTATGAGTATTGTTACTGATTCTACTCCTCTTGAAGAGCCTAAAAATCCTGACAACAACATTACAAAACTGTATTCTCTTTTTGCTACTGAAGCTGAAACTGAAGAGCTTAAACAGAAATTCCTGGCTGGAAATTTTGGTTACGGACATGCAAAAACTGAATTACTGGATAAATTTATGGACTATTTTGCTCCATTCAGGGAAAAACGTGAAGAACTTGTAAACAATATGGATTATGTATATGAAATTCTTCAGAAGGGTGCTGAAAAAGCTCGTTCAATTGCCACTGCAAAAATGGACGAAGTCAGAAGTGTAGTGGGGTTACTGGATAAGAATTATTAGGATTTTGGTTGAGGATAAATGATAGAAAAACAGCTCCAATTAATAGATTAGGGCTGTTTTTTTGTATGTTCTTCTGCTATTAATTCAAACCAAGCTAAATACTATCCAGTATTTCATTTACAAATTTACATTTTATTTTAAATTCTTTTATTTTCTTAATATCCATATTTGACAATACTTTTAAGTTCTTTTTCCTATTTTTCATATATATAATACCAAATTTTCTTCAAGATTATCTCCCAGTCTTCTAAAAATTTGCCATAACTTCCCAACCTAATTCTTTTGCTATTTCTTGTTCTAGTGTTATTTCATGATTTTTTTATCCATATTTCTTCTCCTTTTTTACCTAATAAATTTTTTTGGTAAAGATTAAAACAATATACTTTTAAATCTTTTTGTTCAAAAGTTCTTTTCTAAATATTTTTAGCTTTATCATTCAAACCAACTTTTTATTTCCTCTAAAGATTTCCTATAATTTTTCACTCCATATATATTATAGAACCTAAATATATGCTATAATAATCAAATAATATCAATTTTTATGGAGGAATGACAATGAGAAAATTAGATCCAGAAATAGAAAAAGATTGAGTAGTGCAATATATAACGTTGAACTTGCATGTGGAAAATGTTCTGTAGAAGAAATTGAAATTCTAAGAAAAAGTGCATATGGTGAAATTTCAGATGAAGAATTTAAAAACAAATATTATTACTTGCAAAAAATAAATTTTTAATTTTCATCACTAAAATATATCAGATTTCGCTTTGAAACATAATTACTCTTAATGGTGTGAAATTTTTTTATGGAATTCTATTTCTTTTTCTGATATTACTGGCATAGCTTCTCACTCTCTTTTTAGTTTTCAACCATTTTTTTCCAATTTTTGTATATTTGCTCCAACCCTCTGTAATCATTTTCAGTTTTTACTTATTTGATAATAACCTAAAAATTTTTCTTTAAAAACTAATATCTTTTACCGATTTTTATATGAAGTATTTTAAATATAATAAAAATTATTGAGAATATTGTAATTAAAGGACTTACAGCAAACATAAACACTAAAAATATTGATAATAAAAACCAAAGATGGAAAAGAGATTATAATTCTAATACTATAATTATTATAATTTCTAATGGACTATAATGTTTTTCATTGTTAAATTTTATAGTTTTCATCAATCTCAACTCCTATTATGAATTGTGTTTATATATTATACCATTTAGCTGGAAAAAGAAAAATGTAGTAGTCAAATATATAAAAACTTGAAATTAGATATTGATATATCTATTTTTACAGTCTGTTTCTATTAAAACAATAGGTGGATATAATACTAATACTATGAAAAGAACATTTACAACGTAGAAATAGGGAGTACTAAAGTACTAGAAAATACTGCGTTTCTGTTTTACCTCTTGTGTGTTAAACGTACATTATAGATTTGTGTGTATTGATTTTATATGACAGATGTGTGTGATATACTTACTACAGGGCTTTTAAAGTGCCTGTTTGTTGTTAATTCATATTTCAACATCAATACTGTAATATCCCATTTTCGTAATCCCTCGTCAGTTGAAACACTGACGATTCTGAATTTTGTACCTTTTTATGACTAGGACTTCTTTTCTGATTCACAGTCTGTTGCCCTGAGTATTTCAGTTTCTTCTCTCGTTTTCGTAGTCAACGATGTGAACTGGACATTCATTGACACAGTAGAACAAATATTCGTATTCTTCTCATTTTCAACTGTAAACTTCCACCATCCGTCCAGCTCAGCTTTTTCTAAGATGATTATATCATCTTCTTTAAACTTAATTCATAGTTTGTGTTTATTTGTCTTGCTATTCCTTTCAATCTTGCATTTGTTTGATTTGCTATTGTTTCTTTTAGTTAACATATTAATCACTCCTTGAATTTTTCCAAGAACGTGATAAAAATAAATCAAGGTATTAAAAATTCTCGTCGCTGTGAGTTTTTACCTTTTTGACTTGTTCTGAGTTGCCGCTCGTTCAAGTCTATTTTTATCTGTTCCTCTCTTGATCTTGATTATATCATACATATCAATTGTCAATAGTTTTTTTGATAAAAATTTTATTTTTAAGATAAATTCTACAAGATTAGAAATTATCTTATTTTTGTTGTTCCGCCTGACTTTGCATTTTCTTCAAGCTCTGTCCCACAAACATTTTTAGCAGTGATACTGACTTACTTATTATTTTAAGTTCGGGGTCTGCCTTTTTCTCCCACTGCCTTCAGGCTTGGGTCTCCTTTTTTCGCACCTCTAGTTTCCATAATTTTAAATCACCTCCTATACTAATATCGTACCTTAATTTTTATCAATTGTCAATAGTCTATTAATAAAAAAGAGGGTGACCATTACTGCCACCTTTGGACATTTTATTGTCACAGTAATACAGCAGTCCAATAGAGATTGCTGTTGTGATAATTACTATTATCAGATTTTCCGTTAACATTGTATCCCTTAATGTTCTAACTACTTCTGCAGGAGGTCCCCTCCTTCATTCGCTATTCTTAGCATATTCTGCATAAATTGGTATTCCTTTATTTTCATGAGGGCTATATTTTCGACCAGGAAAAATAAAATAATCCTGATTATATATTTGTTCGCATAATTGATTTTAGTGCTTTTCTGTGCATGTTTGTGCTCCTTCCCGGGAACAGTTTTTCCCAAAGCGTAGCCACCATTTTTTTACCACCGCCATTTTTAGAGGGGAAGATCTCGTCTCATCAGCCTATCTATATGGTAGCATCTTGACAATAGCTAACTCGGACAATGGTTCAATCAGGAACCCGATTCCAAAAATAATAAACATTATGATGACGTCAAGCTTAAGTATTTTCGGGAACATGACCATAAGAAAAATATAGGGCATCCGCCAATGCCCCGTTCAAAAGCCGTACCCAGAACGGCTTAATATCGATTTTATTGTTTGCCCGGAATGTGATGTTGCCTAGAAATCCGAGCAGTACGCCGTATGAGATCATGACTACCTCCTTCGCCGTTTCCGTGTCTAAACCAAAAACATAAATAACTCCTTTCTTCCGTTTTTAAAGTGCGGCAGGATTTTTCCTTCTTTTCAATGTTAAAAATATCTTGCAGTACTCATTTTAAGTCGCATTTCTTCTTAGCTTCTTCCAGTGCTATCATCAACGCTTCTTCCCTATTTCCTCAATAAAAGTTCGGGATAAGTGGCCTGTCAATTGATTTCTTTTTCCAGCAGTTCTTCCAGCTTGTCCCAAAAACCGTTATAGACTTCCTGGAATTTTTCTATCCCAGCTTTCCCTTTGCTTAATATTTCTGTTCTGTAAATCAGTGTTTTAGCTAACTCCAGTATTTTTCCTGTTATATAGATTTTTGCCGCTAATCTGTCCATTAAAATCACCCTTAAAAATTATTTTTATACAAGTTCGTAGTGAGGTGTATCGTACAGAGTTTTTCCAGTCTCCTCCCACACTATTTCCATTCCCATTTCTTTTTGCTACAGCTCTTGACATGCTTTTGAGATTTCGACAAGTTTTTTATTATCGAACATTTCAGTGTCTGTTGTATAATTTACGTAAATTCCATTCTGGTCATAATAACCGCAAACAGCTATATCTACCGCATGGCCATAACCATCAGCTTTTGCCTGATGATTTGATTTTCTGTTATAGCCGTCCAATTTCGTGACGATTTTACCGGGCTTAGTTCTTCCTTGCTGGTATAGTTCATTTTGATAAGCTGCCGTTCTCAGCCCCTGTATGATTTTAAAGTCATAAGGGCTGTCACCTATTAGCTTTTTCATGAGTTCAATCAGTTTTTGGATGTACCCTTTCATTTTCTCGATACTTGCGTCTGATAACACGTATTTTTCTTTGGGTTGGTATCACCTCCTATCGTTTCAGTAGTCAATATGATTTCACCTCCTTCCACCCTGAATCCTGTGACTTTTAACTCCCTTCCTTCATGTAAAAACTCTGTCCCTACGAGATTTCCTATGTTCATCTACATCACCTTTTCCCTTATTAATTCCATTTCTTTTAAATATTTATAAAGTTTAGTTGGATTGAACTGATACCCGACCCTGTCTTTTAACGATTTTTAGCTTATAAGTCAGAGTAAACTGCAGAGCATAATCTATCGCGTTCAGACAAAATTCAGAGCAGAAATATCTGTCATCGTTCTGAACTTTACTCGCATAAAAATTGCCCTAAAAATTCCGAGGTAATCGTACCCTTTACCCTGTGCCGTGTTATAGAACTCTCACAATATCTCAGCTCTGACACTGCTGTCCATTTCAAAAATTTCAAAGTTTTTATATTTAAAAAGGTCTTTCTCTAACTCCTCCTGGATTCGAAAGAAAAACTTGATTGTTATAAATGAACTCACAGTGTGAGTATTGTCCGAAAGTCCAAGCAGATATTAAAAATCCTACTATGCTTTTTCGGTCTGTGAAAGCTAATATATAGCTTGTCTTTTTCTAACTGCATACTACCTCCCTTATTATTCAAAAGCGGCTCAGTGAAATATAATCAGGACACTCATAGTAAGTTTCTTCTTTATTATCCTTATACTTTAATACAACTTGAGGCGATCTCTCAAATTCGGCAAAAGTTTTTAAGACTTCAAAAATTATCTTTTTCTGCATTTTCATCTTTAAGATCCCAATTCAAATTTCCTAATACTGCATAGTAAATCCTGTCCCACTTCTCTATCATCAAAAATAACTTCAAATTTTAAGTCACTGTATTGTGACTGACTCCTTTTTACTCCTTTAAAATAGCAATGATAAAAAAATATTTATACTCGTTGAATAATTTTAATAATTCATGATTTCGTTCCCCATATTCCTTAAAAATCAAGTTTTTACATCATCATAAGTTATTGTTTTTTTAGTTTTCCCAATTTCCCAGGATATTGAGACCCCATTAATCCGTGCTGTTAAAATATTATCATAAGACATTTTAAATTCTCAGTTCCTAAATCCACATCTTTCAAAAATCTTTCAAGTTCTTCTAAAAAATTCTTTGTAAATTCTTTTTAGTGTCCATATTAAGCTCCTCGTCTTTGATCGTGAGATTAATCGTGATAAAATCTCACGATTAATCTACATATTTTTGTAAAGTTTTTCGTATCTATCTTTAGCATCATATTCTTTAAGCTCTTTACCAGTTAAATTTTCCAGATTATGTGATAATAATGTCTCAGTGTACCATAGCTTTTTGTTGTATGAGCCTGCATTATATTTTGCCATTCTCAGCATATCCTGCAAGGTCAGATTGACGTATTTTCACTGTTATCCTTCGTGTAGAAACTTCCAGTTCTCGAATTCGTCTTTTTCATAGCCTGACACATTACCACTATCCTAGTTAAATTTGACTGGTCTATACTTCTATTGTTTTGCAGGTATTTCACACCGTTTACCTCGAACTCAAACGGAGCTACATCGTATTCTAGCCTTAACTCATAGAGTTCTTTTTAATCTGCTCTATACGTTTTTCTCTGTTAAACACTATTTTCCCATCTTTTATTGTCTCGCATTCCTTTAATTTTACTATTTTTCCATTTACAAAATAGTTATCAGGGGCTATCTCTACTTCCTGATATTCTATTTCCTCGACCACATCTCCCACCATTGTTGGAGCTATCATAGATACATCTATGTTTGTGCTTAATACTAAATGAGTCTCAGCATTGTACATTACTTTAAGAGTATCTTTATCAAATTTCTTAAGCTCCTCGTACCAGTCTTTATTATCTTTATCAAAGATTGCTATATACTTCATACCGTCTTCCAGTTGCTTTATTTCTGTTCTATCTACTTCAAATTTCATTTTTTCCTCCTTATACGAATGGTGTGTTTATCCATTGCCCATTTCTGCTAAACTGTAACGCTCTCATTTGGATGATATCAATAACTCCATCTCCTGTAGTCTCCGCTACTCCAGTAACGACATATCCAGCTCTTTCAAGCCCAACATTACGGTGATATATTACTCCTGCAACATATCCCGCCAATCTTATTTCGTATATTCTATTTTACGTGCATCGTGTGCTTTATTCCATGCGTCGTTTGCTCTGTTCCATGTATCAGTTATCCTATTATGTGCATGTTGGATGTTATTGTCTCTTGCCGCCATATCAAAATTATCCATAATTTCACACCAGTTACCACCATTCCTATTTGGTACTTTATAATAGGCACGCCCTCCGTTTGTGTGGAACGTTCCAACATAATCCCCGCAACATTAAACATTTGGATTTCTACCCCTACATACGAATGTCCATTTTCACTATTTGTACCTACTACTTTTAATCTCGAATCAGCGTATTTCCAAAAATTTGTTTTCAGCTGATAAGGCGACAAATCAGGTTTTGGTGCAATCTTTAATTTTGCATATGTTATTATTCCCGCTTTATTTTCTTCCGCTAAATCAGTGTATTTTACATAATCTTTATTAACTTTCGACTTAAAATAATCAAACATTCCTACGGTCACAAGTGCCGCAGTATCGACAGATAACGAGACATTATCAGTATTACTTAAATTGAATATAAGTTCCACTGTCACTGTACTCAAATTAATCCCGTTTGTTGCAGGCATGTAGTCGGAAGTACCTGCAACGGTAACTGCAAAAAGAACTTCTGTTCCTGCTGTATCCTTTGCATAAATTCCTAAAGTTTCCATGCCGTAACCATTCATAAGTCCTGAGTTGTTGAACGTGGCTGTCACTTTAATCTGCGATGTTCCTATTTTCTCAACTTTGCTGACATTCACTGTCTGTTTTACTCCATCAATATTAATAAGTGTTTCAAGGTTTACTGTATCAGCCAGCTTATTGTTTTGATGCAGATATCTCGTACAATGTCAGCTCGTTATTCCCTAAGATTTCTCTAGTTATCAAATCTTTTCCCTTGTCAGTTATTCCTGTTCTTTTTATACTCGCCATTTCTATCCTCCTATCTCAATTAATGTATTTATATTGGTCACGGCTCCAACAGACACATACAGCGTATTAACAACTTTCGGAGTAAGTATATTAATACTGTTAAATCCTAAGTTTGCTGGCAGTATTGTTTTTGAGCATATTATTCAACTCGTCGTATGCATCGTCAAACTTAGTTGTAATTCCAAGCTCATACACTTGAAATTGGGCCTCAGTTCGTAGTTTCCAGCACCACCTAGTTGATCCATTCTGTTCATAAGTACACGCCAAGTGTATGGCATCTGGTCGTTCCAATAAGTTAAAACCTAAAAATTCTAATCTCCAGCGTATCATTTTCATACCCTGTGCAGTCCTAGCATTTCCTCAAACTTACTTATCCCATCCTCGTCACAATATTGAATAAACTGGTTATTAAATACTTTCCTAAGCAGTTCTCACACAACCCTCAATTCAGGTCTTCTGACGCCATTATGTTCCTTATTTCCCTGTACCTCCAGATAAACTGAGGGGAGGGCATGCACAGTGTTGACGTTAATATTTTTCTAAAAATCGTCATACTGTGATACCTCCCCATACAGGAATCTGATACTCAGTCAATTGCAGATTGTTAGGACTCCCGTTAATTGTTGTGTTCTGAATGTCCAAAATCCCATTTATGTCTAGTATTTTTGCTTCTATACGTGACACCCTTACAACAAGGTTATTACTCACTTTTTCATTTTTTAGGGCCCATGTTTTTCTCAGTTCAAGCAAGTAGTTCTTTACCACTTCCTCGACCTTCAGTTTTACAAGTGCCCATGAAAAATTAGGCTCAAACGTGATGCTTGTATGAATATTAATTGCAACGTTGCTTGTACCCTGTACTGTGACGACATGCCCTATCGGTGCAACCCCGAGACCTCTAGCGTCTTTGGTTGGATCCATAGTGTCCTGCACTTTTTTAATCAGAGTAGGGCTCGCCTGATTAAAATCACTATCGAGAATAGTCAACAATACAGTTCCGCCGCCATTCCATACCGGTGTCACCTTGACAGCTCCTACACCCTCGATTTCGTGCACTTTAAGTTTATAGTCAGATATGTTCCCTCCATATGCCTTCATGTTAAAACTGTCAAAGTACCGTTGCCGTAACTTTTCTGTCTCCTCTTCATCTTGTCCGGGAATTAAAAGTTCTGTTATTTCAGCCCTACCTAACCCGTTTATGTAGTCAATCGGGATTATATTTCCTGTTTTCCTTCCTCCATCCCTTCCGGGAGTTTCACATTCAACCTGATACTCGTACAGATTTGTACCTGTATTATGTTGTATAAATTTTAGACTGTATAGTTCAGCTCGTCCAAATTAAATCTGCTACCCAGTGGTATTTCTATGTCAAAAATACCTTTCAATACCGCTTTACTTGCCTTGTAAGGTGTTATCCCTCTTTCACTTGCCCTTCTTATCAGATTTGGCCTGCTGGCCGTGTCTCCAAATGTTTCCTGTAGTATTATTGATAATGCAAAATACATATCCTCCAGTTCTTTTTGCGGCAGGGGCAAGGTATCCCACATGACTGAGCCTTCCTTTTATCCATGCTGTTCGGAACTCTTGCAAGCATCCGTTCCATTATTTTTTCATAAGTCATTACTTCAAACATTAAGCTATCTGCACCTCCTTTTCCAGTTCCAGGTTTCCGAAAATCGTAACTGCCTTAAATTTGACGTGTACCGTTCCTCTTTTCAGTGTCTCAAATTCAAAATCAGTCACATCAATTATTCGAGTATCCTGTTCCAATGCCTCTTTTTACTCTTCTTTCGATTTCAGGATACAGTAGCTTACAGGCATCCTCGAACAGGTCTTCAAGCTCTATCCCATAATTCCATGAGTAGATTATATGCTTGTACCTTTCCGTTCTTATTATTTTATAGATAGCCTGTTCCATTGCCTTCAGCTCATCCGTATAGTCTTCTATGGCATTTCCCGATAAATCCATTTTATAAGTTTTTGTTGGACGTTCTATAATCCTGATATCCGAGGTAAGCCTCGTCGTTACGAGGTATCATTACAACCACTCTCCTTCCGTATGAGGGTCTTTATATCTATCCAGCACAATGTAAGTCTGTCCGCCCTGTACTTTTAAAAGCACGATATCCTCGCCGACCTTCAAACCGTTATGTACAGTTATCCGTTTTCTGCCCTTATATTCGTGCTTGTGACTTTTTATATCCGTCAAGGCACCTTCAACAAGTTCAAAGTCTTCCGTTTCGTGGTTCACTGATATATCGACATCATAGTCCCTGACAAGATGGGTAAGAATAAGATCGTCCTCTTCCAGTATCAGTTTCTGATCTACCCTGACACTGATAGGATTCACGGATTCCACAGTACCTTTTCTATGCTCGAACGGTTCTCCCGCATCATTCGTTGTTTTCGACAGTTCTTTCAACAGTTGTACCAGTTCCGCCATTTTTATCACTCTCCTTTATTCCCATTTGGCCTATAAAGTCAATAGTCATTACATGTTTCTGATATTCAAATTTATGTTTAACTTTATCCACTATCATATAATTCTGCACCACTATATCCCCGACATTAAGTTTTATTAGCATACTTGATCCACCTCTGACCCTTATGTCGCCGAAGACGTTTTCCATCGCGAAATTTCTTTTTGGTGATTATACAGCTTTAAAAGACTTTCCACTTTTTCCTTTATTTTTGCCTCAGTCATTTTTCTCGTCCACATTTTCAAAATATTGTAAAATACCCCATGATTTTATGTTAAAAGGGTCTTTCACCATATATATTTCCCTTGTTTTTGCCTCCTTATTGACCCTTAAAAGCTTTATCTGATTATATGTCTTGTCGTCTATGCTTGTACCGTATTTATAGTCAGTTGCACTCTTGTCGTCAAGAATGAGGTCAAGTATCCTCATTTTCTCGTCTTCCTTAAGTGTAAGCTTCCCATAATCGTCATAAAAATGAAACTGTTTCTTCTGTGTTATATAGAGTTTCTGTAAGTGCATACAGTATCATGTCAACAAAGTCTTGTTATCTTCTATCCTCTTTTCAATCTTAAATCCCGTGTCTTCCAGTTCTCCAACTTCAAGCTTAAAGTCTTCGGCTATTCTTTTTATTATTTCCGTTGCTGTCACATTTTTAAAAATGTATGTGTCCTTATTTTTCAGATACCTCAGCTGATCATATGCAGTAACTTTAATCTTACCTGATTTTGTTCTACACTGTTTAAAAATATAGCCTAAGAAAAAGGGAACATCCTTGTATTTCACAGATATCCTGTTCCTTCAGTAAATTCTATTTCTTCCTTAAGCACTTCAAATTAAGCACCCCTCAACTCTCCTTTTCTTCAGTTGTCCATTCGAGGGACGTTACAAGCGGAATTAAAACCTGACCATTTTCCAGTGTTACGGTCAGTTCGATGTCTTTTTCAAGTTCAAATTTTCCAACTGACTGTTTTATTGCCGCATTAATCCAGCTTTCCCTGTTCAAATCTATCAGTTTGATTCCTTTCAAGTCCGGTATAACGCTCATTCTTTAAGCCTCACTTTTCTGCCCCGGGATAAAAATCCGTTATTTTATCGAAGGCATTAGCTTTCATGACTTCCGCCATTTTCTCAAGTCCTCCTGTATGCTGACGGCATATGTTCCACAGAGTTTCCCCTGCCTCGGTTGTAACTATCCTGTCCAGTATCGCTGTTACCGCACGAGGTTTCGTGATAAATCCCGAAATCTTATCATCCAGTATAGTCAGAGCTGTTGCCCTAGGGTCGCGGTATTCCTTGAGTTTGATTTCAACGGGGATGTCCATAAATTCGTCAGTGTCATCGGAATATGTGAACTCTTCAAGAGTGACTTTCATATTTGTGTTAAAATACCCCTTCCTGTTCGGATATCTACGCGACACAATGAACTGAAACACTTTTCTGTCCCTTTTAAGTCTTTGAAGTTTATCCAAGTAATATCCCGGCTTGTTAAACCCCTGCAGAGTATTCAGGAAGGGATATCTGAATGCAGGGAGGACAATTTTGAACGATATTTCCTTAAGTCCTTCGGACTTCAGCAGATTCACTTCAGACGCATTTATAAGCGACACAGTCTCATTCCTGTTCTTCATGCTGTATGTTATCTTATCAGGATTCACTGGAATCAGCATTCTGTCAATATAAATATCATACATGTTAATGCACCCTCTGCCACAATATTCATTTTTTCTTCTATCTTTTCAGTCAGTTTATTTATCACTTTATCAATATCAGTTTCATTTTCTATCGTATTATTATTGTTCATTTCCACTTTATTTCAGCTGTCGTGAACTGATTGATATGTTCCTGTTCCGCCAGTTCCCTCAGATATTTTTAAATCCTCTTCCGTAGTCCTCGAGACTGTTAACATTTTTCCCTGTGTTGTCAGCGGTTTTCCTGTATTTTTCCTACACCGTTAGGGTCTTTCTCCTCCACCGCCTCCGCCACTTGGCATTCCAGATCCGGCCGGATCAAGTTCTTTTCTCTCTCCGAGGTCGCCAAGTTCACCCTTTTCAGCATATCTTTTGTATTTTTGTAACCGTTCTTAAGTCATTTTCCCATTTTTCTGTTTCGCATTTCCTCTTCCGCACCTTTTCTGTACGCTGCACCTGCGTCTTTTTATCAAGCTTATAGTTTATTTCTGCTATTTGCGGAGCTGAGAAATTAGCCCTTGCAAGTTGCATGGCTCCTCCTGTCGAGGTAGGCAGGTTAATCCCGATTGCAGACAGTAAAGGGGCCGCACCGCTCATTGTTTTTAAAAGTCCGTTGATGAACTTATCCGCTTCACGCATTATCCAGTTAAATGCATCCATGAATATGTTTGCAAAATTCGACAGTCCTTTCGCCGCATTCTTATAAGTCCCATTTATACCTCTTATAATTCCGTTTATAGCGGATATTATCGCATTGACTATGCTTGCCCATATGTTCCAAAGCATAGCCTTCATCCAGTCAAATGCCCCTACAACAACTCCTGTGACCGTGGCAGTTTTTGTCATAGTTTTAATAAGATAAATCATACCTACAACTAAACCTATCACAACCGCAATGACCGCTACTATTGCAACAACAATCCACGTTCCTGGAAAAGCGTATATAGCCGCATTCAGCCCATACTGTGCTATTGTGGCTAATACTGCCGCCATTTGTAATGCCGTATCAGCCGCAACTTTGAGCCATGCTGCAGTGTTATAAGCCCATATTGCAAGAGTTGCTATCCCTTGAGCCAAGGCATATACCCCCATTGCGGCCGCAACTCCTATGACAACTGGGCTGATTAAGTCCCATTTTTCATAAACCCAGCCTGCAAGTTCCAATGCTTTATCAAATACTGTTGTCATCACTCCGGCCACCATTTCGAACGTACTCGCCATGCTTGTTGCCATCGACTTAAATTTTTGGCTGTTCGCTACCTGATTAATCATTCTAAGCAGAGGGTCAAATGTTCTTAGTGCAAAGTTTCCTGCTTTCACCCAAACTTCACCCCAGGTCATAGGTAGTTTAGAAAAGTCTCTGTTGATGTCATCCGTCATCCCCAGTACTGCTCTTCTCACTACATCTGCGGTTATTTTCCCTTCGGATGCCAGTTTTTTCAAATGATCCTGTGAAACACCCATTTCTTTAGCTATTGCCTGAGTGATAAGTGGAGCATTTTCCCTGATACTCCTGAACTCGTCCCCCTGCAGTACTCCTGACGCAAGTGCCTGGTTAAGCTGTGTCATTGCCCCAGCAGTTTCAGATGCGGATGTTCCCGCCACTTTAAATGCTTTTGTTGCATTACCCATGAACTGTATTATCTCAGCGTTATTTGAAAATCTCTTCCCGGCAAGGATTCCGAGCTTGGCCACATCATTTGTAAAACTGTTCAGTGGCACTCTCGCCTCCTGTGCCATTTGATATGCCGCATTTTTTAAGTTGCTTTTCTGGGCAGATGTATCTGTTATCAGATTAAGTCTTGCATCTATTGTCATGACCTCGTCGGATACCCCCGCCAGTTTTTGCACTGTTAATCAAAGCATCATTCCGGCTGCGGCTTTTCAGCTTGTTTATCAAGCCGTTCATTGCCTTACCGCCACCATGTATCGAACTGTTCCACTGTTGCTGTTTCGCTGTGTTCTGCTGTGTCTGTGCCCCTGCTCCTGCAAGTTCTGTCTGCAGATTCTGCAGTTCTGCATTAGCCCTTGCTATGTTATCTTTCATTGAATCTAACCCCTTTGGGTCTATCTTTTTATTGTCCGCCGCTTCCATAGTGGTTACAAGACTCGCTCATGGCACTTTGCCATCTTAAGCATCGGAGCAGTCAGCCTGTCCATCATCTGAATCGAAGAGCTTATTGTTCCCATTAGCATCACCTCCTTGCTTTTGGACTTCATTTTCTGCATTTCCTTTTTCTCATTTTCTATTTTTTCAATCTTATGCTTTGCTATGATAAATGCTTTTTCTTCGAGATCGAGCTCGGCAAAATCGCCCGGCATTATTTTTTGCTTTTTCGTGGAGGGCGTAATGTGCATACCCCTGCCATTGCATCCTCCCCTCATCAGTTTTTGCTTCTTCAATTTTTCTTCCATGATATCTTTATCAAATCTACATATTTCCTGTAATTTTTCCGCTAAAGCGTTATATCTCGCCCGGTAAAAGTATAGCAGATAGGAGCTCCTCTGCTGACATCACTGTGTAGCTGTCCTGTAACTCCTTGTTATTTAAGTTAGGTATACTACGCATGCGACAAGCAGTTTTTAAGATACCTGTGTAATCAGCTTTAGCATGTATACGTTTTTTTCTTAATTTTAACCTGTGAGGTACATTGATTTCTTAGTTCGTCATCCGTTTCATTTCCTATAGCTCACTTTCCCACTCCAGTGGCTTTCCGTTATCACCGACAAATCTGTCAGAGATTACCACTTTTTTCATTTTCACCTGTTTTGCTATTCCCTTTAAAAATCCTTTTAAACTGTCCATTATTAATTTTCAACACCTTTCTGATTAAAATGAATTATATAAAAATAAGCAGACACATCTGGTTGTATCTGCAAAAATTTTGCCACTTTCTTTCGCTAACATCCAGCTGATTTTCTAGCATTACTGCATCTCGGTAAATTCTTAAATTTTTCAGGAATTTCTGAAAGATTCAAATGTAAAGTCAAATTCATCTTCCAAATATTCTGCGATCTGCATTCATACTTGCAAGAGTTCCTCCGTTCTATGTTACATCCTTTCAGTATGACTGTCTGTCTTCCCTACTGTCGAAGTAGGGTCTTCGTTTCACAAGCTGCATGTCAAACATATATCTTCTCCTAGTTCTGATATTTAGTAAAAGTTCCTGAAAAAGAGAAGTGGCAGTGCAGTTTTGCACTTCCTGAACCTTTCCCAGCCTCAGGCCTTTGTTTCCTTTTCCTGAACGCCCCATGATAGAACCTTTGGTTTTTGTCTCTCCATTTCCGCTTTCACGGAAATAACCTGCATTAAAAGATATCTGTTACCTTCATTGTGACAAAACATCTTCCCATGCTCCCTGATACGGCATCCCTACCGTTCATTGTTGTGCTCATTTCTACCTCCCTTATTCATTTTTAGCTTGGCTCACTATGACACTCATGTATAATTTTTCCATCGCCGCAACAGGAGTGACCTTATCCGTTACAATCACCGATTTCTTTTATCTTCCTTTTTCAACTGTCACGTCTTCGGCAACAAAATTCTCAATTGCCCCTGACTTCTGCAGTTCTTGTGATGGTCAACGATATTATCTTTAAGTGATACCCTTCCGTCTTCGTCATTGTCCACTTTTTCCTACGAATGACTTGTTGAATGTTTGCAATATCCACAGCAATCTGATCAAATGTACTCTTACCACCTGATTAGATGTAAAGTCGTCATTCTTATCTACTGTGATTGATGTAAAGAGTATTTATGTCCGTAAGAACAACTGACTTGTTATCAGCTTTATGGAATAAGAATTTTTCCTGCTTTTTATTCCATTTTTCCAGTGCTGTCTGATTTTTCCTTGAACTCAAATGCGAAGTCTCCATCATAAACCTTGTTCGAGACAGACTTGTTGACAGGGCATCCTGCTTCGGCTCCTGTAACCCAGTACACTGCAGACGATTCCTTGTCATCCTTGAGATAGTCTTATTTTCAACAGAAATGACACCTTCATGGTCTGCATATGCCCTCTGTAGACTACAGTCTGAAACTTAGCTCCAACTTCACGCATTCTTTTTGTGAACTGAATGTATAGTTTTTAATTGTTTCGTCAGTTGCAAGACATCCCAGTGTGTTGAAATAATAAGTTTTCAATTTTATCCAGGAACTTGATATTCCGTTCCTGTCACTGCACTTCCATTTGTTCCGTTTTTCGAGCGGTTTTGCAACTGTCGGGGTCTAATGTTGCTCCTGTTTTAAAGTTCACAAAATCATTATTTACTAAATCCTTTGGTTGTTTTTACTGTCTGAACGTCCACTTTTTATTGTCAGCTAGAGTAGTCACATCAAACATTGCAGGAGCGTCAACATTAGCTGCCACTCGTTATTTTAATGCTATTCCTCTTTCACCTGCATATTTTTGCAGTAGCCAGGTCATGCTCTGCCTTTGACCCTTCATTCAGCTTATAGCAGTAGACTGTCTTCGCGTTAGAAAATAAATCCCTTTAAACCTTTCATTTTTCATGATCATAGCTATATCCGAATATTTTCAGACTGTTTTTCTGAAAATCTGAGTTTTCAACGAAACACTTCCTCGTCAACCCCAGTCAAGCTCCATTGCCATTGCTGCATAACCCTGTCAGCAAGTGATACGATAGCTCTTGCTAGACTGACAAAGTTTATATAAGCACCCGGCAAAACCTTATTCTGAAACAACCATGTACCTCCGTATGCCATCTATTCCACCTCTCTTTAAAAATTTTTATTAAGTTATCCACTTCGTCAAAAGTGTAATCCTTATTATCTTCAGCATTACTCCTGAGAATATCCTTCTGCATTTCGTATTTTTTAGAACCGTACAGCTGTTCCTTTGTAAAAGCTTGTATTTGTTTCCATTTTTCTTAGCCATTAATGCCTCCTTCTATCGAAAGACTTTTCCATCTTAACATTTTTCCTTTTTCTCACGGATAAAAATAACTGAACTGAATAAAACTGTGCATGTTCCGTCCTTGTATCTCAGTTTTTCTCTCAGTGCCTCTCATGATGTCTCCATTTTCGAGCGTTATCAGGTTAGTGATACTGTTAAGTTTTTCACCACATCGTATATTTCCCTTGAATCTTTTTATTTTTCATCAGTTATATAATCAATCCCGAACACTGTCACCGCTTTTGTACCTTAAATCAACAATCTGAGTTTTTATCAGTGCTTATGACATGCACGAAAAACAGGTTCCTCAAAGTTCTGAGGTACCTGATGATGTAAAACCTTTTACCCCTGAATGTTTCCTTCAGCTTTCCAGTCAACGCATTCAATATATCGTTTATCATGCTCCAAGCACCTCCTTTATCCATGCTTCAAGTTTCTTTTCAATTATTTTCGGTAATTCCTTTTCCAGTTCCAGTTCTGCTTTTGTTAGAAAAAACTGTCCTGTAACCCATGATTTTTTCAATGATTTTCCTATTGCTGGAACATATCTTCCCGGAGTCTGCCTGTGCCCAAACTCTACATAAGACGCATACTCAACACTATTTGTTATTGTTACCGTGTATCCTCCGCCTGTATTAACTGCTTTTTGCTCCTATACTTGCGTCCCAGCCACGTCTCAATGTTCTCCTGTGTGCGAGTATTCTTTGGTTACAGTTTCACCGTTTTTCTTATATGATACTTTCTTAATCCCGTCTTTCACAGGAGTTCCGTCCTTATTCAGTTTAACCTGTCCTTTCCTTTTTCCAGTTTTATATTTCACTTCTTCCCCAAAAATAGGCTTATAGACAGGCGTTCTCTTAATTGCTTTGGCAAGTAACCTTGCACCCAGTTCGTTGGTTATGTTCTCAAGTAGTAGTGCTGTATTTGCCTGACTTAATGTTTCAGCAGCTTTTCTTATTTCCGAAAAATCCACTTTAACTTTACTTGTTCCCATTTAAGCACTTCCTTTGTATGCTTCAAGCACTATTTCCTGGTGGTTCGTATAAACCACCGATATTCTCGAGTGCTTATATTTCCTTGTTATTCCGTTCTGAGTAACTTCAATTACGCTACCCGGAGGAACATAAACATCAGGAGCAATGAACAGTTTCACGACCTGAGAACTCACAGCAAAAGATTCCGTCTGATTAGTCTGACTGATATTCTTAAAACTTAACCGGCAAGGCAGATTTTCAAATAACATCACTTCTGTGTGAATTGTCGCTCCATATTTGTCTTCAGTATCTTTAAAACCAAATATATTACAAACTCCAGTCCATAGTGACTGTATAGCTTTTTTGCCTTTTTCTAGTTCCTTTCACCATACTATCCTCCTGTATCTCAAGAGTTCATCCTCTCTCTTGTCATCAGATATGTCATATAAACTTCAAATTTGTCTCCCTCGCCTTCGTATCTTCAAAGACTCACCTTAGTATCGCTTCGCTTATTTCCTTTCGCCATACTGGTCAAAAATCTGCTCTTCAGCTCAAGCTGGTTAAGTGATTTCTTAAAATATAAAAACTCACCTGTACTCCGGTCAATCCAGATGTATTTCAGTCCTTCAGAACCTTGTTCTGATTAGTCTTGTTTTTAATATAAGACTTAACCTTCTCAATGCTCTGTTCCATATATATAAGTCAGTATTCACGACTTCATAGCTCACCGACTTTAATGTTTTTTTATCACGTCTTCTTTGATATTTTCAACATAATCCATGCCCTGCACCTGCTTCTCTTTGGTTTTTGGCTTTTTCTACTTTTCATCTTCTACTTCTTTTTCATTTTTCCTATTTCTTCCGTTTTCTCCAAATCTTTCACTTCTTTTTCTCCCTGGGCCCTTCAGTGCTAACTTCTGCATCACTTTCCACTTCATAACCGCGTTCCTGAACCATTCAATTAAGTTTCTTTGTCAGTGTTTCCGACCTCCGTTAACGTAAAGTTACCCTGCACTTGTCCCCTGTATATTCCTGATTTGGTGATTTTATTACAGCCATTCAGAGCACTTCTCCACTTAACTTAATTTTTCTGAAAAATTCGCCGCTTTGGTAGCTTGGCTGACCGCCGCAACCATATTTTCAACTTCTCCGGTCTTAACTGCTCCTGCCGTCTTATAATCAGGCAACCATGATTTGATTAATCCGTTTCCTGTCGGAGCGACTCCGTGGAATCCGTCCATTCCGAATCTACAGCGTAAAAGCTGATGTTTCCCTGTTCCTGTTTTTGTTTCAGAAATCCGTCGTTTGTTCCCGGTTTAGCTCCATAGTTAATTAATGAACTCCTGCATACATTTCAACTTGCTGTCCAAAGTCGTTCATGGATGTTGATACATCGAGTTCTTCTCGCACAAGCCCTTATTCTCGCGATAAGCTGTAAGTTCCCTGCTATCATGGAAGGTGTTCCGTCAAGCCCCATCAGGAATTCATCCAGCATGTCAAGGAAAGCTTTCCTGTAGTTAGTATCTATTGCGGCCGAAGTAGATAAATCCCATTGCGCCCTTGAACAAATTCCTGTTGAACTTCCTGTGATTGCTTTTTCAAGTCCATCAAACGCCTTACTGTTCACTGCACTGTCACCATTTATCACAGTGTTGTTTGAATAAGGCAGATGCGGCTTTTATTTTCTGTGACATCTGCAACTGCACTTGACACTATTCCGCCCATGTCTGCAATAATCTCTGTCAATCTGGAATGATCCCCAAAGATTTTTAAGTCTGCGTTATGTCTTTCCCCAGAAACTCAGCAGGTGTGTATTCGTGGTTGATTTCCTGAAGTCCGCAGCTGGCTTGAGTTTTCAGCCCTATATCCACTAAGTCATTGTAGTTCCTCCTCTGTCGGGGACACTACATTGTCAGGGTGTTGTTGTCTCATGATAAAATTACTCTTTGTACTCGTCAATCACTCCAATCTGCAAATCGTCCTGTACGTTCTTTTTAGCTTCTGCTAGTGTTATCGGCATATGCCACCTCCTAATAATCTGTTTGTGTAATTTTTTGGCTATTATGCATCAGCCAGAGATTTTGGGGCTCTGCTTTCCCTGTTCCTGTATTTTCCTCCGGTTTCACTCCTGTAAAGTTAGACCTTTTCGATTTGTTCTCTTCAACAGCTTTAAACAGCATTTTACTGTCTTCCGCTTTTTTCAGGCTTTTCAATCTGTTCATTGATTCCAAGCAGCACATCACCGTCCATTTTGATTTTACTCATATCCAGTAATGCTTTTACTGTCTTGACATTTGCTGTATCCGCTCAAGCAAGGCTGCATCCACCGCTCCTGCCAGTTTTATTTCCGCAAGTTCAGCATTATATTTTATCCGTTGCGGCCTTATTTTTCGTTCTGCAGTGTTTCAATTGTCTGCTTCAAAGTTTCAATGTCCCCAGTACTGTCTCTTCAGAGTTTCGCTGCTTATCCCTCTCAGATAAGTCTTTTTCCGCCTGTTTTTGGCATTGTTCACTTCATCAAATCTGCTCTCGATAAACCTTCAGTCGTTCTTTCGGTATTTGCCGACAGCACTTTTTCTGCCTGTCTCTGTCAGTCTGAGTTTTAACAGATCCTCTTGTTCATAAAATAATCACTCCTTCATTTTTACGCTGTATGTCAGCGAGAATCATATCAGATTTGTTCTTTTTACGCCTGCAAATTCTAAAAGAGTGAATTAATAAAAGAGCAGTCGTTAAACCGCTCTTTCAAATTATTACTGTTTGCTTTCTTCTGTTCTCCATTTGATTAGCCCAGTATGGATTTTCATTTATCAAATATTTCTTTTCTGTTCTTTGTAAGATTGTGCGGGTAGTCCTAACAAATTAAAGATTACTTTCTTTATCAAAAGAAAATAAATGTTCCCCAAATGTATCAATATTACTAACCCACCAAACTCTTTATCGGTAGAATTTTCTTTATAGAAATCACTTTAGCATATCCGTCATATCCTTTCACCTGGTCAATTTTCATTGGTATTTATATAACCCAAGATTTCTTCAAATTCTTTTGTTGTCTTTCAATGAATCTATTTCAATTATCACATTTTTAGGTTTCAATTTTATCCCATACACTGTGGATTTTGACACCCTGAACCTGTAGTACTCCGTCAGTCAAAATCTCGATAACCGTTGTTAAATGCATCATGCAGTTCTAAATAATACCTGTTCAATTCTCTTTACTATGGCTGCATGTCTTCCAACCCCAAATAATATTCCTTTTTCTTCTGTAATAAAATCTAACAGTTCTTTTTATTGCTCTAAAATCATTTGAGTTTTCAACTATTAAACTTTTTATCTTTCATTTGTAAGTATATCCAATATATTTTTCTGTTCGACATTTGAGAGTTTCCGCCCTCAAAATCTAATACGTCCATCCCATTTTCTATTCCAGCATGTTAGAAGCCACTGATGAGACAGGATCCATTTGTTTCATCGCCTCCTGCCAACCGCATGTATGATTTCATAATCTTCCAATTCTCCGTTCAATTTTCCCATTTTTGTACTCAACCTTGTTAAGTTCCAAGTTTTTCAAAATTGTACTGTTCTTCCTTATTTCTTTTTATTATACCACTTTTTCAGTCAAAGGATTCTTGCTGATATATTTTTCCACTGCTATATTTCATATCTGCTGAACATACTCGTTTCTCCTGTTGTCTCATTCCTTGCAGCTCTTTTCATCCTTCCATGTCATCGAAAGTAAGAGCTGTAGTAGTTCGCATTGACGTGGAACGGATTCGCAGTGACCTCGACTTCATAATCCTTTAATTCAAATACCTACCATCCATGTCTTGGCATATATCTGATGTTCTGTTATCCAGTAAAATACTATTTCGTATTTTTCCACACCCAAATTCGATAACTCTTGAGCCTTGCCATGCTTGAATATGCGGCACTCTCAGCATATACAAGTCTTGACGCATTGGCTCGATACTTTCATTTTCTCAGCAATTTTATCCGCTGTTTCTCTAAACTGTCGCCTCTGATAAACGCCTGCGTCATTTTCAGTGTGCAGAGTATTTATAGTTTGTCCTTGTCTTCCCATATCCTGTCGCTAAAGTTTTACTGTCAGGAGCCCATGGTTTTAATAACTGTATTTACTGAGTTTATCGTTAAGGCTGTATATGTTTGTTCCCACCTCTGTACCTTTTTGCTGTCTGAAAAGCTGTTCTATTGTAGCTGGTTCCTTTATAAAGATTTTTAAGATAGCTTTTCAACCACTTTCACGCCATTATAAAAGCTTTTTCTTTTCTCTTACTTGTAACTTCCATAGCCTCAAGCCGTTCTATAGTACTCCTTGCACTGGTGTTCTCAAGTTGTCTGCTCCAGTCTTTCTTGATTCCATTTTCTTCCCCGTGTTTGATGTAGTCTGTCATGTCCACTTACAATTCCCGTTTTGTCATTCAGCAACTTTTTAGCTCTCGACCAGTGATACATCGTTGTTTTTAGTTATTCTCGTTGTACCACACTTCAATATCTTTGTTCATTCTCGCGATAGTTTTTTTCATATCATGTTGCTGTCCCGGAATTCGTCTCCTGCTATTTTGTTGAGTCTTTCTTCCTCTTCAATAAATCTGTCCCTGCCAATATTTATTTTTACCCACCCATATCATCAGAGTGTTTATGTTCTCCAAACCTTCGTAGTCTTCCATTTTCTCCTGTTTTCTTCTCTCTAATCTTTTCAATTCCCTACATTCACTGACCATGGGTGCTGTCCGATTATAGTTTTCAGTGATAATATTCCAACTGATTTCTGACAGTCTTCAACTGTCTGACTTTCATTTACTAAAAATATCTCTGTTGAAAATTATATCCAGTTTTTCGTCTTCAGATATACCTGATCCCGTATTTCTTAAATGGTTATTTACAAAACCATATAAGATTTTCAAATGATGCCTTAAATTCCACTTCCATTGAGTTTGCATCCAACATATCCGAAGTAGCATCGAACGGATATTCAGTTGTTCGGATTGCTCCAAGTGTTTCAGTTTTTGCGTCAAACCCTCGTCCGTTTTCAATGATGGCCTTCTTAAATATGTCTCATAAGACTGTAATTTTCATTATTCACTTCACTTTTAACGAATCAACTCCACCTTTTCCCGTTTCGCTCTGAACGTATCGGAATTACACTCATGGACTCTTGGTTGAGCCTGAACTCGCTCCAGTCCGTTCCGTCGAGTTCTTCGCAATCAGAATTGTATTTCTAGGGTCTTCTCTCCATCCCTGTCCTGCATCACTGATATAAGTCTCTTCAGTGCAAGTCCCAAGGATTTTCACTTTGACAAGCAGAGGCATTTTGCCTCATCATATCTGAATGGTATTACAGGTAGTTTCAGCCAGTTATATCCCTGCACATCTCTTACATATCTTCAAGTCTCAGATGATTCGTCTCTGTCAACTATAAGTGAATTATTCCAGTTATATTATTCAACTCCTGTTTTCCCTGTATACCCTAACCTTTGTTGACGTCTGAAATCCTCCATCCTTGAAATTTTTAACCGTGAGAGAAGCTCCTACTACATAGTCAGGTTTTTCATGTTCTTCGTCCTTCCCATACCGGTATCACGTTCCGACCGTCAATCTTTTAAATTTTACTCATCATTTCCAATATATACGCATAACCAACCTACGCCATATTTATATGATCTTTTTCCTACCATTCTGAGAAGTTTTAAAACCTGTCATTGATTATACCCTTCACTGACTCTGTATATCACATTGTCAGACTGAAATGTCGTGTGAAAGCAGATAATTGCCTTCTGGTCAACAAGTTTTGAGTACGTTATCAATCAGTTTACAAACCCTTTGATCATTCTGAGTGGTTCCAGTTCTCCGTTTTCATTTATCATATCTCATGCCTGCCCAATACATCATGCTACGCCAACGTAATATTTGTGATGACTCGTCTTCCATCTGTTTCTCTTTGACATAAGGAAGTCGTTTATTAATCTTTTCAAGTTCATTTCCATCTTTGTCCTCCTAGACAGTATAAAATTAAACACTTCTAAATCTCCTTAGAGTGTATTTACTCTTCACGATGAGTTTCTTTTCTGCCACTCTGTGGGAGCAGGCGCGTCACGTGCACTGTTTTTCCTTCCTTCCTGGTATTGTCCATTGCAGAGTAATATGTCAGTCATCTGTCCCTCCAGTTCCTAGGAAAATATATGTCCATCCACACCAGGTGCTGTGCTTTGATACACTTTTGCTTGTCTTATTTTTCGACTTGATGGAACCATGTAACCCTGCAGGAGTTCGTGTGGTGCTCAAATTTTGAAAATTTTCAACGTTACGGGCAAAACTGTCCACATTATTACCTCAATCACAGCTAAATTTACTTTATTTTCAGCGTCCTAGCTGTCTCCTTTTCTCAGTTATTTCCATTCCTTCCTTCGTGTGATAGACGTCCAGTGTACATATGCGTTTTCCCTGTTATATTCTGTATGAAGGATACCGCACAGATGTCACTTCCCTGATCAGCTGTATCGTGAAGCTGCATATCCTGTCGAATTCAAAATCTATTCTGTCATACAGTCTTGAATGATGTGTACAGACGCCCTTTAAGGTCTCACTCGGTTCCCTGCTGGTACTGGCAATTCTGCTATAGCATCCTCACCCATCGTCTTTTCTCAGATACCTTCATAAGTAAGAACCTTATTCACACAACATATCTCCCATCATTCTGAAGGGCCTCATTTTTACCCTGTTTTTATCTTGTAACCTGTTCTTAACATTTCTCTCATCATAAGCTTTTCCAGCCAAATCATTTGAGTGCCATATCATGTCACAGATTATTATCTTTCCGTTTGTCTCAAGTCTCTGAGTCATCGTCATTTGTAAACCATTCCAATAAGTTTTTCCATAGGGACATTTTGTTATCTTCGCCTCCGGCGTTCTTCTTAATCAAGTCGTCACTGGCGATTATATCCGCCCCAAACCTGTCGCAGTTCCTGTCAGGAGGTTGCCAGATAGTTGTACCAGTACTGACCTTCACGCTCCACAGGTTCATTGTCCCATCACCTAATTTTGATATCCGAAATATGTCGCTCAGGAACAATCTTATCCGGATCGTACTTTTATTTCAGAAATTGTATTTTCACAGCTTTCGAAAAATACAGCTGACAGTGTCTCGTTGTACGAACCCGTCATTATTTTCTTTTGAAGAGTTTCTTCCAAGCCAAACCATCTCGACGAACATTGTGGCCAGTCCTGATTTCTTCCGTGTCTCGGTGGCAGATCGATAATCAGTACCGTCGTCTGTGATTCGACGTGAACCCTGCATATCCTGCACAGTTCTGAACAAATAGCACTCTGTCACTTACTATCACGTGACATCAGATGGCAATAGAACTCACGCCTTGCAAGCTCCAGTTCTGCCTGTCGATAAGTCTCTCATTTCCCATTTTTAATGATTTCCTTCATGTTCTTCAGAAGTTGTCAGACCTCAGTGCAGAGGGTTGCCTGTCTGACTTCACCTCGAAAGCTGCATTTTACGTCACCATTCCTGAGATGTTCTCCACAATTTCCCACGCCTTTCTCTACTGCAGAAACTCACTCTCAATCTCCAAGTGTTTGGTCTCCCTTCACTCCTGCAGACATGTTTTCTGTTCTTCTGTTAGTTCTGGATCTTTATAAACAACCTCTGATATCCTCTTTCTTGAGCTTTTGAACTTCTTGACTCCCGACACCCAGGGTTATATCCGTGAGCTCGGGTCTGCTATTTCCTCATGCTCTTTAATCCTGTGTTATTTCCTGTTCTTTTCGTTTCGTTCGTTCATTCTTTTCTCTGTATTTCTCAGCAACCTTGGCATTTCTTAGCACTCTGTCTCGTTAGTTGCTGCTGTCTCCTCACTCTATATATATTATATGCTCTGTCAGGTGCTCTTGTGGCATTAAGATCTTTTCAGGATATTCATTTACGAAAACCCTTTCTTGCTTATTTGTCATCGTGCCCACTCTTGTTTTCAAAACAGACAGCTTTTTAAACTGTCTCTGATAGCTGCAGGCGCGGCTCAGTGAACTCCCGGCCTCAGCATATCTCGGATTTCCGAAACCCAATTTATCTCTAACCCATTACAACATATAGAAATTCTATAGCAAGCACGCAGTGCATTTTCATTAATACTAATTCATTATATCCTGGATCACGTTATCTGATTAATGCTCTTAACCTTGCTGATAAGTCTATTTTGTTACGTTTTATCGTCGTAACATCAACATTTTCAAATTTCTCCTGTCACACATATCCAAGTGTCACTTTCTTCAAAACATATTTTGAATCTCAAACACCTTTATAAGCACTCATCATCCCTCGCAAGCCTTTTGAAAGTGCCCTTCCGGTCACGGCTCTATACCATGTCCGCTTCGCTCATTTCATTTCTCGCAGTCTCTCATCATACTTTTCAATGTCTCTCTCGATTTCGATTATTACATATATTTTAGCTGCGACCATTTCACACCCGTGTCCTTTTCGAAAGCAGACGATCAGCATTATGTAAGCCTGAGCCTCCTCGCCGCTTTAACCTCTATAGGCTTTCAAATATTTCAGCTCATATAATAATTTCTTTCCGTCCGGCTGGAAACGCAAACTAAGTGTATTTGAAATTCCCTGTCCCTTCAGAATCTTTACACCTCCTCCGCTATCGTCTCTTGCCGTTGCTAATAGTATTCCCCTTTGTCCTTTTCGTTCATGTTCTTAAGCCATTTTTCATGATAGCACCTGTAAAACTCTGTTTCGTCTGTTGCAACCTGGCTTATCTTCACTATACACATGTATCGCCCTGAAAATTCACAATTTTCATGTCTTTCTTTCCCGTATTTTTGTCAAATGTGACAGTGCATCTCTCTATCCGGTGAAAGAATGCACCATTCAGACACACGTCTGTTATCCGATTATCCTGCTGTACGGCTTCTGTTCGATGTAACGAGATATGCAGGCAGTCAGGATACCCTCCAGTGCTTTTTCTCCTGTCGACCGGTTTAGCTTTGATTTTTCCAGTTCATCTGCTCTTGAGTTCCTGTGCACAGATTCCAGCTCTGTGAAATATGCTGCATGTCCTCATTCTGTGACCTTCTCAACGCGTTTTCTTTTTCATCGAATTTTATCCAGTCATCGGCTCTGTCTTTTAAGCAGTTCCTCAATATCACCCTTCAGTAAGCCCATTCTTTTCCTCCTCACATTCTTTTAAGTACCAACCCAGATCCAGTATAATCCTCCAAACCGTTTTTCTCTCCGCCCGGACTAAATATCATGACAAGTCTCTTGCAGAAGGCCTTGAAGCCTTCCTTTCCTAGTGCTGCCTCTGATTACACTTCACTGCTTTCTATGTCAGTTCCCAAGCCTGTAATGTTTGGGACTTCTCAATGTTATCACATTATTTAACTTTGTTTTCCTCTCCATACCACAATCCTTAATTCTCTTCCCATTTAGAGTCCTCCCATCTATAGTTCCTCCTATTTTTCAGATTTCTTGCTGCACACTCATCAAATCAGGCAGCATTTTATCTTTTCAATTCCGCCAACATCTATTTTTCTTTTCTTCATTGTTGAGAAATGAATCATAGTTCGCTGCGTGTTTAACGTCATCAACATAAGCCGAAGATATGTCCTCTGTATCCATACCCCTCAATTTTCACCCTTTTAGATTTTGTTGTCCCAATGTCATTTTGTGAGCAGTTCTATTTCTAACTTTAGGAATTCTTTATTGTTTTGTTTATTTCTTCTAGTTGTTTCATCAGATTTAGCAAGCATTTTGAAAACTTCTAAAAACCAATTTCTTTTGCCCATTTTTCACTTCTTAGAGTAGTAGTTTATTTTCATCTGAACTCATTACCTTGCAAGTCTTCCAACATATCCCTTGTAGCTCCTCACTCGTATTTTTCTTCTGCTGCTACTGAGCACCGTAGTGGTTGCCAAATTTCATCTCTTGAATTTCACTATCATTATTTCTGAAAAATCTTTTCATATCTTTTTGTCTTGTATGAAGATGAAAATACGTTTTTATTTGTCTCGTCGAACAGGCTTTTCAATACTGTATAAACCTATTTTAGTATGATCTTCTCCTTTGCTTTCTTTCTTCTGTGACAAAATGTTTAGCAATTTAAAAACTTATTTCTTCCTGAACCTGCAAATAATACTGTTGTCGGTACAGCTAGTACTTTCAAACATCCTCCTGGATTCTCTCAATTCACTGCTCCTTATTTTCTTTTCAATATTTTCTGGCTTCTATTTCATCTGATGAGGAGGTACTGCCTTTGGCAACAAAAGCCACTTTCCACATGCACTCTCTCAAGCATTTTAGAAACAAAAACATAGTTCATATTTTTCAGCAATATTGCCTTTTGTATTCAATTTCCTTCAAGCTGTAAAAAGGAGGATTAGAAATTCCACAATCAAATTTCGGATATTCAAAGAACATAGAAACTTTCTATTTGTCAGAAAAATCTCCTTTTGTTAGTTTATAAACTGTCTTTTCAACAGTTAAACATTTCCTGCTTTATTACATAACCTTCAATATTTTAATTTGCTGTGTTTAAACTAACAGAAAAGGAATCACATGCCTGAGTTCTTTCTGGGTTATCACACACAACTTTAAATTTTTGTTGCTGCAACCACTCTTTGAATAGTTAATGAACCACTTCCAGAACACATGTGTCATAAAACCCAAGTTTCATTTTTCTGATTCAGTTAATTTTGAAAGTAGCTTTCCTAAACTCTGGTGTAAAATCCTCATTTTTATCTTCTATCTGCCATGAAAACTGCCATATTTTCGTAGATAGTCTGTTTCTAAATCAATATTTATTAACCCCAAATATTTGGAACAATTAGACTCAGTCAATAAGTCTGAAATCGAAATTTTCCAGTTCTCCAAATATTGCTTTTTAAATTTTTCTGTTAATTCTTTAGCTCCAACTTTCCTCCTTATTTTAACTCCTTTATATTTTTCTTTCTATTCTCGCCTTCAGCTCTGCAGCAGTTCCTTCCCATGTCACCTTTACCTGCAGTGCCTTTCAAGGACATCCCTCGTCATGAGAGTACTGTGCCACACAAGGTGATGTATTATGATTCTTTTTCCTTCTGCCCCTGCCGTGGAGAGCTCCTTTTATTTGCTCGGATAAGCCCTTCCAAACCCAGTTAAGTCCGGAAACCATGACATGGTCTCTCCATCCTGAAAGGTTTAATCCGTAGCCGCACTGCAGTGGATGTGCAAGCAGGATATCGATTCTTTCCTGCTGTTCCAGTCCTTTTTCATCCTGCACTGTCTTAAGCTCCCTCACCTCAGTCCCGACCTCAGCCAGTGCACTTTTCATCCTGGTCAAGGCCAGTGTTGAAACTGTAGAACACCAGTGCCGATTTCTCGTTGAGTTCCTCCACCAGTTCCATGAACCTCTCTGACTCTGCACTCATAGAATTTATGCGGTCATCCTCTCATCGTAGGCACCGCACCGTTACTAACGTAACAGTTTGTTTGACAGTGCCGCTCGCATTTGCGACTCGCTATTTCTTCAAGACCGTCAGCTCCAGTCATCTTGCTTTTTCAAGTTCCTTGCACTGCTTCCTTTGCTTTCGTATTCAGCACACTGACCATGTTGTCCACCATTGCGTCACAATCCTCCGCCTTCATGGACACGCATATATCAGCTATCCTGTCCATGATTGACTTGTCCGAACTGCTTGCTCGGTATTCGCCGTACGTGATTGTTCCCACCTGTAGAAATTGAAACACCTCTCCTGACGCCGTTATATCCCAGCTGTTCTCCCTGATCCAAACAGGCAAATCGTGCCCACATGTCCTGAATCCGTGTCGCAGTGGGAGTCCCAAGTCCCACAAGCCCTCTGACCTTTCCCTGTTACCACAAAGTTTAAGCTGATTTAACCTTTAGCCTGATGGCTCTTGGAAGCTGAGAACTCGTTCATGACGATGTCCATGTCGAATGCCCAGTCGTTCCTGTAGTAGTCCACAAGCCACGGAATGTCTCTCCTGTTGGTCACAGATATACTCGTGGGGTGTCTGCGCACTTAACTTTCTTTTGTTTTGAACCCAGCACCCTCGAAAAATTTAAGTGAGCTTCCAGGTGATCCCATTTTTCTGCCTCCTGAACCATGTGCTCAGCAACCTTCGGTGCACGACAAGTAATTCCTTGCTGACCTCGAACATGTTAAGCTTTTAAGTCTCATCTCATGGCCGTAAGCGTGCATTAGAGTTTGTCTTTCTCCCAGCCCCATGTCAAGCAGCAGTCCGGACTTTTGGGTATTTACACCTTATCAATGCAGTCTTGATACACCAGTGTGCTTGAACTTCACTTTGCCTTCCTCCTCCACTTCCAGTATCTCTTTATTTATTTTCCTTGAGTCCGCGATATACACCCTCTTGGACCGTATGTCCTATTTTCCTTTCGATCTGTCTGTCCTGTAAAGGCCCGTGGTTGTTTTTCCTGTTGCCTTAAGCTCCACGAAAACAATGTCTCCGTTAGGCAGAAGGCATATCCGGTCAGTGTGCGCCTGCGCGGGGCTTGCTACTTTACATGTGCAGCCTCCCAGTTTTTCACTTCGGACACAAGCATTTTTCTCGATTATACTCTCCAACATGCTTTTGCCTCCTTATTTTCACCTCACCCACACCTTCACTGCACATCGCAGAGCATATGAGACCATAAAACAGGTAATCGAGTAATCGAGTATGAAAGTATTGCTCCCCACTATCTAATCTCATCCAATTTATCCACCCAACCTATATAGCAAAAGTTTGTAGTTTCTCAGAAGATGCATTTACAGCATCACTCTATTGATCTTGAGTTACCCACATTCCCAAACTCCCACAGGCACCCACAAACCACATACTCCACGCTCTTTGACCTTTCTCAACCCGCCAAAGCCTGCAGGCACCTGAGATCGTAGCAGACTTCGTGTCATCACTCGTGTGCACCTTTTCCACGCCCAAATTTACACATAAAAGCCTTAAAGACTGTAGCCTCAGAAGACATACCCACGCATCTCGAACCTCTGACTGTCGCAATCACTGCACTCAATGGCGCTTTGCCACGTGCCCAGCCTCCATCATGATCGCTGATCGCTGACTTCCATCATTGTCTGAATTTCTTTAATGTAAGCCTTTTCATCCTCTCGAAGCATCTGGACCAGCATTTCTGCCTACTATGACTCTGTCCCTCGGAAATGCTGTTTATCCCTGATTTGTCAAATCCTTCTGAAGTAGTAGTGCACTGTTCATTTATGTCGGGGCTTCAGTGATTTTCACGAAAATCCTTCACCATTCCCTCCGAATCTACGCTGACTCAGTTCTTCCTGCTCTGTTCTGCACTCAGTTTCTCCTCTGCCAGGAATAGGCTTTCGCCTGCATGTACGTTCATGTCTGCTCCGCCCATATCTGATCTCTCATGCATCGCTGCCCTTTCCACATGCTCTTTTAGGTTTTCAAGTTCCTATCTGATCAGCTCAGAAACCCTCCTGTTCTCAAGTCTCTGTCCTCTAGGAACTCATCACTGTCGCTCTAGTTCAAACGAACACACATCTCTGGGTATTTTCTCGGTCACATGCCATGGCGCTTCCTGTACATGTCGTCCTGCTTTACCTGTGAACTGTTTCAGATAAGACTACCACTACCGTTGACTCTAAAGTCTCCAAGTCCATCGATCCGTCGTCTCCTGAATCTCATCGCTTTGCGTCGCTGGGAGTCTGGAAGGCCGTCTGCGGAGTGGCACCACTCACACTCTTCCAAGTTTAGCAAGGAAAAGTACCTTGCCCATACCTTGCTTCCATCTGTGAGATGGGCATGCACTGCACATTTCATCTCTGCCATCAGATAGCTCTTTTGCAACCGCGCTGTCAGGTGATGTCCTTCATAACCGGCTCTCTTCATGCTATAATGTCATCCTCCGCCCTAGATAATCACTCAGAAGAGTGCTTCCAGCCCAGGGCGCGCCATCCCACCTAACACTTTCGAGGTAGATTTTCACGTGTTGTACTCGTGTTCTGCTTTGACACCATGAGAAGGAAAGCATCGTTTACCTGTTTGCTCGGTGCACGTTGCACCCAGTTTCTCGAGTGAAGTCTAGCCCACTGTCATCCACTTCCTCATATTGTTCCTATATAGTTCCGGCTGGCCCATGGAAGAGTCTCCTGTAACCATTGCCCTCTGTTGGCATCTATCTATTGTGAACTTTTCCTCAGGTTGATGTCGCTGTCCGCATCACAAAGTTCCATATTTTCATCGAAATCTCGCATTATTACCTTTATCGTTCTGTTCCAGCTGATCCATCCATGACATGATCTGCTGTTTCACCATCCACTGTTGACACCACGCTCTCATATTGTCTCTGTCTCAGAATGGCCGATACTCCCCATAACTCTCATCGAGTTTTGACATCTCGACAAATTGAAGGGAGTCGCTTTGCGGGAGTTCCTTCCTTCACATCCGCATCATCCATGTCCGCGAACTCGTGGAGCCTTACTGGCGTCGAACGTGCATTGCACAGTTTTACCTCCTGCAGGATCATCAGTGGCATGGTGAGAGTACACGCGATCGTCGCGTATACACATTGCGCTCTCCGTACGTGCTGCGGTGGCCGTCCTTTTCCTCGCATCAGGTGTCGTCGCACTTTTCCCGAATGAACTTTTCCACAGCCTCGGCTATGGTGAAATCGTTTCACAGAGTCTGTAATCTGGATTTTCAAGAGGGTCTCTGTAAGCCATCTTTTCTGCCAGCATGCAGTTCCCGGAACCCAGCGCCACTCTGTCAGCATCCTTCCGTCTGTACATCGCGAGGATTCCGTCAACTGACAGCGTGGAGCTTTTATTTTGGATGAAACCCAGATATCTGCTGTCCACCGAACAGTCAGTGCCCAGGAACATTGCAGCCTCACAGGCTCAAAGGTGCAGTAGGGTCGCACATGCCATATTCTATCATCTGGAGCCATTTCTCCTCGCCACACAGGCTCTACATTCGTTTGCATGTTCCTGTCTGTCACGATAACAACTCTCTAACCTTACCTGTTTCTCCATGCTGCTACGTGTGCTGTACACTCATGTAGGACATTATGCTAAGTCTTTCGACCCTTTTCTAATCACTCTCTGTTTCTGCCCGGCCTCGATGTTATCAAGGTCTCAACGTTATTAAGTCCCTGACAGCAGGTCGTCACGTCTCTATACCGTCCTTCAGTTTCTCCGCGACACAAACCTCCGACGTCCGTAAGTCTCATCTCTGCCTCGCCTTCGGCAGTTTCAGAAAAGCTTTCAAACTATGGCAGTCCTTGTCGGTGTTTCAAGTCTCTTGATCGAACCTCGCCCATAAAAGCTTTTCTGTTTTCCATCTTTGTCTCCTTCCTGCTACCCGCAGTACTTATCACTATTTCCTGTTGTACATTTTTACCTCCTTCCCAATCCTTTAGCAATATCTGTTTCAAATCCTGTCTGGCTCGTGAACTCAGCCCCGCCCATTTAGGTTCTTTCTCTCCCACTCAGGTCTGCGCACTTCACAGTGACGTCCATCGAAGCTTCCAGCACAACTCTCGTCGTTAGGTAGCACTATTTCTGAAAGCTCGACGTGGTCGTTTTCAGAATTGTTGCGTGCGAGACAGTCACGGCTGTCGTCGTCACACGTTCTCCACGAGTCTCCGCCACAAGTTTCCGCTGCTTTCCGCATTTCACCTGAAACCTGATTTGGTGCTTTTATGTTATCACTGTCGGACCCCCAGCTGTCTCCTCCCTTGTCCTGACTGACATAGTGGAGCTACGCACCGGAGAGGGTTACCGTCAGGAAGTCGAGCCCTGCAAAGGTCCCCTTTCCCTTGAGTGCGGTCCGTTTCACAGCCTGCCTTGTTCCGTTACACCACTTGCGCCGCATTCTACAGCATACCATGTATCAACTATTCTCTTTATTTGAATTTCTCCACATTCTGGACAATTGTCAGGAAGTTCCTCGGTAAGTCCCATGCTGCCGATTGCACCCACGCCATGATGGCCCGTCGACCTCCTGGATAACCGAGCAAGTTCCGCAACCTCCTTTCTGGCCTATGCGATAGTTCTCCCGTCTCTCGGGTGCAATTGCTGATATATCCACACCGAACATCTGCGATGTCGATGTCTCATATATTTTTCTCCGTGAGTCCTGAACACGCACGAGTTCCACTCGTTCCGCCTGCAAGCCATATGCGATTACTCTGTTTCTATTGCCGAAAAAGTCGGCGATTGCGCTCTCTCTTTCCTTCCTCCGGAACACCAGTTGCTGCACGTATCAGCTGGCTTTAGTGTCAGGTATATTGTCAGGCTACAGCAGTGTCCAGTCGCAGGTCTTCTTTCTTTTACCATGTTTCTGCATCGTCAAGGTCTCGACAGATAGTTCCTAGGTGCAGGTTCGCACCATGTGGCCAAAGTCTTCCAGCCCACCTCTTCCTGTCCTGTTCGTCCGTAGAACTGTAAAAGTCCCTCACCTCTCCGTCTTCAGCAGAGGGCATCCATCGCCACGTATTTTCTCGTGCTTTGTCTTTACTCGACTTCTGCTCTTATTTTCGGGAGCATTTCTACGTCCCCTCTCAGTTTCTCCTTGATAAGATTTTTAACTGTTTCCTTCTGAAGATTTTCGGCATTTACGCCTTTATCTTTTAACCACCTAGGCAACTGCACTGTAACTGTTAGGGGTTTTCCAGCCCTGTCGCTGCTTCATTCAGCAGATATCTCGTTCCAGGTGTCACTCACGAACAGGGCACTTTCACCAAGCTCCACTGGCTCACTTTAATCACCTTCGGCGTTCATCCCGACACCGCAGCCACAGCTTCCCATCTCAAATTTCCTGTAGTTTTTATCCCTCTCAAGTTTTTCCTTATTGACATTTCGCCACCATCGTCCGCAGTTCGTTATATTTCCCTCGTAAGTGTCTCCACTTTTCTATGTGCCTCGCGTGTGGCAGCGCTTTATGTTCTTCCGCCGTTCTCTTCAGTAGCTTTGCGCTGGAACGGAGAAAAGTCTTTACAAGGGCTTTTCACCCTGTTGCAGATCATCGTATTGCTCGTAAACCCATCGCTCTCCCGACCTTTGTCCAGTCCTCCCGGATAACCCAGGTGCGCATGCAAAATCACGGCATCATCACCACTGTCTACGATTAGTTTTCATACCCTGCCTGGTGCAGTACCATTCGAGCCGCATTGCGCGCCCTCAGCTCAGTCCCCCGTCATTAAGCATTTCAACAACCTCCGGCACCGCGTCTTGTGTAAGGTTGCTCTGCCACTTCAACGGGCGACCGAAAACGTGAATAGCAAAAGAAGGATTTCATCTGTACTTGCGTGCATACATTTATACAGTCCTTGTCTTTGAAAATATCCTCATCAAGCGAAAGTCTCAATATTATCTATGTTCAGCACATTCATTCGTTATCCTTCCTTTACTCAATTAATAGTTCATCTCGTCCTCGACCGAGCGAAGTCCTGCTGAGCCGTTCTTTCCTCCTCTGCAAGCGGTTCTCCGTCCGACACCTCGTACATTTCCAAGTCCTGCACCTATTCCTCCCAGAACATGGTGAAAGGGTGCCACTCGTTACATTTACAGATTCCGCTGTAATTTCAAACTGATCCATTATAGATTCACGTATTTATCCACTACCTGAGGTGGATAATCCGTTTTTGCTGATGCTGCAACACCCAGTGGCTCTCGGCACCAGGTCCGAAAGGCGTTCCCTGTTCTGCGCCACCCCGTCCTCGTCCCATATAGGAGTCCGAACATGAGGCTTTGACGCCACCTGATCAGCTGTTCCTATATTGCTCCGCAATTGTGTGTGTCAATTTTTCTGTTTTGCCACCAGTAGTCGGATTTTCCGCTACGCCATTGTCGTTATTTTTCCGCTCCTGAGACATGTGCTGCATGTGGCTTTCAAATAAGTGCGCCAAAGCTGAGTCTTCCTCGCCGTTTATTCTAGTGCACTGATCCCATGTACATCATCCTCTTAATCTATTATTTTTCACATCTTCTCTGGGTGGATTAATCAGACTACCTACATACGGGAGTCTCTCTTTTATCCCACTCCAGCACAAGTGCAGCACCTTTTACGCTTTATGCCAGTCAGCTTCCTGCCCACATAATCACAGGCAACCTCTCTCTCCCTGGCTGCTTCTGGAGCTCGGCTTTAATGTCGTCATCTCACGTTCATACATCAGCTTCGGCTATACCCTTTCCTCAGTATCTTCAACAAGTCAGTATCTGGAGAACTGTTCCACGGACCTTCCTCCACAAGTTTCCATCTCGGAACTGTTTTCACTTTAAGAATTGCCTGCTGGCGGTAGTTCTCAATGTCCTTGACCCATTTCACGATGTTCCAGTGCAGTTGCGCGTCACCCCATTCTTTCGGCATTACTTAAGATGTTACCTTTAGCTTCACATCTCGTTTCATGTCTGCGTTCGTTCATTTCCGGCGTGCTCGCATACCGCCTTTCGCCCTGCAGAACGCACGTATACTGTCCCGGAACAAAATCCTTCTGCATTAAATGCCCTCGAAGTTAATAGCTGTCCGACTCTCTTTTTCTCCGCCCATTCACTAAGTTCCTCTGCTCGGTATTTCTCAATACCGGAGATAAGCTGCGTCCAGTCTCGGCTGTGCATCACCCATATTCACCGTTTCTATGTCCTCGAACAGCGAGTATTTCGAGACACGCTCCTAACGAACAGAGCATAAGCCAGGGTTATTTTTCCGCATCACAGGTCACACCTTTTTCCATATTTTAAATCTTTACATATACAGTTTCTCCTGCAGACCGCACGCAGTCTGCATCGTACTGAACCCTTCGAGCACGTGAGCACTGAACCACCTTTCTTTTCATAACGATGTCACTGCGGGTTTTATCAGTGACGATCATAAGTTCTTGATATGTTCAAGGCAGGCATCCCAGTGCAGGCATCCATCTCGCTTCATACAGCTTATCTCGCCTTGCAGCTTCTTTCTGCCAGTGCGTCTGCCGGTAAGTCCGAGCATCATCGGGCTTGTGTGTACTTTTGTCAGCTTGAGTTCCGACTCATGCGCTAAAGTGCTCCTCGGCATACCTCCAGAAGCTGTTTTCAGGGACATGTCCTCAAGCTCCTGCACCTGGATTGTCGTTCATCTGATCATCTTTGATCGCCCTGCTCGCCGAAAAGCAGTGTGGCATGATCCTCTCCTTGTGCTTATCATGCATTCTCACCCCTACCCTCTAAACTCGTTTTCGCAATGCGTCGCCGCGCTAGTCCAGCTCTACTCGCTTTAGACAGGTTATATTTCTTTACACTCCATTTGGCGACCTCTGAGCCCAGGAAATTGTTGATGCTCTCGTGACATCCTGCTTTTGTTTTCTGGTCACAGCTCTCAATTCCTGTGTTCCTTTCTGGCAGGAGTTTCCAGTCTCATTCGGTACCTCCTCTGTAGTTTCTTCTGCTTTCTGTCAGCTCCACCCTTACATCGTTCGTCCGCCAGTCGTTTTATTTCTGTTCCCGCCTTTTCAGACTCTTTATTCTTTCCCGGCTCACTCGAAGCTGTTAAGTGTTCTGGTACTCGATTATTTTCTCAGTCCCGCCAGTGCTTTTGTGAAAGTTCTCTAGCTACTTACTCCTTCTTCAACTCAACAAAAACCTTTATTTCATTATTCGTCTCTCCATTATGAATATATTCCATCAGCAGCAGATCCATCTCGATGTCGCAAATGCGAACTCCACCATTTTTGACGTATCACATCCACTTTGCTCTCATCCTCGCCCTCATTTTGATCACGTGACATCAAGCAGACCATGCGGTGCTTCTTTGACCTTATTCTGATAGGCACTCCCGTAATCCTTTTCATATTATTTTCTTCGGTAATCTGAGTTTTTCCATCTGTCCTCCTCAAATATTATTCTCTAATCGCAAGTGGCATCAGCTAAGATGTACATCCACCTTGATGTCTGTTTTTCGCCTCTCTCACAAGCACCGCATCATATTTGACATCTCCATGACGGTCAGGCTGTCCCTAGACTTACATAAATAGTCCCGCCGAAATCTTAAGTTCAGTGGAGATTTTTAACCTTCCCTGTCTGCAGCACTCGCATCACCTGTGTCTCTCACCTAACGGCAAATCCTGTCCTTTGCCTTATTGTTCAGCTCCGCCTCCCCGGAAGTCGCGCATGCCTCCGTTTTTCGCCCCTTGTTGTATTTCCGCAACTGTGTTCTTTCGAGCCGACATACGCGAATTACTGCGTTCAGACCAGCTAACCTTCTCATCGTTTTTAGTCCTCTTTAATTATTGCTTTGTAATCAGAACGAAAGCTTAACCGGTTCTGCTCAAAGGCGTCTGTTGACGCCTTCCAAGTCTCGAAAATTAATCCTTTCCACGATCTCCGTCATTGTACCACACTGTTTCTTCAATCCCCTGGTATTTTGACTTCAGGGCTTTTATTAGCCCTCTTTACCGGCTCTCTCTTTCAGGGGGATACCGACAGACAAAGCGCCTCTGAGATTCCGCTATGTCGTTTCGCACATGGCCAGTCTCAGTCATCAGTTCACAGCCGTCATTTTATTATCTCCGCTTTCCAGTCTCACACAGTTTCGTCATGAAGTTCTTGTCACTGATGCTCAGCAAAATTCCCTACTTTTTCCGAGCTTTTAACATCCATTCTATTTCTGAAATTTCAACGCTCCACAGTGTCCTCTCTTTAAATCCCGGATTGGTACCTTATTTACAGGCATATTTCAGACGTGTAATGACGCACTTTTTATTTTGTAATCATGAGTTTTACCATCATCTCCAGTGTCGAGCCTCGTTTTATTGCAGTCCTGAACATCTGACAAGCGGATGGCCACCTTCCTTCCTTTTCCTCCACATGCCCGTTAAGTCTGACTTTCGCACGCACCCAGAGTCAGAAGCGAGATTTCAATCTGTCATTTCCGTCTGTCCTGATATGGACAAGCTTAAGATGTTCCATGCATGCTCTCTCTCGAGCTTATGAAATTTCGATGCCACTCTCGACTGCACCGAGGATTTCCTACATAATTCCATATTGCTTTTTCCTTTTCGTTATGCTTGCCATACTCTTTAGCTGTTATACTTTTATAATCAGTCGATAACCGCCGGCACGTCGGCTTTCTCCATTATCGACCCGCAGTTCATCCAGGATCTATGGTAATAATCCTCAATTGTTTCCTTACAATAAATTCCTTCCAACTTTCAGGCACTTTCAAACCACCTCCAATATCATTAATCATATCATATCCTGCATATTCATCATTAGCATTAAGTTCTCTTTACCTGGAAAATCCTGCATGCTCGAACTTTTCGTAAACGCTTTGTTTTCTTTAGCATGCAAAATCCGGCTGGAATTAGTAATGTGCAAGAGTCAATTTGTCATCCTTGTTTCTATTATTTTCATTTTCTCATTACATATAAACCTCAGTTCTTCCATTACATCTCGCAGTCCAGCGTCTTGCTTTTTGATTCCTTTATTTTCATGACTTTTATACCACGAACTGAATTTTAAGATTCATCGTTATGTTTTTATATCAGCGAAATCATATTTTTGGGATGGTTCACTCTGGCCAGCCTACTTGCGTGTTATCCACACTGCAGCTATAGGTACCAAGTTTCTGAAAATGCTCTTCTGCTTTTCTCCTCCAAGTCTTGCACTTCTTCCACTTCCATATTTGGCTTTTCATCCTGTATTTTTAAAACTCCACTCTGATAACAGTTTTATATGCGTTACCAACGTCTGGAAGTCCACTCTTTTACTGCCCGATGGAAATTCACATCTCCCCTGTATATTTCCGTCAATATCTCATTTTTCCACCCTCCAGCCTGCTGTATCCATGTCCGCCATTTCCTGCCATTCTTTTGAAAACATAGAACCATTAGTTTTTCACAATCACTGCCTGAACATGATTTGTGCAGAGACGTTGTCTTTTCCATCATGAACCTCGTTATTCTTATACACCTAGTGTTTATTTTAATCACTTCCCTTTCTTAATTTTATGGATTTGTTCATAACTTTAACCACAGTTTCGATCCTGCTGTGAGTTCCGACTCGAAATCAGTTTTTCTGTTCGTGCACATCGCCAGTTCCTGCCTTTGATGTCGATAGAAGGAGATTATCAATGCTGAGTGTTTAGCCTGTTGCCGTCAGCAACACGACGATAGAATGTTTCCTCCGGAATAGGTCCATTTGTCGCATCCAACAGTGCTATGCTGTCACTCCCCACACGCTCAGGCTCCGCTATTTTGGCTTTACATGCCATCTGTGTGGTTAATCTGCACTCACCAACCCTCATTTTATTGCAGTAGCCCTTTTCCCTGAATCGTTGTTGTCCTGTTGCCTCGTTCCGGGGACTCCTTTCCTTTATTGCAGTGCGTAATCCCTCAAACCGTCCCAGAGCCGTCGAAATATTATGATTTCACGTTTCTAAGTCAGGCATTTATTTGAACTCGAATTTTTGTTGAACATTTCCACGATTTTCGAGTGATACGCCTGTCCCAAAGCGATTTCGGATATAGTCGTTCTCTTTGGTGTACGTCTTCGAAAGTGCTTTTAACCACTTTATCCTCCAGTATCCTAGGAAGCTGTAAGTCCATGTTCAGTCCTTTCTTCCTTGCGCTTTGCTGTACAGCTCTTCAGACAGTGAGTGTTACATTATCAATTATTGTCGATGGGTAATTCAACAACCGCCTCTGACCTCTGCCACTTCGCATTTAGTCTGTGTCATTTCCTCGTCGCCAAGCCGTTCGTCGTGTGCAAGAGGTGAAGATGCAATAAACCTGTAATGTCTTTTGCATATCCTTCCTCCTCCTTTATGTCCCATTTTTGATTCCTAAAACATACCCTATCGTCATAGGCTACTTACCGCTATCCACAGGGCATGAACCACTATTTTACACTATGTCGTCAGCATGATTTTGTCTGATTCAGCACCACGCGACGATGAATGTTCCATACCACACCAACGCTAGTTTTCATTGTCATTTCTTGTTCCTCCTTTTTAATCTCCATATCCGCAATGCAATGGTTGCCAGCGAATGCACCACTGTGCACATGTCATCTGTCCACTGATTATCACGAAGTTCCTCATACTTTCAGATAGCGCTCCACAGCCTCTTTCGGAATGTGGTAGTCCCATCCGCCCCTTGGTTCCTGAGTGGGTGGGTGGCACTGTTCCGAACTGCACGTTCCGAACTTAGTGACCCTGCCCCGCTGCATCCCACCCTCATTGCAGTACTTCACAGACTTGTCACTGCGTTCAGAGTATCTTTCATTGTTAGAGTATCATATTTCAAGAGATCCTTTTCGATTTCATCCTTTCCTGTTTAATCAATTTTCGCATTTTTCGAGAAGATTTTATATCAACAGTATCTGTCACTTTAGTAAACTCACACCTTGTGTAAAAATTTCCACTCCCACGTAAATCTCAGCCTTATTATTTCAATTCTAGCACCCTAAAGCAGAACCCGTACATGCCTAGTTTAGGAACAGAAATTTAATCTCGGTCCCAACACTTCTTTATATGCACTCTCAATTCTACTGTTATCAACTCCATCAAATCCACCTTCCTCTTCAGTATTTACGAAATAATGAGTAACCTAAGTGAAAGTCGAAGACTTTTTCTCGGTATTTACGATGGGTTTTATTTGATTTTGTTGTAATTCGCATGAGGCATACTATTACTCACCAAAATTAAAGGAGAAATAATTATGTCAAATAAAAGCAGGTCATCGTTGATTTTGGGACGCGTGCTAAGTTAGCCCCAAAAAGAAACTCCCAATGAGCCAATCAAAACTTTCTTGACCATACAGGTATCAGTAACGCGGCTATCAGCGAATACATATATCAGGAAAAGCACGAAACCTAGTAGAAGTCGTGAATATCCGACTTTTCAGACATATTAAAAGCAAACGAAGTGTGGCTACACGATACGACATACCACGGAAAAAGAAGCATTGAGAGAGAAATCAAAACGACAAAGCAGATGAGTTTGTTCTACCCCCGAACAGGAAGCGAACTTCAGTACATACTGAACACAATATGCTGTTTTTCAAAACGTACAAATGGAGGAGGATTGATGTTAAGAAACTTGTTGATATTTTAAGAGAGTTCTAGTGTCGAAACATTACAGCAGACAAAGTTCTTTTAACGGGAGAGAGTCAATGAAGAAAAAGAGATTTTGGACTTTGCAAAAAGGCTGGCATTAGAATATCGTTCAGACCCAAAGACTGGCAAAGGAACTCCGGGATTGTGGTGAAGTACCGGCTCTTTAATCGTCATTCGGGGAGCAGTATAAGAATGAATGGAAAACAAATCTAGCAGTAATCAATAGCAGAATGTCTCATGCTGAAGCAGTTATTTGTTTTGGCACATGAAATTGCCCATCTCTTATTACACCCATACGAGAAGCTAACATCATAAGATATTTCAGTTTTTCTGAATCATACAGAATCGAAAGCCAATTATTTCGCAGGTGGTGTCAGCGAGTCAGAAAACAGAATTTGAAAGAAGACGAAGAAATAAACACAGTTACTCAACATACAGCAGACTATAAAGGAGCGATTTTAAATGGCAAAGCAAAATTGTTGGAGAAGACGGAAAGCATACTCATGGTGCCGGAACCGACGACAGATGGTGGTTTTATTTTATTAGTTGTTTAATTGTAATAGGTATCATAGCAGTAAAGGAGTAAAAATGAAAACGGCTCTTCGCTGCACAGCAGAGACCAAAAAGGAAGAAAGTTGCACTTTTATAAAATAGGGATATGTGTCGACCACGAAAACATAGAACTTACTGTAAATGACATATCATCTCGCTGAGAGTTACTGACGACAGTGAGCACCCTCGAATACAAACCTGATGGAGAAGATGGGTCAGATTCATACTTTGCATGTTACAATCAAGAATATAGCTAAGGAAATGATTTCTGATCTCAAGCTAGTTTTCAACCATATCTCAGGCGCGGACGTTCAACATCGCCCACCATGGTTATGGGTCACACGGACTAAACCTTGATGTGGGATTAATCCTAGGAGTGCAGATTAAAAGAAGAATATTTTTCGATGTACCTAAAGATGACAGTGTGACGCTAAAAACTTAAAAATTAAAAACTAGGTAGCAACATATTTTCTCGCTCCAGGAGGACATCTTGAACAGATCCTCTCAAAATAAATAATCCTTTGAGACAGTAAATCTTTCTATAAAATAAAGAATCTCGATATAAAATATCTCAGTCAGCCCTCAGCGACCAACAGTGACCTCTGAAAATATGTGTGATGATAACCCACATACTTCAACTAGTTAAAAGTATATCACACAAACCTTTATACACACACAAGGAGGGTGATTTTATGAGAAACCAATTGGCTGCGGAACAAAGTAGCGAAATTATGGCGGGAAAAGGAGAAGACCATTTGCGGTAAAGTGATCACCGCGGGTTACATACGGATGAAGGGAAACAGATATATGGGCGTCATCGGATATTATGCGCTGCTGAGGAGCGGCGAATACCAGTTTTCACTCCTTACAATGCGAATCCATATGACATTAATTTGATCTCAACTTTATGATGTCTATAAAAGATTTTATGATGGTGTATGAAAATACAGGGACAAGTGAAAAGACTGAAACACACGGAATCGTTCTTAAGAAAACTTGCACCGCTTTACAATATGGAAAATGGTAGACATTAAAAACTCCGCATTCCTGCGCATTATTCTCGACACATTTACCGAATTTTCTCCGCTGCATGCGAGAGAATTGCAACCTCTTTCGCGGGCTTGGTTGCTACAAGTAAGTGATGGAAATTGACGTACTGGACAAGGATTATACAAGATCTCTTAAACTGTAAAATTTAAGAAACAGAGAAAACAGCATATTTACCGCCGAAGAACAGCAGAAGTTGTGGGATAACACAGAAATTTCTTCCAGGAGCAGATATTCTTTTGATACCACCTCATACAGTGCTCTCAGAGTAACGAACCAGTTATCTCAGAAAAAGCCAGGACAGATCTGAAAACTGGACTGCGACGCCAGGATCTCAAAACAGATGGACAGCGAGTAGAGACTCGATACACCGCTGGCAGGATGCACAGCCCTGATTATCAGATATACAGACAGATGGGGAAAGACCGTCCGAATCACAACTTTAAATCTCATTAAGGAACTACTCCCAGTTTCAGAAGATACTTTTCTCAGATTTTAGAAAACTGAAAATGGAACACAATACATGATACAAGATACATGATGCCACATCTTCTGAGAGAAGTGACTCGACAATACGTGCCATGACAAGTCACTTGCAGGACACACTATACAGGATGACGGATAACATACTTTAACTAATATAATAGATGAGACAGGAAATAGACAAATAAACCAAGCTTCCTCGTCTCATCGGAGTATGCATATCTCCGTGTGTTATTATAGGTTAAATTTCTTGATGTTCCCACAAACATGCGATCTTTAATTCTGACTAATTGAAATATATGACAGCGGAATTGTGCAAATCAATGCTTTCAACACACACGCGATTGAAAACATTAAACCATAACCAGTCTCAACATTACACCCCTGTTACTATTAATACTATTATACACATAAACTACATCATTATTTCGTACAGACATTTATATTTACACTACACTTTGCACACATATCAAAGGCACCTAGCCTAATCATGATTATGATAAAACTGCTAGGATTACATTACACTTTTGTCTACTATACTACTTTATTAACACCAATAGAACCATCGATTTGCCTTTGTAATGATTTACATTACACCCTTGCTACTATTACTAAGAACAAATTCACAAATCATAGTGAACATTGTCGTAGAATTTTACATCACACTTTGCTACTATTAATCACTAAAACTGCAAACAGCCAGTGTCATGGACAGTTAGATTTTACATCACACTTGCTCATCTATTACCACAGTTGTTCATTTTCACTCAATATTTATAACATCACAGTTCTTATTTTTGCTCGAACTCTAATTTTATATAAAATAACGATATTCTCTAAATATTATTTTCCTGACTATACACTTTCTTAAACTATATTTACACATTTTCAAAATTTCTGTCGTCACCAGATATAGTTTTCCCATTACGAAAGGTCGACAGATTAAAATCATTAAAAATTAGAAGTCTTCTCATCTCCATCTCCTCAGAATTTCCTTTCGTCATTTATTTCTTGTCTTGTCTAAATAATACAAAACTCAACCTTTATCTTCCTTAACATATATATAACTCTAAATAAAGTTTTTCAGCACACTGGCTATTTTCTTCCTCTCAACGCCGACTTCGAACATGTGTCAAATATACATTATTTCCAAACACATGCGGGAAATCCTTTGCTCCATTATCATCTGTTGAAATATCATACACCATCATAACATACATATTACCACCATATTTTAAATCCTTCATATTTTTATCTTTCCATTACGTTCTCCACTATCTTATATGCTTCCTAATCCGCATAAGGTGTCTATATGATACACTCTCGTCCCAAATCTCTGCTGTTTTATAGCAGTTTCAAGCCCTTTCAATAAGTCTGAAAATTAATTTCTTTGTGCTTTTCTTTCATGTGACACACTTCAGAATCTTTGCAAACTTTTCTCATATCACTCTTTTATTCAATAAAGATAACTCATCAGCAAGCAGAGTCTAAAATTTCAGCAAGACTGCATGACAAAGAAAATCTTCTATCTCCCACACTATGTAAATAGCTTTAGATCGTAGGATTCAGTTGACTGGACATATATTTCTAGACAGACACAGGTATAAACTAGTGTATTTAAGAAGGAAACTCATAGTATTTATCATATCATCGTTGTCTTTTTACTCTTTTCAAAATCAATTTCCCGATTTACTAAGGCCAATATTCCAACCGTCATATCATTACACTTTTCGTATGCGCCTTCAACTCCCATCAGTCTTTCTTCAACATTTTGTGTTTTCACAAAATTTTCTCTCAAAAGCTTTTATCTGCTCTATATACTTTCTTCACGTTCTTTCTCTTCCGATAATATTCCTTAAGATTTCTAACATATTTGCACTTGTTGTGATCAATTATTAGCTGTGCGCTCTGTTCTTTTATCATTGCCTGTATAATTCTTTCAACCCTGTTTAACAACAACTCTTCCTCGAAACATCTCGTTTCCTTTAGACAGAGTCTCTGCATAAAAACTCCGCACACCAAACACGTGCACAGGTATTTTAAAGTCAAGATAATTCAAACAGTTTTGTAGCTGAGGGAAACTTCACCAACATATATGAGTATGTCCCTCGTCATTTCTACTCTTTATATCCTGAATCTTTTCCATCCAATGCTGTTATTCTTACAACATTGTTCTTCTCTTAATTCTCCATTTGGAAAATATAAAGCAAACTCTCAGACATATTTTGACTATCTCCTGTCCCAGAATATAAGATATTTAAATTACCCATCTATTATAGTAAATGAAACAGATGAGTAATTATTTTAAAATAACATAACAATATTCATCATGAAGCAATATACGTGCTGCTTACCATTTATAACTTCTTCAGGAGAATCATGCATATATATCTTCTATCTTTTAAAATCTCGACGGATCTTGATTTCATCTTCGACAAAATACCCCTTTTCTTTCCCTTATTTCAGGATAATCAATTAATCCTTTCTATTTCAATTTCCTCTGTAGAAAATAGACATAATATTTTCACCCGCCATATTGCAGCTTCTTCTATGGCTTATACTCTTTTTATTTCATATGAACAACTTTTCCAAGTTTCTCTTATAAAATCAATATACGTGCTTTCTTCTACATATCTGCTTGTGTTTCAGTCACATCTGCTTTCATCAACTCACTTTTCCCATACTTTCTCCCATTATTTTCATTAGTTTCTTCAAAATTTAAAATTCCTGAGAAACACCATACCCCCTTTGCACACAAAAATAATAGTTCATCATTAAGCCACTTATTCTCATAACGAAACCCCATCTCGAGCTACTATCAGATTATGAATCTTCAGAATCTATTTCTTTTCTTCCTTTAATACCTGCAACCTTTTGCTCACATGAATAATCACAATCTAAAATACAGCTGCTCTTACGTAATCATTTGTCTATACTTTTTCAAGAGAGTTCATTACTCAACTCATATTCAGGAATCATGCTTAAACTGATGTATTTCCCTCGTCCTGCTTCATTTTCACAATTTCAAATCTCTCGCTCTTCCTTCCATCCAACCTCTTGCTTTTTCCTCCAGGTACCAACATCTTCTCAATCATTTCACTATCTCTTCATCTTTCCCGACAACAATTTTCGAATCACATCTTTCGAAGCCAACATCTCTGATTCTCACATCATCACATTCCGATCATATACGTTTCAAAGATAAACATTTTCACCATCTCCCACAATATTCTGGTATTTTTAAACTCTCTGCAGAATAAACTTCTTCTATTAATTCTAATCTGTTCCGTCAGCAATCCATCAACTTCTAATAATGTTTTCCAGATTTATTATAAACTATTTATCTATAACCTGCGTTTTAGAACCTTTATTCCGGAACATTCTCTGCTCAGAAACATAACAGTTATATTTTTCATCTCAAAACTTATTTCTGCACATCTTCCCATTTCTCTGAAAAGTCCATTCAAATCTGATACTCCTGTAAATGAGAATGTCAAACCAAATCAAGAGCCAGCTTCAACTACCTGCAGTCCCAATCCAGATTCCATTTTCAGAAATATTTTAATTTTCGCTCTCCTTTACACACTTTCCTTAAATCTTTTAGGATTAGCAAATTCAGGAAATCTTTTTCTTTTTAGCCCATCTATAACGGCTATGAAGCAAATTCAATTCTTGCATTCTATTCCTAAATTTTCACTTTCCATATATTTGTTTAGTATGACAGTAAGTTACAGACAAACCAGCATTCTTATTATTTTGTAATTTTCTTTTATAAATTCAGCATTAATAGTACCTTTAATACTCTTTTATATTATGTCTTCTTTATCATTTATAAAGGCTCTGCAGTTACAAATTTATTTAAAATCCTCTTTAATAAATCTGAACACCCTTTCGGTAAAGAAGTTGATCATTATTGCAAAATTTTCCACCAAAATCTGTAATATATTTCAGTCCGCATATCAACAAGCTAATAAATCTGTTGAATGACATCGAAATTTCATCACAACCACTTTAGAACAAGATAGTGCAGCAACTTTTAATTCAAAACCGGTGCTCTAAAAACAAAATCAAAAAGCTCGTCTATTGCACATGACTGTCAATGGTAGCGATCAACTGTTTTGTTTTTATCCATACACATAACAATCCATCATTATCCAGTTTTTCCAAGTTATTCTCTTATTTCTTACATCTTCCATGCACATTTCCTCAAAATCCGAACGTGCGTCGTTCATTCTATTTTCTTCTGTCAATTATAATCTGATTTCGCCACTCTGCTAAAATTGGACAATTGATTGCCAACTTCAATGCAGGTAATGCATCCTTTATTATTACCTCATCCAAAGTAGGCCTGCTTTCTGCGTCTTTCCATATCCGTCTGGTGCCACAACCACAATATATATTTCGATTTATTGCTCATAAATTTTTGCAATGCATATCTAACTCATTCTCAGATCATCCTCAATCACATAGAAAATCATCCATCCATCTTCCAAGAAAATCATTTTCCCTCAACTGAAGAGTATGAACCTTGCAGCACAGCTCCGGCTTTTATTCAGTAATCCTTTTTAACATCACATATTGAGATGCTTCTCAAAAGTTTCCTTTCTCGACAGTAACAAAATCTTGGAGAATAGATTCTTCACTTTAATTTATAATATGCACTGACCCTTTTAATTTTATCATTCTCAATTCTGGTAAAACAGGATAATCTTTAAACTTTCTTCTGTATTATTATTCATAGTAACAAAACATATATCTTTGCAAAATTTTTCTGCAACAGCTTTAGCAACACTGCTCAACATCATTAATTCTATTTCTTTTGCAAATCTTCCTCCGAAATTCTGGAAATACCTTTCATACGTAATGCAACAGAACAAGTACAAAACCTTATCACTTTATCAAAACCATTTTCACTTAAACTTTTTGCTATCTATAAAAGAAGCAAAGTACTTTACTGGGAACCCGTGAGGAAAGTTCTCCGTTTCCTTTGCTTTTGACCAGATAACTCACTTTGAATATTATATTTCCGAAGATCATGAGATAAATGCAGTGCAGTAACAATAATTTTTGAGACCACATTTACACCAGAATATATTGTAGTTTAAGTTATTAATCAAATTTCTCTATGTTCCATTATTGTTTCACCATTAGATTTTGCTAAAACCTCATTTTCCATACAATTACTTCCTCACTATAAATTATAACTCACACAATTTCATTATCCCCATCACTGGGAACCATTTCTTCTTCCAATGCTGTTATATTTGAAGACACAGTACTTTCTTCCTTTTTCATTCCCTCATGAAATTTAGGCTTTTGCTTTCTGTACCAATATTTTGAGTTCATAATTTTCTGTCAATCCATATCTTGACCACAAACATGCAGTCACCTGAAGTTGGACCACCAAATCAACTTTTCATCACATACAAACCACTTAAAGAATATATGCAAAATGCCTTCTTCTCCATTTTCTCAAATCTTTCTTCCACTTTCTTTTCTTTTCCACGTCCATACACCTCTAACGTCTTCATTTGCAGCGTACAATCTCTCTCTCCCTAAACCCTCGATGTTCTTCGCGATATTTGAACGCTCGAGCCAGTATTTTATTCTCCTGACTGGCTTCTCGATAATATGATTGTCGCTTTACATCAACTACATGTCCTCGTGCTGCAAACACTCCTACTAATAATACCTTACAACCATTTACATTTAATTGATGCCTTCCTCGTTTCGTACAGATTTTCATTTTAAATTCAGTCAGATATAAATCAGTTAACCCGAGAAAAGTAACTTCCACTCGACACTCATTTTCATCGGTTTACATCTTTCAAAGTCACAGAGGAATGAACCATTCCACACTGTTGAATAGGTGGCAAAGGAGTTTGCTCTAGCTGAAACCGGTTTGAACTCATAAATTTACCATGTTTGACAAGCATCTTTAATTTAATTGCTCTTCATAGTCAGTCCATCAACTTTTCTCTGTATAATAATTATCAACCTTTTTCTTTTAACTGTTTGAAGAATCTGTGAAACATCTAGTACATTTATTATTTTTTCCTTAATTTTTCTTCAACTGTATCATTTTCAACTGTTCTTTTACACCAGATTGTATCTTCCCCATATAATCATAAATCCTGCCACACACTTATCAACTAGAATCTGTTATTCTGGACATCCACTATATTTTCTCAAAATGATTTTTTATGTCGCACACTCCACCTAGTATTATAAATAACAACGGTTTTAAATCTTCCTTCTTCTTTTAATATCCCTATAGAGTGCAATGAATTGTATCTACAGTTTTCTTCTCACTCCTTCTTGATTTCTCTTCATTTGAAACTCTGTCTTTATCTAAATCATCTATTCCACCCTATCTAAATTCATAGTAACTGTATTTATATAGTAGATGTATCAGCCTGTGCAATACTTCTTGGAAATTCACCCTCATCAGCTGTTTCTATTTGTTAAAATTCCAGATCCCCTTTAAATGTTTTCCAATGAAATAGCATATTTGACAGTCTATTATTGCAGAACGATTCTTAGACCAATTTTATTGTTTCATACATCCAAAAATCAAGTTCAGGGTAATCCCTTAATTACCCATCTGCTGAAAATTGAACCACTTTCTGTCTCCACCTTCTGCTTTACTGGCGACTTTCTTCTCCTAGTTGCTGTTCTATAATATATCTTATTGCCTGTCTGGAACATATGTATTGTTCCCTCATTTCGACACTTCTTTAATGCCGCAACATTTCCTATTCCTCTTGTTGCACCCCAGCTAAAAATATTGCTGTGAAAGTTAAACCTTTTCTTCCATAATTATTCATCCCCTTCTTTTTTATCTGTTTTATTCTTACTTTTATCTTCAATTCCAACAACCAATAAAACTATGCCTAATGTCTGAAAAATTTCATCATTTAAAAGTGCTTTAGCAAAGTGAGCTGATATTTTTTCCTGTGCATACATGAGCTGAAATCAGTGCATCCATAAACATATCAACATTATTAATTCTCAGCACTTCTGAAGTCCACACCTCCATTTTTTTATCATCACTTTTTTTATGCATTTTCCCTGAAAATCATTAGTGTCCTTTCTTATATATAGAAAATATTCTTTTCTCTCGTTAATTCTTCTGATGTTTTTCTTACTTTTCCTTTTCAACTATTCCTGGATTGATCCATTTTATTCAATCCTCCTGATAATCCAAATTTATTTTTGTAAATTTTATATTTTTAATTTCATAATATAATTTATTTTTGAAATCTTATAATACCGATAATTTGTTTATTGGTTTGCATGTTTTGATTATTTAATAATTCTGTTATTGTTACATCACAAAGATAAAAATACCTCCTGTCAATTAAATAACCATTTATTCAATAAATCATCTAATTTTTTCTTATTTTCAGACAAGTTTAAATATTCTCAAGATACCAAAGTAAACTCTTAGGTGTCCTTCCCTCTAACTTTCACAACTGAATATCTGATACAATTATATTTTATATCGTCTTTTTCTTTTTACTCTTCTGCAATTTTTATATAAATTTATATTCTTTTCCGATCATCTTCTCTAAAATATTATATGCAACTCCATTATTTATTTTACCATGACCTATATTACGATTCATTTACAATCATTCCCTATCAAATCTGTATATAAATCCTGTTGAACACAGAACAAATCAAAATCAGTTGAGTTACTGTAACATCATTTCACAAAATTCCAAACATGTGATGGTTTTCACCCAACATCAAATCCCATATCATTTAAAAAACCTATCATTTTTATAATCTTTAATACATATTTGATATTGTACATTATATTTAAATTTAGACTTGTCAGCATTAATATTCCAACGGAGTGTCTTGGCCAAAATATGATTTATATTCTTCATAAACATTCCTTAGCGCATTTGCCCTATTTAAAACGATACACTGCTCCAAGCATTATTTATTATTACATAAGCTATATTTTGTTAAAGCAAGATACTACATTGCCTTCATTATCAGTTATTTTCTTTTAAAAAACTAATAACTCCTTCCTTACACCCAAGATTATACATCATCATTTGAAACTTCATCTCACATTTTAGGTTCTTTTATTTTCAATCCTCTTTTTCCATTTCCGTAATTTTATTAGTTCATTTTTTTTATGAACATATGATTTATAACTTCGTTTGATTTGAGCTTTGTTTGTATTTTATCATTTATCATTTTGATTCATTGATGCTGCTAATCTTTTCTCCATTTTCTCCTCAAATTCATCAACATGTTTTCAACTCAAGCACCTTACCATACGTCAGTGTTTTCCGCATTCCTATATCGCAACATTTATACTCGAAAATTTTCCAGAACTTTTGGAGAAAAATCTTGCTTAAACGATATTATCACCCCAACTCGCCATTATTCTTTGCTAGCTTTTCCGTGAATATCGATAAATCCTAACAGTCCAGCGACTAAACAAATAACTTTCTCAATTCAATTCTATTTTTCTCATCCATTTTTCCTCCTTTTCTCTATCTTTCTATCCCAAATCATTTCCAACAGACCGTATCCTGAACCTGTCAAACCACCCATTCCTCTATTGTGCATCTAACTGCGATAAATATGACCTCCTGTAAAACTTATTATTCCAATTGGAAGCATTTATAGTTTTATTAAGCACCTCCACTACTATCTTTTGCTTTTCAATTATAATGAGTTAAATTTTTCATATCTTCTCTGTACGTAGTCTCCATTACTCTTCTCTGGTGCTCAGAATATAAATTTCTTTCTTTATTATTTCTATAAACTCATCACTTTTCACCTGTATAATAAATATCTTCTCCTGTATCTTTATTATGATCTCGGAAACCACTATTGAACACATTGTTTTAGCACCATCATCGATTGGTATCTATATTTGAATCGGGAGCTTTGATTTAATCTCATGTTGCTGATCACCAATCCTTTACAGAAATTTTGATTTCTTTATATTTAATAGATATAATGTGCATTAAATATGTTGATACTGGTCACTATTATTCAAAACAGAAGAATTAATAACAGTCTCCTCATCTTGCAGATATATTCTCACCCTTTTCAAATTACGAATTTTTAAAATAGACACTCCCTATGATATACTGTTTAATAGAATTGATCATTTAAATATGTCCCGATATTTTGTACAGTCCTGTCTTTGAAAAGTTTCTCAATATGGCTCCTCCTGTAATCTTGAGAAAAAGCTGTCTCCTTCTATCAATCTCACATGTAATTTTAAACCCGCATTTCTTCATCTCTCTCTTACTTGTTATTTTGACAATAACTCGTAAACCACTCAGTAGTATTATCTCATTTTTCTGAAAAGTAAATAGTCTTTATTATCTATGATAGTTTGATATATCATAAAAATATTAATTTGTCAATCTGACCTTATTACAAACTTTTATTGCTAATTTTCTTTCCTTTATTGACTTTATATCTCACATTTAATGTATTATATACCAACAGAAGAAATTAATAGTAGCATTTTGTAATGATAAAGATTATTGTGTGTTATTATTTTCTATTTTACGAAAAGTGCATTTTGCATACCAACAAAAAGAGACTCCCTCAAAGAAAAATCCACAAATATATGTGGAGAATTATATTTGAGAATTATTTATATGTTCACAATATAAAACAGAGTAACATAATTTTATATACATTTCCGGTTTTTCAGCTTAGTCTCTTTTATATCCTATATATATATATCTGTTCCTTTAAAACAAGTTCAGCAATATCTTTTGCTCTTAAGTTATGGTTGTTAGCGATATGTCTCCATCAACACTTTGATCAAAGAAAACATCACATATCTCCATGCTTTTTACGAATCCTTTGGTAGGGTGTGTACTTCTCCACAAGTACTCTGAAACCCAGCACTTCCAAGTCCCTCCCACTACCGAGATGTTCTTTCACTTGTTACGATAAATTTACATTCTTTGCAGCTTTCAACACTGTCTCTTCATCCAGAGGTTTTATAGCAGACATTATTTATTACTCTTGCTTTTATTCATCTCTTTCAGTAATTTAGTTGCGCTGCCGCGCCGCAAACCATAGAGTCCTGTAGCGATTATGGCAAACATCATTTCCTTCAGTGAGAGTATGAGCTTACCTCTATTCAAACTTATAGTTTTCATCAACACTGCGTGAACGTTCAATCTCGATCTTACGCTACGACAGGCCCTGCATATTCTGCAACCGCAAAACCATGCCAGGTTTCAACAGCATCAGCAGGAGATACTGGCAACTGTTCCAGTGTGATCATCCACAGCTCATATCTTCACCTCGACTGGTGTGATCCTCCGTCTTCTCCCACTGAAACTCCCGCGTGAGTAGTGACATGTTTAACGTTTTAATACGGGACTTATTGCCGACACCGTTTCTTATCTGGCTCAAATGCTCTTCCTGCAGCAAAATGCGTGCAAATGTCGATGCAAAGCGAATTTCTTCCTGTCGATGCTATTCCAGCTGCGGTTCTTCATCATGTCAGCTCTTGCCATACCTCCACGCTTTATGTGTCTTTCAGGAATTCTGAAAATACTGTCATTGCTGATTTTGATAAATCTGCTGCATCTACTACATCTTTTATTTTTCTCTTCCTAATTTAGCACACAAGCTTCTCCATATGCCCGTTCAGTTGATTTCCTTTCCATTATCCATACCTCCTGTTAGCCACTCCTTCCATAGCTTTTTACACTCCTTCTTCATCATTCACGGCTCGTGGAGATCCTGCGATATACTCATGAAAGAAACTCCTCACCTTTTTACAGTATTGAGTTATTGTTTGGTTTTCCTTTACAGTTCTCTTACCCAGCGCTTTATTATTTCATCACAATTGGCGTCTGTCCATTCTGTCATCACGTGCCAGACAATGTTTAAATTTGGTCTTCCAACTCCTGGATACATCCATTACATCAGACACCTTTTCCACCGACCCAGAAGATTGTTGTAATCCACGATTGCAACCGTTGTCAAGTTTCATAGTGAGCCTCGCCGTCATTGCCCTATATTTGACCTTCCTGTAATCTCCGTCTCCTAATATTGCATACACTCTGTAAACATTATCGCACCTTTTGGTAATCTATATTATCCATTTGCTGCTGAAAGTTCTTCGTTCCAGAGATCCTGTCGATTTCACCCTGGGAAGTTTTTCATATCAGGGTGTCCTGTAACGGTGAATGCCACTTTCAAAGTAGGGTGCATCAGATCCTTGTTTTGCATATCCTTTTCTATCAATGATGGTTGTGCGTTGGTGCGGCATGCCCTTTACTTACTGGGCTGTGGCCCCAACCCTGTTTTCCATTTTTGATTTGCAGGATCATTCATTTCATTCAGTATATGTTGCGCTTGCTAACATCAGTTGTTATTGATAATGATCCCCTCAGGCGTCCTGATTTAGCCTCCAGCAAATCATTTCAATGATGTCTCTTCTAAGTCTTGCAATTTTCTGCAACCCCCACTCCATAAAACCTCCATTATTATTTTTCTTAGTTTACATAATCACAACATATGCACTTCCATAATTATACAATTCCAGCAATTTTATTTCTAGCATGCATTATTTCATCCAGAACAGCTTCAATTTATTGAAAACTCAGAGTATCAAACCTTATATATTCACTTTAGTTCTCTTCGTGGTTATAGAAGAACAGTGATATGAATAATATCACGCCACAACAAGCGTCACTTTTAACTCCAAATTCCGTCGCACTCTTTTTACGCCTTCGGTATTATTGTTTCAACAACAAGTAAAGCACTGTACAACCCGTTGTACCTGTGAAACGCTTTAGGAACATTCCCTATACCAAATGATGAATCCTTCCAAGCTCACTCTTTTTAGTTTCCCGACAGTTTGCAGAAATTTCACTTAACATAGCTCTGGAGGAAAATAATGTGGCCTCTGCTTAATCCTGTCCTTAATAAGATTATGGAAAATAATGTAGCAAGATTGGAAGATTTTTATTTATAAATAACAGTCCAAGTCTCCCAACACAGTTGTTATTATCTGCCATCAGTACCTTTCTCTTGATATTGAACATTTTTCCCTGAATTATTTATAATCGGGAAAACAGTCCCACACCCAAACAGTATAACCGATATTACTGTATGAATTTTATGTCCTCTGCGCATTACTGCACTCAGATAATATGTCAACTCCATTTACATACACAATCCACAGAAGAAAAGAAATATCCTAAAAATACAGCACTTCCTTACTTTTAAATGAAACAGATTTCATAAAATCCAAGTGATCACTTTAGACGGTTCTGTGTCAGTTGTTTTCTCCTTAAGGAAAATACTACTACGCATAAATCCCGCAATGACAGATCGTAATCGTGAATAACGTTTTACGTATTCCAACTTCAGTCTTACGACTCATTTACCATACCAACTTTATTATGAGAATTGGAAGAACCATTGCCACCTGGCAAATATCAGCTCAGTGGTTGACTGCATTAGACAGGTTCAACCTTTCCTTATTGGTCGCCAAATCAGGAATTATACATTGGTGTGCGGCGACAAGAGCATGCCGTAAAATAAAGTCCTCCAACACCGACAAGATAAATCAGTGTTGCCATTTGTGAACTCTTTTACAGGATTAAAAATACATGATTGTAAGAAGTCCAAGTGGCAACCTCCCATTAACACATGAATATTGACCTTTTACCAAAACGTGATTTTGAATTGTTCAGACAAATATCCCACAACAGGATCTGACACATCAGATCATCAATTCCCAGCAAAACAATGCCAGGACAAGATACTGATAAGTTTCGCAACGGAACAAGATTCTTTTTTCGTTTCAGGTGGCAACACAATACGAAAGCCACTGGTTATAACTGGTTCATCAAGGTAAATATGAAACCCCAAGACCATAAATAATATATTACTTGGTCATTTATTATTCTTCTCCATTTTCCAAAGTATTTATTTCAAACACTTTTTCTTAATCCGCTTTTTATTTTATTCACATCATCAAAAATCAAAGTCAGAAAAATTCTTTCATGCTAGTATTCCCTGAACCCATCATTTAGCATTTTCTCATCCGCTTCCACTTACGCTTTCACTTCCTGCCCGTTTTCTTATCAGTTTCTTCCTGAGCACTGTTACCAATTTCTTTATCTTTAAGGTACCCAAATCGCTTCACATATTCTTCTTTATAATCCTGTTCTGCATATATTCTTGTATGTGAACCCTTTCAAAACCTTCAGTTGAACACTTATTCTGGATTATCATATATTCCTTCCATGCTACTGCAGGTTGTAGCCTTGTCACTTAGTCTGTATTATTAGGGTAGGTATTCTCTCACAGATATGAAAGTCTTAGTTTATCCAGTTTATTTCCAACCCTAGTTAAGACTCTGACAACAACACTACACACAACTTAAGTCTCTTTTTAGCATTCTCCTTACTTTTTTTTCTATATTTGAAATGGAACTGTCATATCATCTGTCCACTTTATACCTTTTTTCAAGTCCGGGTTGTTGAATATCTTTGCTGCAATTGCAGACCCCACTCCACCTTGTGAAAAATCCATACAAACAAAAAAATTATTTTTCCAAATTTTTCATTCAGCATAAGCATTGTACAAAATATCCCGCCATCAGTATCCCATTTTAGTTCTTTGTGTCGTTCGATTTCCCCGGAATTTCGTCCGGAATAAAGAACTGCATTCCTTGTCAAGAGAAGCATCTGAACATTGCAGATATTGCACGCGGCAGTCTGTTAACCTCTCTTCACGAAATTATCATAGTCTTTTCAGCATCCTTATTTTCCAACAGCCACCCATGAAGGCCAGTATTCCCGATTTATAAGGTATTTCCTTATAGTTATAATCCATAATCCATGATTTATTTTATCTCTACAGCGTATTTTCATCCTGAAGCTTCTTCGTTGTAAACTCTTCCAGTTATTCTTGGATATTTTCAATCTGACGATAAAATATCTTATTGACATTATACGCCAGCACAAAGAAAATACTAAACAGTACACATTTATCGCAATTAATATCCGCTGTTACTCCCCATTAAACCTTTCTGACGATAATTAGGGTTCAGCCTTCTTTACTTAAAAACAGTCTTTAGCAAAACCCATTTTTTCTATTTTAACTTTTTCTTTGAATGCACATTTTTTTCAATATTTTTTCCAGTTTACAAAGATTTTTTCATCATTATTTTTTCTTTTCATATCTTTTCTTCTGCTCTTTCCCCGCCACATCTGACCTTTTCATTGTAAACCTTCTTTTTCTGCTGCCTGAGATATTCCTGCCCTCTGATTAAATCCCAGAACCCTTATAGGTCCAGTTCAAATCAACTGCTTTGTTAGGCTACAGGATATTCATACTATTTCTTTTCTATTCTTTTATTGAAAATTTTGATTTTATTTCTTCAGAAAAAAAACTTTACATGTATTCGATTTACTACCCTGTGCTATTCTAGCACATATTTCTTGTCGTTCATCATATATTTTTATTATTTTTCTGTTTCCATTAACAATTTATTTTTAAAATTTAAAGACACCTTCCTTCCAGTTTTTCTCCATTTAAGTCTTTCTTATTTCTTGTTTTCTTGAGACATAGTTTCAAATTTCACATGTTTTCTCAGAACGAAAATCCTTACATTTTCACAGGATCTACATCATTTTCTCATCAGTATTTTCTCTTGCAAATGTTGCACTTGCAATGCTTTTTCTGGCTTTTTCTATTTCCTCGTTCATTATAACTGAACACCTCTCTTACAATGCAAGGCTTTATTCCAAGATTTTCCTTCTTCATTGTCCTCACATACCATGTAAGCAAGTATGTTTTGATTTCCACAGCATTCACCATAACCACATTCTGACAACCAGTTTCTTTGCTAGCACTGTAACTGTTCTTCATGAGTATGTTCTTTTATAGTCCTCCTTTTCCTGCAGTTCAATTATCCTGTCCAGCACCTAATGTCCTTTTCTTCAGCTCGGTTCTAAGTTTTCCGTCAAGATAATCCAGTATTTTTGTAGACATTTAGAAAATTTCTGGTACTGGACAGAATAATATAACGGCACCCACCACCACATATCCACCCATGATTTAATGCCGCTCTGTCTTATGCCACTTATTAAAATACGAGAAATCTCCCTCCGAACAAAAAATTCAATTTACAACCGCACACTATCATGTGTATTCTTTCTCCATTTCCTTTATTTTCTATCTGCACAGATGACCACAGTGACTGGTACTCGCAACCATGCCTCTATTTTACAACTTTATCTCCCACCCCTTATTTCTTTTAACATTCTACCATATTTAGTATACATTTCAAACATTTTATTTTTGCAAGTAATTCTCTAAATAAGGGTACAATATTTTTAGTAACATAAATTGAAAATCAACTCAGAGAAAATAAGGATATTTTATACCTAAAGCCCACAAAAGAATGGTTAGAAAACTGGGAAAAGGTTAAAGATGTTACAGCCAACAGTAATCTTTGAAGAATATCAACTCAAAGTTGAAATTGCCGGAAAGAATTATTAGATGTTATGGATATTGACCATGCTCTATTCCTACTGGAGAATTTCTAGTTGCGGATCCCTTGTTTATTTAGTTGATTGTGATGAAAAACATATTTCAAAAGGACTCCTCACCGGTGAATTCAGAATCAAGAGTTCGTGTTATGAAAGCCGATGACAGATTAGACAGATATGGCTGTCAGATTAAAACTTAATGACAACAAATCAGTTACTTTGAAGAAGCTCTGGCAGGATACTTAGCACTTAGAAAAATGTAGAAGAAGGAGACTTTTTGATTTATGTTGATATGACTTGGATGTATCTAGATAAAAAATTACATGACTTATTGTGATTTTAATGAAAATGGTTAAAGAAATCCTGAGTGGAAATCTTTGCGATACTTGACTATTTTGCAGATTTAAAAAAGTTATGAAGATAATCCCAACATCGAGATGGTGAGATTGAACTGATCAATACCTGAATATCACCGCCAGTTTTTCCAGACAGGAATTGAGATGGAATTGTCCGGTATTTTCCATTATGACAAAGATAACAACGCGCTGCTTATCATTGAATTTATTGATATTGAACTGACCTATTCAGAAACCAGACAGAAGATGAAGATTTGAAGAACAGAAACAAACAAAAAAAGAGCGATGGTATTGAGTAAATTGATGTAAAAGAGATATCTCAAAAGAAAATTGCACTATCGTAAAACTATATTTTTAATTATTTATCTTACAACAAAACAGGAATAAATTTAGAAAAGTCACCTGTCTGAGCCTTTTAGCAAAGTTTTAATTTTTCCACGAATTGCACTGTTTGGAGTAAGGAGTAAAAGTTTTAGCAAATGAAAAATGTGGTTTCACAATGTTTATTTTTACTACTTGAACACTCTCTTTATGTACTGTTTATTTTTTGAGCATTGGTGCTCTTATTTTCCAGTACCTTAATCCATATGATTAAAAACCTTCAAAGTCTTTTCCACTTCTTCCCTTGTAGAGTTTCTCTCACACCTGTTTATAGTCTTTCCAAGATCTCCACTATGTCCCTCATCTGATGAAATGGCAGAATATCCACCCTTTCTATGTTTTCAAATCAGTATAAACTAGTCGGTCATGCACCTCTCACTTCATCGAATATCCTGAACGTACCGGTCTCACCCATACAGCTTATTTATGTCAGCTGTACTTGCAATTTACTGTGGTGTTCTAGACTGACAGGTAGGTCATATCTTGTATTTCATGGGATTAATATACGAGCATCGCTAGCACCATATCAACATATTCCAGTGTACTTTAGCTTTCTTTTTCATCAAAAACGTAATCCTGAAGCATCCAGTGCTGTGTGAATTCCACTCTTTCACGTTTAAACAGCTTCATCAGAAACTCAGGTTGCAGCAGAGGTTCCTCCTGAAACAGTAAACGCCCCCACTTCTTATGCAACCCTTAATCCTTGAGAATTTCACAACTTTCCTGCGTCATCATGTATTTTTGTCCTTCTCATATTCACGTATCAACATTATGACAAGTAAAAGACATCTCAGAGGCACCCCTGCAGAATAGGACAAATCTATTCCAGGCCCGTCTTTTGTTCCAAAGACTAAAAGAGTGTATATATCCCTCCATAATTTATTCTTCCTCATTTTCTTCTGATTTATTTGTTAATTTTTATTATTTTAGGTAAATAATGCCGCCAATCATCATTTAAGATAGCCATGCATTATTATATAATATCCTGTAATTTTCTCAATCAGAATTGCTTCTTGATATAGTTCTGTTAATTACATCAGCTGCTGTTCTTAGTAAGTTTTACAAAGTTTACTGCATATCCGAACCCCTATTGTAAGCTGTGGATAATTTTGCAATTTTCCACAGCATTCAAGAAGTTCCTTCCAACACGTTTATCTCAAGTGGTGTCCCGTCTGATTGACATCCGTTCAACAGTCCTACCAGTTCTTTTTCTCATTTTCACGCACCCATCGTTTCAGGTGCATTGCAAATGGCATGAAATCTGTCATCAGCATCTTCGAATGGTAATTTGCTACTGACGTGCGGATGTTACCGCCCTCTTGTATCTCTTCCATGCATAGGTTTGTCCAGGTCCGAAAGGTTTCAGCTCCTTCTCCGTCAGGAGTGTTTCTGTCTTTTACCATATACAATATTTGAAGTTATTGTCAATACGACTGAGTAGGTATTGGTATCTTCTGTGCACATTTTTATGACTTCTTTATTTTGTTCAAGATTTTTCAATCACATTCATTGCAAACTGGTCTGTTGCATCATCATTGTCACCAAATGGAACATATTCCTTTCAACAACGTAGTCAATCGCATCTCCTTCTTCGTCTTTACAACTTCCATTTTCCATACTTACTGTGTTGCCATGAATCGCAATTATTGAAATTCCTATGATTCAAACAAGTTTCTCTGCCCTCTTTAATGTCAACATCATGTACGCCATTCAAGCGCTTCATAAGAATATTTATCATGCATGTAGTGGATACGTTCAATGCTTTTGCTACAAGTTTCAGCGAGTCAGTCTAATAATTTATCAATCTCCCATACTTCGTCAAATCTGCAGGGTCTCCTCTCTCAATCCTCTGAACCGACCTTCAGGAGCAACCTGTAATTTAGATTTATCATCTTCCACCCATTTATAGCATGAGCACGCTTAGGTAAAGCCGACCCTCGTCTACAGAACTGCATTCATGTTGTCCTATCAAGTCATAGGTGAAACGCAGCAGGCATTCCAGACAGTTATCTCCAACCGAGGTCTCATAATATCATCATTACTTTCATACTGAACTGATGACAGTATCTCATAGACACTTTTGCACAGTATTTTTCCAGTTTTCGGTGTAATTTTTCACCCATAACACTGTCGAGTTAGGTTCAGGATGCTCCCATGTTATAAAGTGTGCAGAATTTGGAAACTGTTCTTAGTTACAAGAGACCTTCTTCCGTCAAAGTCCTATTCCACCTCAATCGATCGAGCGGGTAACCCATACCGGACCTCCTGAGAATAATGCAGCATCATATTCAGAGTCAAGAATCTGACAGTCCTCAGCTCATTGGCAAAAGTGATCCATAAGTTCCTCAGCTCAGTACCTTCCTCTCAGTAAATCTCTTTTCTCATATAAATATCAAGGAATGTAGAGTTCTTCTCCTATACCGTTTCAATGCCCATTCGATCTCTTAGTCGCCGCAGACAAGTCCACTGAATAGCTCCTGCACAGAAGCTAGTAGTTGTGACAGATATCATGGTCCATAAGTCGTCATCTCCTCTGAAAGCTTTTAATGCTTTAATCTCGTTCAAAAGTTCTTTCTCAATCTTATGATCCAGTCATTTACAGCCGGATCGCATTCCTTAAATCTAGTTTCTTCACGCCCTCATAGGCGCCTCTCACACCTGTCAAAGTGCAAACCCTTCTGTGTAACTCCCTCATTATTCTCCCTCTTCCATAAGTCATCAGGTGGTCCTCGTACACCCTGTATGTCTTTGCTTTATACATGCAGCATAAGCTTTCGGGAGAATACCCGTCATTATGTGTTTTTCTAGTATTATGCCGAATATTTCCCTGCCAGTTTGTGATCTCCACTTTACATCCAAAAAGCTCTAGTGACTGTAACCATTCTTAATCCACCATTAGGGAAATCGTACTCTCGATGCGTACCAGTCTGAAGTCCCATTGATCTCCAAATCCTTTATCACATAACCATTGCGACTATAGTATTCATTTGAGATGGTATTTTGCTTCAGCATCATAAATTTTGTTTCTTTTCACCTGCAAATTTTTCCATAAGCGACTTCCACAACAGTTGCAGTAGTTTCTGTCGGTTCCTTCCAAGAACTTTCATCCCTTGATATTCTGTGGTAGTTTCTCTGATAAAAGTCTCGTTGCTGTCAACTTTTTGACCCACACCTAAAACCTTCTCCATGCGTCCATTATGTAACACATCCTTTCTATATTAAGTGGCTTTTCTTATTTCTAACTATTATAACTTCTTGTTTTGCCTGAAACTCAAAGTAAATTTTATACACACGTGAGTTTTTGTGCTACTGATCAGCTGCTTACTTTTATAAATTTTACTACATATGATTTGTGTCCACTGAAAACTGTTACTTTATTGGCGCAAATTGACAAAGATAGGTAAAATTCCATATATAATTCTTTTATATCTGCTATATTAAATTTTTATAACTCAAAAATTACTTTTGAAAGGAGAAAGCAATTTTGTGCACAAGGAGAAAAGTCTAGAATCCTCCCATCAGTCTTAATTGCATTGCCGGTGCTGTCCCAGCTGCGAGTCTCATTTTAACATAAGTTCTGAAATTTGCGCATTACCCTCGCCCACAATAATGGCGGACATGAATTTCAATATCACTGCTATAAACTTTTTCAAGAGAAATAATATGAAGGAAATTACTGTCAGCATACCATTACAGAGGCAGGGTTCACTGGTTGCAGGAGTTGACATTTACTCCTGCCCGGATATTCTGCTTTTCAGGAGGGAGATTTAGTTGATATTGGACAAAATGCTTCTCTTTTCTTTCACACACAATATTAACTGGAGACATTGTGGGAGCCTCTCTCCTCTCGCATATTTTCCAGATCCTATAGAGAGGAAGACCACTCGAATTTCGATTAGTTGCCTTAGACTCTCGTGCAATCTCTAGGAAAATAAGAACAGCATGAAAATCGTAGGATTGAACTCTTCTAAGTTCTGTCGCGTCTATTTTCAGTGGGATTTCAGCTAAAGGAAAGAGCACCTTTTATTCCCACCTGTCTATACACATTATGGATTATTGTCGGTGTTACATCGCCACTTTTACTTTGGGATCGCTAGCCTCGATTTACAAAATACGTTTATATGGTTTTGGAGGAGCTGATCATTTTGTGAGCAGTATCCCCTGGCTGCAAAGTTTAAAAACATATGCTGACTTTGATGTCATGACATGTTTTGGAATGGGATTTGTCATGATAGGTAGAGGAATTTCAATAATAACAAAGATTTTGTTACCTCAAAAGCAGGAAATCAGGAAGAATACTAACATCATCGCAAATGTCTCTATAAACTCTGCCCTGTTTTGGGAATTTTATGATTTGCATCATTATGGCAATTTCACGATTTTGTCAAAATCATATCTTCGTCACCAAGTTGTAATTGTATCATGTATTTCGCGTGCGGTGCATTTCACCAGTGATTATTCCACAGGAAAACAGGTATAAACCAACGGAAAATTATGGCGCACCTATCAATACCTGTAATTGCGTATTTTCAAACAGAGCTCTCCAACGGCCTGAGGCCAGGAAACTCAACTCGACAAACGTCACGCTTCTCGTTATTCTCTGCCTTATCGTTGCAGTGTGGCATGGATCTTGCCGGTGATATTCTTAATAGACTTTTAAGTCGAGCTGACATGCCACAGGTGCACGTCCACTTTGATTCCATGGTCATGGAGCAGTAATTGGCGCAGCCGTAAGTCCAGCTGTTATAACATTCCTGTGTATATCTTTTAATATTCATATGCGCAGATTGGACTCAAAGCAGTGCCAGCGTGATTTAGCGGTTTCTTCTCAGGCTCACAGTAGCTTCGTTACAAAAGGAATTCCATTTTGAGACAGACGAGCCCTGGACGACTCTATGGACTTACACTCATTATGCCAAATATCTCCCAGTACTACCTTTTGAACACGATCTCTTCCATTTCACCTCATTACTGGCCTGTTTTCCTTGGAGGATCTCTCAATCTGTCTCAGTGCACCTCTCAGAAAGTTTCTCCAGATGTTCTCCGTTTGCAAACTGACCGATGTCAGAGAAGCAATTACAGTAGTTATTATCTATAATTGCTTATGTGAAAGCTCGTTTATCAAACTGAACTGCTTTACACCGGATCACTATGACGAATAAATTTAATCACATAAATGCAGAGATAAGTATTTGATGTGCCATTTGATTATAGAAAGCACCGTTGCCGTCTCTGGCTTTCATATCAACAGTGGAGAATCGCATCCAGAAGTACCAACTGATTTGAAAGCTACTGAAAGATACCTTATGTTGACAGTTAGCCAAAATCTGTTGAAACTAAAAATTAATATTTCGATGTTACAGGACACTGTTGTTTCACTGTGGTTTCCTCACATATCATGAAGTTATTTTGAATGATTTTGGAAGGAAATGCGCACACTGAACCCACCTCTCTCTCAGCTACTCTGATACACGACGAGACAGGCCCTGGAAGGAATGGAAAAGAGGACTGGAGCCGACAGGATTGGCAGACATTCTCGAGCGGCAGTTGTAGAACCTGGATAAGCCTTTAATTGTTGATTTGGAACTGCAACTACCTTTTGATATGATTATAACCAATTTACCAGCATGGGAGGGTGTGCATATTCCAGTGCAAATTTATCGTAGAATGCACTTCGTCAACAATACTCGCAAACTGCCTAAAATTAATATTTGAAAAGCCTTCCACAGTTCTCGGGAACAACATTGTCACTCAGATACAGGAATTTTACAGTAGTGTCGTCGAGCAGAAGAACTATTACAAATACATAAAGAGGAGTCACCTGAATCATATGTTATATCTACTGGAGGACAGGAAAGGAAATATCAGATTTTATCCTGTCAGAGGAATGAGGTTCAAATCTTGTGAGAGGAATGTTTGAATTTACAAACTTCAAAAACAAATAAAGGATTTGAATATGAAATTTAATTTTACTGACTGTTGCTTGTTATTATTCTTTAACAGACTTTTACCGGATTGAAAACACAACAAAAGACTTCTTTATCATCCGTATACGTTACGAAAATTTGGAAGTTTTGATAAAATAAGGCTGAAGTTATTGTTTTTCATGCGAATATAAGTGGAAAAGCACTTTAAAATGCTATTACAGACACGCTTTTGAAAAGGAAGGATATCAGAATTAATAATACAATATCTCCACAACCGAAGTGATACTGTCGCAGAAAAATTACTGAAAATACATACCTGGGTCAAGAATCTCAGGATAAAATCAGAAGAAGAAATGTCATAAGAAGAAAACAGATTGAATAAAAATAACTTCATTGTATTATTTGATGGGAACTGTTTAAGATACCATTCAAAACCTATAAATCGAATAATCTTGTGTGTTGTATTATTTCAGACCACCGTCGCATGGAAGCCAACTGTCGACAATCCATAATATCTGGATATTATTAAAGATACTTTAGGGTAGCTGTCAAGCAGTTCAAGACTTCATGACAAGCCGTAATTCACTTGCGAGCCTGATTACCAATGTTATGTAATGATAGGAACAACCGGTAATTTTCTGTACCCATTTCGATTCCTGGAATTGATGATGAAATTGTTCTTAAAACCTCAAGACTTAACAACTGTACTCATAAGTGTTATTGAAAATGCCACATGTTATTTTAAAGGATAAAAGAACTTTAAATGAAATAGCGGATTATTTTGTATTATAAAGAGATAAGTTTATCGACAAATGTCTCTTAAAAACTGGAGAAACAGTCTTTTTATGGCAATACTTAATTTTCCTAAACACTTCTTTTTTTTATTTTCATTTATTCCGGTGTATATTATGTATTATATTCCACTGGATCAATTAATTTTCTGCTGTTGCTTCCATTTCGGTTTATTTTATCCAGTCTGCCTATTTTATTCACTATATGTTTTACTTATTCATTTAAAATAATCTCTCACCATGTATAAAATTTTTTTTTTATAACTATTTCTTCCGCTTGTTTCATCCATCTGAAATATTTCGCTATTTCCTCTTCATTCAGATTTCAAAAAGTTCTTTTATAAGTTTATTATTCACATTTTTCATCTAATATTTTTTTTCAACATCAAGATTTTCAAAAATCTATACCTTTAACCTGTAATAACATTTGCTTTTTATCTGAAAGATAATTTATTTCATTTATTTTATATTCCATTTCAGATATACATTATTCACAAGACTGAACACGCTTTCTCAGTTCCTCATACCCTCTCTGTCCTTTTGCGGCTCACATCCTTGATAACTTCAATATAATCCTTCAGTAAAAATCTTTTATCTCACTTGAATTATTTCATCTCAATCTTTCCTTGAGTTAAATTATTTCGTAACCTTATAATTTGTTCAAAAAAATTTGTATCACAGTTAAAAAATAATATTATAATTTTTTTTCATCTCATTCTGTTCTATATTAAGGTTTTGTGCTGAGGAAATATTTTTTACACAATTAACTTTTTATTTAATTCTTGTTTTTGAAATACTAAAATGTTAATCCAAAGATAGTCCAAAGCTGCAATTGATGCAAGCCAAAATGCAATTATTCCTCTTTTATTGATAAAATGCCAACGCAAGACCTCCAACCCAATTCCGGCAGCCATAACATCACGCGAGACATATCTTAACAAGGAACCAACCAGTGCCGGGCATGGGATACAGGAATTTAAATTACTAAACATCGCAGGTTCTGTAATTCCAAAGGCAGATATCGCGTCGACATTGAAAACTGATTCTGCTTATCCTTTTGAAGGAAATATGTTGCAAGTACAGTCTTGACTGAGCTGATATTTACAGTTATCAGAGTATCATATAACAAATCTCCAGCCTCCTCAGTAGCAGATAATTGTAAATCCACTGCTATAATTTCTCTGTACAGGATAGCCCTGTTATTACCAATGGAGCATGTTATCTGAATAATATTAATGCCCAAATATTTAAATCTATGTATGAATGGTAATTTGAAAATTTCTGTCAACCATTCTCCTAAAAGTTCTTGCAACCGGGTTTATAAATATTAGTACACTTGTTGGCCAGCTAACGTTACAAATGGCACCCATACTACCTTAATACTTCATGTTCATGACAAAGAATTTCTTCATGGAAGCACATTGGGTTATTCCTGCAAACATTGCCGGTAACACCTGGAGCCCAGACACCCTATCATCACATTATTTTAAGAACCCTAAATTTAAAAACAGATATTTTCCTGCATCACTTCGTAAAAGGATCCTTTAAATAATCCGCCATTTTGCAGTCCATCAATTGTGTCATTCTTAAATATACCCCTTTATCTGCTAATTCCCTACTATTGATATATTTTACAAACGCGAAGAGATGGCATAACTCCCGATACCAGCATTAGCCCCAAACAATACCAAGAGCTTCATTACCTTGAAACTTTTTAACAGTTGACCAGCAAATCATCACTGGTAACATACCAAAGACTGCTCCATCTTATCCAGTTCAGAAAAATATATATTATTTTAGTTATCTGTGAAATATCCTTAAAGAATTATATATTATTTTTCCATCTTTTCGCCATTACCCCAAGCATTTTGGCTCTGACCTACAGCTACTCTTCATCCAAGACATCCTCCTGCTACTCAGTACAGGTATCAACGGTACAAAAATTTCAGCCAGATGTGCAACCATTCGAAGCAGCAGCTGCTTTGTCATTGTAGCTAACATCTTCTTGATGCAGATTCTATCTTGACAATTCCCAATAAAATCCTTTTTGTAAAAACTCCTCATCATTCCCTCATAATTACCTGAAATTCGTTCTGCATTTGTAATGTCCTTCACTGTAGGGCAACCCCTGAATTTTCTTCATTTGTTTTAGCTTCATCAACTAATGCAAATCTTCATTCTTGCAGCACAATATGGAGAACACTGGCTATATTATCTTTTCCACCTATAAGTTCCAGTAGTTTTTGCTTTTCTGGTATTTCACAACCCTCCTAAAAATATTATAATTAAACCCTTATTTTTTTTTTGACCTTCCAGTAATCTATCCAAAATCACAATTGCATGCACATTCCAATACAACAATGTTCTTTGGAAACACCACCGATCATGTTCATTTTGTACTCCAGAATATCTGGATTTTTAGTCGATTTACCGGTCTTTGAGCTTTTGAAATTGAAGGTCGGTTTTATTGCAACTTTAGTTTATAGCATTCCTGTTGGTGGCCCACCACCTCCTCCATTGTTATTCGTACATGATTTAACGATTTTCCATTTTCATCAAAATACATCCTCATCATTTGCTTCATATCCTGTCATTCTCGTAACTCAAATCCTGCTCCAAATTCAATCCCTAGAACGGAATTGAAAATATCATTCTTGGAAATTTAATTCTTCAATCGATTCCGTACCGGGTCTCAATTCAGTTTTAATCCTGTAATCATCGTTCCACAACTCCACCCAGAGCACCCTTCTCTTCCCTACTTCCTCAATAGCTTCTCTTCCATTTTTTGAGCCAATTTCTTCCAAAGTAGGCAAGCAAAAAACTTTCCTCCCGCAATTTATTGTTTTCTTCAGTAATATCACTTTCATAAAACTCTTTCATATCGTAAAAGTGACTTATGTGTTCAACGAGAATTCCTTGACTTTTTCAAAAGCTGCTTTTGCAATGGCACCGGCAACACAATTCTAGGCGGTTATTCTTCCCGAAAATGCCACCCGCCGCAGCGCAAAATGAATATCATTAACCGTCATATCTGTTCATTATCCCTGACCAGTCGGCGTGACCAGGTCTTGGTTTTATTTTGTCCACTATAACTTTTCGATCTCTGATCCCTATTTCTAACCATCACGAAGAGGAGTCTCGTTATTTTACCGTCAAAAAATCCACTCAAATCTCACCATCTCTTCCTCAACTCAGGCGTTGTCAATTTTGACCTTCCTGAGGTTTTTCTTTTCATTTCCTTTTCTGTAATAAAATTCCAAATCCAGTTCTGTTCCAGCCGGAATGCATCATTCACCCTAACGCTCGTCCCATTCTCCAAACAACGAGGGCCTTATAATTTTTCCAAAATGGGTTCTATTTTTCCTTTCTTATTCATTACTTTTATTATTCACATCATCATTTTTTTTTACAACAAAAATCTTTCTTTTTCCATTTCACAAAACCGCCCTCAATTACGCTGCTTATTGAAGTAAATTTAATTTACTACACCCATAGTTTCTTTTGTACTTTCGACAAACCTGGAAATTCATTATTATGTAAGTGTAAACATAGTATCTGTAATATTTCATTGCTTCATAATTATCTAAACTGAAGCAATATCCTTATTATCCATTATCTGGATTGCATTTCATTAGAAGCACAACGCTCCAGCCGACCTCCTGTTACAGTTATCTCCATTTGAAATTTTGTCTTAATAGTATCTAAAAATTTCACGTTTTGTTCTGCAATAGACAAACGTTAGTTCACCGATACATACACAAAATTTTTGTATTCTCCAACATATTTCTATATTTTGTTTTTCTTGTTTTGAAATATCTAAAATATTTTATTGAAAACCCAATCTGGGCAAAAATGCCTGCTTAGCTCATCTGGTTATATCCTATAATCTCATATTTTAGCAGTAGGGATAAACGTACTTTTTTCAAGACCTTAAAAATTTTTTCTACTACCTCTTTTCTTGTCCCTAAGCAATATGATGTCAAAAACACTTACTCATATAAATTCCTTTTCCTAACGGTTTCCCAACAAATTCAACTAAATTTTTACATCTGTATATCTCTATTACTTTTCTATCTCATTTGAAAGTTTTATTTTTAGATTTTATCATTTTTAACTTATTTTCTTATTACAACTAAATCCTTGTATTCCATCTAAAAAATCTTAACAACTTTTCAATCTCCAACTATTTTCAATAAAGTCATCCTGAAATGCGGATAAGATTTTCTGGACATCTCAGTTTCTTTCTAAAATTATTTCAATATCTTGTCGAAGCACTGCAAGCGATTACTGTTATTCTGTATCATTCCATGCATTTACTGGACCCACCTCTAAACTTTCCTCACACCCTTGAATAATTGCTTTCGCACCTTCTCAGATAAGGTTTCTCCGCTTATTAAGTCTGTTTATCGAAGTTGTTTATCCGATTTTTATTTCAATCTCTCCATTAATAATACGAGTTTCTTTCGCTCAAGGCAGCTGGGGCACAGTTGTAGAACAGGACCAATATCAGACATTGAGAACATCAATTACTGTTCCTTAGTTTTGTGAAGGTTTACAATCACATAATCATCAAAAATCTCAAGCTTTGCCCCATTCTACCGTCAATCTCAATAATTTCTATCTCCCTGCAGCGAGCTCTTATTCATTGCTTAGCTAGCATTTCACTTCATTATCCCTGTTTGCCGAAATTACTCCAGCCAATAATCCAAAATGCCACCCAGAGTAATCTCCTTCAACAGTGTAATCAAAGCGTTTATAAGTCTGATTTCTTTATATCAAAAACTCTATAATCATTATTCACAATCAACTCAGCCAATTTCAATATCTCCAGTCAAATCAACACACCCTTGACCTAAATTTTATTAATCAGCCAGTCCTTCAAAAGTGGCAAAGCATGTTAAAAGTCCAGCAATAAATCAGAGCTTATTTCCATCACTTTCACCTCGGCTTCAGCCCATCACTGTGGCAGTACTTCACCTTGTTGTTTCCATATTAACCCTGTTTATCAAAAAATTTAATATGAATCATATTCGTCTACAAGCTTCCTTTCCATCAAAACCAGTTCATTTTTACTTGTAATCCAACAGGTACAAAACCTTATTGTTGGATCTCTGATTCATTACTGGTATCGTACTGGTCTCCTTTTGAACAACTTTTCCACCATTCATCAATCTCAAGACACTTTCAAAACGCTTCCATTTCCGCCCCTCAGTTTCTCCATATCCGTAGTTGTAATATCCAATCAGTACCAAATTATCAATTTTTGATTTTCCCATTTTCGTCAATGCCGCCGCAATTATCGTCTCTCATGAGATAGCTTCGATGGTGGGATTTCATCGTCCATTTAATCCCACCTGGTCTTATTTTACAACCTTCTTCCCTTTCACATTTATTTGATTCTTTTTTATTTTGGTCTAAATGAAGTTTAAATCAAGACTCTTGCTTGTTTTATCTGCTCTAAATAAATGGATCTTTGCTTTAGTATCTCTGCAACAAATACTTTACTCATATCAGCTGTTTTGATCTTCATCAACGAATGGCAGGTACCTTTCTTCCCCATGCTGAATGTACTGTAATATATTTATTTCGTGCCCCTCGCTTTCTGATGAACTCCACTTCCCAGATGAACTGTAACACTTGCCCGTTTTCCTTTTATTATGGCATGTCTTTTCTGTAAACGTAACATTTGAAAGTTTAAATAATTTGCTGTTAACCACAACAAGTTTTCATTTAACTCAGTTGAACGATTCTGGCTTCCAGGATCAACTCCACCACATGAGTTGGCCACTTTACAGCCAAATCCATTATCCTCATCACCTCCGGTAAAATTAAATCAGGAACGTCATCTATCATCGGCTTAATGTCTTTCGTCATAAAGCAACCATCTGCAATGAGAAGCTCAATGTCAGAAGGAGAAACCGTCTGCTATTGCATAAATTTTTATGGGCACACAGCGGCAGTAGATTTTGCAGCCTTCTTCATAATCGGCAACCCATTCTTCATTTTTTCAATACAGCACTGTTTTATGTGGTTGAATCTACGTCTGCACATCTTTTAAAAGAATTGTCTCATCTTTTTTTCATCAATGTGTTAAAGTTTACATAAATTTCCCCAAATACCTGTTTAAAAGGCTGTTTTATTTCTCGTAACAACCTGCTGATATTCACCATTTCATTGTAACCGAAGACATGAGCAATTTCTCAACATTTATTTTCTTCAGCTCAATAATTTCACCATTAACAGTTACAAGACCGCCGTCACGGTAATAACCAAGATTATTTTTCAGATGAAGATTAAGTGTGTCAAGCAATGGTGAAATTATTGGTGATTTTCCATCAGATTTTATTTTACACCATAAAATTCTGTTCCGTCTCTCCCACGCCTTCCAGCATTTTTTGAACGTCTGTACTGTCTGTCAGATTTTTTATTTACTTTAATTTCTCACATATTTATTTTTCTTCAGTTTGGCCGGCATTGTTTTACCACTTTCATTTTCAAAACTATTTTAGTTTTCCACCATCAATTTTTATGCAACAGCAGTTTTATTACCCGTTTGTAAATATTGTTTCATTTCATTAATTAAAGCCAGCTTCATCTATACTAAATTCCATTACATCAGAATATCCTCGGCATTTCGATAACAAGAGATATTTCAAATGCTCTTGGCCTCACTCTGTCTCATGCTGAGCCCTCTGCAAGAACTGCCATTTCTCTCCTTCAGAATTTCAAAATTTATATCTCGAAGTAAACTCATCCCTATCCTTTCTTATGGAAATTCACCATCAACTTGGTAAACCATCCTTATTTCTTTATCCGAATTTTCAAGCTCAGTTTCCTCATCTTAGAGTTTTCCCAAAAGAGTCTGTTTCGTCTCGAATGCTTTTGCCCTGTCTCATTATTATTTTGCCGTTTCCATAGTTATCTCAAACCCTTGGTCTCAATTCCTTATGAGCCGCTCTTTAAACCAGTCTATACCTAAAGCCCTATTGCCAACCCTCTCAACAGAAATCATATTTTGCAACAGGTTTATATTTAGAACATCGCTTATATGTGCATGGAAATACCAACATGCGCTTCCAGCCCATCCCAACCTCAAATATTCTCCTGAATAAGCGAGTCCAACGTGGTGCATACATCATGCTCACCGGGCCGTTGCTGACTAATTTTACTCCTTTTATTTTCACAAAGCTGTTTACCGTAATCATCCTTTATCAGGCTGACTCGTACAGGTGGACTCAAATTGGATTTTTAGAATCTGGCTCAATAACTGAATAATCCACTGGTCCTCCTTTCCAGCTTTTCATCTCAATGCCATAAAATCTAATGAGATTGTCACCTCTTCACAACTGGAATCTGATGGATTAGTATTGAACATTCCAACAGGAGTTTCCTCTTAAACTCTGTTTCCAAAATATAGCTCAATTACCTTTTGTCCTTCTTCTCAAAAAGTTCCATAACTTTTGACTATTTTCTTTTCATCAGAATTTTTATACTACATAATATCGCATAGTGCTTTTACTTTAGACTGTATTTTCACTGATTGAGGATTCTCTCATGCAAACCCATCTTTCTCATACTTTTGTTACAGCAAGACATCATCACTGAAATCGCTCCTCACTCTACTGTCTTCCTTTCACAGTGCATACACTATACAGTTTTTATAAATCTTTATATTTCAAAGCAAACTGTTCGGCAAATACCTTGTCATCCGAATAATTTACACCATTTTTAGCTGACCGGAAAAATTGCATTATTTTCAAAATGCCAAATATACATCCTTGTCATCTCTATTTTACATAACTTCTCACCTCCTCTCTCAAAAGTTCACTTATCTAGATTATTATAAACATAGGAAAAATCATTTTCCAAACTTATAGGAATAGTCTGTCTTGATCTCATCTTTCATATTCATTTTGCCAGTCATATTTATAACTTCTGACTCGATTTTCTCCCAATTGAACAAGAACATCTCCTGTTTACATCAAAATATTTTTATCCGCTGCTTCCTTTCGTGCTCGCCTCTATTTTCTTCAATTAGGCTCATTCGATCAAAATCCACATTTCTTTTTGCATAATTCCAAATATTCATTTATCAGAAAAACTGATCTTGAGAAAAGTAAAGCTGCACACGCCTGCAAATCTAATTTTGGGTCGTAAAATTCCTCCACACTTTCTTCTTCAAGCGGATAATCCTCAATACTCTGATTCTCATAATACACTGGCCATTTTAAGGTACAAATCGGAGAAAATGAATTAGACAGCAGAGAAGCTGTCCCATAAGCTGCCCTTTTATACTACAATTTTCGTGTTCTTGTATATAAGTCATTCAGCTTTTACACTACAGAAGTCTCATCTGTTGATTCGTAAACACTTGGCCTATATCCGGCTTTATCTGTGGCCCTATTTGCATTTTCAAAGTTTCGCCTTACAATTAATATCATATCCCAGTTTTTCATTGGCAACCTCTCTTCCCCTACGCATAACTTCATCAATTAGTACACTTCCCACTAGAAGTAGGCTCTTCACAAGTTTTCACATATTTCTTCAATGTTTTCAGATCTGGGTACTCTCGCCTTTAGCCTCTTAAAAGCAGGTCAAATGTGCGCTAACGCTCTATTTACATACTTGTTGTTATGAGATTTTCTAAACTAGTTTCTACAAAAGCAGCTCTCTTTCCCTGCATATAAAGCAAAACTAATCAGACGGCTGTCACATTTGATAGTTTTTAACTTTTAACATTCTTCTATATATACGGTATATTTTGCAGAACTAAATTATATTTTTGAACTGCTCCCAAAGGTCTTTGTCTGTTATCTCTCGCATCCTTCAATCCGTCAATCGCATATCTCATACCTTTCATTTTCAAGTTTTTGGGATACAAGATTACATCTCCTTTCACATATCAGTAATCTTATTGAATACTCAAAATCTTTCAACATATTTCACCTTTTGTAGAGAGAGCGATTATTGCCATTTTCATCAGTCACTGCCACTTTTATGACAGTGAAACGCATACCATGCGGAAATGCAAGATCCTTTCTGGCTCATTTCACTTTCAAGAAATTTTTCTAATATTCCATTTTTGCCTCATTTCTCATCCGCAAAGAAATCAGTCAATCGAAATTGTCCATCGGCATCTATTCTATTATAAATTTCACAACTAGTTCCTGTTTCTCATAGCTATCGAAATAGCATGCGACTTCCAAACTCTGCGACACTGATACAACAACTGCAGTCTTCCGGCTAATTCATATTTTGAATAATCTGAATACAGTTATGAAGCGTTATAAGATTATGACGTTTCCCGCCAGCTGTGTACTTTCACCAGTATTTATAGCCGCTTGAACATCTCTTCCCTTCTGCCGTCCCAGAAGTTAGTTCGACATTGTCAACACTTTTCAAAAGTTCATCAGCACATTCTGGCTTCTTCACTTAATAATTCCACTTCCTTTTTTGCTACTCCATCTGCATACATTTTCACCAATTCCAGTCCATGTTGCCAAAGCCCTTTTCACCGATGAAAATCTTAATAAATCATTACACACAATTTAAACATATAGTTAAAGTCACTGTTCCACTGTCCATCGTTTCTGGCTGGTGATTGCCTGTCTCAGCCCTTCCAGCTTTTGCGCCAGCAGTACTTCTCGGTGTTCCACAAGTTCTCGATTATCTGAAGCAAAGATTGCCCTGAAGTCGTATAATCCAGTGCACGTATGACACCAACATCGTTTTCAAAAATTCTATGACTTCCTTATTTCCCCATCGATTTCACACCAGTGAGATACAATGCAAGGAGTATACACCTGGATATTTTTTTCTCGTCATATTCACCTTCAATATTTTCATAATATCCAAAATATGTAATGTAACCAGATTAGACAAAATATCCCACATATTTATCATCAAATGATCTACATACTTGAACTCAATATCATATTTTTTCTGTAATACCATCTTTAAAAAGGGTATTTTCTACAATTTTTTGACAAATAACAAATACTCTTTAAATTTTTTTCCTCCTATCATTAATCCATAGTGCAGGACAACTTTTCAGGACAATTTCAGCAACATTTTCAATATTTTTAATTTTCTTTTCATTTCAAAATTGCAAATACTGTGCCTGACATCTCCAGTTTTGACATTCCTTCCGTGTTAACATCTTTCAACAAATTTTGGTTTGTGATTTAATTCTTCTTCCTTTTCCAATTTTTCTTTAACTTTTTTCTCAATCTGTCAGGAACTTGGGTAATCTAGCAAAATTACAATTGAATTATTTTAAATTTATCCACACATTCTCCCAGCCAGCATCGTGCGCCTGGACAAATGTCAGCTCATCATTCTCTTGTAAATCCATCTTTGTCGTTTATATTTTACCAATTCTCATCATTACAAAACCCCAACCTGTCTTCATAATCCTTTTGCAGTATTTTCACGGTTTTTCAAACTTGCTTTTTTTCCGTTGTGGTCCACCAAATGAAATCTTTTCCGCATCTGATGTAATCATTAATTTTTTCATCAGTCGAGCGAACCACATCATTTTCAAAGTCTCCACAATTTTACATTTATCGTGAACAAATTTATCGTGCTGTCTTACTGTCATTTTCCCTTTAATTTTTATATCTCTTATCAATTTTATTTTTTCCTTTTCCCCAATCTGTTTTATTCCAAATTTCATTTTCACTCACATGCTTTCATATTAGGGTCTAAATAGTCTTTAAATCAAACCTTTACTCTGTATCTTATGCCATTAGAAACTTCAGGAATACTTTTTCACTTCTTTTATTAGATAAAAACTCAACCAGATTCCTTTGCCAGATAAAATCTTTTCATCAATGTATACTCCCTTACTTGAGATAAATTTGGGTTGGTAACAAATTTATACAGAGGACGGTGATATTTTAAATTTTATTATAAGACTTACCAGTCATTCAATTAAAATCATATTCATTAAAATATTATCACTTATCTATTCTCAGAAGGAACAATTTTTCATCATACAGTGTCATTTATGCCATCCAAAATCTGTGTACCTGTAAAATCTCTTCCATCATTAAGTAATTTCTCGAACAGTAACTTTTGATGTCTTTGAAACATCAAGCTTTTGCATCAAAATATATATACAACCATTTTCAGTAAAAAACAATGTACACTTCTTCCAAGAATAAGTTATTTTATGAAAATTAACTTAAAATATTCGTCTTTAATGGACAAAATTCTTTCTGAAATTTCATCATTCAGTTGTATAAACATCTATAATCACATCTCTGAAGCACTAACAATGTTTTTCTAGTACAAACTATTCTCTCTTCATCCATTCCATATTTTGGCAACTTGATAATTCCAAAATCTTTTAACTTACTAATTATCTTCATATACCTCTTTATGTTTCTTTTTTTCATATTAGGTCTAAATGAAGTCTTTAAATCAAACCTTACTAAGTATTTTATCATTAGAAACTTCAGTGAGAATTCTTCACTTCTTTTATTAGACAAAAAACTCAACCAGACCTTGGCTACATAAAATCTTCTTCATCAGCATATTCCCATCTGTAATAAATAGGACTTAGCAGCTTTGCAGAATTATCGTCTTGCAATTTTTCTATCATCACCACCACAACATATTCTACTAAAATAATTGTCCATTAAAGAACCTCCTTGAAAGGATTGATGTATGACAGGTAACTCCCCATCATAATTAAAAATCATCTATTGGTCTGTTGCTCAGGCATGAACTCCAATTTTTTTCAAAAGGCACTTTGCAGCATCATACTGCTCCAGCATTTGCACACAGTCCACCCATCCTTAGATCTTGATCAAACGAGCATACACCATTTCTGCAAACAAATCAAAATTGTCTTTCCCACCACATCTTGTTTAACACTTTATCAAAGAATCCACATGTTCTTAAATTATTATCAAAATCCCATTGAAACTTCTTTTTCAGCACATTTATGTAGATTTTAGTACTGAAACGTATTCATAGCAGTCGCTGCCAACAAGTTTTTCTCATTGTAAATTAATTTTCATCTACCCATTTTGCTGCTTTGTAATCGCAAAACCCTTGAATTTATACTAACTATTTCATTTTCTCCTTAATTTTAGGACTCTCAGCATGAAACTCATTCTTAAAAACATTTAAATTCTATTTCACTCCCATCTCCCACCTTTTCCTGTGCACTCCAAATCCTTTTTACTTCATCATTCCTGCACAATCCATTTTCATCACCCTATTCTCTTTATTTTTTGCTTTTATTTTATAATTTAATCCAACTTAGCTTGAATCTCCTCATCCTTCTGCTCCTTTTCTCAATTCCTAGAAAAGAACAGCAAACATAACTGCAGCCATAATTATCCAACCCCATCTATATATATTATTTCTTTCACTTATTTTAAAAAACTTCCGTCCATGAATATGCCAATCCATTTAAAAATTAATCACCCTGCTCTTTTTTTCAAATACTGTCAATAAAATCACATCAACAAAGTATACTGCAATCATAGAGAAATTGTACTACAGGAATTCCTTTGCATTGCCTTTCATTGGTAAGTTTCACATTTGGGATTTATATTTCATTTTCAGCATTTCGTTCCAAATTCTACTTTGACGCAGCCAGGTTCAGTTATATTTTTGCTTTACCTCTGTTTTTTATTTTACCCGGAATAACCCATCCAAAAGACTATAAAAATATAATTGCAGTAATTATATTTATAACCTAGAAAAATCATCGAAATGTAAGCAAATCATGCACGCAATAACAGAGCTCTAACCCGGCATACAAAACTCCTTTAAACACCTTTCATGTCCATACTCCTCTTTTCTCACCTAGTATTCAGCTCCAATGAAAAAGACCTCAGTAGCTCACAGAAAACCTCCATTTCCTCATTTCCAAAAAGCTCAAAAATAATCGCATCATTTTCATCTTTACGTAAATATCACACATCTGTCACACAACTATATACTCTTCCCAGTCATACATTTCATCATCAAACATGAAGAGCTTTCGAACCTTTATTTTCTTTGAAATTATCAAAATTTTCAATTTGTTTTTGTCTGAGAGAGACTGAAACTTTACTTATGTGATCAATGAAAATTCCTCTATTTCCTCCTATTTTCAATATTTTCATCATGCCGCAAATACCCTTGTGTCTCTCACAAAATCTTCCTGAAACAAGTCGTTAACCTTTTCTATACACCTGCACTAGTTCTCCCATTTTCCTTTCATTAGATTTGAAAAATGGCTGTGACGCATTTCCCACGTATATATACTTCCTTTTGAAAGAAACAAATATTGCAAATTTTATAATAATCTCATCCACACGCTCGAAAACCATCACCGCTAAAATAAACATCGGATATTTCTTTTCATAACATGACAGCAGCAGAGAAATCCGCGATACCCATATAATTACTGAAAACCATAAAAATCACCACGGTAGAAACATGTACCCCTTGTTGATCTCGACAGTAACACAAACCACTCCCATGTGTGACCACCTTTAGCAAGCAAAATTAAGAATCTGCCCATTGAATTGAAAATCGATTTCTTTAACCAGTCTCGCCTCCATCTATTCTCCTCCACCATATATTTTCATCAGCTCACTCACCATCTTTCAAATAGTCACGACACCGCCCAACCTTTTCCACCTTTCACATAATCCTGTCACTTACTTTCACTCACAACTATAAATGCTTACCTCAAAATCTCTTCCGCCCCACCTCATAATCTCAACTCCCCAATCTCTCTTTCAAAATCGGGCCAAAATTAATCCCATCACCGTACCTTTTCTTATCCTCTTCAGGTTACACCGCAGTCATCTTACGGATACTCCACTTTCAGCTGGCATTCACGGCTTTTAAGCAATACCCGCACTTCACTGCTTCCCCCTTCTTTGGTAAATCCTTTTCTCTCCAATTTTCGTAACATCCACCATCTCCAGCAGAAATCGCTCCTTCCATGGCAATATTTCATCAATTTCCAGCACCGGTTCAATCGCACGACCAATCGTACGCCCAAATCAATCATCATTCGAACTGTTGCTTCCTTCCTCATCCTTTTCCACAATCCTCCCTTCTTATCTCTACACGAACGGTAAACAAGCCTCATCTCACACACTCCATCAGCATGCACGCAATTGCTGTATATAACTTTTCATCACCACTGATGGAAACTCCGACTCTTTCCACACTTTCCATCAAGTCTCGTCGCAATTCCTTTGTCATAACACATCCATATCATTTTCACAATTTCTCCAAATCCGTCGTAAAATATCTCGTCTCGTCAGTGTATTCAGAAAAATACTATCAATTTATCAAACAAGTTTTAGGCTGGATGTGAAATGCCTCCAACGAAGATGCTTTCCCTCAGGTGTTTCTCTCAACTCCAACTCTTTCCAATCCATACGCTGCTGTCACCCTCAGGAAACAATCTGTCGTAGGAATTTGCATAAACCCAATCCCACGGCTAGTACCAAAGTCCTCGCAACCAGCAATATCTCCAAATCATTCCTGCCACTCAAACGCAACAACCATATCTCTTTCTCTCGTAAGTCTTCATTCGATCATAGCTGAACAAATCGAAGCATTATCCTATTGCTTATGTTTTTCCGGCCTGTGCACAAATATCTTATAATCAAACCTCAAACATTCTTTTTCCATACTCATTTTATGTCCGTCATATTAGAATCAGTACTGCAATAATTTTTCCTTATAAACCTTTCCAATATATTCAGGGAATCTCTCAGTACCTTTCCACTAGAATATCATAAGAATTTTCCCCAATCCAACGTGCACTTTTCCATATATCCATCCTTTTACATTATTATAATACAATTTTTCGCAACAAAAACACATATTAAAATATAGTAAAATCGTTTAAATTTAGAATTTGTCGATTTACCATATAAAAGTTGGCTTTAAATTTACATCTTCAAGTTTAATTCCACAGTGTAATCAGATACCCTTAATCCTTTTTTCCCACGTCCGTAGACATTATGAATTTTTCAATGTCCCCTGAATCATTATTATTCACACTTTATTGCATCGTCTTTTCAAACTGCTGTATCATTTCAAAAGATTTTCTTATTTCCCATAAAACAGCTCTCTGCTCCACAAATCTTCATTTATTTTTGCAATTCTTGTCAAATCACGGTAGGAATCCTGATAGCGGTTATATCATACTTTTCACCATCACTATTTACAAGCGAACCGCAATCAGCTGGGTAAGCTGACTCGTAATGCAATAATTTCATCATGTTCCCAGCAGTAAGAAAACCAATCTCTTTAACCTATCAGCTGGTTAACTTTGACAGTATTCCAAATTTTCCTTTATTTTTCTTCATCCTTAATTATTATATACCCAGATTCTTTAAAAACCCACATTCGCAAAGTCGATTCCCCGTTTTTCACGTCCTGCTTATTGACGTCCAAAATCAATATTCTTTTCCATTTTCTTTTCGAATTTCTTCTATAATCGATCAATATCCCCAATAATTTTCTCTCTTAATTTCACAACATCGCAATTATAGCATTTTTTAAAATTATCAATATTATTTACAAAAATGATTTCATTAAGTTAGGATAAAGAGTAATCACTGGTAACTGATTTTTCCAAAGGATCCTTAGTTTCAAGAAACCTTGAGCCGATATTATTTTTTCTTCAGCCTTTCCTGTGTGCTTCTCATCATTGTCAATTCCATAAATTGTTTCAATACTCACTTAAACTTTCAAAGCTGCTCCGATTACCTGCCCTAACATTGTCACTGTTAAATCTTTTTATTTTTATATCATAATCTTATTCATTTCAATTATTTACTCTTAAATATTTTCTTGACACATTTTAATCTTTACACATAACTCATAATATTTCCAAAAGAAAACCACTTTGTCTTTAAAAAGCCTTTTCCAACACATTTGGCAACTTTTTCACGTATTCTGCACCGAATCTTCAAACACTTCAAATTTTAATGACGTGGTCCATCTGATCAATGCCTTTTGTCCGGCCTCTGACAAATTTCCACCATAAGTCCATCTGCTCCCACAATATTCCTTCACATTCCAAGCGGTTTTACCATCTAGCAAGCTCCTGTTGCATGCAGAATCCACACTGGTAAATGAACAATTCTTAATCATATAGTATTCAACCAATACATTTCATGTTTCATAAGTTCTAATTTCATGCTAATTAAATATTTTCATTTCCACCTACAAAATATACTCATTGACATCGCCATTTTTTCAATTACAGCTAATCCTCTTTTTTAAAAAGTGCGTACTGAATATTAGTTTTCCAACTTCCTTTCAATAACCGTAAATTTGCATTGTTTCTTGCAACCCAATTGAATCATATCCAAATGTGGTCCAAATTCGTAACTGTGCACTGATTACAATCACAGACACCGGCAAGCTCAGCCTCTTTTTAGCTTTTTTATTCCTTCCATTCCAACCCCTGAACGGCTAAGGGATGCCCTGGCTTAACCACATCCTCTCTTCACTCCCCATATCAGGTTCTGCCGTTTTACCGCTTTTGCTGTATCAATAATTTGCTTTTTCTATCAACAGAACAAGGTCCCACATCATAACCAACTGAGCTTCACCAATTTCCACATCTTATTTTATAACTGAATCTTCCGCTTAAATTTTCACTGTTCTTTATATGGCTCTGTAATTTTCTGAACATCTGGGCAACATAACCAAATTTATCAATGTGACATGTTTATCTATTGAAATTATATTCCTGACAAGTCCCAAATTGTATAATCTTTCCCTATTATTGGTTTTACACCGACTTTATCAGTTTCAAGTCTTGGTACTGTTTCTTTGCGTATCACATCAACACCTCCATCACCTTATAATCATATATCTTCCTTTCCATAGAATTTCTTTAGTAAAATGATACCAAACATAGAGTTTATACAACATATAATATTTTACATTGAAGAAATGTGCCAAACATACAATCAATGAATTTAAAATTCAAACACCACATATGTATACATCTTATAATTCTAATGTCGTTCATTAAAACATATCATCACGCGTCCTATAAAACCAGCGCATAAAAAATGGCGTCCCCTGGTTGGATTGAACCAACGACCCTCTGGCTAATTGCGCCGTGATATTTCTAACCGGGATTGAGCCACGGAGACACAATTTGAAAAGTTTGGCGACGACCGATTTTCTCCCTCGGGATCCTAATCCATATTCAGGGCGCAGGCAGACTTAACTTCCGTTCGAATGACCGGTGGTGGTCTCGTTGCTATAATCACTGAATCATTCTTCATTGCCATTCAAAACAAAAAAGGGCAATGAGAACAAATAGCATATGTAAAAGAGTTTTGAAGTAAGTCTACGTAATACAGTACCGGTCAGTTGAACATGCCATGCTGGCACCTCCCTGGCCTATCACCGCCTGTTCTCGGCGGATGTTTCGGTTAACATTCATCTCAGGGTGGGCCTCTGCCAGGAGGCCGCTGGCCATCCTTTCCGGACGACTACCCGCCCGTAAGTACTGGCGTGACAACCGGCGGCACATCATTGTCCGTCCACCTTTGGTCCTTCAGTACTAAGGACAGATCCTTCAATATTCTGATCGCCCGCAGATAGTTCGAACTGTCTCACGACGTTTCAACTCCAGCGCTCGCGTCTCTTATCAAATGGCGAACAGCCTGAACCTTTGGGACCTTCTCCAGCCCCAGGATGAGACGAGCGACATCGAGGCGTTAAACACCTGTCGATATGACCCTTGGGAAGTATCACCAGTATCCCCGTAAGCGCATCCGTTGGTTGGTTTGGCCTTCCATTCTCAGCACCGCCGGATCATTAACCTTCCTCAGCCTGCTCGACCCGTCGTCTCGCAGTCGTTCTTTGCTTGCACTTACGGCTGATTTCCATCCAGCCTGAGGGAACTCTTTTTTGAACGCCCCTCCTGCCATTTTTTGAGGCGACCGCCCTGTCAAACCGCTCCACCCAGTGTCTCCCATCTTTATAAGATTAGAATCCCAACAATGCGTGGCTGGTATTCCAACAGCGGCTCCTTAACACAGTTGACGCCATATCTTCATAGTGCCCTCCCCAGCTATCCTTCTATACACACATTGCCGAAACCCAATGCCAGGCTGCAGTAGCTCCACGTCTTTTTCCGTCTCATTTGGTAACCGGTATTCACCGGCATTACAATCTCACCGCAGGTCTCCGGCCAAGACAGTTCCAAATCATTTCAATTATCTGTGCAGGTCGGAACTACTCCGACAAGGAATTTCTGCCACCCAGACCGCAGGTTGCCGCCGTCACCACTGGGGGTTTCACCTGGATCTCAATCCTCCTTCTTCAATCCCGGCACTGGGCAGTGGTGTCATTTCATATGGTCAATGCCTTTCCGGCTTTCAAGCATGACCTGTGTTTTTGGTAAACAGTTGCTTGGGACTTCTTTCACTGCGCCTGTTTCTCCGCCATGTCTCCTTCACCACGGCACCCTTCTCCTGTTACGGGGTCATTTTGTAGAGTTCGCCGCTTTCAGAGTTATCTCACGGCTCCTTGGGTTTCTCACCTGTCCACCTGTGTCGGTTTCACAGTACGGGTGCTGCTTCCTAAATAGGAAAGTTTTCTTTCCCGGCAGTGGGATCTGCGGCTTATTCTACAGGCCACCCGTCAGCCCTCACACGTTTAAACATACGGATTTGCCTATATGTCCATCGGGGCTTCACCCCAGAAAGTTGCTTGCCTGTCAGCCTTCCTGCACACCTCCTTCCTGGGTGTCACTCCATCTCAGTCAACAGCGGCACAGGAATATTAACCCTGTTTATTTCGCAGCTCTTGCTTATGCTTTTTAGGTCCTGACTCCCAGGGCGGACCAAACCTTCCCTGAAACTTTGACTTCCCGGCCGGAGGAGCCTCGCCCCTCGGCTAATTTTCTCCTGCATTCTCACCTCTGATTACCTCCAGCATCCCTTTCAGGACACCCTTCTACAGCCCACAGAATGCCTCCCACCAAACGTGCCTAGCACGCTTCCACAGCAGCTCTTCGGTTCATGTTCCAGTCTGTTATATCTTCGGCGCAGACACTGACCAGTGAGCTATTACGCACTCTTTCTCAAGGGTGGCTGGTTGCTTCTAAGCCAACCTCCCAGTTGTCTGTGAACATCCAATCTCCTTTCCCACTTAGACATGATTTGGGACCCAGGGTGTCCGGCTGTTCCCCTCTCGTCCGACGGACCTTGTCATCCGTGTGGAAGATCACCCTTTGGTAAACAATATATTGGTATTCGCAGTTTGCTTGACCTCGGGAGGCTCATGGCCCCTAGGGCCATACAGGTGTTTCACCCCCGCATATTTCAACCGAGGTTGCACCTAAATGCATTTCTTGAGAGAACGAGCTATCTCCTAGGTTCGATTGGCCACCCCAGACCATCTCTACTCCCAACTTTTGCCTTATGGTGGTTCGGCCTCCACCGAGTCTTACATTCTCGCTTCCAGCCTCCGAGGCCTAGATCATTGTGGCTTGCGTTTCATGCGACCTCAGTTCTATTACACTACTTTCTTTGTCTGCTTTCTTACTTTAACCAATAACATCATAACCCCTGCAGTGATGATTAACCTCAGGGACCACGTCCATATGTCTTCCCACCGCTTGTAAGTTGAACACACGGTTTCTCAAATTCTTCACCCTCAGCCTGCAGTGCGTCTTCACCTTCCCTCACTTAGCCTCCCTCTCCATTGGTTTATGGCATTAGCCTTACGCATATGTGGTCCACGCTGACCACAGACCCCTTCGTGTCCGATGCTACTCACTGCATGTTGACTTTACGCTCCCCATAGGACTTCCTCACCTCCACGGTCCGGTTTTCCAGTCAGTTCTGGCTATACATCATAATCCCATCCGACCTTATGGCGTCTTCATCTCAGGCATAAACGCCGGCTTACCACTTATATGGCTTAGGTTCTCCGTCTGTTTCGCCGCCGCTCAGGGAACTGTTTTACTTTCTTCCTCCGGCTACGGACAGTTTCAGTTCGTCGGCTTTACTCCTTCTCGCGCATACCTCCCTCCAGGCATGCAGGTCTCTCCCATCTGACATCCCGCATCACAGGTCCTGTGCAACTCCCTCCGGTTTTTCGCAGCTACGTCCTCTCTTGGCTCCTGCCTGTGTGCGGTCCTCCTGCAGCCCTGCCTGCTCAACCCTAGTTTCCGTACAGTAACCCCTTACTCCAATTATTCGCTTCCCATTGTCTTTCAAATACTGAGATGTGTTGCCTGAACTGCTTGATCTCGTTTCAAGTGGGGCAGTGCCTCCAACTGAGCTTATCCTAAGTAAAAGACTTTCACAACATCATTTCTTGTAGCATGACTGACTTTGGTCCAGGACCCCGCAGCACAGTGTCAGTGTGCTCAACCACCTGAGCGCATGCCTCAGACTGATATTATACAGTGAAGATCGGACTGCAGCAACTGCCCCTCCCCAGAGATCCATCCACCTCCAGGCTGGATATTTTGTTACGACTTCACCCCAATCACCATCCACACCCCAGTGCCCTCCAGTTAGACCAGTAACTTTCAGGTGTGACAACTCGTGGTGTGACGGCAAAAGTGCATCTCGAGAACGTATTCACTGCGTAGCATTGTTGATCCCAGATTAGATCTTAATTTCATGAAGTCGAGTTGCAGATCTCTGAATCCTGAATCTCAACAGCTAAGACGCCCTGGGCGTCACCCCTGCCTCGGCCCCTCTCTACAGCCCATTGTAGATCGTGTGTGTAGCCCCATCATGGTAAGATAGATGGATCTGAGTGCCGTTCCCTACCTCCTCCTGTTTTTCGCAGGCAGTCTCACAGAGTCCCAACTTAATGATGTAACTATAATAGTTGCGTTTGCCAGGGACTCAACCCAACATTCACGACACACGGTTTTCACCACGCCAGGCACCACCTGTCTCGCGTCTTTGAAGGCACCGCCCATCCTCGGCGTGTTCTCGCGGATGTCGGCATCTGTAGTCCTCGCGTTGCGTCGAATTAACCATTTTCACATGCTCCACCGCTTTGTGCGGGTCCCCTGCCGACCTTGTTTCAGCCTGCGCCACCCCCAGGCGGAGTCACTTATCTACCTGCTTCAGCACAGACAGTTCTCCTGCCCACACCCAGTAATCAATCATCGTTTCACGCCTGACCACCAGGGTGGTTCATCCGTGCCCCGGCCCCTGGCTGCAGCACTCAGCGTGCCGTCACTGTCCAGTGAACCATCTTTCATCATCGGCATTCCTGCAACATATTCAGACCCTCACCCTACCGCAGTTCCTGTCCACCCCTCCGGTACCCAGCTTACCAGTCAGTGCCCAGGTTGGGTTTCAAGAAGCCACCCTCGACTGAAATGCCCGATAGTTCTATGCCCTAATAATTCCGGACACCGCGACATACGTATACTGCGGCTGGCAAGCACGTGGACAGCGGTCGCTTCTGCAGGTACCGTCACCTTCTTCCTCGTTGAAAGTACCAATCCATCTGCCTCGCGCAATAATAGAATGTTGACAGGCTGCCCTGTTATTCCCCACTGTTGCCTCCCCGTGGCAGGGCCGTATCTCAGTCCCCAGGCCGTCCACCTCTCAGGCCGGCGTTCACCGCTGGCACGCGTCTTCCAACACATTAGGACGGCAACGCGGTGTTCTCATCACTGCTGCGCCATGACCTTATCCGGCACACTGCAGCCTGCTGTCCCGCAGGCAAGTTCCCACGCGTTACCACCGTCCGCCACATGGTCACAGGCAACTACTTCCCATCGACTCCAGAAGGGCAAGTTATCTGGTCATGTTCATCCTGAGTTTTCAGACTGTCCTTCATTCAACTATTTCTTTTCACCTGGCTTTTTTATTCCACACGATGCTCGTTCTTATTCTTCTTCCCCTGGCCCATGTCTTCTCCATTGTCCCTCAAACCTGCTGACAAACTATTCTATCAAATTTTATTTTGTCACAGCCTTCACACCTTCAATTAATCTGAATCGCGTCGACGTAGCCTTCTGCATCCCTTCCAATCAAATGCGGCATTCTGCCTCCATTTCACCCCAGCAACCAGTCCTCTCTAGACATTCTACCTTTCATCTCTCATTTTTTATTTTAAACGGTCTGTCAGTTATCTCGTTGTACCCTCCACCCTTGGCAGTCGGTCCTCCTCTCAAATTGGCACGATCAACTATCTTCCACCGATTATTCCCATTGCCCTGATAAAGCCAGCCGTTTTAAGACCCACCTCATCTCAAATGGCTGTCACTACCAACGATGTCTACCATTATTCCACATCCTAACCCTACCCACAAAAACACCCACTGGCCATCTCTATAAACACAAACCACATCTTTGTCCCATCCTAACCTGTTCACATAATTTCAGCACTCAGATTAATTATATACTAGCTGAACACTTCAATTTATCCCCAAAATCATTTATCTTCCAAAATGAAAAGAGGTCTCCTTTATTCTTAAACTATAGAGCCCCCTCACTTGCGTCATGGTCTTCGTCAGCTACGACTGTTTCAAATTTTTAATCCTGCCCTTCTTTACATATCTATTTGTTGAACCTATTTTTAAAAATTTATAATTTGGCTTTTTCCTCACTTATTATTTTATAAACTAATAGCACAGAGTTAACTAATTTTGGAACATGAAAACACTGTATACAGGTCCAGGCGACAACCCACATCGTCTTTATTTGTCCATTCAATATTGCAAATGTGATTTTTGAGCTCTCCTATTTCTGAAATGTATTTTTGAACATTTCTTCCAGCCTCTGCATCCTCCCAACTTCAACATGTAACATACCACAAGACTTCGCCATTTTCATTTTTTATATTTTTCATATAATTCTGTGCGTTTCTCTCCACCTACTTTCAATTGGTAATCCTCCCTGACTACCGTCAACCGCTTGTCAACACCAGCCATTACGAACTCCGTTTTACCAATTCTTCCACCTTTCTGTTTTAAACTGAAACAATCCAGTTAATTTTGTTTTAAGTGAACTTGATCCACAGCCCTATTTTTCACTGCTTTCGCTCGTGCCTCCCAGTACCAAGATCTCCCTGTAATGGAGATCCCACACTGTTCACCTGTGTCCACCATCATCTTCCCTGTTAGTCAACGGACCTTCCGCCTCCAAAGTCTGTGTCGTCTAATTTGGAAGATGTGATGTACTGAAATATTTCTTTGCATCCTTTCAAATAATTCCATTATAGCATCCAGGAACCCAGGAGATGGCTGCAAAGTCCTTTGACCTGAACCTCCCTCTCTCATCCTCCTTGACTTAATCACCAGACCATCTTTGATACCACCATTCATCTTTAACAACCCATCGAAACCCGGCTCCTTAAAGGAAATTTTATCTAAGTAACCCCATTATAAACCTTCTCAGGTACAGTCTGATACCAGAATCATCAGTAATGCTATTTCCGGCAACAGATCTTATTTCCTTCACCATATATATGCAACGAGGTTGTCCTGCCTCAACCACTGAGCATGCTGTTTTTATTCTTATCCAATCCTTCATTAGATTTTTAGCCCCTCTATTCCATTTTTCTCAGAGACCACTACTGTACTGTACATCAGTAAATGTTTGTTCAGCATTTCTTTCAATAAGTTCTTTAAAGTTGATGTTGCATATTTTATTTTTCCATTTACAAGTCCTCATAGTTATCTTTTGCATCGTCAACTTAGTTCCTTTATGCTTTTGTTATTTCAATTGAATACTTTTCAGTATTTTAATTCTTCTGTTATCTCTTCTCCCTTGTTTTTGCCAGTAATTCTTCTCAAGCATAGTTTTTGCACCATAAACGCCGATATTTTTATCTGATTTTTCATTGCAAGCCTTGCAGTAGCTATTACGTTTTATTGTTAGAACATATATATATTTCTTTTGCTCAACCTTCTTATTGCCGAATTATTTCCCGGAACGATTGTGCTTTATTTTGACCAAATTTAATATACCGTCAACATCTGCCCCTTCCTTCGTGAATTCATCCCTTTATATTTTCAGAATCAAAGGCATAACATATTCAGAATCAGTTTATTAATATTTTTATTTCACGAATACTTGTTTCATCTTTTTCAATTTGAAAATCGCAGATTATCGCGCTGGAAGTTTCATATTTTCAACTTTCTACGTTTCCAGTGGACCGGCTCTAATGTTATTTCTATTGTTTTTCCAGGATGATTCGTGTGTATGTGTAGCCAATTTCCCTGAAGCTAGCAACATTGCTGAATCTTCCTTAATCCGTTGAACCTTCTTTTTATATTCTTCTGTATCAAATTACCATTTAAAATGATATATTCAGCATACTGGAATTTGCTATTTTTTGGGGACTTGATTCATATTTTGTAATTGCGTTTATCAAATTCATTTTTCCTTTACTTGTGATCCTTTGTGATCCAGTTAAATTAATTCTGTTGTAATTTTATAACCTTCAAACAGAAAATAAACCTTTCCTCTCCTCTGTGGTCGCCAACCCTGCTTCTTAACCAGGTAACAGTTCAGGCGTCTCTTCCACTGTTTTGTTTGTTGCTTCCATCAGTTCCTAGAAAACAAACAATAACTAAATCATCTATTTTGATGCCAACATTCATCTGCCTTTTTCAGATACTCTTCTATAACCGTAAGCACAGTTCCTTCTACTGGTTCGCTTTACAGCATTATACGCCGTTTTGCACCCTGAAAGCGCCTGCGCAACATCAGCTGATAAAGTTTGTTTTCCTATACTCTGTAACCTTGTATTGCTTGGGAAAGGACGGTTCCTGGAATTTCCTCTGCTCCCATTAAACAGTCAAACTGTTTCTATGAAATCTTTCAATAGTTTTCCTTCATTGCTTCTTCTATGTCACATCAGAATTAAAGCCACATGTTACCTTGTATCACCGTCAGAAACTGGATAAACATCAGTTCATTTAACAGATCCTCATGTTTTATAACCCATTTTCTCCATTACCAACATCAATTTTAGCCTTCTTGTCCGTTAAATATTCTTTATCGCTATTGTCCTCCTAAATACTGGTCAATCATGCCACTTTTAATTTATTTACATTTTTGGCAAGTTTCATTTTCCATCTTTTCAGCATATATTCAACGAATTCCTCACTGCTCCTCCTGAACCACCATTTTTTCCCCGAAACAAATCTACACCGAATCACTTCATCTGGTCAGCATCTTTGGAGCACCTGTCAATCCTGATCGTTTCATTATAAGAATATCATTCGATCATCTCCATGCTATTTTCTTTCAGTCCAGTTTCTGGTATTTACTTTTCTAAAATAACAGTTTTCAGAAATCCCTGGATACAGACATTTTATTTCAGTTCATTTGATCTTATTTCTCAACAAGTCTGATTTTCTTCCTGCACTATTCCAAAATTCTGTCGCTCAAAAACAACAAATGCAGTCCATCTTACGACAAACTGTTTCCTTCTCCATTATTGCCTCTGTATATTCCCACATTCGTTAATGTTCCGTCACATCTATCAAACCACTTTATCATATACACCCCTAATTCATAGATTATATAATTATATCATAGAATGCTAAATATTCAAATTATTTATAATATTTTTACTTTTTTGCTTATATGCTGAAATTCATAAGGTTATTTAATTTAATTTTCAAACTGATTTCCATACTGAAAATTTTAGTACAGAAACATTGTTTTAGTTGGAGATTTAGTTTACGAAAAGGAAAAAATACACTTGTCATTATTATTTATTGCAATGAGCTGTTTTAAACCTGTTGAAAACGCAAAAGTTTTGAGAACAAAACAGAAGGAACAGACTCAACAAATGTCAATAGAAGAATTAAAGAAACATACTAAAAAATGTTGTAGAAACTCAGGATGTATTTGTACAGGTTTACAAAACACTAAAGATTCAGTCAGTTAATATCGTGAAACTAAAAAAACTGTCGCGTTAATACCCCACAATCCGCTTGAAGAATTACTTTTGGACGTTCTGGGAAAGCGAAAAAGTGAATCAGGGGTATTAGGTTCAGGATTTGTAGTGTCTGGAAGATACATATTGTTACAATAATCACGCGGTAAGGCCGCGCAGTATTAGCCTGCACTTTTCAGATGGAAGGGAATATGAACAAAACCACTAGGAATCCTCCTGAAGCTGATATTGCTGTTCTTAAAATTGGAAGCTAACGAGAAAGTTTAAACCACTTGAATTTGTGCGATTCTGATAAAATTGAAATTGGACAATGGTCTATCGTGGCCTGGTAAACTTCTATGGGATTAAATGATTCCATGACAGTGGGAGTTATAAGCGCATTCCGGAAGGCTCACCGGAATAGAAGAAATCGAAAACTTATTCGCATGATGTAGCTATAAATTGCAAACAGTGGAGGACCTTTAATCGATACAATGGTAAGTACTGAGTTAACACTGTTATTTTCAACATCTGGAGTAAAGGACTGATCATAATACCGTCAACCTAGTTTGTAGTTAAGGATTCAATTATTGGCAACAGGAAAATTTTGAAAACCGAGCCGAGTTTTCTATTTAAATAATCTGGATTCTGAAAATAAAGGTTTCCTTAACATTAAATCAACGAAATGGAGCATGGTTGCAAAAGTTGTTGCAGACGGTCCCAGCGGGTGTTAGCTGGAAACGGCAATGATGTTATTGTTGTGCCACGAAAAGCTGTTAATTTGCAGGAGTCATGGTGTGAAAACTAGTTGCTAAAAATGGAGAATCTGTTGAATTGGCGTGATACAAATTCTCAACTGTGCGCCATGTAACGTGGAAGAAACTCCAAAATGCTTCGTCAGCAATAAATATTATCATAAAGTGAATACTAAAAAAAGCACATCTTACACTCCAGGAAGAGGAAAACCATATTTGGTCTGTTTCACTGTGGCCTCACTTATAAAACAGTCATCCATAGAAAGTCAAACCAATTTGAAAAAATTAGATTGTTGACTTTCAAATTATTTTCTGTTTGGGCCGTAATCACAACAATTCATAAACATGGTTTTACATTATTTTTCAATTTTCTTGAAAATAGCTTTTATATTAATGTTTATTACTCCAGAGCTGTGGCCTCAGTTCTTAGCAATGCACATATTCAATATTGCATAGCACTTCCTTACCACCACGTTCTTGTTAATAATTCCACCTTTTATGCGCACAAATCCATATTTTAACCAAAATCGTTCTTTATGTCTGAAGCTAGTTAATGCATTTTCAATTCCTTTATCAGCACAGTATCTTCCTAGTGCTAAATGGTGAATCTGCTGAAATTGTTGCCTGAACATCCCATCAAAAATTTGCCGCTTCCCTGGTTGAAATCTGCGACGCAATGCAAACCCCTGTATCCACTGGATGAAACACAGAATCACAACCACTTCTCCTTACACAGTCACTTAGTCTTTACCTCACCTCAAGATCCGTTCCTGAACCGCAGTCTTAGTTTTATCCTTTACTCTTCCCACGCCAATGCTGAGCAGGATTCTCAAAACGTTAATCTTTCTCTGATTACGTTCCTTCAATTTTATAAACTCCTTTGCACATACCAACGATAGCATACTAATATAATTTTTCATTAATAACCATTTATCTATATCAAAAGCTGGCCTAAGTGGGGGAATATGAAACCATATTTACTATTTACAGGAATTAAATATGTATCTTACTTTTGGAGACAGCCTCTAATTTATTCCCTTTATTTTTTATTTTTTTTTCTGGGATTACAGCATGAGTTTAAAGAACGTCCCCCATGACCATGTCTATAGTAATAATAATTATCTCATCTGCATTTTATGGCACTTTTTTCATCTAGATGGGTAGCAATATTTCTTATGCAGTCATTTACCGCATTAAGATTCGTTAACATAATTCAACTTCAAGATTTTCCTTTTTTCACCTTTTAATCATGCCAATAACATTTAAATTTTATATTGCCTGTATCTCTCTGTCACAGCTGATAAACTGATGTTTTCCCACAGGTGTGGGTTGCAGTGTTTTAATTTCATTATTTAATAGCTGGTTTTGCACTTTTCACTGGTGCAGCCTGTTTCACAGTTTTGTCAAGAACTGAGCTGCTTTTTCTGTAACCTTAGTTTCTGTGGCTTTTCAAGATCAGCCACTTGTTTCAGTTTTCTTTCTGGTATCAGTTTTTCCTGACGATTTGGCACATTTTTTGCCAGCAGAAGTGTTTACCGTTGGCAACTGCATTATTTTTTACAGTTGATACTTTCTTGAGTTACCTTGTCTTTGCTCTTGTTTACATTCTCTGTCTGATTACTTTTTTGCCGTAGTAGCGTCGCATGACAAACTTCCCCGTATCTTTTTGATGTTTTTCACATTGAAGCTTACCACTCATCTAAACAAAATACCCGGACATTAAAATTAATGTGCCACATTTTTTCACAGTCATTATCTCCTGATACTTTAGTAAAACAAACCCAACAACATAGAAAATATTCAAATTCCTTGCTTATACCTTATGTGCCAACACCAACAGGTTATTTCCAACATATTTATTTACTTTGTCTCCCACTACCTGTGGAACACATAAAACACGCCTGTATTTTCCAATGCTACAAACTCATTTATTTCTTCTCACTCTAATCTCCTGTCAGAAAGTTTTCTATTATTTTCTTCAACTGGGGAACTCTCCACGCACAGCAATCATATCAAGAGTAGCAACCTTGATTATCATCACACGAATAGATCATAACCTTTTTGGTATGTAGGAGAAGGTTACATAAACCTTTACATAAGGATGCTTTATCAATTATCTCCTGATATTGTATTTTCAGTTAATCCATAATGATTTTCCTGTTCATTCTTTTTTCGTAATTTTAGTTTCTACTAGCACTGATTTTTTGCCCGCATAGGCAAGTTACTCAGTGCACTTTTTTCCTTCAGACTTCTTGGTTCTTGCAAACATCTCAGCCTGCCTCATGAACACCTTTAATTTCCATTTTCATCTCTTACTGCCACACACAGATATAAATAAACTTCATCATTTCCAGTTGTAAAACCACTCTCATCCGCCTCCCTGCTTCTAAACGCATTCATTATCTCAAGAACACACTTTCCTTAGATGGCACTTTTACATCCTTCCCATCACCTCCCAGCACTTCTGAAATATTCTATGTTTGTATCAGTGTAGAACCCAACAATTTCTATTTTCATCAACAAACGAAAGACTATCGGCATATGCTGAAAAATAAGGCTTCTATCTGTTCTAAAGTGTTTCTGTTTCACATCCGCTAGCATATCGTGATTTTTCTGAATTTGTTCACATTATATTTTGCAAGAAGCCTGCCAGATCATTCTTTATAAAATTCCTGTTCCAGTAGTATCATTATTTTCTACTTTCTGCATTTTTTCTTTTCAGGTAGAAACTTTCTCAGGTTTTTCTATCAGGAAATACCCTTATTTCACCATCACTGTTTCTCATATTTCACCCTCACCCCAATCATTTTCTTGTTCAAGTCGGATACAGTATTTCTTCTCCCTTGTGCATTATATCAAGTGTAAGTTCCCATACACCTCCTTCATTTTCAGAAGTCTTCATTTTATCTCCCCAGAAGTTTCGCCTCACTTATACGGTCCTCATTGGCATTTAACAAAGACTCCATGTTCTGATGGTCTGTCAAACCTTTGTTTCAAGTATTGAAAATAACTGATGCTGCTTTCTTGCAAGGTGTAAGATTGAAAGCATAAGTTTTGTCATAATATTCAAGCCATTTATTTTTATAAATTTATTTACTTCCTTCCATTTTGCAATCAGTTTTCCCAGCTCATTTCAAACAAGTTTCCTTATTGGATGTCCTTCTGTGCAAATCTGATTTTTCCTCACCATATTTCATCAACAAATCCAGTATGATCATTCATTTTGTCGTGAACCAGCATCATCAACCCAGATCTTTTATTTTCTGTTCGAATATGCAAATTGGTGAGTTATCTTTTTTTCCCTGTGCTTCCCTTATAAGATTTCTGTTGTTTCAATATCTGTCGCCCCTTTCCTATGTGGTAATCTTTTTTATTTCTGCCTTTGCTTGGAACTTCAAACGCGTTTAAATAGTCCTTCATTTACTTCTTCCATAAAAATCAATTATATTATTTTTTATCAACCCACCATCTCTTTATATCAAAAACATTTTATTTGATAAAATTATTTCTAAACACATCACACATTTTCCAACGATAGCAGTAACTTATGATACATATTGCAATAAAAAAACTATATTTAATTTGACTAACCAAATCCACAATTTAGATAATCGATAAACATAGCTTCAACATTATGTTTAAAGTTATAAAGATTCTTTCTTCAAAATATTTTATTTTATTATTTTCTCCAATTCACAAGTTTATATTTGCTCTGTTCAACATCAACATGAGCCCTGCTTCTGTGTCAAATCCGGAACACTTTGTCCTTCTTCACCCACAGAATCACTTACCCCTCTCACATTTCATTCCTGCACGTCATCTGGTGACTGAACCAACGTGAAGCATACATATCTCCTTCATTCCCCATTTGTCTCACTCACCTACTCTACCAACTTTTGAAATATTGTCTTCTACACATGCTTATGTTTTCAGGTCTTATTCCAATGTTACTTTCTCTCAACATGGTCTTTTTACTTTTCACCTTTCTCCAAGTATTTATTTCGTCTTTGCTGATATTCACGTATCACTTTTCCTTCCTTTTCAACAAGCGTTCCTTCTTCTGTCAGGTTCATTAGGTATGATCCTATAACCGGCCACGAATTTATTTTTGCCGGATAGTGGTAAAGATTGCCAGTGTATCAACTCAGCATTATTCTTTTCCTGATTTCACATTGCACTTGTCTCCCTATCATTGCTTCAACCTGGTCATGTGTTACATATCATTGTTGTTTCTCAGTTCCTGATGCAGCTGTAAGTATTCTGTCACGCATTGATACCCTAAGTTTGAAGCATCATGTTTGACAGCTGTTCATCAAAGGAATACTCAGGCTTTTACCATTGCCCCTCCAAGAGCAACCCTTTGTCTTTGTCCTCCGACATTTCTTTTAGGCTTTCATCCAGAAGTTCTGTACTTCAAGTCGGCAGCTTCCTTACCTTTTTATCTATTTCATCTTTTGAGTTTTTAGTTTTAATCCACATATTTTCATAAACTGTCATATGAGGATATAAGGCATAGTTCTGAAACCATTGTTATTCCGTCCTCAGGGCACATCATTTGCCAAGCTTATTCTCATATAAACTTCTCCCTCCTGTTATTTCTTTCCAGCCTCAGCAATCATTTCAGCAGAGACCTGTCATCCCAGTCCCACAAATACTATGAATTTCGTCTTTTTGTTCAAGATTTATCCTGCGTACTGCTTGGAACCATTTGATACTGTGTCACCTCCTTTAATCATTACTTTTGGACATCTCCTGTTCCTCCTCGATTATATTATATCTTTTCAAAGTATATTGAATTTTATTTTGTTATTATCTATTTTAAGCATACTTTGATTTTGATTTTGTCAACATATTTGACTTTATGTTATAGTGTCTAAAAATTAAAATAATCCTTTATTTTAATTTTAAAACAGCCCCATTATTTCAATAAATTTCTTATGTATTTCTATTTTTAATTATCAAACTTTTTATAATCCATAAAAGAATGTGATTCCTTATAATTCTTTCTTTCTAAAGATTCATCAAATCGTCAAGTTATCTGTTTGTTGCAGTAAGATTTGCAGGAGTCTCCACTTTATAGTTATTATTTCTGAAACCTCTTCCTTCCTGAATGATTTATTCCTTTTTCCCTCAATCTGAAAACTCACTCGTTTCAGTGCACTTCCAGGTATTTTTATTTTTGATTTTTCCCGTCAATTGGTAGTGAACTTCCATCTTCACCTATTTAGCAAACAGCTGTTGTCATCCCTATTGGAACTTCTCACAGAAAATGTTCGTTTCCATTTTCCAAATATTTCATGTTCCTTGACAATGAAGAATACACGTAAATCTCCACATACCCATCATTTTAATCGTTATCTCCGGCCATCTCTCACAATTAATCCCTGACCTGTTTTCAACACCAGCTGGTATTTTATATTTTCAGGACTACTTCTTTTCACCCTTGTTCCACGACACATGAGCTACATGCCTCAGGAATTTTTCCTGTTCCATGACACTGATCATTAGTCTCATGCACATAGTCTGTATTCCAAAATTGATCTTCGCTGTGTCTCAGCATGTCCGGACCATTACATTTATCACATGTTTTACACTGCGACCTGGTTCATTCCTGAACCGTGACATGTATGACATTTCCATTTCTATGATACTCCTTATTTTCTCATCTGAATGCCAATCTTTTCAAGTGTAAGTCTCAATTATATCTCAAATCAGAACTCTGATGTACTTTTTGTCCCTGACCACGACTTGCTATCTCTTCCACCACCAAAGAAATTCAACATATCTCCCAAATCAACATCGCCGAAGTCAAAGCCACTCAGCCTCCCACCTTGTCCATTAACCGTCAGCCACCTGCTCCTCCCAGGTCCTCCTGTCTCAAAATGCGGCGTGCATCTATACCGATCACATGCAGCTTTTTCTGAGGATCAGACAATACTATAGCTTCGTTACATCTCCTTAAATTTGATCTTCAGCTATTTCAGCTTCTGACTTTTGTACCTCAGTAAACTTATCAGGATGATATCATGGCGGCTCATATGCCTATATCTGATTCACTCTGCATCTCATGGCACCCAAGCTATCACAATAATCTCTTTGCCATTTCTACTATAGAACCATTTTTATTTATAAGTGTCTATTTCTCCTTCCTTCCCTTTTATTCCGCACGTTACAATTCCTGCCATTAATGATTATTTTGCAGTAAACATCATTTTCCTTCTCACTCAAAATCCCCTTTTCTTCCAGTTTTCCTGTACAGCCTGCAAAAATCTGAAATTCCAACCATGGCTCTCGACACATCACAATGGAGCTTTTGATTTGACTCCAGAAGGTACAACGGAAACCTGGAACCATTATAATCCATTGGACAGTTCACGTGTACTTTTACCGCATTTTCCAATGTTACCTTTGCAGAATTCACAGATTTTCAAACACATAGCATCATTATCAAACATAGTGCCACTTAATTTTATTATTTTCATTTTAACAATCTTTTTCTTCCAGTATTAATGCATCGTCTTGCTTTCGATAAATCTGTAATATTTTTTTCAATTCAGATAGTAATCTTCAGTTTTATTTCACTGCTCAGCTCCACGCAAATGCAGGATGCCTCCCACGAAAAAATACATGTCACCTTTAGTTTTATTCAATACTTCGGTACTTATTTCAAGACTGTTATCGTTATTGTGTATATAAGAAAAAATCAAATTGCGCGATATTTTTCCATCAGCTTTCATTTGAAGAAAATTTCAATTTCAAAAATTTTCCTTTCAACTGAATCAAAATCATTGTTTTGCAAACCCATGTTCCTAGCAAGTTATTTTACATAGTCTTTTCCTTCCTCAAAAACACACACGCCCATCTTTTTATAACTTCCAACAAATGGAAAAGTACCGGTGAACTGGATAGCTCAATATTCAGGCAGTTCATCCCATACAACCTCTTTTCCATTCACTTTGTGGTTTGAAAGTTCTGCCCTTTGAGAAAGTACTCCCTATTTCAACATTTCCATATTTGTTATTTATGTATTTCCATTATAACATCAACTATATAAAAAGCTGAAATTACTTTTTTTCTTCATCATTACAATATTTCCAACTCATTATCCTTAATCTCTTGTTAATCTTTTTCGCATTTATCAGCAATGAAAAAGAGTTTCCATTGCTTACCCTGTTTTTTCTCTTACATGTTTTGTCACAATTAACCCAATCTTTCTTTATCCTGGAAAAGTGTTCATCAACTAACTTCTTATTTCACAAGAAATTGCCTCCCTGTTCTCAGCACATCACAAATCACAATTAATCTCAGAAATCTAACTCTCACCAAACATTCTCAAAAACAAGCCTCCTTTATTTTCATTACACATCCAAGAGCCTAAAATCCTTTTTCATGCAATAAAACACTTGATCTATTAATCCCTATCATTTCTGATTTCTTCACAAACAGCGAGCAATGCCCTCCCTGTATTTTAATCTCAAACTTTGCCACCATTAATCCACAACTCTATCTCTCAACACCAGCAACTGCGAGTTGTTACTCTCCAGCAGCCTCCACCTGGTGCCCGTTCGAGCCTGTGCCTGATTGTTATCCGATACATTCCTTGTCAAACTTGAGATACTTTTGATACTCCTTCGATACCTTTCGATTTCTTCCATATTATCTCCTATCTTTACCTTTGTTCTTCGATTGCCTTTTCAATATCAGCTTTTTCAGTTCCCCTGTGTTATCCTCATTTTCCTTTATAGTTTTTCAGCAGCGTTAACTGGTCAGTTTGATTTCTAGCTCAACAGTTCTTTAAACCCAGTTATCTTTCAGCTCATGAGCTTCTGCATCTTTTTCATTTTTCATCCTCATCTTTTAGACAAGCAGATGAACCTTGAAATTGTTACCGTATTTTTTCCTGTTCTAAATCTTTGGCAGAAACGTGCACAATTGTCATATCAACATCAAATGTTACTCTATCTGATAGTATTCCTCTTGGTGCAGCAGTGAACCTTCCAAGATTAAATTTCCGTTCATGGTTGTTCTATAGCTTTTGCTCTTCCGTAACACTTGCCACTATTGATACCGGCAATATTATCAATGCTGTTGAGAATACTTGTGATTTTAATATGGCATTACAGATTTTCTATTATTTTAGTAACACCACCTAAAGTTTCAATTCCTAATGATAATGGAAAGGCATCCAATAACAGTACATTTTACGTTCCCCATCATCATCTACCTTGAATTGCAGCTCCAGCAAAACAACTCATCAGGGTTGCCGATTTATTAGGTTTCTTTCCTAAGTAAGATTTTACCCATTCTTGAACCGTATAGTATTCTGTAGATCCTCCCATCAATAATACTCATCTATTTCTACTAGATCTCTGTGTTTATCTTTCTAACGCTTGTTTAACCGGTCCGAAGTTGCTTCTTACTGTTCTTTGTTAATCCAACGGTGCCTTGTAAAGTTTTTTTTTCTCCAAGTGTTTAGGTCCCAGCAGTTATCCACATTGGTGATGAATGGTAAGAAATTTGTAGCTCAATGTTGTTGATACCCTTTTAAATATCTTCTGCAGCGTCTTTCTTTCAATCTCTGGATCACATTTTATCATTTCTTAACGATCTCGTTTTTGAATTCATCAGCCAACCAGTCAATAATTTTCTGGTCGTTGTTCCTCCTAAGTATGTTTCCCTGAAGTTGATATAACTTCCACTACCTTCACCGATTTCAGCACAGATACGTCAAATGTTCTCCACCTAAGTCAAATACTTTGAACTTTTTCCTTTTTTCATCCAGTCCATAGTTATCAGCAGCCAGTTGTGGTGTTCATTTATAATTTTACTGCAGTCCTGCAATTTCTTCACTGCATCTCTGTAGCCTGTCTTTGTAGCATCAGTAAAGCTAAAGCTCGATACTGCATCCATCCTGCTTCTGTTACAGCTTCAAGACAAGGCTTTCCAGCACTCCTTTTAATTTAATCAGTATCATTGCTGAAATTTCCTGTGGTGTGTAATCTTTTCCGTGAATATTTGCTATGCAATCTGATCCCACTTTGTGTTTTATTGAAATTACCGTTGAATCAGGATGCGTAATTGCCTGTCTTTTAACATGTTTCCACCATTATTCTCTCGTTGCAATCCTTATGTATTTACAACCTGATTCAGTGCTTCCTCCATCAGACTGGTATTATTGGCAGTGCACCTTCCATTACCGCCACGCAGCGTTTGTGTTGTTCCAACCTGTTCTATTATTTTACCTCGTATTTATCACTCCTGCTTTGGCTTTTTGAATTTTTATTTACATTTTTGACAGTTTAAACTATATTTACTGTCACCAGTGCCCGACTGTATAATTTCTTTCCTTTTTACTACATCCTTTTGAAACACCTGTACCAGCCTGTGTCGTTATCCACCTTAAGCTCTCTCTGCATTTCAGCATCATTGCTTGACGTGTCTCGTAAGGGTTAAATTCTACCTCCTTCTTCCACCACTTCAATTTCTTCAACAGCCTTCTTCCAGATACCAACATATTCTTAGAGTTTCTTAAAATCATGTTCCACCTCTTCAACCAGAAACATCAAAGCTTTTAGTTTCAAGGGCTGCCTTTTCGGCTCTTTTCCAAGTTGTCAATATTATCCAATAACTTTAGATGATCCCTTCTGAGCGACATACTGCTCTGAAACTTCACGCCTTCCTAGTGAAAGTTTTTGAAATTCTGCAAGGATTTTCTTGTAGTAAAGATTTTTCCATCTTCACTGGTTCAAGTCCAAGCTTTGGCAATCTTTCTTCCTCACATGTTTTCATCTCTTTATTGTCAGAAGCTCCCATTTGACCCTCTTCTGCTCTTTGTTTTCCGTCTGTTTCACATCTGTCACTTTTCAGTTCTGTCTTTTCATCAAAACCTTTTCTGTATTTTTGACCCCTCATCCCCTTATTTATTTATTTTCGCAGTAGCTAGCTTAACTTCTCTGAAACATGCACAAGTCCCACCGTTTCTGAACACTTCATTCTTTTCGGTCCGGATTGATCCATAATCGCGACGCTCCTCTGCTGTGTAAACGGAAAATACCGTGATCGTCCCAGTCCGGCCAATATCCAAATCTTCACCAAAATGACATTTACTGCTCCATCTTTAAAGCGGTCGGTCTGAATAAACTGCATGTCTGCTCTACTCCTTCAGGATTGTTAAAAATCTTACTCATCTATTATTTTTCATAACATCAGTGTTACTCTCAATTAAATTTGAACCCTATCAAAAACAATTTCCCCTCATTTAACATTTTTATTCTCTTTAAATCTTCGGTAAAAATAAATCAGTATTTGTAGAAAGCTTTCTTTCTAAATCAGATAAAGTAAAGTTTGACTTCTGTTTGTTTCATCATTTAAAATCATATTTATATTTTGAACTTCCTCTTCATCTACAGGATTTTCAAGAAATATATTAAGATTTTTAGTCGAAAACGAATCACAATTATGACAGCCATAATATTTGTGTCATTTATATGCACAAGCTGAACTTTTTATTCCTTCCTGTCTTATAGCAGGGCTCCAGAACTACTCCTGCATATTTACTTTATCTTTGATAGTAATCTTGACGTTTCTTCAAATATCATATCTATTTGGTTCATTTTTGTTATAATACTTAACTACTTTTAGCTTTCACTCTTTAGATATATCCTTATCTCATAGTTCCTCCACATATAATTTATATCCTTCCACTTGTCGAAATTCTTCGGAAGATGTGTGAGTTTTAGCTAATCAGTCCTTTGTCTTCAAGATCCGCCATTGTATTTCTTATTGTAGCTGAAGAAACTCCAATACTATATTTCTTTTTCCAGGTTCTTGAGCCTACTTTCAAATTCGAGATAATGTTTTCATGATTGCCTTTCAATATTAATTTCTCTCTCATTCATATTCGCACCTTCCTGTTAGCATCATTATGAAGGAGTGCTAATTACAATATATAATATTACTTTTTGCATTAATGTCAAGTACTTTTTAAAATATACACATTGAAAATACTGGGTTTAGAAGTATAGTTTATTCTCTACTTCATTTTTGCTTTATATATATTTTTAAAATTTCCATTTTATAATACAGTATATATGAACAGAAAATTATTATAATAATCTACATAAATAGTAAATAATTTTCATGTGTGTGATATAATTATTGTAAATAAATTATCTAAAACAGGTCAGATAATGAATATAAATGCAAATTTCCTGAACGGAATATTTAGAAACAGAATATAAATATTCTGAAAGAGATAGTATTTCAGAAGTAAAACCCTGTACTTTCATTAAAAATCTCTTTAAAAGATCTGATAATTCTGAAAATAACTCTATTGAAAATTGCTCATTAGTAGTAGAATAACTAAATATAAATACTTTAATATAATAAAAAATATACGACTGTAAAGGGGTGCTGATAAATGATATTCCCTGAACCATTGAAAAAGGAGATAATGTATTCTTATTCTGTCCTTCTTCACCTATAATTCTGAAGAGATATGAAAAAATGTAAAAAGTTATAATAGATTTGGGATTTAATCCTGTTATTGGGAAAGAGTTTATACGAAAAACTACGGAGGATATATGGCTGGAAAGGCTGAAACCGTATTGAAGATTTGCATGAAGCTTTTTCACGGAAAGGATATTAAAGGAATATTCTGTGTAAAGGGCGGTTATTCAGCTTCACAGCTTTTTAGATAAAAATCGACTATGAGCTGATAAAAATAATCCTAAAGTTTTTGTAGGATACAGTGATGTTACAAACCTTCACATTGTCTTCAATCAGAAATGTAATCTGGGAACTTACCATGGACCAATGGTAAAATCAAATATGATAAATGATTTCAATGACTATACAAAACTTTTTTCTGAAGCTATGGAAAAGAATGAAACAGTACGAAGAACCTGAAAAAATATGCCACTTTCTATCTTACAGAAGGAAATATCACCTTCAGAGAACATAGGCGGTGTTCTTACAGGAGGAAATATGGCAATTATAGTCACTACTCTGGAACTCAATACGAAATAGATACTAAAAGGTAAAAATACTGTTTCTGGAAGATGTTGATGAAGAAATAGGATCTCTGAACAGAATGCTTACTCATTTGAAATATGCAGGAAAATTCAGTGACTGTAAGGCTGTTGTTTTTGGAAATTTTGTGGCATGTAAAAATACATATACTAAAGAAAAACCAGCATTATGAACTATTGGAGCTTTTTAAAGGATTTCTTTGCTGACTATGATAAACCTGTTATTTACGGAATGGAATCAGGTCACAAAAAGCCGTATATGTTTACGTTGCCTTTAGGTGCAAAGTGCAGCATAAACCTTCAGAACAAAAGAAATACTTTTTGAAAAAGTAGAATTTATTTTAGATAAAGTAATATTTACAGATACGGAGGAGAAAATAATGTTTTTGATATGCATGCAGATTTATGGACAGATAATCTGTGGGAATATGAAAAGGGAAAAATGATGTTATAAGAGAAAATATAAAGATAGATTTATAGAAGGAGGAGTTTTTGGAGGTATTTTGTAATATATTTGAAATACTTTTTAAAGGATCCGAAGCCTGAAGAAACTTTCTTCAGAAGCCTCGTGCAATGAGTGAGGAACTCTATCATGCAAGGGATTTAGTACATGTTATAAAAAGAGTCCTGAAGACTTTGAAAAGCAAAAGCCCAAAAATAAATTTTGCTACACTTTTAGGAATTGAAGGGACTTCCTGGAATTGAGTCAAACCTTGACTATATCTATCTTCTTGAAAGAATGGGAATAAGACATAGGACTTACATGGAATGAACAGAATGCTTTCTGCAACAGGTCAGAGAGGGATAAAGACAGGGGACTGACTGATTTAGGTGTAAAAGCTGTTGAAATCATTGAAAATCTGGGAATTCTTCTTGATCTTTCCCATGCAAATGACAAAACCTTCTGGGATGTTGCAAAATACGCTAAAAACCTTTTTGCTTCACATTCCAACTCCAGAACTCTTTGCCCGGCAATGAGAAACCTTACTGATGACCAGATACTTTGTATAGGCGAAAGAAATGGAATGGTGGGAATGAACAGCTATCATGGATTTGTAAGTGACAAGGAAGATGAAAAAAATCTGGATACATTGCTGAACCATATGGAATATGTTGCAGAAAAATAGGAATTGACAAAGTTGGATTTGGATTTGATTTTGCTGAATACTACAACGTGCCTGGAGTAGACGAAGATGAAGGTTTAAAAGGTGTTTACGACATTACAGAAGTTAAAAATGTAGCAGCAGCCTTGAAAAACGTGGATATTCAGATGAAGACATTGAAAAAGGTATCATATAAGAACTTTATTTCTTTCTTTGAAAGAATAAGAAATGGTATAAAATAGAAAATTATATAAATTGAAATAAATTATAAAAATAAAATACATATACATGAAAAGGATATAAATTATGAGAAAAACCACTTATAAGAATAACTTCTTCCTACGAACATAACCCTGAATCAGAAAATGCTTATAAAACAAGTGTTTCTATAGATTATAGCCGTGCAATTATGGAAGCGGGAGGTATTCTGTTGTTTTGCCTGGTTCACGATAATATTGAAGTTATAAAGAGCAGATTTTCACATCTGGATGGACTTCTTCTATCAGGAGGAGTTGATTCTGACCCTGCTTTTATATGGAGAAGACAGCTACAGGAAATTGGAGTTATTTCACCTGAAAGGGATAAATTTGAAATAATGCTGCTGAAGAATATTTGAAAACTAGTAAACCAATTTTAGCAATATGCCGGATTGCAACTTACAAAATATATATTTTGGCGGGTACACTTTACCAGGATATAAAAATATGTGGATACACAGATTCAGCATAGACAGAAATGGCATCTTTATTTGCTCTACCCACAATATTGATATTCTTGAAAAGATAATATTTTATATGAAATTTTTGGAGAAAAACAAGGGTAAATTCTTCCATCATCAAATGATAAAGATTTAGCTGAAGGTCTTACTCCTATTGCAAAATCTTCTGACGAGTCATCGAAGCTCTTCAGAAAAAGATCACCCTTTTCTTACTATGCGACTCAATGGCATCCTGAAATGATGGCTGTAAGAGGAAATGAAGGAACAGAAGAGAAAATTTTTGACAAGTTTCCAGAGGCTATGTAAATAAAATTTAAAATTAATATAGGGTTGTCTTACACTTAGTGTTGATGAAAAACTATATTTATTCATTTGCTGAAAATACTCACTATACATATGTTTACAGTTGTTCATAAAGATCGTAAATTCGCCCAAGGGCTGTTGATCTCTAAATTCATTTCCTGTTTTGCATTGTGAGTCTCTAACATCATAAACATAGTCATTATACCTTTCTTTGAGATAGCTCCTTTTAAAATATCCTGACGTTACTATTTAAATGATTTCTATTTTTCTGATAATAATTATATAAACTTTCCAACATCAGTCTCACCAACATAAGAACCAATCATCTCACATGTCCCATTGCTCTCCATGGTATGCTGCTCTTCCATGAACTGCCATCATATGTTGCTTCACCTCCCTTGATGCAGCTTCACATGTTTCTTTGCAAATTTCTACTACTGCTTTATCTTCAGCTGAATCTCTTTCAAAAACTTTTGTAGCAGGAGATACGAATCTAAAATTGTCATTTTCCTTTGACTGCTCTTTCTAACTTACTTCAATTTCCATTTTCCAATGCTATTTTCATATCATTTTTATCAGCATTCTCTCTTCTCTTTCAAACTTCCCAATTCTATTCCTAATAACCAAAATGAAAATACCTGTTCCTAATGAAGAAGGAGCAGACCTATTAAAACCATTCCATCTTAAAATAATTTTCCCAATCTTTCTTCCAGAAATTCTAGATAATCTTTCTTTATCCAGAAAATCTTGAACCACGGATACACTCTAGATCTCCATCTCCAAATGCCATTATCTAAGCCAAGTAAATAGAGTTTATATTTCTTTCACCACTTGAATATATTTTCTGTACAATTTAATATCATTTCGTAATCATAACTGCTTATCCTTCCTGAAATTACTTATTTTACATTCTGCATAAATGGTGTAATTCGTTTTTCACACACACCTTAGTTTCCTCGTCCACTTTAAAAATTGCTATTGGATCATCCCGCTATTTCCATAGAAGTAGTCAAATTTCTCCATATGTGGTTTGCATTACTTTTACTATTTTTCCTTTTTAAAATTTTATAAATTCTGTAGGTATACACGTGAAAGTTCCTTCTAAAGGAGCTGCAACCTAATCCTGTTTATAGTTACGGAAACTTTCATCTCCTGATCAAAAGCTACCTTTCATCTATCTTTGGAAAAATATTAAACTCATATTCTCATCGGCTTTTAGCATATCTCTTACTTCAATTCCTTTGTTCTCCATGTATTCCCATACCTATCTCTCATTTTATTTTTCTTCTATACTAAAAGCAGGTTTTCCAACTTCAGGAACAATACATGGCGACAAAGCTTACTCCCATTGTTTTATATTTTCCAGCATGCTGAGTGATTTCAGCAACTTCTGACAACTCGATCTCATCTGCAGCTGCTCCTGCAATTTTATAGGCATACAACATTCCCAAGCTACGCCCTCGCCTCTGTCTCTCTCATACGGTGCAGAAGCAACATCATCTTTAACTAATACACTAGCAGTTTTTATATCTTCTGTAAAATCAGCTAATTCACATGCCATATTAAAATTCATCTTATCTCCGCCATAATTTCCGTAAAGACATAAAACCTCTTTTCCAAAATCACCGCTTTTATCATATCAAACATTTTTCTGGGATGAGGGTGAAGCAAATACATTTCCTATTGCACATCCATCACGTATTCCTTCTCCTACATATCCTAAAACGTTGGAAGATGACTCACTTCCTCCTGCAGTAACAATTCCCACTTATTTCTTTTTAGGATTATCCTTTCTTACTATTACCCTGACATCGTCATTCAGCAACTGTATTTTACTTCACTATGAGCAGCCAGCTATTCCTTTCCATCATTTCTTTTATGCAAAATTCTTCAGGTTCATTTATTATTTTCTATCATACAATCACCTTCCCTAGTTCTTTTCTATAATCCGGATATTTCAACTTTCCAGTTCTTCTGGAGACTATCCGGTTCATTGCCTTTATTTATTAATAAAGTGTACAGTAAACTTCTGCCAGTTCTTTTCTACACACTGGTGCCTTCAGCTTCCATATCTGTACCCACAAGCTACAACACCATGTCAGTAAAAATATATCCGCTCTACAGGCTCACTCACACCTCAGCCAGTTCCACAGTTCCAGGTCTCGCAGGTGGTGCTACCGGTAACAACAGCATCTTTAACCCATCGTTGCAACCTCATACATCACTGCCGGTAGAGGTTTATTTTAATACTGCAGGCTGAAGCTGCCATTTTGAATGGAGTATGAACAATGCCACTATATCTTCCCTTGTTTTATAAACTCTAAATGCATCATTGTTTCCACTTGACGGTTTTTCTCGTTATACTTCTATTAATTCACCATCTCACCGTTAATGTACACTGATCATATCATCTACTGTTAATTCTTTTCCTCTCATTTACACCTGATGGAGTAACTACTACACATCCTGCTTCTCTTTATCCCTGATACTAAAATCTCTGATCGGCGTTTGCATTAAGTCTCAGCTCTTTGCCCATCCCAGTTGCTCTTGCAACTAAAATATCCACATTTATATCACCTTCTATTAAAATCTATTATCGACTTTTGTTTTTCATATCACACAAATACATAGAACAATCCAAAAATAATACTAATGCTATAACTCCTGGTATTTTTAGCTGCTAGCCCATTTGCCACTGCCCATCTGAAAACGTGAGCCTCTACGCCAAAACATGTTATCATTTTCGTCCAGCTGGTATTTCTATTGCTTTTGTTGTTTCTTTGCAGTGCTCAGCTGCATATGGAGTCGAAACCACTGGAAACCAGTAAATAAATTGGAGTATGCAAAATACTTAAAATTAACATTTTTAATAGATTCTTTGAAACAATCATTGCTGGTACTACAACAACTACATTTACTATTCCTGCCAGCTGGTAATACATTACTTATTCTCATTTTTGAAAGTACAACAGCTAAAAAGCAATTCTATAGGAACCATAATATCGCAACAACCCATAATTCAGATTGTCCTGCCATAAATGGCTCAATCTAATCCAATATAGATTTCTATCTTTAAATTTATCATAAATTTGATGCGGCATCTGCACTGGAGCCAGAGCTGCAAAACAATTTAGCTACCATAGGAAATATACTAGAGCTGTTCCTACTTTTATAGCCACATTTAATGTATCTTTTACTAGAATAACCTGCAAGAATTGCTATAAGTCCACCCATATAAACTCCCATACGCTATTTTCTTCACCGAAAATTCTATTTTATCTTTTTAATTTATCTGCATTTGCATTTTCTTTTTAAATAAAGGAATATAGTCTAATAACTTGTCTAACCGGTTCCATTATTACACATTGGAGTGTCATAATGAGTACAAGTAACCCTGGTATTCCTATATTTCCTGAGTTCTTTTTGAGTAGCCCTATTTTTAATTCAACTATAACTGAATCTGTTGCCGCAACAAAACCTAATATAATATTTCCTGTGATTGCTGCCACCATTGTTGCAGTAAAAATTTTCCCCATACATCCCATAACCCACATTTAATATATCTGTTTGTTTAAAAAAGCATAAGAAGATTAATTCCATCTGTAAAGCTGAAAACATAAATAAAGCATAAGCCATGCCCAAGCAATTGCTGACATCGTGACCATCCCACATCAATTATATTTAATTGAATTCTGTCTTTTCTACAAAAGCTGAAGCGACAGGGCTATAGTATCAAAACATAAAACCTAGCACTCACATTCATTCCAGTAAAAGCAACTCCCAATGTAAGTCCTGAAATTAATGCTCTTTAAATTTCATTTTTATTATTAATCCTATTATTATCATTATTATAGGTAAAAAGATTGCTGCTCCTAATCCTAAAATATAGTTTAAAATATTTCCAAACATTTTTATTACCTCCTAAAAATCATTTATAATATTTATTTTAGTAATTCTTTTAATTTTTCAAATTCTTCTGCCATTCCCATTCCTGTTAAAAATTTTTAATTCCATTTATCATTGGTTTATCAAAAGTTTGAGAACCTGGAACGATTGTTACATATACATCAACTTGGTCTATTATACTTTCAAGAGATTTTTATATCAACTGCTTCAACTGTTGCTTTATCCCTTCATCTTCCAACATACTGTTAATTTTTGAAGCAACTGTTTGCGATGTTGCTACTCCTGATCCACATGCTACAACTATTCTTTTCATATAAATTCCTCCTAATTTTATTATTTTTATTCTCCAAAATTTGAATAAAAATAGCTCTTCCAGCTCTTTTACTACTTCATTTTCATCTTCCATCTATTTCTATTTCAACTTTTTGTACCGTATTTTGCTCCAAGTTTTAAAAACCCTAAAACACTTTTTATTCTCTACTTTATTGTCACCTACTTTAAATATAGTTTTTGATTTATGCCTGATATTACTTTTATTATTTGTGAAATTGGTCTTGCATGTAATCCTGTTTTATTTTTAACTTTCAAAATTTTTACTATCATCGTAATCACCTTGTTTAAAAATTTTTACTCAATATTCTTAATATTTTCTTCTTTATCTGATGCATTTTTAATAGTGTTATAAACTTCTTTTCTGTTCCAGTAAAGACATTAATTTTGTTAATAGATTTCATCTGTTTCTTCCCTTTTTGTACCAGTAACACAAATATTACTGATACTTCTAAATCATTTTCATCTAATCCCATATCCCTAAAAAATTATCGGTAACTTAACTGTTATAATTCCTTCCTCATTAACATACTCTGGATTTGTGTGAGGAATCGCAATTTTATAGTCTCCAAAATCTAAACCTGTAGGGTATTGTTCTTCCTCGTTCAATAATTGAATCATCAACCTCCTTTACATATCAAATAATATCTTAGATATCTTAGAAAGAAAATCCTTCTATCATTTGCATCAAAATCTGATATTTTCTCTTTTTAAAATAATTTTCCATACCATATTCCTTTCTACATATTGTCATTTTTTGAAAAAGTACTCACTATTTTATTTTTATCTCTTTGTTTTCATTATTTTAGGCTATTTTATCTTTAAAAATTTTATTTATACTTGCTTTACTTTTATTAAGTTCCTCTTTCTTTATCCTTTATAGCAAAAAGTAAAAATATATTCTATTTTATTTTCCATTAAGTTCAAGAATATTTTTAATTCAATTAAAAATTCTCAGTTTTTAAAACACATTAGCATCATTTTTGCATGCTGGTAAAATTATACCATTATGTAATATCATGTATGATGTGATTCTTCAACATATCCAGAATACTTAGTATATGAACTCTATATATATACTCCTCCAGAATATTACATGCATACTTTATCGCATCTTCAATATTTTTCAGCTTCATAGTCAAAATATATTCTGAGCTGTGATTATATTTTTATCTTCATTATCTTCTACAGTATCATTAATAATCTTTCATTTTGTTTTCCAAGTTTTTCAATTAATTTTTCTATTTTTATTACTGTTTCTTCTTCAATAATTTGAATCAATTCAGTCATTAAAACCTTTTTATTATTAGGAGTAAACCAACATCCAACATCTTATCATCCGTTGTAAATATTGGATTAACTTTTAGCACTGAATATTGTCTGAAATTTTATCCTCTATATCCACTGTAGTAACTATATAATTTATATTTTATTCTTCTGCAAAGTATCTTTGATTTTAAAATAGGTGTTACCGAAAACTATTTTCTACATTAAAACATTGAAAGATATATTATCTACTAACATTTGTGAAATCTACAACCCTAATGTACTCACTACACTACTCTTTTTACTTTTTATATCATTACTTATAAATCTCTCCATTGAAGCTGAAAATGAAGCATTACTAAAAAATATTTCTTCATCTGAATATCTAATATAATAATTAAAATATCTAATGATTCTTTATTACAGTAAACAATGATGTGAATGAATCCTGTATAAATTTTTCATTTAGGGCATAACTATTTTTCACCTCTATAAATAAAGGTTTTAAATGTTGTCTTAAATATTCAAATAACAGTTCATCCTTTGATATATTCACATTTAATCTGCTATTTATGTTTTCAATCAAATTTCTTTAGCTAGAATGTCTATTCTATCCAATTTTTCTATAAAATTGGGAAACTTTATTATACAGTTATCCCAACTATCAAATCAGTTATTATAAAATATCCTGCTCATTAAATATTTCATCCAATTTTTGTGATTTCTTCTTTTATTATCCTGTATTCATCCCAATCCTTTTATTATTGATCCATCAACGCAGATAAAATTATTAATTTCATCATGAAAAGTTTTGATTGTACAAATAATATATGAAATTAATGTTTTATAATTCTCATCTGTTGCTGAAAATTTTAAATCAGTTAAGATTTTTCTACACGAAGTCTATTTTTCTTATATTTTAAACTTTTCTTCAAAAAATTTCTTCTATTTTTAATCTATAATTTGTTTTATTTTCTTTTTAACTTTTTAGCACTCAGATATTGTCTCAACTCTATATTTTTATTAAGTCTGATATCTTTTTCCTTCAAGTATTATTCCTAGTATTTATTCCTTTTCCTTCAAATTCCTTTTTATAATATTTAGATCATTGTTAATAGTATCTTTGATGTATCAAATTTATCCATTAAATTTGATACATTAGTATTTGCAGATGTAATTACAGTCAATTTTATGAGTCTTTTTCAATATCTATAGGTTCTGCCTCTTTGACCATAACCTTGATTTTGTTTATCTTATTATTACCATCTAACTTAAAATGTCCCTGATTTATTTCTATATATAGGTCTTTAATGTTAAAATATTGATAAAAACAAAATTGATTTTTCTGATGTCATATCTTGACCATTCTTTCAGAAATATCAAATTTTCTTTTAATTTCAATCGATACTTCTTCCCAGAAGATATCCAGCATTTTTATTTCTCATGTTATTTAACATACAATCCTCCCTTAATTAAGGTTCTACTAATATATAACCTATGATTTGACGTATTTCAATATTAGCTTTCTGAAACTTATTGATATATCAAATTGAAAACTCTATCTTTCACTCTTTTCAATTATTATAAAATGTTTTATCAGTGAAATATTCTATCATTAAATTTTTAATGATATCTTGAACATAAAATTTTATTCTGATGCTACTAAAAATATAATTATTTAATAATGAGGATAAAATGAAAGATAAGATACATAAAACAAAAATGCTCTAGACAGTTGGATAAAAGTAAGATTCCGATATACTTCATACTTATGAATGGAGTGAAAATAAAAGTCGGAGGACTTGAGGTTGCTGAACATTTTCTGAACTTGCAGAAAAGAATTTTTAAGACTATTGTATTAAAGGAAAAAGCAAGTCCCTATATGTCTGTGTAATCGCGAGAAGCTCATCTGACCTGAGTTGCAAAGCATGTGGTGAAAAGAATATTGACCTTCCTTTCACAGAACTTGAAAAGGAAACTGGATATGTCCGTGGCGGATGTTCTCCCTGTCGGAATGAAAAAGTTATACGATACATTCTTTGATGTGAAGTAGAAAAATTTGATAAAATAATAGTTTCAGCTAGGAAAAGAGGGTTTACGAGATAGAAGTTGAAACTGAAAAACTAATTCATATAATAAAAATAATAAACGGAAAATCACTGAACTGAAAACTTGAGGAAGAGGATGTCTAAAAATTTTGAAAAATATAAAAAGCCGAATTTCAAATTGGTTGATTTTTAGCGCTATATTTATGGCTAACAAATATATCATACAAAATAAACTGAAGTATATCTTCAGTAATACAACATTTTACTCAAATTTCTATTGATTTTTGCAAGAAAAATAATATTGAGAAAAGATCGGTAAATCGGGTAATAGTGTCACTGTGAAATATTATGAAAATGTACTGTTTCAGTTCAATATCATACATTTTGAGCTTTTTCCATTAAAAAGTTTTCGGATAATTATTCATCCACTCTCTATCACCTCTTCAGTTCTTTGCTTCCATTATATCTGTTATATCTGTCCTTTTGGGTATGAACCTTCTTATCAGCTTATTATTTTCATTGTCAATGTTCCCCTAGAACTAAGCTGTGTGCATAAAACATCCTACTCCCCAGTCCTTCTATCTCATCAACCTTCACAAATTCACTACCATTGTCACTCGTAAGTGTCTTTATTGAACCCGGACTGTTCTCTATTAATTCCTTTATTCTTCCTTCCACGTAATGACGTCCTGTTTTCAAGTCCTTATCAAGCATCTTCCTGTAGGGCATGTCATCCTATATTCCAGTACCGGTCACTATGTATATAGTTATCACAGTGTCTTCATCCTATGTTTTCTTTACCTCCTCCTTCTACCTGCTCTAGTGGCATACGGGAATTCTTCCTGTTTCATCGAATCTTCAAGATATTTTACCAGTTTGAGGTCTCTTCCTATCTTAAGTTCTCTCCTTTTCCCTTCATGTGCCCTGTCATACTTGACTGGGCACATCTGCAGAATATACTTCCCTTGTCGATAAATTCATGGCACTGAAGCTCCACCATGCCCCTTTTTGATTTCCTGTGGAGGGTTCTCACTTATTCCCAGTTCCTCCGCTATTTTCACTTTTGATATCTCCTATTTTTAAGAGAAGTGCTTTCATTTTTCTCTCTCTATTAATTTTAAGTGTTGCCCTTTTTCTTTCTTTTTGTTGTATACTGTTCTTGAACCATATTGTTTTCTCCTTTGATTTTTGTCCTGAATTACTCATACCATAGAAAACTTTTATGGTTCTTATTTTCCATATAGTGACACTCTTTATTTTACAACTTTTTAGTATCTATTTTTGATTATTAAAAATAAATTTACTTTTTACTAATAAAATAGAAGATTGTCTCTAATATATCTCCCTAATCTGTTAAGGAGTATGATATGTATTTTAGACAATCTTATTTTGTTATATTATATTAATTGACTTTTATGTTATTAAATTCACTAAACAATCTTAACATGGCTTTTTATTACCCCATGCCTGTCTTATATCATTCGAATCTAAAAATTCTATAATGCTGTGTAAATGAATTTCTTTGTACTTCCAACCATTAAATTCTTTCCAGAGTTAACCAGAACACTTTTCCACCCATTGTTTTTAATGGAATATTTGGGAAAGATGCATCTAATTTCTTAAATTTCTCAACTATGTCCGGTGTATTTCTTATAAGTTCTATAAATCTTTTATAATAACTTCATCTTCCATGAAAAACCTCCTATATGAATTATAAATATTTTTCCCAAAAATTATTGTAATAGTTTCTCAACTATTTTTCACTAAATTACAATCCCAATCCTTTTTATCCATTTCTTTACATCTGCTTTGAACTGGATCCGCTGAATCTTTTACCTTCCTTCCAAGCTGCTCCCTTTTGTCTTTTCCTTCAACGGATTAGGACTTGTTCCTATTTCACTGCTTCCTGAAGTAACGAATGGAATAACTGTTTTCCCATTAAAAATCATTGTTTTTCAACAAAAAGTATTCATTATTCTGGGAGCTTCTCCCACCAGATTGGATATCCAAGAAATACAACATCATACTGGTTAAAATTTTCTACACTATTTTTATCTTCGGTCTTATAGATTTATCCGCTTTTTCCTTAGCCACCTTGCTGTCAGGATTTTAGAATTCAAATCTTCTTGCCGTATATGGACTTTCCGAACAATTTCAAAAAATATCTGCATTTTTATCTGACGCAATAATCTGTGCTATTCTTTTTGTATTTCCAGTTGCTGAAAATATACAACCAATATGAACCTTCTTTAGCGAAGAGTCTGTTTTCTGTTTTTTTCATTTGAACAGCTTACAAAAATTCCTAAAATTACAACTCAATAACGTTAAAATCTTTTTCATATTATTTCTCCTTCTCAAAAGCTTGACTTCTATCTTTTTCTCATATATTCTTTATTTGAGTCCAGCTTCATTATTTTTACTTTCATTTTATTATACCCCATAAAAGTTAATTTCAGTCAATACTGATGTCCAGTTGACTGTAAAAATTTTATTCTGATATACTAAAAATATAATTATTTAATAATAGGGGATAAAAATGAAAGATAAAAAAGAAAAATACATAAAACAAATGCTCTTAGACAGTTGGATAAAAATAAGATTCGTATATTATTCATACTTATGAATGGAGTGAAAATAAAAAGTGGAGGACTTGCTTTGAACATTTTCCTGAACTTGCAGAAAAAATTTTTAAAGACTATTGTATTAAAGGAAAAGCAAGTCCCTATATGTCTGTGTAATTCATGTGAGAGCTCATCTTGACCTGAAAAAGTTGCAAAAAGCATGTGGTGAAAAAGAATATTGACCTTCTTCCTTTCAGAACTTGAAAAAGGAAACTGGATATGTCCGTGGTGGATGTTCTCCTGTTGGAATGAAAAATTATACGATACATTCTTTGATGTGAAGCAGAAAAATTTGATAGAATAATAGTTTCAGCAGGAAAAAAGAGGTTTACAGATGGAAGTTGAAACTAAAAAACTAATTCATATAATAAACGGGAAAATCACTGAACTGAAACTTGAGGAAGAGGATCTCTAAAATTTTTGAAAATATGAAAATATATTCATTTATTGAAAATTTTTACTATACAAAACAGTTATTCATTAAGTAGTCAAAACTCGCCTAAAGGCTCAGACGATGACTTTTCCTAAATTTATTTCTATTTTTGTATTGTAAATTATAAATAATTCATAAATATGATTTTTACATTATTTTTCACTTTTTGAGACAACTTCTTCCTAATATTTCAATAATAGTGGTATTCCAGTTTATAATATTTACATTAATTTTTCTTAACAAATTCTGATTTTAACTTCATCGCTCCAAATCCATCAATTTTACAGTCAATATTGTGGATTCCGTCATCTATTAATCTTATATTTTTACTTTTTGTACCTCTTTTTAGATCATTTGATGCACTTTTTACTTTTTAAACTTTAATTATTGTCACACTGTCTCCATTTTTGCAATATATTTCCATTTGCATCCTTTACAACATTTTTCTTCATTTGCACTTTGTCTTCAATGTCCACTCATAAAAACATTCCGGGCAGACTAATATACTTCCATCTTCATATGTATATTCAGAACCACATTTTTGGGCATTTTGGTAAACCTCATTTATTACTTCCTTTCATTTTTAAGATTTGTTGTTAATTATAACATTTTTGACTTATTTTTCATCCTTGTTATTTGAAAGAACTTTTTTACTTTACTAGATGTTTTTATTTCCTTCAAAACTTCCCCCAATATCCCCATCTAAACAAATACTTCTATCTTCAAGTTTAATCGGACAAAATGCTTCCTGATAATTTATACATGCATAGACAGCTTTATTTTCCATTACCATATACCAGAAGGGATACTTATAATCACAGGTGTGTTTTGCTCCAACTCCTAATTCTAAAAACAGCATGCATATTTTTATGATTCTCAAGAAATTCTGAATATTTTTCGACGGCTGTATACCATCCTTCATCTTCTATGCAAAATGAACTGTCAGCCCGAAGATTAGTTGTCATATCTGAGCCATCATCAGGACATTTAGGGAATTAATTCCGCCGGTATTCTCATAAAGAATTTCTCTACTTTCAGGAATGCTGAATACTCCATTTTCATCCTTCACAAATCCTTTGTGCTTCCATCGCTTTCATTACCCATTCTTCATTATCATAGGTTTTCTGTATTTGTGGATTGACACTTTGAAATAAACCATAATCCCCTTGTGTATAAAAAGTCTCTTTTTATCAAATCCTGCCTTTTGAAATTGATGATCCGCATTTGTTGTAATAACAAATAATCCTTATCTTTTTAAAAAGTGAAAAATAATCCCATCATATACAGGTTTTTGGAGCTCTCACATAACGGTTAAAATAGATGTGTCTTGCCCACCAGGCTCCAACGGATTTCGTCATCTGAAATGGATAAAATCCACCTGAATACATATCTTCTAATTCCATATTCCTTTATAAAGTCAAAAAGTATTTTTCAAATCTTTTCACCGCTATATGTAAAACCCTGCCGAAGTTGACAGTCCTGCCCCTGCACCGATTACAACAGCATCTGCATTTTGAATTTCATTTTTAGAAGTTCTATACGCCTTCCCTTGAACCTTTTCCCCAGTGAAAGATACGTTTCTACCTAACATTCCTAATGCCTTCAATCCCTTTTTGAATTGTTTTCTAAATACCCATTTTTTATTGTAAGATTTCTTCATAATATTTTTATCCTCCTTAAAAACATTGAAAAATTATTCTTTCCATATCCTCCGGATGTTCCAAAGACCATTCCTTAACTGTTTTTACAGCTATTTCTGCCGCCCTTTTATTTGGAAAACGGAACACTCCAGTTGAAATGCAGCAAAATGCCACACTTTTCAATTTTTTTTCCAGACACATATTTAAAACATTTGTATAGCAATCTGCCAATTTCTGTTCTAATTCTGTGTAAGTCTAGTTTGCTTACTATCGGACCGACTACATGAATTACATTTTTTGCAGGAAGATTGTAAGCAGCTGTAATCATAGGAACAGATGTTGGCTGTTCATAATCACTTCCATATTCAGCTCTTAATTCTCCATTTTATGACTGCATTCTTCCCTAAGCTGTACTCCTGCATAAGTATGAATCTGATTATCAATGCACATGTGCATCGGTATCAAAACATCCCTAACATTTGAGAATTTGCTCGATTTACTATGGCATCCACTTCAAGCCTTGTAATATCTCCCTGCCATATAGAAATATTCCTTTAGTTACAGGAATATCTGAAAGCCGACTAATACCTTTTTCTTCAGTACAGACAGATAAATATTCATCTTGCACTTCAATACTGAATCTGATATTTTCTTAGGGCATACGGACATTCATCAAAGACCTTAAAATACAACGTTTTCCATTTATATCTTCTGGAATTTCTATATCTTTATATCTCAACTGAATCAGCTTTTAAAGCTCTTCTAAAAGATAATCAAGCCTTTTTCCTGTTCTTTATTCTTTTCCATAACTCTACCTTCTTTTCTTCAATTCAATCCATAACTAAATAATTACTATGATTTTATTTTATATTTTCAACAAGAAATATTTATAAATTTTCTGAATTTATCTGTTGTAACTTTTGTTGTTACATCTTATAACCAATATTACCACACTTTTGATGTAATGTCAATTGTTACAATTGCTTTTTTATTACTTTATTGAAAAATTCTTAATAAAAACTAATAACAGCATTCTAAGAAAATTTATTCAAAGAAGACTGATATATTAGGAGTAAAAGATATATTGTATATCAATTTAAATAAATCATAAAATATAACTAGTATCAGACTATTATTAAATCATTCATTCCCTTTCTCCTTATTTAGATTACTCCCTGTCTTTTTCCAACAATATAAAAAGTTTTAGTGAAAATTCAAGTATATTGAATAAATTAGCCATATCAATGTTGAATATGTATATTTATTTAATCTGTTATCATCTTTTACAAAATTTGCAATTATAAAAATCGGTATTTGTAAAATTACAATTCCATAAAATTGCATATTTCCATGATAAATCAATCCTAATAAATCAATAAAAACTAAAGAAAAAGCAACATAAGACAAGAACTTGTTATTCTTTCTTTTCATTATCATAAACAATAGAACAAACCAAAATACATACTATTACGTGTAAGCCTTGGTTTTGTGATTCTTACCCAAAAACTTCTATGCACAAAAACAAATATACTATTCCAAAAACTAAATCACCCCTATAAAAATTTTCTTTAATTTCTTTTTCTGAAAAACTTTTATAAAAACAAAAAGTAATCTAAATAAGCTATAAAACATCAATAAAGTTAAAAATATAAGCATAATCAATTCTTCCAATTATTTCACGCTCCCAACTAAATCATTCAAAGCCTCACCATTGTCGGATGGGTAACATCATATCTTTAGTCGCTTTTACTCCTGCCGTTTTCCAAATTAAGATCCTCCTCTATTAGGTTTTATTCCAATTGCCACAAGAATTGCGTCTGATTCGATTTCTGCTCTTGCTTACTCTTTGTGAAATTTGCATATATCCTTTTTCCATTTTTATACAACTGTAATTGCATAATTATATTTATTATAAAATTAATTTTTATATTGTAAGAATACTACATTTTTAAAACAAGATTTTTTGTGTTTACAAATTTTATTATTAATACTTCTTTTCTAAAATTCCACTAATTTCACTTCCAAGACTTTCCAGCGTATACTTTCTCATCTCATTTTCCATAGCCTTCTGTATTGTTTCCAGCTTACTATCAAGCAATTTATGAATATTTTTCCCACAGGACATTCCTTGATTTGGATTCTTATGAAAATTGAACAGTTTGTTATTTTCCAATGGTTCTATCGCCACATATACATCATAAAAATGTTATTTCCTTTTAGAGGTTTTTGTCACTTCAATTCCTCCAGTTCCTCTTGCAACTGTTATCAATCCTGCACTTTTTAATTTTGTCAAAAATTTTCTTATAATAACAGGATCTGTATTTATACTTCCAGCAAGAAAAATCACTTGTAATTCTGTAATCTATCTCCAAATACTCTCACACATGCAAAAATATGTAGTGCTATCTAAAATCTGCTTGATATCTGCATAATTTTCATTCTCCTATATTTTCTACTAGTTTTCAATTTGTAAAGTTTCAAAATTAGATCTAATATTCTATAAAACTTAATTTTTTAAAATGTAATAATACAGTTACTATCCTTTTTAAAAATTATAATACAACATTTTCAATGTAAATGTCAATAGTTACAACAGAAAAATTATAAATAAAAACTTTTTAATTAAGATTTTTCTTAAATTTAAAGAAGGTTTTATAACTTTAGTATTTTAGTATTCATAATGATTTGTACAGGCACAACTCACTATACTCTGTTTCTGTCAGTTTATATATAAACCTGTGCTTATCTGTAATTCTTCTGCTCCAGTATCCACTCAGTTCTATGCTTTAAAGGCTCAGGCTTCCCTATCCCTTCATTGCCATTCCTTTTGATGTCTTTTTATTATTTCATTTATGACCATATCCTGTTTCTGCCATTGGACATATTCTTCCCAAGCTCATTATTCCAAATCAGATCTATTATTCCACCTCAATTATATCATGTATTTGTACATTTCCCGCCTCTACTTCTTTCTTTTTCTTTTTAACAGTTCATTATAATACTTTTTATTTGACATGATATAAAGATTTTTCCATCAAATTGTTATACTCCTCTCACCTCATCAGTACCACGTTTTTGTCATTTTTCTTGTTATAATGACTGTTTCATAATCATCAGTTGCCTTACTCACATATAAATTGTTTCTCACATTTGAATAATTTGTAGCTCATCATACTAATCACCTCTACTTTATTGTACAATATTTTGACAAATTTTCAATTATAATTTCTTTTGTAAATGAAAAATGACATAATCATAACAGGACAGCTCCATTTCTATTCCTCTTTCAGGATAGGGTCATTCCCCATTCTTACGCAATTTTGTCATAATATCCATAACATCCATTGTATATTCCAGTTTCATTTTGTTAATTCCTGTTTTTACAGATTCCTCCATGTTCTGAAGTTCATACTGAAGTGCATTGCTGTCATTCCTGCTGTGATTTCTTCAATTTCACCAGTTTCAGTATAAACTATTTTGAGTCTTTATCAGCCCTTGGATATTCGGTAATTTCTATATGCGCCTTCTCACATGCAATTACAACTCTTTTTGGCTGTTTTGAATGAAGTGTAAGCGCTATTGTTGACATCTGCTGTTCCTTTGTTCATCATAATTATACCCTGCCTGTTCATCTCACTCCGGTTGGTGCATACTAACCTGTGAAAGTACATTATCAGTTTGAAGTCATAAACAGCCTTGTAATGGAAATAGCATAAACTCCTATATCAAGCAATGCCCCTCCTGCCAGATTTCTATTGAAAAATCTGTTATTCATATCATATTCCTGTAACTTCCAAAATTAACCTGTATCATCTCTTACATACCCAGTTTACCTGAGTTTACAATTTCTGAAAAGTTCAGTATAAAGGGCATATTGAAAAATTGTCATTGCTTCCAAGAATAAAGATTTTTTTCCTTTGCAATTTTTACTGCTTCTTCAAGTTCTTCGCTATTTAGTGTAATTGATTTTTCACATAATACGTGTTTCCCTATTTTTAAGTGTTTCTATCATAAATTTTTATATGTGTATTATGAGGTGTTGTAATGTAGATTATATCAGTTTCTTTCGTCTGTAAACATATCTTCTATTTTATCATAAACTTTTTCAACTCCATATTTTTGGAGAATTCCACAGCCTTTCCATGTGTCCTGTTTGCTACTGCATAAAGTTTCTTCCCATTTTTCAAGTGCCTGTGCCATTTCATTTGTAATTACGCCTGTCCTAGAACAGCCCATTTTAATTCTTTTTCTATTTTTCTCCCACAGTTTGCTCTCCTTCCAACAAATTGCATCATATTAATTTCTGTTTAATAAATTATATTACCATTTAATAATTAAGTCAAGGAAAGAGTACTAGTAAATCTAGTAAATAAGACCTTAATTTTTATGACTTTGTTCATAACATAAATATTTTAAATAAAAATATCAGTTATCACTTTTTAATTTCAATGCGATAACTGAACTTTTTCACTATCAAGCAGAATAAAATACAAATATTTCTATTTTTAGAAGTATCGTATAAAGAAAATTTTCACTTTTATTTTTTACCAATTTTATAATTAAATCTGTAACTTGAAAACTTTTGATTTTTATTTAAATTAGTAAAATAGAAATATTGTCTTTTCATTTATCGCAAGACTAAATTCTCCAAGTTCAACTTCATCAGGTCCGTTTTTTGTAATATTATTAAATGAATTAAATGTGGCACTGTATTTATCCGGAGCACTTTTTGGAAATAAAAAGATTAATTAACTGTGCATCATTAAGATTATGACAAACCCTATCTTATACCGGATAACTTTGTCCAAAAACAGTATAGAAAATCCCAAAAATAGAAAATAAAAAGAAAGAACATAAAAATAAATTTTTTTCATTATATCATCTCCTAAAATAATTTTTGCTTAATTTTATAATATTTAATAATCAAGTTTTTAATTTAATTCATCTATAAGTAGTTTTATATTGCATTTTCAGATTTAACTTACACAATACATACAACAAAAGAAAAAGAAAACGAAAAATATTTTTGCAAACGAAAAAGCTTTTTCGTTCCATTTTCACGTTTCATTTTGTAACGATACGCCAAATCTATGGCGTATTTTAATATCTATTACTTTTCTTTCTGATACTGCGAAAACCGTTTTCCAGTCCATTTTTTTAAATGCCCGATAGAAGGATGAAAGTTCCGTATATCCAACCAGATAAGCTATTTCATCAATTGAAAGTTCCTTTGCTTCCAAATAATTGAAAGTCATTATTTTCTGAATATCTTTTACCATCTGATTGAAACTGGTATTTTCTGCCGACAGATTTCTTTGAAGAGTCCTTCCGCTTATCCCAAACTCTTCTGCTACATTTTCCAATCCAAACTGTCCACTCGGAATAAGCTGAAAAAGCTTTTTCTGAACTCTGCTTTGCAAAAGTTTCAAATGTCTCACTTTTCCATTTCTGCCAGTTTCTGTTTCAATTGTGGTTCCAAATATTCCACCATTATATTATTTGCTGTCAAAAATGGCTTTTTCAAATCTTTCATGCTGAAAATGACTTCATTTTGCTTTGCTTTATTTATCGTAGCGTTTATCTCTTTTGTCAATAATTCACCATATTCAAAAGGACTTGTAACACTTACTGGAGATATTTCCTACCAATCCCTTTATTCAATAAATTTATCAACATAAGCTGTTCATTCAAGACTGCAAAACGTGGCACCTTTTTCCCTTTGTTCAAAAATACTGCACTTGAACTATTTCTTCAAACTCTTTAATTTCCAAAAACAGCCTTATTAATTTTTTGTATTTTGCAGCCTTTTTAAACCTTCAAGTCCATTTTTGAAGAAAGTGCCGCAAAAAGATGGAATAAACACATCTGTTTATCAATATTGCTAATCGCTGAAATTTGCTCTTATCAGTAATAACTTCATCAATAAAAATAAATAATATTCCTCAGTAGAAAGCTGAATTTTTCTTTCCAAAAATATTCGGTATTCCTGCTTGTTCAAGAATATTTTCAATCGACAATCCAATACTCTTTTAAAAATCCTGAAATTGCTTTTTGGTATAGATTATTTCTCTTTTTCCTATTTTTATTATATCGAATTTTTCTTTTCATAAAATGGCTTTTTATCTTTAACAACATCTTTTCCAAACTATCTTTGTATGAAAAACATATCAATATTTTTCCATTCAAGTATGGGTTACTTTTCTTCTATAAACTTATACTTTCTTTTCATTTCCGCACTGTCAACAACTAATAGATAACCTCCTGTCCCTCTTTATACATGAGCATTAACCATGTTCTTTTAATATTTTTATCTAATTTATAAGCACTTTTAATGCTTCAAGCATGTCTTCAGGATATTCTTTTCGCTTCCAATCATTACAGGCGTGTCCTTTTCTACTTTTTGCTTTCCAACGACCTTAAGTCTTTTCTTTTTCCTTTTTCCTTTTTCAAAATTTTAAGTTGTTCTCTCTAGTAGGTAAATGATGTAGAAATGGATTAATAACAAAACCTTCTATATCTGGATTTAGTAATACCCATTCATCATTAAATCATCAAAAAGACAAAATAAGTGTCTGTATTTTATCAATGCCGATATTCCACTTATTCAATTCTTCCCAGTCAGTAAATACTGATAAAATTGTTTTTCCATCAGACGAAGAAACTCATATAGAAAGATACATTTAAATCTTCTTTAACAGTTCCTTTTTCCAGTCTCATCAGTTTCAATAGGTTTACTCAAAACATATAACTTAAAAAATAAGCTCTCATTATAATTCTCATCTAAAAATTTTTATTTGTAATTCTAAATCACTTTTTCTGATTTTTCCTATTCTACTAAACAATTCTTTTTAACACAGGATTTTTCCAATGGCTTATTTACATCAATCATAATTTTTCAACTCCTTCGTTTCAATATTTTATATTATACCCATTATAGCTTAAATCTCTTCCATCGTCAAAAATCCACAACATTCTCTCTACAACTTCAACTAGTTTTTCTGCTTCCACTTCCATCTGCAGTCCTCCGTCTGCCAGCCGAAACCATTGTTTTTATCAAATTTTTCAACTCTCTTGTCAAAAAGTTTTTAGCAGTCATTCCTTTTGCTGTTTTCATTGCTTCTTTTTCATATGCCCCACCTTTTGATGAATCCGCCAATTTATTTGCAGCAATGATTCCCCAGTCAGTTTTTATCAAACCTGGCTCAATAAGTGAAACATCTATTCCAAAATCAGTCACTTCCATACGTAATTCATCACTAAATGCTTCAAGTGATATTTAGTAGCATGACAACAGCCACCAAAATAGCTTGTCATTCTTCCTGCCATCGAAGAAACATTTATTATTCTACCTGATTTTTGTTTCCTCATATGCGGCAACACCAACTGAACCAATCTCGCCAATCCAAATAAATTCACTTCAAACTGCATTTTCGCTTCACTTATATCTACATCTTCTACTGCACCGAAAGAACCATATCCAGCATTATTTATCAGAACATCTATACGTCCTTCATTTTCAATTATTGTATCAATTGCACTTTAATGCTTTCCTCATCAGTCACATCCAAATATATAGGTTTATTAACTCCAAACTGTTTTAAGGTCTCCATTTTTTCTATTCTTCTGGCTGCACCATAAACCATCGCCCTTCTTTTGCAGAGACTTTTCTGCTGTCTGATATCCAATTCCACATTTCGCTCCTGTCAATAAAATTATCTTTTTCATATCTATATCTCTGCCTTTCTTCTTATTTTATAAGACTATTTTATCAAAAAGAAAAATCTAACTCAATGACAGAAGGCGACATCCTAATAGTAATTCATGACATTTTTGTTCATCTTGTAAAAATATTTTCTGCTAATTTACAGAGAGATAATATGAACCAATAAAATTTTACCTTTTTGAAACTGAATTATCTACTCCTGAAGTTGAAATAGATGGTTTACCTGATTTTTGTAGGACTTGTTTTATAGTATACTTTATTGTCAACTCCTGATATTGTAACTCTAGAAACTGAATCAACATATACTGTGTTACCAGTTCCTCAATTTTTATCAATGATCATTTCCTTTTAATTGTTATGTTGTTATCAACTCTGATATATGAACACTTCCCTCCATTTAATTTTATAGTTTTCGCTTTTGTAAGTACCTGATATTGAAATATTTTCCACTTTCAGATAGAGTTCCATTTCCACTTTCAGTTTCTACTCTTCCTTCTCCGGCTTTTTACTCTTGCTTTTTCTATTTCCTGAAATATTTTACAGAGTTGGAGCTCAGGCACAGTTACTCTTATATTGTTCCCCACCCTTTACAGTGCCTGCTTTTTAAAATTCCTGCAATTGTAAGCGATAACATTGATAATATAATGATCATAAAACACCTCCTAAATATATTTTTGTACATTATACTATTTCAATTTTAAAAAGTTATGAGAATGTGCATATATTTAGGATATTTAAGAAAAATGATAATCCTCTGTAGCAAATACCCACTAAAGCTCCACCAATAACAAAAATTTTGCAGTAAATATTAAAACATTTATATTTCTATTTTTCCCAGTAGGAATCTATAATTTTCAAAAATAGGATCATTTATATCTTCATTTTGAACTATATAATCAATAAAAACTTGCTCAATTTCAGGATTATCTTTTATCTTGGCTAAAAACTCATACATTAATATTTTCTAATTTATTAGAAATTTTATGCTTCAAAAGAAGCTCTGGCATACTTAATTATAAATTCCTGGGCTTTTTCTTATCTGAAAATTCTAAGTTATGTATAATTATCCGTACTTTTCTTTTGACTTTCCTGTCAAATTTTTTTCAAATAATATTCCATTAAATCATCTGTTATTTCCATTTTTTTCATAAACCAAGTCATTTACTATAGTTGCATATTTTTATTAAATCAGGAAATTTCTTTTACTGATTCTGATATATCCTCTTCCCATTCTCTTTTATTCACACAGCCTTCTTCTATATCTACACTTTTTAGTAGGATTGTTTCTTTTTCAAATTTTTGCTAATTTTCTATATTTATCAGAAATTTTATCTCCTTCAATTTCTCTTCCTAAAAATCTTAAATAATTCTTTTTATAATAATCTCTGTAGCTTTCTCCTTTTTATAATCAATAAACATTTTAGAGGTTTCCCGAGCAAAGCAGATGCACATGCTTTATGATGACCATCAATTACAAAGATTTATAAATTCACCAAAATTATATACAATTGCTCTCGGCTCATTGTTGTCACAGTTTTTAAATTTTTCAATATAATACTCTACTCTTTTCTTTATTATAACAATCTGTTGTCTGTGTCGGATAAAGATAGACAGGCTGACCAAATATATAATAATTGTCACCATATTCATGTGAAAAATACAAGTGCTGTTGCAGGATAATCTTTTAATTTATTGAAATATCCCAATAAAAGTTTTTCTCCATCTGTTGGATAACATTCTGCATCTGCAATCAGATAAAAACCTGTTTCAAAAAAGTTTAAGCAAAGGTTCTATTGTTTTTATGGATTCCTCAAGTGAAATAAAGTTAGAATTAATTTCCTTCTGTATTTTTTAGTTCTTCGCAATCCGCATTTTCTATTCCATACCCACTTACTAATATAGAACTGGTAGTTGAAGAAGATGGCAGATTAACTGAACAAGAGGAATATCATTGCCTTTATATTCATTGAACACCCGTATTCAGATCTATTATTAACAAGTTTCCCTGCACCATTAACATAGACTACTTTTTGCTTCCCTTAATATTAATCATTTCAGATACATCTACTTCTATATCAGTTAATCTCAACAGATAATTTATTTTTATTTTCTACAAAACTCATAACTGATTTTTAATAATCTACTCCACAATGTTTTTTTGACCCTGTAAATCAATTTATTCTTATTTTTTTATAATACTCATAACTATCCTCTAATATCTAATTTTTCCCCTTGTAAATATCATTCTTCCAAAATATCCATTATCTTTTTGCAATTGCTGTAAAAGTAAATTATCAGGATGATAAGTTATTGTTTCATATTGAAAAAGATTTCCATTAGATAAATAGGCATGTGTATCTATAACAACAACTCTGTCGATATTTTCAAGATTTATATAATTCTTCTCTTCATCTGTACTTTTTCTGAATTTTTATTTCTCTTTGGGAATAGGATATTTTTAATTTTAATTCCTTTTCCAGATATTCATATATAGATTTTTGCAATTTCTTCACTTAAAAAGGATACTATTCTTCTATCAAAATATGAAGTTGCAAGCTGTACAACTTTTGCCATTTAAAGAATATGTACGTACAACTTTATAAAAATCCGCTTCCTTTGAAACATGAAATTTCTCCATGAGTTCTTTCATTCCCTGAACTATATATAGACTTATCAGATTTGTTTTAACATCTATATTTTTAATTTTATTAAGTTCCTGAAAAGTCTGTATTGATGTCAGCGAAATATTTTTCAAATCCCCTTTCTCTAAAAACAAATGACCTTTTTCCTTTTATTTTTGAATATATCCTTCATTTTCAAGCATTGACAGGGCTTTTTCTTACAGTAAGCACCGAACAGGAATAATCATTGGCTAAATCAGCTTCTTTTTTTCAAATAATTTCCTGGCTTGATTTCTTCACTCTTTATAAGTTCTTTTATACTTTGATAAACTTCTTTGTATTTATTCATATTTATACCTTTCATAAATAATTTTATATTATACCCTAAAATATTAATAATAACAATTCCATTCTTAATTTATTTATCTCTATATTTTTAATAGATATATAGATGTATTGACTTTTTAAAAAAGATATGTTATAATATATTGCAAAAATTTTTAATAGAGATGATTTAAAATGGCTATAAAAATAAGGTTGTTATAATTACAGGAGCTTCTTCAGGAATAGGAAAAAGCTACCGCTCTGTTGCTTGCCGAAAGCGGTGCAAAAGTTGTACTTGCTGCAAGAAAATCAGGAAAAATTAGAGAAAGTGGTAAATGAAATAAAAAGAAAGAAATGGAGAAGCTGTCTATAAAGTAACAGATGTATCAAAAAGAGAAGAGGTAAAATCATTAGTTGATTTTGCTATTTCAAAATACGGCAAAATTGATGTTATATTTAATAATGCAGGATTAATGCCTAATTCACCTTTATCTGAATTTAGGACAGATGAATGGGATGAAATGATTGATGTTAATTTAAAAGGTGTTGTAAATGGTATTGAGGCTGTACTTCCACATTTTATAGAACAGAAATCTGGTCATGTTATCAGTACTTCATCAGTCGCAGGATTAAATACATATTTGGGAGCGGGTATCTATTGCGCAACAAAACATGGTGTTAAAAGCTTTTAATGGAAGTTCTCAGAAAAGAAAAGTGCCAACGAAAAAAGAAATATCCGTACAACTACTCTTTATCTTGGAGCATTTAAGACAGAACTTGCAGAACGTATTACAAATAAGGCAATTAAAGAAAGAATTGAATTCCTCTATGATACGATTGGAGCAGATCCGATAATTGTTGTGGAAGCTGTGAAATTTTGCCATGTGACTTGCCTGAAGAAGTAAGTATAAATGAAAATGACACTTTATCCAACGGCACAATTATAATTTTCTACGGTAAAAAAACTGTTTTAAAGTAGAAAAATATAAGTATATTTACGCATAAAATTGTAGAACTTTAATAATTTAAATTTTACATTTTTCAAATAAAAGTTATAATATGAAAAACAAATTTATGGAGGGAAAAGATGAAAAAGAAAATTTTTTTAATTTTACAATTTTTATTATTTTTCAGTAATTTTAACTGCTGAAAATGTTGATACTTATAATAACTTTGAAAAAAATTTAATGTAAGATTCTCAAATGCCAACTTACCATTTCAAATTGTTGTTAACGAGTCTAAAGGAAAAGAATATTATCCTGCTGAATTAAATGTTGAAATTACCTGTTTTTCACCAACAAGATTAGCTGACTAAATTATTACGAATCTGATGTTTTAGATTTTAAAACTTATACAACTAATAAAAAGGGAAAAAATAAAAATGAAAGTAAAGTCTACCGTTATAATAAATCTGATTTTTATACTAATTATAAGGATATGGTAAAAAGCGACAGATCTGAAATAAAAAGATTTTTTTAGAATCGTATCAGCTGATACAAAAATTAATCAGTCCTAATACTTATAAAATAACTAATTATGTCACTGACAGAGGCTTTTCATAACTATTCCTATGAATATGGCTTTTTATGTAAAAACAGGTTAATGACAGTAAATTTATATGGTCTCTAAATAATAATTTTGATAAGATTGATTACACTTTACTCTTGAAAAATAAGAAACTCATTGTAAGAAATGACAAAGAACAGATTGTTTTTACAGCTTACAGAAATGAAAAACTCTTTATTTTTGAAACTGCTAAAGATAAATTTGAATATAAAGTAAATGAAGAAGATTCCCAATTTGAATCTTATAAAAATGGAAAAACTTTTGAATCATTGAAATATAAAACAGAATAGAATATTAGAATTAAAACTTTCTTTTATTAGAAAAATAAAAAGTAAAAATAGCTCTCTGAAGATATACTTTATTTTTACAGATTGCTATTTTTACAACTTTAATTTTTATGGTCAGCACATTAGTGCTACTTTCTCATTAGAAATTAGAAATAACAATATATTTTAATTACTCATCTTCTTTGATTTCTCAACACATGCCCTTACTGCATTTATTACAGTTCCTCTAAAGTTACCATTTTCCAGGGTATAACTGCTTCAATAGTTGTTCCGGCAGGAGAAGTTACTTCATCCTTCAGCACTCCGGGATGTTTTCCTGTTTTTAAGCAGCATTTCTGCAGAACCTTTTACTGTCTCAGCTACTATTTCATATGCCTTGTCCCTCGGCATTCCCTCCAGCACTCCACCGTCTGCAAGTGCTTCCATAAACATATAGACATAGGCTGGAAGTGAACCTGCTATTCCTGTGAAGGTATGCATAAGCTTTTCCTCTATTTCAATACTTTTTCCAAAACTGTCAAGAATGCCAAATACAACCTTCTTTTCTTCTTCTTTTACATTTCCATTAAAAGTAACCGCCGTCATTCCTTCAAGTACCCTAGTGCTGATGTATTAGGCATTATTCTTACTACCTTTTTATCTTTACCTGCAATATTTTCAACACTTTCAATACTAATTCCTGCAGCAATTGCAATTATTATCTTATTTTCATCTATCCTGGCCTTTATTTTCTCCAGAACAGAATTGTAAATGTTTGGCTTTACAGACAGAACTATAACATCGCTGTTATCTGCTATTTCAACTTCATTCTGTAAAGGTTTTCACATTATATTTTTCAGAAAGTTCCTTGACTTTTTCCACATTTACATCAAATACATTTATATCACTTCCTGAAACATACTCTGATGTAACCAGTCCCTTTATCATGGCACTTCCCATATTTCCAGTACCTATAAAATCCTATTTTCATTTTTTCACCTTCATATTAATTTTATCTATATTTTTATCTTATTCCCTAATCTGCCCATTTCCTCTGATAATATATTTTGTAGTTGTGTTCCTCATCTCATAGGCCCTCTGGCGTGAAGTTTCTGAGTGGAAATTCAATCTCCCTCCATATCCAAATTCTCCACCATCTGAAAATCTTGTTGATGCATTCAGGTAAACTGCGGCCGAATCCACTTCATTCAGAAATTTTTCAGCATTATCTATCGATTCTGTTATTATTGAATCTGAATGCTGTGTGCTATGTTCATTTATGTAGTCTATTGCCTCATCTACATTTTCCACAAGTTTCAGTGACATTATCATATCAAGATATTCAGCTCCAAAATCTTCTTCATTTGCCAGCTTTACATCATTTCTGTTTACAATATCAAGCGCTTCCCTGCTATATCTAAGTTCTACATCACTTTTTATAAGCATATCTGTCACTTCAGGCAGTATCTTTCCAGCAATATTTTTATGAACCAGTACTGTTTCTATTGAATTACACGTACTTGGTCTCTGGGTTTTTGCATTTTTTATAATCGGCAGAATATTCCCTATTTTTGCACTTTCATCCACAAATACATGGCACACTCCTGCACCTGTTTCAATCACAGGAATGTAGCATTTTTCAATATAAACTTCTTCAGTCCCTTTCCTCCTCTAGGTATGAGGACATCAATATACTGATTCATTTTTACCATTTCATTTACAAGGCCCTGTCAGTATTTTCTATAAGCTGAACTGAATTTTTCAGGTAATCCTGCCTTTGACTCCTATTTCGTTAAAAAGTCTGCTCAAGTAAATATTTTGAATTTATTGCATTTGCCGATCCCTTAAAATTACCGCATTGATGATTTTTATTGCAAGTCCTGCCGAATCTATTGTCACATTTGGCCTTGATTCGTATATGATTCCAAGTACACCTAATGGTACTCTTTTTCTCGATAGTCATTCCATTTTTATGTTTCCAGCCTGAAAGTATTTCCCCGATAGGATCAGTAAAAGGCAGCTATTTCCATTAATCCCTGTGACATAGCTTCAATCCTTTTATCTGTAAGTTCCAGCCTGTCCAGAAGTGCAAAGGAAAGCCCTTCCTTCTTACCTTTTTCAAGGTCCAGCCTATTTGCTTCCTTTATTTCTTCCTTTTTATTAATCAGCTCTTCAGCAATCATTACAAGAGCTTTTGTTTTGTCCTCGTATCCAGAGTAAGAAGTTTTGATACTTCCTTTGCCTTCTTTTCCCATTTTCCTTTCAATATATCCGCTAATCATTTTTCTTCCTTTCATTCTTTAGCATATCATCTTTACCATACTGTTTCCATTTCCCAAGAAATCTACCCCCACAGGTATTATCCCTTTGTAATTACCATATTGTCTATATGCACCACAACATCATCATACTTATGGCCAAGTATATTTTCTATATCTTCACTTCTGTGCCCCTATAATAAGTTCTATTTCATCTGAAGAGTAGTTTGAAATACCTGGTTGCTATATTTTCATTTTTTCATATTCATGATTTTTACTACTGTTCCCTTCTCAAAGTTACCTTCAAATGACTTTATTCCCACCGAAGAAGACTTTTTCCTTTGAAATAATGCCTTTTCAGCACTCTTCATCTATTGTCACTACTCCCTTTTTATTTGTTCCATATGCAAGCCAGTATTTTTTGGAGCTTATTTTCTTATATTTCTTTGTAAACAATGTTCCAACATTTTCCTTTTCCACTATCCTTGTAATATTCTTTGGATCCTCTCCGCTTGCAATTACCATATTTGTACCTATTTTAGTTGCCATTTCCGCAGCAATTATTTTAGTAATCATTCCACCTGTACCAAATTTTGAACCTTCTCCACCTGCAGTTTTTCTTTAATATCATCATCTATTTTCCCAACAATTTCTATCAGATTGGCATCTTCATATTTCTGAGGATTTTTATTATAGAGTCCCTGTACATCAGATAGTATAATCAGAAAGGTCTGCATCTATAGTCTGAAACTAATGCTGAAAGGTGTCGTTATCTCCCACCTTCAGCTCGTTTGAAACTATTGCATCATTTTCATTTATTACAGGTATTATTTTATTTTTCAGAAGGTATTACAGACATTTCTCGCATTAAGATATCTTCTCCTGTCTGAAAAAGTCCTCTTGTAGCGAAGCTGACCAATTATTTTCCCATATTCCTGGAAAAAGCAGTTGATACAAATGAGTCAATGCCACCTGTCCCACTGATGCCAGTGCCTGTTTCTCAGACAACGTCTTTGGACGCCCGTTAAACCAAGCTTTCCCATTCCGGCTCCTACTGCTCCTGATGTTACCAGTACCACATCATAACCTTTATTAGATAAATTGCTCAGTTCTGCAACTATTTTCTTTATTTTTCTATATTCAGGTTTCCATCTTCCTTTGTAAGCGTTGATGTTCCCACCTTTTACTACTATTTTTCTGAATATTTTCCAATATTTCTTCTCTTCTGTTTGTCTGCCTTTTCATATTCTCCACTTGCTTTCTGTAATTGTTTTTCTATTGTTTTTCTTCAGGAATCCAGACAGAAATTTTTCCTGCCTTAACTTTAAATGCCACAAATCCGCTATCATCTATCACAACATTGTCAAATCCAGCTTCCTGTAACTTCCTTTCCACACCTGACCTGTACGATTTTTGTCCCTACTTCTATCACTTTTTCCCCATCTTCATTATTTGACAGAATAGCCACACATCCTGTATTTCAGTGTCATTTTCCTTCCTGTTCTATAAATTCCTACAATATTAGGGTCATCAAAATAGTCAATTTCTCCACCATAGGCATAATGTTTTCTCACGTGAAGCAGCTGATCTATTATCCATCTATGCTCACTTTCCTGTCCCCCTACACCATAGTAATCACCATAAAACAGACAAGGGATAACCTCTTTCTGCAAGAAGTATTATTGCGTAGGCATGTGGCTTGAACCAGCTTTCTATCTGGGATTCAAGTGCACTTCCCTTCTGGGAATCATGATTATCCACAAAAGAAACTGCCTGCATCGAATCCGACATCAGTATAGTATTGTCAAAAATTGTTCTCAAATCAAAATCTTTCCCTCTTACTGATGCTTCATGGAAATTAAAATGAAGACCTACATCAAATAAATCTGTTGTATACTCCAGACTTTCCAGATATTCCTTTCAATGTCTCAAGGTCATCCTTTCCAGTATTCTCCAACAGAATAAAAGTCCTGACCATAGACACTTCTCACTTCATCAAGAAATTCCTTTATAAATCCTTCACTTATGTGTTTTACTGCATCCATTCTGAATCCGTCCAACTTCAGTTCATTCACTATCCATTTTCCCCAGCTTATTACTTCCTTTTTAACTTCTGGATGGGCATAGTTCACGTCTGCATTCATGAGATAGTCATAGTTTCCCATTTCAGAATCCACTTCTTCAGACCAGTTTTTATTTTCCCCACTATTTTATAAATAGCACTTTTCTTATTTTCATTATTAAAATCTACTCCCTGTAAAAAGATTGTAGTTCCATTTAAAAGCTGAATATTTATCATTTTCTTCCAGGGAATGTAAACTTTGTCCACCCTTCAATTTCATAAGGATCACTAACTTCTTCATTTCTGTTTCCGGAAGACACTTCTATAGCCAGAAAACTCTCTGTTTCATCTGCGCCCGCCTTGTGATTGAGCACCACATCAAGATAAACATCTATATTATATTTATGAAGTTCTTCGATTGCTTCTATCAGTTCCTGCTTTTGTTCCATATTTTGTCCTTACCGTACCCTTCTGGTCAAATTCTCCTAAATCCCATAAATCATAGGCACCATAACCAACATCCATTGAAGAAGTACCTTTATATGCAGGTGGAATCCACACTGCAGAAACTCCTATTTCACTTAAATGTTTCGCATCATTTTTCAGTCTTTCCCAATGTTTACCGTCATCAGGAAGATTCCACTCAAAAATATTGAATCATTACTCCATTTTCCATAATTTTTCCCTTTCATAACTTACATTTTTATAATGTTATTCCTTTTTCTTAACATATTCTATAACTTCCGCCAAGTCTTCTTCAGTATCTACTCCTATTACTTCTGAATCTGTTTCAAGCACTTTTATTTTATAGCCGTTTTTCTATAAATCTAAGCTGTTCCAGCGATTCTATCTTTTCCAGTACCCCTTCTTTAAGATTTTTAAGCTCATTTAAGAAATTTGAAGTGTATCCATATATTCCAATATGTTTGTAATACTTATAATCTCCAATTGATTTCTTTCATAAGGGAATTACCGATCTGCTGAAATAGATGGCATTACAGTTGAAATCAGTTATTACTTTCACTGTATTAGGATTGCTCACATCTTCATCCTTTCCTGAATGCCTTCTTCAAGGTCACAATTTCAGACTTTTCTTCCCTGTAGTTATTTGCCAGAAGATTAATAGACTTTTATATCTATAAGAGGTTCATCCCCTGTATGTTTATAACAAAATCAAAATCACTGTATTCCGGGTTATTTATTACTTATTATTCTTGAAGTTCCATTTTCATGTTCTTTAGATGTCATAACAACATTTCCACCAAAATTTTTCACAGTATCGTATATTCTCTGATCATCAGTTGCTACAACAAGTTTGTCAACAGCTGCATTTTTCAGCCCTTTTATATACCCACTCTATCATAGGGATATCCATTTATATCTTTTAAAGGTTTTCCTTCAAACCTTGTTGACGCATATCTTGCAGGGAATTACTCCAAGTATTTTCATAAACTCATCTCCTTAAAAGGTAAATTTTATAGATAATTATATCATTTATCCGATTATATTGAAATAGATATTTTTATCTGTAATTTAAATATCTATACCATATACATCTGCTATATATAATTTATATTTTTTTATTTTACCTGCAAATGATATATCATAGAACCATAACATTAAAAAGGATGTGGTAAATGTGGAACACAATTTATGGAAATTACTGAAACTCTGAAAGAAAAATAAATGGATTGATTTGACTCATGAACTTACAAATGACAGTCCTTACTGGGGAGGAATGCCTGACGGAGTTCTGGAACTTAATAAGACAATTATTGATTTCCCTGAAATGAATCTTAACATACAGACACACAAATTCCCAGGACAGTTTGGTACACATATAGATTATCCTGGCCACTTTGTGCAAAATGCACGTCTGGCAGGAGGTTTCAAAGTTGAAGATACTGTTTTACCTCTAGTTGTCATTGATTTGAGTAAAAAAGTTCAGGAAAACAACGACTATGAAATAACTATAGATGATATTCTGGAATTTGAAAAAGAGCATGGTACTATACCTGAAAATTCATTTGTTGTTTTCAGATCTGACTGGAGCAAAAGATGGCCTGATATGAAAGCACTTACAAATGCTGATAGTGAAGGAAATGCACATACACCAGGATGGCCAATTCCTACACTTGAATTCCTGTTTGATAAGAGAAATGTTGCAGGAGTGGGACATGAAACTCTTGATACAGATGCAGCTGTAACTTGTGCAAAAATGGAGATCTTGTAGGGGAAAGATACATTCTTCAAAAAGACAAGTTTCAGGTGGAAGCAATGGCAAACCTTGACAAACTTCCTCCAGTAGGAGCTGTTATATTTGTCGCTGCCCCTAGAATTATTTCTGCAAATGGACTACCTGTAAGGGCATGGGCTGTTATTCCTGAAAAAGAAATAATAAATTTAGGATAAAATAAAATAGAGCTATAAAGTACAGTTTAAATATATGTTGCCTTTATAACTCTATTTTTATTTTATATTACTTTTTAGTTATTTTTCCTTTTTCTTTTCAATATTACTTTATTTTATCACCGATATATTTATTTCCAACTAAATAAGTTACAGTATTCTCATAATAATTAAAAATTGTTATTATATTTTTTTAAACAAGACCGAAAGCTTATTAGTCTCAAAATTTTTCCAAACCATGAAAGAGGTTCAGTATCTTCTCCTGCGACTATCTCTATTTTTCGAAACGACATTTCCATCATCAAGTACCTCAAGCATTGCTATTTTTTCTCCCTTTTCTATTCCTTTTTTCCCGACATCTACATTCAGGTCGTTTATTCTGAAAGTATAGTTTGAATTATCTATCTGGTAGACATTATCTGAGATGACCCTTCAGTTCTTTTCTTTTTACCATTTTAATACTTTTAAATTTTCCCCATTTCCTTACCTACTGTATAAATAGCCTGAAGTCTGTCTTCTATTTTGGTAAATTCAACCTTCTGGTCGTCATTTCTTTCTACATCTGTTCTATTTCCCAGTGTAACTGATACAATTTCAAGATTTCCAAGTTTACTTGTCAATATCAGATTATATCCTGCATCTGCATGGAAACCTGTCTTCAATCCATATATTCCATATCTGTATAGTAAAGCATTTCTATTTTTATATATTACCTGATCTCCATTCGAGTTAGGTAATTCAAGCTGTAACTGACTGGACCACTCTTTTATCCTGTCGTCTTCAGAAGCTTTTCTTCCCATAAGATACAGATCATAAGCTGTGGAAATATCCATAGGCTTGCCTGTCATTGAAGTAGGCAATCCTGCCGGAGTATAAAACACAGTATCTGTCATTCCTAATTCCTGAGCCTTTTCATTCATAAGAGCTACAAATTTTTCTATATCCCCCTTACCTATATGTTTTGCCACAAGATAGGCTGCATTGTTTGCAGAGTATATTATTTCTGATTTCAGAAGAGTTTCCAATGTAAAACAGTCTCCATGTTTTACATTTAGCCAGCTTCCTTTAAGATAGGCAGTATCAGGCGTAAAGCATATTTCATCATCTAAACTTGCATTTCCTTTATCTATTTCGTCAAGTGCAACAATTATGTTCATTACCTTTGCCAGTGAAGCTGTAGGGTGTTTTTTTCCTTTCCCCCTGTGCCTTCAGTACCTTTCCTTCCCTTGTTGCTATAAATTTATGTATTGGTCCGCTGTATTTTGAAATTCCTTCAATTTCCTTGTCTTCAGCTTCTATCACTTTCTTTTCTTTTTCTTTATCTTTTTATCCTTTTTCTTTTTCTTATGATTTTTATTATCTAATTTTTTTCACTGGGATTTACTTCATTTTCCCCATTTTTATATTATTTAAATTATTTACATCTCCATTTTGAGGATTTTTCATTTCCATTATTGAGATTTGCAGCATCTGTTTCTGTTGACTGACCTTTATTATTTTTCAGTTCTTTTCAATATTTTTTTATTTTTAAAGAATGTTTCTTCTTTTTATCACTATTTGCTTCATTATCTTCATGTTTTTCCACTCTTATTTTTTTCGGCTTTATAATCCCCGGATTTTTCAGGTGCTGTTTCATTTTGTGAATTTCTGCTTTTAACTCCTGTTCCAAAAGTCAGAACTGTTATAAAAATTATAAATACCATTATACCTTTTTGTCCTGTTTATCATTTTCACCATTCCTCATTTTTATTCTTGTTATCTTCATAAGCTTCTTCTTATACATTTATTTTTTTGGCTTTTTAGTTTTCTTAGCCTTTACTGTTTCTTTTTCCTTCTTTTTGGCTTCCTTTAATAAATTTTCATAATATTTTGCAATATTCTTTTTATTTCACACACTTCACATTGCGGTTTTCTTGCCTTGCATTTATCCCTTCCCTGTAAAATCAAATAATGTGAATATTCAAACCAGCTTTTTTTAGGAACAAATTTCATCAGTTCCCTTTCTATAATTTCAGGATTTTCACTTTTCACAAATCCAATATGGTTGGAAAGTCTCTTTACATGAGTATCCACTACAATTCCTTCCCTTATATCCCATATTTCTCCTAAAACTACATTTGCTGTTTTTCCGTCCAACTCCTGCAAGCTCCACAAGTTCTTCCATTTTATCAGGAATAGCATCATTATGTTTTTCCAGCATTGCTTCTGCATTTAATTTTATATTTTTAGCCTTATTTTTATAAAACCCTGTTGATTTTATATATTTTTCCAGCACTTTTATATCCATATTACGGATATCCTGTGGTTCCTGACTACTTTTAAACAGCTCCTTTGTTACAATGTTGACCCTTTCATCTGTACACTGTGCCGACAAAATAACTGCAACCATCAGTTGATAAGGTGTCTCGAAATCCAGGGCGCACTTTTGGTTTTCAAATTTCTTTTTCAAGTATTGGAAATATTTTATTAAATCTTTCCTTTTTCGTCATTTTCTCCTAAAATTTTTTTCTTTAAAAAAATTAATCCTGTTAAAACTTATCAATTATATATTTCATCCCTTCCAGAACTAAAAAAAGTGGACAGGATAAAAAAACATAAAAAATACTTCATATTTTTCCCTTTTTCTTCCATTATATGAAAAATATAGGGATTAATGAGAACATAGAATATATCTGAACCTTTGCCAAGTCAAAAATACCGGGATACAATACAAGTAGCATATTCAATGCCAGAAATGCACAGAATATAAGAAATTTTTTTCTCCTTAAAATACCGAACAGGGCTATTGTCAATATCCCGTACACTCCATAATCAAAATCATACTTTTTGCCACATAAACAAGTCCACCAATTAAAATAACCTTTATTAAAAAGGAATCTTTCCTGAATAAAATATTTTCATTACTACAAGTCCCAGAAGTAATGTAAAAATATATTCAGCGGATAGTTAAGTTTAAAAATATATGCAGGAATTTGGGAAATTACAGCAATAATCTTCAAAATATTTTTAAAAATTTCCCGTATGGAAAATATCCTTCCCCAAGCGAAAAGGGAAAAATATTGGAAAAGCTATTCTTCCTATAATATTTAAAAATTTCAGGTCCCCCTATTATATAATGATAGTGGTCAATAAACATTGACAGGATACCCTATAATTTTTAAAACAAATAAACTCATAGTTATTCAGCCTTTATGAAGTCATATTTCTCATTTTCAAATTTTTTTCACTATATAGCTGCATACAGGTACTATTTTATAGCCATTTTTCAGCATATTCCACACCTGCATCAAGAAGCTTTTTCAGCAATTCCCTGACCTCTCATTAGCCGTGATACGTATGTATGGTCAAAAATATAGCTTATTTCCTTCTTTTTCTGTAAGTCAGCTCAGCAATTACTTCTTCCTTTTCATTACTAATGAAAAAGCCTTTATCCTCAATATGTTTTATCTCCATTAAATTAACCTCCGGATTTTATTTCAAATTCTATTGTCCTTCAACTTTTTATTTATTTTTTTAATTATATCATAAAAATCGTTTTTTAGAAAAAAATTATTTTCTCCTTTTTTTAACGTTTTATGCACTTAATTTCTCTTGAAAGCACTATAACTTCTCATAAAAAGACTACATAACTTTCGTCATCTAATCTTTTTTTCAATTTAAAATATTCAAGCTTCTATTTTTACAAGAGTCACATTAACTTCCGAATCCTCAAGAGCAGTTCCTTTTATGAAAATTCACTCCATCAAAAATTCAGTATATCTCCTGGTACAAGAACATGTTTTTCAGTATCATTAAGATACATTTCCATTTTTCCTTTAAAACTGAAAAATATAATTTCTTCATTTTCATGATTATGTGAAGGAATAGCTTCACCTGATTTCAATACCTTTTTACAACTTTAAAAATTATTTCCGCTGAAAAAGCATTCCACCTTCATTTTTTTACTGTACCAAACATCTATATCATCTCCTGTTATTTATTATTTATATTTTAGTTTATTATACAGTATTTCAGGAAAAAATTTGTAATCTATGTTACATATTTTCTATTTGCATATTTTCTTTTTATACTATTTTATAAATCTTCTCACTTCTATAATCCACTACTCTTCATCAATTTCTATACCGTATACTTCCATAAGCTTTTTGGCTACACCGTTTCTCGAATTACTTGTTACAATTTCCAGATCAGGCAGAGCCTCCTTTAAAGTATAGTGGGCATTTTTCATAATACATCCTTTTTAGCTTCCTTCAGCATTTCATAGTCATTAAATCCGTCTCCAAATGCAATGACATTATCTAAAGTAAATCCTTCCATATCGCAAAGTTTTTACGGCTATTGCTTTATTTACATTCATATCAAATATTTCAAGGCACTCAGGATGTGTAAATGCAACGTTTACCTTTCCTTCTGTTTTTTTCAAGTATAATTTTTTTTCAAGCTTCGAAGTTCTTTTCTTGGGCCTATATAGTAAATTTTTGTTATATTTTTTTCTCAGTTCCTCAATAGGTCTTATTTCAGATGTGAAATGTGGCTCTTCCTTAAACGGATTAACCTTTTCTTTCCTCTGTTGTCAGAAACCATCTGTTGTCACTGTATACATTTATATGTATTAAATCTGATACTGCCATATAATCTATATCAAGAACTATATTTTTGATTCTTCATCTAAATCATCCCTATATATTTCATTTCCGTCAACATCGTTTATAACTCCTCCATTTGCTGAAATGAGAGGTATTTTTATACCCTATCGACTCCATAATTCTTTTTGCATCAGGATATGCCTCCTGTAGCAATATAAAATTTTATTCTCTATTATGTAATTCCCTTATAACTTTTTTTGATAATTCAGACACTTCCTGATCTGAGTTAAGTAGAGTACCATCAAGATCACTTACTACAACTTTATACATTTCTTTTTGTATGTAGCTCATCTCTATTAAAAAACTTTTTCTTTAATTTGAGATGTTCCCATACATCCTCCTTTCTATCTAATATTTACTACCTATTTTATGTATATTATCTTAAATATTTTCAACAAAGTCAATACTAAACTTTTTCTTATTTTTCTTAAGTTTAACAAAGTAAACGTAAACATTATTCCAAATGACTTATAAGTCATTTAGTGTAAAATCTAGTTATATTTGAAATGGAAGTTAATTTCATATTTCAAATAAATTTAAAAAGGAAGTTACACTTAAAAGGATAGGTGAGTTATTATGAAAAAACATTATTAGGATTATTTTTTTAGTATTAGGAGCGGCTTCATTCTCTAACAATAAAATAGAAGTAAAAGGAGCTTATGATTTAGGAGGAAAATATCATTTTGAAAAATCTTCTGCCAAAGGTAAGGCAAATGCGATGGAAGCTGGAGCTGAATACAGATATGAAGTTACTCCTGGATTGGAACTTGGTGGAGGGTAGCATATCAGGCACATAAAGATTTAAAAGAGTATAAAGCAGATATGTATGATTCTGTACCAGTTTATGCAACTGCAAAATATACTTTTGATACATCAGCTCCTGTAAAACCTTATGTAAAAGGAGATCTTGGATACTCAATCAATACTGACAAAGCAAAAGACGGAGTATACTATGGTGTAGGGTGCAGGACTCAACATAAGCGACAACTTTAACGTTGATGTAATGTATAAAGAAAAACAAAGGTAAATATGAAGTAGGAACAACAGATTATAAAGCAGACTACAGAAGAGTTGCTCTTGGTGTAGGTTATAATTTCAACTTAGGTAAATAATATAGGAATATATTTTTAAATTTTGATTTTGATTTTAGCGACCAACTAATTCTAATAGTTTATAATTTTGAAGGAATGTCTTTATGGCATTCCTATTTTAAATATATACCACATTTATTCTAGTATTTATAATACATATTTTTATTTTAATTTTTAAATGTGCTATAATTGGTATCACGATAATTCTTGTAAATGAAAAATATATTCAATTTCTATCATTTTACTCAGAATTATAAAATCTCATTATAAAAAAATTTTTATTTAATAAAGGAAAGGATGAAAAGATGAAAAAATTTCTATTATGTGTCGCAATGCTGGCTATGTTTGTTGTCAGTTGTGGTGGCGGAAAAAGTGCTAAAAGAAAAAGGATGTTATAAAAGGTTGGGGTTATTGGACCATTAACTGGAAACCTTGCTCAATACGGAACAAGTTCCATCAACGGATTCAAACTTAAAGTTAAGGAAATAAACGAAGCCGGAGGAATTAATGGTAAAAAGATTGAAGTTGTGAAGCAGACAGTAAAGGGGATGTACAGGAAGCAATTAACGCTTTTAAAAAGATGGTATCTCAGGATAAAATTGATATTTTCGTAGGAGAAGTTACATCAGGACCATCTCTTGCAATTGCACCATTAGCTCAACAAGCTAAAATACCTATGATTACTTCAACTAGTACTGCATTTGATGTTACAAAGGATAAGGATTTCGTATTCAGAACAACATTTACAGATCCTTACCAAGGAGTAGTTGCCGCAAAATATGCAAAAATCTAAAAACTTTTCAAAAACGTTACAATTTTAACTAATACAGGTAGTGATTATTCTGTTGGATTGGCAAATGCCTTCAAAGAACAGGCCGCTAAAGAAGGAATTCAAGTTAAGGAAGAACAGTATACTGCTGATGATAAAGACTTCAGAGCTCTTCTTACTAAAATAAAAAGGTTCTAACCCTGAAGTAATTTTTGTACCTGATTATTACAACACTATCGGATTAATTTTAACACAAGCTAAAGAATTAGGAATAAATGCTCAATTCTTAGGTGGAGACGGATGGGACGGAATCCAGCAGGACTTTGGACAAGTTGCAAATGGTGCTCTTTTTGCCAGCCAGTTTGCTCCGGATGATCCTTCTGAAACTGTTCAGAAATTCATAGCCGCTTATAAAAAAGAATACAAAATAGATCCTATAATTTTTGCAGCTTTAGGATATGATACAGGAACTATTTTAGAAACAGCACTGAAAAGTGTTTCTGACTTATCTTCAAAAGAAGCTATAGAGATACTATTAAAAACTTCAGTGGTGAAAATCTTGTTACAGGTTCATTGAAATTTGACCAAAATAGAAACCCTGAAAAGAAAGTTACTTTCATTGAAGTAAAAGATGGAAAACTTACATTAAAAGAAAAAAATTCTAGAAAAATAAATCATTTCAAATTACAGCTGTTAGGGGAAATATTCTTCTAGCAGCTTTTGAACTTTTTATCTTTTTAAAAATAAATTAGAATTTAAACATATAAATATAAAGTGATATGAGGAGTTTTAAATATGTTAAAGAGTTTTATAGAACAGACGATTAACGGACTTCAGACTGGTAGTATATACGCCCTTATAGCATTGGGATATACAATGGTCTATGGTATCGTTAAACTTATAAATTTTGCCCACGGTGATATACTGATGGTTGGAGCTTATGCCACACTTATAGCTGTATCACATGGAATGCCTCTAATTGTTGCTATTGTTTTATCAATGATTTTATGTGCATTTTTGGGAGTAGTAATTGATTTTCTGGCTTACAGGCCTATTAGAAAAGCACCCTAAGATTTCAGCATTGATAACTGCTATTGGGATGAGCTTCCTTCTGGAAAGTCTGGCACTTATAATATTCGGTGCAAACCCAAGAGTTATTGATCAGAAGTATATACCTGCTTTTTCTGTCAAATAATAATAAAAATCAGTATAGGATTTTTAAGTATAAGTATGCTTACAATATTTGTAATAGTTGTTACTTTAATATGTATGATAGCATTAAATCTGTTTATTAAAAATACAAAGCTTGGAAAAAGCTACAAGGGCAGTATCTCAGGATACAGGTGCTGCTCAGCTTATGGGTATAAATGTAAACAAAACAATTGCCATAACATTTGCAATAGGTTCAGGACTTGGAGCTTTAGGTGGAGCTTTATATGCCATCGTTTATCCTCAGATTGAACCTTACATGGGAATGCTTCCAGGACTTAAGGCATTTATAGCCGCAGTATTTGGAGGAATAGGAAGTATCCCTGGTGCAATGGTTGGTGGATACGTGTTAGGTCTGCTTGAAGCATATGTAAAAGGATCTTCCCTTACAACATGGGCAAACCCAATTGTTTTCGGTGTATTGATTTTAATATTAATTTTCAGACCAAATGGATTATTTGGAAAAAATGTTAAAGAAAAAGTGTAAGGAGGGAAAGGAGGAAATATGGAAAATAACGCTAATAGCAGTAATCAGACTGTAAAAACAGAAAATACTGAATATAAAATGGCAGAAACTAAATTATTTTTAATAAATTCAAAATTAAAAATTACATACTTACTTTTGTGTCAATAATTGCTCTATATATTGTATTAAGCCTGACATTTGATCCTACCGATCTTTTCAGCTACACAAGTGGAATTTATGTAAACATACTAATTTATATATTATTTGCAGTGAGTCTTAATATAACTGTTGGACTTATGGGACAGCTGAATCTGGGACAGGCTGGATTTATAGCAATTGGAGGATACTCAGCCGCATATATTTCAAAAATATTAGTAAACTATAATCTTCCGCCAGTAGTACAGTTAATTCTTGTATCTTTATTTGGTGGACTAGTTGCAGCTTTGTTTGGATTCTTAGTTGGTGCAAGTACACTGAGATTAAGAGGGGACTATCTTGCAATTATAACTCTGGCATTTGGAGAAATTGTAAAATATATTGTACAAAACCTTGATTTCTTAGGGTGGAGCTACTGGACTGAATAACATTCCTAGAATTATAGATTTCTCAAATTTTATTTCATAGTAGTTATTTCAATTATTATAATTGCAATGGCAATGACTTCAAGAAAAGGAAAAGAAATACTCTCAATTAGGGAAAATGAAATTGCGGCTGAAAAATATCGGAATGAGGTTAAATAGAATAAAACTTTATGGATTTGCATTTTCAGCATTTTTGCAGGAGTTGGAGGTTCGTTATTTGCACATAATGTTGGTATTTTAAAACCTGATAAATTTGGATTCCTGTTCTCAATAGAAATTTTAGTTATGGTGGTTCTTGGAGGACTTGAAGTATTATAGGAGCAATACTTGCAGTTATACTTCTAACTTCATTAAATGAAGTTTTAAGAGATGTTTCACAGTTTAGATATTTAGTTTATGCAATTATTCTAATTACCCTGATGATTTTCAGACCTACAGGAATTTTTGGTACAAAGGAATTTACTTTTGCAGGAACTAAAACGTCGGCTGAACCGGATACGGAATTACAGAAACAACAAGACTGAAAGCAGCTAAAGCAAAAATATAAATGAAGGAAAATAGGAGATTGATATGTCATTATTAAAAACGACAAATTTAGGAATATCTTTTGGCGGACTTCGAGCCGTTGATGATGTAAATATGGAAATTAAAGATGGCGAACTTATTGGTCTTATTGGACCAAACGGTGCCGGTAAAACAACAATCTTTAACTTATTGACAGGGGTTTATAAACCTACAGATGGAGATATTTCCTAAACGGTATTAGTATAAATAAAAATACTCCTCAAATAGTGGCTTTTAGGAGTTGCCAGAACATTTCAGAATATAAGGCTGTTTAAAAAATTTATCTGTACTTGATAATGTAAAAATGGCATTAAATAGCAGCATGAAGTACAATACTTTTGAGGCAATTTTCAGACTTCCAAGATTCTGGAAGGAAGAAAAGGAAATTACAGACAAAGCATTAGATTTACTGGATATTTTTGATATGGCTGAAATGGCTAATGTTATATCAGGAAATCTATCTTACGGACAGCAGAGAAAACTTGAAATAGCAAGAGCTCTTGCTACAAATCCGAAAACTGCTTCTGCTTGATGAACCTGCAGCCGGAATGAACCCAAATGAAACAAAGGAACTTATGAATACAATAAGTTTTATAAGAAATAAATTTAACATAGCAATTCTTTTTAATCGAGCACGATATGGATCTGGTTATGGGAATATGCGAAAGATTGTATGTACTGAATTTTGGAAAAGGTTATCGCTTCAGGACTTCCTGATGAAATTCAGAATAACAAGGAAGTTATAGCCGCTACCTTGGAGAATAAAAAATTAAATAAAAAGGAGAATTTTTGTGGATATTTTAAATGTAAATGATTTAAATGTTTACTATGGTGGAATTCATGCCATAAAAAAATATTTCATTTAATATAAAAAGGGGAAATAGTTTCCTTTATCGGTGAAATGGTGCCGGAAAAACATCTACATTACATGCTATTTCCGGTCTTGTGCCTATAAAATCAGGAGAAATTTCTCTAAATGGAGAAAATGTAACCAATATTGAAGCACACAAACTTGTCAGCCTTGGAATGGCTCACGTTCCTGAAGGACGTAGAATTTTTACTGAACTGACTGTCCTTGAAAATCTGGAAATGGGTGCCTATACAAGAAACGATACTGAACAGATAAAAGAAGATATTAATCATATGTTCACACTGTTTTCCAGACTTGCTGAACGTAAAAACAGCTTGCTGGAACAATGAGTGGAGGAGAACAGCAGATGCTTTGCAATGGCAAGAGCTTTAATGTCAAGCCCTTCACTACTTTCTGCTTGATGAACCTTCAATGGGACTTGCTCCATTGCTTGTTCAGGAAATTTTCAATATTATTGAAAAAATTAATAAGGAAGAAAATGTAACTGTCCTTCTTGTTGAACAGAATGCAAATATGGCTTTATCAATAGCAGATAGAGGATATGTCCTTGAAACAGGAAAAAATAATTCTTGAAGGAACAGGAAAAGAACTTCTTTCCAACCCTGAAATTAAGAAAGCTTTATTTAGGTGGATAATATTTTTAAAAAGGTTATCTCAAAAATTAAATATAAAGTAAAAAACTATATTTTTGATTATTTAAAATTTTACAATATAAAACAGGAAATAAAATTAGGAAAAAGTCATCTGTTCGAGCCTTTAGGCAAGTTTTTGACTTTTCCTTAATGAATGACTGTTTTATATAAGTAAAATTTTAGTAAATGAAAGAAAATATAGTTTTTCTATTATATTTACATTTTGAGACAGCCTTTTTATTTTTGATATTTTTATTCTCTACTTAACTTCGCTTTCTTTTTATTGATTTTACATTTAAAGTTCTTCCGTCAGAAGATGTAGGTATTTTATACTTCCATCTTTCAGTTTTTTTCAGCAAGCTTTTGGTAATAAAGGATTGTTGAAGTTATATTTTATTACTTCCCAGTTATTATCAAGCTCAGGTGTTACTTTTTCCACCTTTTTCTTCAGTAATATATTTTTATAATCAGATCTCTCATTCTTCCACCATCTTGTAATTCATCATAAGAATCATAATATCTATCAGCATCTGTTACCAGCTTCAAAGTAGATAATGTACCAAATCTGTAGTTATTTACAGCTAATTTATATGTTGCCTTAGGATCAATAGGCTTTCCATTTATTGTAGGATTTATAATTCTTTGTCCTGCAGGTTTTGTAGGGATCTACTTTATAATTAACTCCGGCAAACATATCGAAGTTGTATCCTCTTATGTTTTCATTAAAGCTTTATTGTTAAATCTCCTGGCTGTAACTGATTATAGAAGCTGTAAGACCATTCCATATATTTAAGAAGATTTTCTCCTGTAATATTTACACCTATTAAAGTATTTGTAAATTTATAGATAAATGCCACATCTTTTTCTTTTTAAAAAGGACCTTTTACAAGGTTTGAATTAAAGTTAAACAATGCTGCTGCTGAGACATCTGCTTTTTGCATAATGTTTCTGTACTGCATTTATAAGCTGTATTACTGGTGTTTCTTTTTAATGTAGCTGTAGGTATTGAAGTTATTTTTGAATCTCCTGTCACAAAAATCAGGTCTTTCAATAAATGTTTCTGTAACTTCTCCAACAACTTCATTTGCATATTCTTTTGATTTTTATCTACATAAGCATATTTTTCAGCTATTTCCTTATCTTCAGGAACATCTTTTAGTAGAAATATTTTCAGTTGTTACAGTTTTTTTCTTTGTTTCTGTATTATAAGTTACAACTCCTTTGCCACATAAACTCTGTAAGCTCCAGGTTCTATTGTTTTTACTCCGTTTACATCTGTATTATATATAGCATGTTCATGACCAGCAAAAATTATATCAAACTGAGGGAATTTTTGCTGCTTCCATTATTCCAACTCCACCTTTTTCATCTTCTTCCTAAGTGGAAAGACCTATAAGAACATCATATTTCCTTCAAGTTCTTTCAAAGTAGCTGACAATGCTTCTTCAGGACCTAAAAACTTAAGATCTTCAAAATGATCAGGAGTTGAAGCTTCCCATATAGGTATATGAGGTACAAGATATCCAACAATGGCAACTCTTACACCATCTATTTTAATTACATATGGCTTTACAAAAGGTTTATTATTACTTTTCTTGATTACGTTTGATGCAAGGACAGTTCCTTTAAATCCTTTTATATTTCTTTTCAAGGAAAGATTTTTCAAAAATTAAATTCATGATTTCCCAATACAAAGACATCGTATTTCAAATCATTCAATGTTCTTATTAAAGGATGAACAGCTTCATCATTAAATAATTCAGCACTGTTATCCTGCAATAAATCTCCATTGTCTATTACAATTACATTTTTATTTTCTTTTCTCTGCTGCTTAAGAATAGTGGCAACCCTTGTTAGCCCATTATTATCCTTTCTGTTCACCTATTGCATAATCATAGGAAAAAGCCTTCCATGTATATCCGATGTTTCTAAAAATACTATTTTTACTTCCTTTCCAAATATTGCAAAAAGTTAAAAGTAAAAATATACCCCATAAACCATTTTTCATCTCTAATCACTTCCTTCTCTATATTAAATTTTATTGTTACTAAATATTTTTTTAGTTCACTGGATAAACAAATTAATCCTAATATATTATATCATTTGTAGGATATGTTTCATTTTCTTCAAAAATTTTTCTTATTTCATTTTTCATGACTGTCTTCTTTTAAAAAGAATTCTTCACTATAAAAAGAATAGAATTCCAGTTCACGTAAATCAACTACTTTCTTCATGACCTATATGTATCTTTTTGAATCAGGAAAATATATACATTCTATAATTATAATTTCTAGAGCAAAATCATAATCCCTGTCATTTAAGTTAAGTGGTAAAAGTTTTTACATCCCTTTCAAATTTATCAATATAGTCAAACAGCAGTTCATATGTCATTGTTTTCTTTTTCTTTTTCATTATAAAACCAATCCGATTTCAATATTTTCAGAATGACCATCCTTATTCAACATTTGATAGACCATCTTATCGTTTTCTGAATCACAGTAAATCCTATTTCCTAATTTTTACTTTCTATCAGTTCTATCATTTTCTTTTCGTAATAGGTAGGCTTGTTAGAAATCCATTTACATGCTGCTGAAAAATTAATTCTACATATTACCATGCTTAATAAAAATATTATCATAACTTGTCTCCTTTGTACTTTTTTAATTTAAAAATCATCAAAACTGATCATAGCTGTTGCCCTTCCTGATTCCTTCCCTTCTATGTGAATAAAACTTTTTTCATCCCACGTATTTTCCTGTGAAAACTACTAAATTTTTCTTCTTTTATTCCTAATTTTAATGCCATTATTCTGTTAAAAAGTGTATTATCAAAATGATATTTTACCTGTTTCGTTAATTTTAAAAAGATTGTTTTACCAGTTCACTTTCTTTTCCAAATTTTTCAGCAAAAATTTTCATAAAAATCATTACTACTTCATAATTTTTCTGCTGTATTCCTATTCCCAAGCCCATCAGAACATTTTTCAGGTTCTGTTCCAAATGCTTCCTTCATTACTTCAAGACCATTTTTCATTATTTCCTTTAAAACTTCCCGGCCATCCGGAATGCCACACCGATTGCCTTATTTTTCCTTATCATACACAAATATAGGCAGACAGTCTGCATAAAAGGTAAATAGCGCTACATCCTTCCTGTCTGTTACAAAACCGTCTATTTCCCTGTATACATACTCTTCCGTATTTTTAGATATAACTTTAACATTATTTGTATGTGTCTGAAACGACATTACAGGAATTCTTCTATTAAGATTCAAATTTTCCAGAAGTCTATTTCTATTCTTTTCCTGTACCCTTCCTTCTGTCCTTCCATTCCACAGTAGTCTGACATATTTCCGGCATTTTTACTGTAAATAGCTTTTTATTCCATAATTTTTAAATTCTTCGATATAAAAATGATCTTCTTTTTCTTTTAAAACATTCAATCACCCCGCTTTCCAAAAATAATCTGTTAAATCCATCAATATTCTGTTACTGTCAAAAATTTTCAATTATTATTTCTTTTGCCTGAGTAATATAATCCTCTAATATTTCCTTTGATTTTTCCAGTCCAAACAGACTGGGATAAGTTGTTTTTTCATTTCATCATTTGATTCTTTTCCTGTTTCAGAAAAAGTCCCTTCGATATCTAAAAATATCATCCTTTATTTGATATGCAATTCCTATAAGTTTTGAATACTGTACTAATTTTTTTCCTTTTTATCCTCTTCAATATCAAGTGCTATAAGTGGAAGTTCAATAGCAGCTGTTAACAGCTTCCCTGTCTTATGTGCATGAATATATTTCAATGTTTCAAATGAAACCTTCACATGCTCAGATTTCATATCTACAAACTGGCCACCTGCCATACCATAAAAACCTGAATATTCTGACAACTTTGCTATAATCTTCACTTTATTTGAATCAGACACAGCCGAAGAATTGGCAACTATATTAAATGCCTCTGTGAGAAGTACATCTCCCACCAGAATTCCTTCAGCTTCTCCATATTTTACATGAGTTGTAAGTTTTCCCCTTCTATACATGTCATTATCCATGGCAGGAAGGTCATCATGTACAAGGGAATAGCAATGAATAAATTCCAGTGCGCAGGCAATATCTTCTATGGTTTCATATTTTTTCCCAAACAAATCACACATCATATACATCAGTATAGGACGTAATCTCTTCCCACCATTCATGACTGCATATTTCATTGCTTCTGAATACAGTTCAGGCTTTTCATACCTTTCCAGTATTTTCTGAAGATTCCTTTTCAACAAGTTCTTTTTTCTCAGCTAAATATGCTTTTAACATTATTCTACCTCTTCAGTTTCAAGTTTTCCATTTTTCAAGAACTTTTTAATACTTTTTCCTTCCCTACTTTCCAACAATTTTTCTGAATCCTTTATAAGCTTTTATTGCTTTTTCATATTCAGCAATAGAATCATCAAGGGATAATTCTTCATTTTCAAATTTTTCTAAAATTTTTATCAATTTCAGAAATGTTTTCCTCATAAGTCTGTTTTACAGCCATTTTTAACCTCCATTTTTCCTTTATTGTTTATATTTTTCCAATTTAAAAATCATATTGATGCTGCATTGCCATTTCTATAATGAGTGACTTATAAAAAGTAACTATTTTCTTGTTGTAGTCCCTCTCATCATATTTTACAAGATTTCCAACTCGTATCTTTTGATTTTTCATATACGCTGTGTTCAGAAATTATAATTCCATCTTCAGCCAGAATTTCACTTTCGATATTTTTCAAGCGTTTTTCAGTAATATTTTTCCTTATATGGAGGATCTGAAATATAACATCAAACTTTTTCATTTTTCTTCCTAATATTTCAACGGCACGAAAACACATCATTTTTATATGCTCTGCATTTCCGTCTAATTTTAGGTCATTTACATTTTCGATGATAATTCTCAATGCCTCCTTATCCTGTTCTATCATGACAGCTCTTTCAGCTCCCTGCTTAAGGCTTCGATAGCCATATTTTCCAGTTCTGAATATAAATCAAGAAATCTTGCATCTGTTATTTTATCTCAATTATACTGAAGATTGCTTTTTATACGTTCAAGTGTGGGACGTGTTTCCTTCCCTTCCCTTGATTTTATTTTTCTATTTTTAATGTTCCTGAAGTTATTCTCATTTCAATCCTTTTTATTTTCTAGTTTTTATATAATTAATTTTTATAAATTATTTTCCAGCTATTTAAAAATTTATTACAAGTTTTTCATCTAAATTTACATTTGCAACCAGTAATTCATAATGTTCCTTTTCTGATTTCTTTTCCTGTTAAATTTTTAAACTCATAATCCTTTATAAGCTATACTGTCTATTTTTCTTCCAGATTTGTTATACACATTTACATAAAGTATTTCCACCTTGTTCTTTTCTGAAAAATTACTTACAAGGTCAAAAAACTGTACACAAACTTCTTTGTTTTTATTAAATCCTGTATTCTGTAAGTCATAATATACTCCCAGTCTTCCTTCTTCCTTAGATGGTATAACTTTGAAATTGCAAACCATTCCCTCTGGATATTTCCTACAGACTGGTTTCATATATATTTTCATCAAATTTTATTACAGCTCTCAAATTTTTGAGATTTTTATAATCTGAATAAAATTTTTATATTTTTATATATTTTCCCCTTGTTATTTTTATTACTGTTATTAGGATTATTGTTGTCATTTTCCCTAGTCTGATCAAGCCAGAACATAAATGTTGACTTTATATTATATTCTCCAAGATTTGAAAAAGTATACATACTTTCAACCTTTATAGTGCTATCTTTTTCTATAGTAATATTTCATCCTCCCTTTTTATTAAAAGAGGTTCAGGTCTTACTATTTTTATATTCCCTAACTGCCATAAAATTATCTTCTGCAGTAAGAACAACACTGAATATTAAAATCATTATAAAATCTGTTTTAAAATATTTTTTTCAGCATAAATATCCTTTACTTAAAAATTTAATATATAAACATTGAATCTCAAAAGCTGTAAAATCTATATTTTTCCTTATTGCTTCATGATAAGCGTTAAACTACAGTTTCCTTTCTCCAAATGCTGATATTAGCATTATTAAAGTAGATTTTTGGTAAATGGAAGTTGGTAATTATCACTATCTACTACTTTTTAAACTTATAATCACCGTAAATAAATATACTAGTTTCACTTTCTCCTGAAATAAAGCTTTCCATCTTCATCAACAGAAGATTCAAGAGTTCTTACAGAAGTAGTTCCCACTACTGACTCTGTTTCCTTTTTCTTCACATCATTTACAATCTTAACTGTTTCTTCCGGCACTTTATATTTTTCACTGTGCATTTTATGTTCCAGTATATTTTCAGTCTGAACCGGTCTGAAGGTTCCAAGTCCAACATCCAGAAATACTTCAGCTATAATTACACCTTTTTCCTTTATTTTTTCAAGCAGTTCTTCTGTAAAATGAAGGCCTGCTGTAGGTGCGGCCACTGATTCCCCTTCTTTTGCATAAACTGTCTGATATCTGCTTTTGTCCTCCAGTTTTTCTGATATATATGGTGGAATCGGCATTTCTCCCAGTTTATCAAGTATTTCCTCAAAATTTCCTGAAAACTGAATTTTAAAACTCTATTTCCATCTTCTTTTTATTTTCAACTAGCTCAGCTTCCAGCGATCCTTCAGAAAATATTATTTTCTGACCCATTTTTAATCTTTTTGCCGGTTTTAATAAAACCTCCCATGTATATAAATCATATCTTTTTAACAGGAAACATTTCCAATACTGTTCCGTTTTCCTTATGACCATATAGTCTGGCAGGTATTACTTTCGTCCTGTTTAATACAAGGGACATCATCTTTTTCAAATAATCTATTATATTATAAAATCTTTTTATGTTCGATTTCTTTTTCTCTTTATTTAAAACTAATAATTTTGAATGATCCGAGGATTCACAGCATGTTGTGCTATTAACTCCTCGGGTAATTCAAAATCAAATTCCTGAAATATTCATCTTACCTCTTTTCAATTTTTATTTTCCACTTATATCTGCTGTAACAGTTCCACCATTTGCAATTTCAAATGTTTTTGTAGGTATCAACCCTGTTGCTGCCATCCCTTCAGCCACTGGCTCTCATCTCTAGGAGCATTCTGCACTCTTCTTGTCAGTACATATTTAGCTGAATTACTAAATTCAACTAAGGCATCATGGCCTATAGATGTTCCCTTCATATTTTCAAGAACCTGCTTCAATCCCCATGCCTGATTATTGTATGAGGCTACTCCTTTAAGCCCTTCACCTTTAAAGTTTACATAATCTATTAGGGCATAAAGTCCATTTGGTGATTTTACCATTCTATAAAACTGATTTCTCAGGTTTTCCTTGTCACTTGCCACTTCCAACATTTTATCCAGTGACTTCTGCAATCTTTCATAAATGAACATTACCTGAAGATCCCTTGTACTGTCAAAGAAATTAATCAGTTCGTTAATATCCTTATCTCCTCTTTCTTTCTTTGCAATCAGTTCTGCTCTGCTGCTCCATGGTGAATGTATATTTTCTTCAAGTATTTTAGGTAATTTAACACCTTTTGACCTATAGAAGGAAACCATATCTGGAAAACTTTCTCCAAATACTCCACCACCACTTGCTTTTAAACCAGATGAAATGCCCTATATTCTAAAGAAGGAAAACTTTCTCCTGCATTCCAGTGAACAAGTTTATCCCTTGATCCACCTGTTTCATTTTGGAATATTCTGTCAGCAATTGACATTAGCTGTTCCCTGCTCATATTCAATGCCAAAGTATCTTTACCCATATTTTTTTCATTTTTATCCATTTCAAATGACATTTTCTGAGTTTTTCTATTTGCACTGAATTCCTTTTCTGAAGGTCTTGATACAACTCCTTTATTACTGTCCTTCATACTCATCAGATCATAATTCTGATTGTTATACTGCTGTTTTATAGCTTTTTCTATTTCACTGTTTTTTTATTTCCCGCAGTACTGCTTGCATATCCTGCATATGACAGTACTAAAGCGAGAAAGCTCATCTAACTCCTATTTTTCGCTTCTTTTTATTATACTCATATTTTTCTCCTGTTATCTCCTTAAATTTCAAAACAAAGCTTACACTTCATTTTTCACTATTTGTTTTTGTCCTACTATTACTCTATCATTGTTTGCATATCTTTTATAATATTTACATTCTTAAATCCGGCTTTTTACTATCTCTTTTACTGTTTCACCTTGTCTGTAGCCTATTTCAAATAGTAAATATCCGTTATCCTGTAAATAATCCATTCCATTTCTACAAATTTCACAGTAGAAAAACAGTCCGTTATTTTCTGCAAATAATGCCTCATTAGGCTCATGCAATAAAGTATCCTCTGACATAACTCCTATCTCATTATCGGATATATACGGCGGATTAGATATTATCATATCAAATTTTCTGTATTCTATATTTTTCAAATAAATCAGATTTGAAAAACTTAACATTCTACATTCAATAACTCCTTATCAGATATCTCAAGTGCTTTCTCAGAAATATCTGTTCCCATAACTTTTGAGTTCCGGGATTTCTAGAGCCATTGTCAAACCTATGACTCCACTTCCTGTCCCAATGTCAAGGATTTTAGGATTTTGAATTTTTATCTTTTTTTCAGTATTCTTATTGCCTCCTCAACAAGTACTTCTGTATCCTGTCTTGGAATTAGAACTCCTTTATTCACATAAAAACTTTCTTCCGTAAAAATTCCTGTTCATTTAACAGATACTGGAGGAAACTTTTCTTTCCCGATTTTCTGGATATAGTTACGTATCTTATCTAATTTATCTTTTCCACTTCAGTTTTATACAAGGTAAAAGGAGCATCCTGTCAACATTCAGTACATGGGAAAAAATAATTTCCGTTATTAATTTTTGCTTCACTTATATTATTCTTTTCCAGATAAACAATACTTTTTGTCTATTAGTGATTTCAAATTGTCATTTCCATTTTTCCTTTTCAAAACATTGAAATCTGTATTCTCGCTGTCTCCTGTATAATACCATTTAGTTTTTCCCTTATTTTCTGCATTTCTTCCTCAGAAAGAATTCTCTCAAAGTTTGCATAGAGCATTATCCTCTGCATATTCAATACTTCGGAAAAAACTTTTTCCGCTGTTATTCTTGCATTTTCTATTTTTTTCTTTTCCAAATAATTAACCGATTTATTCAATATATCGAGCAAATTATTCATTATCACCAACAGCTTTCAGCAATTCAGCCTGATCATAAGCAATCAGTGCATCTATCATTTCATCAAGATCTCCGTCAAGAACTGCATCAAGTCTATGTAATGTCAGCTTGATTCTGTGGTCTGTCACTCTTCCCTGAGGGAAGTTGTATGTTCTTATTTTTTCAGATCTGTCACCGCTTCCAACCTGCGATCTTCTTTCACTTTCAACTTCTCTTCTCTGTTTTTCATATTCCATTTCATATAACTTGGAAGCAAGGACTTTCATAGCCGCTTCCCTGTTTTTTATCTGCGATCTTCCATCCTGTGAAGTAACAACAATCCCAGTAGGCAAGTGTGTTATTCTGACTGCAGAATCTGTAGTATTTACGTGCTGTCCACCTGCACCACTTGATCTGTATGTGTCAATTTTCAAGTCACTTTGATTTATTTCTACTTCACTTACATCTTCTATTTCCGGTAAAACTGCAACAGTTATTGTAGAGGTATGAATTCTTCCTGACGCTTCTGTCGCCGGAACTCTCTGTACTCTATGTACGCCACTTTCAAACTTCAGTCTGGAATAAGCTCCGCTTCCTTTTATAAGGAAAGTAACTTCTTTAAGTCCACCGACTCCTATTTCGTTTTTGTCTATTATTTCAGTCTTCCATCTGTTTCTTTCAGCGTATCTTGTGAACATTCTGAATACATCTGCAGCAAATAACGCGGCTTCATCTCCACCTGCTCCTGCTCTTATTTCCATAATAACGTTTTTGTCATCGTTAGGATCTTTTGGTAAAAGCAGAATTTTCAGTTCTTCTTCAAGTACCGGAATTTCTTCATCAATAGTGTGAATTTCCTCCAGCATCATCTCCTTCATTTCAGGATCTTTTTCGACTTCAGATCCTCCTTTAAAGTTTCAACTTCTTCTTTTTCGTTTTATAGTATGTATACTTCTAACATTCATCAATGCTGTTTCAAAGCCTTATTATACTCCATAATTTTTCTTAGGGTCTGAGATTACCTCCGGATCCATAAGCAATTTTGTAAGTTCTTCGATGCTTTTAAAACAACATCATCTAATTTCTGAAACATTTATTATTTACCTCCTATTTCTTTTAGTTTTCATACATTTTTCGTTAATTATTATACCATATTTTTCTCTGTTTTTCAAATTTTTAGCTAAATTAAAAAGGGATTTCTAAAAAGATAAAAAACCACTCTAATCATTATTTTTATTAGGGTTTCAATCAGTTTAATACTTTCCTTTTTTTAGCATACCCTTTTTCATTGTAAATTTACAGTAAATTAGACTTCTACACTTCTAATACCCTAAAACTTTATTCCATTCGTCTACTCTGTCTTTATAAGTGTCCAGAATTTCATTTACATTTCCTTCAATTTCAACTTTTTCCATAACATCATTATTTGACAGTAATTTTACAACTTCAATATCAGCATCAGAAACAGCTTCACCAAAAATTGTATGATTACCGTTCAGCCATTCTGTGGAACAGTAGTTATGAAAAACTGGCTTCCATTTGTTCCAGGCCCTGCATTTGCCATTGCAAGCTTTCAGGAACAGAAAAATTAAGCCCATTATTAACTTCATCTTCAAATCTGTATCCAGGTCCTCCCATTCCTGTACCTGTAGGATCTCCTCCCTGGGCCATGAAATCTTCAATTACTCTATGAAACTTCAATCCATCATAGTATCCGTGCTTTACAAGGTTTACAAAACTTGCCACTGTTACCGGTGATTTTTCCGGCAACAGGTTTATGTTTATTACTCCTTTATTTGTAGTAAATTTTACTTTCATTTTTCTCCCTTCCTAAAGAAAAACTGTTTTTCAAAACATTATCCTCAAAAAAACAGTTTCCTATAATTATTTTATTATTATTTAACTATTAATGTTGTTCCATCCATTTCAGCAGGTTTTTCCAATCCTAATAAATCCAACATTGTAGGTGTTATATCTGCTAATTTACCGTCTGTTCTTAATTTTGCATCCTTCATGTCGTTACTTATAAATATAAATGGTACAGGGTTTACAGTATGAGCAGTGTAAGGTGCTTCTGTTTCAGGATCTACAAGCAGGTCAGCATTTCCGTGGTCAGCTGTTATTAATACTGCTCCGTTCATTTCCAATACTTTGTTTACAATCTGTCCTGTACAGTTATCTACAGCTTGGCATGCAGCTATTACCGCATCTACAACTCCAGTATGGCCAACCATGTCAGGGTTTGCAAAGTTCAATATTACAGTGTCAACTCCACCTTTATCTAATTCTTCAAGTAATCTGTCTTTTACTTTATAAGCACTCATTTCAGGCTGTAAATCATATGTTGCCACTTTAGGAGAGTCTGAAAGCAGTCTTATTTCACCTTCATAAGGCTGTTCAACTCCTCCATTAAAGAAGAATGTAACATGGGCATATTTTTCTGTTTCTGCAGTTCTTACCTGTTTCAATCCAGCCTTTGATACAACTTCTCCAAATCCGTTTACTATTTTTTGTGGTGGATAAGCTACCGGTACATCAAATGTTGCATCATACTGTGCCATACATACAAAGTTTACTTTTGGATGTACTTTTCTGTTAAATCCTTTGAAATCTTCTTCAATTATTGCTCTTGTAAGCTGTCTTGCCCTGTCAGGTCTGAAGTTTGCAAATATTACTCCATCTCCGTCCTTGATTAATCCAATTGGGTTTCCACCTTCAGTTACTTTTGTAGGTTTTACAAATTCATCAGTTACTCCTGCCGCATAAGATGTTTTTATTGCTTCATCTGATGAAGCTGCAGTTTCTCCTGTTCCTGAGAATAGCGCATCATAAGCAAGTTCTATTCTATCCCAGTTATTATCCCTATCCATTCCATAGTATCTTCCTATAACTGAAGCCAATTTCCCTACACCTGTATCAGCTAAAGCTTTTTCCATTTGAGCAAGATAGTTTACTCCGCTTTCAGGTGGAGTATCTCTTCCGTCCATTAATGCATGAACGTAAACTTCTGTCAATCCTTTTTTCTTTGCCATGTCAACAAGGCCAATAATATGATTTATATGTGAATGAACTCCTCCATCAGACATTAATCCCATTATGTGAAGTGCTTTACCGTTATCCTTTGTTTTATTCATTACATCAGAAAGCGGTCCGTTTTCAAGTATAAGTCCTTCCCTTATTTCCTTTGTTATTTTTGGTAACAACTGATATACTACTCTTCCAGCCCCAATATTTAAGTGTCCTACTTCAGAGTTACCAAACTGGCCTTCAGGCAGTCCTACAAATTCTCCATCTGCTCTTAATTCTGTAAATGGATACTCTTTTCTATATCTTTTCAAAATTTTACCGGATGTGCCATTCTAACTGCATCCACTTGTTCTGGGTGATGATTCATTCCCCAACCATCTAAAAATGATTAAAACTACAGGTCTTTTTTTCATCTTTTTCATCCTTCCATTATTAAATATGTTTTTCAGATATATTATACTCATTTTTGCTTAATTTAGCAAGAAATTTAATAAGTTTTATTATAACTTGCCTGCTAACTCAAAAATTTTCTTTTTCATATTTCATTTTTTTAGTTCTTTTTCTGTGAAAAGCCAGACCAACATATATAATTTCATTTATTCCCCTATTTTTTTAACTCTACGTCATACTGTTTTTCCTTTATCTGATAAAAACCTTCAACAGCATAATTTTTCAAGTTCCTTTTCATCCTCAACAACTTTAAATTCAAATATATATGCTGGATTTTCTTTATTTTAGGTTCCAAAATAAGATCTGCCCTTCCAGTACCTGTTTCTCTTTCTGAAAGTCTGATGTAATCATTTGAAAGTGTTATAAATATTCCAATTAGAAAAATTTTATAATATTTTTCATCCCTGCCTGTATCAAAAATAACTTAATGAGGAAAGTATTTCTTCCTCCAGTCCTTCTGCAAATTCTTCTATTTTCCCATCTTTAAGATTTCTGATAATATGTAGAATTTATCATAATTACTATAAATTTTTCTATAAATATTTTTTTCTGAAAAACTTTGTATTTCTTTTGTTTGGCAACCTCAACGGATATTCTTCACCCTGTTTTTCTCCAGCTATTGTAAGATATCCGCTATACAAAAACAGTTCCCATATATCACTTGAGTCAAATTTATATTCCGTATAATCTCTTACTACCTTATAAATAATCTCTTCATTGAAAAGTTTTTCCAGATTTTTCAACAATATGTCTATTACCTTTAGAAAGCAAATCATTTATCATACTGTTTCCTGAAACTCCGATCCAGTACGCTTTCAGTTCTCTTTCATTTAGAAAAATTTATAATTGACCATGGGTTGTATACTTCACTTTTTCCAAACTGATATCCGTCGTACCATTTTTCTTATATCTTGCATTTCATATTCCATATCATATTTTTTTACTGCTTCCAGTACTTCCTCTTCAGTAAGGCCATAATATTCTGAATATTTTTCACTGAATATTGTATTTACTTTAAGATTATTCAATCCTGAAAATATTCCTTCCTTGCAATTCTTAATATTCCTGTCATAATTCCAAATTGAAGATATTCGTTATCCTTCATAACATCTCCATAAAATCTTTTGAAGAAAGAAATCAACTTTTTATAATATTTTTTCCTGATATGACTGTATTATTGGAGTATCATATTCATCTATCAGTACCACGACTTTTTTTCTGTTATAATATTTTGTAAAGATATCTTGTTAAGTTTTTAAGTGAGCCCTTCCAGTCTGCTTTTTTTCCTTTTTCAGCCATATGCTGTCAAATTCTGCAATTCACTTTTGATTTAAAGTTCCCCTCAAAAATTCAAATTCATTATGTCCTGCTTATAATATTTTTTTATTTCAAAAATAGCAGTCTTCCCAGTTCTCTTCCTCTATATTCCTGAAACTTATAAATATTACAGGATACTGCCCCTGCTCCTTCATATATTCTTTATTTGAAATAGCTAATCCATCAAATAATTTTTATTTTCTTCTGTATTTTTCTATCCCAAAAATACTTCATCATTGACATATTAAGAGTTTTTCCGAATCTTCGTGGCCTTGTAAATAATAGTTACCATAGCTCTGTCATCTAAAAATATCACCTATCATATCTGTCTTATCAGCATAATAATATTTCTTCTATAACTGTCTTAAAATCTGATATACCTATAGGTAGAGGCCTTTTATCTCTCAAATCCATCACCTCTTTTCTTTCTCAATTTTCATTTCTTTTTCACTGTTATTTCATATTTTTAACATAATCCCACCCTTATCTGTATTATAAACTAAAACAGACTATTTTTACAATTAACTTTTAAGTTTATTATAAAATAATCTGTCTGTACTGCACACAAAAATCTTTTCATATGCCATAAAGTTATTATACCATATTTTTAGGTCGGTTTTTGTATAAGTTTCACTGTAACAATCTCTTTTTCTGTGTTAGTAAATGAAAACAGACTATTTTACAGTCAGCTTTTAAATATGTTGTAAAATAATCTGTTGCTTGGTTTTTATAAAAATATAACAATTAATCTAACTCAATTATTCTTTTTTTCTGTATTAAAAATACTTATCAATTCTTTTTATATCTTTTTGAATAATTTCCTTTTCCTAAAGTCATACGTTTATCTTTCAAAAATCATATTTAATAATTTCTTCATCTTCATAGATTAAATACTGATTATATTGTTCTAAATTTTGAGCTTTTGATTCCTCTTTTGCAGCAAATTCACTAAAAATAGGGTTTTTCAAATTTATTTACTTTCATATCTTTTATATTAAAATAAAAACCTTTTTAAATAATGTATCTTGTTTATGAGAATTATAAAAATATTATCCTGATAAATTCCAAAAATCATATAAATTACAATCTCTTCCAAAAATATCATTTTTCTTTTATCTTTTCTTAATACTTCTGATATATTTTCTGTAAATCCGTTATTAATATTTACTCTTTTAACTATCCATAATAAATCTTCTTTATCAATAAAATATATATAATTTTCGTTTAGTAGATATAATTTATTTATTTTTATTATTAAAATAAATCAATAAAAAGGAGGTAAATAGAATATTTTTTTAATTTTATTATAATAAAAAATTTTCATCAAATAAATCATCTGTTATCCTTATGTCAGATATCTCTTTTTCTTTTGTTTCTAAATTAAAAGACATTAATTTATCATGAGCATAAATTAGAATATTTTTATAAATCTTTATATTCTTTATTATACTTTTTTCCTTCTTCCTTCTGGCTCAAAAATCTTCTAATATAATAAATTTTTCTCAAATAAATGGATACTCCTCTATCATTAGATTCTAAATTAATATAAAATAATTCATTTTTCAATAAAATAGTACAAAAATATCATTAAAAATATGTTATTTGTTTCTTCTTTCAAACATCTTTATTAAATCATCACCATCTAAAAATTTCATCTATCACCATTTCTATTTTATTCTTATTTCTTTTATCAAGTAGAATCAATTTGTTTTTCTAGGATAAAACAATATAACTTGTTGTTTCTAAATACAAGTTATTATTCTCATCCATTCTATCTAAAAAAATATTCTTCAGCTATTTCTCTATTTATTTGAATTTTTCTTTTTCCTTTTCAGCAATATAAGAAATTACATCACTTTCTTCATTCTTAACATTTTCTTCAAAATTATTATTATATTTTTAAAAATTGCTGATACAAAATTTCTTTACCAAAAATAGAAACTTTAAGCTCAATTTCATTTTCTATACTTTTATTATCTACAACTCCATACACAAATAACTTTTAAATATTCATCATATTTATTTCCATAGTTATTGTTATCATTTTCTAAATACAGAGTATTCCTTTATAATTTTTGTACATTATTTTTCTACTTTTTACTATCAATATTGTCTATTGTACTTTTAAAAATCATTTTCTTTTTAACGAATCCTCAGAATTAATTTCAAAAATAAAATCTTAAATTTCTCAAAAATTCTTTTTGACTACTATTATTATTATATTTTTAGAAATATCTACTAAAATCTGTAATAATACTATTTTTCTTCTTCTTCTAAAATCATCTGGACTTAACGTTTTAATTATACCAAATAATTTTTCTGTTTCAAAATCTTCCTGATTTTTATAACTTTTTCAACTAATTCCTTTTAACTCTCTTGTATCTCCAGTTATATTTTCAAGTTTTTCATGCATTTTTATTTACCCTATCTGTATCTCTTATAACAATTCCTTCTGAAAGCCTTATTCCGCTTTTCATACCTTCATTAAAACTCTTTTTATTACCAAACATTATCTTATTCCTCCTCTAAAAAAATTATAATTTTCTCCTAAAAATTTATCGTACAATCTATTTTTCCAAATATTCCTTCTTATTTGTTCTTGTATTAAAGAGCTTTTTATTATTTGATGAACTGCAACTATATAACCTCCTAAATCAACTCTTTTCACTCCCTCTTTTTATTAATGCAGATTTCCTGTATACATTCCTATTCACATTAGCACCAACATATACTATATTTAAAAGATTCAGCTATTATATTGAGACTTTTAATATTTTTGAGTTCTTACATTATATAATTCTCTTGAGATATCGGTAGTTTCATTATATAACAAATTATGAAGTATACTAATTATAAAATTTATAACCATTGCTATAATTGCTGAAGAAGTAACCTTTATTATATCTCCTGTACTTATGTATTTTTGTTAAATTTTTCCGCATTTTTAGATAAAACTAAATTAGCGCCTGGAATTTGAATACCTTTTGGAGTATATAAATCTGTCCCTATATGTATTGCCTGTTTAATTAATGCTAAAGCTACTGCTATTTTATCTTCCTTTATTCTTTTCTCCTACTTTTTAAAAACATTAGTCCTGTTGAAGCCAAATTAACTATTTTTAGGATTCCTATATATCTCATCATATTTAATATGATGTGTTAATACTAAAAGGGATTTCAACAGTAGTTATAGTGTTAGTCAATATATTTGCTGTTCCGAATATATATCCTAAAACTGGGTCATGACCAAGTGTAGCAAATCTATGATTTGCTCCTTTAAGAGTTCAATTTTCCTCCTCCAGCTGTAACATCATAAGGTACTTTATCTGTTAAAATTTGTTTTAATGAAGCTCTATATTCTTGATTCATTACATCATCTGTATTTTGAAAATTTTTAAATATTTTTCTCCTGCTGAAAAATTTTTAAAGATTTTTCAAGTTCTCCTTTTTGTGCATTTTTCTACTTTAGTTATTTCACTTATTATATACATTCTTGATACCTGTAAAGCTACTGCAGTCCATAAAAACATTTGATCTTTTTATTTAAAAATTCCTGTTTTTCAGCAAATTCTTTATCAATATCTTCTATAATTTTATCTAATTTTTCAAAATCATCAAGCATTTATTATTTATTTTCAATAAATTCTTTCATATTTCTACTAACTTCTTCTAATTTGCTAATTCTATTTTCAAATTGTCTATTTATTTTTCACTTAGTTTCTATATTTTCTCATTTTTCTTGCTCCTATAAAAATTAATATTGATTTTATATGATACATCTTAAATTTTTCTTTTATTCTAGCATATTTCCCAAAAATACAAATCTTTTTCTAAGATTTTCTGCACTTTCTTAAATTTCAGAAAAATTTATTTTATATAAAATTTCAACTGTGTTAATGTTATAGTTTTTATAACATATATTAAAAATAATCTTGTATAATTATAAAATTTTCTTATCATATTTTTACTTAAAAACATCCCACTATAAATTTATACTTTTTATTTATTTCTTTTTAACTCTCCTTTATACATTTATATATTCAATAAAAAAATGAAGAAACCCTAAGTTTCATTAACTTTTTACTTAAGATATCTTCATTATACTATTATATATTAGACATCATATGTCCTTTTACTAACTTTTTTTAAAAATCCATCATCCCTACCAGCTTCCACCGCCTCCTCCTCCGGAACCTCCTCCGGAACGGCTTCTACCACTTGAGAATCCACCGCCACTATGACTTCTGAAGCCCTGAAATTTTCCTCTGATATTTTTCATATGCTCTATTGTATTCGCTGATAATGACCTTGTTAAATCAGAATAATAGGAAGGCATATATACTCTGTTACTTACATAGTTGCCTGATTCTTCAAAATTATTTAATCTTATTGATTTTTCCATTAATTTTATTGCTTCATTTTTTTAACTCCAAGTGCTACTGCATATGGCAATATTCCTTTAAAAATATTCCACTAATTCATCAACATCATTAAACTTCTGTATTTTATTTTCTTCAGCGGTTTTAATATACATTTTCATACCTTTTAAATATTCCTTTTTCCCTAGCCCTTTATCCGTATATTTTCCAATCACCATAAAATACACTATAAATAAAAATCATATAACATAGTGCAAGTATAAACATCTCTACTCCTAATTTTATTGAAAGCTATCAATGTTATTATGATTGCTATGGAACACAATATTTTTATTCAAAATAATTATAAGATTTGCCAATGAAAAATACTGAAGAAAAATAATATTATTCTATAACCAAAAATTTGAAAAAATATTTATTCGTAGGTGCGAAAGGTTACAAACAGCAAAATTGGTACTGCCAGAAAAAGGTGTTAGAAATATATAGTTCTTTTTGTATGTAACTTTACTATATCTGTCACTTAACAGATTAAGTACCTTGCTTCCTGATTTATACAGACTCCTGTTGTCGCTAAAAATACCATCCTGTCCGGAACTTAATGCCTCAGCACTATTTTTCCTCTTCATCCAGTTTTTTTCCTTTAATGTACCATTTTCATTTTCTACTTTAGTATATTTAACATTTTTCCGTCTCCTTCTTCATCTTCAGCTTTTATATAGCCTTTTGAAAGGAGGACATTACTCCGACTGAAAGTATTTCCCTAGGTTCCCTTGTTCCATTTACATATGCCGCATACATGGCAGATATCCCCTTTTGGAGTGTTAAATTCCGGAATAATTGCCTTTTTAACAGGATCTTTTTCCATAAAAATAGCCATGTTACAAAAGAATATATTATTAAAAATAGTAAAACTAGAGGCCCTGTTATAAAAAGGGGATTTATTGTAAACAATATTTTTATTTTATCTAAAAATAGATGGCTTTTATCTTATCTGTTTTTAAATTTAGAAGAAAAGTCAAGCCTGTATCCGGAGAAAAACTCCTCCGTTGATTTAATAATTATTTTTTTCCATTGTCATCATGCATTTCATAATTATTTTCGCTTTCTCCATAACTTCCTGTGCTTACCTCTATTTTTTTCAATCTCATTTTTTCAATTTTTCTGATTATTTTTCAAAAGAAATTATTACATCTGCATTTTTCAATCGGCACAGTCCAGAACTGACCTATTGCATTATAATAAATCTGATGTATACCTTTTATTTTTAGAGATAGCATTATAAACAGTATAGTTAAATTCATATCTGCTGTTTTTTTCTACAGAATTGACATAAGTACTTTCAGAACCTACCCTATATCTTATTCCTTCAAAAAATTTCTTTTTGTATATTCCTCAGGCTGCCCATTTCTTTTTATAGAATTCATTTTTATAAAGGTTTTATTCATCTCAAAACCTAATTTTTTTATAATTTAAAGGTATATCCCTGTAAATTCCATGTTTAAGTTTTTCATCAAATTCATAATCAATTACTTCATTTACTGTCAATGTTCCATTTTTATTAATCTGTATTGAAACTTCATAATTTTTTTATCTTTTCAGCATATGCTGATATAAAATTAAATTGAAACATCAAAAAGTATGAAGAATATTTTTTTAAATGATTTATAGTTCTGTTAGCTTTCAAATATTTCATTATGCCTCCCAACAAAATAGAAGTATTATTTTTTTGAAAAAAGCCGGTATTTCTACCAGCTTCCTCCACCTCCTCCACCGGAACCGCCGCCAGAGAAGCCTCCACCACTTGAAAAAGCCACCTCCACCAAAAGCCACCTGAGCCTCCGTTTGCACTTTTTCATGTCTTTAAATCTATCTTCCATTATTTGATTATATGCATTATTATATCTTCTTGAAATTTCATTTGCCATAAAAATGATTGTTATAGGAATCATAGTAAACCCTTCTGTTTATATCATAATATGTACTTTCATCATAATTATACAGTTTTATTGCCTTCTGCATCAGTTTTATAGCTTCATTTTTTTCACTCCGAGAGCCACTGCATAAGGTAAAATTCCTTTAAAAATATGCTACCAGTTCATCTACATCATTAAATTTCATAATCTGGTTTGCTTTCAGCTGTTTTTATGTACATTTTCATTCCATCAAGATATTCTTTATTTCTCATACCTTCATTTGTATATTTTCCTATAAGTCTTGAATAAATGTTATACATAATGCAAATTATCAGCATAATGACTAGCCCTGCCATCCCTGTCAAAAGCCCAAAAACTATAGCCGCTAGAAACATTATAAATGTTGAAGACAATGAATTTACTAAAAACCTTCTTTAAAACTGAAAATACAACTGTAATTGAACTAAAACAGATTATTATTACCGGTATGATATATTCCATACTGCCTGATATATTTTCAAATACATCATGCATTCCCATTCTATTATTAAAACCATCATTATTCCTATAGCAAATGGAAATTTAAATAAATTGTTATCAATATAAACTTTTTGTTGTATCTCGTTTCCAATGTACTAAGAATTTTTTTGTGGCTGTGTAAAGTCCCTGTTCATTTTTAAATATATTCTTTTCATCATCTGAAAGAACAGAAAGCAGAGCCTTTTCTTCAGATGAAAGTTCAGAGTTTTCTTTCAGTATCCCTGGCAAGCCTGTACTTTACATTCTTTCCGTTTCCTTCTGCATCTTCTGCAGTTACATAATCTTTTTGAAAGAAGTGACAACATTCCTATTGTCAGCATTTCCTTCGGATCTCTCACACCCTTTTATATATCCTGCATACATAGGAGAAATATCCTTTGGTATATTAAACTCAGGAATAATAGCCTTTCCTGCCGGATCTCTTCCAAACAGGAACCATGTTACAAATCCGTATATAGCCAGCATTAAAATTATTATAGGTCCCGCTACCACAAGAGGATCTGCATAATAAAGAACTTCCAGTTTATCAAGCCATGTAGGACTTATTTTGTCTGTTTTTAAATTTAACCTGAAACTAAGTCCATTACGTGGTTCAAGAACTCCATTAGTCTCTATTTTTATAATACCGCTTTTCTGAAGTATGGTATAATTTTTGCCCTGTTACTCCATATTCCCCGTATACACTTCTAGCTGCTTAATTTCATTTTCTCCTATAGGCTGGTTATTTTCAAAACTTATGCTCACATCTGCACTTTCTATGGGAACATTCCAGAACTGCCCTATTGGATTGAAATATACCTGATAAATTCCATCCTTTTCAAATACAGCATTATATATTGTGTAATTAAACTCATATTTATTTATACCTGAATCCACATATCTGTCTGCAGAACCTACCCTGTAACTTACCCCCTTCATAGGAAGTATCAGAAGTGTATTCTTCAGGTTCACCATTTCTTTTTACAGAATTCATCTTCACATGGGATTTATAAACATCTGTTCCACTTTTTGTGACCGCAGAGGTATATCCCTATAAATTCCATGCTTAAGATCATTATCAAATTCATAATCTATTACTTCATTTACTGTCAATGTCCCATTTTTATTAATTTGTATTGAAAACATCATATTTTTTTATTGCCTCAGCTATTAATGACCCGGCATTTAACAAAAACATCATAAAGATTACAGATAATGTCGTTAAAAATTTCTTCTGTCTTTGTTTTTTTCATAAAAAGTCTCCTTTATCTGATAGACTTGTAAAATATTTTTTTCTCCGAATAATTTTTAATTTATCATTTTTATATATCGACCCTGATATTTCTTTGTCGATATATTCTTTTTCTTTTTCAAACCCCGACAATTCTATAGTTTTCTCCATCATACTGATAGTTTCCTTTTTATGCTCAGAGCTTCTGAAAATGGAATTATTTCTTTAAAAATACGTTATCATTTCTTCTACATCTTCATATTTTTTTGCTTCACCACTTTTTATGTATTTTTTTCAGCCCTTCCAGATGTCTTTTGGCTTCAATTCCTTTTTTTGTATATCTTCCTATATTCTTTAAATAAACAAGGAATAAAAATAACAGTTGATATTACAAATATCGAAGGAAATCCCAAAACAGCTATCATTAATACTAGAAAAAGTACAAATAGGTATCGTCATTTCCCAACATTATAGCAATTATTACTATCTTAAGAAATATAAATTTCATTGGCATCATTCTATTCCTGAAGCAAATATATGCTATATTATTTAAAAATATAACCCAAAAGCTGAGCAAAAATATTGATAATGTTATAACTCCCTCTGAACCTGTTAATCCAAACAGCAGACAGCTAAAAATATCACTATAAATACAAATATGAAAAATAAATTCCTTATTTGGTATAAAAAACCTTCTTCACGTTTTCCTGATACCTTTTTAACTTCTCTAAAAATTCTCATATTATTTTTCAAAAGTATATTCTCTTCCTTTAAACAGCTGACCGTCATTATATTCAATCAGTATTTCCAGAAATTCATCTTCCTCTTTAGAAAGCACCCTTCCCTATATCCATAATCTCCTATTTTTCCATATTGAAAACATACTGGTCTCCATCTTTTTATAGCCAGGCTCATTAGAAAAAAATTATGTCAAATATGGAATCTTCAACTTTTATAAATCCTTTTTCAATTAGGGAAAGCATACCAATATATACTATTTCCGTTGAATCCTTTATTCCATCTGCCAAGGCTGCCATCATTGGAGAAATATTTTTAGGAATTTCTGACACAGGCTCAATATCTTTAATCCGTCTTTTTCCATGCCACTTCCATGTAATGTAACTATAAAATAACAGTACACCCAGCATAGCTGCCAGTGTTATTATTCCTTCTATTTTTAAATGATACTCCATACAGTCCTTTCCGTTTTACTATAAAACTTCAAACTGTCCTGTTAATTTTCTGACATACTAGAACTTAACTTCAGGTGCTCTTTCTGCTCCTTCTGAAGCATTGAAGAATTCTGCCTTTTTAAATCCTAAAAATCCACCTATTATATTATTTGGGAAAGTTTCCACAAAAGTATTTCTGTCTCTAGCTGTACCATTGTAATATTTTCTTGAACTTTGAATTTCTGTTTCTATTTGAGACAGCTGTGACTGCAGGCTTAAGAAGTTTTTCATTTGCCTTTAAGTCAGGATAATTTTCCTGAAGCATCATTATTGATCTTAAAGTTTTTGTCATTTCATTTTCTATTTTCTGTATTTTTTTCAATATTATCAATATCCTTTGTATCTATTGACATCATCTGGCTTCTAAGTCTTACTACATTTTCCAGTGTTTCCTTTTTCATGTGTTGCATATCCTTTTTACAGTATTTACAAGGTTAGGGATAAGATCCAGTCTTTTCTGAAGATAAACTTCTATTCCGCTCCATCCTTCCTCGTTAAGATTTTTTTCAATTTCACATATTTATTATAAATTCTATTGCCATCAAAGCTAAAACCGCTATAATTCCTAAAAATAATTGCTACCATAATAACATCTCCTTCTCTTTTTATTTAAATATATTAATTTTTTTATTCTGAATCCTTTGTATATTCTTCCCATCTTTCAAAATATAAAATCCACCAGTTCTTCTTTTCCAGAATTTTTTAAAGCTGATGTGAAAAATACATCTTCATTGTCAAATTGCAATTTTTTCTTAATTTCTTTAAGCTGCTTAAATTTCTCATTATTTGAAAGCTTGTCTGCCTTTGTAAAAACAATATAATACTCAACATCATAATGTTCCAGCCATTGAAGCATTTCAAGGTCATCCTTTGTCGGAACCCTACGTAAATCAAGCAGTAAAAATACCACCTTTTCCCTGTCTGACTTTAAATATGTTTCTATTGTTTTCCCCCAGTTTCTTTTAACTGCGTCAGGCACCTTTGCAAAACCATATCCCGGAAGATCCACAAAATGAATTTCATTATCAATCATAAAATAGTTTATAAGCTGTGTTCTTCCTGAGTTTTACTAGTTCTTGCCAAACTTCTCCTATTTGTCAGCGAGTTTATAAGTGAGGATTTTCCCAACATTTGACCTTCCTATAAAGGAAAAATTCAATTCCATTAAACTCAGGATAGTCCTTTTTCCAGAACCGCCGACTTTACAAATTCCGCTTTTTATTTCCAAGTTTATCTCCTTTTTATTTTTATTTTTTTATTAAAACCATACTTTAAATTCTTTTTCTTGCATCATTCAATGAAAGCATCTTCAGGTATAAAATACCATATTCCTTTATCATTTTTCCATCACCTTTTATTTCGTGCTGTTCAAAATTAGTCTTATTAATCAGAATAGCCGGTAATGCTGAAATTCCTTTAATCGGATTAAATGATATATCCATTTTTTCCTGCATGTAGGAGTATACTCCCGGAACATATCCCCATCCTGCCGGAGATACTAATTTCTTTTGCTATACTCTGCATTACCTGTCTCTGTCTTTCATCACGCTTGAAGGCGCTGTCTGTCTTTCTATGTCTTGTATATGCCAGTGCTCTTGCACCCTTTATATTATATTTTTCTCCTTCTTTAAATGTTTCATTATCCTGTGTGAATGAATGATTTGCAACTATGTCGACACCACCCATTATATCAGTCAGTGTAATAACATCATCAAATCTGAATACAACACTGTAATTTATTTTTTTGTATCAAGAAGTTCTTCCACTGCCTTTATTGTACATTCCTTTCCTCCAAAAGCATACGAATGGTTTATTTTATCCACTTTTCCACCTTTTTCGCAAGGAACATCTGTATAAGTATCCCTAGGTATTGAAATCATTTTTATTTTTGCAAGAAGCGGTATAACCTTAATAACTATTATGGCGTCACTTCTTGACCCCTTTATCTGCTGCCATGGTCTTGCATCACTTCCCAGTACAAGAACATTAAAAGGTACACTAAGCCATGCCAGTAATGCAAAAAGTAAAAAGTAATATAATGTTTTTATTGTTTTCATGATTTTTCTCCTTTTTAAGGATGTTTTTCACCCCATTTATCTTTTATTGTCTTTTTCTGTTACTAAATTTCTCTTTCCTGTTATTTTCAGATGCTACTTAAATTCTAACTTCTTTATAAATTTTTCAATTTCCAGATCCAGCATTTCAGAATTTCCGTTATTTTCTATTATGTAGTTAGAAAGTTTACGTTTTTCATCCATGGACATCTGGGCATTTATTATTTCCTGAACTTCCCTTCACTCCTTCCATCTCTTTTTAAAACCCTTTCAATCTGTGTTTTCCTATCGGCATAGACAAGCACCGTCATGTCAAATTCCTTCTCCAGCTTTTACTTCAAAAAAGAAGCTGAACTTCCACAAATACAGTCTTGTAATCTTTCCTTAATTCCTTTATCTGCCTTCTCATTTCTTCAATAATGGGAGGATGCATAATAGAGTTTAATACAGCTACCTTTTTTCATCTTTGAATACTGTTTGCCGTAATTTATTTCTTGAAATACTCTTTTTCCTGAAATTTCATTCTGTTCTTCCAGAATTTCATTTCCAAAATTTCTGACAAGTTCATCAATTACTTCAGGATATGTTATAACTTCCCTTGATATTATATCAAGATCTATTACTGGATATCCTTTTTCCCTCAGTTTTCTGCTGACTGTACTTTTCCCTGTTCCAATGCCTCCCGTCAATCCTATTACCATAAAAATCCTCTTTTCAGTTCAGTCATTTTTAACACAGTATATTTTATATCTTTTCTTTAATCTTTTGCAATATTTTTTTGATTTCTTACCTTTTATTTCCTGTATTTTTAATCTGCCGGTAAAAATCAAAAAAAGGGTACTTTTCATAAGAAAAAGTAAAAACATAATTTCAATTTTTCTGATTTATCAGCTGTAAATTATATTCTCATCGATTCCTACTTAAATATCCCTTTTTATTTTTTTACTATTTCCAATTTTTACATTTCCTTCATTTCCAGAGCCCTAAGCAGTTTTTTTGTTATTAAATGCTTTTTCCACCACCTATAACTACTGATTCCAGAGGATTAGTTGCTCTCTTAATCGTGATTTTAACTTCATCTTCTATAAGTTTATCAAGATTTTTTTATTAGGAACCTCCACCCGTAAGGATAATACCGTTGTCAATTACATCTGCCGATAATTCCGGCGGACATTTTTCAAGGACTTCCTTTAAAGCTGATAAAATTTCATTTATAGAATCTTTTATAGCTTCGTAAACCTGATTTGATGTTATTTCAACATTCTTCGGTATTCCAGTTACCAAGTCTCTTCCTTTTATACTTGAAATTTCATTTTCTGTTTCAGGAACTTTTATTGCTGTTCCCAGTTCAATTTTTACTTCTTCTGCCGTTTTTATCCCTATAAGAAGATTAAATTCTTTTTTTACATATTTTATTATATCTGTATCAAATTTGTTACTTGCGACTCTTATAGATTTACTTGAAATTATTTCATCCATTGAAAGAATTGCAATGTCAGTAGATCCTCCACCGATATCAATAACTGTATTTCCTTCCGGTAATGAAATATTTACTCCTGAACCGACAACTGCAGCCTTTCCTTCTTCAAGAAGATAAATCTTTTTGCTCCTATGGCAGCATCAAAAATAGCCTTTTTCTCAACACTTGTCATTTCAATTGGAACACATACCATAAGTTCCGGTCTGAATGGAGAACCTCCGTATATCTGTCTAATAAAGGCGCTAAGCATTTCCCTAGTTGCATCAATATCAGAAATTACTCCTTCAGTCAAAGGTCTTATAACTACAGTACTTTCTGCTGTTTTTCCTTCCATTTCCTTAGCTTCTTTTCCAACTGCAACTAATTCACCGGTTTTTCTATTTTTTACAATTACTGACGGCTCGTTTAACACTATTTTATTTTTCTGTTTGTCATAAATTAAAACATTCGATGTCCCCAGATCTATTGCAATACTTTTATTTATCCTGAAAAAATTCAGAAATCTTGTTAATCTTGACATAGCTTTCTCCTTTTATTTACGCAATTATACTTTTTAGAAGTTCTTTTTCTTTCTTATCCAGAGCTTCATCTACCGCCGCAACAAATTTGTCAGTCATTTTTGAACTTTTTCTTCACTTGATTTAAGTTCATCTTCTGTTATTTCACTGTCTTTTTCAAGTTTTCTCAGCTTATTATTAATATCTTTTCTGACATTTCTAATTGCGATTTTTTTCCTTCTTCAGCCTCTTTTTTTACAAGCTTTTACATATTCTTTTTCTACGTTCTTCTGTTAATTCAGGTACTGCAAGTCTTATTACCTTACCATCATTTGAAGGGTTGAATCCTAAATTAGCCTGTAATATAGATTTTTTTCAATTGCAGGTATCAATGATTTATCCCAAGGATCAATTGTAAGCAGTCTGGCTTCAGGCGCAGAAACTGTCCCTACCTGATTTAAAGGCGTTGGTGAACCATATGCTTCTACAGTGACACCGTCAAGCATAGAAACACTTGCTCTTCCTGCTCTAACATGGGAAAAATTTTTCTTTTGTACTTTCCAATGATTTTTTTCCATTCTATTTTGTACTTCCGTTAAAATTGCTTCTAACATTCTACACCACCTTAATTTTATATTCTTTTTATTTTAAAAAAATTTAAATTTTTTTCATTCTTTACATTATATTTTTTATTTTTTTCACAACTACAGTTCCTATATTTTGACCTTGAACCATTTTTAATATATTTCCTTCTTCAAGGGCATTAAAAACAATTATAGGCATATCATTTTCACGGCATAACGATAAAGCTGTCGTATCCATTACACCAAGATTTTTATTTATCGCTTCATCAAATGTTACAGTATCGTATCTTACTGCATCATCAAATTTCATTGGATCCTTATCATAAATTCCGTCTACTTTTGTTCCTTTTGCAAGTACATCAGCATGGATTTCCACCGCTCTCAATGCTCCACATGAATCAGTTGTGAAATAAGGATTTCCTGTACCACCTGCAAAAATAACTACTCTTTTCTTTTCCAGATGTCTTATAGCCCTTCTTCTTATAAAAGGTTCTGCAACCTGAGGCATCTGAATGGCAGTCAATACTCTTGTAGGAATATCAAGTCTTTCTATTGCATCCTGTAATGCAAGTCCATTCATAATAGTAGCAAGCATTCCCATTGTATCTCCAGTTACCCTGTCAAATCCTTCCTGCATTCCGCTGACTCCACGGAAGATATTTCCTCCACCGATTACTATGGCAACTTCTACACCTTTGTCATGAACTTCCTTTACCTGTCTTGCAAAACTTTGTAATACATCGCTTGAAAATCCGAATTCCTTGTTTCCTGCAAGTGCTTCACCACTTAATTTCAATAATATTCTATTATATTTGAGCATAAGTATTCTCCTTCAATATTTTTTTAAAAAAATAAAGGGGTATATCCCCTTTATTTTTAATTTCCTGCCATTGCAGCAACTTCTGCAGCGAAGTCTGCTTCTTCTTTTCTATTCCTTCTCCAACTTTAAATCTGTCGAATGATATTATTGAACTAGGGGCTATGAATTTTTCAATAGTCACGCTGTCATCTCTAACATATTTCTGGTTAACAAGACAATTTTTCTTCATAGAATTTTCTCATTTTTCCTTCAAGAATTTTTTTCAATTATATTTTCAGGTTTTCCTTCTTGCTGTAATTGATGTCTTGCAATTTCTTTTTCTCTTTCAAGATCATCTGCTGTAACTTGTTCTGAATTCAAATATTTAGGGATCCATAGCTGCTACATGCATAGCAACTCCTTTTGCTTTTTCTACGTTTTCAGGTGTTGCTTCTCCTGAAACATTCAATAATACTCCCTATTTTTCCACCTAGGTGAATATATGTTTCTATAAATCCATCAGTTGAAACAAGTTTTAATCTTCTGATGTTCATATTTTCTCCTATTTTAGCTATTAATTCTGTCAGTTATCTTCTACTTTTTACCTTCTAATTCAAATGCTTTTTAATTCATCTTCACTTGTCAGGTCATGTTCCAATGATAACTGAACTAATTTTTTTCTCCGAAAGTTTTAAATTCGTCATTTTTAGCAACGAAATCTGTTTCAGAGTTGAATTCTAATATTGCACCTTTTTTTCTGTCAGCTGAAACTGCTGCAAATACTAATCCTTCTGCTGCTACTCTTCCAGATTTTTTTAGCTGCTTTAGCAATTCCTTTTTCTCTTAGCCAGTCAATTGCTTTTTCTATGTCTCCGCCATTTTTCTTCCAAAAGCTTTTTACAGTCAAGCATTCCTGCTCCTGTTCTTTCTCTTAATTCTTTAATAAGTGCTGTAGTAATTGCCACTTTATTTCCCTCCTAATTCATATTTATTTTTCTATTTTTTTACAAGAACAGGGGAATGGCTTTATTCCCCTATTATTTTATTATATTTGTTATTATGCTTCTGTAGTTTCTTCAGCAACTTCTTCAATAACTACTTCTTCTACAACTTCTCCGTCTTCAGAAACTTCTGCTTCTACTTCTTCAGAAACAAATCCTTCTACTCCACCGTTTCCTTCAACAACTGCATTTGCAATAACTCAGAGAATAATTTTATTGATCTGATTGCATCATCATTTTGCAGGTATTTTGTAGTTACTAATTCAGGATCAACGTTTGTATCGATTAAAGCGATTACAGGAATTCCTAATTTTTAGCTTCTTCAAGTGCAAGGAATTCTTTTTAATATCTACAACAAATAATGCTGCAGGTAATTTTTTTCATTTCTTTAATCCCACCGATATTTTTTTGACAATTTTGCCATTTCTTTTTCTTAATAATCCTGCTTCTTTTTAGTGTATGCTGTATCTAAAAGTCCCGTCAGCTTCCATTTCTTCAAGTTCTTTTAATCTTTTTACTCTTGTTTTTGATCGTGTTTAAGTTAGTTAAAAAGCCCACCAAGCCATCTGTGGTTTACATAGAATCCTCCAGCTCTTTCAGCTTCTTCCCTAACTGCATCCTGAGCTTGTTTTTTTAGTTCCTACGAATAATACTTTTCCACCTTCTGAAGAGATTTCTCTTACAAATTCATAAAGCCTTTTCTGTTGCTGCTAATGTTTGGTGTAAGTCAAGTATGTGTATACCATTTCTTTCTGTAAAGATATAAGGTTTCATTTTTGGATTCCATCTTTTTGCCTGATGTCCAAAAATGTGCTCCTACTTCTAATAATTGTTTCATTGTGATTACTGCCATTGTTTTCCTCCTAATTTTTTTGGTTTTTCTCCCACTTATCTCTGAAAAACAGATTATCTTTATTCTTTTTAGATAACACCCTACTTCCAGATAAAAACAAAGTGTGATTAATAATCAATGTATTTTATCATTTTTTTATACTACTTGTCAATATTTTACGATTCCCATTTTTATTAACATTAAAAAAACATGACTTATATTCTAAGCCATGTTTTATATATTTTCATTTTATAATTTTTATTTTTGTAGCAAGACTTACTGATAATCCAGCTCTTAATTCGTTAACTTCTGTAGTCACTCTCTTATTTTCATTATGTTTTGTTGTATTCACTTGCTCTTTGTACTGGTCTATATTTTACATATGGATTTACTGTTACTTTTCCTACTGCAGTATCAAAAGAAGCTTTATATCCTAAATCAGTCCATACAGAGAATGTATTAGAGTATCCTGTTACAGCAGTATATTTTTCCCATTCGTTGTCAACTAGAACTTTACCATAGAATCCTTTGAAAGAAGGAGTTGTATAGCTTATTCCTGTATAGTAGTCAATGTATACATTCGATTTTGCATCTTTTCCAGTTGCAGATACTTTTCCTTTTAAATCTCTAAAATGGTGAGTTAATCCGATTGAGTATGATACTTTTCCTGCCGCTCCGTTATAAATATCCTTGTCATGGCTAAAGTCTGCATTGAATCCCCAACCTTCTGCTCTTCCTTTTACAAAATCATTTCCTGAAAGGTGATAATCTCCTGATCCACCTTTTTTAATGTCAGTGTATACAGCCTGCAATGTAGCTGAAACATTTTGTCCAAACACTTTGAAGTCAAATGATGGCCCAAAATATATATCATTTGATATTCCAGTTGTTTTCATTGAACCGGCCGGATCTTCTTTTCCTGCTGAATTTAATTTTTTTCTGTTTGTTTCATTATACCATCCTAATGTAGGAGTTACTTCAAATGAACCAAGTTTTACACTTTTACTTAATTCCAAAGTAGTGTACCAGTTATCTCTCTTACCATAAGTTCCATTATGAGTGATGCTGTTTCCACTAAATTTATTTTGTAACTTATCGTTATCATTTTTGAAGTTGAAGTAAGCATTTAATCCCCATTCATCATTTAATGAAAGGTTTCCAGAAATAAAAGCTTCTACTCTTGTTTTTGTTCTGTTGTTCTTTTTGAATCCTTCGTTTCCAATTCCATTTTGCATCTTTTCCATCTCTGTCTTGCCATGATTGTCTAACTTCTGTACTGAATTTTATATCCTTCAGTACATCCTGATCAGCTGAAGCAATTCCTGAAACTGCAAGCATTAACGCTAATAATCCTAAAAATCTTTTTCATAATGACCTCCAAAAATTTATCTTTATTATATTTATAACATTTATATATACATATATACAACTTATTAAAAAATTACAAAAACATATAATATTTTAATATTATAGTTTTACCAAATTTTTTGATTTGTCAAGTCATTTTCAAAGTTTTTAAAAATTTTTTCAAAGTATAGGAAAAACTTGTGAATTTATTTTCTTATTTTTCTAGAATTTTTTTGTTTTTTTAATGCAAAAAGAGAAATCTCTTTCTCTTTTAATTTATTTAAAACTATTTAACTGTTAATCCAACACCTAATCCAGCTCTTACTTCGTTAACTTCAGAAGTTACTTTTTTTGTCATCATCATGTTTGTTGTAAACAGTTTCTCTGTGAAGTGGTCTGTATTTTACAAATGGATTTACTGTAACAGTTCCTACTGGAGTATCAAATCCTACTTTTGTATCCTGCATTAGTCCACAATGAGAAGTTATTTGTGTAACCAGTTACTGCAGTATGTTTTTCCATTCATTTTCAACATTAAGTTGTCCATAGAATCCTGCTACTGAAGGAGTAGTATAAGTAGCTCCTACAATGTAATCTAAGTAAACACTTGATTTAGCTTCTTTACCAGTTGCAGATAATTTTTCCTTCACCATCTCTTAAGTGGTTATTTAATTCTACATAGTATCCTAATTTTTCCAGCATTGTTATCAAAGATTTTTCCATCAGTTGCGAAATCAGCATTAACTCCGTATCCTTCTGTTTTATTTCTTTGGAATTCTTTTTCCTGAATAAGCATAATCTGCAGATTTTCCACCATTAGTGTTGAAGTAAACTGCTTGTAATGTAGTAGAAATGTTTTTGTCCTAATACGCTTATTCCAAAAGTTGGTCCGAAAGTAGATTTCATTTGATTGTCCTGTTGTATGGTAGCTCTTGAGTTCCATTTGTTTTAGCTCTTGATGATTTATGAGTCCATCCTAAAGCTGTAGTAGTTTCAACTGGTCCGATTTTTACAGGTTTTGCTAATTCGAAGTTAGTTTCCCATCCTTCTCCTCTAGCTGTTGAACCATAAACTGGATTTGTAGCTGTTCCACCAACAACATCACGATGATTATCGTTGTCGTGTTGAACTTTAAATTTAGCATCTAAATTCCATTCATCTACTAATTGTAATTCTCCTTTACAACATTTCTCCATCTAGTTCTTTGTTCTGTTGTTTTTCTTGAAACCTTCGTTTCCAATTTCATTTGCTTTTCCTTCTCCAGTTCCAGTTTTGTCTGTCCATCCTTGTCTTATTTCAGTAGTTGCGTTAATGCTTTTCAAAACGTCTTGATCAGCAGAAGCAATACCAGAAACAGCAACTGTTAATGCTAATAATCCTAACAATTTTTTTCATAACTTTTTCCTCCTAAAAATTTCTTTTGTTTTAAATTTTTATTCTAACAACCTAGGTATATTCTAACATAATATAAAACTTTTGTAAAGTCTTTTTAATAAAAACTAAATTTATACCTGTAAAAGTTATCAGATTTTTGTCATTTTACATTCTAATTATACTACACTTTCCAAAAAAATAAAAGGCTTTTTCACATTTTCCTATATATTTTTTTCTATTATATCAAATTTAATTATATATATATATATGATATTATATATTTAATTAAATTCATCATAATTAACATCTTTTTATCTGTTTGTCAGCATTTTTATTTTTACTTTTTGGAGCTTTCAATGTAGTTCCAACTCCCTACACTAACCGGACCTATAGGAATTCCCACTCCAATCCCAATCCCTGTGCAGGAAGTTACAGTAAAAATCATAAGAACAGTTAAAATTATTTTTTTTAATCTATTCAAAAATATTCTCCTTCGAAAATAATAGTGTGATTATAACTAAATTATGGAACTTTAATTATAATCAACACTATTTTTTCATATATTTAGTTTTTATCTACTACTTAACGATAGTTGCAACAACTCCAGAAGCTACCGTTCTTCCACCTTCTCTTATCGCAAATCTTAATCCTTCTTCCATTGCGATTGGGTGAATTAATTCTACTGACATTTCTATGTTATCTCCAGGCATTACCATTTCTACACCTTCTGGTAAGTTTACTTCTCCAGTTATGTCAGTTGTTCTGAAATAGAACTGTGGCTTATATCCTGTAAAGAATGGTGTATGTCTTCCTCCTTCATCCTTTGTCAGTACGTATACTTCTGACTTGAATGATGTATGTGGACTTACTGATCCTGGTTTAGCCAATACTTGTCCTCTTTCTACTTCTTCTTTCTTAGTTCCTCTTAATAATGCTCCTATGTTATCTCCAGCCTGTCCTGAATCAAGAAGCTTTCTGAACATTTCTACTCCTGTTACTGTTGTTTTTGCTGTAGGTTTGATTCCAACTATTTCTACTTCTTCTCCTACTTTTACGATTCCTCTTTCTACTCTTCCTGTTACAACTGTTCCTCTTCCTGTTATTGTGAACACGTCTTCAATTGGCATTAGGAAAGCCTGGTCTACTGGTCTTTCAGGTGTTGGGATGTAGCTGTCTACTGAATCCATTAATTCCATGATTCTGTCTTCCCATTGTGCTTCTCCGTTTAATGCTCCTAAAGCCGATCCTTTTATTATAGGTATGTCGTCTCCTGGGAATGAGTATTCTGTAAGAAGTTCTCTTACTTCCATTTCTACTAGTTCTAATAATTCTTCATCGTCAACCATGTCAACTTTGTTCAAGAATACTACGATGTAAGGAACTCCAACCTGTCTTGCAAGCAGGATGTGTTCTCTTGTTTGTGGCATTGGTCCGTCAGCTGCTGATACTACTAGGATTGCTCCATCCATCTGAGCCGCTCCTGTAATCATGTTCTTTACATAATCCGCGTGGCCTGGACAGTCAACGTGAGCATAGTGTCTGTTTGCTGTCTCGTACTCAATGTGGGCAGTGTTGATTGTTATCCCTCTTTCTCTTTCTTCAGGTGCCTGATCTATGTTTTCAAAATCTACTTTTTCTGCCAGACCTCTGTCTGAAAGTACTTTTGATATAGCCGCAGTAAGTGTTGTCTTACCATGGTCTACGTGTCCTATTGTTCCAATGTTTACGTGTGGTTTACTTCTCTCAAATTTAGCTTTTTGCCATTTTCTACCTTACCTCCAAATAATTTAATTTTATATTTATTTTCATTTGATTATAGCACATTTACCTTAAGAATGCAACTATAAGATTTTTCTTGCGTTAAAGGAATTTTTATATTTTTTTAATACATAAATAAAAATGACAGATATATTCATAATCTGTCATTTATTTATCTCATTTAATAATATTCATTTTTAGTGGTGCCGCTTGTCGGACTCGAACCAACCACCTGCTGATTACAAGTCAGCTGCTCTACCAGATGAGCTAAAAGCGGCAACGTGACTATTATATAAATTTTTATTGTTTTGTCAAGTAATTTTTCAAAAATTATCTCACTTAATTACATCATTTTTTTATTTTATCCATATTTTTCAAACACTTTCTTATTATTATAAAAAAATCATTTTTATTTGCCTTTGCCAGTTCTGATTTTATATACCAGTTCTGATGTCTATTGTAATATAATATCTCTTCACTTGGCTTATTTTTCCTTCAAAAATTTTTATAATAAAAGTCAATTGCATCCTGTGTTCTATTTTCATTCAGATAATAACTTATTGCAAACCATCCCATTGTTAATTTTATATGCCCATGCATGCTCATCAGAAATATGCGACTCCTCTGTTTTTATTTTATCATCACACATTTCCATAATAGAATTTAAAGTTGCAAGCGCTGCTTTTTCATCGTTTTTCATAACATTCCAGATTGCATCTCTTCCTATCACATAGGTTACGGCAATTCTTGTAATTAAATAATCAGAATATTTCTCTTTAAGTTTTTCATAGTTTTTATCAAACGCCGTTATATCTCCTTTGTTTGAATAATACATATTTGAAAAAAATAACTTTGAAACTTCATGAGGATTGTATTTTTCATAACGTTTCAGATTATTTAATTTTTCGCATCACTTTTTCCAAGTGCATTATAAATATTTATCAAATTCTCTGACAGCACAAAAATTTTTCTCATTTCTTTTTAGTAATTTTTCAATTTCTAACGCCATATTATTTATTCTTTTCACTATCAGGTTCAGACATCACATTAGCCATTTCCTTTATCCAGTTCTATTGTTTTTACTATTATTTCCTGTGAAATTCCTAATTTTGATAAATCTTCCCTTATCATTTCACTTCGGCTTTTTGCACTCATATTTATTGCCGCAAGAATCCCCATAAAGTAATATTATTTTTTTTCATAAGCACCTCTTTCATTTAATAGTATGGAATATTTTTCTTTTTGATATAACACCACTTTATTTTTAAAAATTTTTCATCAGTTTATTTTTATTATTTCTTCAAGATATGTTTCAAGCTGACTGTAGTTTTTCATTTTTGAAACTTTATCTATAAACTCATACTTTTGTTATAAGTTCAAAAAGATCGTTCATTATATCTATGTTGTCATTTTTTTATTTTTTTGCCGCAAAGCTTAAAAATATATTGGCATTTCTTCCTTCAGGCAATGAAACCTTTTCATTAACTACAAGCAGGGAAATTCCTGTTTCAAGGACATTTTCAGATATTCCTGCATGTGGCATGGCAATCCCTTCTTCCAATACAATATAAGGTCCATGCTTTTCAACAAGTTCTATCATTTCCTGCACATATTCTGAAGTGACTTTTTTTATTTGATACAAAGTAAATCTCCGATTGGAATATTGCTTCCTTCCAATTTTCTGCCTTATCTATGAATTTCACATTTTTCTTTTTCAGTAATTTTTCAATGTATATCCTGTTTTCTGAATATCATTTATAATTCTGTCTTCAAATTCATTTTTCAAACTGTCAATAAGTTTCTGCCTGTCTTTAATTTCTGTATTATTTTCTATTATAGAAATCAACTTCTTTTAGAGATACGCTAGTTTTATTTTTCAATACCATATTCTGCAAGCTTTTCAAAGTCTTCCTTCTGCATTACAGGATTAATTTTTTTATAATCGGAATCCCATAGGAAACTTCAAACTGTCTATGGATTTCTATCGTTGATAATATAAAATCAACTTCCTTGTATGCCGGTATAAGATCATCTGCAAGATAATATGGAATTACATCAACTATATCCAGTTCATAGTTTTCCTTCAGGCTTTCTTCCAGTATTTTTGAACTTCCATATCCTAATCCGCAAATCAGCAGAACTTTCTTTATATTATTTCTCTTTGTTCTTTTAATTGAAGCCCTTACCAAATAAGCCATGGCAGCTAGTTCATATTCAGTAAAATTTATTTTAAATTCCTTTTCAGTTTCTTCCACTGCCTTTTTACAATTTCAATATTTTTATCCTTATTTAGTATAAGATCCTAAATACTGAATTTATTATCTGAATATCGTTTTTTTATTCTATATATTGAAAACTTCAGGTTATCAATAAGTCCTGTAATGAGTATTTTATCTCCCCTCAGGTTGAGATTTATCATGTCACTGATTTTATCTGTAATTTCTTCTGCAACAGCTTCCTCATTTATCCATTTATAAAAATATATCATCCTTCAGTCCACTAATATTTATCCCCATGATCAAATCAGTAATCAAAGAGAAGTTTAGCTTTCCTTTTGGACTTTTCTTTTCTATCATTTTCTTTAAATAGTTTCCCTAGAATACGTTCAACAGCAAGATATTCTGGAGTATGAAAAAGAAAAGTTTCTCGACAGCAGTTCTTCCTTATTGCCATAAAGTTCATCAAAATTAATAAGCATTAAAAATATAGGAAAAATACTCTGTTATAATTTTTCTTCGTCTATTTCTAAGCCAAGCTCCTTCCCGATAAGTTCCAGAAAAATCTCTTGTTATTTCCAGATTTTCATATTTTATATATCCGTAAAAATATTCCTCACTATGCCATGTTACAGAATCTCCACTATTGAAGAAATCTCCTGTTTCCTTTAGTTCCCTAATAATGTTTTTCTATTATTTCAAGCTCTTTTACAAGAAGATTTCCTTTATTTCCTGTAAGTTTATACCCTTTATAATTTTTCATAAATCAGTTTTTATCCCATCTTTTTTTCAGTTCTTCCGACATAATCTCCAGATCTTTTCTCACATCCGCTTTGGGTATTTCCATAGTTCCTGCAATATCCGACAGTTTCAGACCACTTTCATCAAAAATACAGAATCATTTTTCAATATATTTAATCTTTCATTTAACGACAGTTTTTCACAATTCATTTTTTTCACCTTTTCATTTTGTACCGTAATTTAATTCAATAAAATATTACCACTTAAATGAAAAAGCAAATTCTTTTTATGATTTCTCTTTATAAATTTTTTTCACAGATTAAAAGTAATCTTCGTATAATTTTCTTTTTCTTAAATTATTTTCTTATTTCTGATTTTCACACAGCACATTTTTTTATATCTTTTTATTTTAGCTTTCCATGATTTTGTGTGAATTTTTTCGAGCAAATCTTAGTCTATCTCCCTCTTTTCCCTTGTACGTTCTATCATTTTTTCTATTTTATCTGCCAGTCTTAGTACAAATGCAGGCTTTTCCTCTTCCACAGCCTTATCTGTATCATAAATTGTAGGCATATCAACATATTCTATAATTTCATCCACATTCAGTTCTTTTTCCCAGCAGTTCAATCAGACCATCTATTTTTGTAGCCACTACCCTAAGACCACTTCCAAGCGCTTCAACAGCTATAAGCCCAAGTCCTTCAAAATATGAAGGCAGTATAAATATATCTTTTGTTCTCATTATATCTGCCAGTTCTTTCTGGGATACAGCATTGTAAACTTTAATGTTTTTAGAATCCCCTATTTCTTTTTATTCTTTTCCCTGTTCTGGTCATTTATATTTCCTATTAGATCTATAGTTATTCTGCTATCTGTTTCCTCCAGTTTCCTAAATGCCTTAATTAATTCATAGAACCCTTTGGAATCATCAAATTTTCCTGCATATACTAATTCCACCTTTTCCTTTTTCGGATATTTTTTTCCAGAGGATAGAAAAATTTTCTCATTATATCCTGCACCTATATCTATTATTTTTTTTACTATCTATTCCAAAAAAACTTCTTCAATATCTTTTAAATTGCATATTACTTAATGCCAGAACATTGTCCACATCCTTCAGGGAGTGTACATGCTTCTCTTTCAAATGTGCATTTTGCTTAGCCTGTCTTATATCTGTATTATGACATACTGCAATTACCCTTTTATCTGCAAACACTTCCCTTACCATTGAGGAAAGTATCCACAAATGGTGTGTCAGCACCACATCAGGATTAAATTTTTCCTTTGCGAGATTCAATTGTCTCAGAAATTCATTTTTTTCCACTGGACAAACATTTCATCAGTCATGTCATGATAAAGTGTGTTGGGATAAGGCATAATATCACTCATTCCAACTATTGGAAAAGGAATGTTTTCACTTTCAAAAACTACTTCAAACTGTTTTTCCTTATCTAATATATTTATGTCGTACTCATTTGTAACACCGTAAATACAAGCCTGATCTATGTTTTCATATTCTTTCAGTCCTTCAATAACATTTGTAAAATAAACTCCACTTCCTGTTTTTTTACAGGCAATTGTGTCAGCACATGCAATACTTTTCATTTATTTTATCCTCCATTCTTTTTATTATATCAATTTTTCAAATTTATTCTTTTTAAACTCTTTACTTTTAATTATAACATATATATAAAGAAAACGGGATTTTTTTAGAATAAAAATCTATTTTTAATCCCTGTTTCTTATTTTTAAGTATTAATTTTTATTTATAACTAACTAGAAACTAAATCTCAGACCAGTTGTAAATACGTTGTTTCTTCCTTTTTTTCTCTATCTTTCCATCGTAGTTTACATACCATGCAAATCCTGGATTTACTTCTGTAAGAACTCCTGCTCCTACCCATGTCTGATTCTTTGACAGTCCTATTCCTTTTACTGTAAACTTGGCATTTGACAGTCCTGTATATGCCGCTTCAAAGCTTAAATCCTGTTCCTTGAATGCTCTCTGGTGTGTTACATACGCCTGGAAATGTACTCTTGCTTCCATTGCTCCAGTTCACTCCCTGTCCCTACTCTCAATCCTACCAGTCCTGCTGTCTGACTGTATGTCTTCTTACCTGCTGTCAGTCCAAACTGGCTGTTTTTCTTCTGTAAAGCTTCCTCTTCTTACTGTATCATGCGATAATCCAACATATGGTGTTAATGTGAAAGTTTCTCTTTACATCATATCCTGTTTCAAGATATCCTGAATATACTGTATCATTGTGATTTATCTTTGCCCCTGCTTACATCAGTTGTTCCAAGTATTATATCTCTTTCACATTACTGTCTACAAAGCCTACTCCTACTCTACCTTGCAGATAGTAAGGTACTTCCTTGTTTCCAAGTCTTCCATATAATGAAATTCCAACATTGTCTGCATCTGATTTTCCACCGTGTCTGTCAAAGTTTACCTTTTGATGTTGAATATGAAATTGCTGTTCCCAAGTATCAGATTCTTTCCAAACTGTTTATCTATTCCGGCCTGTCCTCCGTATACCTTAGTCTTTTCCTTCTCCGAATCCTTCCTGTTTAAGCTTTCCATTTGCTCCTATTCCTGTTACCCATACTCCCTGCATTCTCTCCTACATTTTCAAGAGTTCCCAGCATTACAAGTCTGTTTGAAAGATCCTTGTTTTACTGTCTGTGAATGCTGGAATGTAAGTGCCTGTGCAGATGCATATATCTGTCCTGAAAGACTGTCAAGTATTGCTGTTCTTGTAGGCAGTGACATTGCCTGCACCTGAGCCGCTCCCATTGCAAATCTTTCAACTGCACTATTACCGTTTTCTATTTCTTCATCAAGTTTTTTGAATGATGCTTCAAGATTTTCTGCAACATCTTTTCTCATTGTGTCTGATTCAGATAGTTCTGATACATACTCTTCTACATTTTTTCTGCTTAAAGTTGCATTCAGACCATTTTCTGTTGCTTCAACATCTCCTTTAAGCATTTCTGCTGTTTCAACATTTGCAACATTTCCTTCTATTTCATTGTCTGAAGTTATTTTTGCTTCTGTTCCTTTAGCAGTAACATATTGAGCCACTCCGTCCTTTTCTGACTTAAGTTCGATTGTAGAACCACCTAATGCCACTTTTCCTTTTACATGCACACTTGCATTGGAATTTAAAGTAGTTTTAGCATTTTCAGAAGCAGTATAGTTTCCTCCTACTGTTACGTTGCTTCCTTCCACTTCAAAGTTTCCACCTTCATTTTGTACATCATTTTGAATATTAACATTTGCAGCTGCCACAAGATTTCCTTTAACTATTCTTGTTGAACTTGAGTTGTAAGTAACTCCTTTTATTACAAGGTTACCATTATTTATTGTTGTATTTCCTGTATAAGTTAAGTTTCCTGTAAATTTCAAAGTCCCTGCTCCATTTTTTTATAAATCCTGCATCTCCTGAAATATTATTTGAGAATGTATAAGTTCCTGATGTTACATTTGCTTCAACATTATCTCCAAGTGCAAGTCTCTTTATCAAATAATGCAGGTCCATTTAATGCTTTTCCAATATTTAAAAGTCCCCATCCAAAATCTTCATCTACACCTTTTTTACCTATATCTGTTGCTGTAGATAAAATTGTCTGTCTTATAAGATCTCCTGTCATCCAAGGATATTTTTCCTTTATAAGTGCTGCTGTTCCTGCTACTATCGGTGCCGCAAATGAAGAACCGTTCATAGTGTAAGTTCCTCTCAGACCATTAACCTTTGACTGTACTGTTATTCCTGAAACCACTGATACTGTCCAGTTTTTAGCAACTCCTGCCCCGTTTAATCTTTGCAGATCTTCCCAGTTAGTACTTCCAGGATTTATAGGGCTATCTTTTGCCAATCCGACAACATTAATCCATCCTTTTTCCAATTCATTATACAAATAAGGAAGTCCTCCCTCTAATGAAGGATTTGATTTGAAACTTTCATTTCCTGCTGCCCATATAAATAGAGCTCCATTATTTACAGCTGTCTGATAAAATCCTAGTATATCTTCTGTTGAACTACCATTATTTATCTGATATTTTGCTGAACTTCTGTTAAAACCTGTCACTTCAGTAGAAACTCCAAAAGACTGGTTAAATATTCTTACACCTTTAGTATTGTACAGATATTGGTATGCTGAAAGACTTGGATCCGGATAATTCTTTCCATCTTTTAATTTTGTAATATCAACACCTATAATTTTAACTCCTTTAGCTGTTCCTGATGCTGAGCTTCCTGCAACCTGTGCAACTGTTATTCCATGGTGCTGGTCATTTGTAGCCAGACCGTAAGTTGTCACTTTTGTCAAGTCTTGATCCAAATTCTGATGTCATTATATTCTGTAAATCACTGTCTGTTGTTGCAAATCCCATATCAAGAACACCAATATTACACCTGAACCTGTCTGTAACAGACGAAGTTCTATTATGGATTTGCACTGTTGTATGAAAAAGTAGTGTCATTCCATTTTATATGTCCGTTTAAATCCAATGCCGATTCTACCGTAGGCGTTGCAGGTGTTGTCGGCGTTGTTACTGTCGGTGTTGTTGGCACTGGCGTTGTTGAGTTGGTGCTGATGTGGATCCTCCACCACCTCCACCGCCTCCTCCACAGCTAAGCAGTGTCAGAAATAATGTTACCAATAAAATATTTTGCTTTCCTTGTTTTTTTCATAATTTCTCGCTTCCTTTCAAAATCACCTTAAAAATTTTCATTAAACTATTCTTCCGAATTATCATTATAGGATATTTCCATTGTTTCCTTCTTCAATTTCTTATTTCCTTCAAATATTCCACCTTCCTGTATTACAAATACAGTAGAAAAATATGTTTGCAAAAAAACTTTACCTTTTTCTCCAATTTCAACTTTATCAGCCACTATTTCTCCGGATACCTCTCCATCAATAAAAACTGTTTTAGCTTCAATATTTCCAGAAATTTTTCCAGTTTCAGTAATATGAACCAGATCCTGTGCCCTTATATCGCCTTCCAGCACTCCTTCAATCTGGATCATATAGGCAGCTTCAATAATTCCTTTTATGTATGTTTCAGGAGCAATTACATTTACACTGTCTGCTGATGATACAGTTTTTAATTCTTTCCCATTACTGTTAGAAAATATTCCCATTGAACACTCCTTTCTTTTTCAAATAATATATTAAATTGTTTCTCATTCCAGTCAATAAAATTTTTGGATCTATCGGTGTACCATTATATCTTATTTCATAATGGAGATGCGGTCCTGTTGAACTTCCTGAATTTCCCCTTCTGCCGAAGCTTTCCTTTTCCTACAATTTCTCCAGCCTGAACATGTAATTTGCTTTAAATGTCCATAAAGTGTCTGAAATCCATACATATGGTCAACAATAACTGTATTCCCATAGCCACCTCTTACTCCTGCAAAACTTACCCTTCCTATTGCAGGAGAAAATACACCGTCACCAATGTTTACCCTCAGATCTATTCCATGATGTTCTTTTTTTGCACCACTTATCGGGATGTACCCTTACTCTAAAAAGGGCTTGTCACATAAAAGTTCCCTTTTCAAAGGACTTCCACTTGGAATTATACTCAGCATAAGTTTTTTTCTTATCATCAGGTAAATCATTTCATATTTGCCAGAGTAAGATTTTTAAGGTCTTTTACTCAGCCGCTTTTTCTTTCTGCTCTTCCTCATATTTTTACCTGAATTTATGATGTCCTTATTTTTGCTGAGATATACTTGAAATTCCTTTATATTTGAAGGATAGGAAAAACTATGACTAGTGACATTACTGTGAATATTGCAAATAAAAAAATTTATACTTTTTCTTTTTTTCTTTTTCTGTTCTCACTTTCTTTTGTGTGAATTACTAATTCCTTAAGATTTCTGTTTATTTTTCTTTTTTCATTTACAGACTTCCCTTTGTTTATTTTTCCTGTAATTCTAAAATTTTCTGTTGTTTCAAATTAGAAAAAAATTTTTATTTTTATTTTTCATTTTTCCATAATTCAAATTTAACTAAACAGCTAACTCCTTTGTAAGTTTATTTTATTATACTACATTTCTTATTAATAATCCATATGTTTTTATATGAAAAACATATATATTATTTTAAATTATTTAATAATTTCCATTTATCCTTTATTATCAATTATTCTCAATAAAAACACTTGTTTTTAAATTTGACTTTTAATGCTTTTTGGTTATACTTATACTGTAAATATTGCTTACACAAATTAATCAGGAGGTATAAAATGAATCAGAATTTATTGATTAACAATTTAATCAAAGCTGAAAACAAAAATCAGGAACTGTTAAAAAAATATTCTGCTTGTACTAAGTGGAACTATATTTTTTTAGCTCTAATGTCTCAACTGTCTATTACATTACCGTTTACGCCTGTACCTATAACTGGACAGACATTTGCAGTAATGTTTATTGGACTTGTTTACGGTAGAAAAAACTAGGTTCTGCCACTGTTCTTTCATATATTGCGGCAGGTTCTGCAGGACTTCCAGTTTTTTTGCAGGATTTTCAGGAGGATTGACATTCTTCACTCCATCAGGAGGATATATAATAGATTCTTCTTTTGCAGTACTTGTTTGTGGATATTTTGCAGACAAAGGATGGACAAAAATCTCCAGTTAGTTAATTTCTTTACTGGTAGCGGCTCATGCAGTGCTGTATTTCTTTGGACTTTTACAACTTAGTGTATTCCTTCCAAATAAAAACGTATTTGCAATAGGTCTATATCCTTTTTATTGCTGGTGATGTTATTAAAATGATGATTCTTTCAGCATTATTACCCTACAGCTTGAAGTTTTTCAAAATAATACTAGAAAATAGATAAAATGGGTATCTCAAAAATTGAAGACTAATCTAAAAGAGAACATCTCGTGGAATAATGCAAAAAACTATATTTTTGAATTATTTAAAAATTTTACAATGTCAAAACAGAAATGAATTTAGGGAAAAGTCATCTGTCTCGAGCCTTTCAGGCGAGTTTTTTTGACTTTTCTTTAATAAATGACTGTTTTATATGAGTAAAATTTTAGCAAATGAAAAAATATAGTTTTTTTATATATTATATTTAATTTTTATTATTTTTGAGACAACCCTTTTATATTTGTGACAGTCTTTTTATACTATTCTTCCCAATTCTTTAGCTTTTTTTCTACAGCTTTATGCCAACCTTTAAAAGTATTTTTTTCACGTAAACTTTCTTCAATTTCTGAATGAAATTCCTATTTAATTTCAGTTTTTCTTTATATCTTCCCTATTGTTCCAGAATCCTGTTGCAAGTCCAGCAAGATATGCCGCTCCCAATGCTGTAGTTTCTATAATTTCAGGTCTCAATACATTTTTATTCAGTATATCAGCCTGAAACTGCATTAAAAAATTATTTGCAGAAGCTCCGCCATCCACCTTTAAAGATTTTATCTGAATTCCTGATCTTCTTCCATTGCCTTTATCAGATCCTTCGACTGATAGGCAATGGATTCAAGTGCAGCCCTTATAATATGGTTTCTGTTAGCTCCTCTTGTAAGTCCTGTTATAGTCCCTCTGGCATACATATCCCAATAGGGTGAGCCAAGCCCTGTAAAGGCTGGAACAAGATAAACTCCGCCGTTATCTTCTACTTTCCCTGCAAAATATTCTGTATCTGCAGCATCTGAAAACAATTTCATTTCATCCCTTAACCACTGAACTACTGCTCCTCCAACAAATATACTTCCTTCCAGGGCATATTCAATTTTTCCGTCTATTCCTATGGCAATTGTAGTCAGAAGGCCATTATTTGATTTAATGAACCTGTCTCCTGTATTCATTAACATAAAACAGCCTGTTCCATATGTATTTTTTATTTCTCCACTGTTAAAACAGGCCTGACCAAAACAATGCCGCCTGCTGATCTCCGGCAATTCCTGAAATAGGAACTTTTGTCCTTCCTCTTCCCCCATAGTTACTCCCATTTTTGTTTCACCATAGATTTCACTGGAATTTTTCACAGCTGGAAGCATACCTTCAGGAATACCAAGTAAATCCAATATTTTTTTATCCCACTCCAGAGTTTTTATATTATACATCATTGTCCGCGAAGCATTTGTATAGTCAGTCACATGTACTTTTCCGGCTGTTAATTTCCATACGAGCCATGTGTCAACTGTTCCAAATAACAGTTCACCTTTTTCAGCCTTTTCTTTTGCTCCTTCAACATTGTCAAGTATCCATTTTATTTTAGTAGCAGAAAAGTAAGCATCTATTACAAGTCCTGTATTTTCCTTTATATATTCTTCAAACCCTTTACTTTTAAGTTCTTCACATATTTCCGCTGTTCTTCTGCACTGCCAGACAATTGCATTGTATACAGGTTCTCCTGTATTTTTATCCCATACTATCGTTGTTTCCCTCTGATTTGTAATCCCAATAGCAGCAACATTTTTAAGGGAAATACCAGATCTTGCAATAACTTCTGTAAGAACAGACCTCTGACTGGACCATATTTCTAATGGATTATGTTCCACCCATCCAGGTTTTGGATATATTTGTGTAAGTTCTTTCTGGGCAGTTGAAACAATATTCATATTCTTATCAAAAAAATAATAGCTCTCGAACTTGTTGTTCCCTGATCCAGTGCTATGATATATTTTTTATCTTCTACCATTATTGCCTCCTCCCCGTTTATTTTGCACACTTTCTAATAACATAACTTTGTCTTTTTACGCTATTTCCTTTTACTGAAAAATAGTTTAATTATACTCAGTCAAATTACCTTTGGCAACAGTTCCTTTTTACTTTTATAGTCCTTATCAAAATATGTCAAATCAGCTATATATCCTTCTTTTATATATCCGTATCTATCATTTACAGATACTGCCTTTGCTGGATATGAAGTAGCCATTCTTAAAGCCTCTTCCTGAGATACATTTACATGTTCCACAAGATTTTTTACACCTTCACTCATTACTAATGCTGATCCTCCCAATGTTCCTGAAGGTGAAATACATTTACCATTTTCATATAGCACACGATTTCCTTCAAACATGAACTCCTTCATATCTGTTGTTCCTGCCGGACTTACTGCATCAGTTACAAGATACAGTCTTTCCTTTAATATTTTCTTTGCTATTTCTACTGCAGGAAATTCCATGTGGAATCCGTCAACTATAATTCCACAGTTTGTAGTATCATTGTTGAAAAGGAATCCTATTACACCTGGTTTTCTCGATTCCAATGGACTCATTGCATTATATAAATGTGTTGCACAGTTAAAATACTCTTTCTTTTCCATACATTCTTCATAAGTGGCATTTGAATGTCCTACGGCGATGTTAATCCCTGCATTTTTCAAAGTTTTCAAATGATTAACTTCAGCCTTTTCAGGTGCTATTGTTATTATTTTAGTTACTTCAGGCCCCTGCATCTGCTATTTTTTTTTATCATTTCATCAGAAAGTACTCTTATATATTCAGGACGGTGTATCCCCTTTTTTTCCACACTTATATAAGGTCCTTCAATATGAAGTCCTAGAACTCCTATTTCTTCCTTATCCTTGTTAGCTTTTATTAATTCAAGAGCCTTTTCTATTTTTTCGTCAGGTGATGTTATAAGTGTTGGTAAAAATGAAGTACATCCAAACTTTTTATTTGTTTCATTCATTATTTTAAGGGCTTCCATTGAAATATCATCATTGAAAAGCACCCTCCGCAACCATTTATCTGAAGATCAATAAACCCTGGAGACAGTACCATTCCATTTATATCTATAACTTCATTTCCATTGATTTCATCCTGTGTAAGTTCACTGGCCTTCAATACTTTTTATTAATTTTCCCTCAGTAATCACTGCATTTTCTTCAATGAACTTTTTCCCCGTCGAAAATTTTTGCATTTTTATAATCATTTTTCTAACCTCTCTATTGTTTATTTTTTTAAATCTATTAATTTTTTTTCTATACTCATCCAAGTCAAGATTTTCAGCTTCTATTTCCTTAAAAATATCTGTATGTTTTTAACTTTTATATCTGAAACTGCTGTTTCATCAATTACAAGTGCCCTCCTATGAAGCTGCAATGCAGAAACTGTCCACAGATGATTTACCCCACCTTCTATTGCATGATATACAGCTCTTGCTTTCTTATATCCCTCAGCGAGTATCATAATTTCTTTTGAATCCATCAATGTTCCTACTCCAATAGTAAGTGCAAGTTTCGGAACCTTATTTATATCGTTGTCGAAAAATCTTGAATTTGCTAAAATCGTGTCATAAGTCAGTTCTTTATCTCTTGTTCTCGAAGCTAATGAAGATCCCGGCTCATTAAAGGCAATGTGACCATCTTCACCTATTCCACCTAAAAATAAGTCTATTCCACCAACAGCTTTTTATTTTTATCCTCGTATCTCTGACATTCTGCTTCAATATCTTCTGCAAGCCCGTCAAGTATATTTATATTTTCTGCTTTAATATCTATATGTTTAAAGAAATTTTCATGCATAAAAATAGTGATAACTCTGTTCATGTTCAGGTGCCAGTCCTACATATTCATCCATATTAATGTTATTACATTTTCAAATGAAATTACTCCTTCCTTATTAAGATTAATAAGCTCCTTATATGTTTCAATAGGTGTAGATCCTGTTGGCAATCCCAATACAAAAGGTTTATCAGGTGTAGGATTAAACCTCAATATTTTTTTGCTATCTGATAAGCACTCCATTTTCCCTATTTCCTTTTTATCCTTTAAAAATTATTACTCTCACTTTTTTTCTTACCTCCTGATTTATAGTTATTTTGCATAATGTTTTTTTAAATTTTTCTAATTATTGGATTATTTTTTTCATTTCTCACTTAAATAATAACTTATTTTTTTCCAAAAAACAATAGATATAAGTAAAAAAATTGTTTCAAAAAGATAAAAATACAAGTAAAATCCATAAAAAAATATATTTTTTTATTTCATATTTCCAATTTTTTTCTTCTGAAACAATTTATATAAAATTATTTAATATTAGAATGCCCAGTTTCCTTTTTCTAAATACAGGCTCCCTAGTTCCATCTTCATTTATTCCGTCTATATCCATTTCAGCATCCCCTAATCATAAAGTCCACATGAGAAATTGAGCTGTTTACATGTGCCTTGTCAAGCTCTTCTTCACTCATATTTGAACCATTTACAACATTTGTAGGATACGCTGCTCCTAAAGCCAGATGGTTTTGCCGCATTTTCATCAAATAAAGTTTCATAATAAAGCAGCCCTGAATTTGATATTGGCGAATCATTTGGAACAAGTGCAACTTCTCCTATTCTTCCTGATCCTTCATCTGTTTCAATCAGCTGTTTTAATATATCGTAACCTTTTTCTGCTTCAAAATCCACAACTTTTCCGTCTTTAAAAGTAAGTTTGAAACCATCAATTATATTTCCCTGATAAGACAGAGGCTTTTTATTGGAGACATATCCGTCCACTCTGTATTTATCTCCTGCAGTAAATATTTCCTCTGTCGGCATGTTAGGCATAAAATCTGCACCTTTTTCATTTTTACTTCCTGCAGCTATCCATACGTGATTTTCAGGAAGACCTACAACAAGGTCTGTCCCTTCCGCCTTGTAGTGAAGTGCCTTATAGGCTTTCTTATTAAGGTAATCTGCCTTTTCAGTTAATCTTCTGCTATGTTCCTTCCATGCTTCCACCGGATCTTTTTCATTAACTCTTATTGTTTCCAGTATTGCATCAAGAAGTTTTGCCTGTGCCTTTTCAACATCACTTTCTTCAGGGAATACAAGTTTTGCCCATTCAGGTGAAGGGTAACTTACAATAGTCCATGAATTTATGTCATTCATTACACGTGAACGGTAATATTTCAAAGCTTCTCCTCTATTTTTAGCATATGCTCCAAGTTTTTCCGCATCAATCCCTGAAAATAATTCAGAGAGCTGCTTTAAAATATGGATAAAAACTACATTATTATCTAAATAATCATTCATTTCATCTACAGTCCATTTTCGGAATAGTCGAATATTCTTCAGTTGACTGGTATTCTGCATGCATACGTCTTAATTTATCGTCAGCAAGTTTTACATTTACATTACTTGCTCCCGCTTTATATGCCTTTTCTGTTACTTTTATAAACAAGCGGCAATGAATCTGTTGTACAGTTTATCCAGACTTTCTGCCCCTTCTGAACATTCGCTCCTATTTTTATAATTACTTCAGCAAATTTATCCAGTTTTTCTTCAAAATTTTCTACATATTTCATTTGTTTTCCTACCTTTCCTGTTTTATTATAAAAAAATAGTATAGCACAAATTATAAAAGATTTACATCTATTTTAAATACCACTTTTTGCAGGTTCAGACTTTTTCAACCTGTAATCCCGGCATGTGTACATCTTCAGGATAGAATACAAGTACATCTCCTGCCTTTAACAGTACTCTGAATAGTTCAGGACCTTTATGTTTAAGAAAAATCATTTTCAACAATTCTTTCTGTTTCTTCAAGGTTATGAATATTATTAAATGCGATATATTCCTGTCCTTCAAGCATTATCTGAACATCAAGGTATTTAAGATGGCTTTCCCATCCTCCCTGTTCTTCCGATTTAGTATTATAATGATCTATATTCATTTTTATTTCTGTTCCTGGAATCTCATATTTCCCAGGTTCATATGACTTCAAATCATTTTTCTTTTGTAAATTTTATACATTCATATATATGCAAGACTTTTTATTTTGTAAATCATCATTTAAATTTGTAAAAATCATATTTTTCCTCTCTCTGTATCCATTTCTCATGTTATACAATATATTTAAATTTTATTATTTCATTCCATTGACAAATCTCTGGGCAATTTCAAGAGGTCTTGTTATTGCACCACCTACTACTACTGCATAAGCTCCTAATTCAAGCATTTTTAGCCTGCTTAGGTTCATGTATTTTCCCTTCAGCTATTACAGGGATAGATAAATTTTTACTAATTTTTTTCCACAAGAGCGAAAATCAGGTCCATCAGATTTTTTTCACTGTATGGAGTATATCCACTAGAGTTGTTCCTACAAAGTCAACTCCCTGCCTTTTTCGGCATTTACTCCTTCTTCAAAATGTTGAAATATCTGCCATGAGTAAAAATTTCCGGATATTTTTTTCCTTTATCTGTTTAATAAATTCATTTTATTGTTTTTCCCGTCCACTCTTTTCCCTTAAAGTACAGTCTAAAAGCCACTATATCTGCTCCTGCTTCCATAAGTTCATCTATTTCCTTCATAGTGACAGTTATATGCTGCGAAAATCCTTCATATACTTTTTTTATAAGTCCTATTACAGGTAAATTAACCTTTTCCTTTATTCCTTTTACATCAAGCACACCATTTGTTCTTATTCCTGCTGCTCCCGCCTGTTCGGCAGCTAAAGCCATAAGTGGCATAAAACTTCCATTTTCTATATACAGAGGTTCTCCAGGTAATGCCTGGCAGGAAACTATTAGTTTTTCCTTTTTATTTTTTTCAGTATTTCTTCTTTGTTCATTTCTATCCCCTTCACCTAGTAGTTTTTTTATTTCCTATTTAACCCCGCTATTTTTTTCCTTACTACAGCTTCTGCCGTATTATGTTTCATCTTCAGTGATTCATCTTTATTCTGGAGTGCATATCCTGTACACAGCACATCTATTATATATAACTGGGACATTTTTGCAATCAGTGATCCTCCATCAATAAGAGTTTCCTTCCGGCAGTCAGAAGAACATGGTTTGCCATCTGTGCTGCAGCTGATAAAATATGATTTGTAATTACTATTATTTTACTTTTTATTCTTTTTAGCCACTGTTAATGTTTCCAAAATATCAGGTGTCTCTCCTGAAAGAGTTACTGCTATTACTACATCATTTTTCCCTGTAACTGCGGCACTCATTACCTGAAAATGGGTATCCGTATATGACAGTGCTATTTTTCCAAATCTTAGAAGCTTATTCTGAAGCTCCTGTACAGCCAATCCCGAAGATCCTACTCCATACAGAAACAGTCTTTCTGCCTTTGCAATCAAATTTATTGATTTATCAAGCTGTTTTCTGTCAATAAGCAGCTTCGTATTTGCAATTGTGTTGTTTATATTTGCCTCGATATTGTCTATGTAATCTTCATAAGTTGTTTCAATCATAGGAAAAATCTTCCTTGGCAATATTTATTTTTAAATCCTGAAATCCATTAAACCCTATCTTTTTTTACAAATCTTACTATGGTTGCTTCACCCTACGTTGATTTTTTTCTTCCTATTTCCTGAAGTGACTGATAACTTATTTTTCCCCTTTTTCTTCAAGTATATAGTCAGCCACCTTCTTTTTCCTGTTTGCTCAAAGAGGGATAAAATGACTCTATAATATTAATATATTTCATATAGTGTCCTCCTTCATAAATTTAGTTATATCCCTGTTTTCCTCAAATTATTCATTTTATAAATGGAACATGAGGGACATGACAATAAGCCCCCATTAACCATTTATTCTTATTTTACCCTTTTCAATAAGATCTTCTATTGTCTTATTTAATTTTTGAAGTTTTTTTCTTTTTACTGCTTCATCAGTTATAGGAAGCATAGGCAATCTTGGAACTCCTGTTTCAACCCCTCTTAAATGAAGGATATACTTACATGCTCCATACAATGATCCTACAGAAAGTAGAACTTTTATAATTTCATTTACTTCATTTTGTAATTCTCTTGCCTTATTGATTTCCTGATTATTCATATATTCATTAAGTTTCATAAACAGTTCAGGCATAACTCCATATGTTCCTCCAATTCCAGCATCTGCTCCTATAGCTCTTCCTGCTACAAACTGTTCATCCGGACCATTAAATACTAGGAAGTCTTTTCCTCCCACTGCTTTAAACTGCTGTAATTCAAATGTGCTTTCTGACGAACATTTTATACCTATTACTTTTTCCTGTTTTGCCATTTCCTCAAATAAACTTATTGGCAAGTTAAATCCTGTTGTTTGTGGAATATGATATATTATGAACGGTAAATCTGTACTGTCTATCATTGCCTGCCAGTGTGCCTTTACTGATGCAGGTGATAATCTATAATATACTGCAGGTATTGATGATACTGCATCTACTCCCATTTCCGCCGCATGCTGTGCCAATCTTACACTTTCAGGTGTAGAATTTGCTCCAACATGAACAATAATTGTAAGTTCTTTTCCTACTTCTTCCATTACAGCTTCAACTACCTGTTTTCTTTCTTCTTCACTCTGAAGAACACCTTCTCCGGAACTTCCTCCAACATACAGTCCTTTTACTTTTTTATCTGCATAGTATCTCGCAAGTTTTTTTACTCTTTCCTTGTCTACATTTCCATTGTCATCATAGGCTGAATACATTGCCATAAAAATTCCTTTAAATTTTTCCAGATCTACTCTCATAATTCTGTCCTTTCATTTATTAGTCTATATTTAGTTTTATTTTTTTATATTATCATATATTTTTCATTTTTATCCATTTTTATTTAAAAATTATACAATGCACCGAGAAGTCCTGCCTGATTTCCCTGCTGTGCCAGTTCTATACGTGTTTTTTTCTGAACATATCGCTTATCATGCCGTCATTTACTTCTTTTTCTTATTTTTTTCTTCAAGATACTCCTTCTGAGCCGTTATTCCTCCTCCATAACAATAACTTCAGGATTAAGAAGATACATTATATTTCTTATTCCAACAGAAAGATTTGATATTATTTCATTTATTGCCGTTACGCAGATTTCATCTCCTTTTTTTGCAAGCTCAAATATATCAACTCCTGTTATTGCATCAGTTATTCCTTCTTTTTCTCTTTTTTCCTTCTGGACCTTTTTCCACAAGATACCTGCTCGAAGCTATATTCTGAATATGATTTCCATTTACATCCATATAACCTATTTCTCCTGCAGTATATCCAATTCCATTCAGAAGTTTTCCATCTAAAATTACAGAACCACCTATTCCTGTACCTATTGTCAGACACACCATGGATTTAGAACCTTTCCCGGCTCCTTTCCAGTATTCTCCAAGACCTGCACAGTTCACATCATTTTCAACTTCACATGGAAGTGAGAATTCTTTTTCCAGTTCCTTTTTATTTCGGTTCCTGTATATTTTTGGAATCGTAGGACCTGCAAAAACTATCTTTTCCTTTTTCAGGATTGACTACACCTGCGGTTGATACACAAATTCCTTTTTATCTCATACTTCTTATATTCATCAAGAATATTTCTTACAAGCTTTTTCACATCTGAAAGTATAAAATTTTCTTTTTCTGTAACTTTAGTCGAAATTGTTCCATCTATGAATATTTCTCCTTTTTCACTTAGAACACCATATTTTATTGAAGTTCCTCCTATATCTACGCAGATATAATACATTATTTCACTTCCAATCTCTTTTTCAACTTTCTTATGATAAAAATTATAAAATTATACATTACACTTGCAAATACCACCGGCATATAATTAAAATACATTGCATATCCCATATTAGGAAGACCTAGTTTAAAGCCTATCAGAAGAAGCATTGCACTGATTGCATTAACTATAAGTGGTGGAATATAAAGTTTTGTAAACACTCTGTTTAAGAGGGAAGTTACTATTACGGAACCTGCCATAAACCAAATTCCGTAGTAAAACCATCCTATCATCATTACCTTAATATTTTCCAGCATGATTCTATCCTTTCACTGCTCCCATTGTTACACCTTGAGTAAAGTAATTCTGGAACATTAGGAATACTAATATCATAGGTAGTGAAGCCAGTAATGCCCCTGCCATAAGCAGTCCATAGTTCAATGAAAATTCAGCACTTTGAGCCATTGCTGCAACCCCTAAAGGTAAAGTTTTCATTGCTTCACTATTTGTAAATATCAGCTGTGAAAAATAATCATTCCAGCTGGCAATAAATGTGAAAATTGCCAATGCACCTATACCAGGTTTTATAATAGGAAGTACTATACTTATAAATGTTTTCAGCTCATTACATCCATCTATTCTTGCTGACTCCAGAAGTTCATTTGGAACAGAATGTGAAAACTGCTTCATCAGAAATACTCCAAAAGGCCATCCAACAGCTGGTAATACAAGAGCTTTATATGTATCTATCCATCCCAGTTCTGTAATAAATTTTAAAAGCGGTATAAGTATAACCTGTTTTGGCAGTGCCATTGCCGCAACAAATACTATAAATATAATTCCTGCACCTGGAAATTTTTTCTTTGCCAGAGCATAACCTGCCAGTGATGCTGTAGTACATACTAATATAGTTGTTGAAAGAGCTATTATCACTGAGTTAAGGAACCATCTTAAAGTTAATGGTACTAACAGTTTGTCAAAGTTTTTCCAATGTAGGTTTTAACGGGAACCATTCAGGCGGTATGCTTATTGCAACTTCCTGTATTTTAAATGCCCCTGTCGCAATCCAGTAAAAAGGGAAATATAAAAAAATATTGTCAATATTATTAATATAGTCATTGAAACGATTGAAAACACTGATATCTTTTTATTATTTTTTTCATTTTTTTCCTCCTTCTAGTCTATGTCTTTCGATAAAAATTTAAACTGTAATATTGAAATTATTCCGATTATTATTGCAAGAATAATTCCCATTGCCGATGATACTCCAAATCTTCCTTCCGCTATTGCTGTCTGATAAACAAGATACATTACAGTGGAAGTTGTATAGTTTGGTCCCCCATGAGTAAGAAGCTGTATCAGTGCGAAAATCTGGAAGCTGTTTATTGTTGTAACAACTACTATATATAACGTTGTAGGCATTATCAGAGGCCATGTTACATTTTTAAATGCCTGCCACTTATTTGCACCATCTATTTCAGAAGCCTCTATAAGATCCTTTGGTACATTTCCTAAAGCTGCAACATACAATATAATTGGCTGTCCTACACTCGTAGTTATAAGAATTGCTATAATCGCAAATATTGCTGTTTTAGGATTTCCAAGCCAGTCAACAGGCCCTGATATAACATGCATTTTCTGGAAAACATAATTTAATATTCCAAATTTTGGATGGTAAATCCAGTTCCATACAACTGTTATGGAAACTACCGAAGATATTGCCGGGATGTAGAAAATTCCTCTAAAAAATGATCTGACAACAGCATTTTTTTCATATATGACATATGCTACAAATATTGAAAATACAACTACTATCGGTAATGCAACAAATGTTATGAACACTGTATTCCATGCAGATTTTAGAAAATATATCATTTTGAAATAAATTTATATAATGTTTAAAACCTACAAAACTTATATGACGTCCCTGAATCTGTAGAGGGACAGATGTATACCCTTTAACATGGGATATAAAACAAAAACTTAAAAAGACCATTACAGGCAATATGAACAAGTATGCGCTGTAATCTACTTTTTTCCAGTTCCATTTATACTTATCAATGGCTTTTTCCTTCATAGCCGTTTTCCTCCATCTCTTTCTCAATCTTTCAAAAATCCATCTAATTTTTTTCATATTTTCTAAAAATACTTCAATTGAAATGAGGGCTTTTAACAGCCCTCATCTTTCCATTTCAATTTCTTCAAATATGTTATTGTTATTTCAAAAATATTCTCTTATTTAAAATGAAGTCTGAAAAATAAATTTCTATTTAATTATTTAGCATCCTGTATTGTTTTGTTTGCATCAGTAACAAATTTATCTAATCCTTCTTTAGGTTGAACTTGTCCGTTAAGAATAGATTGAACCATGTTAAACCATAATGGTCTCATTTGGATAAATCCGTCTATTGTGTTGTAGTATGGTCCATAGAATCCTACTAATGATTCAAGATATTTTATTTCAGCATCATCACCATATAATCCTGTTTTTCCTGTAGGTGAGAAGTTGTTTGTTGCTTTTAATGATCTTTCTCCCCATACTGGGTCATTAACTATGAAATCTACAAATTTTTGTGCCGCTGCAACTTTTGCTGGGTCACCGTTATCAAATACTGCTGCTCCTGCAAGAAGGAATTCAAATTTAGCTTGTCCTGATTCGTTAGGGAATGGTAAGTATATTGGTTCTACGTCACCTTTTTCAATAGCTTCCTTATCTTGCCCTTTTAATCCTGGTGAATAAAGTATTGTCATTACAGATTTTCCAGTTCTGAACGCTTCAAGTGCATCTTTTGCTTCAGCTGAAACACCTTTTCCTAATAATCCTTCATCATATGCTTTTTTAATCCAAGTTAAACTTTTTACACCATTTTCATCGTTAATTGTATATTTTGTTATTCCTTCGTCAGTTATCCATGAATTATAAAGGTTTGAAACAAATGCTCTTGGCCCTTGGTCTCCTGCCTGGCTCTTTGTGTAGAATAATACAGGATCAACAGAAGGATCTTTAGCTTTTTGCAGCTTTTTAAGAATTTTTCAAATTCTTCTACTGTCCAGTTTCTTCCTGGCTTTGTTTAAAGGTAATAAATCAGTTATTCCCATTTTGTCAGTAAGTTTTTGTTAACTGCCATTACAAATGGAGCAGTTCCTAATGGATACAAATAAACTTTATTATCAAAACTGCTTGCTGACAATATTTCTTTTGAATATTTTGAAGTATCTATATCATTGAATGGTGCAAGAACTCCATTTTTTGCCCATGCAATAATTCTTCCTAGCGCATCTATTACTACGTCAGGGGTTTGATTTTTGCCTGAATAGCTGTTTCTATTTTAGCAGGCCCATCAGTAAACTCAATTTTTGATACTCAACCTTGATGTTTGGGTTTTTTTCCTCAAACGCTTTAATTAATGCCTTATCATATTCTTCTGGTGTTTTTGAATTCACTATCGGAGGTAAAAGTTTGGGAAAGACCAGTATTTTTATTGTAACCTTTTGATTAGGATCCAATTTTGCCGCTTCTTTCTTCTCTCCTCCTCCACCACATGCTGTCAAACCGAAAGCTAGTAATGTTCCGATTAAAAATTTTTCATAATTTTTTTACTCATTGCAATACCTCCAAAAATTTTTTTATAATTGTTCTCCGTTTTTATGTTTAATATATTATACCCTATTTTTTTCATTTTGTAAATACATTTTTGAAAAATCGTTTTTATTTTTGAAAAATTCATAATATAAAAATAAAAATAAGGTTCCCTTATAAATTCTAGATTATATGGAACCTTATTTAAAAATTATTAATTATTTTTTTATTATATATTACGAGTGTTTTTCTAATATTTTTGGAACTTCTTTTATTATAAATATTTATTTACCTTCTGAATAATTTCATCCTTCGTCATAAACCCTGTCAATCTGTCTTCCTGTTTACCATTTTTAAACACAATTATCGTAGGAACACTTCTTATTTCATATTCCACAGCAAGATCTCCTGACTGATCCACATCCACTTTGATTACTTTATAATCTGTTGTTTTTGCCACTTCTTCCAGAACCGGTTTCAGCATCTGGCATGGACCGCACCATATAGCTGAAAAAAATCTACCAGCGTTATACTATCTTCCGCCAGCATTTCATTCAGAAAACCTTCACCGTTATAATTTATCAGTTCGCTCATTTCCAATCTTCCTCCTATAAATTTCTCAACAAATTCTGTAAAACAGTAAATTCATAGAAATACTGCCCTTATAAGCAAATTTATTTAAATACTTCTCCTACTTCCTTGTACCATAACACTAAATCCAATGCATCCATTCCTATACCTGAAAAACTCCGAGTATTCCTTCATTTTTTTCTTCTATTTCATAATATTTTTTACTGTCATCGACTTTGGAACTTCATCTATTACATTCAACTCAGCTAGATTTCTTAAAAATATGTCTGTCAGTATTGCTATTTCTTCTCCAAATCCTAAATTTCTTAGTACGTGATTTGCTTCCTTCATTCCCATACCTTTTATATTTTTAAGAATCCATTCCCTCTTTTCAAATGTATTTCCCTGTCTTGAAAGGATTTTTCTTGGCTGAAGTTCTCCATCTTCAGTCATAAGTTCCCTCAATTCCACAAGATATCTTGATTTATTATTCTTGAACCTTACAATATTCAGATGTTCTGCAATTTCTTCCGCTTCCCCGCTGAAAAAGCAGTCCATTTTCTACAAGTGCAGTAATTGCCTGCCATGCATTTTTCGCCTTTGACTGGGGTGTCAGTATACAGAATGCCACTTCTGCAAAAACTTCCCTTTCACTTCCCTTCCACGCTTTTTTTGTACCCTTTTTATTGCCTTTTTCAACATCTTTTTTTATATTTTTATGTATTTTTTTACTATCTTATCATGTAATTCTTTATTTATTCTTTTTCCAACGTATTTCCCTTTTTTCAAAATATTTCCTCCTGCTTATCTTCAATATTCAGACTTTTTAAAATATTGAAATTTTTATCTAAGATAAAATTCTCCTATGACATCCAACGCCTTTCCTGTTTTCCTTCAGAGGAGCCAAAAATCCAGTCATGACATAAATTTTTACCTATATATGGTTCCACCACTGTTCCTTTTGCCGTATTAAGCATATCACTTAATTTCATACAGTCAGGATAGAGAACTTCATTTGTTCCAAAAAGGAGCAATATCTCTCAAGATTATCCATATTTCCATAAATAGGTGAAACAAGTGGAGATTTCAAATCCAGATTTCCGGCATACTGCTTTCCAATTTTTATAAGACTTTGTACCGGTAATAGCGGATCTTTTTTTCTCAAAATTTTTATTTCTTTATTTGTCATTGAAATATCAGGCCATGGAGACATTAATACTGTTTTTTTCAGGAAACGGCATTACATTTTTATCTCTTGCTTCCTGAAGAAATGCCAATGCCAGACCTCCACCTGCGGAATCTCCAAAAAAATAAAAATTTATCATTTATATTTTTGAGTGACAGACTTATATGCCTTCATTAATACCTTATGAGTTTTATCAGCAGTATGCTCAGGTGCCAGGGATAATCTATAAAAGTTACCTTCAGATTATATTTTTTTCACCATTCTTTTCAACTATATTCTTGTGGCTTTTTACAGCTCTCAGTACATACCCTCCACCATGAAGAAAAAAATCACATGTCTGTTTAAAGATTTTTCCGTTTTCACAGTTATTACCTGAAATCCATCTATAAATCCTCTTCTGTAATAAATCCCTTACTGAAATTTTTTTCTATTAAAAACATCTGTATTTCTTTCAGGATTTTCCATAGCCTTTTTATTTCCCTTTTTGCATTTTACCAGCTTTTGCCACAGGTACTGCCATATCTGATAATAAACTCATCCCTACACAGTTACTGAATTTGCAACTGCTCTCCTTTCACTATTCTATCTTTTAGTATTATACCACATTTTATAAAAAAACCTTCAATTTAATATTTTCTTTCTATAATTTAATGCTTCCAGTAAATGTTCTGTCTTTATATTTTTAGAACCTTCAAGGTCTGCTATTGTCCTCGATACTTTTAAAAATCTTATCATAAGCTCTTACTGATAATTTCAGTTCATCAATTGCCCTCTCAAGCACCTTCTTTGTTTCACTGTCTATTTTACAGTATTCTGAAATTTGTTTCCTGCTCATTTTTCCCATTCAGAAAAATCTTCATTAAATCTTTTTCTGAATTTCTCTTGCCTTTATAACCTCTCCTTAACTGTTTCTGATGATTCTGATTCACATTCACTGAAAATCTCTTCTTTTTTTCAATCTTCTCATTTCCACATATAAATCTATCCTGTCTAGCAGAGGCCCTGAAAACTTTTTCTGATAATTTTTTATATCCCTTAAACTGTCCTTGCACTGGGGATCATCCTGGAAAAAACCTCCAGGGGTGGGATTTGATGCTGCAATCATTATATTATTTACCGGATAATTTACTATGAGATTTGCTCTTGAAATAGTTACACTCCCGTCTTCCAGAGGCTGTCGCAACGTCTCAAGGGTTCTCGTTCCAAATTCTCCAAGCTCATCCATAAAAATACACCATTTAATGCCAATGTTATTTCTCCAGCTCTTATAGCTCCTCCTACAAGTGCAGTCTGGGTTGCAGAATGATGTGGAGCCCTGAAAGGTCTTTCAGTAATTACAGGTTTATCAGGTGACAGCATTCCTGAAATACTGTATATTTTAGTAGTTTCTATTATTTCCTTTTCACTCATTTCAGGCAGTATCGTTACAAATCTTTTTGCCAGCATTGATTTCCCCGAACCTGGATCCCCCATCAGAAATATGTTATGACCTCCTGCCGCAGCTATTTCCATTGCCCTTTTAGCTAAAAACTGCCCTTCACATCAGAAAAATCAACCACATTTTTCTTCTCTATTCTTTTTACTTTTTCTCATTCTTTTTAAATTCATTTTTTTCCTTCATACTTTTGTGTAATTCATCTAAACTGATTTTTCCATTTAAAAACTTACTGCTTCTTCTATTCTCGACACAGGAACTATTTCCACTCCTGAAATAAGGCACGCTTCATCATAATTTTTCATATGGAATTATTACTCCTCTTATTCCTTTTTTTCTTTTTGCAAGGATTGTTGCATTTATAGCACCTTTTACAGACTTAACCTCTCCATTTAGTGATATTTCCCCTAATATCAGATAATTTTTAAAGTTTTCTATATTTCTTATTTTCCCTATATTTGACAATATTCCTAAAAAATTCCCAAAGTCAAAGCTGCTTCCTTTTTCTTTATGTCAGCAGGTGAAAGATTAACAAGAACTCTTTTCACCGGAAAGTCAAGTCCTATATTCTTAAAACAGCTTTATTCTCTCTTTACTTTCAAGTATTGCAAGGTCTCCCATTCCTACAATATTAAAAACTGGCAACCCATTTGAAATATCTGTTTCTATTTCCACAATATATGATTCTATCCCAAAATAACCACAACTATATACACTTATAGCCATATTTTCCCCATTCATTTTTATTTTTAATTTTACATTAATTATTATACTGTAACATTTTTTTAACTATCTTTTTCAACTGTTTTTTATTCAATTAAAAGCCAGTACAAAGTAGTTTTTAAGTTTGAAGTGATATATTCTTATCGAAGAAAAAAACTAAGGAAGAGATGAGAAAAATGAAAGCATTAAAAAAATCTATGTTAATTTTTATCTGTAATGACAGTGATAGGAGGGTTAGGATTTTTCTGCAACAGCTAAAAAAACACAGGAAAAAGAGTCGTAAAAACCTGTTGTAGAAAAAAAGTTGTAACTGAAAGTTACACTTGTGGTGCTGATACTATAAAAGTTTCATATCCTACAACTAAAAACTGCTAGAGTTGTTGACGGTTCAGGTAAAGTATACAACTTAAGATCTGCAACTTCTGCAAGTGGTGCTAGATATACATCAAAGGGAGGCAATATAGAATTTTTTACAAGTGGAAATGATGCCCTATTTACAGGACCTTCAGGTATCGAAACTTCATGTGTAAAAAATAGGTGAAACGAACTCTAAATAGTTTAATAATAAAATAATCTCTAAAAATTTATCATATATCAGAATTTCTGTTTCCAGAGTAAAAAAATATTTCTGAAACAGATTTTTTTACTATTAAAAGAAAAAAAGCATGACTAAAAACTATTAAAGTCTTTAAAGTCATGCTTTTTATTAAATATTCAGTTATTATAGACTATTTTTCCTATTCTTCCTCATCATCGGAATCAGAATTTTTTTATCTATTTTTCACCGGTCTTATACTACCAATTATAAAGATAAGGCTAAGTATCCATTGTACTATTGATCCTACCGTAAATCCAAACAGATCATAAACCCATGAAATAATTCTAGGAACTGTTATACTTCCTGATAATGTTCCGCTCTGATAAGCAATAAAATAAAATGTTGTTGCTGCAAACCACACTATTCCGATTAATAAACTTTGCCAAGATATATGAAGTTTCTTCATTTTAAAATTTTCTCCTTTCAGATTTCTCTTTAATACTAGGCATTATTTTTGTTTTACAAGTTTTGCCAATATTCCATTTAAAAATTCTTTTGTGTCATCGTAAGAATATTTTTAGCCAGCTCAACTGCTTCATTTATAGCTATTTCATATCCTACTTTTTATTATAATTTCATAAAAGGATATTTTCAGAAGAACTTTTTCAAGTGTTCCCTAGTCTTTCATATGTCCATCCGTCAAGTATTTCCTTTATTTTTCCACAAGAATATCTTCATTTGCAATTATATCATTAACATAAGATGTTAAAAAATTCAATATGTTCTTCCTTTTTATCTTATTTTCCTTAATTGTTTCTTCTATTCTCTTTTCTACATTATTATCAGTCAGTTCTTTTTCAAAAAGGAGTTTAAAAATTTCTTCCCGAATTTCTCTACGTGTCATTAATTTTCTCCTTCTTCTTGAACGAATTTTTTTCCTCTAAAACTGTTTCAGAAACATTTTCCTTAACATTTACAGGCTCTTCAATTATTTTTTTCTCAACAATTGTTTCACCTAATACTTTTTTTCAGATTTACCTTGCTTTTCTTAACAGTAATTCCTGCAGAATTAAATACATGCTCAGAAAGCTTTTTCCTGTATTTTTGTCAACTTATCCTTTAAATTATCCACATTGTATGTATCAACAACTGCTTCAATAACTACTGCTTTTCCGCTAGGATAAGATTTTATCTTGGAATTTTTTTTATAATTTCCTGTGAAGCAAGAAAAATCTTTTTGCAACTTCATTTATTGTTTTTATAGTAACTTCTATTTCCCCACTTTTTATTTTTAACTTTTCTATTATTAGAATATTTAGTAAGTTTATTTATGTAGGATAGAAGAAATATTACAAGATAGATAATTGCCATAAGTCCAAGAACTATTTTTACTTTTTGTACTTCCAAGGTCAACCATGCTATCCACCATTGTTAAATAATTTGTTCTCATTAGCAAATCTGATATACTGGCAAAAAGCCACTCCGACAAATCCAAGTATAACAGATAATCTAGCGAGAAGACCTAATAAAGCTATCATAAATCACTCCTCTTATTTTTTTCTTCAGCAACATTATTGTTTTCAGGTAATTTTTTAGGTTGTGTTTCCTGTTCAGGAACATCTTTTACAACCTTCTGGATAAATACATTTACCTCCTGAACCTTTTAATCCTGTCATTTCAGTTATTGCTTTAACTACTTTTTGTCTGAATTTCACCTGCCAGAGCTGGAAGCTGATATCCTAATTTTTGCAATGATGTACAAATCAAGTGTACATTCTGTTTCTCCAACTTCTACTTCTATTCCTTTTTCCTCCACCTGAAGATACACTTTGAAAAAATTTAGTTATTTCATTTTTGAAGAACTTCCAACTAAACTGTGTACCCCGTCAATTTCAGTTATTACAGATTCTGCAATTGTTGCTACAACTTCCTGTGATATACTTACATTTCCTAATTCATTCATGCTGTTACCTCCTAATTTGCTTTCTTATTTTTTTATTTATTTAAAGTATCCTTAAAATGTGTTTCTATAAAGTTTGTGTATATTGTTCCCTTTTTAAAGTCTTCATTGTCAAGAACTCTTAAATGGAAAGGAATTGTTGTATCTACCCCTTCAATCAGAAATTCCCTTTAAAGCCCTTTTTCATTCTCTGAATAGCTTCTTCCCTTGTTTTTCCCTTTACTATAAGCTTGGCTATCATTGAATCGTAGTATGGTGGAATATCATAATTCTGGTAAGAATGCGAATCCACTCTTACTCCTATTCCTCCTGACGGTATATATTTTTCAAGAGTTCCGCTTGAAGGAAGGAATCCATTTTCTGAATCTTCAGCATTTATTCTGCATTCAATTGCATGACCAGTTATATTTATATCCTTTTGAGTAAAACTCAATTTTTTTCCCCTGCTGCAACTCTAATTTGTTCTTTAACTAGGGTCAACTCCTGTGATTTCTTCACTTATTGTATGCTCAACCTGTATTCTTGTATTCATTTCCATAAAATAGAAATTCATATTTTTATCAACAAGGAATTCCAAGGTTCCAACACTGTCGTATCCTATTCCCTTTGTAAGTTTTGCCGCAAATTTTCCCATTTTTTCTCTTGTTTTTGCATCTATTCCTGCAGACGGAGCTTCTTCTATCAGTTTCTGATGTCTTCTCTGAATGGAACAGTCCCTTTCTCCAAGGTGAACTGCATTTCCAAACTTATCTCCTATAACCTGTATTTCAACGTGTCTTGGTTCTTCAACATATTTTTCAATATATACATCAGGATTTCCAAAAGCCGCTTTTGCTTCATTCTGTGCCGCAATATAGTTTTCACAAGTTCTTTTTCATCGTGGGCAATTCTCATTCCTTTTCCACCACCACCGGCAGTAGCTTTTATCATAACAGGATAAGTTATCCATTTTGCAACCTTCTTAGCTTCTTCAACATTAGGAACTATACCATCTGATCCTTTTGTTATAGGTACTTTATGTTTGATTGCAGTTTCCCTTGCTGTTGCCTTGTCTCCCATCATATTTATAAGTTCAGGACTAGGCCCTATAAATACTATATTATTTTGTGCACATATTTTTTTGCAAAAGATGCATTTTCTGATAAAAATCCATATCCTGGATGTATTGCTTCACTTTTTGTAATAAGTGCCGCTGAAATTATATTAGGTATTTTCAAATATGAGTCTGCACTGCTTGCAGAACCTATACAGATTGCTTCATCTGCCAATGTTACATGTAAGGAATCCTTATCAGCTTCTGAATAGACAGCAACTGTCGCTATTCCAAGTTCTCTTGCCGCCCTTATAATTCTTACTGCTATTTCCCCTCTATTTGCTATCAATATTTTTAAACATGAATCCTCCCAAACTTTTTCTTCATCTTTTTAAAAATAATTTATATTTTTACACTTTGATTTAAATTTTTACAGTACTTCAATTATAAATAAAGGCTTTGCAAAAGTCAACCGCCGCCTGATCTGACACTAAAATTTCCTTTAAAACACCATCTACAGGTGACTTTACATCTGTTTCAACACCTATGGTAGTTATTTTACCTAATTTCATTCCTTTATGTACCGGCATACCCTTTTCAAGATTTGCAAGTTTTATTTCACCAACATTCTGTGATTTTACAACTTCTTCTTTTACAGTATCAATTTTTTTGCTCTTCTTTTTCAGCTTTAATTTCTGTCCTTATATTTTTCTACATGAGGTTCTTCAGAATTTTTTTATAGTAAGTTTTACTTTTTCCATATCTTACTTTTTATTTCATGCATTTCTTCCTTTTTCAACACTTTCATTAATTCTTTAATATCTCTAAGTTCCATCTGTCCTCCTTCGAGTTTCATCAATCTTTTATTCTATTAATTTTACCACATAGAAGACTTTTTCAATCTAACGAATCTTTATATATACCTACCAGACCCGCTAATTTCCTCATAAATTTTCTGGATAAATTCACATTGTATTTACTGCTCAGCTTTATAATTTCTTTTTTCATCTGTGACCATTGCAAGTAGAACTTTTATTTTTCTCCCTATTTTTCCAGAATAAGTTTTTTTCAGCTCAACTATGTTTTCCCTGCTTTCATCATCAATTAAGACATATAAATTCAGAAATTTATTTTCATCTAATTCATCAAGGGCATTTATATGGCTCAGCACTACTGAATATCTGTTTCCTTCCTGATTCAGATGTCCTTCCACCATAGCTATCCCATCTTCAAATATTTTTATATCCAAATTTTACGAAATCCCTAGGAAAACATATAATTTCCACTGTTCCTGTAAAATCTTCCAGTTCAAATTTCACCATAGGTTCTCCGGAATTTTTGCTACAAGTTTATTTAAATTTTTTTCATAATTCCGATTAACCGTATTTTTGTGAATTTTTCCTATTTTTCTTCTATTTCTCGATCTTTCAAGGTCAGAAATCTTCATATGTTCTATCATTTCCAGAAGTGCCTTTTTGAAGACAGAGGATGTGCAGAAACATATATGCCTAAATATTCCTTTTCATATTTCAGCATTAAATTCTGTGGAAATTCTTCTGTTTTCGTCAAACTGAATTCCCTTATCCTTTCGCTTTTCCCTCCAAAAAGAATTAATTGAAGATCCTCCTCGGCTTCATATTTTTTTATAGCCCATTCTAAAGTTTTGTCAATTGACAGAAATTTTTCCTGCCTGTTGCCCGGAAATTTATCCAGACTCCCTGAAAGTACAAGAGATTCAAGCTGTTTTCTATTTAGCCCATACTGCTTCATTCGATATACAAAATCTTCATAGGATGCAAAAGGTTCCCTTCTTTCCTCCATAATATCCATGACAAAATTTCTTCCTATTCCTTTAATTGCCGTAAGACCAAATCTTATGCCATTTCCTTCCACTTTAAATTCTGCGTCAGAAAGACTTACATCCGGCACCAGAATTTCAATGTCCTTTTCCCTCGCTTCATTTATAAAGAGGGAAAGCCTGTCAATATTATACATTTCAGCAGACATGACTGCCGCCATAAATTCTACAGGATAATTTGCCTTAAAATAAGCAGTCCAGTAAACCACAAGTGCATATGCCGCTGAATGCGACTTGTTAAATCCATATCCACCAAATTTGTCAATTAAATCATAAATTTCATTTGCCTTTTTTTCAGCAATTCCTTTTTCTACAGATTTTCTTACAAACTTTTCCCTGTTCTGTTCTATTATTTGAGGAATTTTTCTCCCGATTGCCCTTCTAAGTTCGTCAGCTTCCCCCAGGGAATAGTCTGCCATTTTACTCACTATTTTCATTACCTGTTCCTGATAGAGTATAACTCCATATGTTTCTTCCAGAATCTCCTTCAGGGAATCATGGGGATATTTTTATTTCCTTATCCTTGTTTTTAGAAGCTATAAAATCATCCACCATACCACTTTGAAGAGGCCCTGGACGATAAAGGGAAAGTAATGCCGTTATATCATCAAATTTTTCTATTTTTAACCTCTTCATAAGCTGTCTTATTCCATGCGATTCACATTGAAATATTCCCAGGGTATCTGCCTTTGAAAGAAGCTTATAAGCCTTTTCATTATCAAGTTCTATGGAACCTAGGCTTATTCTTTTATTTGTAGTTTTTTCAATATTTTCTACTGTTTTCCTCAAAATTGTAAGGTTTTTCAGTCCTAGAAAATCAATCTTTAAAATACCGAGGTCTTCCAGTTCCTTCATTTGATACTGGGTAGAAGGGACAGCTGTCTTCCCGTCAGAATAAGTTGGTATTTCATCATCCAGTATTTCTTTCGAAATTACCATTCCGGCGGCGTGTACCGAAGCATGACGTACCCTTCCCTCAATTTTCCTGGAATAGTCTATCATCGTTTTTACTTCATTGTCTTCATTGTAAAGATTTCTCAAAACTTCAATATTTTTAAGGGAATCTTCTAAATCCATGTTAAATGGTATATTTTTTGCCACCACATCCACTTTTTTCAGGTTTATATTAAGAACCCTTCCAACATCTCTTATTGCAGCCCTCGCCTTCAGTGTACCAAAGGTTATTATATGTGCCACATGCTGTGAACCATACTTTTTAAGAACATATTCAATGACAATTTCCTCTGTTCCTGATCAAAAATCTATATCTATATCCGGCATTGAAATTCTTTCAGGATTTAAAAATCTTTCAAAAATCAGATTATACTTCAAGGGATCTATTTCTGTTATATCAAGAACATAAGAAACAAGACTTCCAGCGGCAGAACCCCTTCCGGGACCTACAAATACTCCAGCATTTTTCGCAAATCTTATAAAAATCCCAGACAATTATAAAATAACCGTTATATCCCATATTATTTATTATCCGAAGTTCATATTCCAGTCTTTCGATTACCTGCTTAAAGCCATTATCTTCCAGTTCTTTCTTTATTTTTTTCATTTTCCTCTGTTACATTGTCAGCATTTTCTTCAATATGTTTTTCCCATATACTTTAAAGCTGCCCTTCATATACCAGCTTTCTTATATACTGTTCCTCACTTGTTCCTTCAGGAAGTTCATATTTTGGAAACTTGAGTTATCAAACTCAAAATCAACATTACAATTTTTCTACAACATAATTAATATTTTCAATTCCTTTATCAAATAACTCATCTTCAAAATTTAAAAAAATTCTGTTTCATCTGATCATAGGATTTCAAATACAAATCATCATATAATATTTCATAACGGTCTGCTTCTATCCTGTTTCCTTCCTTTATGGAGAAAGTATTTTTCTGAAGTATTGCTTCTCCGTTTTCAGGATAATAGACGTCGTTATTTATTATATAATTTATTCCTGTTTCCCTTATCATTTCAAATAGTGATTTTCTCACTGTTTCAAGCCCTCATAGCAGCAGGCACTTCAATATAAAAATTTTCCATGAAATCCTTATGCAGTTTCATTGCAACTTTTTGCTTCAGGATATTTATACCGGCTTAACCCATCAACAATTTCACCATGTATTCCTCCCGATAAAATAAATAAATCTGAACTGTATTCCAGCAGTTCTTCATATTTTTATTTTATTTCTTCTTCTATTAAAACGGCTATATGAAATTGAAGAAAGCTTACATAAATTCCTGTATCCATTTTTTTATTTTTGCCAGAAGGGTCAGTGAATACTCACCTTCCGATACTATTCCATCCAGAAATACTTCCAGCCCGATAATAGGTTTTTATTCCGGATTTCTTACACTTTTTATAAAAATTCTATTACTCCAAACATTGCAGTATCTGTTATTGCAAGAGTGTCTATGCCCAGCTTTCCGGCTTTTTCTATGTATTCTTCTATTTTCCCTACTCCTTCAAGAAGGGAATATTCCGTATGCAGCTTTTAAGTGTGCTATTTTCTTTTCCATTGCACCACCTGTTTTTTTATAAAATGTCTTTTATTATATGATAGATTCCTTCATCATCATTTGATAAAGTTATCCTGTCTTCCGTAAATTCCTTTTTAAGATCTTCTGAAGCATTTCCCATAAGATATCCATATTTTACCAGTTTGAGCATGTCAAAATCATTCCACTGGTCTCCAAAGGTCATAACTTCGTCTTCTGAAAATCCGTATTTATTCATCAGTTCCTTTACAGCTTTTCCCTTACTCACACCTTTGTTCAGCACTTCCAGATATGTAGGCTGTGAAAAACAAAAATTGACTGAGGTAACTCCCTTTCAAGTTCTTCCTTCAATTTTACCAGCTTTTCATTTTCTCCAAGAAAATAGTGCCTTTGTTGAAGTTTTTCCAATAAATTCATCAAAATTAACAGGAAAATATTTAAGCCCTGTCTTTTCAGCATATGCCTTTCCTTCCGGAGTTTCATTTTCCACATAAAGCTTATCATCTGAATAAAGATTTAGATGTATCCCTGTTTCCCTTGACACTTCAATTACTCTTTTTACTGTTTCAGCTGTAACAGGATTTTCATAAAGCGTTTCAGATGTGGAAGGATCCACTATTTTCCCACCATTATATGTTATAACTGGAGTTGTTATCCCCAGCTGTTTCAGGTATGGAAGTGCCGCGGCGTACATTCTACCCGTTGAAATAAATATTTTCACTCCATTTTTATCAAGTTCTATCAATTTTTCCTTTAATTTATCTGACATTGTATGGTCACTTTTCAAAAGAGTTCCCATCCATATCCATAAATATAGCTTTTATTTTTCATTCCGGCATCCTTCCATTTAAATTTCTCCTAAATTTTTTTCATTATGAAAAAAATCAATAAATCCATATTCAGTATCTTTCCTGCGAATTTTTTTCATAACTATTTTTTTCAGAATTGTATTTCTTTCCATGTGCATTACTTCCTGTGTCTTATATTCATTTATAATTTCATCAAAACTGTAAAATTCTTCCAGATCTTTTTCAAGACTGTTTAGAAACTTGCTTTCTCCATAATTGTCAAGCATTATAAAAAAATCAGTATATGTTTCGTATCTCTTTATTTCTCCATATTTTTTTCAAGTAATTTTTTTAAATTTTTCAGTATCTTCCAAAATTCTTTAAAAATTCTTTTTCCTTTTCCTTCACAAGAAGTTTTAACTCCATAAAAGCATATCCATATTTTTAGTATTAACAGCAATTTTTATATTTTCTGCCATTATATTTTCATATTTTTGCACTTTTTCCTTCTGATAAAAAGAATCTTTTTAATCTTAGCAAATGGAAAAAAATTCATTCTGAAGATTTCCGTACTCTCTTGGTGAAAATACATTTTCTTCATTTATCCACATTAAAATTTCTGTAATTGGTAAAAATATTTCAAGAATATAGTTTAATACTGATATTTTCTTTTTCTGCATGGAAATCAGCACTTTCCGTTTTATCTTCCTGTTCCTGCTGTCCACTTCCTGTATTTAATATTTCCAGTTTTTTTCCCTTATTTAAAAATTTTCATATATTCTAAAAATATATTCTGTAAAAATATCTTCCTGATTATCTGTCCCAGATAAATATTCTGAATATCTTACAGGAAGTTTTTCCAGAGCTTCAGAAAAATATTCTGATATTTCCTTCTTTAAAAGTTCCTTTTTTTCTTTTTTTTCTGCTGAAATCCCGGATCTATCAGTTCTTCATCCAGTACCGCCAGTTTTATATACTTATCAATGGCTTCCTGTGTTTCAATTTTACATATGTCGTACAAATTTCTATTATCATTTGTTTTCACAAGATTTATAAAATCTATCGTACTGTAAAGATATCCTTTATTTTTTTCCTTCATTTTTACTCAAATAATATTTATGATCCAGTAAAAACATAAAAAAATATCATTTATATTCTTTTTCTGACTTTCTTCAATGTTATTTTCTTCCAGTAAAACTTTTTATTGGTAAAAAAATACTTCCTTATACCACTTTGCCGCACCTTCTTTTTAAAAGTAAATTCCTTATTTCTTCTTTTTACTTAAAAGATTAGTATAACTTTCTATTTCTTCACGTAAATACTTATATTTTTATTGGTTCTGACAATATTATCCCTTCAATTCCTGTTTCCTTTTCAAAAAAACATATGTTCACGGTAAATTACCTTATCCTTTGTATCTTTAGTAGGTAAAAATTCTTCAACTTCAGCTTCAATTGAAGCAAAAATTCAAAAAAATTTAGCTACAGAAACCCTGTGATTTCCATCATATACATAATAGTCATCTTTTATTTTATAAAGAATAACGGGTGGGAGCATTGTTTTCCGCCATGTATGCTGTGTAAATACTTATCCATCTTTGTTTTTACAATATTATTTTTAGGAACAAAATTTTTATCAAAAATACGAATATTTTTCAACACTTCCAACTATTTTCCCTAATGGAATCTCTTTTATACCCTAAATTTACACTGTTATAGGCATTCTCTTCCTTCTGTACTTCAGCAAAAGGATTTCAGATTTTCCTGTTTTTTTAAAAATTCAATCCCAGAATTCCCTGGATGATTTCAAAAATTTTTTTATAAAGCAGACTGTGCCTCTGAAAAATATATTAAATTCCTGCTATCCATTTTTTTCCTCCAATTATTTATTTTTTTCAATCGTAAATATTCTATATCCGAAAGTGTTGGATACAATAGTTTCTCCTACTTCCGTATCCTGATAATTCATGAAATTCGATAAATGGATATGACCATGTATCCAAAGTTTAGGCTTAAAATATTTTTATAACTTCATGAAATACCTTAAATCCATTATGGACTCCATCGTTTACATCATGAATCCCTTCAACAGGTGCATGAGTTAAAACTATGTCCACTCCTTTATAAGAAAAAAATATGTTCTTTAATATTTTTTTAATTTCATCTGTTTTTTTCTGTATACTGATGTTCCTTAAATGAATAAACCTTACATCCATCAAGCCCAAGTATTCTCAAGCCTTTGTATTTTTATACATTTTCCATCTATAACCTTTGCAAACTCTATTGGATAATCCCTATTGTAAACATGGTTTCCATTTACACATATAAGATCCTTATTCAGTGTAGAAACCAGATAATCAAGATAATAGTTTGAAACATCTCCTGCAGACATGATAAAATCAATATCTCCAAACTTTTCCTTAAGAAATTTTTCCTCCATATTTCTTAAGATTTCAATATCACTTACACATAGAAATTTATATTTCCTTTTTTTCATTATGCATCTATCTTCCCTATTTCCAATTAATTAAAATTTCCTGTATATAATTTTTGCTAAATTAATTTTGTGTTGTCAGATACGCCTCAACTATATTTTTTTATGTTCCAGACTATATACCTCTTTCTATTTTTTTGCAATTTCCTTCAAATTATCTATAAAAATAGTCAATTTCTTCAATTGTAGTATCCTTTCCAATACTTATTCTAAAAGAACTTTTCAATTCCTCACTGTTTAATCCCATTTCCTTTAAAACATGAGAATCTTCATGTGCTCCAGACATGCATGCCGAACCGCCGCTCACACATATTCCCCTTAAATCAAGTGCAATTAAAAGAGTCTGTATATCACAGCCCTTCAGACATAAATTTGTAATTGTTTTTTTAATCTTGGTGATTTTTCTCCATTAATTTTTATATCTTCTATTTCATTTTTAAGACGTCTTTCCAGATATTCATGTATCTCTTCTTCCATTGCCTCTATTTTATCCATATTTTCATATGCTTCTTCCATTGCAGTTCCCAGTCCTAAAATTCCCTGAAGATTTTCTGTTCCAGCCCGTCGGTTTCTTTCCTGAGATCCTCCCCATATTTCCTTTTCAACCTGAAACTTTTTATCAAGATAGACAAATCCCGCTCCCTTCGGCCCATAAAATTTATGTGCTGTCACAGTCATCGCACCTATTTTCAAATCCTTTGGAAATATCTTTTCCTTACACATTGCCTGAACTGCATCTGTATGAAATATTATATCTGTGTTTTCCAGTATTTGTCCTATTTCTTCTATTGGCTGTTTCACTCCTGTTTCATTATTTGCATACATTATTGACACAATTACAGTGTCTTTTTCTTAATGAATTTTTTTCAGCTGTTCAAGGTTTATAACACCATTTTCATCAACATCTATATATGTCACTTCATATCCTTCATTCTCAAGCTGCTGACACGTCTTTAAAACAGTTGAGTGTTCTATCTTTGAAGTTATAATATGCTTTCCCTTGGAACTATAAGCATTTAATACTCCCCTTATTACAAGGTTATTTCCTTCAGCCCCTCCCGATGTAAATATAATTTCCTTGCTCTCCACTCCAATATATCCTGCAATCATACTTCTAGCAGTTTCTATTGCCGCCCTTGCTTTTTGACCAAGTTTATGGGTTGAAGATGGATTACCATAATTTTCACTGTATGATTCCATCATTTTTTCCAAAACACCTGAAGATATCTTTGTGGATGCCGCATTATCCAGATAAACTAATTTCAATATTCTTCTCCTTTAAAAAAGTTGCCTCAAATGAGATTATCTCATTGAGACAACCTATTGTAAATACTAAATTACTCTTATAACGGATATTTCTGTCATTTTAAACAGAAACACTATTATAAATCAATAACTATAGATTTAATCTTAGTCATACTCTCAATACTGTATTTTTATACCTTGTACTCCTACTCCTGAACCTTTTTATTCCTAAAAATGGAAAATTATCAGGACCTCTTTGAGTTTTATTATTTATTTGAACTGTTCCAACTTCCAGTTTTCCCTGCTATATCAAAAGCCTGAACTATATTTTTAGTAAATACCGATGTCTGTAGTCCCATATTCGGAACCGTTACATATTTCAATAGCTTCATCCAGAGATTTTATTCTTATTAATGGTAAAACCGGTCCAAAAGGTTCTTCCCATGCTATTCTCATATCAAGTGTCACATGATCAAACAGCACAGGCCATAGAAGATTTTTTTCCCTCTTTATTTGAGTTAATGCTTTTGCACCTTTTTTCTGTGCATCTTCTATAAGTCCTTCTATAAAATCCGCTGCCCTGTTATCTATTAACGGGGTAATGTCAGCATTTTCAAACGGATCTCCTACAGTAAGCTTTTCAACTTCAGCTTTTATCAGTCCAGCCAGCTTATCTGCAACACTTTCCATTACAAGAACTCTCTTTATTGCAGTACATCTCTGTCCTGAATAGCTAAATGCTCCACTTACTATATCCTTTGCCGCCTTTTCAAGATCAGCGTCATCTGAAACTATTGCTCCATCTTTTCCTCCCAATTCAAGCAGTATAGGACGCATTCCAGCAAGCTCTCCTATTCTCTTTCCAACTGGAGTACTTCCTGTAAAGTTTATAAAATCAACTAATGGATGGGCAATCAGATAATCTCCTATTTCAGAACCTTTTCCTGTTACTGTATTTATAACTCCTGCAGGTATACCTGCCTCATGAAAACGCCTTTACAAGTAACAGCCCACTAATAGCTCCCTGTGTAGGTGGCTTAAATAAAACTACATTCCCTCCTATCAATGCTGGAGCTATTTTTGATGCAGAAAGGTTTACCGGATAGTTGAAAGGTGCTATTGCAAGTACAAGTCCCATAGGTTCCTTTCTCACCATTGCCACTTTTCTTTTACTTGCGGCTTCAAAACTTCCACCTTCTACAATTTCTCCCACAGATCTAAGTCCTTCTTCAGCTGAATATCTTATAAGATCTGCTGTTCTTACAACCTCACTAATTGCAGCCTTTATTCCTTTTGAAACTTCTTTTGCAAGTACAGTTCCTATTATTTCCTTGTCTCTTTCTAAAATTTCTGCAGCTTTATATAAGTATTTTGCTCTTTCAACTACAGCCAGACTTCTCCAACCACCAAGGGCAATTTTAGCTGTTTCCATTGCATAGTCAACTTCTTCCCTTGTCATTGACGGAACACTTCCAAGCTCTTCATCATTGATTGGTGAATATTTTTTTATTTCTTTTTCTGATTCCTTCCATTCCCCATTTACTAAATTTTTATATTTCATATAATTTCCTCCTATTACATCTTTTCCAGCGTTAGTTTCTATTTTAGTTTCTATTTCTCTTTTCATTTAACCATTTCAGTATTTCATCATAAATTTCGTACTTATTGATTTCATTTAATGACTCATGTCTCCCATTTTTATTTTCCAGCACATTTATACGTCTTTTTCTTTTTCTTCAAAAATCTCAAGTATTTTAGTAACATACTCTATATTTACAGCTTTATCTTCTGTCCCGTAAATTACTAGCATGTTTGCATCTTTTCGTACTTTTTTTATAACTTCTGTTAATAAATCCCATCATTCCCAAAAATCCCATTAAACACTCCTGGCGATATGGGATATCCGCAAAACTCACTTTCTACATATTTATTTACTTCATTTTCATCCCTTGTAAGCCAGTCAAATTTTTGTCTGATTAGGTTTAAAATAATCATTATATTTCTTAAATTCCTTATTCATAAAGGACTTTTTCTTAAAAATAAAAGTTTTTCCATCCCTGTTAACATTTTTTTCCCAAGAAAACTGATAACTTTTTCTGAAGAGAAATCCTGATAAAATAAAAATACTTGTAATTATTTTCAATAACCCATTTCATTGCTATCAATGACCCCATACTATGTCCAAATATAGTAGTATTTTCCGCTTTTATTCCTTTAGGTATAAGTTCATTTTTGAAAAAGATTTATATCCTCAAAAACTGCTTTTATTCCCTTTTTACCAAATTCACATACTTCTGAAGTTTTTCAGTTCCCCATGGCCTCTAATTTCAGGTACAAAAACATTGTATCCATTTGCAGATAGAAATTTCCCAAATTCTTCGTATCTGTCTATCGGCTCAGTTACTCCATGAAATATTATAATATTATTTTTAAATTTTTTTCTCCACGTTCAGATTCAAAAAAATAGATAAAGTACTTTTCAGTCCTTCAAATCCTTCAAAATATTTTCTTTCCATTATATTTCCTTATATATTAATTTACGTTTTTTTATATTTTTCCGGGATAACGCATTCTCCTTTTTATTTTTCCCACACACGAGGTGGATAATCTATCAATTAAATTAATTTCTTTCTACTTTTTTTAAATTCTTTTATAAACTCCTCTATTGAAAGAACATTTCCTCCCATTGACAGTTCTTTAGCCAGTTCACTTATATATGGCTGTTTTATCTTACTTTTTTTAAGTACTTCTTCATTCCAGAAAATTTCCCTTTTTGTCTCCATCTTCTATTATTTTTTTATTCGCCATAACTACAACTCTGTCAAAAATTATTAACAACGAACTCCATATCATGTGTAATTGTAATTATTGTTTTTCCTTTTTTTCTGAAAGTTTCTTTATTAAATTATTTAAAATTTTCATTCCTTTCATATCCTGACCTGCAGTTGGTTCATCCATAATGATGACATCTGTATCCATAGCTATAATTGAAGCAATAGTAACAAATTTTCTTACTGAATAGGGAAGATTATAGGATTTTTCCTTTGCAGATGCACTTAATTCTGTCAGTTCCAGAGCAGTTTCAACTAAATTTTTTTCTTTCATTTTCAGAATATCCTATTTTTTTCGGTCCAAATTCTATTTCATCATATACATTATTATGAAAAATCTGATCCATAGGATTTTTGAAACACGTATCCTACCTTTCTGCTCATTTTAGCAACATTATAGTCTTTTGTATTCCATCCGTCAATGACAATATCTCCTGAAGTAGGCTTCAAAAGTCCATTTAACATTTTTACAGCCGTTGTTTTTCCTGCACCATTCTGACCTACTATTGCTACTTTTTCCCCTTTTTCTATACTAAGGGAAATATTATCAATGGCAACAGTTCCATCAGGATAAGTAAAACTCACATCATTTATATTTACAAAACTCATTTTTCCTCCTCCTGACAGGTATTTTCTTCTATTTTAGAATCTTCTGCCAAAAAATTTTTGTGTGCAAAAACTTCCACTGCCTTTTCTTTAGTTATTGGAATTTCCTCAAACTGAACTTTACCTTCATCCATTAATCTATAAGCAAGAGCTGTATATTGTGGAATTCAATTTCCTTTTCCAACAATATTTTGTTTTTTTAATACATCTTCTGTATTTCCTGATAAAATCATTTCCCCTTCATCAAGTACCATAACTTTTTCAGCATATTCAGCTATCAATTCCAGTTTATGTTCCACAAGTATAATAGTTTTTCCTTCTTTTTTTCAGTATATCAATTATTTCAAATATTTCCTCTGTTCCTTTTGGATCCAGTTGTGAAGTTGGTTCATCAATTACCATAATTTCCGGATCCATGGCAATTATTGAAGCAAGTGCAACCTTCTGTCCTTGACCACCAGAAAGTTCATAAGGTTTTTTATCCTTTAATTCCTCTATATGAAGTAATTTAAGTGTTTCCTCAACTCTTTTTCTTATATATTCTGCATCTAAGCGAGATTTTTCAAGCCCAAAAGCAATTTCTTCAAAAAACAGTTTCCTTAACTCCACTTATTTGGGTAAAAGGATTCTGAAAAAAACAAATCCTACCTTCTGTACAATTTCCTTTGCAGAATAATCCTTTAATTCCTTGCCTTCCAAAGTTATTTTCCTTTGAGTTCTCCCCTTATAAAAAAATCAGGAATAAATCTTCTTAATACATTACAGAGAGTTGTTTTTCCACTACCATTTTTTTCCAATAACAGTCCCAAAAATTCACCCTTTTTTTATATCCAGATTTATATTTTTTTCAATATTTCTCTATCTTCCAACGGATATTTATAACTTACATCTTCCAATTTAAAATAACACATAAACCCTCCAGATAATACATAGAATTAAGAAAATCACAAGAAGAATCTTTATCTTTTTATCATTTTCAGTTTCTTTTATGTCATCAATATTGTTCTTTTCTCTCAATTGAAAATCCTCTAGCTTCCAGCGTGATAGCTTTTTCTTCAGTATTGACTATTGAAGACAGTACCAACGGTATAAAAACTGGAATTAATGCCTTCGCTCTTACCAGAATATTCCCTTCTGTTTCAACTCCTCTGGCTTTTTGTGAATTCATTATTACATTAGCCTGTTTTGTCATTTCAGGTATCATTTGTAATGATAATAGCAGGATAAATGCCGCTTTTGGATTAAGCCCCTTTTTTTCCAATGCAATGGTAAACTCTTTAGCAGGAGTTATCAAAATCAATAAAGTCAATATTGATACAAATGCTGTTATTCTTGAAGTTAAAATTACCGCTTTAAAAAGTCCTTCCTTATAAACTGAAATAATTCCTATTTTAAATAAAAACTTCTCCAGAAGGTAAAAAATATACTTTGAACAATAAAAAAATAGCCAGTAAAAGCCAAAATAAAGCTAAAAAAATAGCCTTTTTTTACATAAGTTTTCAAACTAACTCCAAAACAAACTGCAATTACTCCACAAATAATAGCCATACAATAATTATAAATATAATTTGAAACTATAAATAAAGACAAAAAGCAAAGCCAGACTTATAAATAATTTTGTTATTGGATAAAAGTTTTTTTCATATCATTTTTTTGTCATATGATTATTCTCCTGTTTTTGCAAGATACTTATATAATATTACAATACTGATATGAAATAATCACTCAGCATTGTAATATTAGATTTTTCAGAATTAAAATTAACAATATTAACTTTCTCTATTAAAAAGCCGCCATATTAAATATTCCTAATTTAAATATTTTTGTCAGATTTTTATATAGTTTTTCCCATACTTAAATTTAATTAAATATCTAGCTGACATAGCTTTTTATTATAGCCATAGCAACTATAGCTGTTATAATTTTTATCTGTTGTTTCAGTAATAAGATTTGTACTGAAGACCGCATTCCATATATTACTTCCTGTTGCAAGGAAAAAAGGCTGTTATTCCAGCTGTAGCATTTCCAGTATTTCCACCATAAACATATACTATTATAGGTGCAGATACTAATATCGCAATTACTACAGAGAAAAATGCACAAAAATAGTCTTAATAATTATATTCTTAAATTTAAATCTTGCAAGAATACCCATACAAAGAGCCATAATTATGGAAACTGGCATAAATGCAAAAATATTCAGGCGAAAAAAACTTCCCGTAATCAAACTAGTTATAACTGCTGTTGTTATCCCAATCCATGGACCCGCAATTAAACTGATAAAAACAGTTCCAATAGAATCTAAAAAAATATTGGGAGCTGTAATACTTTCACAATACCAAATCCTGTAAAATTTATAGCAACTGCCACCGGTATTAGTAGAATTGCCATCAAAGAAAAAAATCTTCCTTAATACTTTTCATTACTGAACCTCCTAAAAAAATTATTATATATTAATAAGTAAAACTACTTATATTAATATCATGTTTTTCTATTGTAGAAGTAATTCTTTTACAAATTTTTTTCATATCTAATATTAAATTACACACTATCTTTCAACTTTCAGCTAATATTTCCATATAAATATATCTTTATTATAACATTTTTACATACAATTTTATAGATAATATTTAAAAAAATCTATTTTTTTAATTTCTAATAAAATGCTATAAAAAAAGACACAATAATTAATTAATTATACCAAATAAGCAAGAAAAAAATGAAGAGGAAAAATTGAAGAAAAAAAGTATTCATGTATGAGCAGCCCTACTAATCACATATTCTGTCACTGCATATAAAAAACCAGCGTATAAAAAATGGCGTCCCCGGTTGGACTCGAACCAACGACCCTCTGGTTAACAGCCAGATGCTCTAACCGACTGAGCCACGGAGACACAATTTGAAAAGTTTGGCGACGACCGATTTTCCCTGGAACTTAATCCAAGTATCTTAGGCGCAGGCAGACTTAACTTCCGGGTTCGGAATGTGACCGGGTGTATCCCTGCCGCTATAATCACCAAACATTCTTCTATTGCCATTCAAAACAAAAGGGCAATGAGAAATAAATAGTATATGTAAAAGAGTTTTGAAGTAAGCCTACGCATTATTAGTACCGGTCAGCTGAACATGTCGCCATGCTTGCACCCCCGGCCTATCACCGCCTGTTCTCGGCGGATGCTTGAAAGAACATTCATCTCAGGGTGGGCTTCCCGCTTAGATGCTTTCAGCGGTTATCCCTTCCGGACGTGACTACCCGGCCGTGCCACTGGCGTGACAACCGGTACATCATTGGTCCGTCCATCCCGGTCCTCTCGTACTAAGGACAGATCCCTTCAATATTCTGACGCCTGCAGTGGATAGGGACCGAACTGTCTCACGACGTTCTGAACCCAGCTCGCGTGCCTCTTTAATGGGCGAACAGCCCAACCCTTGGGACCTTCTCCAGCCCCAGGATGAGACGAGCCGACATCGAGGTGCCAAACACTTCCGTCGATATGGACTCTTGGGAAGTATCAGCCTGTTATCCCCAGGGTAGCTTTTATCCGTTGAGCGACGGCCTTTCCATTCAGCACCGCCGGATCACTAACTCCCACTTTCGTGCCTGCTCGACCCGTCAGTCTCGCAGTCAAGCTCCCTTTTGCGTTTGCACTCTACGGCTGATTTCCATCCAGCCTGAGGGAACCTTTGAACGCCTCCGTTACTCTTTTGGAGGCGACCGCCCCAGTCAAACTGCCCACCTAGCACTGTCTCCCATCTTATGAGATTAGAATCCCAACAATGCGTGGCTGGTATTCCAACAGCGGCTCCAATACAGCTGACGCCATATCTTCTCAGCCTCCCAGCTATCCTATACACACATTGCCGAAACCCAATGCCAGGCTGCAGTAAAGCTCCACGGGGTCTTTCCGTCCTACTGCAGGTAACCGGTATCTTCACCGGCATTACAACTTCACCAGGTCTCCGGCCAAGACAGCTCCCAAATCATTTCACCATTCGTGCAGGTCGGAACTTACCCGACAAGAATTTCGCTACCTTAGGACCGTTATAGTTACGGCCGCCGTTCACCGGGGCTTCAATTCGGATCTCTCAATCCTCCTCTTAACCTTCCGGCACTGGGCAGGTGTCAGCCCATATACGTCGCCTTCCGGCTTAGCATAGACCTGTGTTTTTGGTAAACAGTTGCTTGGGACTCTTCACTGCGGCCCGTTTCCCCTCCGGGTGTCTCCCCCTTCAGGTACCACGGGCACCCCTTCTCCCTAAGTTACGGGGCCATTTTGCAGAGTTCCTTAGCCAGAGTTATCCTGTCGGCCTTAAGTTTCTCACTCTGTCCACCTGTGTCGGTTTACAGTACGGGCGCTGCTTCCCTAAATAGAAGTTTTTCCCGGCAGTGTAGGATCTGCGGCTTATACCCTAAGGTACTTACCCGTCAGGCCTCACGTTTAAACATACGGATTTGCCTATATGTCCACGCTTCACCCTTAGAAAGGCTATTCCGTCAGCCTTCCCGCATACCTTCCTGCGTCACTCCATCTCTCAGTCAGTACACAGCGGTACAGGAATATTAACCTGTTTTCCATTCGCCTTCGCAGCTCTGCTTATGCTTAGGTCCCGACTCCCCCAGGGCGGACAAACCTTCCCCTGGAAACCTTGGACTTCCGGCCGGAGGGATTCTCGCCCTCCTTCTCGCTACTCATTCCTGCATTCTCACTTCTGATACCTCCAGCATCCCTTTCAGGACACCTTCTACAGCCTACAGAACGCTCTCCTACCAAACGTGCCTAGCACGCTTCCGCGGCTTCGGTTCATGTCTTAGCCCCGTTATATCTTCGGCGCAGATACTCTCGACCAGTGAGCTATTACGCACTCTTTCAAGGTATGGCTGCTTCTAAGCCAACCTCCTGGTTGTCTGTGAATATCCACCTCCTTTCCCACTTAGACATGATTTGGGACCTTAGCCGGCGGTCCGGGCTGTTCCCCTCTCGTCCACGGACCTTGTCATCCGTAGACTCACTCCCGGTAAACAATATACGGTATTCGCAGTTTGCTTGACTTCGGTAGCTATACGCCCCCTAGGCCACTACAGTGCTCTACCCCCGCATATCTTCAACCGAGGCTGCACCTAAATGCATTTCGGAGAGAACGAGCTATCTCCTAGTTCGATTGGCTTTTCACCCCTAGACCTATCTCATCTCCCAACTTTTCAACGGCGGTGAGTTCGGCCCTCCACTGAGTCTTACCTCAGCTTCAGCCTGGACAGGCCTAGATCACTAGGTTTCGCGTCTATGACATGCGACTCTCGCCCTATTAAGACTCGGTTTCCTTCGGCTCCGCTTTTACTTAACCTCGCCACATCATAACTCGCAGGATGATTAACCAAAAATCCACGCAGTCACCCATATGGGCTCCTACCGCTTGTAAGCACACGGTTTCAAATTCTCTTTCACTCCCTTGCTCAGGGTTCTTTTCACCTTTCCCTCACGGTACTCTCCTCTATCGGTCGGCGGAAGTATTTAGCCTTACGTGATATGGTCCACGCTGATTCACACCGGATTCCTCGTGTCCGATGCTACTCGGGATTTCATACAAGCTGTCATGACTTTACGCTCTACAGGACTCTCACCTCCTACGGTCCGGCTTTTCCAGCCGCGTTCCGCTTACATCATAATCAACTCGACCTTATGGCGTCAGTCCAGTATGTTCCCTCTACCCCCGTATATGCAACGCCGCCAGCTTTAACACTTATACGGTTTAGGCTCCTCCCCGTTCGCTCGCCGCTACTCAGGGAATCGTTTTTACTTTCTTCTCCTCCGGCTACTTAGATGTTTCAGTTCGCCGGCTTACCTCTCTCGCGCATACCCTCCAGGTATGCAGGTTCTCCCATTCGGATATCCCGGCATCACAGGGTCCTGTGCACCTCCTCCGGGCTTTTCGCAGCTTAGCACGTCCTTCTTCGGCTCCCGCCGCCCTAGGCATCCTCCGTGTGCCCTTACTCAGCTTCTCTTCTTCTAACTTAAGTTTCCTTCAGTTGTAACTCTTTTACCTACTATTCATTTCCCATTGTCCTTCTTTTTTAAATAATTTAATTGGTGGAGATAAGCGGGTTCGAACCGCTGACCTCTGCCTTGCAAGGGCAGCGCTCTCCCAACTGAGCTATATCCCCATAAAAAGACTTCTACGTCATCATTCTTGGTGGGCATGACTGGACTCGAACCAGTGACCCCTGCGTTATCAGCACAGTGCTCTAACCACCTGAGCTACACGCCCTCAGACTTAGACATATAGAGGAAGATCCGACTCGCATCCGTCTCTCCCTAGAAAGGAGGTGATCCATCCGCACCTTCCGGTACGGATACCTTGTTACGACTTCACCCCAATCACTATCCACACCTTAGGTACCTTCCTCCAAAGTTAGACCAGTAACTTCAGGTGCAGACAACTCTCGTGGTGTGACGGGCGGTGTGTACAAGACCCGAGAACGTATTCACCGCGGCATTGCTGATCCGCGATTACTAGCGATTCCAACTTCGCGAAGTCGAGTTGCAGACTTCAATCCGAACTTCGAACTGCTTTCAAGATTCGCTCCGCGTCACCGCCTCGCTCCTCTCTGTACAGCCCATTGTAGCACGTGTGTAGCCCAGATCATAAGGGGCATGATGACTTGACGTCATCCCCACCTTCCTCCTGCTCTTCGCAGGCAGTCTCGCTAGAGTCCCCAACTTAATGATGGTAACTAGCAACAGGGGTTGCGCTCGTTGCGGGACTTAACCCAACATCTCACGACACGAGCTGTCGACAGCCATGCACCACCTGTCTCCGCGTTCCCGAAGGCACCGCCCATCCTCATGGGCGTTCGCGGGATGTCAAGATCTGGTAAGGTTCCTCGCGTTGCGTCGAATTAAACCACATGCTCCACCGCTTGTGCGGGTCCCCGTCAATTCCTTTGAGTTTCAGCCTTGCGGCCGTACTCCCCAGGCGGATTACTTATCGCATTCGCTTCGGCACAGACAGTCTTCCTGCCCACACCCAGTAATCATCGTTTACGGCCGGGACTACCAGGGGTATCTAATCCTGTTCGCTCCCCGGCTTTCGCACTTCAGCGTCAGTTACCGTCCAGTGAACTATCTTCATCATCGGCATTCCTGCACATATCTACGAATTTCACCTCTACTCGTGCAGTTCCGTCCACCTCTCCGGTACTCCAGCCTATCAGTTTCAAAAGGCAGGCCTGCGGTTGAGCCGCAGGTTTTCACCCTGACTTGAAAGGCCGCCTAGATGCCCTTTATGCCCAATAATTCCGGATAACGCTCGCGACATACGTATTACCGCGGCTGCTGGCACGTATTTAGCCGTCGCTTCTTCTGCAGGGTACCGTCACTTCCTTCTTCCCTGCTGAAAGCGCTTTACAATCCGAAAACCGTCTTCGTGCACACAGAATTGCTGGATCAGGGTTGCCCCCATTGTCCAATATTCCCCACTGCTGCCTCCCGTAGGAGTAAGGGCCGTATCTCAGTCCCCTTGTGGCCGTCCACCCTCTCAGGCCGGCTACCTATCTTCGCCTTGGTGGGCCGTTACCCCTCCAACTAGCTAATAGGACGCAAGGCTCTCCGCAGGCGTCTCCTTTCATCACTAAGCTATGCAGCTTAATGACCTTATCCGGTATTATCAGCAGTTTCCTGCTGTTGTCCCAGTCCGCAGGCAAGTTCCTTACGCGTTACTCACCCGTCCGCCATGGTTACCATGGTGCAAGCACTCACTTCCCCATCGACTTGCATGTGTTAAGCATTCTGTCAGCGTTCATCCTGAGCCAGGATCAAACTCTTCATTCAACTATTTCTTTTCACCTTATTTTTTTATCTTATTATTTATCGATGCTTTTCCGTCTTATTCTTCTTCCTCTATTCTATATGTCTTCCATTGTCCTCTCAACCACTCCCGCAGTTGACAAAAATTATTCTATCAAATATTACCCCCTCTTGTCAATAACTTTTTTTCAATTTTTATAAATAACAGTTATCGTCGATTTGAATATCATTATTTTTAAATAGATAGAATATCGTTAAATAATTTAAATTTTTTTATTTTTTTATTGGAATGATGCTTAATCATTCTTCTTTTTGTTGAAATAACATCCACTTTATAATTTTCTCCTATTTTCTGTGAGTACATCCCTTTTATTTTTTTAATTCATAGTATGCTGCACAGCCTATCATTGCGGCATTATCTGTACAGTATTCCAATTTTGGGAAGATAACTTTTCACATTTTCTTTTTCAGATATTTCCTGAATTTCTCCCTTAACCTTCCATTTGCAGAGACCCCTCCAGAAACTAATATCGTATTAACTTTCATATTTTTCATCACTTTCAGTACTTTTTCACTTAATACTTCTGATACTATTTCCTGAAGCGATTTAGCCACATTTTCTTTCGATATTGTATTACCTTTCATCTTTTCATTATTTACATAATTTGTTATATAGGTTTTTATCCCGCTGAAACTGAAATTATATTCTTCAACTTTAGGCTTTTTTTATTTTGCAGTATATCTTTTTCCATTTTTGGAAAGCCTGTCTATTTCAGGTCCTCCTGGATATGGCAATCCGAGAACACGTGCTATTTTTATCATATGTTTCCCCACTGCATCATCTAAAGTTTCTCTAACAATGTTATTTTTTTATTTCTTTGTCAATTTCATCTATATAGTATAAGTTTGTATGTCCTCCAGAAACAACAAGGAAACTGCTGGTAACTCTATATCATTTTCAATAAAAATTTGAAAATATATGACCATTTATATGATTTATCGGCAACAAAGGAATCTTTATTTGCCCAGCTGAGGGATTTTTGCAAACATTAATCCTACAAGTAAAGAACCTATCAGTCCAGGAGTATTTGTAACCGCTATATAATCAATATCATCCAAACTGCATTTTGCCTGTTTCATAGCTTCTGTAAAAACAGGCATTATATTTTTCTATATGATGTCTGGAGGCTATTTCAGGAACTACCCTCCATATTCCCTATGTATATCAATCTGTGTAGAAATGACATTACTTAATACATTTTTCCATTTTTCAACTACTGCCACTGAAGTTTCATCACATGAAGTTTCAAATGCCAGTATTTTTTTATGCTTTCCATATTTTTTTCTCCTTATTTTCTGTATTTTTTTCCATAATTTTTGTTAAATACATAATCCACACTTATATTTTTTTCATGCAATCTTCATATTTTTTTGGAAATTTATCATCTCCGTATAATGAATGCGGTGGACAATCAGGATTATTCAGCAAATGTGTCTTTTTCAAAAGAGAATAATTTAGGATCAGTAGGTCCGAAAAAAATACAAACGTTTCACTTCCAACAGCTCTTGCTATGTGAAAAGGTCCCGAGTCATTAACTATAGCTATTTTTAGAATATTTTAGAATTATACCGCTTTCCTTGAAGGATATTTTTCCACATAAATCTATTATTCTACCTTCTTCATCAGCTTTCACAACTCCAAAATCTTCTTTTCCTCCTATTACAAATATTTTACTATTTGTATTTTTGAAATATTTTTTTAGACAATTCATCATAAAAAGGCCATTTTTTTAGTAAACTTTGATGCTCCAGGAGCCAATACAAAATAATCTACATTTTTTTAAATCGTATTTTTTTACAAATTCCTCTTCTTTTCCTTTGTCTATGTAAAAATTCTAAAGCGTCACCTTTTCCTGATTCTATATTGTTTCTATCAAAGTATAGGTTAAGTTTTTTTCAGTGCAGTAAAAATAGCTTTCTACAATAGTGCAATCTGCATTGTATGTTATCATCCTAGCTTTTTACAAGTAATGTCTTCCACCATTTTCTTTTTGTTATATCTTAAATATTCCGTCTTACTGTCTGATAAACTTTTTCCTATTATTCTTGATAAAATTTTTGGAATGAAGATCTATAACAAAATCATATTTTTTTCCTTTTTCAAATTTTTCTATTACTTCATTTACGTATTTTTTTATCCTTGCTTTTTCTGTCAAATAATATTAAATTTCTAATTTTCCGGATTTAGCGAAACTGCTTCTGAAAAAAACCTTCATAAACTATAAAAAATCTATTTCTGAATCCGGATATTTTTTTCTTTTATTTTTCTTATTACAGGAGTTGTTAAAAGAACATCTCCAAAAAGAACTAAACCCTAATTATCAATATTTTCATTTATTTTCCTCGTCAATTAATTTTTTTCAAACTTAATTTATAAAACTATGATTTACAAAAAATTTGCTTTAACCTTTATCTTTTTATTTCCTTAAGTTTTATTTTTTTGCATCCATTCTACCATTTTTAAGTGCCCTTAAATACCATTTTTGGGCTAATCCCATATCATTGAAATCCTGCTGATATAATTGGGCAGAAGGTACATTGCTCTGCTTTCATTTAAAGTTGCCGCCTTTTCATACCATTCTGCCGCTTTTTCTTTGTCTTTTCCACCTTTTATTTTATCATAAAAAAATCCCTAAATTTAACATGGATTCTATGTTTCCCTGATTTGCTCCAATTAAGTACCACTTTTCTGCTTCTTCATAATTTTTTTATATTCTTCTGCTTTTTCCAATTAAATTTATTCTGTCAACAGCACCTAATTCATAAAGTTTTTTTATCAATTTTTTTCTGCTTCTTCATAATTCTTTTTCATTATGATATTTTTTTCTGATAAACTCAGCATTCCAAAAATCATTCTTTTCAGAAAGTTTAATCAGTAATTTTTCACTTTCCTCTGAATTTCCTTCTCTCTCATATAACAGGGCCAAATTTTTTTATAGCTCCCCTGTTATCATTTTGAACTACCTTTTTTTATACCATTTTTCCGCTTCTTTATAATCCCTTTTTTCGTAAATATTTCCAAGCCTTGATAAAGGAATCATATAATTTTTTTCCCAATGCTTTTTTTATACCATTTTTCTGCTTCTTCATAATTCTTTTCTTCTTCATAAAGTCGCCCTAAATCATACATTGAAGAAACTTCTCCACGTTCAGCCGCATTTTTCCAGCCATTTTTTTGTATTTTCAGCATCAAATTTATCCATATAATATTCAGCAAGATAAGCTGCCGCCAGTCTTTTTATGTTTTTCTATTTTTCTAGATACGTCTTTGCTTTTTCAGGATTTGAAAATAACATCTTCTGAGCTTCATTAAAAAAATTATTTCACATCTGATTTTTCAAGATTTTTATCCTGTTCCATTATTTTTTCTGCCATTTCGCCTTTATTTTCATTCTTTAAAAATTTCCTTAATATCAGATAATCTATCTGACGCTTTTATTATTCCATAATCCTTAAGTTTAGTAAACAATTCTTCAGCCTTTACGTATTCTCCTTTTTTTATATATAGTTTTTCCCAGTTCATACATATAAGCTGTTCTCTTCTGATTTGAAAGTACCGACAGTTTTTCCTCTCTCTTTACATCATTTTTTTCAATATTGTAAATTTCCGTCAATCTTTCTGTCGCCTGCAACTCTCCCTGTTTTTCTGATTGAAGAAACCATTTTTCCGCTTCACTGTAATTCTTTTTAACATGTAAATTTTTACCTAGTTCGTACATTGCCTTTGTAAATCCCAGCTTTACAGCCTTCTGCATTTTTTCAAGTGACGTGTCAACTTTTCCTTCAGCAAAATCACCCATACCAAGATAATAAGCAGCTTCACCTCTATAATCCTGAATTCTTTCAAACAATGGCTTTGCCTGTGCATAGGAATCTTTCATTTTCTCTTTTGCTTCCAGTAAAATTTTATCGATTTCCGCATCACTCAGCTTTTCTTCCTCTATTTTTGCAATCTCATCTTCAACCTGCGGTTCTTTTACAACTTTCTGCGATTGCTTAACCTGATTTTTTTCTATTTCTTTATAAACTATCGTTCCCACAAGAAAGATAAAGCTGGCTACAACCAGGGAAGTTGCTATAAATGTATCCCTTTTCCTGTCCCATTCTCTTTTTATTTTTTTCTGTTTCAGACATTCGCCTCAATCCTTTTCATTAGCATTATTTCTATTCAGTCTCTAATATTATTAACCATTAAAATTTTCATAATCTTTTTGAAACCTGCGTTGCAGTTATCTATTTTTTTCTATAGATTTATATTTTTAAATGTATATATTAATTTATATCCTAAAAGAGCACTCTAAAGTCAAGCATTTTTCACTTAAAAAAATTATTATTAAAAACTGCCTTCAAACAGATATAACCATTAAAAATTTTCTTTCAACTTTTTGATGATTATACACTGTTAAAGACAGGTTTATTACAGTAATATTAAACTATATTATTAAATGTTTCGATAGTCGGAGCTTTTTCACATAATTCAACCAACATTGGAACAATTTTAGTAAAATGTTCAGTAGCATTGTGGATTTCAATAGCTTTTTCTGATTCCCAATGCTCAACAAAAAAACCAAATGATTATCTTTTTCTCTGTTTTTGCTGTAAATTATAGAAATACATCCTTCTTCCTGACGGCTTTCTTTTTACAAGTTCTTTACATAATTCAATAAATTCAGGTACTTTGTCTTCCTTAACTGAAAACTGTGCTAATATGTGAATCATAACTCAACTTCCTTTCTTTTTCCTAAAATAAAATATATTCACTATTGAAACAACCGTGAATACATCTTTAATAATTTATTTAGTTGGTGCCTAGAAAAGTTCGAACCTTCGACCCTGCGGGTATGAACCGCATGCTCTAGCCAACTGAGCTATCTAGGCATTTGGTGGCGGGGCCGGTTTGAACCAACGACCTTCGGGTTATGAGCCCGACGAGCTACCAGACTGCTCTATCCCGCGACAATATTTTTTTAGATAATAGTTTCAAGTGGTGCCTCGGGCCGGACTTGAACCGGCACGGAAAAAAATTCCACAGGATTTTAAGTCCTGTGCGTCTACCGATTTCGCCACCAAGGCACAAAAACTTATTATCTTTAACACGAATTAGATTATATAACAATTAGTTTAATTTGTCAAGTGTTTTTTTCAAGTTTTTTAAACTGATTTATTTTTTTCTGACCTATACATTTCTCTTTTCTGCTTCTTCTAATGACTTATATCCCTTGTGTTTCACTATATTTTTCAAGATTTTTTTCTGCCAGATTTTTTTATTTTTCAAATTTTACAGTTTTTTTATATAGTCGTAATAAAAGCTGTAAAGTTTTTTTCTGAATATGAAAGAGTTCTCCCCTTAAATATGTTTCTATCGAAGTATACTCTGGCGTATCAGACTCAGAGTATAATTTTTCTTCCTTTATTTGTAATCCAGGGATACTTTTTCCATTATTTCCAATTCCCATTCTAAATAAATTTTTTTACAATTTTTTTCGACAATTTCTCCTTTTTGTTCAGATATTACAGGTAAAAATTCTTTTTATCCTTCATATTCTTCAGGTGCACTGTATTTCATCATGTAGGCATATTTTTTTCCATAACAGGATTTCTATCTCTGTGCCCTGCCAAAAATCAAATCATCAAGATAGCTGCGCAATACTGGTAAAGAAAATATTGCCCACTGGCTGCTTCTCATAATGTTAAATTCCTCATAATTATCCTGGCACGAGCTCTTCCACCTGTATTGTGTACAGACTGAAAAAAATTCCCATTCCCTTGCTATAATTTGATGCACTATATTCTGTTTAATTTCCTTTTTCTTCATCTTCAATATTTTCTTTCATTCAGCTTACCTCCCTAATCAAGCCATGGACTCCAGTTCCTAAGTTTTTCATCTGTTATACTTTTCTTGTATTTCCGGACCATAATCAAGTAGAAAAATCACTTTTTATAACTTCTATAATTCCCTGTTTTTCATTTCTGTAATTATATTTGCACATATTTTTTTCAATTATTTCTACTTTTCTATATATTTCATCAAATGGAAGTTTTACAAGCTTCCCTATCATTACATGTGTTTCTTCCCCTAAAATTGGCAGTTCTTTCAACCTTCTATGGAACCATTTATAGAAGGGTTTATATACCCTGTTCAATAAATAAATCATATGTACAGCTTCATCTATAAATTCTGTTTTCAGCCATTCTTGCCGCAACAATTTCATCCCTTTTCATGCATCTTGGTAAGTTATATTGTCCTGACTGTGCAATTTTCATACATCTTGTAGCTATTTTATTCAGTCGTATATCTTCAGGAAAATATTCAGATAATTTTTTTCTTATTTCAGTAAATTCTCCCAGATTGTCAACAAATACTTTCCCATTAGTTACCGCAGCAAGGGCTGTTTCAGGTATAAGTCTCCAGTCATAAAGGTTTGAAGGGTATGTCTCCATTCCTAAAAATTTATAATACCAGTCATTCATATTTAAAACTCCACGCCTGTCATCTCCCCAATCACTTACATTCAAAGCCCTGAATCCCATAAAATTCCTTTGGAAGCGATTCCAGTACATCAGATAGCTTTCTTCCATATTTTTCGTAATCTTCCTGTGTCAGCCATATACAGCATGAAGGCCCAAAATCATGATCCTGTGATATTTCGTCATCATATCCGAAACATTCAGATCCTTCGCCTGCAAGACCTACTGCCATTCTTTCATATAAATCTAAAAAATCCTTTTTCCAGAACTGGTAAATATACATTTTTTTAAAATATAATTCTGACAGTTCCATACCTTTTTATTTTATTATTCATTTTTCCCAGTCTTTCCTTTACAATTTCAATATTCTGTAATAAACTCTTATAGTTTACCGCTGTTTTCTCCAAATGATTTTTTTACATATTTCAGCACTTTTCTTCAAAAATATTTAAGAGCCTTTTCAAATTCTCCTCATTATAATACTGAATTGCCATATTATTCAGTGATGCAGAATAAAGACCATGTTCTTTTCCAACAGTATTTTCTATTAACTTCAACGATTTATCTAACACATCTTCAGACTTTTCCCTTTTTCTCCTGTTTTTAAATAGGGAAGTACCATATTGCTAAGGGTTGTAGCATACTGAAGTTTATATTCAGGTAAATTTTTCCAGTATTTCCAGACTTTTCTTATGCAAACCAAGGGCATCCTGAAATCTTCCTGTATCCTGATAAAACAGACCAAGATTATTACATACACTTGCGTAAAGATAATCATTCTGTAAATTGTTCTTCCGGTATATCTCCATTGTTTCCAGATAAAGTTCCTCAATTTCATCAAATTTTTTCATAAATCTGTAAACTTCTGCAAGATTTAAGTTACACGTGGCATAAGGAACTATTTCCTTCCCATAGTTTTTCTATTATTCTTTTTTTGCCTTTATTATTGCATTGACAGCTGTTTCAAATTCGCCTGTATATTTTTAAAAGTTCCACCAAGTTCATTTTAAAAATTTGTATGTTTTTCATTACTTTCTTCTCCATAAACCTTTTCAGTAAGTTCTGCAAGTTCCTTTAAAACCTTCACTTCTTCAAGTGTTTTTCCCTGCTGCATATACTCATTTCTCTGTTTTGTAAGTTCATAAATTCTATCTTTATTTTTTTATCGGTAGTCATATTTCCCCATTATTAGTAATTTGTATAGAAAAATCATAACATTTTTAATATTTATTGTCAAAAAAGAATATCCCAGCGTTCTATTTCTTCTGAGACATTCTCACTCCTGATATAATATCCTGTAAAACTTCTATTTACAGTATCTTTCCCTTAAAATATGTGAAGCTTCCACCATCGAAGACATTTTTTGCTTTATTATTTCATATGAATTTAGAGGTCTTTTTAGAAAATGTTGCAAAACCGCAGTCAGGATTTAGCCATATTTTTCAGGCGGAAGAAAAATCCAGAACCTTTTTCAGTTGCTTTTACTATCTGTTCAGGAGTTTCCACAATTGTATTTCTAGGATTTAGACATCCAAATCCAAGCATTATCTTTTTATCCAGAAAATTATTTGAAAAAAGCTGTTTTACTTCACCTGCACGGGATGTTGAAAATTCAAGCGCCAGCATATCCACATCCAGTGAATCAAAAAACTGCCCAAGCCTGTCATAAGCTCCTTCCAGCAACACAGTTTCATCGCAAGTCCAGTTTCCACGGCATACATGCATTGCCCCCAGTACATTTTCATGTTTACGGAGCTCTGCAAATACAGGAGCAAGCAACTCATTTACAAATTTAAGTTCTCGATCAACCTTGATCTTCTCTGACAGGGCACCTCAGTAAAACGAATTATCCCCTTTTTTCCTTGTAAAAACAACTTCCGATAAAATCGGCTCATCAATCTGAATAATACCTGCTCCCATCTCAACTAGCCGTCTTATTTCATTAATTAGAAGCTTTACTACATCATTTCCAAGCTCTTTACGGTCACTATATACTCTCCCTGTAATTTCCTTCATCCACATGGAACGTGTTAACAGATATGGACTTGGCAATGTCATTTTAAAAGGTTTTTTTGAAAATTTTTTTATCATATCAACTTCTTCTGTATTGAGCTCTATATCTGTAGAAATTCTGTCTACACACACAGGACTGTTCATTGTATTGTCTGCCGCATCCATTTCCTCAAGACTTTTTATTGAATTCTTCCGTATTTCCTGTAATTTCCTTTATATCTTCCATTGTCATAAGCTTTACTCCAGGAACGTGTTCTGCAATATAACTCATATAGTTATCTCTCGCCAATTCCCCACTTACAACCACATCAATTCCTATTTCTTCAGACATTTGAATAATCTTTTCTGTTTCTGAATATACTTTTTCCTTATATTCCTCAGTATATTTATCATCTTTTTATGCTTTTTCTTTTAAATCAAGTAATTCTTTACTTCTTGGCATACTTCCCATTAAAGTGGTTGAAAATGGCTTAAATCTGTTATTATTCATGTCATCCTCCTTTACTGATTTCATTTTTATATAAATCTATCTTAATTTTACTACATCTTATATTTAAATTCAAAATTATATTTAATTTTTTTCAATTTCTTTATATTTTTAAATAACAATAAGCAGACATCAACTATCCATGCCTGCTTATATTTTTTTCAGTTATATTATTTTAAGGTTCGACAATTAAATTACTGTTAGTCAATATTTCAACAACTTCTGCCATTGTAGTTGTTCCACCTACTTCAAGGTGAGCAGTAAGTTCATAATAATCAACACAGATACCACATGAAAGTATTTTTTTACACCTTTTTTTCTCAAGTTCCTTTAAGTCTTCAAGACAAGGTGACCCTTTAGTAGTAAGTTTAGCTCCTTCTCCATAAAAAAATAATATGAGCAGGTAAATTTTCCCTTTGAGCAAGAGTATGAATAAATCCATTCATAAGATTATCAATCAGAGCCTGCTCTCCAATTCCCATTCCAGTTCCTTTAATTACAACATCATAAGTTTGTGCCATAATATATTCCTCCTATTTAAAAATATATGTTATCAACTACTTTTATAATTAAAGTTTATTATATTAATTTTATTTTAAAGATAATTATTAACTGGTATAATTCATTTCATTTTAGGTATAACACATAAAACTTTGATTGTCAAATTAGTATTGAAAATTCAAATATTGAATTAGTTTTTTTATATGGCAGAAATCATTTCAATTATTGCATCTCCTAATTTTTTTCAGTTATTCTAGCTATTTTCTATTTTTTTGTATTCTTTTTACGTAGTAGACCTCAAATAAATTTCCTTCATTACTTTTTTTCCTCCTATTTTTTTATGTAAATATGATTACTCATATTCCAAAAGATGTAGCATGTTCCTTCATTATAAAAATCACTCTATTTTTGAAGTTTTATTTTCCTGTTTTTTTGAGAAAAAAAGTGATTTTTTTAACATAATTATTTTTTTAATATGGAGTTTTTCTCCAACAAATAAATAGTACATCTAATTTCTAGCTTTTTATTAAGTTATTTTTTTCTCTATTTTTATATATATTGGGGTATTTTTTTAAATCTTAAAATTTTTAAAAAATACCATTCCTAAAAATTCCCAATTGCAACATTTCTGTTATTCTGATACAATAAAAAAATCAATAAATTTAAAGGAGTTCCATACTTATGACAAAAAGAAATTCGACAAAAATATGATTTTTACAGAAATCAGCTTTCAAAGGAAACTGTTCAAGAAAATAGTAATTCCATTATTGAAAAACTCCAGCCTTATGTTCAGAAAGCTGAAAATATAATGATTTTTTTATGAATATGAAAAGTGAGGTTGAAATTACAAAGTTAATAGAACTTTATCCCAATAAAAAGTTTTTATATTCCAAAAAAACTTTTCCTGAAAGAAATATGAAAATCAATCTTTATAATAAAAATGAGCTAGTTTTACATAAATTTGGATATTATGAGTCGGCATCTGATATTTTTTTATGATGAAAAATTCTTGATTTAATTATTGTTCCTGCAACAGCTTTTTGATTACTCAAAAAAATCGTATTGGATTTGGTGGAGGATATTATGATACTTTTTTTAAGTAAAGTTATTTTTTTAATAATCAGGCAATAGAAAAAAATCGCAACAAACCCTTAATTATAGGAGTATGTTACGATTTCCAGCTAATTGATTTTATTCCTTCAGAAGACCATGATGTAAAAATGGACTGTATCATTACTGAAAAAGAATATCGTTATTTAAATGTTTATTATTTTACTGATTTTTCTATGATTATTTCATTTTTATATGTATCTATTTTAGCGTTGGCACCAATTGGAACGGTAATAAAAGGTCTTACATGTCCCGATTTAAACCCTTTTATTATCGGAATTTTCATGTCACCAAAGTTATCCAGAAAAACATCTTCCAGAGACATGTCATCAATTCTGATCTTTTGGCACCTTTAAAAATCTCCTAAAAATAATACCTTTTAAATTTTTAAGCTTTCCAGCAAGTTTTAACTGTTTAAGCATTCTGTCCACCCTGTATGTAGCCTCATTTACTTCCTCTATAAATAATATTTTTCCGTCTGTATTTATTTCGTATTCTGTTCCAAGGGAAGCCACTACAAAGCGAAAGATTTCCACCTGTTATTTTTCCTTCTCCTCTACCACTTTTCATTATTGAATAACTGTCATCAAATTCAAGAAGATTGTAGGATTGTTTGTCTGTAAACGCTTTATTAAACCCATTTTCAGTAGTTTCAGGTATTTTGTCAAAATTTGAACTCATAGGCCCATGAAAAGTGACAAGCCCTGTTTTTTTCATTGATTGCAAGCAATAATGTTGTCAAATCACTAAATCCTGAAAAATATTTTAGGATTTTTCTTATCAGGTCATAATCAAGTTTGTCTACAATTCTTATAGTCCCGTATCCTCCTCTTATGGAGAAAATGGCTTTATATTTTTATTCGCAAACATATCATTTATATCTTTTAGCTCTTATATAGTCAGTTCCACCAAATCCATACCATCTTGAATCATAGGAACGTCCGTATACAACGTTAAATCCTCTGCTAAGAAGATATTCCACTTCTGCATCTGCGGAAGTCCCCTTATAGTTTGCAGGAGCGATAAGACCAATTGTATCTCCAGGTTTTAACCCCTCAGGAATAATAATTTCAGGAGTTTTCAGCCTGTAATGTTAAACCTGATATCAGTACAAAAACAAATATCAGTAATATTTTTATACTTGAAACTTTTCCGGCAATATCAATTAAATTTTTCATTTTAAAAAAATTCCTCCAGTTTCTGCTCAAGTTCAGTATAATCAGGAAGATGTATTCCTCTTATTCCTTCTTTTTTTCGCAGGCGTCGATATTCACTTTTGTGTCATCGATAAAAACTGTTTCTTCAGGAATAAGATTAAATTTTTTTCTATAAGTGTTTCGTAAATTTCCTTTTCAGGCTTTAAAAGATAGTAATAGCACGAAACTGTATGTCCATCAAACAACCTGAAAAAAATTATACTTTTTAAAAAAATATGCTCAAAGGCAGGCTGATGAAAATTTGATAAAATATACAGATTATATTTTTTTCCTTCAATTCCGGCAATAATTTAACATTTTTCTTCTATTGGCTGTAATATTTCAAAAAGATCTACATCAAAAAGTCTGTCAATCTGCTCGTCTACTCCGGGAATTCTTTCCTTAAATATCTTTTTCGCATCTTCATAAGAAAGGGTTCCTCTGTCCAGTATCTGCCATTCATCACTACCAAATACTCCATTATAAAAAGGCTTCCCTTTTTTTCCTCAGGAACATTTTTTTCAGTATATTCCTTAGGCTCAAACTTTATAAGGACTCTTCCTAGATCAAATACTATATTTTTTTATTGACATTCTTTTCTCCATTCTTTATAGTTAAGATTTTTCTTTAACATCTGTAATAATGACATACTGTTTTCTAAACTTCATAATATCAGACTTTTTCCATGTTTCAGCATATTTTTTTAAGATTTTCTTCTGCTTCAGGATACTCTTCTCCGTTAATTCTGCAATCTGCCTTCAAATCTCCATTAGGATCTTTTTAAGGCAAACAATCTAATCGCATAATTTTTTTCCTGCATTATTCATCTGCTTAGAAAAAAGATTCTATTGATTTAGTAAACAGACAGCATGGACAAAATTCATCAACATACTGTTCTGCATCAATTCCCTTTTCTTAGCCTCTTCTTCATTAATATTTGGATAGACAATAACATTTCCAAAAATAGATGTCTTTTTACAGGTGGCTTGTCGTCAAAAGTCATTTCTACTATCTGATTCATATTTTTGGCATTTTCAGGATTAGCAGCATCTACAAGAGTTTCCCAGTCTAAAATTACCCAGCTCTTGAAAGCACTCTTAATAGCTTTAGCAAGACCATCGCAAAACTCACCATACTGATATTCAAAAATACCATTTGGAAAAAGTTCCTTATGATGAATCTGAATTGTTGCAGCTACCTGAAGCAATCCTTCATGACTTTCCTGATCTACCCAGTTCAGTAATGGAAGAAGATAATAGCCAGTTTCAGGAACATACAGCCATTTCATTCCTTCCTCATCATTTATCATGTGGACTTTCCAGCCTTTTTCCGTCAGTAAATCATACAGAAAGTCTACTATAATAATATCATGATTCTTTCCGGAAGGACTTTGAAACATACTTACTTTTGAAGGATTATCAGGCAATATTCCCCAGTTAAGTTTTTTTCTGTATACTCGATTCTATCCGTACTGCTATCATGCTCTACTTCTTTATTTTTAGATTTGAACAGCTTTTTTTAATTTGTCAAACATTATAATTTTCTCCTTTAATTACATAAAGATTTTTTCTAGTCTTTCATAAAATCCTTTACAAACTGTAATACGTCTTCTGCTTTGACTTCTGTACTTTCTCCTGTTCTTCTGTCCTTAATTTCAACTTTACCTTCAGTCGCACTTTTTTTCCAGCAACTATTTTTCAAAGGGAATCCAATAAGATCAGCATCTTTAAACTTAAATCCTGCTCTTTCATTTCTATCATCTAAAACTACTTCTATCCCATTAGAAAGCAGCTCTTCATAGATTTTTTCCCCTAATGCTGACTGTGTTTCATCCTTAACATTGGCAATTATTACATCCACTAAGTAAGGGGCAATATTTTTTTGGTCAGATAATACCAAACTCATCGTTATTCTGTTCTATTGCCGCTGCCATAACCCTTGAAATTCCAATACCGTAACATCCCATTTTCATTATCTGCTGTTTTCCATTTTTCATCAAGAACTGCAGCATTCAATGCCTTTGAATACTTATCTCCCAATTTAAATATGTGACCTACTTCTATTCCTTTTTGCAAGTTTCAGAGTTCCTTTTTCCATCAGGTGCAGTATCTCCCTCTCTTGCATTTCTTATGTCTGAAACCATATCATAAACTATATCTTCAAGATTTACATTTTATATAATGGTGCTCTTCCTTGTTTGCACCTAATGCAAAGTTTCTTACATATTTAACTGTTTCATCTATTACTACTTTCAGCCCTTCTTTTTTTCTCATAAGAGCCTGCATATCCAGGGAACTATTCCAAATTTTTTTCACAATCTTCAGCCGTCATCATTTCAAGCTCAGTTTTTGCACCAATTGCATTTTTAAGTTTTACAGAGTTTACATCTAAATCTCCTCTTATTAATGCCATTACAAAATTTTCTCCATCTTCTGTAATTTCCTTCAGCATTACTGCTTTTACTGTTTTTTTCTTTTGGAATATTTAAGAAATTTGCCAAATCTTCTATTGTTTTTTTGCATGCGGAGTCTTTACCAGTTCCTTAGGTAATTTTTCTTCATCGCTTTCCTTCAGCTCAATAATACTTTGAGCCTTTTCAATATTTGCGGCATAATTTGAAGAGTCATCATATAGGATGTCATCTTCTCCACTTTCTGCAAGCACCATAAATTCATTTGAAGAGTCTCCTCCTATTGAACCTGAATCTGCCTCTACTGCCCTGAAATTAAGTCCACATCTTGTAAATATTCTTTCATATGCAGATTTCATATTCTGATATTCTTCATCCAGCGATTCCTGATTAATATGGAAACTGTAAGCATCCTTCATTACAAATTCTCTTCCTCTCATAAGCCCAAATCTAGGTCTTATTTCATCTCTGAATTTTGTCTGAATCTGATAAAGATTAAAAGGTAAATCCTTGTATGAAGACACCATATTTCTTACTATGTCTGTTACAACTTCTTCGTGAGTAGGCCCTAAAGCAAACTCTCTTTCATTTCTGTCCTTAATTCTCATAAGTTCCGGACCATAAGCAAACCATCTTCCTGATTCTTCCCAAAGTGAAGCAGGCTGTAATACAGGCATATGTATTTCCTGAGCTCCTGCCCTGTTCATTTCTTCCCTTGTAATATTTTCTATTTTTCTTAAAACTCTGTATCCTAAAGGCAGGTAGCTGTATACTCCTCTTGTAAGCTGTTTTATCATGGATGTTCTCAGCATCAGCTGATGACTTGCCAGTTCAGCCTCCTTAGGAGATTCCTTGTACGTTTTTAAAAATGCTTTTGATAATCTCATATCTATTTCCTTTCATTTTTTTGATTTTTAATTTATACGAATTATTTTTATATTTTCATAAATTCCAAATTAGAATTTTTTTGAGTTTTTATAATAATTCAATTTATATTATACAAAAAGACTGAAACTAGTCCAGTCTTTTTAAAATATTTATTTGAAATTTTATAATTCAACTACTCACTTTCAATTTCTAATTTAAAAATTTTTCTGTATTAACTTTTTCTATTTTTTTATTATTTTCAAGTAAATTATACAATTTTATTAAATCCTCGTTCAAAAGAATAGTAATAAGTATCTAGAAACCAATCTTCAAAAATGTACTTCTTCAGAAAAAAATTTAAATATTTATGCAAAATCTAAATAAATCCTAAAAATTAGAATCGTAATTAACTATAGATTCATACTCTTCTTTCTTAGAATAAATATATTCTGCTACTTCTTCTATTTTTTTAACTTATCTTGAAAATCATCTATTTTTCCATCTTTTTTTCATTTTTTTCATATTCATACAAATCTAAATAATAATTAAAATCTTTTAGACAAATAGACAATAAATTCTGAATCAATTTTCTGTGTATAAAACATTTGGTTGACTAACAAAAAATTAGGTTTGTTAATCCCTCCTGAAATAGACTTAGATAAATACATTTTTTTCTATTTGCTGTATTAAAAGTTTTTAATCTCTTTATTGTAACTTTTTCCAGTTTATCTTCCTTTAATAACAAATTCTTTTATTTTATTTTTATCTACTAAAAAGAATAATTTGAAATAATAAAAATTTGGTGCTGAATATACTTTAGAAACTAAAGACAATTTTTTTGTTTCGTTTTTTAATATTTTTTTATTTTTTTCATCTTTCTCTATTTCCATACTTAACCAATTTTTTTATCATCTCTTACATTATTATTTATTCTAGTTATTTCTTCACAATTTACACTGATACCAATCAGAAAAATAATTATTTTTTTAAATAGTTCATTAGTATACACCTCTTTTTAAATTTTCTTTACCATGATTTATCATAATTTTAACTTCAGTAGAGTTTG